>OLJW01000002.1_pt1 | contig 468789 bp, 334 predicted proteins | sample 1603411 | NCBI WGS metagenome assembly OLJW01 (sample SAMN04168659, study PRJEB22393) | human gut metagenome | biome: human gut microbiome; feature: stool | host: Homo sapiens | collected 2014-05-12 | reverse complement strand
AAAGTCCGGGCTTTGCGCATAAAAAAAGGTTGTGCCAGCATTTTGACACAACCTCTTCTTTTATCACTGCTTCACATGACTCTTAGCAAAGTCTTTCGGCAGCACCCCAAACTGTTTTTGGAAGCTCTTTGAGAAGTACGACAACGAGCGTATTCCCACAATCATACAGATTTCATTAATCCTGTACTCCCCTTCCAGCAACAACTCAGCAGCTTTTTTCAAGCGGATAATACGAATAAAGTCACCGGGAGTCAATTCCGTAATCCCCTTTAGTTTCCGGTGCAGACTGGTACGGCTCATATTCACCTCCCGTGCCAAATCATCAATATTAAACGTATCATCATCCAGATTCTGCCTGATAACTTCCGTCAGTTTATTCAGGAAGTCCTCATCCGCTTTATTCTGTACCATACTATTGGTAGCAATATACGGGCTATTAGCAAAGTTCTGCCGGAGTTTACTTCTGTTTTCCAATAAGTTCTTAATCTGCACCAACAGATGAGGCATCGCAAATGGCTTCTCCATATACGCATCCGCCCCACTATTCAACCCTTCAATCTTATTGTTCAGTGTAGTCTTCGCCGTCAGCAGAATAATAGGAATATGGCAGGTTTCAAGATTCGATTTAATCTCATTACACAGTTCCAGTCCATCCTTCAACGGCATCATGATATCCGAAACAATGAGGTTTACAATATCTCCCTTGAGTACCTCCATTGCCTCCTCTCCATTATTGGCAGTGAGTACCTTGTAATATCTGCTCAACTGGACAGACAAGAAAGATTGGAGTTCTTCATTATCCTCAACCACCAGTATGGTTTCCTTAGCAGAGAAAGAGTCTTCAAGTACCACAGTCGAAATATTATCTTCGTCAGTTATTGCATCTTCAATCAAAACATCTTCCTCGGCCTGTTGAGCATCAGCCGATGCATTGGTAGGTATTTCCACCACAAAGGAAGTATCTTCCGCTTCTTCATCCAGATACAACTGTCCGTTATGCAGCTGCACCAACGAAGATGCCAACGTAAGTCCGATACCCGAACCCGGTTGCGTAGGATGAGCGCCTTTTATCTGGAAGAAAGCTTCGAAAATACGCTCCCGCATATCCGGTGGAATAGGCGTACCGTCATTCTTCACGGTAATCCGGAAAATACGACCATCCTCACTCACCGACAGTATGGCTTTAATGTATGTAGACGAATATTTAATAGCATTATTAAAGAGATTACTACATACCTTCGTTATAGCTTCTTCGTCCACCAGTGCCATCACTGCATGATCGGGACATTCCAGTATCATCTCCAGCTTCTTCCGCTTACCTGTCGGGACGAAGCGATTGAATGTATTAGCCACCAATACATTGATATTCCGTATCTTCAGAGACAACGTAAACGCTTTAGACTCTATCTTACGGAAATCCAGCAACTGATTCACCAATACCAGCAAACGGTCTGTATTCCGTTCCATTGTTATCAGGTTCTCCTTCGTTTCGTGCTCATCCGGATGGGAAGTCAGAATATAATCGAGAGGTGCCTTAATCAATGTTATCGGAGTTCGTATCTCATGTGCAACATTCGTAAAGAAGTCTATTTTAGCCTTATATATTTCCTCTTTCTTCTGCTGTTCCTGATGGGCCATTTTCTCATCTACCTGCCTCTTCTTCTTCCGTACATAGAATCGGATGACACCGAAAGACATACCCAGAATCAGCAAGGTATATAGTGCGTAAGCCCAAGAGGTCCGCCACAGCGGAGGAATGATATTGATATTCACTACAGTATTCGTATCACTCCAATCATGGCCATCCCTCGAGTATTTGATATGAAGTATATAATCACCGGGAGGAATACTATTATACGCTATTCTAAAGATATTGTCCACGTAATTCCATTTCTTATCAATCCCCTCCAGCATATAAGCATACTTCCCGTTTCCTTCGGTAGAATAATTCAATGCAGAGAAGCTGAAGCTGAAAGTAGCCTGGTCATAATTCAGGTTAATCGTATTTGCATACGGTATAGCCTTGTCCAATACATGATCAGAAGTTCCCACCTGAACTTCCTGATTGAATATGTAGAATCCTGTCAGGACAACGGAATACTTGTTTTCATTCGGATGGAAGTTTTTAGGATTGAAAGCTACAAAACCATCTATACTGCCAAAATACAGTGTACCATCTTCTGTCTTGATGCCAGAATTGTAATTGAACTGCTTACTCCGCAATCCATTAGGAAGATTATACAGCGCCTCAACACTCATCGTTTCAGGATTGAAGTTCGCCAACCCGTTACTGGTACTCAACCAGAAATGCTGATGATCATCTTCCAGAATCTTGTAGACCACATTGCTGGGAAGTCCTTGTTTCGTAGTGATACGCGTAAAAGTATCATCCGTCTCATTGTAACGGCAGAATCCACCGTCCTCGGATGCAAACCACAGGCGCTTTTTACTATCTTCAAAAGCACAGGTAATCCGGTCGTAACAGAGACTGTTAGGGTTCTTCACATCATGACGGAATCTCTTTATTTCCTTGGTATCCGGATTATATCTAGCTACTCCAAGGTTATAAGTTGTGAACCAGATATTTCCGTTCTTATCTTCCAGGATATCGCTGATGAACATGCCATTCATAGGCATGAATACCTTGAAACCATCTATTTCGGGCACATACGTATAAAGTTCCGTAGTCGAACTCACCCAAGTAGTATTCCGGCTATCTGTATAAATGGCAAATATATCATTATTGAGGATCGAATTTGGATGTCCGTCCTTCTCGTAATGTCTGCAATGATTTGTTTTTAAATCCAGTACATCTACTCCTTTAGTAAAGGTTCCGATCCACAACTTATCACCTACCAGATTCAGACATTGAATATTCGTAAAAGAAATATTCACCGGTTTAGTCTTATCGGATATATGTGTAAATAGCCCGGTATGGGTATCGTAGTAGTTCAACCCGTTATCTTCCGTAGCAATCCACAAATAGCCTTTCCGGTCACTCACAAATTCTCTGACTCTGTAACCGCTAATAGAGTTTTTATAGGCAATGGGATAGAAGTTCTCAAAATAAGAATATTGCTTAGGAATATAGTCCACACCGCCGAAGTAACTTCCAACCCAAATCCCCCCTTCCCTATCTTTAAAGAGGGCATAAATGGCATTATCAGAAATAGACAAATCATTGTATGCTTCATAAGTGATATGCTGAACCGCCCCATCTTTCAAGACGTAAATGCCGCTTTCCGCACCTACCCAATACTCATCTTTCGAGATCTTTTCAATATGCCGCACATAAATATCAGAATTTCGCGATTCGTCAATCTGGAGTTTCTTAGATTCTCCGGTTTCTTTATTGATAAGAAACAATCCCTTGTCCAGAGTACCCAGAAGAATATACTGTTCCTTATAAGCACAGATAGCGGTAGGAGTATTATCATTCCGCGCTAAAAAGGTTGTTTTATCTCCATCGATATCATATTTGATAACCCCTATATCGGGAAAGGCAAGATAAGCGGTTCCATCTTCATCCAGAAATAACGCCCGGGGGGCATAAGCTGTGTAGGGTGCAAACCTATCATGCATATTATAAAGTTTATCCTCCGATGGCTGGTAAATGAATAGTCCGTCACCGGAAAGTATCCATACCCTATCCGACTTATCAATATAAATCTTATTGATAAATCCGTCTACCCTTTCCTGCTTATCTGTTTGCTTATTGAAATTCGAGAAAGTCTCCGTAAAAGGATCATAAAGAGAAATCCCTTTATCCGTGGCAATCCACAAGGTTTTGTCCTTATCTTCAGTGATGCAGTATATCATACTGTTCCGAAGTTCATTAATAGAGTCACCACGTTGGTAGACCTTAAAGTCATGTCCATCGAACCTGTTCAGACCGTTCTTAGTTCCCACCCAGATAAACCCTTTGCTGTCCTGAAACAAGCACATTACCGTATTATGTGACAAACCGGAATTATTATTATAATGTTTAATCTGTTGTGCCCAAAGGTTCCCCAAACAGAATATCCCCAAGAATAATATTAGTATAATCTTTCTCATAAGAATATGTTTTTCATATAGCTCGAACTACTGATGCAAATTTAGGAATTAAAATCAATTCCGGCATAAGAAGAGCATAGAATAAAGCCCAAAAGGCCCATTCTGGTCGAAAAACGCTAAAAATGGCAAAATAGTATCTTTTCAACACCTCCTGACCCTTCTCATTAATATATAGAATGAGTGAAAAGTGTCATTTTTTGGTGTTGTATTGCCAAGGCTTTGGGCTAATCTTCAGTATGTTTGCAGCAGGCAGAGTTAGATTTGTTAATCACTAAATTTATGTAGTTATGCAAAACTGTAAAACCAAAAGAGAAGTAATAAAAATGGTGCTGGATGGTCAAAAACCTCCTTATGTACCTTGGTCTTTCAAATTCACGCAGGAGCCCAAAGAACAACTGCAAAAGTACTACGGTGTAGAAGATCTGGACGTAGTATTAGGCAACCATGTTCTTCAGTTAGGTAGCGATATCGGTTTCTTCGAATACCTGGGCAATGACCTGTATCAAGATGTATTTAAAGTAGTATGGGATCGCAGCATCGACAAAGACATCGGTGACGTAAAAAGTATCGTGTTGCCGGAACCCACCTTGGAGAGATATACATTCCCCGACCCACTGGATCCCCGCTTCTTTGCAAACATCGAATCGGAAATAACAGCCAAACCGGATATGTTCCCTTACAGGACAGAATCACAGTATCCGTAGATTGGAACAAGGTACCTCAAGGTGACGATGTTGTAGGTGTCATCGAGTTGACTTTCGGTAATCAGACAAAGGAAGTATTCGTTCCTGTCTTCAATCCGGCAAACCCCACAGTTGAGGAATTGAGAGGAATGTATGTAGAAGACAACGGATGTGTTTCCATCAATGCCGGTAAGTTCCACCGGAAAGTGGAAAATAGCGGTATAAAAATCAGAGCTATCAAGGGATTGGGATACGAGAACGATTGTGTTCAGTTGGGAGAAGCTACCCAGAATGTGCCCAATATGTGGTTCACTAACAAGAGCCCTAAAGCCGAATATGACTTTTATACATTCAATGGTGGCAATGCAACCGTACACGTTTATGCCCTGCCTTTGTTCCCTGTCGACTCCAAACATGATACCCGCTACGGCATTATGATCGATGACGACATGGTACAATGGATGACTACTTCGGCTAAAGAATACTCCAGCCAGTGGAGACTGAACGTGTTCCGCAACAGTGCCATCAGCACTATCAATGTAAATGTCGACAAGCCCGGTAAGCATACCCTGAAACTTATCTGTGCCCATCCGGGTATGATTATCCAGAAAGTAGTCATCGACTTCGGTGGAATGAAACGCTCTTACTTAGGTCCTAACGTAACATACATAAAATAATAATTATGGAATTAAAGAAAATCTTAATTGCAGCCGTATTGGTTGCCGGCATGGCATTTCAGACAAATGCCGCAGATATTCCGCGCAAGGAATATCCCCGTCCTCAGTTTGAACGGACGGCATGGGTGAATTTGAACGGTGAATGGGATTATACATTCGATTTTGCCAATTCGGGTATGGAGCAGGAGTATCACAAAGCTACTTCCTTCTCAGGAAAGATAACAGTACCTTTCTGTCCGGAAAGCAGTTTATCCGGTGTAGGGCATAAGGACTTTATCAATCATATCTGGTATCATCGGGAGATAAGTATTCCGCAGGATTGGAGCGGCAAGAATGTATTGCTGAATTTCGGAGCTGTCTACTACAATTCTGAGATTTACATTGACGGAGCTTTGGCAGGACGTCACTTCGGCGGTAGTTCTTCTTTCAGCATCGATATCACCAAGTTAGTGACTCCGGGTAAGGTACACCACCTAGTAGTACGCGCATCCAGTGATTTGCGTTCGGGCATGCAGAGTGCCGGTAAGCAGAGCCTGCAATTTGGTTCTTACGGCTGTAACTATACCCGTACTACAGGTATCTGGCAGACTGTATGGATGGAAGCGATCAATCCTTCCGGCTTAAAATCCGTACAAGCCGTTGCAGACGTCGATCAGGAGCAATTGGTCGTATGGCCTACATTCTACAGTGACAGTAACAACAAGCTGAAGATTACGCTGAAAGATGGTAATAAAGTCGTTGCTGCTGCCACAGTGAAAGGTACCAACAGTTCTGTGGCCGTACTTCCGGTAAAGAAAGCCAAACTTTGGTCACCGGAATCACCTTTCCTATACGACATTACTTATCAGATGATTGATCCGGCAGGAAAGGTTATCGATGAAGTATCATCTTACATAGGTATGCGCAAAGTGCATATTGAAGGAAATAAGATTTATCTGAATAACAAGCCTTACTATCAACGCCTGGTACTGGATCAGGGTTTCTATCCCGATGGCATCTGGACAGCTCCTACCGATGAAGCATTGAAACGCGACATCGAGTTATCGATGGCTGCCGGCTTCAACGGAGCACGCCTGCATCAGAAGGCATTCGAAGAACGCTTCTATTATTGGGCAGATAAACTGGGTTATATTACTTGGGGAGAGGCTCCAAGCTGGGGTATGGATGCCAATAACATAGAGGTGGCACGCAATTTCCAGGTTGAATGGTCGGAACTGGTACTTCGTGACCGGAACCATCCTTCTCTATTGATCTGGACACCGATGAACGAAGAATGGTGGCCTGATTTGGTTCAGTACCCACGTTTTACGACCGATTTATACAATCTGACGAAGTCACTCGACCCTACCCGCCCGGTGAACGATGCCAGCGGTGGTTGCCACATCAAAACAGATATATGGACTGTACACAACTACGAACAGGATCCTGCCAAGCTGAAAGATATCATCTACAAAGATGGTAAATTCTTCCAGGCTCCCAACTATAAGATTGGAGTACCTGCAGCCAATATTGGCTTCAACGGTTTACGCCAGAATGCAGTATATGACTTCCCGGTATATGATGGCAAAATGCCATATCTGATTGATGAAGTAGGGGGTATTAAATGGGTGAAAGACCAGGATAAGACCAACTCAAGCACACAATCATGGGGTTACGGCACACCTCCGAAAACTGAAAAGGAATTCCTGGAACGACTGGAAGGTCAGATGAATGGCATTCTCGAATTGAAAGATCAGGTTTGGGGATATTGCTATACTCAGCTGACGGATGTGGAACAGGAACAAAACGGTATTTATTACTATGACCGTACTCCTAAGTTTGATACGAAACTTATTCACAGTATCTTCAGTAAGAATCCTGAAGATCTGGAAGGCACTTATACCAATCCATTATGCAATTATGGTCCGGATCCCTGGGCTATCTGGCACGATGGTTCCTACTATTACATGCATACCATGGTCGACAGCCTCGTGTTGTGGAAGACGCAGGATGTGACCGACATTCGTAATGCAAAGAAGAAAACAATCTGGATTCCGACAGACCCGTCTAATAAGCATAACCTGTGGGCACCCGAGATTCACAATATTGATGGAAAGTGGTACATCTATTATGCAGCCGATGACGGTAACTCCGACAATCACCAGATGTATGTACTGGAAAATACAAACAAAGATCCGTTCAAGGGAGAGTTCGTGATGAAAGGCCGCATCAGTACGGATAAAGATAACAACTGGGCTATTGATGGATCAGTATTCGAAAACAAAGGCAAATTATACATGGTTTGGTCCGGTTGGCAAACCCGTCGTGTGGATACCGAAACCCAATGTATCTACATTGCCGAGATGAAGAATCCCTGGACACTGGGTTCCGAAAGAGTCCTGATCTCTAAACCGGAACTGGAATGGGAACGCCACTACATTAACGAAACCGGTTGGAATCCTCCACACAAAGTATTTGTGAACGAAGGACCTCAACCGTTGAAGAGCCCGAAGGGTAAATATATTCACGTTGCTTATTCGGCAAGCGGTGTATGGACTCCGTACTATGCTTTGGGCATGCTGACAGCAGATACGAATGCAGACTTGTTGGATCCGGCATCCTGGAAGAAAGCTCCCCAGCCTCTGTTCCGCCAGTCTCCTGAAAATGGAGTATACGGTACAGGACACAACAGCTTCTTCAAATCACCTGATGGCAAAGAATGGTATATCCTGTATCATGCTCGCGACACCCAGGTAGATCCTCCGGGCATGGGCGATACAAGATCTCCCCGTGCTCAGAAGATAGAATGGAAAGCTGACGATTACCCTGTATTAGGTACACCTTATCCAAAGACGATGCGGTTGAAAAAACCGTCAGGGACAAAGGTTAAATGATTAAACTGAAACTCTGAAATCAACAAACAATAATGAACAAAGCATCTTTATGGATAAGTTGCCTTGTGCTGTTTCTCCTTGCCGGCTGTACGAATGCCGGCAAGCAGGCAGCTGAGGAAGAAACAACTTTCACCAATCCGGTCATCTATGCTGATGTACCGGATGTTGACGTTATACGCGTAGGTAGTGATTACTATATGATTAGCACTACCGCACACATGTCACCCGGAGCGCCTATCATGCACTCCAAAGACATGGTTAACTGGAAAATCATCAGCTATGTGTTTGATGAACTCAAAGAGAGCCCATACAATGATCTGGAAGGCGGTAATATCTACAGCCGCGGACAATGGGCTGCTTCCTTACGCTATCACGACGGGCTTTTCTATGTATTCTTCGGTACAGGAAACAAATCCTACATTTATACGGCAAAAGATCCGGCAGGAAAATGGGAACAGAAGCTTGTGATTGATGAGTATCTGCACGATGCTTCCATGTTGTTCGACGATGATGGACGCATTTATCTGGCTTATGGTGCACGCCATATCCGTATCATTGAATTCAATAAGGATTTGTCTGGAATCAATCCTAACGGCTTACAGGTAGAAGTTATCCCCGGTGAGCCACAAGGGTTACTGGAAGGCACTCACTTCTATAAATTCAATGGTAAATATTACCTCACTCTGATCTGGTGGCCGGAAGGCGGCATACGCACACAACTCTGCTTCCGTTCCGATAAAGTGTCCGGACCTTATGAGATGAAAACCATTCTTTCGGATGATCTCGGATATGCCAATCACGGTGTAGCACAAGGATGCTTCATCGATACAGAAGCAGGCGAATGGTATGCTATGTTGTTTCAGGACCACGAAGCCGTAGGCCGTGTACCTGTGCTGATGCCTTGCCGTTGGGAAAATGGTTGGCCCATGCTGGGGGACGAAAATGGCAAAGTGCCTCCGGTAATGAAAGTACCCGTACAAGGATATGATGAAAAGACGAAACTGGTAGTCAGCGACAACTTCGACGAAGCTCCCAAGCTGGGACTGACCTGGCAATGGAATCATAATCCGGATAATTTGCTATGGACTCTCACCGAACGCCCGGGCTATCTGAGACTGAAAACCGGAAAAGTAGTAAAGAACCTCTTCGAAGCCCGCAACACACTGACGCAACGCACTGAAGGTCCCAAATGTAGTGGTGTCGTTTCCTTAGACCTCACCTTCATGAACGATGGTGACTATGCAGGATTGGCAGCATTCTGTTCTGAACCGGGAATCCTCTCTGTCGTGAAAGAGTATGGAAAAAAGTATCTGGTGATGACCGACCGCAATGTAGAAAAAGCACGGCGCGAACTGAATCAGGATATCGTCTTCCTGAAAATGGAGTGTGATTTTACCACTGACTATGCCCAATTCTCCTATAGCCTGGATGACACTAACTGGACTCCGATAGGCGACAAATTCCACATGATATTCAGTATGGCGCACTTCACTGGTAATAAATTCGCTATATTCAATTATGCCACAAAGGCTGCCGGTGGATACGTGGATGTTGATTTCTTCCGTTACGAAAAGCAATCTAATTAATAGAATATGAATAAACTGATGATTTTGGTATGTGCCATCCTAGTGGTTGGATGTACCGCAACAACAAAAGAAGAACTGACTGAATCCGGATTGAAGCGAAGCGATTTCCAGACAGAAGTCGATGGTGAAAAGACAGACCTGTTTGTGTTGAAGAACAAAAACAACATGGAAGTTTGCATCACTAATTTCGGAGGCCGTATTGTATCGGTCATGGTTCCCGATAAAGATGGTAACATGAAGGATGTGGTTCTGGGATTCGACTCTATACAGGACTATATCAAATATCCGTCCGACTTCGGAGCAAGCATTGGACGATATGCCAACCGCATCAACCAAGGGCGCTTCACACTGGATGGTGTGGAGTACCAGTTGCCACAAAATAACTATGGTCATTGTCTGCATGGTGGACCGAAAGGTTTCCAGTACCGTGTATACAAAGGAGTACAAAAGAACGATCAGGAGGTACAACTGACTTATCTGGCAAAGGACGGAGAAGAAGGATTTCCCGGTAACCTGCAGTGTACGGTTACTATGAAGTTGACGGATGATAACGCCATCGATATTCAATATGAAGCCGAAACGGATAAGCCGACTATTGTCAATATGACCAATCATTCTTACTTCAATCTGGATGGTGATCCCACAACTGATAACTCTGCCTATCTGTTAACGTTGAATGCCGATAACTACACCCCGATAGACAGCACTTTCATGACAACAGGCGAGATTGCAACGGTAGAAGGAACTCCCATGGATTTCAGAAAGCCTACAGCAATCGGTGCAAATATCAATCAGGAGTTTGAACAGCTGAAGAGTGGAAACGGAATAGACCATAACTGGGTACTGAACACTCAAGGGGATGTAACTAAAGTATGCGCTACTCTTGAATCACCCAAAACCGGTATAGTTCTGGATGTTTATACCAATGAACCTGGCATACAGGTATATTGTGGAAACTTCCTAGATGGTACTCTGACGGGGAAGAAAGGCATTGTTTATAACTTCCGTGCAGCAGTTTGCCTGGAGACGGATAAATATCCCGATACGCCTAATAAACCGGAATGGCCGTCGGCAGTGTTAAGACCGGGAGAAAAGTACCAAAGCCAATGCATCTATAAATTCTCGGTACATAAGTAATACAAAGAGAATCTGGTCTCTGTTATCCTGATATAAAAGAAGAATCTGCTTTCCCTGTGTATGAAAAAGAAGCAGATTCTTCTTTTTGTTTCGTAGAAGAGAGTGTATGGTGAACCGGATTAATGGTAGGAGTTCCGATACTCCTGCGGAGTAAGTCCTGTTGTCTTTTTAAAGAGCCGGTTAAAATAAGAATAGTCATCGTAGGAGAGGGCAAAAGCCACATTCTTAACGGACATCTCATCAGTCACTAAAATAAGCTGTGCTTTCTCTATTTTCTTCTGATTGATATACTTTGAAGGAGTAACGCCTGTTTCTTTCTTGAACAGACGGATAAAGTGGTCTTTCGACAAGCATGAGTTTTCGGCCAATGTTGCCAGGTCTATAGTCTCGTATATGTGTTTACGTATATAAAGAATAGCTTTCTCTATCCGGTCATCTTTAGTTTCCACTTTAGCTTGCGCACGTTTCAGGAAATGTGCCAGTAACTGGTACACTATGCCACGCGACTCAACCTTGTCGCACAATGCCCGTTGCTTATTTTTCAGAAGGTTCTGCATGAGCATCGAGTTATTATCATAACTTGCAGGGTCCGACTTAGGCAAACTCATGTGAGGGTTTATTGCACAGAGACGCTGAAACAAAGCCAGGTCCAAATCTCCGGCAGGTATCTCAACCGGAAACTCCCACTCATCTAATAAATTGGAATCTGACTGATGTTCTTCATAAATGTGCAGGTAGTAATGACAGAAATAGGAGTTACAGATATAGCTATGCACAGTGAATGCCGGAATGAAATACAAATAATCAGGCTTTAATATCTGTATACCTCCTGATAACTGTATCTGGGCAGTCCCTTCCGTTATGTAATATAAACGTGCAAACGGACTATTTACATTCTTCCAGTTCCAATCTGCATTGTGTACAGCCAAACCTACATTTAATACCAAAGGGTGTAGTTTATCAACTAATAGTGCCATAGTATATCATATTTAGTAATTTGATAAAGATAGGTGAATTTCTTCATCATTCAAAACAATTATCGATATTCTCAATATAAAAATCGTTTTTATCCTATACTATCAGATATTTCCCAATTATATCATCGATATTTTCCAATACAAACACTTTTTAATCCTATTACAACTACTAATTAATACATATCTTTGCAATGTACAATAGAAACAAAATTGATACCTATGAAAACGAAAATTTTATTAGCCTCTTTAGTTCTTTCAATAGGAACCTTATCTGCCCAGAACTATCAGGTTCCGGTTTCAGAAAAGAACGAACCTATGATGAAAGGTAAATTCCAGCCTACATGGGAGTCTTTGGAGAATTACCAGGTTCCCGAATGGTTTAGGAACGCAAAATTCGGAATATGGGCGCATTGGGGACCTCAGTGTGTAGAAGGTTCTGGCGACTGGATGGCACGCTCCATGTATATGGAAGGAACATCAGAATATAAGCATCATGTAGAGCACTACGGACACCCCTCTGAGGTGGGTTTCAAAGACATCATACCGCTGTTTAAAGCCGAAAAATGGGATCCCGACAAGCTGGTGGCCTATTATAAAGGATTAGGCGCACAGTATTTCTTCGTTTTAGGCAATCATCATGATAATTTTGACCTTTGGGACAGTAAATATCAAGCGTGGAATTCGGTAAATATGGGACCGAAACGCGACATCCTGGCAGAATGGGAAAAGGCGGCACGCAAATACGAACTCCCGTTTGGTATCAGTTTCCATGCCGACCATGCCTGGACTTGGTATGAACCCTCTCAGCGTTACGACAGACACGGACCTAAAGCCGGTGTTCCATACGATGGCACACTGACCAAAGCCGATGGTAAAGGCAAGTGGTGGGAAGGATATGACCCGCAGGACTTGTATGCACAAAATCATCCGATGAGTAAAGGTAGCTGGGTGGATGGCATGATTCACAGCCAATGGGCCTGGGGAAACGGAGCAGCCACGCCAACCGAAGAATTTTGCACAAACTTCTACGACCGCACCGTAGATGCCATCAACCGCTATAATCCCGATTTAATTTACTTTGATGTAACCGCTCTTCCCTTTTACCCCATCAGTGATGCTGGTTTAAAGATTGCAGCTCACTTCTACAACCATAATATGGCAACCCACAAGGGCAAATTGGAAGCTGTTCTATTTGGTAAGATTCTGGATGGTGAACAGCGTAAAGCCTTAGTTTGGGACGTAGAGCGCGGTGCACCCAATGAAATATTGGATCGCCCCTGGCAATCATGTTCATGCTTAGGTGGCTGGCATTACAATACATCCATCTACGAGAACAACTGGTATAAATCAGCATCAGATGTGGTGAAACTCCTGGTAGATATTGTCAGCAAAAACGGCAACATGCTTCTAAGTGTTCCCTTACGCGCCGACGGCACTTTCGACGAAAAGGAAGAGAAGATACTGAATGAGTTCGGCGAGTGGATGAATGTGAATAAAGAAGCCATCTACGACACGCGTCCCTGGGAGATATTCGGCGAAGGCCCCATAGCCGAATCTGATATTAAAATTAATGCACAAGGATTCAATGAAGGAGCGTATAGCAAAGCTACAGCACAGGAGATCCGTTTCACGCAAACCAAGAAGGATTTATATGCTACGGTTCTGGCATGGCCTGAAAATGGGAATGTAATCATCAAATCACTTGCAGCCGACAGCAAACTATTTCCGCAAAAGATAAGGAAAGTAGAATTGCTCGGATATGGGGCGGTAGGGTTCAACCGCACAGCAGAAGGACTTTCCATTACTCTTCCCTCAAAGCAATTAAATAAGATTGCACCTGTATTTAAAATAAAAAAATAAATAAAACTCAGTAATATTATACATGGTGGGATAAACAACCGGATATTGATTCGCATACAGATATATTCATTCTTCCTAAAAAGGTATTAGGTGCAAATCCTGATTTAAAGCAAAACCCTGGTTATCCTGAAGCAAATTGATAGAAGCAATTTTAAATCCAACCGGTCTTTAGATAAACACATATCAACATTAACTATGGCGAATATGAAAAAAATAATCCTCGTTTTACTATTCTCCTGTCTAGGTCTGAATATGGGATGGGCGCAGTCAATACTTTCTTTTAAGCAAGAGAAAGATAGAGTTCTATTTACTACCGCAAATGGAGAACTTCAACTATACCCTTTGGCAAACAATGCCATAAGAGTGAAATTCGTGAAGCAACAACCTACTATGCCGGAATGGATTTACGCAGAAACCCCAACTCCTGCATATAAAATAAAGAAAGAAAAAGGTTTAGTGTCTGTTTGCTTATCAAACCTTAAGGCACAGGTGGATATGCAAACCGGGAAAATAACCTTCTTATCACCGAAGGGAGATGTACTTTTAATGGAAAAAGAGAGAGAGCTTTCTCCGTCTTCAGTACAAAATATGAAAACGTTCTGCGCTATGCAGGCCTTTCATTCTACTAAGAATGAGGCACTTTTTGGATTAGGACAGTTTCAGGACGGATACTTGAATGTGCGTGGTCTTTCTCGTCGTCTTACACAAGTGAATACACAGATATCCATACCCTTTATAATGTCAAACAAGGGATATGGCATATTGTGGAATAACTATGGCTTGACAGATTTTAATCCGGCTGACCATAAAATCAATCTTGTTCATAAGGGAACAAGCGGTGATGCAGTTGTGGTGGATGTCACTTCAACCGAAGGAAGAAAAAAAGAGGTTCGTAGTAGTAGTATCTTTGCTGCATCCATCACAGTACCTGCAGCAGGGTGCTATTCCATAATGTTGGACGTCGGTCAGCCGATGGCCAGAAAACATCATCTGAGAATTGGCGATAAAACCGTTTTTGATATGAGCAACGTGTGGTTGCCTCCCACAACCTCTGCTATTATAGAATTGGAAGCGGGTGTCCATAAAATCGAAGCAGAGCTGGAAAAGGATGATCAACCTACTGTTTACTTCAAAGAAGTTGAGGACGAGACTGTATTTAGGTCGCCCACTGCAGATTGTATTGACTATACTTTCTTTGCAGGAAATGCAGATGATGTGATTGCAGCTTATCGAAACACTACCGGAGAAGTGCCAATGATGCCTAAGTGGGCATTGGGGTATATTCATTGTCGCGAACGATTTAACACCCAGCAAGAGATTATACAGACTGCAACCAGATTTCGTAAAGATAGTTTGCCGATGGATCTTATTGTGCAGGATTGGCAATATTGGGGAAAACTTGGATGGAATGCCATGCAATTTGATAAAACAAATTATCCGGATCCCAAAAAGCTAGTAGATGATTTACATGCGATTGATGCTCGCCTGATGCTCTCTGTCTGGTCAAAAATAGATCCAAAATCGGAAGTTGGACAGATAATGAGTACTAAAGGATACTACATACCGAACACTTCTTGGGTCGATTTTTTCAATCCGGAAGCAGCCGCTTGTTATTGGGAGAACTTCAGTAAACGTTTGTTGAAGCCTTACGGAATCGATGCTTGGTGGCAAGATGCAACGGAGCCTGAAAATGATGATTTGGTAGGAAAAAAGATATGGAATGGAACCATGCCTGGCGAATTATTCAGAAACACATACCCGCTTCTGGTTAATAAGGTTGTATATGAAGGGTCACGAAGAGATGTTCCTAACAAGCGTGTAATGATTTTAACACGCAGTGCCTTCCCCGGAATGCAGCGTTATAGCACAGCGACATGGTCCGGAGATGTCGGCCATGATTGGGAAACTTTGCGCCGGCAGATTGTAGGAGGTCTGGGTATGACTGTGTCAGGTTTACCGTGGTGGACGTATGATGCGGGAGGATTCTTTCGTCCGGGAGATAATCAGTATATTGACCCGAAATATCATGAATGTTTTTTAAGATGGTTGCAAACAAGTGTCTTTCTGCCATTGATGCGCGTTCATGGCTATATGTCCAATACAGAATTTTGGAACTACGGTGCAAGGATGGCAGATTTGGCACGTAAATCTTTGAATACGCGCTATAGCCTGTTCCCGTATATTTATTCAGAAGCAGCAAATATCAGCTTTAAGGGTGGAACGATGATGCGTCCTTTAGTGATGGACTATGCCAGCGATACACTTGCAATTTCTCAGAAATACGAATACATGTTTGGATCTTCATTATTGGTGGCACCAGTTGTTGAAGAGAACAAAAAAACATGGGATGTGTATTTGCCAGAGAACAAAGGCGGATGGTATGATTTTTGGACCGGACAGTTCATTGCCGAAAAAGGTTGGAAACAGGTCCCTGTTACATTGGAACAAATTCCGGTATTTGTAAAAGCAGGAACAATATTGCCTTTTGCAGACGGCAAATTCCAAACGACTCAAGCGGCAGCAGAGGCAAATTGGATTATAAAAGTATTTGCCGGTGCTGATGGTACATATACTGTTTATGAAGATGACGGAACCAATTATGACTATGAGAAAGGTCTATATTCAAATATCCGTTTCATCTGGAATGACGCTCGGAATGAATTGACAATAACGCGTAGAGAAGGGAAATTTCCCGGTATGAATACGACACGTAATATACGGATTATCAAGATATCGAACGCCCTAAATGGGAATACAAATAAAGAAAAAACCATTATCTATAATGGGCAAAAGGTAAGTGTGAAATTGTAACAGTATTCATATGTATTGAGATTAAAAGAGACAGACTGAACTGTTTCGAATTTAATGTCAAGTTCCATCTAAAGGTAATTCAAATATGGCAATCAAAGGTTATAGAGTGAAAGAATACCGTTGTCCGGTAAAGAGATATTGTCAGACAATGGATTTAAAAGATAATCCAGAGTTAATCACCAAGTACATTAAGCTCCACAGTAAGCTTGAAGCCTGGCCGGAAATCAGAGCCGGTATTCGTTCAGTAGGTATTCTGGAGATGGAAATCTATATATTGGGGTCCCGGTTATTCATGATTGTAGAAACTCCACTCGACTTTGACTGGAAAACTGCAATGGAGAAATTATCCCATTTGCCCCGGCAGGAAGAATGGGAGAATTATGTATCCGGATTCCAGGAATGCATCCCGGGAAGCACTTCTGCTGAAAAATGGAAACTGATGGAACGTATGTTTTATTTATATGAATAAAAGGATTGCATAACAGTTAGCTTATAGATAAAAATAAACGGATTCATTAACTTAAAAAAAAGGCCTATGGAATAATAAAAAAGTAAAGAACGAAAAAATAAGTGAAGTTCACATCCACCTATTTCTGATTTTAATTCTACAATCACAATTCTTGGCGGAATATGTGTAAGCAATTGTATAACTTTAAACCAGTACAAAGATATCATATTTTATGTAAAAAACAGACTTCTTGTACTTAAACACTTTAATGCTAATGAAAAATGTAACAAGAAAATTACTACTACTGCTGTGCTTTTTTACTTATGTAATTGAAAGTCATGCATTAGTCAATGGAATAGTAAATGCAGACGTAAACTTCGAAATAGATCAACAAACTATTTCGGTTAAAGGCGTTGTTATGTCTGAGTTCGACGAACCTCTTCCTGGTGCCACAATCACTATAAAAGGAACTACTAAAGGTGTCATTACTGACATGGATGGTAACTTTACAATCGATGCAGCATCCGATGCTATCTTAGTTGTTTCTTATATAGGAATGGAGAAACAAGAAATCAAAGTGAATAACAGAAAAACGATTCACATAATACTAAAAGAACAAAGAGATGAGTTGGAGGAAGTGACCGTCGTTGCTTTCGCTAAACAGAAAAAAGAAAGCGTTATCAGTTCGATCACTACAGTAAAACCCAGTGAGTTGAAAGCTCCAAGCAGTAACCTTACCACTGCTTTAGCAGGACGTATGGCTGGTATGATTGCCTATCAGACAAGTGGAGAGCCAGGCAAAGATAATGCACAATTCTTCATACGCGGTGTAACCACATTTGGCTATAAAAAAGATCCATTGATTCTAATTGACAATATAGAACTCAGTGCCGATGACTTAGCCCGATTAAATGTAGACGATATTGCAAGCTTCTCCATTATGAAAGATGCAACATCCACCGCCCTCTATGGAGCTCGTGGAGCAAACGGAGTCATTATGGTAACAACCAAAGAAGGAAAAGAAGGACCAGCCAAAGTTTCCATCCGCTTAGAAAATTCGATATCTACTCCTACTAAAATGGTAGAATTGGCTGATCCTATCACTTATATGCGTTTAGGAAACGAAGCTGTAACGACCCGTAACCCACTCGGAATAACTCCTTATTCTCAAGAAAAAATAGATAAAACAATAGCAGGTACTAATCCATACGCCTATCCGGCCATTGACTGGTATGATGAACTTTTTAAATCACAAGTCATGAATCAACGCGTGAATTTCAATATCAGTGGTGGAGGAAAAGTGGCTAAGTATTACATTGCCGCTTCGTATACAAAAGACAATGGCGTAATAAAAATGGATAATCAAAACAATTTCAACTCCGGAATTGATTTGCAGAAATTTAACGTGCGTTCAAATATCAATATTAATCTTACACCCACCACTGAAGCATCAATCCGCTTTCAAGGTAGTTTCGATGATTACAGAGGTCCTGTGGATGGAGGAGATGCATTATTCAAAAAAGTAATGCGAACCAATCCTGTATTATTTCCCAAGTATTATCCCAAAACAGGAGAATATGCAAATTCAACCCATATTCTGTTTGGAAACTATGAGGACGGTACCTATCTAAACCCATTCGCAGACATGGTGAGAGGTTATAAAGAGTCTAATCGTAGCCTTATTCTGGCGCAGGGAGAAGTAAAACAGAAGTTAGATATAATAACCAAAGGATTATCTGCCAGAGGATTAATTAGTACAACACGCTATTCATATAATGATGTTGTGAGACAGTATAAACCATTCTACTATCAGGTTGGCTCATATAATAATCAAACCAATGAATACAGCCTGCATCCGCTCAATGAGACAAGTGGTGAAGAAAATTTAAGTTATGAACCGGGAGGAAAAGATGTACAGACCACAAACTATATGGAGCTATCTATGACATATAATCGTGATTTTGACGAACATGGGCTTAGTGGAATGTTAGTATACACACGGCAGGAAAAAAGAGTATCTAATGCTGATGACCTGCAAAAATCATTGCCCTACCGTAATCAGGGCTTATCTGGACGTTTCACCTATGCTTATGCAAAAAAGTATTTTGGGGAATTCAATTTTGGATACAATGGCTCTGAACGTTTTTCTAAAAATGAACGTTTTGGATTTTTCCCTTCTATTGGTGCAGGATATATCATTTCGAATGAGAAGTTCTTCGAGCCATTAACCAAATACATCAACAAACTAAAATTCAAATATACCTATGGTTTAGTGGGTAATGATGCAATTGGCGACGAAAACGATCGTTTTTTCTACCTATCTAATGTAAATACCAATGATGGCGGTAAGCAGCAACAATTTGGCAACAATTATGATTTCAGACCCAACGGAATAACAGTAACCCGCTATGCCAACAATTTGATCACTTGGGAAACTGCAAAGAAAATGAACTTCGGTATAGAACTTGGACTATTTAACAGCCTTGAAATTCAACTCGATTTATTCAAAGAAAACAGAAAGGATATATTGATGGAGCGCTCTTACATTCCATCAACTATGGGACTCTCAGCCCCCGTAAAAGCTAATGTAGGTGAAGCAAGTTCTAAAGGAATAGACTTATCAGTAGACTACTCTTTTATTTCACAATCTGACTTTTGGATGACTGGACGCGCCAATTTCACATATGCCATCAGCAAATTTGAAAAAGTCGAAGAGCCTGATTACAATCTGCAAAAGACTCCTTGGAGATCAAGGGTTGGACAAAGTCTAAATCAAAGATGGGGGTACATTGCTGAACGCTTATTTATAGATGAAGGAGATATCATAAATTCACCGGATCAATCTGGTTTAGGGTTCTATGAAGCAGGTGATATCAAATATAAAGATATAAATAAAGACGGGAAAATAACCGAGGCTGATATGGTACCTATCGGCTATCCTACTACGCCTGAGGTTACTTTTGGCTTTGGATTGTCAACTGGTTATAAGAACTTTGATTTTTCTGTGTTTTTCCAAGGCAATAGCAGAGTTTCATTTTGGATAGATCCGAATGCTATTTCCCCATTCATTGACACTGACGGTAATGATGCTGTTCGTTCCGAAAATGCCATGCTAAAGGTTATCGCAGACAATCATTGGTCCGAAGGTAACAGAAATTCCTATGCCTTTTGGCCCCGATTAGCCAATAGAGCAATGGATAACAATTACAAAAGCAGTACTTGGTGGATGAATGATGGTTCATTTTTGAGATTGAAATCAATAGAACTTGGATATTCTCTCCCAACCAGATTACTAAAAAAAATAAGGATCGAAGGAATGCGTATTTATGTAAGTGGAACAAATTTATTAACATTCAGTAAATTCAAATTGTGGGATCCGGAAATGGGCAGTAATGGTTTAGGATATCCTATTCAACGAGTGTATAATATGGGATTAACATTAAATTTCTAAAACAGAGAATATGAAGAAAATAAAATATATAAGCAGGCTTGTTCTTTTATTGATAATAACAAGCTGTTCTGATTATCTTAATGTAGTGCCTGATGGTGTAGCCGACCTTGAAATGATGTTCAATAACAGGACAAGTGCAGAACGATACCTGACTACCTGCTATTCATATATACCTCTTTTCGGTGCCCAGCGTGATAATCCCGGATTAACTTCCGGAAATGATATATGGTACTATACATTGAGAGACCAGTACAATGATAATGAATGGGCTTTTGGAATAGCTAACGGGCTACAAAATACTCAAGATCCATTAACAAATTATTGGGATGGCGGCAATGGAGCCAAATCAATGTTTAAGGCCATTAGGGACTGCAATATCTTTCTTGAATATGTATCTGACGAATCCAGAGTGGCCGGCTTGGACATCATGGAAAGAAAACGCTGGTTGTCTGAAGTAACAGTTTTAAAAGCCTTTTATAACTACCACTTGTTCCAATTATACGGTCCGATACCTATCGTTGATAAGAATCTCCCCGTTTCAGCCTCACCGGAAGAAGTGAGAATTAAACGGGCAAAGGTAGACGAAGTAGTTAACTATGTAGTCGATTTGATCGACAATTCTTATACAAATCTGCCTAAGTACATATCGAAATCGGCTATTGAAGACGGAAGACTGACGCAAGCAGCAGCTTTATCCATTAAAGCAAAAGTTCTATTATTGGCAGCAAGTCCTCTGTTTAACGGGAATACAGACTATGCAAACTTCCTGGATCATGATAAAGAACCGTTCTTCAATCAGAACTATGATCAATCCAAATGGACAAGAGCTGCAGAAGCGTGCAAAATGGCACTTGAATCAGCAATAAATGACCAAAGGCGCCAATTATATGACTTCAAAAGAGATGGAAAGCTTGCCGTTACAAATGACTCCATTGCCTATATGATGAATTCACGTCAGGCTCTTACAGAACGCTTTAATGTCGAGTTAGTATGGGGATGTGGAACACAATACACGGGAGATTTACAAAATGTAAGTCAACCCAGATTAAATCCCGGAACCAAAGGAGCCTCCGATGGAACAAACCAATATAACTGCAAATCCATTTATGCTCCCACCATGGAGATAGCTGAAATGTTTTATACTCGTAGAGGAGTACCAATGGAAGAAGACAAAGAATGGAATGAAAATGGTTGGTATGATGACCGTTATACTGCATTTGAAAAGACAACAGAAAATGACAAGTATTATATGAAAGTGGACTTTGATGCCCCCTTATTGCATTTAAGGCGAGAAGCACGCTTCTATGGCGCATTAGGCTTTGATGGCTCCACTTGGTATGGACAAGGATGGACCATACCAGATGACGCTTCTACCCGCAATTATGTGGAGGGAAAACAAGGAGAATTTTCGGGTCAAAAGCTGACCACCCAATACTCAATTACAGGCTATTACGCCAAGAAACTCATTTATTATGGAAATATCATCTCCAATAATGTTGTAATCAACGAATATCCCTTCCCCATCGTTCGTCTGGCAGACCTGTATTTGATGTATGCCGAAGCTCTACTCGAATCAGTTAGTGGTGACAGTGATATTCCGGAAGAAATATACGATTGTCTGAGAGTAATCCGTGAACGTTCCGGCCTCAAGAAAAGTGATAAAGAGCCAATAGATATCGGTGATGTTCGTGAAGCTTGGAAAGCTTATTCAATCAATCCCGAAAAAGCAACAACCAAAGCAGGATTGCGAGAAATTATTCGCAGAGAACGACAAGTGGAACTTGCTTTGGAGGGACAGCGTTATTACGATATCCGACGTTGGAAATTAGCGTCAAAGGAGTTTAACAAGCCCGTCAGAGGATGGAATGTAGGTGAATCTACCACTGAAGATTTCTACAGGATAAGATACATCTACAATCAGAAATTCTACCAAAGAGATTATTTATGGCCCATCAAGGAGCAATCTTTGATCATTAATACAAATTTAATCCAAAATCCAGGATGGTAACTTTAAAATCAAAATATATGAAAGCTAAATATGGCCTCCTTCTCCTTATACTGCTGTTGACCAGTTGCAGTGAGGAGATTATAAACAAGCCCTATGGGAGCAATGATGGAAAAGCTCCCGGCATCGTTGAAGTAGTTGATTATACCCCCATACCGGGTGGTGTTATTCTACAAGTCAGAAATCCTTCAGATGAAGACTTACTTTACATCAAAGCAAAATATCAACTTGATTCCGGAAAAGAAATGGAAGAGAGGATATCCGCTTACTCAAGCACAATAACTCTGGAAGGCTTTGGAAATGTTTCAGAGAAAAGCATCACACTTTCTGCCGTCGATCGTATGGAGAATGAAGGAGAATCATCTACTATTAAAGTAACGCCGGGAAGACCAACTTATTTAAAAGCATACGATTCAATGGACATGTACGTCACATTTGGAGGTATCGGAGTTTCCATTAAGAACGAAGACAAGAACAATCTGATTATCGACGTATATACAAAGGATGAAAAAGGCGAATGGTATATTACCCACACAGAATATACATCAAAACCGGACATCGTTTTTGCGGTACGCGGGTTTGAGAATAGTCCCCGTGAATTTGGAGTCACAATAAGAGATCCTTGGGAAAACAAAACAGAACCAGTATATACCACTGTAACCCCTTGGTACGAAGTAGAGTTGGATAAAGGTAAATTTGCAGAAGTTTTACTGCCGAACGATGCATCTATGGCATACTGGGGATTCAGCATAAGTAGAATTTGGAATGGTAATTATGCATACGGTGCAAACGATATGTGCCACTCCTCTGAAAGTGAAGGCTGGCCACAGAGTTTCACTTTCGATCTTGGAGTAGTAGCAAAGCTGAGCCGTTACAAATATTGGCAGAGATTACAAGATGACTATATATACCAGCATGGGAATCTTAAAAAATGGGAACTTTATGGACGAAGTGATACTCCCCCTGCCGATGGAAGTTGGGATGGATGGATTAAACTCATGGAATGCGAAAGTCTTAAACCGTCCGGACTACCTCCCGGCCAAATATCTTCAGAGGACAAAGCATATGCTGCTGCCGGAGAAGAGTTCGAGTTTCCACCGAGTACACCGGCTGTCCGTTATATCCGCTGGAAAGGGCTCGAAACATTTACCGGTGCCCAATTCATACATTTCCAGGAAGTAACGTTCTACGGACAAGAAGATGTTATTGAATAAAATAAATATTTAAACCATAAGAAACAATGAAAATATTGAATACTATATGCCTTCTTATCGTCACGATACTATTTGCATCATGTGACGGCATGCTGGATAATATACAGGGGTATCTGGATGAGGGAGAAACTGTTTATGTAGGCAAATTGGTTTCTCCTTATGCCAATCCCGGTAAAAACCGCATTCAGCTGAATGGAACTCTATATTATGGAGTCACTCAAAAACAATGTTTGATTGAGTGGAAAGCCCCGGACGGAACAAACGGTTCAAAAGAAGTCTCTGTTCAACGGGAAGAACAATTGGATATCTTCTCGATCATCCTAGACAACTTGCAGGAAGGGCAATACGATTTTACCTTTACAACCATGGATGCAACAGGAAACAGATCTTTACCTACAACGACTCAGGGATATGTATATGGAGATTTCTATGAGCAGTCTTTAATGAATAGAAACATAGCTCAAATTGAAGCATATAAACAAGAAGGATTTATGATAACCTGGAGACCACTCAACGAAGAAGGTGCAATAAAAACGGAGGTTACATATATTACAGATGAAGGTCCCCAAACGGTCTCTGTACCAATAAATGAAAATAGTACTTTACTAAAAGGGTGCATCCCGGGAAGTACTATAACCTGGAAAACAGAGTACATCCCCGTAGAAGATGCCATAGATATATTTTATTCCACACCTTCAGAAAAAGAAGCTCCGAACGATTTTGTAATACAACTCAATAAAAACAATTTTAAAGAGGTAATATTACCTACGGATGCTAAAATGAATTATTGGGGATTTTCTCTGTCCAATATATGGAACGGAAATACGAATTGGGAAGCAAATAGCATGTGCCACAGTGGTGATGCAGAAGGATGGCCACAATGGTTCACTTTTGATTTAGGAATGCTGACAAAACCAGATCGTTATAGATATTGGCAACGCTTGCAGGAAGCCTATTTATACGAGAAAGGAGACAATCCCAGAAAATGGGAGCTTTATGGAAGAGCTGATACTCCTCCTGCCGATGGAAGTTGGGACGGATGGATAAAACTAATGGATTGCGAAAGCATAAAACCATCGGGTGTATTTGACAAGACATTAACAACGGAAGACATTGAATATGCAAAAGCAGGAGAATTGTTCATGTTTCCGGAAGACACTCCACCTATAAGATATATAAGGTGGAAAACATCAGAAACATTCAGTGGCAAACATACGGTCCACTTCCAGCAAATAACATTCTGGGGAGAGGATTTGAGTGAATAACACAAATTAAAATAGAACAGGGTTTTCAATAGGCATTGAACTTTACCGAGAATGGTTTATGATAACCATTCCGGTAAAGTTTTAAATATATACACAAAAAACATATTAATTTTCAAATACTTTAATCTCCCAAAAGCTATGTTCAGAAAACTATTTATTTCATTATTGTTACTCTTGGCAAGTAATATGCCTCTTCTGGCAAAATGCCTGCAATCATTATACTCTCCGGATAGAAACATACAGTTAGTGATAAATCAGGAGCAGGAACATATAATGGCAACAGTCAAATATCAGGGAAGAACAATCATCCCCGAGATAAGATTTGGCATACAAGAGCAAAAACAAACATTCTATGGCAATATGAAATGCCTGGGATTTTCAAAAGAAACTGCAATCCGAGAGCAATACTCTGCCATCCATGGGAAGAAGAGCTCTTGCGGCAATATTGGAAATGCATTCACCATGTATCTGGAGAATCCACAAAAGCAAAAACTGGATATTGAATTCAGAGTGTATAATGATGGAGTCTGCTTCCGCTATGCTTTATCTGAAAAGCGGCCCGATTCATTACATTTTATAAATGAATTTACCACTTATCGTATCCATCGTGAAGCCGACCGATGGATGCAGAAGTACGTTCCGCACTATGAAGGAGATTTTCCGCACGAAAAAGGAAATGTCTCACAAGGAGAGTGGGGATATCCTGCATTAATCCGTTACAATAAATGCTGGGCGCTGCTGACAGAAGCTAATATCGACCGGAATTATTGTGCCACACATTTAACAAATGCTGCTCATTGTGAGTATTATCAAGTGACTTATCCCAATAAGGAAGAAGGAAACGGAGTAGGTTCCATATATCCTGCAACCCAGACTCCATGGTCCTCTCCCTGGAGAGTTGTCATTTTAGGAGAACTCAAGAACATCACTGAATCAACCTTAGTTCAAGATGTAAGCCTGCCCTGCTCTTTAGCAGAAACAGACTGGATTCAACCGGGATCGGCATCATGGATATATTGGGCATACAATCATGGGACAAAGGATTACAGGATATGCTGTGAGTATGTTGACTTGGCAGCTTCAATGAACTGGGAATATGTCTTGTTTGACTGGGAATGGGATCAGATGCAAAATGGAGGCAATCTTGAAGACGCGGCAAATTACGCCATTTCCAAAGGTATAAAGCCTCTTCTTTGGTATAATTCGGGAGGAGCGCACAATCGCGTTTCAAGTACTCCAAGAGACAGGTTGATAACTGAGGAGAATAGGAATATGGAATTCAGAAAGCTCAAAGAAATGGGATTCGCCGGTATTAAGGTCGATTTCTTCGAAAGTGACAAGCAACACATGATCAATTACTACTTAGACATTCTGGAAGATGCAGCAAAACATGAACTGATGGTCAACTTCCATGGTTGCACCTTACCCAGAGGATGGAGTCGCACCTATCCGAATCTGATGTCAATGGAAGCTGTATATGGAGCAGAACAGTATAACAACAGTCCATATATGACAATGGCTGCATCACGCCTGAACTGTACTTACCCCTTCACCAGAAATGTAGTGGGGTCCATGGACTATACCCCTGTAGCTTTCACTGATTCACAACATCCTCACCGTACTACATATGCTCATGAGCTGGCTCTATCTGTCATTTTCGAATCCGGCATACAGCATTGGGCAGACAGGCCGGAAGGCTTTTACCAATTATCTGATGAAATAAAGTCATTTATGAGCACTGTACCTGCGGCATGGGATGACACCCGATTTATTGAAGGGTATCCGGGAGAATATGTCGTAATGGCACGCAGGAAAGGAACAACATGGTATTTGGCAGGAATCAACGGAACAACTTCCCATAAGAAACTCGCTGTCGTTTTAGATTTCCTGCAAGATGCCAACTATCAGATGAATTTGTTTACAGACGGGAAAGAAGCCACTCAGATACGTACGTTTGGCAGTCAAGTAAGCAAGTACGACAAGCTGGAAACAGAGTGGCTACCGGAAGGAGGATTTGTGGCATGCATTAAATTGCAAGAATAATCAAACATCGAACTTTAATACCCGGTTACGAAAAAAATGGAAATATATATCCCCCACATCAGCCTTGTAACCGGAATGTACCATATTTGTTACCGATTCTTAAATTTGCCGCAAAACGTATGAAACGCCACGTCTCTACTTTTGCGGCAAATTAATCAACGAATGACAACAGGTATGAAACACATTGTTAAAGTATTCACGCTCTTATTCTTATTTGCAACAGTCGGCAGCACGGCAAAGGCTGACGAGAAAGTAAACGTAGTGAAACAGGGCACCGTACGCGGCCGCATCATAGATGCCACGAAACAAACCCTTCCGGGCGCCTCAATCTACATCGAGAAACTACACGCCGGAGTGACGAGCGACGTCAACGGCTTCTACACCTTTCCCAATCTGGAACCGGGGACGTATACCGTAAAAGTTAGTTATGTGGGCTACTCGCCCGTAGAGCTGAAAATAACCATTCCCGAAGGACGCACTTTAGAGAAAGACGTAGTGATGAACGAAGGAGTGGAACTACAGGAAGTAGTGGTAGGCGGTGCTTTCCAGGGACAACGCCGCGCCGTCAATTCGCAGAAGAACAGCCTCGGCATCAAGAATGTAGTGTCTGCCGATCAGGTGGGAAAGTTTCCCGACTCCAACATAGGTGATGCACTGAAACGCATCTCGGGCATCAACGTGCAGTACGACCAGGGTGAAGCCCGCTTCGGACAAGTACGCGGAACCTCTGCCGACATGAGTTCCGTCACTATCAACGGCAACCGCGTCCCTTCTGCCGAAGGTGATACGCGCAATGTGCAGCTGGACCTTATCCCGGCAGATATGATACAGACCATCGAAGTAAACAAAGTAGTTACCCCGGATATGGATGCCGACGCCATCGGCGGTTCCATCAACCTGATTACGAAGAACTCTCCTTATAAACGCTTCATCAGTGCCACTGCCGGAACAGGCTACAACTGGATTAGCGACAAAGCGCAACTGAACCTGGGTTTCACCTATGGCGACCGTTTCTTCAACGACAAACTGGGACTCATTCTTTCCGCTTCCTATCAGAACTCCCCCTCCGGCTCGGATGACATCGAATTTGTATGGGACAAGGACGTAGAAACCGGAGAACTCTGCATCACCGACTATCAGGTGCGCCAATACTACGTCACCCGCGAACGCCAGAGCTACTCTGCCGCCCTCGACTGGGACATCAACGAGAACCACAAACTGACTTTCAAAGGCATCTTCAACAACCGCAACGACTGGGAAAACCGTTACCGCCTCAACGTGAAAGGTATCAATCTGGAAGAAGATGACAATGGCAACGAATATTGTTCCATCAATAACAAAGGCGCCGTGCGCGTGCAGACCAAAGGCGGCACGCCCGACAACCGCAACGCCCGCCTGGAACGTCAGCGCACGATGGACTTCACCCTCGGCGGTGAGCACCTCTTTGGCAAACTGGACACGAAGTGGAGTGTCAACTATGCCAAAGCCAGTGAAGAACGTCCCAATGAACGCTACATCGACTATCAACTGAAGAAACAGAAGTTCACTATGGACCTGAGCGATGAGCGCAAGCCTTTGCTTACCCCGCAGGAAGGTTCGGCTATGTATCTGAACGACGATTTCAGCCTGAAAGAAGTGACGGAGCAACAGGAAGATATTCAAGAGAAGGATTTCAAGTTCAGACTCGATTTCAGCTTGCCGCTCACAAAAGGAAAGTTCGGCAATCATCTGCGCTTCGGAACTAAAGTGGTGCACAAGACTAAAGATAAAGAGATTGACTTCTACGAATACACCCCGCTGGATGAAGACGGTTTTGACAAAGCCAGCCTGGCTGCTGCCGCAGACCAGAACCGGGACGGATACATGCCGGGCAAACAATATAAAGCCGGTAGCTTCATAAGCAAGGAATATCTGGGCGAGCTTGACTTGAACAATGCGAGTCTGTTTGAAAAGAAGCAGGTGCAGGAAGAGCTTGCCACCAACTTCAACGCCAAAGAAACCGTTGCGGCAGGTTATCTGCGTTTCGACCAGAAGCTGGGTGAGAAGTGGGACTTGATGCTGGGCCTGCGTCTGGAGAATACACATGTGAAATATTCGGGCAGCCAGTATGATGCGGACGAAGACAAGACCACCCGCACAACCTACGAGTCGGACAGTTACCTGAATGTGCTTCCTTCCGTTCTTGTGAAGTATGATGTAAACGATGACTTCAAGCTGCGTGCCTCGTTCACCAATACAATTGCCCGCCCCAAGTACTCCGCCCTGGCACCGAACATTACGATTAAGCGCAGCGACAACTCCATCTCTTTGGGTAATCCGGGCCTGAAACCTACCATTTCTTATAACTTCGACCTGAGCGGTGAGTATTACTTCAAGAGCATCGGTCTTGTCAGTGCCGGCGTCTTCTACAAGAAAATCAATGATTTCATCGTAGACCAGACTATGCGTAACTACAATTATAACGGAACCACGTATACCAAGTTCAGCCAGCCGCGCAACTCGGGCAACGCCGACCTACTGGGGGTGGAGGTAGCCTATCAGCGCGACTTCAGTTTCATAGCCCCGGCCTTGAAGTGCATCGGCTTCTACGGAACATACACTTACTCTTACTCCCGCGTGGATAACTTCAACTTCGAGGGACGCGAGAATGAAAGCGGTCTGCGCCTGCCAGGTTCTCCGGAGCACACGGCCAATGCTTCGCTCTTCTTTGAGAAATCCGGCGTGAGCCTCCGCCTTTCTTACAACTATGCATCGGCATTTATCGACGAAATGGGAGCGGAGAAGTTCTACGACCGCTATTACGACGCAGTGAATTATATGGATGCCAACGCCAGCTATACTTTCGGAAAGAAACTGAAAACAACATTCTATGCCGAAGCTACCAATTTGCTGAACCAGCCCTTGCGATACTATCAAGGAACGAAGGAGCGGACGATGCAGAGCGAACATTACGGAGTGAAAGTGAATGCAGGTGTGAAAATCAATTTTTAATTTACTATTCAACTAACAACTTGTTGACGTAATGAATTCAACACTTGATAAAAAAGGAATCAAATGATAATTTAGCGCAGCCTAAGCCTGAAAGGCTTTCATCTTACAGCCCGGGGCAGCGCCCTGGGAATGAATTGTCCCCACACAATCTTACGCCCTGTAAGGGCAAAAGCTGATGTGTGCTGTTATGCCCTTACAGGGCGCGGGAATAAACATTACTCAATTCCCAGGGCGTTGCCCTGGGCTGTAAGATGAAAGGCTTTCAGCCTTGAGCTACGCAATAATCATCTGTTTCATTTATAACCTAATAGCAAGAAAGCAAATAAATTCCGCCAACAAATTAATAACAATCAAATCAATATAATAATGAAAAAAGTATTCTTTCTCCTTTTAGTTGCCCTCCTCAGCAACTGGGCAACCGCACAGATAACGGATTATTCCATCTTCGACAAGAAATTCAACTTCTACGTCGCCAACGACCTCGGCCGCAACGGTTATTACGACCAGAAGCCCATAGCCGAACTGATGGGAACCATGGCCGAAGAAGTCGGTCCCGAATTCGTAGTCGCCACCGGAGACATCCACCATTTTGAAGGCGTGCGTAGCGTGAACGACCCTCTGTGGATGACCAACTACGAACTTATCTACTCCCACCCGGAACTGATGATAGACTGGTTTCCCGTACTTGGCAACCACGAATACCGCGGCAACACGCAAGCAGTAATGGACTACACCAACATCAGCCGCCGCTGGACCATGCCCGCCCGCTACTATACAAAAGCATTTGAGGACAAAGGAATCACTATCCGTATCGTCTGGATAGACACAGCCCCCATGATAGACAAATACCGCAATAACTCCGCCACCTATCCCGACGCTTACAAACAAGACTTGCAAAAACAACTCGCCTGGATAGACTCCGTACTGACCGCCGCAAAAGAAGACTGGGTCATCGTTGCCGGACACCACCCCATCTACGCCGAAACTCCGAAGGACGACAGCGAACGCCTGGATATGCAGAAGCGACTCGATCCGATACTCCGTAAGCACAAAGTAGACATGTATATCTGCGGGCACATTCATAACTTCCAGCATATCCGCAAGGCGGGAAGCAATATCGATTACGTTGTCAACTCAGCCGGTTCGCTTGCCCGCAAGGTGAAACCGACAGAAGGAACCGTATTCTGCAGTCCTGAACCAGGTTTTTCCATAATATCTGCGGACAAAAAAACGATAACACTACGAATGATCGATAAAAAAGGGAACATACTGCATACCGTAACACGCAACTCACAGTAAGCTTTTCACAAAAATAAGAGGGTGTTTACTCCTTGCTCATTAACCTGGCAATTGAGTAAACACCCTCTTATTTATCTTTTCCTTTTTACTTTTCCAATGAGAAAATATCAATTGGCAGACTTCTGATAATTCTTATACCAATCTGTATATTCTTTACCATCCGATTCTACCCATTTCTCGAAATCAGGATATTCTTTATCTATCGTCACAGTCTCCGTTACAGGAGTGAAAGTGCCGGGTATTGAAATGGCAAACGGGTGTTTTCCATCCTTATTTACATAGTAAGCATCTGCCTCTTTACCTATCTGATCAGAATTTGCCAAGTTAGTAGCTTTAGACTTTGGCAAATGTACTTCAGTACGATTGTCTTTTCCAGCCCCCTCATAGTTCACAATGATATAAGGATTCAATATTGAGTTTCCAACTTTTAAGGCATCCTTCTTCATGGCGCCAGCAGCAAATGTACGGGTAATCACGAACTTCTGATTTCTCACATCCATAGCATTAGGGAAGAGAATGATCGAATTAGTTTGCGTTTCATCCACAGCACTGGATGGCAGAACCATTTCTCCGCGTTGATCTGTGGCATACTGTACGGCAAACGCATTCCTGTTCGTGGCAGCACCCGCCTTTTGTACCGGTTCGTAGGTTTCTTTCACCTCACTCACGTAATTGTCTTTATTGAAGGTAATGGAACGATGGTATTCTATGATAACATCATTCAGGTCATAGTCACCTCCCGAAGGCCAGATATCCTCATAGGCAAAAGACATATAATTGTTCTCTGTTTCAGAAACTTCCGGTTCATCCGGATCTATGACAGGACGATCAGGGTCTTGGATGGCTTCATTAGGATTCGCATCAATACAGAAGAGGAGATCTTCGTAACTGCTGTCTCCACCATCTTCTACGCCATAGACCACAGTACCCCCTTCGGCTGAAAGAGAGATAAAGCGGGCTTTCTGACCTTGATAGTTCTTATTCCACTCTTCATTAGAATAAACGAAACTCTTATCTGTATCAATGAAACCGTCATGGCCTTTACTACCACATTTAAAACCGTCAGCAATAATAAAGTAGCCGATGGTATACCCTGCCGGAAATTTGGTGGAAAGATTACCCTGATCGTCCTGAAAGAGAAGTTGCACCTTCCGGTTCGTTTCCAAAGGAGCATTTCTACTACCATAATTAGTAGCTCCTCCCGGCACTTTATCGTACCAATTCAAATAAGGTACATTACCTTTAATTGAAGCATTCGGGAAGATAACGATTTTCTTCACTTGATCAGGAGCCGCAGGACATTCACCGGTCTTATAATAATAATACCCCACTACATTCTGATACCAACAGGATTCTGTTAAAAAAGTAAAGAACAATTCAGCATCTGCCACTGTTACGATTTGACCTTGTTCATTTTGATAGGCCTTTGCAATAGTAGTATTAACGTGCTCAGTATCTCTCACATAATTTGAATTATTCAATTTATCTGGTTTACTGCTTTTACCTTTCCACAAGGCCTTTTGTACGTTATTGATAAACTTACTACTAATAACCTTATTATCCTCAATCAGACCATTGATATCCCCAGGTTTTCCGTAACTATCACTAATCTCCACCAAGGAATACACTTTCTGTGCATTATTGACTGTAACTAACTTCAAATTTGATTTCGCCCGTGTAGCAACTACCGCCCGCGAAGCAGCGTCCGTCTCGTTCACCGTCACCTTTCCATTCTCCACACTAGCTTCCACACACATGGGAACACCCCAGGTAGGTGAGAAAACATACACCACTTTAGCAGCCGTAGGCAATTCCACATCGCCAACGAAACGTCCTTTTGTATCCGCAAATATCTTATAAACTGGTTCACCCTGGATGACGAACGAGCCTGTTTCATTATAAGAGATTGGATATTCTGTAAAGATTTCTATTAAAGCATTACTCCCAATCTCTCCATAGTTGACCTCGAACGCCACATTAGTAGTTGTGGTAAAATCAAAGTATTCACTTTCCGGCTTTAATACGGTCGGATCCTTACCAGGATCATAAACATCTTTATCCATGCACCCTGTCAGTGCGAGCATAGCGAAACACGCACCCATTCCAAGTAATTGATTAACTCTCATCATTTGGTTTATGTTTGTAAAAAAATAGCAGGTTCTCGTTTTGTCTTACAAAGATACAAAATACAATAAATGTATCCAAATAATCAAGGATAAAGTTGCATTTGTTATGCAAGATATTTATTTTTAGGAAAAGAGATAGTGGAAAGAAGTCAATTTCGAGAATTATTTTCTTTCTATAGATTTAAGTTAAGTGGAAGTATAATATCAGACAAAAAAGAAAGAATCTCAGTAGAAAACGCTACATTTGTCGCATTAAAAATAGAAACGCTATGAAGAACTTATCTCTCTTTCTGCTACTTTGTCTGCTGTTTGCTGCATGTGCCAAAGATGAAAACAAAGAACCGATCCTGGTAACCGATATCGTAATGCCCACACAGACCAGCTTCAACCCCGGTGACAAGGTCACGATTAAAGCACAAGGTTTTCAAACCGATGACGACATAATGTTCGAAATCTATTGGCCGCTTCCCGACCAACCCGCAATGAACTATCAGGGATATGCCCTCGGAGTATCACCCGTCATGGTAGAGCAGACTTCCACAAGCATCACTTTCCTGGCACCCGGACACTACCCTGCCTCAACCACCAAGGTACGCCTGCGCCGTTCCGGCGATATCATGACGCTTGGTGAGATTGCTGTTACCAACGGTGAAGCACCCAAAGAGTTCCAGCTCTATGGCATTGTCAATTCCCATTCCAGCACGGGTTATAATAATTGCATCGAGCACGTAAACCTCACAAATGGCACTCCCACAAACATCGTGGGACTGACAGAAGACCAGAAAGATTTCTCCTGCGTAGCAAATGTTCCTGAAACTCAGAACCTCTGCGGAATACAGACGAAAGATGGAGTGCGTAGTGTATTCAGCTACGACCTATCCATGCGTTTCTGGCAAGATATGGGACTCAAAAATATATTGACTCTCTGCAACGGCCAAAGCTCCATAATAGCCGTAAAGCAAATATCTGACAATGAAATGATGCTAGCATCCATCGGATCATGGCCCTATACCCGTGACATTGACCAAACTCTGAATTACCGCTACGAACTTCCCGCCGACATAAAGCCTGAAGCTCTGACACGCTATCCCGGTGTACAGGGTGACAGTTATCTGCTACTCTCGGCTGATAATGGAAACAACAGTTTCACACCCGTCGCACTGAGCTTGGACCCAAGTAGCAGGAAGGTATATACCGGCGAATCGATACAGGCCACCGCACTCATTCCCTTCTGGACAATAATCTCAGGAAAAGACACCGGAACTACCAAATACGTACGCACCGGCGGATATGCCGTAGTAAGAGCCGATGATGGCCGGACAGATCTGTGTCTTTGGAATCAAGCTACGATGAGTTTGGAGGAACCTTTCGCCACATTCCCCAATTCGGCACGTTCAGTAACCATGCTCGCTAAAGATACGGAGACACTGAAACTTTACGTTCTATTCGATACAAATCGGAGAGGAAGGCTGATCTATGCTTACGATTTGGTGAGCAAAAGTTGGCAAGCCGTTCCCGGCATCGGCTATCCTTATTCGGAAATTGTGATGGCACGGTAAAAGCCATGTTACCCCAAATGGTAACTTTGTTACCCCCGCACTGTAACTCCATTTACACGCCGAGGTAAAGGTCGTTACATGCCGAGGTAAAGAGCGTTACAATAGGCGGTAAAGGCCGTTACATACTGAAGTAAATGCTTTTACATCGCGAGGGAAATAACTTGTAAATGCCATCATTTCTTTCCCCGGAGGTCATCCTTAGGTATAGTTGTCTCATTACCATCTCGCGTAGCAATATAGTGGGGCGACATTATTTCTATGCCTTCTTCATTAAACCGATCCTGAATATTCTGGTGCAAATCAGAATAAACCTGTGCCAACTGATTGGCATCTTTAATATATGCATTCACCTGATAGACGGGATAATAATCCTGAAGAGATGTTTCCAGTACAAACGGACGCGGGTCATCCACTACTCCGGGAGTATTCAGCGCCGCTTCAATCAGAAGCTGATGGGTCTTTCGCCATGGAATATCGTATCCGATGCTCACTTCCGAATGAATTATCAGCCCGTAGTCGCGTGCCGACTGGCTGAAATTCACCGTATGCGAAGACATAATAAAAGAGTTAGGAATCGTAACTACCTCATTCTTCGGCGTACGGATACGCGTTACCAACGGTGTCTTCTCAATCACATTTCCCGTTGTATCATTCAGCTTAATACGGTCACCCAACTTAAACGGACGCATATACGTGATAACCAGTCCTGCAATAATATTCCCGATCACCGTACTCGATCCCAGCGAAACAATCAATCCGACAAAGACTGATATTCCCTGAAAGACCCCCGATTTGGAGCCAGGCAGGTAGGGATAAATCATAGCAATCATAAATGCATAAAGCAGGAAGCGCACAATGTGGAACGTCGGCATAGCCCAGTCGGCATAAAAGCCGCCTATCTTCAGCCGTTCCGACTGTATTTCACTGGCAAGATAACGAACCAGTCGCACCAGATACTTCACGGCAAGCCATATCACAAAAATGGTAAACAAGTTGGGAATATACTCCACTATACCCAGGAAAATGCTCTTTATCGGCTCCCAGATATACGAGAACAACTTATAAGCAAGATCTTTGGTTTGAGGGAATATAGCAAAGAGTAATGGCACCGTCAAAATCAACTGAAGCAGCATGACGGCATAGCGCAGCAGACTTGCCAGGAAAACAAGCAGGTTTACCTGCTTCTGTGTGTCCAGTAACTCGTAATCCTGAATAGAAATAGGCTTTAGTTTAGTATCTTTCAGACGTTGAATACGGGCTTTTAGCTTATTGAACAGCCAGATAGTGAGTTTAAACAACAGGAACTGGCCTACAATTACAAGAATAAAATAAAGAATACGCTTACCAAGCTGCCACAGACTATGCTCATCCTTCATCACTTTCAGCTTGTCCACTATCACTTTTCGCTTGGCAGCCGCCAACTGGTCGCGTGAACAGCCTTCCCAAAGGCCATCTTGATCCGTGAAAGAAGAAAGAACTTTATTGCCATACATCAGATCGGTAACAATATCACTGCTGTCTATATAAACCGAATCCGGCTGAAGATTGAATCGTTTGCCCAGTTCCGTAATTGCCGCCGCATTCATTTCGGCGCGCTGTTGGGGAGTGTGACCGCCACGTTTGGCAAACAGATAATATAATGTATCGCCTTCCACAATTACAGGAATACCCGGAGTCATTCTTCTGAGCGAATCAATACGTAACCGCTGTTTGGCCAGCTTCAGAGAGTCCGCTGCATCATACTTCAACTTCATCTGCTCTATCTCCATCCGGAGATTAGCCTCATTCAATCTTGATGTCTCCAGATCCTCTTTTATCTTCAACAGATGCAGTGAATCAGTATCCGGCTTTTGAGCAACCACTGTTCCCAATGTATCTTCATTCAAGATGTCTAAAACCTTTTCTACCAACTGGGCGGATGCACCACTCGCAAACAGCAGTAACAGCCCAAAACACAACGCCCGAATTCCCTTCATATTAAAAGTCCTTAATCAGGTTACTTAAAATTATAAATTGTTTAACGCACCAAACATACGGAATGTTTTTCACTTATCATAAAAGGAATTAATTATATTTGCACAAAAATCAGTATTTATATGGATATTCTTTTCCTGATTGGGGGACTTCTCCTCATACTCTTAGGCGCTAATGGACTGACGGACGGGGCTGCATCCATTGCCAAACGTTTCCATATACCGTCCATCGTTATCGGACTTACCATCGTAGCTTTCGGAACATCCGCTCCGGAACTGACGGTTAGCATATCTTCCGCCCTGAAAGGCAGTGCAGACATTGCCATCGGAAATGTGGTAGGTAGTAATATCTTTAATACTTTGATGATCGTGGGTTGCACAGCGCTCTTTGCCCCTATCGTCATCTCCCAAAATACGTTACGTAAAGAAATTCCTCTCTGCATCCTGTCTTCCATCGTGCTATTGATTTGTGCCAATGATGTATTGCTGGACCATAGTGCAGAAAACATTCTCAGCACTACGGATGGCTTGCTATTGCTCTGTTTCTTTATCATCTTTTTGGGATATACCTTTGCAATCGCCTTTCAGGGAAAGAAAGAAGGGGAAGCACCCGACGAAGAAATCAAGCAACTTCCCATGTGGCGGTCTGCCCTATATATAATAGGTGGACTGGCAGGGCTTATCATCGGCGGTAACTTCTTTGTGGACGGTGCCACAGGTGTTGCCCGCAGCCTGGGAGTCAGCGAGTCCGTCATCGGACTGACGCTTGTGGCAGGCGGTACATCCCTACCCGAACTGGCTACCTCCATCGTAGCTGCTCTCAAAAAGAATCCTGAGATTGCCATCGGTAATGTAATCGGAAGCAATCTTTTTAACATTTTCTTTGTACTGGGATGTAGTGCTTCTATCACACCCCTACATCTGGCAGGCATCACTAATCTGGACCTGCTGGTACTGGTAGGTTCAAGTATTCTGCTTTGGTTCTTCGGGCTTTTCTTTGCCAAACGGACCATTACCCGCATTGAGGGCAGCATACTGATACTTTGTTATATAGCTTATACTGTTGTACTTATTTATAACGTTTAAAGTGGTATTTTAAAGATTATCATGTATCTTTGCCCCCTCATTAGACATAAAATTATGGCAATAACAATCAAAAAAGCTTCCACAATGAAAGAATTGAAACGGTTCATCCGCTTCAATTACCGGCTATACAAAGACAATCCTTACTCTGTCCCCGATCTTTACGACGACATGCTCAATACCTTCAACAAAAAGAAGAATGCGGCGTTTGAATTCTGCGAAGCAGAGTATTTTTTAGCTTACAAAGACAATCAGATAGTAGGACGTGTAGCTGCCATTATCAATCATAAAGCCAACCAGACCTGGGATAAAAAGAACGTCCGCTTCGGCTGGATCGATTTCATCGATGACCCCGAAGTTTCCGACGCATTGATCCGCACGGTCGAAGAATGGGGTAAAGAGCGGGGAATGACTCATATACAAGGTCCCTTGGGTTTCACAGACTTCGATGCGGAAGGCATGCTTGTCGAAGGTTTCGATCAACTCAGCACAATGGCCACCATCTATAACTACCCTTACTACCCGCAACACATGAAACGCATGGGCTTTGAAAAAGATGCCGACTGGGTAGAATTTAAAATTTATATTCCGGATGCCATACCGGAAAAACACAAACGTATCTCCGACCTCATTCAACGTAAGTATAATCTCAAAATCAAAAAATATACATCTGCGAAAAAGATTGCCCAAGATTACGGTCAGGCCATCTTTGAACTGATGAACGAAGCTTATAAACCCCTGTTCGGATATTCCGCCCTGTCACAACGGCAGATCGACCAATACGTGAAGATGTACCTTCCTATTGTAGACCTGCGTATGGTGACACTTATCACGGATGCCGACGACCAACTGATTTGCGTAGGTATTTCCATGCCATCCTTGTCCGAAGCTTTGCAAAAAGCACACGGACGGTTATTGCCCTTCGGATGGTATTATCTGCTGAAGGCTCTCTTCATGAAACGCCGTGCCAAAATGTTGGATTTATTGCTCGTTGCAGTGAAGCCGGAGTACCAGAACAAAGGTGTTAACGCATTGTTATTTTCCGATTTAATTCCGGTTTATCAAAAATTAGGTTTTATATTTGCAGAGAGCAACCCTGAACTGGAGATGAACGGCAAGGTACAAGCCCAATGGGAGTACTTTAAAACAGAGCAGCATAAACGGCGCAGGGCGTTCGTGAAAGAGATTAAATAAAAGGGAACAAGAGACAAATTGACAAGGAAACAAAGGGTTGCACTGTATTTGCGCCATTACAAAGACAGACCATTTCCCTCGTCAACTCGTCAACTGAAAACCTTGTCAACTAAATAAGAATTTATGGAAGAAATCAACGGACTGATGCCCGAAGGCAATGTAGAATATACGGAAGACAACATTCGTCATCTTGACGATATGGAGCACATCCGTGTCCGTTCGGGTATGTATATCGGTCGTTTGGGCGACGGTACGCAAAACGACGACGGTATTTATGTATTGCTAAAAGAGGTAATGGACAACAGCATCGATGAATTCAAAATGGGTGCGGGTAAACGGATCGAGATAAGCATTGAGGAGAATCTCCGTGTCAGCGTACGCGACTACGGTCGGGGTATTCCGCAAGGAAAGCTGATCGAGGCAGTAAGCAAACTCAACACCGGTGGTAAGTACGACAGCAAGGCTTTTAAAAAGAGCGTCGGACTGAACGGTGTAGGCATCAAGGCCGTAAATGCACTTAGCAACCGTTTTGAGGTACGCAGTTATCGTGAAGGCAAAGTCCGTATCGCCATTTTCGAAAAAGGTATTCTTCAGAGCGATGTCACGGAAAACAGCGATGAAGAGAGCGGAACTTACATTTTCTTCGAACCGGATAGTACATTATTCCTGAACTATTCTTTCCAAGCTAACTTTGTGGAAATGTTATTGCGTAATTATACGTACCTGAATACAGGCCTTTCCATAATTTACAACGGTCAGCGCATCATTTCACGCCACGGTCTGGAAGATTTGCTGAACGACAACATGACCGCACAGGGGTTATACAACATCATCCACCTGAAAGGGGAAGACATTGAAATAGCCTTCACACATACCAACCAATACGGAGAAGAATATTACTCCTTCGTCAACGGACAGCATACGACGCAAGGCGGTACACACCAAAGTGCACTCAAAGAACATATTGCCCGCACCATCAAGGAATTTTATAACAAAAACCAGGAGTACGCCGATATCCGTAACGGTATCGTTGCCGCCATTGCCATTAACGTGGAAGAACCCCAGTTCGAGGGACAGACAAAAACCAAACTCGGTTCGCCTTCCATGTCTCCGGGTGGTGTAAGCGTAAATAAATATGTAGGAGACTTTATCAAGACGGAAGTGGATAATTACCTCCACAAAAACCCATTGGTTGCAGAAGTCATGTTGCAAAAGATACAGGACTCTGAAAAGGAACGCAAAGCGATTGCCGGTGTTACCAAACTGGCTCGTGAACGTGCCAAGAAGGCCAACCTGCACAACCGTAAATTGCGCGATTGCCGCTACCACCTCAACGACGGCAAGGGAAAAGACCAAGAGACCGAATCTTGCATATTCATTACCGAGGGAGACTCTGCAAGTGGTTCTATCACAAAAAGCCGTGACGTAAACACACAAGCAGTATTTAGCTTGCGTGGTAAGCCGTTGAACTCTTACGGGCTGACTAAAAAGGTGGTATATGAAAACGAAGAATTCAACCTGCTGCAGGCTGCCTTGAATATAGAAGACGGTATCGAGGGATTACGTTACAACAAGGTGATTGCTGCTACCGATGCCGATGTGGATGGTATGCATATCCGCCTGCTACTTATAACCTTCTTCCTGCAATTCTTCCCTGACTTGATAAAGAAAGGGCATGTATACATCCTGCAGACTCCGTTGTTCCGTGTACGTAATAAGAAGAAAACCCTTTACTGTTATACGGAAGAAGAACGTCAGAAAGCAATTGCAGAACTGGGACCGAATCCTGAAATCACCCGATTTAAAGGTTTGGGAGAAATCTCACCCGATGAATTCAGGCATTTTATCGGTAAGGATATGCGTCTGGAGCAGGTAAGCCTGCGCAAGACGGACCTGGTAAAGGAATTATTAGAGTTCTATATGGGTAAAAATACTATGGAACGACAAAACTTTATTATTAATAATCTGGTTATAGAAGAAGATTTGGCATCATGAGAAGAGCAATCTTTCCGGGAACATTCGACCCTTTCACTATCGGACATTTCTCGATAGTGACCCGCGCACTGACTTTTATGGATGAAGTCATCATTGGGATCGGTATTAATGAAAATAAGAATACCTATTTCCCTATCGAGAAACGCGTGGCAATGATACAGAACTTCTACCGGAACGACCCCCGCATCAAAGTATACTCTTATGATTGCCTGACGATTGATTTTGCACAACAGGTAGATGCACAGTTCATCATCCGCGGCATCCGCACCGTGAAAGACTTTGAATACGAAGAAACCATTGCAGATATCAACCGCAAACTGGCAGGTATTGAAACAATCCTGCTCTTTACCGAACCCGAACTGACATGCATCAGTTCGACGACCGTCCGTGAGTTGTTACAATTCGGCAAGGACATCAGCCAGTTTATCCCCGAAGGAATGGAAATTTAGTGATTAATGATTAGTGATTAGTAAAAAGAATAATGAAGAAGCTCCTTATCTTTATAATATGTATATATGGCGGCATGGCTTCCATGCAGGCACAAAATACGGGTAATGCGGCAGCAATCCGCAAGTTACAAATGGCAGAATTTGCTATAGCCAACCTGTATGTAGACTCGGTAGACGAAAACAAACTGGTGGAAGAAGCTATTATCCGCATGTTGGCACAGCTTGACCCGCACTCCACATACAACAATGCCGAGGAAGTGAAGAAAATGAACGAGCCTCTGCAAGGTAATTTCGAAGGTATTGGTGTTCAGTTTCAGATGATAGAAGATACTTTACTGATCATACAGCCCGTGAGCAACGGACCGTCCGAAAAAGTAGGTATACTGGCAGGAGACCGTATTGTAGCTGTAAATGACAGTGCCATTGCAGGTGTTAAAATGTCCACAGAAGACATCATGACGCGCTTACGCGGCCCCAAAGATTCGGAAGTTAAACTGACCATCGTCCGCCGCGGAGTAGATGATCCTCTATATTTCACTGTAAAACGGGATAAAATTCCTATTCTCAGTCTGGATGCTTCTTACATGATACAACCCAAGATAGGCTATATCCGCATCAACCGTTTCGGCGCCACTACCGCCGAGGAGTTTACGGCAGCTCTTAAAGAATTACAGAAACAGGGAATGAAAGACTTAATACTCGACCTGCAAGGTAATGGAGGCGGATACCTGAACGCAGCCATCGATCTTGCCAATGAGTTCTTGCAACAGAAAGAATTGATTGTATATACCGAAGGAAGAGCCGCCCAGCGTAGTAATTTCTACGCCAAAGGCACGGGTAACTTCAAAAACGGCCGTCTCGTTGTATTGGTGGATGAATACTCTGCCTCTGCCAGTGAAATCGTTACCGGTGCCATACAGGACTGGGACAGAGGAGTTGTTGTAGGCCGTCGTACATTCGGTAAAGGCTTGGTACAGCGCCCCATCGACCTGCCCGACGGTTCCATGATACGCCTGACTATCGCCCGTTACTATACCCCTTCCGGACGTTGCATTCAAAAACCGTATGACCATACAGCTAATCTGGACAATCCCAGACTTCAAGGTGAGGATACCCAGGAGAAATACAATATGGATCTGATAGAGCGCTTCAACCGTGGAGAGATGATGCATGCTGACAGCATCCATTTCCCCGATTCACTGAAGAATTCTACAAAGAAACTGAAACGTACCGTTTATGGTGGCGGTGGTATCATGCCCGACTATTTCGTACCTATTGACACCACTCAATACACCGATTATCACCGGAATTTGGTTGCCAAAGGCGTTGTTATCAAAGCAACCACGAAATACATCGAAAGCCACCGGAAAGAATTACAGGAACAGTACAAGAAGTTCTATAGCTTCAACAATAAGTTTGAGATAGACGAGCAGATGCTTGCAGACATACGCGCTGCTGCCGATAAAGAGAAGATCGAGTTCAATGAAGAACAATACAATAAATCGCTTCCGCTGATAAAAACACAGTTGAAGGCCCTGATTGCCCGTGACCTCTGGGATATGAACGAATACTTCCAGGTGATAAACACCACGAACAACAGTGTGCAACAGGCACTAAAAGTACTGAACGAAAAGATTTACGAGAAGAAACTACCGCTTTAATTACCGAATAACCACTTATTCAACCAGCGGTTCACATAGATATTTACTACCGCACATCCCGCTCCGATGACTGCACCTGCCAGTACATCGGACGGATAGTGCACCCCCTCATTCATACGGGACATCCCGACAGAACAAGCCCATAAAGCCGAAGGACCTATCACATACCATTTTGGATACTTCACGCAAAGCGAAGTTGCCAATGCAAAGGCTGTTGCCGTATGTCCGGATGGGAAAGAAGGACTGGTCTCATGACTATAAGCATGAACCCGGTCGGGATAACGGTCGAACGGACGTTCACGGTCTATAAGATATTTCAAGCCGTAGGTCACCACAAAAGCACCGGCAACACTGGTACCTACATACACAGCATCCTTTAATAATTCACGGTCTTTTTTCACCCATGCAGCCAGTGCCATCGCCACAGGAACTCCAACGGCAATATAGGGTTCAGTACGAGAAATTATTTTATTATAATTGCGAATAAACTTACCATCCCAACTGTTTATTTTATGCAAGGTATTGATGTCCCAATTTTGTGCAGAAATACTGAGTACAACTAATGATGCAAAAAATACAAAAAAAATAGTTCTCTTCATGCAGTCTTTCTTATAGTTTGCAGCAAAGATAGGTGATTTTGTTAGAGTATTCACAAAAAAATTCTATCTTTGTTGCCATAATTTTAGTAATTCGTCCTATATTTCATGACAAAAGACACTCTTTGCACACGGCAGGTAGATTGCACTCTATGCCCGAAAATTTCTGATGGGACATTGGTACTTCGCCAACATCCCCAGGGGCAGCATTTCTCAGCGGAGAAGTGCACCCAGAACTGCATGATCTTTATGTTAAAGGGTGAGTTGCTGATTAATAGTAACGAATATCCGGGCACTACGCTCCTAAGCAGACAGTGTGTATTACAAGCCATCGGCTCAAAAATGGAGTTATTGGCACTGACTGAAGTGGAATACATCGCCTATTGGTTCACGGAACTCCCGCTTTTATGCGAAGACCGCTATAAAGAGATCCTGGAACGTTCCGAAGCTCCACTGATTTACACACCGTTGCTGGCCAACGCAAAACTGGAACGACTGCTAAATGATATCGCCGACTATTTTAAAGAACAACCTTCCGCTTGCGGGAAATATCTCGATATCAAGCGTCAGGAACTGGTTTACATTCTAACCTGTTATTATCCACTACGCCAGATAAGTACTTTTTTCTATCCTATCAGTACTTATACAGAAAGTTTCCATTATTTCATTATGCAAAACTACGATAAAGTGAAGAATGTGGAAGAATTTGCCCATTTAGGAGGATATACCACCACTACCTTTCGTCGTTTGTTTAAAAATATGTATAATGTTCCGGTGTACGAATGGATACTGGACAAGAAGCGTGAAGGTATTCTGAATGATCTGCAATTCACCAAGCAACGTATCTCTGTAATTAGCGCACGCTATGGTTTTGATTCCCTGTCACACTTCGCACATTTCTGTAAGGACTCCTTTGGGGACACCCCCCGTTCACTACGGAAACGCGCTGCCAGTGGAGAGAAAATCACTATTATAAAAGAAAAAAGTGACGACTCAGCAAGGGAACAAGGTGACGAGGAAGGGTAACCCTTTTCTCGTCACCTTGTTCCCTTGCTGAGTCGTCAACTTCTGTCTATTCTCCTGATTACGGAATTATTTCTTTAATTCCTTGTTTAATCAATGTTTTTCTTCTATTTTTGCGGGAAATTAGAGTAAGACCCTAAGTAAAAAGCAAATTTTCTAACTATTAAATAATTTAAATTCAATCATTTATGTGGTTAAGTAATTCATCTGTAGGAAGGAAAGTGGTGATGAGCGTTACCGGTATCGCCCTTGTCCTGTTTCTGACGTTTCACATGGCGATGAACCTGGTTGCATTAATCTCGGCAGAGGGATACAACATGGTTTGTGAGTTCCTGGGAGCAAACTGGTATGCCTTGGTGGCTACGGTAGGTCTGGCTGCCCTTTTCATCATTCACATCATCTACGCTTTCTGGCTGACAATGCAAAACCGCAAAGCGCGCGGTACAGAGCGTTATGCCGTAGTTGATAAACCCAAAACAGTAGAATGGGCTTCTCAGAACATGCTCGTACTGGGTCTTATTGTAATCGTAGGTCTGGGCCTGCACCTAGTAAACTTCTGGGCAAAAATGCAGCTTCCCGAGTTGATGCACAACATGGGTATGCAAACCGATGCTGCCACACTGGCATATGCAGCCAATGGTGTTCATCACATTGAAAACACATTTGGCAATCCGGTATACGTAGTGCTTTACCTCATTTGGCTAGGCGCACTGTGGTTCCACCTGACTCACGGTTTCTGGAGCTCTATGCAGTCTCTGGGCTGGAACAACAAGGTATGGATTAACCGTTGGAAATGTATCTCCAACATCTACTCTACTATCGTCGTTGTATGTTTCGCCTTGGTAGTTGTCGTATTCTTCGCAAAATCATTGTGCGGCGGTGCTTGCTAATTTGTAAATTGTAAACGATTAAAATGTAATAGCATTATGACTAAGATAGATTCAAAAATTCCGGAAGGACCAGTAGCAGAGAAATGGACCAACTATAAAGCTCACCAGAAATTAGTGAACCCGGCTAACAAGCGTCGCTTGGATATCATCGTAGTAGGTACAGGTTTAGCAGGTGCTTCTGCTGCCGCTTCACTCGGTGAAATGGGTTTCAGAGTATTCAACTTTTGTATTCAAGACTCTCCCCGACGTGCACACTCCATCGCTGCACAGGGTGGTATCAACGCTGCAAAGAATTACCAAAACGACGGTGACTCAGTATACCGTTTGTTCTACGATACAGTAAAGGGCGGTGACTACCGTGCCCGCGAAGCTAACGTTTACCGTTTGGCTGAGGTTTCCAATAGCATTATCGACCAGTGTGTGGCACAAGGTGTTCCTTTCGCCCGCGAATATGGCGGTCTGCTGGATAACCGTTCTTTCGGTGGTGCTCAGGTATCACGTACGTTCTATGCCCGCGGTCAAACCGGGCAGCAGTTGTTGCTGGGTGCTTATTCAGCATTGAGCCGCCAGGTAAACGTAGGTACTGTAAAACTGTATACCCGCTATGAAATGCAGGACGTTGTTCTTATTGACGGACGTGCCCGCGGTATCATTGCTAAGAACCTCGTTACCGGTAAACTGGAACGTTTCGCTGCACACGCAGTAGTAATCGCTACCGGTGGTTACGGAAACGCATACTTCCTGTCTACCAATGCAATGACTTGTAACTGTACAGCTGCTGTTTCTTGCTACCGTAAGGGTGCTTGGATGGCTAATCCGGCTATGGTACAGATTCACCCCACTTGTATTCCTGTTCACGGTGACAAACAGTCTAAGTTGACTTTGATGTCAGAGTCGCTGCGTAATGACGGCCGCATCTGGGTTCCGAAGAAAAAAGAAGATGCAGTGAAACTTCAGAAGGGTGAAATCAAGGGAAGCGATATTCCGGAAGAAGACCGTGACTATTACTTGGAACGCCGTTATCCGGCATTCGGAAATTTGGTTCCGCGTGACGTTGCCAGCCGTGCTGCAAAAGAACGTTGTGATGCAGGTTTCGGTGTGAACAATACAGGCTTGGCAGTATTCCTCGATTTCTCTGAGGCTATCAGCCGTTTAGGCATCGATATCGTTCTTCAACGTTATGGTAACCTCTTCGATATGTACGAGGAAATCACTGACGTGAATCCGGGCGAACTGGCAAAAGAAATTGCCGGTGTGAAATATTATAATCCGATGATGATCTATCCGGCTATCCACTATACAATGGGTGGTATCTGGGTTGACTACGAACTGATGACTTCTATCAAGGGTCTGTTCGCTATCGGTGAATGTAACTTCTCTGACCACGGTGCAAACCGCCTCGGTGCTTCTGCATTGATGCAAGGTCTGGCTGACGGTTACTTCGTATTGCCTTACACTATTCAGAACTATCTGGCTGACCAGATCACAGTTCCCCGCTTCTCTACCGACCTGCCTGAATTTGCAGCAGCAGAGAAAGCAATTCAGGATAAGATCAACTGGATGATGAACATCAAGGGTAAGAAGTCTGTAGACTCTATCCACAAGGAACTAGGTCACGTAATGTGGGAATATGTAGGTATGGGCCGTACAGCAGAAGGTCTGAAGACCGGTATTGCCAAACTGAAAGAAATCCGCAAGGAATTCGAAAAAGACCTCTTCATTCCAGGAGATAAGGAAGGCATGAATGTAGAGTTGGATAAGGCTATCCGCTTGTACGACTTCATTATCATGGGTGAATTGGTTGCATACGATGCTCTGAACCGTAACGAAAGCTGCGGTGGTCACTTCCGTGAAGAATACCAGACTGAGGAAGGCGAAGCAAAACGTGATGATGAAAACTTCTTCTACGTTGCTTGCTGGGAATATCAAGGCTCCGACGAAAAAGCTCCTGAACTGCTGAAAGAACCGCTGGTTTACGAAGCAATCAAGGTACAAACTCGTAACTATAAGAGCTAATCGGGAAGTTGAACATTTAAAGAATTAAAGAAAATGGATAAAAATATAAGTTTCACACTGAAAGTATGGCGTCAGAAAGGTCCAAAGGCAAAAGGCGCTTTTGAAACATACCAAATGAAAGATATCCCCGGTGACACTTCATTCCTTGAAATGCTGGATATCTTGAATGAGCAACTGATTTCTGAAGGTAATGAACCGGTTGTATTCGATCATGACTGCCGCGAAGGTATCTGCGGTATGTGTTCGCTCTACATCAACGGACATCCCCACGGTCCTGCAACGGGTGCTACTACCTGTCAGATTTACATGCGTCGTTTCAATGATGGCGACACTATCACTGTTGAACCTTGGCGTTCTGCCGGTTTCCCGGTTATCAAGGACTTGATGGTAGACCGCACGGCTTATGACAAGATCATGCAAGCAGGTGGTTATGTAAGTGTGCGTACAGGTTCTCCTCAGGATGCCAACGCTATCCTGATTCCGAAGCAGATTGCTGACGAAGCTATGGATGCTGCTGCTTGTATCGGTTGCGGTGCTTGCGTAGCTGCATGCAAGAATGGTTCTGCTATGTTGTTCGTTTCCGCAAAAGTTAGCCAGTTGAACTTGCTACCGCAAGGTAAACCGGAGGCATTGCGCCGTGCAAAAGCTATGTTGAGCAAGATGGACGAACTCGGATTCGGTAACTGTACCAACACTCGCGCTTGCGAAGCTGAATGTCCGAAGAACATTTCTATCAGCAACATCGCTCGTTTAAACCGCGATTTTATCATCGCAAAACTGAAAGACTAATCAGCCCTTTCTACATTTGATTAATATCACCAGAACTCCTCTGCCGGGAAACCGACAGAGGAGTTTTTATACCATCTTACAATAAATACTTTCAGAGATTTCAAATGATATCCATTAACGATAGGATAACTGTAAAACGGCTCCCCTTTCCTACTTCAGATTGCACCTCTATATGCCCGCACAACCGTTCAATAATGACTTTACAAATAGAAAGTCCAAGTCCGCTTCCCTGTTCAAACTCATCGGTTTTATAAAAACGGTCAAAGATCATCATGAGCTCCTTCTCATCAATTCCTTTTCCCGTATCCTGCACATAGACACTAACTTTCCGGTGCTCCTTATCCACACTACATCCCAATGTTACCGAACCACTACGGGTAAACTTATCCGCATTATTCAAAAAATTGGAAATAACCTGAATAAAACGCATACGATCTATCCTGACGGGCAAGGAAAGACTTTCATCCAGAACAAGATGAAACTGCAACGAGGGTTTGATTAGTGTCTGATAAGCCATATAAATCTCTTTCACAACCGTCGTCATATTCCATTCTTTTATTTCGAGATCCAGATTACCGGAATCCAGACGCGATATTTCCACTACGTCATTGACTAGTTTCAAAAGCAGTTCATTATTACGGTTGATAATCTCAAGCATAGCTTTCTTCTCTTCCGGTTCAATCTCATCGCCACCTTCGCCTACCAATAAATTAGTAAATCCGACAATAGCATTCAGCGGAGTACGGATTTCATGGCTCATATTATTCAGAAAAGATTGCTTCAATTCAGCATTTTCGGCCATCTGCTTAGCCTGAATGAGTTGTTCTTCACGCTCCACCTGTAGCTGAATATCCTGCATAACACCTGCCAGCATTATCCTCCCCTTTGCATCTTTCAGGCTGCGACACCGTAGTTCATACCAGCGATAATTTTCTTCACTAAAAGAGAAACGTACACGCCGAACATGCATGTCCGTAGATTGATGCAATGTTTCGTATAATGAATTCAGTAGGGATACATCATCAGGATACGCATATTTCAAGAAATCGGTTCGCACAAACGTCCTCTGTTCCATTCCCACCAAACGAGTATAATTCTCATCAAATTCAATATTCTCCCCCTGAATATCCCAAAGGGCAACTCGTCCTCCATCCATGGAAAGCGTCAACCGCTTATGAATTTCCTCAAGCATCTCCAGGTTCTTTCGTTCCTCACGCGAACGTCGACGGATGCGCAACCAACTGACCAATACCAGAATAAAAGCAAGGATAAACAATCCAGTCAGAAAATAAAGCTCATTCCGATACCGATCATAAAATGAGTAATTGATAATACGCACATTTTCAGGCACATTTTCCACATCAAAGTCTGCATAGGCTGAAAAGTAAGTCCAATCCAGTACATATTCCTTTTCCATATCCCTTATTTTCGGCATACCGATCTTCTCTTTATTCATCAGGCGAACAGAAAAATCGGCCGCAGTACGCGCAGAAATCTCATCAGTAGCCATATAACCACCCACAATTTTGGCATCCTCCCCAAATCCCTGACGGATACAACTGAAAGAGGGAATATTCAAGGCTTTAGTTATCGGGAGCGACATCTGATCAAATTTATCCAGCAGGAAAACCTCTTTCTTCTGCCCACTCTTTGATTTCTCCATGTCGACAAACAAAGAGGTCCCTTTGGTATAACGGAAAGGACAAAGGCTTATGGTTATCTCATCTTTACCAACATGACTACCCGCTCTTGCAGGCATCAAATTATAGTGCTCGACCATTTCCTGTAATTCCTTATATTCCGGTTCTACAGAGAAAGCAGTCCCACAACCCAATAGCCGCATTTCCTTTCTATCGGCAAACCGGGTTAACAGATCAAACGATTTGCGTCCAAGAGGAGTCAGATCTATATTATAAATAACATCTATCCCGACTTGTGGCCGTAAAGATTTTATAAAATCGATATTACGTTGAAAGTCCGGTGCATCACGCAACACATAAACTTTTCTGCGCTCATATTCCTTTATAAGTTTTTCATCGGGAAAATGTACATTGCAAGCTACTACAGAGACAGAGGAAAGCAGGCGGTGACGGGTGTTAAATAAGGCAGATACAGCTTGGTCGCCCACAGTAAGAATCAGTGCCACCGGCTTATCTTTAATGATCTCAAGATACGCCTCCATGTTTTTTATCCCCTCTTTCGGATCGACAGTATTGAAATCCAGATAAAATTTATTAAATACCGGCTCTATTCCCTGCTTTCTGAACTCCTGCCTCAGAAGCTCTTCAAAATTTCCATAGCAATCATAATAAGGAGAGGAAGAATACATAAGAGAAATTATTCTTTCTATCCGATGGTTGGCAGTATACCATCGTTTAAAATTGACCCCACATAAAAAAGCACATAGCAAGAGAATGAAGGCGAAAGCATATTTTAGTTTGTCGGTTTTCATTGCAAGACTAATATGCTAGCAAAAGTAATATAATCTATAAAAAAGGAGAGGTTTTATTCAAAAAATATTCAATCTTTTTTTTTATTTTCTGTAACGTGTGGAAAAGAAGTGGATTGATAAATAATAATATGGGTATACGACGACACGGATGAAGACGGACGAACGCGGACTTTATAAGGCTGAAAGCCTCTCCTATTATGCAACCATTATCAGGGAACTACACTTTCTGTTTATTCTCAATAGGGTGAGAACTTTTTCTCTCTTTGTTGAGCAATAGCTCTCAACATAGTGAGAAAGTTTTCTCAATTAAGCGAGAAACAGTTCTCACTGTAATAAGCATTCATTAGACATTATGTACATATCATTTCCGCACGTTAACTAACAAAGACAAAAGCGATACTTTAAATTTTCTTTATCAAAGTATTGTATACAAACGAAAACTCCCTAATTTTGTGACTGCTATAAAAGACTTAAGATGAACGTGCACAAAACCTGGATATTATTGCTATTCTTACTAATCCCGACTATTCTATTCGCTCAAAAAACAAGAACAGTCAAGGGAAAAGTGTGCACGGCGTCAGATACCCCAAAAGGGGAAGAACCCTTACCTTACGCAAGCATTGTTATTTTAAGTGGAAAAGATTCCACTTTCATAAAAGGAGCTGCAAGCGATACGGACGGACACTTCAACCTTCAGTTTACTACTCAGAAAGGAACACAATATCTACTCAAAGCTTCTTATACGGGCATGCAATCTGTCTTCCGAAAACTGGATGGCAATGCTTCAACCATTAATCTGGGCAGCATCCTACTGAAGGAAGGCATCGAATTGGGAGAAGTGACAGTGAAAGCTCCAATACGTGAAATAGACCAGGTGGGAGATACCACCGTCATCAATGCAGCAGCTTATAAAACACCGGAAGGCTCCTATCTGGAGGCTCTGGTGAAACGTATTCCCGGAATGGAATATGACAGTGAAACCAAAACCCTGAAATACAATGGACTGCCTATCAATGAAATCAACGTAAACGGTGAAGCCTTCTTTGCGGGCGACAACAAGATGGCACTGGAGAACCTCCCTGTAGAGTTAATCAGCAAGATAAAAGTATACGATAAGAAGAGCAAACTGGAAAAGCTGACAGGCGTCAGTACCGGAAAGGAAAACTATGTACTCGACTTGCAGACCAAAGCAGAATTCAATGGGACCCTTCTTTTATCGGGACAAGCCGGATATGGCAATAACAACAAAAAGGACTTCAACTTGCAAGGTAACTACTTCAAGAATAACGGAAACAACCTCTCCGTCATTGCCAACTCCGGTAATCTCAATATGAGAACCAGCTATAAAGACAACATACAGGAGAACGTTGCATTGAACTTTACCCAAAAGTACAATAAGAAGCTGACTATCAACGGAAATATGTCCTATCACCACAATAATCAGGGCAACGTATCCACATCCTACAATGAACAATACCTGACAAGCGGAAACAAATACCAATACTCTGCCGGTAACAATACGAACGGCAGTCGCAATATGAATGCGACATTGGGCTTAAACTGGCAGGTAGATAGCATGACCTTTGTTAATATCTATGGTAATTTCAACCTCACCCGGAATAATAGTGCCAATAATAACCGCCAAGGCACATTCAATGAAAATCCTCATCTGGATATCCTGGACCCTTTCAGTACTATCAGTGAAGTACCCGATGATCAAAAAATCAATGATATTTCTATGGGGTCGCTGATGAGAGGCAACCAACACCGGTCTTCCTTCCACGCAAATATCATGCGCCGGATCAATAAAAAAGGAACTTCCGTCGGGCTAACAGCTCAATACAATGATAGTAAAAATGACAATAACAACTTCTCCTTATCCTCAACGACCTATTATCAACTGAAAAACAGTGCCGGAAACGACTCTATACTCTACCGTAACCAGTACTCATCGAACCGGTCGCCCAACCGTTCACAAGGCATAGGGGTGATGTTCACCCATCCTTTCACCAAGAAACTACGCTCACAGATCTCATATAATTTCAATTATAGCAAGCAGAAAAACGACCGCAATACATACGACCTGTCCGGCTTTATGGAAGAAGCAGAGGTGCAGCCCGGCTATCTACCCGAAGGATATGAGACGAGTTACATCGACAGCCTGAGTAACCGAAGCCATAGCAGTACCCTACAACACGGAATCAATCTGTTTTTTAACTACTCCGACACCACTTGGAATGTCAATGCCGGGATGTCCGTAAAACCCGAACGCCGTAGCCTGAACCAAAAAACAGGTTTACATAAAGCCGATACCACCCTTCGCTCTGTCGGTTTCCAGCCTATGTTGTTCGTCTCATGGCAGAAAAAGAAAAACAGGATCATCCTGCACTATTATGGAAATACCTCGCAACCGTCATTATACGATCTGATCGCCCCCACCAACAACAGCGATCCGCTCAACATCACACGAAGCAACCCTAATCTGAAGCCTACTTACAATCAATCCGTCCGACTGGAAGCACAAAATACAAAGCAAGGCGTCTTTGCCACACTGAACTGGAACAACAGAATCAACAGCCAGACCCGTGCAGTGACCTACAACCAGCAGACAGGCGGGCGTGAAACCTATCCGGTCAATATCAACGGCAACTGGAACATGAACGGGGTACTTCGATATCAGAAGCGCATCAAAAGTTTTAGCCTGAATGCCAATGCCGGAGGCTCTTTTGCGCAAGATGTCAGCCTCATCAACGAAAACCAGACCGAACAACCGGAGCGTAGTACCACTCACAACACCGGGATAAACACTGATCTCCGCCTATCCTACCAGCCTAAATGGGGAAACTTCGACCTGAACGGAAGATGGAATTTTCAACATTCTGCCAACTCGCTTCTGGAAACAGATACTTACACCCGTAATTATGCTTTCGGAATAAACGCCTTTGCCGATTTACCCAAAAGTATACAGCTGAGAACCGATGCGAATTATTCTTTCCGAAACGGTACGAACATAAAGAAGGGGGAAGACGACCAATTTGTATGGAACGCAAGTATCACATGGCGTTTCCTGAAAAAAAAGCAAGCCGAGGTATCAGCCAACTGGGTGGATATACTCAGCCAACAAAAGAGTTATTACCGCAGCACTATGGCAGATGGCTTTTACGAGAGCCATACGCAACAGATAGGCAGTTACTTCATCGTCTCTGTGAAATACCGTTTTAACCAACCTCTTCGCAAAAAGTCTGTGTCTCCTCAGTAGCAACAGATTGCACCGAACGAAGCCCGCGAGGGGAAGAACCAAAATACTTCTTACAGTAGTTAGAGAAGTGAGGCAAAGATTCGAAACCATATTTATAACAGATTTCGGAGATTGTGGCTTCCGTATACCGAAGTTCATAAGCTATGCTCTCTTTACGCTTCTCCATCATCCACTCATAAACAGGTTTATGGAACACAGAGTTGAAAATGCGCCGGAAGGTGGTAGTAGTGTAGCCACCTAATTGGGCTAATTCTTCCACAGTCTTCACCTTCATATGGTTTTGTAAAACAAAATACTCGAAGCTGGACGTATATCTGGACAGTGAATGCACCAGCATAGAGAGATCATAATCGGAATAATATTGTCCCAGAATAAAAGCAAGTTCTTTCCGTTTAAGAGAAAGCAATTCCCGGCAAATCTTCTCTTCTACCAAATAAGCTTTTGAAGCACTCAGAAAGAAATTCAATTCATTAGTAATTTTCAAAGGCGTGAATATGAGGGGAGGAGTTACACTTTTCATTATATATTTATAGCGTTCCTCGCAAAACAATTCAGGCTGATTGAAGCGGTAACAAACACATTCCACATCCGTCAGAGCAAGAATCTCATACTTTGAACCGATAGCCTGAAGAATAAACTCACCGGCATGCAGCACAGTACCTGCATACTCCTGACTGTTGACAAGAACTTCTCCTTCTAACAGAAAAATCATGATATTCTCTTCGCATTTTTGGGCAGGAAGGTGGAAACCTCTTGAATGAGAGGCATAAATGATAGCATTAGCTACAGCCTTAGGGCACTGCTGACACGATATGACCGCACCACATGCAGAGTAAGTTTGCATTGTAGATTGAATGTTTTTTGTTTGTTATTGTGCGGCAAAAATAAGAATATTATGGGAAGAAACAAAAAAATCCCCAAAGACTTTACAAAAGTGAAAGTCTTCGGGGATAATTCTTCAATCTATCCAATAATGCTATGGCAAGCGCAGTCTCTTATAACGATTTCGAAGAAGCCTTATGAATCTTGAAAGTTGCAAGGTTCCCTTTGTGGTCTGTAGGCCAAACACAGGAAGGGGTCAGGAACTTATCTTTGGAATCATTTTCTATTATTATGCCTCTCACAACTGTTTCGGAAGGACCTACCAATATGCAATTTTTCAATGAAAGAATCGAGTTCATCGGATAATAATAAATAAAATCAATCCGGTCACGTTCATCGGCTTCGGGGGCCCAAGCTAATTTTTCCAGTTTAGCTTCTTCTGCAAGCTTATTTCCTGCGGGAAATGTGAAGCCGGGATATCGAACAGGATTAGGATATTTTTCACGATAACTATCCTTGAATCCAGCTTCATGAAGCATCATAGAACAATCCCAATGAATGACAGCCCCATTGTGATCCCATAGATTTTTTGTGTCCGCCTGCCAGTCCAAATGGGAAGGCTCGTTGAAATCTCCTCCCATAATAACCGGACGTCCTTGTTTAATATCGGTTTGCACTTCTTGTACGAAAGTACGGATAGACTCATCTCTGAATGACAAACGATTGGCTTTCAAAACCTCGGACTCATCTGTTATAGGATTATCTATCTTTTTCCAGCTCGTGCCACTATATCCACGTGGCATATAACATTCATAATTCCGATAATCTAAATGGCAGGAATAAAAAGAAACTGGCTGCCCTTCGATTGTGGTTGTCATTTTCACCATAGCACGGCTTTCATCACCCGGTACAATGCAACATTTAGTCATGCTATCCGGTTTGAATTTACTTAAAATACCAATTGCCAGATCGAAAGTCTCTCCATAATAATGTTTTCCCCTCTTATTTAATTCTTCTATCACGTATGGTATAAACCGTTTTCCATCTCTGACTTCACATAAGAAAACTACATCTGCATCCATCTGGTCCAATACATCAATAATTCCTTGATCTCCATTAGGCACTTTAGCACCTCCATGCCACAGGTTTAATTGAAAAACAGTAAATGTACTTTTTGCTTTTGCGTTGCAGAGGTTAACTGAACAAAACAGACATAGTAACAATAATAGTAAACTCTTTTTCATTTCGTTAATGCATTCTATAACTTTGATAAATTATAAGTTTATACAAAAGTAGTATATTCTCTGTGCATTCCAAGCTACTTATATAGTTTTTGAATTCTAATTCTTTGTATCACACCCCACACGGTAACTCCATTTACACGCCGAGGTAAGGTCGTTACATACCGAGGTAAAGAGCGTTACAATAAAAGGTAAAATCCGTTACATACAGCGGTAAATGCTTTTACATCCTGTTGTAAATGACCCGTAAATGCTAATATCATATTTTCTATCATATACATAAGAGTCACAGTCTTAAGGCACTGCTGACACGATATGGCTACACCACACGCAGAGTAAGTTTGCATTGTAGATTGAATGTTTTTTGTTTGTTATTGTGCGGCGAAAATAAAAATATGATGAGAAGATACCAAAAAGCCCCAAAGACTTTACGTTTTGTAAAGTCTTTGGGGAAAAATAAAGGTTTATAAAAGATTATTTAACAGGAGTTATAGGATCAGCCTGAGGCTCTGCATCGCTCCATTCTCCCCATTCTGGTTCACCAAATGTCACCTGAGCAGCATCACTTGTTAAACTTAAAGTATAACGGACACGTTTTCCTTTCTCCCATGTTATAGCAGGAAGAGATACTTCTTTTACACCATCTTCAAGAGTAGATTGACCGTTTCCTCCTTCTTCTGTAACTTTTGCAGAATAAGTGACTTTCACCTTTACAGCATCAGCTGCAATAGCTTGAGGTAAGAGCATAAACAAAGCAGCAGTAGATTGATCTAAATTAGAAACATCTGCATCCGCATTAGAAATCAATTCAACAGAACCCGTATAGGCATATACAGTAGGAGTAGCCGATACTTTAACTTCAGTCCAAGTTCCTGCAGTTTTAGAACCATCAAAAGTAAAAGTACCCTGATCTTTCACACCTGTAAGTTCTAATTTAGTTAATGTATAAGTAAATCCGACTTCACCTTTAATTGAGAAATTAACCTGAGTCAATAAATGGCAGAATGGAAGTTGCAGATCACCAGCATCTTTATTTTTATCAATCAAATTTGCAGCCAATAAATCTTCTTGATCACCAATTTCACCAACTGTATAGTCAAAATGAGGATAGTTTGTCGTTACAGTCAGAGTTTGTTCTGGAGAGACAGAGAAAAATTGTACAAATCCAGTCGTAGGCCAATAATATGGGCCAGAAGTATACTCCCACTTATTCACATCCTTTTTATTAACTACCACACCCGGCATAAACTCTCCAAGTGTAACATCAGGGCCTATCTTCGTTGCCGTCTTATATCCATAAACTTTAAAGGATTTGAAATCTGCGTTATTCACAATATTCGCTCTTGTAGCATTACTCACTACTGCGCCAAAGTTAATTTCTGCCTTTTCACCAGCCTTCTCAATCTCTTCATTCTGTGAGCAACCTACGATTGCCAACGCAGCAACTGCTGCCAATAAAATCTTCTTCATAATCGTTTGTTTTATAAGTTAATATTTTTATTTGTTTACTTTCAATTCACAGGTAATTCAACATCCGTCTCATCATCCCAATCACCGACATCACCACCCATACCACCGCCTCCACCGGGAGGAACTTCCACATCATCCACTTCTATTTCTTCATCAATCGGTATTTCAATATCCGTTGCCGGATCTCCCTCTCCCTCTTCAGGAGGAGTAGGCGGAGGAGATGGAGCAGTTACAGCGGCTGTTATGTCAACCTTGACTTCCTGAACCGTATTATCTACCTTCACAAGTAGTAATTTCATCGTTACCTCGCTGCCTGAACGTGTGCCTGCTGATTCTGATACAAAAAAAGCAGAAAAGCTACCACGTATCACATCACCTCCTTTTCGGGCCTCTACATAAATTGGGGCAACACTTGCTGTACATGAGCCATTACTAATGTAATAAGAACCATTCATCCCGTCTACATTACAGATAATGCTTGCCACATTCTTCAATCCTTTCACCTTTATTTCAAAAGAATAGTTCTTGACTACCAGTTTCGGTTGAAACTCCATCAAAAGCATCTTCTCACTCTTTTCTATTTTCATATCTTTCACACTTACTACATACAAAGGGTCTGGCGACCACACCATCGCTTCACTGCTATTAAGCCCTGTACACGGTCCGGTGTAAGCTTCAATCGTCTCATACGCCCCATCACCACGAATCAACACACTCTCTGTATTATAATTGTAAATCACCATGTCATAATATCCCGGTGGCACTTTCACCACTCCCCCTTCAATCGAGAGATAGTTCTCCACCTTTCTTCCTTCTTCGCTTTTCGGGTAGAAGATCACCCTCATTCCTTCGGGCAACTGCTCCGTCACCCCCTTCCAATCAAGCTTGATCTGTACTCCGCTGACAGGATAATCATCCAGTATATCTCTAAATTCACATCCCGCTAAAAGCACCGATAGCCCCAATAGAAGCAAAAGAAACACACATTTTGTACACCGCATAGCTACCGCCTCCTTCCCTGAATGAGCCATACCAAAGAAACCTTGGCTTTCGTAGGCCCTATAAAATGATAGCGTCCGCTACTTGTCCATATCAAATCACTTTCGTAGGTAGTATATTTTCGGTATTCTGTTTCCAGATAGCCAATCCCCAGACTGAATTCAAGAGCCAGGTGCCGGGCCAGTCGATGACTGTAACCATAAGTCAGTCCAGAAGCTGCATAATAGTTTCCCCGATATCCTTTATCCTTATCAAACTGGAAGTCGTACACTCCCCCTTCAGCATATATTCCCAGAAAATGTCCCGTCAACCGTTCACGATTCTTACGATTCCCAAGCCAGTAACGTACCTCAGCACCTCCCGAAAGAAGCTGGTAACAGAAGCCGCGCTTATTGTTCGACCACCAGGGACATTTATATTCCATATTCAAAGACCACCGCTGCCCTACGGGCAATTCCACCTCCACATTCGGAGCCAAAGCTAAATCATAAAGTATATTGTTCTTCAATGCAATCACTGTTCTACGCGGGGTTTCCCTCTTACTTTCTGCCTCAACATACGGAGAAAAAGTCATTAGTTCCATTTTTCCCTCCGGTAGAGTATTTACAGGCAATGCTAATGTAGCTATCGACAAACTGTCTTTTATCTCCCCTATCCGTTCTACTTTCCGGAATTGATGTTCCGACAAATAAGCGTAAGGTTTTCCACCATCCAAATAGTGCAACAGCTTTATCAGCTTTTCAAAGTTCCCGAAGTGTCGCCGGATTAACGCCAGCACATCTTCTTTATCCGGCACCTGCGGATCATTCATTACCCATTGGTATATTTTGCTCCAGGTTTCCGGTTGAAACATTCGGTCCGTCGGGTTGCAAATATCCTTCTTCGCTGCTAATCTTTCAGCTCGCATCTCTGCTTTTCCTAATATCAAAAAAGAGAGTATTAAGAATATATATAAACCTACGCGAACCTTCATAACTTTGCTTTGTATATGGCAAATGTATATTTAAAAATTTGAAAGAAATACGAAGATTACAACTCTTTTCAGGGGGTGGAAGCTTCTGTGAAACGAATGAAACAGATTTGCAACTTTGCAACATAAAAGAGGTCTCAACTTCGTATCAATCCAGAGAAAAGAATTCTTTTTTAGGCAGTTAATAAGGCCATTCCGGAAAGGAATCTAATAATTAGGGGCTATTAAAAAAAAGAAAGCTATTCTATAATCATTTAGCCACTATCATCCACTATATTGTCTCAAAAAGACAGTTCGTGTGCGAGAACAGTGAATATCCGTGAAAGAATTATAAAAGGAATATCAAACGGAAGCAAATATTTGGAAGGAACGGGGTGAGCTCTTATATTTGCAATGTGATTTTTTTCATAGTATTAGATTTAAGGTTAACAAAGGTTGGAGTACAGCGGTACTCCTTTTTTTATATCCATACTTTCCGATACTACTCTTTTTCCATCCCTTCACCATACCAACTCCGTGTCAAGTCCATACCAAGTCCAAGTGTATAGACATGGAGCTAATACGGAGTAGACAGAGCTTTGACTATGTTCAGAGAATAAAAAGCAGAAAAACAAACTGTTAGAAAAAACAAAAAGTTAGAACTACTATTATAGAAAAAAGCAGTTCCATTTGGGTAGTTTCGTTATTCTCTGTATTTTTGTTCCGTAACCATCAGTTCCGTAATGGCCATTACGGAACTGATGGTTACGGAACTGTATTATATCTACGTAAACATTTGATTATGAAATTCTACGATAGGGAACAAGAAACAGCCAAACTGCAAGAAATACAACAGAAATCTCTTCTTCAAGCTCAAATGACCATCATTACCGGACGAAGACGTATCGGCAAAACTCAATTATTGCTAAATGTCACTGCAGGTCAACCTACACTCTATTTCTTCGTAGCCCGCAAAACAGAAGCCGATCTTGTCGTTGACTTCCAGACAATCGCAACCCGCAATCTGGGGATTCCTTTCTTCGGACAAGTAACTTCCTTTGCCGAACTGTTCCGCTTTCTTATGGAGTATTCCGCCATGAACCCATTCAATCTCATTATCGATGAATTTCAAGAGTTCTTCAATATCAATCCCTCCATTTACAGCGAAATGCAGCACTATTGGGATATCAACAAAGACAAAAGCAGAATGAACCTCTTACTTAGCGGATCTGTCTATTCGCTAATGCAAAAGATATTTCAAAATAGCAAAGAACCGCTATTTGGCAGGGCCACTGCATACATCCGACTAAAACCATTTCGTACAGATGTGCTGAAACAGATACTTTCTGATCATAATGCACGCTATACAGATGAGGATTTATTGGCTTTATATGCATTTACCGGTGGTGTGGCAAAGTATGTTCAACTTTTTATGGATAATGGTATATATACCAAGAAGAAGATGTTGGATTATATGATACAAGAAGATTCACTCTTCATCAGTGAAGGGAAAAATATGCTTGTCGAAGAATTCGGAAAAGATTATGCAGTCTACTTTTCTATTCTTGCAGCCATAGCAAGAGGGGAAAATACACGCGCCAAAATAGAAGCGGTTGTGCAGAAAGAATTAGGCGGGTACCTCTCCCGCTTGGAAAAAGATTTCAATCTGATAGAAAAACGTATACCACTATTGGCAAAAGTAGAAACGAAGAATGTACGCTATTGCCTGTGCGATAACTTTCTATCTTTTTGGTTCCGTTTCATCTTCAAATATTATTATATGGTGGAAATTGGTTCCTTTACGATGTTGCGTGAAATCATTGAACGCGATTATGAGATATTCAGCGGTCAAATACTGAAGAGGTATTTTGCCACGCGCTTCATGGAAAAACAATGTAGCACCCGTATCGGTGGTTTTTGGGATAGAAAAGGAGAAAATGAAATAGACCTTATCACACTGAATGAATTGGAGAAATCTGCCCGGATCATTGAAATAAAACGCCAGAAACGGAAGATTGATATGGAACGCCTATGGATAAAAGGCGCATTTTTCATTGAAAGCACCGGACTAAAGGATTATCAAGTAGAATATTTAGGATTGTCTATGGAAGACATGTAGTCTTCCAACCATAAAGAAAGGATTTTCTTTATTCCACCTCCATAAAGGCAGACTTTCAAACATTTCAGCAACATACGCCTTTATCTCTAAAAGTGGAAATAGAAAAATCCTGCATATACAGCAGCATGTATATGCAGGATTCTAGTATAATATACCCCATTTATGCAGTTCTCAGATGAAAAAGTCTGTTTCTTGTCGACAAAACATTAACTTCCTGTCGACAGGAAGTTAACTTCTTGCGAACAAAGAGTTAACTTCATTCAGAAAGAACACTTGTTTCATTAGAAATAAACAGAGCTTTCATTAGAAACGAGAAATATATCGACTTTTTAGAGTTGTAAACTATTCGCTATACGTTTGACAATATGCAATCTACAAAAATACAATTCTTTCTTTTCTTCCATCCAGTAGAGCAGGGCGAAAGAACAGATTCTAAAGCTATTGAATATGCAAAGTGTCAAAACGTCCTTCTCACCAATGCTTCATTATCCATTGTGCAAAGATAAGTTTTCCATATTGCGAATTTTTTCGCAAAGATAATCCCATTATCTTCAGTTTGTTTTTTCAATGAATTCCCTTAGATCTAGCTATCTCACCTTTCTTCCTCTTCCTTGCCGCAAGCGGATAGTCCTTCTTCACTTCAAACGAATAGCTGCCGGAAAGAAGTTTCAAAACCACCTCTCCATTTCCTTCACTGATAAATTCTATTCCTTTACACTTCCGGACAGGCTTCGTTTTCTCACGAACATCCCTCAACGATGCAGCCGGCAGATATAGGATAGCTGTAGTATTGGCAGGTACAGTGAAAGTATAACGAATCACTCCGCTCTCCACTTTCCAGCCACTTTCAATGCGTCCATACATAGAATCATAATATCCCCGTGCATACGTCATCTTCCCGGTTGGATCGGGCATCGGCTTCAGAACGAACTGCTTGAAACCGGGAGAAGTTTCATCACGCTGTATTCCCAAAGAGTAATTGTACATCCAGGCACCCACAGCACCGAAAGAATAATGATTGAAAGAATTCATGCGATTGTTTCCACCAAAGCCATCCGTGCGAGTATAAGAGTTCAGACGTTCCCAGATGGTAGTGGCTCCCTGTTCAATGGAATAAAGCCACGAAGGATAACTGGTCTGCTGAAGTAGCCTGTAAGCCAAGTCTGAATGCCCGTAGTCAGACAAAGCCTTATTGATCCATGATGTGCCGATGAAACCTGTCATCAGAGAGTAAGGCGGGCATTGCTGACCTCTGTCCGTAGTATTCTTCCTTTTCACAGTCTCTGCAAGATTGGCAATCACCTTATTACGATTCTCTTCATCAATAATATTGAAAGCCAACGGAAGCACATACGAAGTCTGTATATCTATATGTGATCCCTTCTTCTCAGGAACAAAAGCCGAAAATAGGGTCTTTCCGGTCTCAGGCTCTATATACGTTTTATTGAAGAAATCCTTCCGGGCGGCATGCAGTTCACGAAACCACTCGGCATCGGTAGCCTTACCAAGGACAGTCGCCATTTTAGCCATCAACTCCAGATCATAAATGAAGTAGGTTTCCCATACCAAAGATTTGTCATTCTTCTCATCCTCCAGCCCCAGCCAATCACACAAATCACCCCACGAACGGGTTTGCACAATCAGGTTGGTTTCTGTTTCGATGGTATTATCGATGATGTATTGAATATAGCGCTTCATAGCATCATAGTGTTCGCTCAACAAAATGGTATCCCCATATTGCTGGTAACACTCCCAAGGCACTGTGATTCCGGCACTTCCCCACAGCAGACCGCCAAAACCACCACCCAATGGAGCAATATCCGGAAAACGCCCATCCTTCCGCTGAACATCGCGCATAGAACGAAGATAGCGTCTCAGGAATTGCGGGACATCCGCCAGATAAGTTGCCGTGCGCGAGAAGACAGAAATGTCTCCTGCCCATCCCAGCCGTTCATTGCGTTGCGGACAGTCCGTAGGAATAGAAAGGAAGTTTCCATAAGAAGACCAGGTTATATTCTTCCAAAGCTGATTCACCTGAATATTGGAAGTCTCGTAGCGTGAGGCTAATTCGTGTATAGAGCTTAGTACTACCCCTTTCACCGCTCCCACAGGCAACGGTTTATCAATGCCTGTGATCTCTATAAAACGGTAACCATGATAGGTGAAGCGGGGAGAGATAGTTTCTTGCCCGCCTTTGGCTATATAAACATCCTGAGCCATAGCGGCACGGATATTCTCCAGCATAATCATACCGATATTCCCTTCGTATTCCGGCAAATCGGGATATTTCACCTCAGCAAAGCGCAGCGTAATTTCCGTTCCGGGTTTCATACTCGATAAACTAATCCGGGGAACTCCTACCATATTTTGCCCCATATCGTACACAAACACACCGGGGCGGACTTCTTCCACCGAGAGAGCCGTCAGCTCATTTACTTGTTTCACCGTCTGACCAAACTGCCCGGTAAGTTCAAAGCCTGAATAATCATTCACCCACGGCATATTCGGATTACCTGCCGTACTGATATTACCTTCCAAGGCAACCTCATGAGCAGGCTGCCAGGCAGATGCATCATAAGAGGCCATACTCCATCCTTCCACTGCCGTTTCCCTTAAAGCATCATACACTTCGCCCTGGAAGAAACTACCGTAAGTAATAGGACCTTCACTGAAATACTGCCAGGATAACGGATCAGTTACCACCACATCGGTCCGGCCATCCGAATACGTAATAACCAGTTTTGCTAATAAAGATTGGCGGTCACCGAAGAAATTCCAATTGTCTCCCGTAAAGGTAGCACCCCCACTCCACCAGCCTTCTGCCAGTAAAGCGCCAAGGGCATTTTTACCAGAATGAACGTACTCCGTTACATCAAACGTCTGGTACAGATGGGTTTTATTATACTGGGTGATCCCGGGATTAAAATAATCTTCCCCTATACGCTTGCCATTCAGATAAACCTCATAAATACCACGTGAAGTAACATACAAGCGGGCTTTGCTTATTTCAGTATCCAGAGTAGAGAAAACCGTACGAAGCATAGGGGCAGAATTGCCTTTGGGAGTGAAAGTACGAAAAGCACCGGAAACATTGCCATCTATCCAGTTATTCCCTTCTTTACAAGTAGTTATCACATTCGAAGGACTTCTGAAATTAGCAATCTCCATCTTCGGGAAAATAGCAGATTGCCCTGCGGGAACATCAAAACCGACATCGCCTACCACCGGGAAAGCAATAAAATCACCTCCCTGTCCCAGCGGATTCAAATTTACCCAACCAATCTCTTCACCATCATCCACATAGAATCTTGTAAACCCTAAATCGGAAGTAAGGCTTATGGTATGCTGTGCATACTTGTTGTTTTCATGAATCCATGTCAGCGGAACAGGGAAACTTTTGAAAGGAACGCTTCCCTGATCGTCCGGATGGTATCCCACACGATACACATTCAGCATTGCCTTTTTACCCGAAGCAAGTGAATCAATGCTCAATTCTATTTTAATGTAAGATTCATCTTTTCCATTCTGCAAGTGATACAGGTTCTTATTCTTATCCATCAGACGCTTATCATTCGCTCCGTAGACAAAGCTTGCACGTGTGCTTTTTGACTTTTCATCCAGTTGAAGTGAAACATTCAGCCTGAATACCGGGAGATAGTGAGAATAGAGCATCCTGTCTTTATCTCCGCCACCTATCCACTTAGCACCACTCCATCCCTCGTAAGGGGAAGTTTTACTCATTAATCCTGTCTCAAACCAAGACGTTTCCGATGATTGTTCGCCTCTTTGATTCCAAACGTTGACCGTCCAGAAATAGCAGGTAGCAGGTTGCAAAGGAGTACCGGCATATTCTATGTTCAGTGACAGGTCACTCGACACTTTTCCGCTATCCCATACCAAACTACCCGTTTCATCAGTCACTATTATCTGATAGGCCTTCTGCGAATAACCTCTTTCGGTATCCGGCACCACCATTTGCCAACTGAAACGAGGCCTTTCTACATCGATGCCTAATGGCATTTCGGCATATTCCACCTTGAGTTTTTTTATAAAAACAGAATTATTTTCGGCATGTAACAAGGTAACACATGAGACACATATAAACAAGGCTAACAATAGACAACTTTTATAGTTTTTCATATACAGTGTTTTATAAGTTACGTTCTAGGTACTAATATCATTAATGCTCAGCTACAAAGATAAGCTATCCTAATTAATAATTAGGCCTAAAAAGAATACAAAAGAAGGACACTTTTGAATCAAAAAGTAAAGAGAATCCCAAAATAAATTCACTTCTCCTATTCTAAGAGCAACGTGAAACACATAACCCGAATGCCAACAAATAGTAAAAGCCATCTTATACAGACAGCTTTTACATTCATACCTTAATTTTCTCCATCTGCTGGATATTTGTCAATAGCAAACTACAGTTTAGTACTATTCGATAGACCAGAAATATCTTACAATACTATTTCATTTTACAAGTATAACACCACCTCCCGGATGTATTACGATATTTATACTCTCAGGATTTTCCACTACAAAAGCTTCTTTTACTGGCTGCATCTTTTCATTATCCTTATAATATATAACATTATCTCCCTTTAGTAGCATAGGTAAATTTAACTGTAAATTCAATGCTTTTTTCTGGGCATTAATACCTACTATATACCACTTATCATTATGACGGCGAGCAATTACTACATACTTCCCTGGATAGCCGTCAATGAAGCGGGTCTCATTCCACGTTGTCGGCACCTGCCTCATAAAGTCAAGACAAACCTGTGGAGAGTCTGTCAGATTATTGGGAGCTAAAGCGTAATTTTGAATAGGGTTTTGAAATAACACAGCGGTAGCCAACTGAAATACATCGGTAGTTTTGCGCGTCGTTCCACCGTTGTTACCACGATTCAAACGTTTATTAAGAAATGTACCACCAAACTCCATACAACCCACTGCATTACGGATAAAGGGATGTAGACAGGCATTAAAAGCTTCTTCATCACAAAAGTGCTGGTTAAAAACCAAATTTTCAGAAGCTAGGACTGCTTCGCTACCCACATAATTAGGATACATGCGTTCCCACCCTCTCGGTACTGTACAACCGTGGAAAATAACCATCAGACCATAATCATCAGCATCACTCAGAATAGCTTCGTACAATCGAATAGTTTCTTGCTTGTCTCCACCGAAAAAGTCTACCTTAATACCTTTGACACCCTGCTCCTGTAACCATTTCATCTCATGCTTACGTGCAATAGGATTATCCATCAAATTAATGGGTCCTTGCTCTATATCATTCCAATAGCCGCTAGAACTGTACCACAAGAAGACATCCACTCCCTTATTCTGTGCATAGTCAATAAGAGACTCCATGCGTTCATGACCAATACGGGTATCCCACCAATTATCTATTAGCACATATTCATATCCCATAGCGGCTGCCAAATTAACATAACTCACTTGGTCATCATAGTTAATACTACCATCCTGCCAAAGAATCCAGCTCCATGTACCACGCCCCATTTGATAGTCATGCTCCGTTTCATATAACGGTTCCAGTACATCCCAAATTACAGTAGTCTCTACAATAGGTTTTAACGTCTCACCTATTGTAATAGTGCGCCATGGGGTAGAACCAGGCAAAGCAAAAGCCGGTGCAACCGTCCCGTTACCATTATTTTCTTCATCCATAGGGAAAGCTATCGTATAAAGGCCACCTTCTTTAGCATCACTCAAATGTGAACCGCAATAATTACCATCCACTCCTGTTTCACTGATAAGTACCCATCCATCATCTCCTACACGAAAAAGGCAAGGGAAAGTATATCCATGCCCATACTGGGAACAAATACCTACCGGAATATCTGTTTTATATTCCTCTTCATAACTAGGTTTTGTCCGTTTCCATCCTACCATAGCATCACTTTGCGGACATAAAAATGTAGTAGTCGATATAGGAAAATTAAAACCTGTGACTTCTTTCTCAAGAACAATACTACCCGTTTCAGCATACCTCGGTATTTCATATCGAAAAGCAATATTATTATTGCTTACACAAAAAACCACATTGTATTTTTGCTGTAAAGCATTCTCTAATGTAACGGTTAACTTATTAGCTCTATAGTGCATTTGAGAACACTTAATGCGATCTTGCTTATAAATCTTATCTATAGATGAGCTATGCTGTCCTACATAGGAAATATTCTGACTAAAATCACCAACATTAGCTACAAAGCCAAGCTGAGACTCTTTCAATATCAATTTATTTTTATAGTTTACCGAATAAAAAGGAGAGCCATTTTTAACTACAATGTTCACCTTCAAATGAGTATCAGGACTCATCACAACAACTTCCTGAGCCAATGCAGACGTACAAATAAACGCACAAATTCCCAATATATATTTTTTCATATCTATTACCCAAACATTCATTAATAATTAGGAAATTATCATTTCAATATAGACACTCCCATCAAACCAACTACCACTTCCTGAGATAAAGTTTCTAACTCTACCCTTTCTACAACTACACCTGGTTTTAATACTCTATTTAATACCATTGCTGTACACTCTTTCCCTAACCGGATAGTATCCGGAAGCTTTTGGGGCATACAAAAACGATCTATTTCACTAGTATAATATGCTCTACTTCCTTGTCCCGCAGCAGTACCGTGAACATTGAAGGCACATAGATTCCAATAGTTTATAGGTGGAATAAGTTCTAACTGATCTTTCGAACCATCCTCATAATAAATACGTAATACTGCATTGGCGATATCACACTGCATCACATTGGTTGAGCCACACACCAAAAAGCAAAGTGCCTCACCAGTAGTATTTATGTCAACAGCTATTTTGGTTGGATAATTATCCCACATAGAAGTAAATATGATATTATTTTCACCCTGCGGCCATTGGAACTGAACACCCTGTGGAGTTTTAAGTGTTTCATCTTGCAAATATAAATTCAGAGAGTCAAGCTTAATCTCCGGAGGACCTGCGTTCCAATAAGGGAAAGTCCAAGTAGAAAAGCCATCTATTCCCAGGCGACACGAAGCTGTATTAGGTCTAGGGGACAAATATTCTTGCTTAAAAATCTGCGTCACATCAGCATTCATATACTTCTGAAGATTAATTTTTTCCCATATGGCTGCTTGCGGATAGCCTTCCAAAGTTCTCAGCTTCTCCATTTTTTCTTCATGTTCATTACGTATATTAACTCTCAATATTTTCCATTCTTCATTTTCACCACGCATAACTTTACATACAGCAGTATGGAAACCTGTATTATTTGCAACCCAGACACTGATATTTTTATTTTTAATCTGAATATTTTCAAATATATTTTGCGGATCATAAACAGCTAAAATACTGTCACAATCAATAGTTATTTTATCCTGAGTATAAGATGATAACTGTACATTTTGACAAGGATTATAATCTAAATCGTTAGCAGTATATATCTTTAGTACAGACTTATCGGATAATGGAACTTCAACCTTTAAAATACTGCGTGACACCCCAGGTACCATTGTATAAGATACATTCTTACCATTTAATGTTACTTTCACAACTTTAGAAGTTTTTACCGGTATCTCCCATAACTGTTTAGCTGCTTTTTTCAATCTTATCTCATATTCGGAAACCAGACCCCTCTCCTGAAAATTTATACTAAAATCGGGTAAAGACAACGAAGCGTAATCCCAATCAGTAGGAAATTTAGGTGAAATCCTTACTATCTGGTTAGGATAGTCAGGCAAAAATCCGAACATTCCTCCCACCAAAGTTCTACAAAAGGTATGGATACAATCTCCAAAATCCGTACCCCCAATTGCATCTCCAATATTCCCTGGAACAGCCGTATTATAAGCTCCATGCATAAAAGTACCTTTTAGAATATCATATCCTTCATCGGGTAAATCTGAAGTAAAATATGCTTGTGCCAAATGATAGTTATCACCTGGCCAAAGTGGACGTACAGACCAAATACCCGGAACCCAATTAGAGGTCCATATCATACGACCGCCACAAGGCATTTTATCATTTTGTAATGCCCATTCCGTATAATAAAGGGATTCAATATTTTGTAAAGAAGATGTGAGTTGAGCATCAATAGGCAAAAATATGCTATATAACCAAGGGTTCTTATGTAATCTCTTATTTCCTTCTTGTTCAATATAAGAAGCTGAAAAACCTTGATCTTTCAACCATAATATATTTTGAAAGCCATTCTTAATACGCTTTAACATTGCATCATGATGTTCCATCGACTTAGTGTCACCAGCATTTTTTGCCATGTCATAGGCAGCCTGATGCCCCCGATAAGCATAAGCCGTTTCCTCAGCCGTTCCACCACCATTATACCATTGAGAATCCGTAGGCCATGTATTCAAATAACTTTCGTAACACCCATCTCCATCAGGGTCAAAACATTCTTCTATCCATTTCAAATGCAATTCTAGTGCGGGACGAAGTAAAGCTATAAAAGTAGGATCGTCATTCCACCTATAATCTTCTATCAACTGGTCAAAAAACTGTGATTGCATATCATATGCATTCTGATCCGCAAGAATACGTCCTTCACCATAAAAACGTGAAGTATAGTCCTGAAGAGTCCACATATGATTCTTATTAGGTTTATTCTCCTTATAGTCAGATTTAGTAACTTGTGTACTTATATAATGTTTTGCTTCTTCAGCAATCCTATCATGCCATCCATACATTGTTCCTCCGAACAATACTCTCCAACCGGGAAGATTATTATTCCATTGCATAGCACCATGAGCAAAAACAGGAGGATACCAGCAACCATCTACAGCCCTGACCGAAGCCATTGCCAAAGCATTCAAGTATACATCAGGAGTATTGATAATCATGCGGTTACAAAGGTCTTCCATTTTTTTTAAACCTGTTTCAAATTTTCGTTTAGCTATCATATCCTGAAGCATTTGCCGTTTATCGGAAGCAAACAGATAAACTGTCTTATTACCAACTATCACACCAGAAGTTAACGTCTTAGTTCCAAAATCCGGTCCCCATGAAAGTACTTCCGGATAAGCCAAACAATCCAACTTCCATGACAAATTTTCATTACGGGTCTCCTGACCATTCCAAGTCCACGATAACTGATCCTCAGATTTTGCACCCTTTATTTTCACCTTAACAACCATCCCCATTTCTTCGACATCCGGAACAACCTCAAGCTGTATTTGCAGCCCCACTTTTCTGTTATCCTCAATTACCCATTTCATATGACCATTTTTATACATGGATTTTATTTCTGAGAACTCATGGAGTTGATATGTTCCGGACATATCCATAAAGTTGAAAGACAATGTGCCATAAATTTCACCTCCACGACACAATCTCATTACAGGTTTATCACCAGCAAGAATAAACCCGTTAGTGTTATTGATATACAATGGTCTATTATTAAAATTCTTAAGATTATGACCAACAATCCATGTGTCTTCAACGGAATAAATAGGTTTATTTATCGCATATGTTATCAATGAACAAAAACAAATACAAAACAAAAAAAATACTTTCTTTATCATTTACATTCATATTCTTTGAATCTACAGGTAGATATAAATCTACCTGCAGACTCCATTAATACTCTAATTTAAAAGCGTATAACAAATAACATACATTTTAATATCCATCATTCTGAATCAAATTCTTATTTATGTTCATGTCCCCTTGCGGAATGGGGAAATAACGGTTATAAGGTGCCCACTCTCGTTTTTCAAACTGATAATACAGGTTTTCATCCACTGCAGAAGCAGTACTCCCTGCACCACGATAGTTCCTATCATCCGGATTATCAGAGAGCTTTACTCCTGTAAATGTATGGTTCAATAGTTCTGAAGCAGTCCCCCAACGAAGTATATCAAAGTAACGAAGTCCTTCAAAAGCTAACTCAACTCTACGTTCTTTACGTACCGCTTCCCTTACTATATCTTGAGAAGATAAATCCACCATAGAATATGGAGGTAATCCTACCCTATCTCTTACATCATTAATGGTTAAATCAAGCAAAGCTTGAGTAACTGATGATGGAGAAGCCTCATTCACCGCCTCAAGATAACTTAAAAGTACCTCTGCATATCTGAAGATGGGAGTATATTCATATGATTGCAATAAGTTCGAATTCAACACAGAAGGATCAAAACCTTTTTTAGGGCAGTAACCATTAAACCGAGTATACCGATTGTAACTATCATTCGTATTTGCCCCATTAAAACAATCATAAGTAACACCATTATATGTCTGCCCCTCAAAAGTACCTAATGGAGGCATGAAAACAGAAGCGTACAATCGTATATCTCTATTAACATAAGGGTCTTCTTCATTATATAATGGAGAGTCTTCAATAGATTTACCATCCACACAGAAATATTCACGGACTAACTCATTGTATACAGAATACTGATGCCAACCACCATAACATTCTGGGTATAAATACTGAAGCCATGCTGTGACATATAAGTCTTTAGCTCTTTGAGTAAAGAAAATTATCTCGGAACTATATTCACCGCCAATCTGAAATAATTTCTCGTAACTATCACGACCTTCACTCTTGTCTAGTTCGTAAACTCCATCAGCAATTATGGACTGTAAAATCGATGATGCATTCACATAATCATTTTTTGCTAAATAGACACGACTAAGCAACACTTTTGCGACTCCCTTCGTCACTCGCCCATAGTCTTCATTACTTTGTTTCAAAGGCAATATTTCAATAACCTCCTTAAGTTCTTTTTCAATCTGGTTATAAATATCAGCTTGTGAAGTTTGGGGTATGGTATTGGCCTCTTCCACAGTCAATGAAGTCAGCGGCATCGGAACATTCTGAAAATAAAAGGCTAAATTAAAAAAACTATACGCACGTAACACCTGAACTTCTGCTGCCCATACTTTCTTTTTTTGTCCATCCATAGGACAATTCTCAATATTATCTAAAAACGTATTATATTGAGCTATTTGCGCATATGCATTCATCCAGTATTCACTCAATGGCCAATTTGAAGAATTCGTACTTGTACCTGCCATAGAAAAAGTACTACCCTCTTTATCTGTTCCATTTCCTCCTGCAAAATCTAAGTACAACAATCCGGATGATGTTTGAAAATCATGATTCTGCCAACTGGGTTGTACACGATAGCAACCAACTAAAGCCAACTTTGCATCATTTTCATTTTTCCAAAAGTTTGTATCAGCAATAGAAGATAATGGCTGCTTATCCAAAAAATCATTACATGACATTGTCACTCCCATTAATACGATTGACAATCCTATTTCTTTTATAAAATGATTTCTCATATGTTTTTTAATTAAAAGTTAAGACTAAGTCCAAAAGAATAGATTCTGTTTATTGGATAGTATGACGGACTATCTCCTGTTCCTATTTCATTCTCAGGATCCCATCCTGTATAAAATGAAGTAAAATTATGTAGATTTTCACAACTCACATAAATTCTTGCAGCCGAAAGTCCAATCTTAGAAATTACAGATCTGGGTAAAGAATAACCCAACTGAACATTTTTTATTCTCAAAAAGGAGGCATTTCTAACCCAATAATCGGATGTTTGTAGATTAGGATCTCCACCATTCAAGGTTTCCAACCGAGGATATTCTGCCCATTTATTAGGGTTCTCTGCTGTCCACCGATTCTCAACTTGCCATTTTTGGATTTGTCCACCATTATAGAAAGCATAAGCCATATAAGAGCCTATTAAACGATGATGCCCACCCAATCCTTGCAATAGGGCTGAAAAATCAAATCCTTTATAAGTAGCATTAATATTTAAACCATAATAGAATTTCGGAGTAGTTGTACCAAGGATACATCTATCGTAATTAGCATCAACCTTACCATCAGGTACACCGTCAGGTCCGCTGATATCTTTATATTTCACATAACCAGGCTTTATATTCGTTTTACTGACTAATTGTTCTGGCGCAGCATCAATTTCTGCTTGATCAACAAATAATCCATCTGTCTGATAACCATAGATAATCCCCAAAGGTTCTCCTACAATACGGGCATTGTTTATCTGTTCAGTTTTTCCATCTGCCAATTTTTCAACAGCATTTTTCACATACGTAAAGTTTGGTGAAATTGAAAAACGAAATTCTCTTCCTATTTTTCCATTATAAGTCAGCATAACTTCAATTCCACGATTAGAGACAGCACCTACATTCGATTCTCCCACACCACGTCCTAAAATATTAGTTTTTTCTACAGAAGAAAGAATATCCGAAGTATATTTGTAGAAATAATCAATACTACCGGTCAATGTACCATTAAAAATGCCAAAGTCTAATCCAATATCTGTAACGGCTGTTGTTTCCCAAGTTATATCTCGGTTGTTATAAGTGATATTTCGTACACCAGGTTGTAACACGCCCGGATAGCCAAAAGGATATTCGCATGCTATCGTGCTGTAAACTTGTTGATAGGGATAGTATCCGATATTCTGATTACCTAATTTACCCCATGAAACTCTAAGCTTTAAATTCTCAACTACGTCTTTGTATTTACTCCAAAATGCCTCCTCTGAGATACGCCATCCTGCAGAAATTGATGGGAACAGCCCCCAACGGTTTTTCTTAGCAAAACGGGAAGAACCATCATAGCGCACATTGGCTTCCAATAAATACCTATCATTCCAAGAATAATTTACCCTACCAAAAAATGATGCAAGAGCATATGAATTCCAATTACTGCCATTCGAAGATGTGGATGCTGAACCTGCTTCTAATTCATATAGATTATTATTAGGGAATGTATTTCTCCCTCCATTTAACGAACGATTATTAGCTTCTTCTATTGAGGAACCTGCTAAAAAGCCAATCTGATGTTTTCCTAAGTTTTTATTATAGCGGGCAAGAAGCTCAAATATCTTATAAAGATTATTTTCCGACGTTATGTCTAACGTTGCCGGTCCTACTGTTTTATTTTCATCGAATACTGTTTCCGCCCAAAATGATTTATAATACCCGGTATAATAATTCAATCCCATCTTACCACTTAATGAAAAGCCTTCTATCGGAGTATCCCATGTCAGTTGACCGGATGCCGCAATATTACTACTTAAACTCTGATAAAACGATTCGCTCGCCAACCAAGCTTCTGGGCTGTAATTGTCTTGATAACCAAAAGTACCGTCAGATTTTCTTCCTGCATATATTGGTCCTTCACGAACTGAAAATCCTATAATTCCATTAATATCTCTCTCACTGCTATTGGGAGCTTTGTAATTATTAGCATAGGCATTAAGGCTCATGTTAAAGGTTAATCCTTCTGTTAATACACTTTTCATGGTGAACAAACCAGTATACCTTGTATTGTTAGTCTTCGCCGTTATACCATCTTGACCCATATATCCCAATGATAAATTATAGCTCAGTTTGTCGTTGCCACCTTGAATACTAACCGTATGCCTATGTTGAAAGCCAGAACCGGAATTTAATAACCAATCCAAATGGTTCACATTCGGATATTTATCAGGATCAGACCCATCTTTATACTTTTGAATTTGTTCAACTGTATAAACTTCATTATTACCCATATTTCTCTGGGCCTCATTGTAATATGTAGCATATTCCGCAGAAGATAGAAACTCAGGAGTTGCTGTAGGACGTTGCCAACCAAACGAATTGTTGTATGAAACAGAAATTTTTCCAGAGCTACCTTTTTTAGTTTCTATCAGAATTACCCCATTAGCTGCACGATTACCATAGATAGAGGCTGAAGCTGCATCCTTTAATATAGAAATAGACTGAATATCATTAGGATTCACATCATCCAAACTACCAGCAAGTCCATCAATTAAAACTAATGGATCGGTTCCTGCACTTGAAAAAGTACCTGTACCACGAATTCTAACACTTGCACCGGTTCCTGGACGACCTGAAGTTTGTAATACGCTCATACCTGGTGATAAACCTGCAATAGCTTGTGAAGTAAAAGCAACAGGCTTACTTACCAGTTCTTTTGATGAGATGGAAGATACAGATCCCGTCAGGTTTACTTTTTTCTGAGTACCATAGCCCACCACTACGACTTCATCTAGCAATGTTATATCTTCTTCCAATGTTATTTGAACCAATTCTGTAGTATTCCCAATCTTTATCTCCTGCGGTACATAACCAATATAGCGAACCACTAATATATCACCAGCATCCGCAGTCAAAGAAAATTTTCCATTCAAATCTGTTACTGCTCCTTGAGTAGCTCCCTTTATCAATACAGTGACACCTACCAAAGGCTCTCCTGATGCATCAGTCACAATTCCACTAACTATATTTTGATGTATTTCCTGTTCTTTCCTCTCAACCAAAATTATATGATTACCTTCTATCTCATAAGTAATAGGAGATTTGGATAGTAAAGTAGACAAGACTTCTGTGACCGTTTTATCACTCACATGAATGGATTTTCGAACTGTTACATCCAGGTTTCCCTTATAAAGGAATAAATAATCTGTTTGAGATTCAATATCATTCAATATAGATTCCAATTGAACATTATTACGATTAATTGTTACTCGGGCATTCTGCGAATGACCACTCTCCGCCATCATACCAAGAACAGAGAAGAATAAAAGGAATATTGATATTCGCATAATTCTAAATAATTGTTTTAAGGACGGATATTTAGGGTAACAAATATCCGACAAAGGAATGTTTTTCATATCTTTGCAAAATAAGTTATTAATACGATTTATAAAATAAGTTGTGTTAATCTGAGCCGATAGATGGGGCAAACATCTATCGGCTTTTTGTTTCCCATCAGTATTGCTTCATAGGCTAATCTTTTATTTTAAGTTGGTTAATACTACGTTTACTTTATATAAATGACGTCATTATCTTTATCTCTCCGGTAAGTAAAGGCTACATCTTTCTGCAAAACACGCAATGCATAATCTAACCCATCGGATATACGAAACTTTCCGGTTAACACCACTCCTTCTATGCTCTTTTTGTCCAACTGAATTTTCAGATCATAATATCTTTCCAGATCTTCCATTATCCGGGCAAAGGGCTTATTCTTGAAGCAATACAAACCTTCTTTCCAGCGGTACACATTATAATCATCAATCTTACTCACCACCAGTTTACCATCCTTCAGAACCGTTTTATAATGTGGGAGAAGCACTACGGCAAGCTTTTCATTAACAGGAGACTTCACCCTCACCTTTCCCTGCATCAGAGAAGTTGCGAAAGTGCGCTCTGCCGAATAAGCCTCCACATTGAATTTTGTTCCCAATACCTCTATATCCATCGCATGTGTACGCACCACAAACGGACATTTCTCATTACGTGCCACTTCAAAATAAGCCTCTCCATCCAGTATAACTTCCCGCTTATCTTTCATAAATGAAACAGGATATTGCATTCGGGTTCCGGCATTCAGCCAGACGTTTGAACCATCGGGTAAATCGAGGTTCACTCGCTGGCCGGCCGGTACGGTAATGGTTTGCATAGCTACATTCACATCGTCCTTATCTTTTCCTACTGAAAACAAAGCAGCCGTTACACCTACCGTAATCACTACAACAGAAGCTATCTTCAGGAATTCCCTGATGAAATAATTCTTCTTCTTGGCAGTTTGCCGTTCCATTCTTTTCAGGCGTCCCGAAAGAATAATCGCATTGAACAACTTGCGCTCCCGGCGTAACAGCTTACTGTTCTCCTCAGAAGTTTCAGCCCATTCTTTTATCGATTTCATCTCTTCCACAGAAGCATGACCTTCGAAAAAACGGTATAATAAATCCTTATCCATACATACTCTTATTAGTGTATCTATAGTAATAGCGGGTCATGGGAAATTTTCCCTAGTAGAAAAAGAAACTTTTTTTTAGTTGAGATAGAAAAAAAGTAGAGAAACAGGCAGGTAATCCTTTAAGGCAAGACGTAATACTTTGGTAGACTTAGCAATATGGAACTCTACACCTTTAGTGGTCATGCCCAGCAAAGCGGCTATTTCCTTATGAGATTTATTCTCATAACGACTCATGATAAAGATACGCTTTGTCTGCTCAGGCAAACTTTCCAGAGTCTTATCTACGATCTCTTGTATTTCTGCCGTAAACACTTCATTGGGTTCAAAATCTTCCAACGTAATAATCCGGTCAGACAACTCCCAGGCATATAACCGTGAAAGCTCATCGGACGCTTCCTGATGTACCTGCTGATGACGCAAGTGATCTATACATTTATGTTTGATGGTAGTCAGCACATAGGCCGGAATATTGGTATCGGCAGGCAAACGATCCTTATTTTCCCAATAGTACATCATAGATTCAATGACAAAGTCTTCAGCAACAACCTCATCGCGTACATAGGTACAGGCGAAGTGGACGAAACGCTGCTGATACTCTATAAAGAACTGATTAAAAGTATTTAGATCTATTGTCATCGACTGCCAACCGTATTAAATTAAAAAGGTATAGTATTGCAAATGTACACTTTCTATTAATAACAGAAAAACAATCTTCAAAATATAAATTCTATCCGCCCGATAAGCTCCCCCCGGACAAGCCATTGGATATATAGATCCAACATGCTGGAGATATGCAATTTACACTTATATATAAGCCCTTATCCTACGATCCACTTACTGCCCGGTATGAATGAGATAATCTTCGTAGCGATGAAACAGCTAATGAATGTACTTACTGCAATACAGGGTATAGCAGCAACAGTAGGCAATGCCAGGTTATGCTTGAACACGGTTACCCATAACCCAAGCCAGAATATGTGCATAAGGTACATACCATAGCTGAGCTTTGATGTTTCTGTAATAACCTGTGGCGGATTCTGACGGTTTATACATGTGAAAAGAAGGAATGTACCTGTCGTAAGGAGCACACAGTTGATGGTACAGAAAGCCCATCCGATCTCTATTTCAGGGGTAACAAGAATTTCTCCGGGAATGGCCTGGACATAGAATGAGTAGATCGTCCATACAGCACCGACCACCATTAAAATAGTTCCTATAGTGAGACGCTTGGAACGGTTCCATGTAAGATGTACACGTATATAATGCGCCATTACAAGGTATCCCAAGTAACCGGAGAAGTACCACAACATATGGTATTCGTTCCAGAAACATTGTCCCCATACTTCACCGAACCAGCGGTTGAGATAAGGCATACAGGTCGAAAGCAGGAACAAACCAATGAAAAACCGTTCTTCTTTAGCCGTAGCTTTACTCAACCACGGCGATATGATGGGAATGAACAGATAAAGGTTGATCAAAGGATACATGAACCACAAGTGTCCGGCCAGTGACGGAAAGTTCAGGAGTATCCGCGACATATCATTCAATGATGTTTCTCCGTTTATCTGTCCCCACAACATCGGAAGCGTACTATACAGTATCATGAATATGAAGAATGGCGGCAAGATGCGAATGGCACGTTGACGGTAGAATTGCCACATGGTCTGTTCTTTCTTCATCGGTGCAAGAAGAAAGGCAGAGACAATCATAAACAGTGGCACCGCCATGCGTGAGAAACCATCGTACACAGCTACCCATAGCCGATCCGCCTCACTACCCAAGTAGGACTGTGGCCCCACCATATCCGTAGCTCCGGCAGCACCATAAAAGTTTTCACTAGCATGGACAACCATGACAAGAAAGCACGCAAATACACGCACATAATCCAAAAAAACAATACGCTTCATCTTTTGTTTAGTATTAGAGATAACTATTCAATTGCAAAGATAGGACATGCCACACAAAGGTATAGGATAGAATCCTACCAAAAAATGCCACTTTTAAGCCAAAAGCTACAAATATAGTAATCGCATTGCAGTATTAGCCTACCACAATGCGATTACACGATAATCTGAAAAGGAGAAAAAATATCGTTCTACAGACGACTCACATTAATAAATGATATACTCCTCCCACCATTGCACGAACCACCCCTTTCATCTCCAACTCGAAAAGCAAACCAGTCATACGGTTCACAGGAATATCCGCTTCTACTACCAGTGCATTGACATGCAGATCTCCTTGGCGGGTAAGAATACCTACAATACATTCCTCGTCTTCACTCAATTCAGGAAAAAGATCCCGTTGAATGCCTTCCGGCTTAGCCGGTTCTCCGGCAGGATTCCAGCCCATAGCTTCTATAAAATCTTCGGCAGACTGGATGAGAGCGGCTTTATTATCACGTATCAGCAGATTGCACCCTCTTGAAGAAGCATCGGAAATGCGTCCCGGGACAGCAAAACAATCACGGTGATAGCCTACGGCAAGGTCTGCCGTAATAAGAGAACCACCTTTATCAGCTGATTCTACCACAATGGTAGCATCGCTCATACCTGCTACAATACGATTGCGACTTACGAAATTGTGACGGTCGGGATTGGTTTCTGTTAGAAACTCGGTAAGCAGGCCACCATTATCTAACATATCAATGGCTGTTTTACGATGGACATAAGGATAAATACGGTCCAGCCCGTGGGCAAGAACTGCCACTGTGGAAAGGTTGTTGGCAAGGGCGGCACGATGGGCGTGGATATCAATGCCATAAGCCAGGCCACTCACAACCAGGACATCGGGACAGGAAGCAGACAAATCACGAAGAAAGTCTGCACAAAACTGTTTGCCATATTCCGTAGCATTACGGGTGCCTACCATATCAATAACGCGAAGACGGTTGAAATCAGTATTACCCTTGAAGAATAGAACTGCCGGAGCATCTTCACACTCACGCAGGCGTGAAGGATAAGATTCGTCTTTCAATGTAAGACAAATCAGGCGGTTCTTCTCCACAAATTCCATCTCATGTTCGGCACGTAGAAAAGCAGCGGGGTTATCAAGTGCAGCAATCACAGCGGGACTTATACCGGGAAGGAGTTCGGGCAATTCTTTACGCTGACGGAAAACTTCGACAGCACTACCCATACCGTCTATTAAACGCTTTGCCCCGATATGTCCTATACCGGGGCAAAGTGTAAGTGCTATACTGCAAATACGTTCATCGTTGTTCATGGAAATGAGTGATTAGTAGTGAATGCTTAGTGATTAGCAGTAAGATAAGGCTCGAAGATTTTATCAAACAGTTCACTGTCGCTCAAACGTCCGTTCACCACACAGACCGTTTCAACCACCGCTTTAATCGCCACTTTATCGTCACTTTTCCGGAAGATATCCTGATAGAAAACATACTTGATACCTTCCTTTTTCATGTAAAGCTTGGAAATGAACTCATCACCACTCTTTAGTGGAGTTTTAAATGCCATATTGATGCGTGCCACTACCGGGTCTACTCCCTGTTCATGCAACTTGGCAAAACTTACGCCTGTTGACAACAGGAATTCATGGCGTGTATGTTCCAGATAATGCTGGTAATTCGCATTATTCACAATACCTTGCAGGTCACATTCGTAATCCCGCACCTTCATTTCCAACTCATAGATATATTTTTCCATACTATACTCTTTAACCCCAAGATGAGACACATGTGATACACTTACGAGACACTTGCGATACATTAATGAAACACTTGTGATACACTTATGATACACTTTATCCCTAAAAACGGCATAAACGCCAATAGTGTATCATAAGTGTATCATCCGCGAGTTTTTTCAATGTCCAGTCCTTTGAATTTCTTTAATTCTTCCGTAGAAACCAACTTGTAAAGTTTGTCACTGGGACGTATTTTGTCCGCTTTCATCGAAAAATGCTGTCCTTTCTTCACCGTTTGCACAGGTTTCAGATCAACGCGGGCCTCATCGAGCGTAGTAAATACCGCACCTGTAGTGGGTCCCGTAATCAGTAACTTATCACCTACATTCAACTCCGCAGCTTCTACCAAGAATTCTGCCACACCGATATTAGAGAAATACCTGACGCCCTTGCCTACATATATTTTCCGTTCCGTGGCTGCAGAACCGTAGTTCTTTGTCCATTCACCAAGGCGTTGGCCCAAATAGTAACCATCCCAGAAACCACGGTTGAATACTGTTTTCAGGCGTTCATCCCATGCGGCAATCTTTTCATCGGTAAACGTACCGTCCAGATAAGAACGGATAGCCTCTTTATAGCACTCCACTACCGTACGGACATACTCCGGTCCACGGGCACGCCCTTCTATTTTGAATACCCGTACGCCTGCATCCAGCATCTTATTCATAAAATGAATGGTTTTCAGGTCTTTGGGAGACATGATATACTGATTGTCCACTTCCAGTTCCACATCCGTCTCTTTATCACGTACCGTATAAGAGCGGCGGCACACTTGCATACAGGCACCCCGGTTAGCCGAGTGATTCATCTCGTGAAGTGAAAGATAACATTTTCCGGACACTGCCATGCAAAGCGCACCGTGGCAGAACATCTCGATACGGATAGGTTTCCCGTCGGGTCCGCAGATATTTTCTTCGCAGATATGACGGTAAATCTCGGCTACCTGTTCCAGATTCAATTCGCGTGCCAACACCACTACATCAGCAAACTGTGCATAAAAGCGCAGTGCTTCCACATTCGAAATATTCAATTGCGTGGAAAGGTGTACTTCCTGACCTATCTGCCGTGCATAACCCATCACAGCCACATCCGCAGCAATCACTGCAGAGATACCGGCAGCTTTTGCAGCATCTACAATAGTGCGCATCAGCGTCAAGTCCTGGTCATAAATAATGGTATTGACGGTGAGATAACTTTTCATTCCGTGCTCACCACACGTCTGCGCTATTTCCTTCAGATCGTCAACGGTGAAAGTATTCGCCGAACGGGCGCGCATATTCAGATTCTCAATGCCGAAATAGATAGAATCAGCACCCGCCTGGATAGCTGCTGCAAGTGATTCGCGCGAGCCGACGGGAGCCATGATTTCAAAATCTTTTAAATCCATAAATCATATATTTATAAGCTACGAGTTACCGGCTACAAGCTACAAGTGGCTGCGCTATGTTCCGAAAGGACTCGTAGCCGGTAGCTCGTAGCTTGTAACTTACTCATTTGTTTCCCTGCGCATCCAGGTCTTTCTGGAGTTCAGTGGCAATCTCCATGCCCAACTGTTGTCCGATCTGCATACCTTCGGTCATCATAGCAGGCGTAGATGCGCCCAACTTCTTTCCGACGGGTGTTTCATAAAAAGCAACGATTTTCTTCAAATCATCCAGTGTGAGATACTTCTGATAAACAGGAGCATAAAGTTCCGCCAGCTTACTTCCGAATTTAGTTTCCCACTTCTTCTGGAAACCATCCCAGAAAGCGGTTGAAGCCGAAGGCGACTGCTGTTTCAACATAGCTATCATCTGTGGTACCATAGCCTTTGCAGATGCCATAGAACCGGATAATTCAAGCATTTTTTCCAATGTAGCCTTGTACTCGTCATTTGGAGCCTGTGCAGAAACAGAAGGTGCAGCAGCAAACAGCATGGCTACACACATCACTACTAAAACCAAACCTTTTCTCATAATTCTATAATAGTTAAATAAATGAATGATACAAAGGTAGGCTTTTTTCCGTATTTTTGCAGCGAAATAATCATTTAGTTCAATTCATCCATGAAGATAGGCCACATAGATCTGGGCGAACGCCCTATATTTTTAGCTCCGATGGAGGACGTCACCGACCCTGCATTCCGACTGATGTGCAAGAAGTTTGGCGCCAATATGGTGTACACTGAATTTGTATCGGCAGATGCCCTGATACGTTCCGTCAGCAAAACCGAGCAGAAACTGAATATCAGTGACGAAGAACGTCCCGTAGCCATACAGATATACGGTAAAGACACAGAGACCATGGTGGAGGCCGCACGTATTGTGGAAGAAGCACGACCGGATATTCTTGATATTAACTTTGGCTGTCCCGTAAAACGCGTAGCAGGCAAGGGTGCAGGTGCAGGTATGTTGCAGAATATTCCCAAGATGCTTGAAATTACCCGTGCCGTAGTAGATGCCGTAAAGATACCCGTCACCGTAAAAACCCGTTTGGGCTGGGATGCCAACAATAAAATCATCGTAGATCTTGCCGAGCAGTTACAGGATTGCGATATTGCCGCCCTCACCATTCATGGGCGTACCCGTGCACAAATGTACACCGGTGAAGCGGACTGGACACTTATCGGTGAGGTGAAGAAGAACCCGCGGATGCACATTCCCATTATCGGTAACGGAGATGTCACTACCCCTCAAAGGGCAAAAGAATGTTTTGAGCTTTACGGAGTAGACGCAATCATGATAGGTCGTGCCAGCTTCGGCCGTCCATGGATATTCAAGGAAGTAAGGCATTATCTGGAAACAGGAGAGGAATTGCCTCCGCTGAGTGCAGAATGGAAATTAGGTGTATTGCGTCAGGAAGTAATAGACAGCGTCAATCTGTTGGATGAACGAAGAGGAATTCTGCATGTACGCCGCCATCTGGCAGCAAGTCCATTGTTTAAGGGAATACCCAATTTCCGGGATACACGTATCGCCATGCTACGGGCAGAAACGAAAGAAGAGTTGTTTCGTATATTCGATACAATCAGTCCGTTACTGTCTTAAATATATTCAAAGGGGGATTCTATCACACAGTTACTTGAACATTGGCTGTGCGAACCATCTCTTAAACATCCATGTCACCACCACATACAGACCGAAAGCTGAGATGAACCCTACAATCGAGTCGATGAGATAATGTGCCTGGATATACACCGTGGCACAGCAAAGCAGTATATAGAATGGGAACAAACATGCAAACAGCCAGCGACTGCCACGCCATGCCATAATCATCAGGAGCGTGGAGATACCCACATGTGAACTGGGAAAAGCCGCCGTAGGACGCTCACCAATTTGCTGTGACCCCTCTACCAGGTTGTAGAAGAACCCATGATCGTATCCCGGTCCGGGCAGCAACTCCTGATTATGGTTGAAGTAATCTCCGATGGAAGGGAACACCCCTTGCGCCACATTATCATCTCCGATAGCCGGAAAATAGAATTGCGGGCCTGCCACCGGAACAAAGATATAAATCAGATAATAGATAAAGAACGAAGTGACCAGCACGAATGATAACTTTTCAAAATACTGAAAACGGTAGATAAAGTACCAAAGCACCACAATCAGAATCATCGGATAGTAGAAGAAATACCCCATATTAAACGGTTCACTCACCCACATCTGCGGAAAACGAAGACAGAACCATACTGCCGGTTGTCCGTTGAACAGCCACTGTTCGGCCGAAGCAAAAACATGGTCGAGGTTCGGGAATATCCGGTTAAACTCAAATGTATCGGGGTACCAATAAGAGAGCAGGGACATCTGGATGGCAATACGCACAAAAGCAGAGAACTTACAAGGTGCCAGCCGATAAAGATACATCAACAGGAATGTCATGCCGGCAATCATGGCACGATCAATCAACATCTGTACAGGATGATCCATTTCCTGGAAAAGAAACAAGATCAAAATAGAAGTCAACAGATTATATATAAGTGTTATCTTCTCGACTGCAAACAACCCTTTCCGGGTTTCTACCTTTTTAAATAAATCTAAAGCCATCCCTCGTTCTTATACCAGGCAATGGTTTCCTTTACACCTTGTTCCAGATTATACTGGGGCGCAAATCCCAACTCTTTTACAGCCGGGGTAATGTCACATTGCCAATTGCGTTGTTTCATTATGTTATACTTATCAGAATTGAGCGTACTTGGTATCTTGTTCCACTTTGCCCAGGATTCAGCGAGCAAAGATACAACTTTCAACACAATTAACGGACATATCACCCGAATTACAAACGGATTACCCAATTCTTTCCGGATCAAATCGGAAAAAGCACGACTACGATACACCTGACCGTCTGCCAAGAAATAGGCACGACGACATGCCTGCTTCTCAATGCCAAGGAACACAGCCTGCACAATATCTTTCACATAAATAAATGTCAGATCCTGACGGCGGAAACCGACCGCAAAATCCGTATGTTGCTTGATAGACTTAGCCATCAGGTAATAATCTTTTTCACGTGGGCCATATACTCCCGTGGGACGATAAATAACATAGGGGAATCCAGGAATACTTTGTAAATAAAGCTCGGCTTTGAGTTTGCTCAATCCGTAAGCGGTGTTGGGCAGGGGCGAATCTTCCTCTGTAATCGGTTGGTAAGTTTTCTCTTGAACAGGACCGAACACGCTCAGCGTACTGATATAAATAAACTGTTTCGGTATCATGTTCAGCTCGCGAAGAGTATCAACGAAATACTTCGTCTGCAAATAATTCACCCGGTCGAATTCCCGTTTATCGGTACACTTGGTTACCCCGGCACAATGGATGATATAATCAAACTTATTATACGTTCCTTTGTGTCCGGAAAGTTGGGCACGCAGTTCATTGGGATGTGCAAAGTCCAGTTCAAGGATATGTATCTTGCGATTGCGCAAATACTCCCGGCTACTGCTCGAACGGATACCCGCCCACACACCGAACTTCCGCTTCAACGCTTCTTCCACGATGAAACTTCCGATAAATCCGCTGGCTCCTGTAATTAATATACTTTCCATTTATTTCTTGGGTTCTACATGAATATTAATCAGCGTTCCTTCGCCAAGCATTTCTTTTAGTTTATTCTCAATAGCCGTAGCCGTAGTATGAGCTTCTTTCAGCGTAATCCCTCCATCCATGCGCACATGCGCTTCAATAGCACAATAACTGCCGATACGCCGCGTGCGGAGATGGTGCGGTTCACTGACTCCAGAAAAAGAGAGCAATGCTTGCTCAATATCTTTCTCCACTTCATCCGGCAAAGACTTTTCAAGCAACTCGTCAATACAAGGAACCAGTAATTGGATGGCTACCTTCATTATAAAAAAACTGACAATGACAGCAGCTATCGGATCGAGTACCCGCCAATGTTCTCCCAGCAAGATTGCACCTCCGATACCCACAGCCGTCCCTATAGACGAAAAAGCGTCGCTTCGATGATGCCAGGCATTGGCTACTACCGCCTGTGAATTCAGGCTTTTCCCTTTAACAACAGTATATTGATATAATATTTCCTTGCACAAAATCGAAACAAGAGCAGCAACCAATGCTATCATTCCGGGCGCTTCCAGCTGTTCTCCTTTGACAAATGCGTAAATAGAAGAGACACCGTTCCACAAAATACCGAAACCGACAAATAACAGTAGTATTCCGATAATAGCCGTAGCCAACGTTTCATACTTCCCATGTCCATAATCGTGTCCCTTGTCCTGCGGCTTATTGGATATGCGCACAAACATGATGACAATCACATCCGTCACAAAATCAGATAAAGAATGAACTGCATCAGCCAACATAGCAGCACTATACCCCAAGATACCTGCCACAAACTTCAGTACAACTAACACAAAATTAACGATACTACCGACAATCGTCACTTTATATATCCCCTTCTCCCGGGAAGAAGCAGTTCCTGCATTCATTTAATACTTACTTATTAAGAAAAACATGCTGCAAATATACTAAAATAAAAGCTATATTGCATTTCTCAATTATTATTTGTTTATTTGCACATCGATTTATTTACTATTCAATACTTTTACGTGTGAAAGATAAAACCGGCATTGATATTCTTTTCAAAGAATATTATCCTCAACTATATTATTATGCTTATCATTTGATAAACGATATAGAGGCTAGCAAAGACATTGTGAGTGATGCTTTTGAGTTTCTGTGGAATAACTATGACAAAGTGAACAAAGCAACGGTCAAGTCCTATTTATACACATACGTGCGCAACAAAAGTATTGATTATCTCCGACATCAAAATGTGCATCAGCAGTTCGTACAATTATATACTGACCTTACCCAGAACTATGTAGAAACCGATTATCAAGAATGGGACGAGAAAATGTTAGCCATTCAGAAAGCGATGCAAAAACTCACTCCACATACCAAACATATTTTAGAAGAATGCTATGTAGAAAAAAAGAAATATCAGGAAGTGGCCGAAGAATTGAATATCAGTGTAAGTGCAGTCAGGAAGCATATCGTGAAAGCACTGCAAGTAATACGTAAAGAATGTTTAATAAATCATAAAGAGGGTGTCTGATTGTAAGGCAAAAACGATATAAAATAATATACCAAAAACCAATGACACTATGAGTAAAGAAATTGATAACATAAAGTTGGAAGCCTCTATTGAGAAAGCAATTGATGCTATGGAGCCTTCTACAGATATCACAGACGAACAATTACAGGAGATGCTTCTGGACAAGGAAAGCAGACAGGCAGCCCAAGACATTCTAGATACCCAGTTTTTTCTGCATATCGGAAAAAAAGACATGCAACTGAATGTAGAAGCCGAACTTGCCTGCTTCAAAAAAAGACATCAAAAACAAAATATACATACTTTCTGGAAAACAAGTATCAGTATTGCCGCTTCCATTGCTCTTTGCATCGGAACTTATCACTACATCAGTCATCAGCAGGAGACAACAAACACAGCACCCGTTATTGTATTCACTGCCGACAACTCACCTCAACAAGTGATTTTAGATAAAGGAGACGGAAAAAAAATTGTACTGGCAGAACATCAGGCCAATACTCCTCAAAAAGTACAATCCACCTCTAAAGAACTTAGTTATCCTTCTAAAACGAAGGATGTAATATTGCACACACATACTCTCACAGTGCCCAGAGGAGAAACCTTTAAAATTACTTTATGTGATGGTACCGAAGTCTGGTTAAATGCCAACACTCATTTCGTTTACCCTACCACTTTCGTAAAAAAAGAACGCACAGTAACCTTGAATGGAGAAGCATACTTTAAAGTTGCCAAAGATGCAGAACATCCGTTCATCGTCAAAACACCTCATGTACAAACCCGGGTATTGGGAACAGAGTTCAATATACGAAGTTACTCGCCGGAAGACACCCATATTGTTCTGATTAGCGGAAAGGTAGAAGTCAGCAATACAAAAAATAATGCCTATACACGTCTGATTCCCGGAGAAGATGCCCATCTGCAACCTGACGGAAATTTCATTATGACCGAGGTGGATTTAGACTCATATATCTATTGGAAAGACGGCTTTTTCTATTTCGATGATGTCACTTTGAAAGATATTATGGAAAATATCGGGCGATGGTACAACGTAAACATCGAATTCAGAAATCTGGATGCTATGAAATATAAAATGCATTTCGTTTCTGACCGGACAAAGCAATTGGAGCATACCTTAAAGTTACTTAATCAAATGAAAAAGGTAACAGCTACCATAAGAAACAATACAATAGTTATAGACTGAAATACATATCATAAAAACATCCAATAAGACGATAATCAAACAAAATAATACTTTTTTCTAAGAAAATTCAGCAAAAGGGGTGTCCTTTTTTTATTCTCATACGAACTAATAGTATAACGAAAGAGAATTTGTGTTATAAAATTAGAATATATGAGAAGAAAATGGTATCTATTTATCACTTGTATTGCATGTATTTGCCTCTTGTCACCCCAAGCAAATGCACAAACAACTACAACTAAAACGGAGATTACAATTGAGTTCAATAATGAACGTCTACCTTCTTTATTGAAACGCTTGGAAAAGGCATCGGGATATAAAATCCTGTTCACGTATGACGATGTCAAAAAGTATACTGTGTCCGGTTCTGCCAAGAACAAAGGAATTAAAGAAATACTGGAAATCATCCTGAACGATAAACCTTTGGAGTATCATATAGAAGATCAATTTATCACCATCACTTCCAAGAACTCCAAACAACCTAAAATTTTCGATGTCACAGGAACCGTTATTTCACAAGATGACGGATTGCCATTGATCGGTGCAACCATTCTGATTAAAGGAAGCAAAACAGGAGTTCTAACCGACATTGACGGACGATTCCATATTGAAAAAGTAGCCAGCAATTCGATCCTGCAATTCTCTTATATCGGTATGGTGCCTCAAGAAGTAAAAGCCTCTCCTAAAATGGACATCACACTGGTATCTGACGTACAAACGTTATCGGAAGTAGTAGTTACCGGTATGCAAAAGATGGATAAACGGTTATTTACGGGTGCCGCCACAAAACTCTCAGCAGAGAACATCAAGCTGGATGGTATACCCGAAATCAGCCGTGCACTGGAAGGGCGTGCAGCCGGCGTATCCGTCCAGAACGTATCAGGAACTTTCGGTACCGCCCCTAAAATCCGTGTACGCGGAGCAACTTCCATATACGGTAGTTCCAAGCCATTATGGGTAGTGGATGGAGTCATTATGGAAGATGTAACCGAAGTAGATGCAGATAATTTGTCTTCGGGAGATGCCGTCACACTCATCAGCTCTGCCATTGCCGGATTAAATGCAGATGATATTGAGAGCTTCCAAATATTAAAAGACGGTTCTGCCACCTCCATTTATGGAGCCCGGGCTATGGCCGGAGTAATCGTTGTTACTACTAAGAAAGGAAAAGCCGGAAGCAGCAAAATCACCTATACCGGAGAATACACAATGAGATTAAAACCCAACTACAGGCACTTCAATATCTTGAATTCGCAAGAACAGATGGGCATTTATAAAGAGCTGGACAATGCGGGATATTTGAATCTTGCCGATATGTACCGGGCTTCAAACAGCGGTATATACGGAAAAATGTATCATCTGATCAACGATTACGATGCAAAGACTGATTCATATGGATTGATGAATACGGAAGAAGCACGTAACCAGTACCTACAGGAAGCAGAATTCAGAAATACAAACTGGTTTGACCTGCTGTTTAATAACAGCATCTCACAAAACCATGCCATCAGTTTTTCTACCGGTACTGAAAAAGCATCTTACTACACTTCATTAAGTATCATGAATGATCCGGGATGGACTAAAAAAAGCGAAGTAAAGCGTTATACTGCCAATGTAAACGCATTATATCATATCAGCAAAGCCTTATCACTCAATTTAATCAGCAATGCTTCTTACCGTAAGCAGAAAGCTCCGGGAACATTAAGTTCTTCCGTCGACCCTGTCAGTGGCGAAGTGAAGCGCGACTTTGACATCAACCCATACAGTTACGCCCTGAACACCTCACGTACACTGGACCCTGATGCTTACTATGTACGCAACTATGCGCCTTTCAACATTCTGCATGAACTGGATAACAACTACATCGACTTAAACGTAACCGATCTTAAATTTCAGGGAGAACTGAAATGGAAACCTATTCATAAAATCGAGTTATCCGCTTTGGGAGCCTACAAAACTTCCATGACTACACAGTCACACACCATCAAAGATTATTCAAATCAGGCATGGGCTTTCCGCGCTATGGACGATGCTACGATGCGCCAGGCAAATCCATGGCTTTATACCGATCCGGAAAATGCCAATACACTGCCTGTTTCTGTGCTGCCAGTGGGAGGATTTTACAGAGAGACGAAATACTCAATGGATAGCTATGATTTCCGTGGAACAGCCAGCTACAATGACGTATATAATGAAAACCATATCTTCAATTTCTTCGGAGGTATGGAAATCAATGCTGTAAACCGCCAAAGAACCTGGTTCAACGGAGTCGGTATGCAATATGAAATGGGAATGCTTCCGGCCTACGAATACCAATACTTCAAACAAGGCAGTGAAGAAAACGCCCAATACTATACCGTAGAAAGAACCCGTCAACGCGAAGTCTCATTTTTCGGTACAGCAACCTATTCTTACCAAGGCAAATACACCTTGAACGGTACGTTACGATACGAAGGTTCCAATAAACTGGGTAAAAGCAGATCGGCACGCTGGCTTCCCACCTGGAACTTATCAGCCGCCTGGAATGCCCATGAAGAGAAATTCTGGCAACCTCTGCTCGACTACGTTTCAAATATGACCCTGAAAGCCTCCTACTCTTTGACTGCTGACCGTGGTCCGGCGTCGGCCAGTAACTCCCGGGCTATCATTCAAAGTTACAACGCCTGGCGTCCGTTCACTTCCATCAAAGAGTCCGGTCTGAGAGTTGTAAATATAGAAAACCAGGAACTTACTTACGAGAAAAAGCATGAGTTGAATATCGGAGCGGAAATAGGCTTTCTGAATAACCGCATTAATCTGGCTGTAGACTGGTACAAACGCGACAATTACGACCTGATAGGTATCATCAATACCAAAGGTACCGGCGGACAACTCACAAAACTGGCCAATGTAGCCAGCATGAAATCACATGGTATTGAGTTCACCTTATCTACACAGAACATCAAGAAGAAAGATTTCAGTTGGAATACGGATTTTATCTTCTCAAATACCAAGAATGAAGTAACCGATCTCCAGTCCAATTCTTCGGTAATCGAGATGATCAGTGGAAGCGGATTTGCATTGGAAGGCTATCCTGTCCGCTCTCTATTCTCCATGGATTTCCGCAGATTGAATGAGAGTGGCTATCCTACCTTCATTAACGAAGATGGAAACCTGACAGTGAGCAACATTAACTTCCAGGAACGGATTAAGAAGGGCCATCTTATTTATGAAGGCCCAACTGACCCGACTATCACCGGAAGTTTTGGAAACAGTTTCAAATATAAGAACTTCTTGCTGAACCTCTTCATCACATATTCCTTCGGCAATGTAATCAGACTGGATCCTGTATTCCACAACCAGTACAGTGACCTGGATGCTATGCCTAGAGAATTCATAAACCGCTGGACTAAAGGCGGAGATGAGAAGTATACCGATATCCCGGTAATTGCCGATAAACGCGCCAATCAGCAGGATCCCTATCTGAGCTATGCTTACAATGCCTACAACTATTCTACAGCCCGCATAGCCAAAGGAGACTTTATCCGGATGAAAGAAATTTCTCTAACCTACAATTTCCCTAAAAAACTGATAGTTAAAGCAGGAGTCAGTGATTTATCCTTAAAACTTCAAGCTACGAATGCATTTCTCATCTATTCGGACAAGAAGCTAAACGGGCAAGATCCTGAGTTCTTCAATACCGGTGGTGTGGCATCTCCTGTTCCCCAACAGTTCACTTTGACATTAAGATTAGGTATTTAATTAAAAAACGACTCGATATGAATAATATAAAAACATATATATTACTGGCCGGTTCATTATTTGCATTGGCTTCTTGTAATGACTTTCTGGACACGATACCAGATGACAGAACAGAAATAGATTCCGAACAGAAGATCACCAATATACTGGTATCTGCTTATCCGGAAGTATCAACCATTCTCATCTCCGAACTTGCTTCCGACAATGCCAAGGACAACGGGGCACTGTATGACATATACGGACAGATACAACGGGATGCTTATTTATGGAATGACATGACTTCCGAGGATACTGACGCACCCCAATATATATGGGACGCACATTATAATGCCATCTGTTCGGCCAATCAAGCCCTGCAGGCCATTGAGCTGATGGGAAACCCGGAAAACCTGAATCCACAGAAAGGTGAAGCGCTACTATGCCGTGCATACGCTCACTTCCAGCTTGCCAACCTATTTTGTATGCCTTATAACCCGCAGACTGCGGATCAGGAACTCGGGATACCTTACACCACGGCACCTGAAACAGAAGTGATGCCCGACGGAATAGAACGGGGCACTCTGAGCCAGGTGTACGAAAACATCAACAAAGACATTGAAGAAGGGTTACCTTTGATTAACGATGAAGCATACTCTGTTCCTAAGTATCACTTCAACAAACGCGCTTCCTACGCTTTTGCAGCCCGTTTCAATCTTTATTATCTGAGATTTGACAAAGTAATAGAATATGCCAGCACCGTACTTGGCGACAACCCGGTAAATGATGTGCGTAACTGGAAAAGCTTCAGCGAACTTGCAACGGATTTCGAGCTCAGATGCAACAGCTACATCTCACATACCGAACCATGCAACCTGATGTTGGTTACCGCACAGTCTTCCTGGCCTTATGTACATGGTCCTTATGGGATAGGGCTACGTTATGGCAATGCCTATAACATCCTGCTTAATGAAATCTTACCCGGCCCGTGGGGCGCATACAACCAGCTTTTCATGTCAAATGGTATCTGGGGATTTGAGCAAAAATACTCTTTCCCGAAAGCGAACGGCTACTTTGAATATACCGATAAGACAGCAGGTATCGGTTTTCTCCATCTGGTAAATGTAGCTTTCTCTATTGACGAATTATTATTATGCCGCGCAGAAGCTTATTTATTGAAACAGGCTCCGGAAGCAGATAAGGCCGTGGCAGACATTAATATACTGATGAACTCCATGACAGGCAAGACTTTCACAAAAGAACAACTGATTAATTATTACGCAGCAAGAAAGTATATGCCCCTGCACCTGAAGTCGGAAGACGATAGAACTATCAAGAAGAAAATCAACCCACAAGGATTTACAATCACCGACAGTGATACGGAGAATCTGATTCAGTGCCTTCTTCACATGCGCCGTATCATCACTGTCCACGAAGGCCTTCGCTGGAATGATATAAAACGATATGGAATTGAAATTTCACACAACAGAGATGGACTAGCAGACGACGTATTACTGGTGAACGATCTGCGCCGCGCCATACAAATCCCCCAAGAGGTTATTGCAGCAGGTCTGGAAGCCAATCCGAGAAACAACTAAAATAAGGAGGAAACATGAAAAAATATATCTATACTTTATTGTTTGCCGCTTCCATTGTTTTGGGAGCATGCAGCGAAGACAAATTAGACAGTCACAGCATTTTCAATACAGAATCTCCCGAACGGGATGCATTCGATACTTGGCTATTGCTCAACTATGTCGTTCCGTACAATATCCAGTTCAACTATAAATATATCGATAAGGAATCAGACAATACGTACAATCTGATTCCCGCCGAATACGACAAATGTGTTGCCATGGCCAAACTGACCAAGTATCTCTGGATAGATTCCTACAACGAATTACTCGGAGAGGCATTCATCAAGACCTATTGTCCGCGAATGATTCAGTTGATCGGTTCAAAAGCGTACAACAGCCAGGGTTCAGTGGTACTGGGAACGGCGGAAGGTGGTTTGAAAATCACTTTGTACAATGTAAACGAACTGAATGCCAATAGTCCGGATATTGATTTTCTGAACACCTGGTTCTTTAAAACCATGCACCATGAGTTTGCACATATCTTACATCAAACAAAGAATTATTCTACAGACTTCAACCTGATTTCAACCGATTACCAGGGACCAAGTTGGTTAAACCTAGAGAGTGACGAGGTTGCCAACACAATGGGATTCATAACCCGTTACGCAAGTTTCTCACCCGATGAAGATTTCGTGGAAATCATTTCCAATTATATAACCCACGATGCCGGTTATTGGGAAAACGTGCTGAATAACGGCGGAGCCCTCGGCAGAATAAAACTGGAGAAAAAGTTTGATATCGTGAGAAAATATCTGAAAGACAGTTGGAGTATTGATATCGACAAATTGCGCGACATCGTACAACGCCGCTCCGGCTCATTGTCTGAAGTTGATTTAGAAAACCTTTAATAATGAATTAAGTATGAAACTGACACATTATATATTATCAATTCTCGCCACCGGATTGTTCTTTTCATGTACACCCAAGATAGATCCGATTTTTGACGATACTTCCGCCAACCGTATTGAGGAAGAAATAGAAACAGTACAAGAAATTCTGCTCAGTTCACCCAACGGCTGGTTAATGGAGTATTATCCATCTTCTACGCAAAGTTACGGAGGCTTCAACGTATTGCTTAACTTCCAGCCAGGTTACCGGGTAACTGTAGCCAGTGAAACCGCAGGTGCAGACAAAACAGCAGTCAGCACCTATACCCTGAAACAAAGTGCAGGATGTGTACTTTCCTTTGACACCTATAACGAAATACTCCACTTTTTCTCCGACCCCTCCAACAGCCAAGGGATGGGAGACGGTTACGGACTAGAAGGAGATTTTGAATTCACCATACTGCAAGCCGACGAACAAATCATCCGGCTGAAAGGGAAAAAGAGTGGTTCGTACATGACGATGACCCCCATGTCCGCCGCCTTGAAATGGAGCGACTACCTGAAAGACATCAAGCAAAAAGATAAAGAATTCGCCGAATATTACCGATTACTCTATCAGGATGAAGAACAGTCTTTAGAAACGCGCCTGACAGGACATACGCTTTGTATCTACCGGAAGAAAGGGGAAGAAACCATCACCGAGTATCAACCGTTCATCATTACCCTGACAGGATGTAAATTCTACCACCCCGTACAATTGGGCAATAATGTCATCGAAGGCCTGATCTTAAATCCGAACTTAGGAGAAGATGGTACATTCATCCCCTCCAATGATGCTACGGGCATGTTCATCCCCACATATCCTTCTGTCAACGAAATGCTGTTCAGCCGCAACTGGTTCTTTACCTACAGCGGATTTAGTCCTTACGGCCAGGCTTTATGGGATATATCCCGCGAAGCACTTGAAGCCAACAATGATGATATGACTTATTGCTATTTAGGCAGTGAGATTAATATTCTGGGGACTTACTATGCCTTCCAATTCATCTGTGCCCAGGGACATGGCTATCTGGCTTTCGATTATGAACTGATTGGAGACGACAAGATTTCCCTGAAATTCTCCGAAGAAGGCTCAACCGTCGGAAAGACTTACTATACAGACTTTAAATTCAACGCATTGATCACACCGTTCGGCAATGATATCCAACGCACCTTTATATTGACGTCTGATGACAAAAAATCACCTAACTGGATTAAATTCACCGATGTCGATCATCCGGAAAACTATTTCACAGCATACAGAGCTGTACAATATTACCCAATGGCCAATTAACTACGATACAAATAACTATAGTATTAATAAAAATTTCACAAAGTATGAAAGTTTATCATTTGCTCAACACATGCCTGGCATTGATTGCCGGTTGCATAATGTTCACTTCATGTAGTGATGACGACGATCCGCTAAAAGGCGGCATCGCACTCAGTACCCCAAACATTACTTCCCCCGAAGGGGCGACTGTGACTCAAAATGCACTTACCGTAGATGGCAAGGGAGGTACTTTCTCCATTCCGTTAACCTGCGGTCTGGAAGATTACGACCTTGACATTACTTATACAGCTGTAGTTCCTGCCAAAGATGCCACATGGTGTAAAGCTACTATTACCGGCAATAAACTGAACATTGAAGTCAGTGTTTCCAAAGATGCGCAAAGTCGCTCCACCACTGCAACGCTGACAGCAGCAGCCACCGGTGCCGAGATCGCTCCACTGGAACTGACAATCAACCAGGGTGCCAAGATTACCCCAAAAGGAGAAGTGATCTTGAAAACAGATCAGATGACTGCACCTGCCAACGTTAAACTGGAAGGAGGCATACTCGACATTCCTTATGTCGGCGGTGATGTGACAATACCGGTAGGTACTACTCTGGAGGATCAGACCATTGATGTGGAATATGCGCTAACCGTTCCGAAAGATGCCAAATGGCTCACCGCTGACTTAACCGGAGGAACACTGAACATCCGGATATCTCCCACAGCTGCCAAATCAGATAATACTACAGATATCACCATCGCCGCAACAGGTAAAACGGAAGAAACAGAAATCTCCTCCCTGCGACTGAGTGTAAAGCAAGCCAAACTCAACAGTAGCATGGACATGGTAGTAGTGGAAGGAGGAACCTTTAAGTTCGGAGAAGGAAAAGACTATACCCAAAGTTACACACACGACGTCACCGTGAGCAGTTTCTATATCGCTACGACTGAAATTACGCAAAAACTGTATAATGAGATTATGGGTGAGAATCCTTCAGATAAGAAATTCAGAGGAGACAATTATCCCGTAAATAAAGTAGACTGGGCCAAAACCTGCGAATTCTGTAACAAACTGAGTGAAAAAGAAGGGCTGACTCCCGCTTACAAACAAGAAGGTACCATCAGAATAGAAGACATCTGGTTCGGAGGAGTCACAGAAATACCAAACTACATCTATGATCCGGCCACTGTGTCTAACGGTTACAGAATTCCGACTTCAGCCGAATGGGAATTCGCTGCTAAGGGAGGTAATGAAGGTTGCAAGAATCTAACAGCCTTTTCCGGCAGTGACAACTATAGTGAAGTAGGTTGGTGGCAAGATAACTCAGCTGTCGGCGGTAGTGCTTCACTGCACGAAGTTGCCAAGCTAAAAGCCAATCAATTAGGAATTTATGATATGAGCGGGAATGTCGGTGAGTGGTGCTACGACTATGGCGTGCCTTACGGCTATGAATATCCCCTGGAACCGGAAACGGATCCGATTGGTCCTGCCGAAAACCTCAATGATACAAAAATCTACAGAGGTGGCTATTACTCCACATACGACACTAAAGGAAAAGTATATTACGCTGATAAGATGGATCCTACAGCAACATATGACACCATCGGTTTCCGCGTAGTAAGAACCATTAAATAACAACTAAAATATACATTTTATGAACTTGAACAAATTTTATTACCTTATTGTCGCGCTATTGTGCAGCATTTCATTTACCGCCTGTTCCGATGATGACGACAAACAAGCCGTTCCTCACATTGAGTTAGTAGCTTCGATGTCTTCTTTCAGCGAAGGGATCTTGTCTTTCGATGAAGAAAACGGCATTCTGTCAGTATCTAAAGAAGGTGCCCTCACAAGCAGCATCACCCTGGGTGACGCCGCCGGAGCAGATATGGATGGCATCACCCTGAAAGCTACCGTCCCGGCTGCCGACAAAATGTGGTGTTTGGCTAATTGCAGCAAAAACCGCCTCTCTTTATCTGTAGCCAAAAACAATGCAGAAAATGTACGCCAGACCACAGTAGAAATATCCGCCCTTTTCGGCGACCAAGTACTGGACACATATATGCTTATCATCACCCAGAAAGGTGTAGAAAAAGAGGAAGAACCTGCTGCAGCAGACATCACAGCCTTTATCATCCCAGGACAGATATCTTCTAAAATAGATTATCCTGTCATTACAGTTACTATGCCGGCCGGTACGGATGTCACCGTACTGAAACCCGTTGTAGTACCTTCGGAAGGAGCTACCGTAACTCCTGCCAGCGGTACGGTTCAAGACTTCACTGATGCCGTACAGTATACAGTCGTTTCTTCTGACCAGAAAAATGTTAAGACATACATGGCTATTGTTACACTGCAATCCGATGGTGTCAATCCGCCCAGTGGAGGAGGCGATGAGGATAATCCCAACTATACCACATTTGAGATGGTAACCGTAGGAGCGGGTTCATTTATCATTGGACGCGACTTAAGCGGTACGTACGCAGATAAAGAAAATGCACATAAAGTAAATATCTCAGCTTTTGAAATAGGACGTTATGAAGTGACACAACGCGAGTTCCAAGATGTCATGGGCTATAACCCGTCAGTCAACAAGAAAAAAGACCTGTTGCCCGTACACACCGTGACACTATACGAAGCCATGCTTTACTGCAACAGGCTGAGCGAACGCAAGGGCTACAAACCGGTTTATACATTCAAGAATGAATTATGGGATCCTACCAACACTGAACTATATGAGGCTGACGTAATCCGCGATAAAACAGCCAACGGTTATCGCCTACCTACCAGCGCTGAATGGGAATACGCAGCCAAAGGTGGTCCCGACAACGAAAACCAACCTTATTACTATGCAGGTAGCAACGACCTCGATGAAGTAGGCTGGTATAGAGAAAACTCTATAATAGGAGAAGAGCCCGAACTCCATGTGGTAGGATTAAAGAAGCCCAACTCACTGGGAATCTATGATATGGCAGGAAACGTTGAAGAATATACCGGAGAATGGCTCCTTCAGTTAGGCTATATCAGTGACGCTGAGGAAACTGATCCATGGGGTCCTGAGAAACCCAGAGATGAGGAGCGCTTGGTTCTCTCACGCGGAGGTTGCTTCTCAACTTACGATACGAACTGTTCTAACACCAATATGCGACTCTTGGGTGCTCACATCAAAACAGATATGGGCTACCCCGGAGGTGACATATGGTTTGGTCAGATCGGTTTCCGTGTTGTACGTTCTTTAAAATGAAAAGGTTCTTTGCTCAATTATTAACTAAATTCTCTCTTTAACAAACAAAAGAGGATACGTCTTTCATGAAGTGCACTCAAAGCCCGACAAAAGCTTTGAAGTGCACTTTACTTTTAATATCTACGGCAGAACATTCTTAATGAATCCATCAGAATTCGAATGATTTTCAACCAATCTAACCGATTATTTGTTTACTTTGCAAATACATTCATAAAGAAAGAAAACTTATGGCTAAGAATAAAGAAAAGAAAGCCGGCAAGCGCATGAAAAAGAAAGAGCTTGTGAGCGTACTGATGGATTTTTTCCATTCGAAACCCGACGAAGTACTGTCCCTGAAATACATATTCGAACAACTTCATCTCACCACACATCCCCTGAAGATGCTGTGTAGAGACATCCTAAGCGACATGCTACTGGATGATTACATCACCGAAATAGAGAAAAGCAAATATAAGCTGAACAACCACGGCGTAGAAATGGTGGGTACTTTCCAACGTAAAAGCAACGGAAAGAACTCTTTCATTCCCGAAGGTGGCGGTGATCCGATATTCGTTGCCGAACGTAACTCGGCACACGCTATGAACAATGACAAAGTACGCATCTCCTTCTATGCCAAGCGTCGTGGACGCGAAGCCGAAGGGGAAGTTATCGAAATACTGGAACGTGCCAACGATACCTTTGTCGGTACATTGGAAGTAGGCAGTTCATACGCTTTCCTCGTAACGGAAAACCGTACGCTTGCCAACGATATCTTTATTCCGAAAGAGAAGCTGAAAGGCGGAAAGACGGGTGATAAGGCCATCGTGAAAGTAGTGGAATGGCCCGACAAAGCAAAGAATCCCATCGGACAAGTCATCGATATCTTGGGTAAAGCAGGCGACAATACCACCGAGATGCACGCTATCCTCGCCGAGTTCGGTTTACCTTACGTTTACCCTTCATCCGTAGAAAAAGCTGCGGACAGAATCCCTGCCGAGATTTCCACCGAAGAGATCGCCAAGCGCGAGGATTTCCGAAATGTGACAACCTTTACCATCGACCCGAAAGATGCCAAGGACTTCGACGATGCTCTCTCTATCCGTAAAATAAAGGATGGCCTGTGGGAAGTAGGTGTGCACATTGCCGATGTCACCCACTACGTCACCGAGGGCAGCATCATCGATAAGGAAGCTGAAAAGCGTGCCACATCCGTTTATCTGGTAGACCGTACCATCCCGATGCTTCCCGAACGCCTCTGTAACTTCATCTGCTCCCTGCGTCCCGATGAAGAGAAACTGGCATATTCGGTCATCTTCAAGATCAATGAGAAAGGAGATGTGAAGGATTCACGCGTAGTACATACGGTAATCAAGTCCGACCGCCGTTTCACTTACGAGGAAGCACAACAGGTGATTGAAACTAAAGAAGGTGACTTCAAGGAAGAAATCCTGATGCTGGATACCATCGCCAAGGCATTACGCCAAAAACGTTTCGTATCCGGAGCCATCAACTTCGACCGCTACGAAGTGAAATTCGAGATAGATGAAAAAGGCAAACCCATCAGCGTTTACTTCAAAGTATCCCAGGATGCCAATAAGCTGGTAGAAGAGTTCATGCTGCTTGCCAACCGTACCGTAGCCGAGAAGATCGGTCGCGTACCGAAAAACAAGAAAGCAAAGGTATTCCCTTATCGTATCCACGATCTTCCGGATCCGGAAAAGCTGGATAACCTGGCGCAATTCATTGCCCGATTCGGTTACAAGCTACGTACCAGCGGTACGAAAACGGATGTATCCAAGTCCATCAACCACTTGCTGGATGATATTCAAGGAAAAAAAGAAGAGAACCTTATCGAAACCGTATCCATCCGTGCCATGCAGAAAGCGCGTTATTCCACGCATAACATCGGGCACTACGGATTGGCATTCGATTACTATACGCATTTCACCTCCCCCATCCGCCGGTTCCCGGATATGATGGTACACCGCCTGCTCACCAAATACCTAGCTGGCGGACGCAGTGTTTCCGAAACTAAGTACGAAGATCTCTGCGACCATTCCAGCAACATGGAGCAAATTGCAGCCAATGCCGAACGTGCTTCCATCAAATACAAACAGGTGGAGTTTATGACGGAGCGCCTAGGACAAGTGTTCGACGGTGTCATCTCCGGCGTAACGGAGTGGGGACTGTATGTTGAACTGAACGAGAACAAGTGCGAAGGCATGATACCTATCCGTGACCTCGATGATGATTACTACGAGTTTGATGAAAAGAACTACTGTCTGCGCGGACGTCGCAAGCACCGCACGTATAGTCTGGGAGATGCAATTACGATTAAAGTGGCACGTGCCAACCTGGAAAAGAAACAGTTGGACTTTGCTTTGGTAGATTAATGAAATGAGCCCGGTATTATATCGGGCTCATTCCATTTAAAGAATTCACAATGTTATATTTTCACGTTTAACCATTTGGGCACTTCAGGAAATAATACATCCCTTTTTCTCACCAATATCCTAAATGATATTCTGATTTTGCTGACACAGAAATATCAGAATACCTCTTCTTTAAGCTGTACACCTGTTTTCTTCTACTTTTGTTTATCTTGAATAGGGCGTAATGTAAAACCATAAGCATTATTAGTACCATAAATAGCACCAATAGGCTTTTGTATAAAAGCATCTCTATTATCAAGAGAGAACAACAGACAACTTGAAGATGCATCAGTTTTTTTAAATCCAGAACTTGCAATAAATGTTAACTTAGAATGGGCAGGCCATGTACCATAGTTTACCTCACGATGTTCTATACCCATATCTCGCAATCCGGTAGCAGGGAAGAAGAATTTGTGTCCTCCCTTATCTGTTACATCCCAGCCTATTGTTATACCTCCTCCACCAGACTTAGGTTCAATTGTGTACCCTCCTTCTGCTGCTGATCCTATCGTATCATGGTTTCCTAATTTATCAGTGAACTTGGAAAATGCCGCAGGAGGTGGCACTTTATATCCTGCTGGAGAAGGATCATATATTGTTTTGAAAACATATCTATTATTAGGTTCTCCTGCTTGGGCTTCTATAGCATTCGCATCCAACTGTGAATTCCAGAAATTCATAACGGTTTTCTTTTTATAAGAAGTCACGCGGCCCGGTTTACTTTCACCGTTATGCCAATGACGTCGCAGATAATCATCATCTTCCGGTTTATCATCTTTCGGTCGTTTATGCATAAAGAAATGATGAGGTGTCCGGATACTTTCACCAATAGACCGACCACTTTCTGATGCAGTAAACCTATATGCCTTAGTAGAATAAAATACTTTATTCTCCATATCTAATTCTTCTTTATACTTAGTGACAGGAAGAAGAAGATCATGATCACTACCTATGGGTTCATTAGCTCGAATAGTTGCATTGTATACCCCCGGCAGCATCGGGTCTTTGCGTCCCCACTGATAGTAGGGATTGTCTCCGGCTATGGATTCGATTATTTCCGGCTGAATAAACGTAAAAACGCCCTCTGCATCCGGGGTAGGAGCTCCTTTCAAATTATTGAATTTAGTTACTACCCGTTCTGTAGCATCGGGCATAGTAGCCACAAAGCGTATGTAAGTTTTTCTTTCGCTATCACTTCCATGCGGATCGCAATAACCCAGATTACAAGGTAGAAAATTAAAAGGCTTCCCATGTTCATTTACAGCCTCCGAAATTTGCAATTCCATAGAACCATAATATGTCGCCCATATATGCCAGCTCCACAAAATATCTCCCTGAGCATTACGTACAGCAATCACAGCATTACCTTGGTTGAACGCCGCTTCCGGTACACAAAAATTGATCCAACCATCTGTTTCATTATATTCGATGTCAGTCACAAGGTCCGGGCTATCTTGCCACACAAGTACCGCATCATGAATATTCGGAATTTGCGGTGAAGGAATCGGGTTATCATCATGTCCTACAAAATCCATAAGCAGGTATTCTTCCAAAGACTTATCCGGAACGCTTCCCTTATATTTATAAGCCTCAGCTCCTCCATTTGGATAAGTATTACCATAGTAAGCCGGAAATTTATAGTAACCAGGCTTATCCACTATATAACAGTTGGCACTTTCTTGTTCCAGAGGATTATTCGCAACCAAGTCATAATAATCCGTTTTGGAACCATTCGTTTCATTCGTATTGAGCTTTGCCCGCAAATCATCGAAAGCTTTTTGCGCCGGTAAACGAATCGCTCCTTTTATAAAACTACCCGGCGAAACAGAAGTTGCTTTTGAAGCATTTTCGGGTATCCAGGAGTCCGCTTTATCCATCCAGCCTCCCCCCTCTATCTTGTATTGGATTTTGTAAGGAAGCTCGAGTGTTTCCGTATCCGCACCCTCTTGCGTCACCTGCATCGAAGCAGCTATCTCCACATCATGCAGATAGCCGCTAACTGGAAGGTATGCGTTTTGTTGTGCAGTTTCCGGCTCTTTTCCATTCACCCAAACGCTATCCCGATTAATTTTTAAATCGACAACTGGTGTCATTACTATTCCTGTAGAAGAAATGGAGTAAATGACTTTCTTTCCCTTTGGCCATGTTTTGCCTCCAAGAGAGGCAGTCAGGGTACGTGATTTCATGGTCAAAGAATCAGTGAAATGAATAATTAGCTTAGCCTCTTTGGGGAGAGTTTGGGGAATCATCATAAAGGTGAGTTCTCCATCCACAACCGAAGTTCCTGACGGGGTATAAATATCATTGCGCTTTTCCTCACCTGGTAATTCTACTTTTTTTGTTATGGAAAAACCTGTTGTTTTTTCATCTTTTGCTATAGTCCATACTCCAGTCTCAAAGGAATACCCTCCTTTACCATAAACACCGGAAAGAGATACCTCAGTAATTTCTCCGGCAAGCATATCTTTACCAGTCTTTATGGTAATAGCAGTCAGTGCATGGCTAAATGTAAGTGCTACATCCCCTCCTTGGTTACCTTTACAGTTCGTTGTCGCAGTCATAAGGTCAGGTTGGCGAGTTATATCCTCAGGTACGGTGTAGGTAAGCACAGGAGCTCCTTTTTCAGAAGGTCCTGAATGAATGATACTTCCTTTGAATTCTTCCGTATCAGCATGTGGTGAATAAGCAAAAAACTTAATATTACCCGAACCTGTCCAATCAAGCTTTTTCTCGGATGCCCAATTACCGCCTATATTACTTACTTTCAAGTTATGGGCAAAGTTTGTAGTCCATTGATTTTCTTCGGTCTCCGCAGGCCATTCACCCGTATAGCAAATAGCTGAAAGACCAAAACTTTTATAAAAATCAGAAATAGACTCTACAGGCATGCCACGAGTAACTACATCAGAAACCACTTTATCTACAGCAACTTCCGAGATTTCAGTAACAAGATAAAGTGGTTGCAAACCATCGGATTCTGACAACTTATTAATGCTTATATCTGCCGCCGCACGTACCGAACCATTAGTCCAGTTTTCCGGTACATTTACCGTAAATGATAATAGCTTCCCTTGTTGGTACTTGTCAAAGGTGTCATCAGTACATGATGAAACCACACAAGCCACAACGCAGAATATCAACATACGAGTTGCAATGTCAAATACAAGATGAAACATACAAAAATGTCGCATAACCACGGTTGGTATTTTCTATAACAATTGACTAGTTGGGTTACTTTACTTCTACTTCCTCCTCTTCTAATCCATCATCATGGCCCGAACTCCACGAATCTACATCCACCGTAAAGCGAATCGGATTGTCAAGTACCGGGTCTCCAGGATCCTTATCGCCAGGTTTTTCAATTATGTCATCACCTTCCGGTAATCCCTCCGGTAAGTTCTCAGGAGGATAAACACCTGCACCACTTGTATGACCACAGAAATCAAGATTGTATACATATTTCTTGCCAGACTTCCAATCAAAATCAACTGCTACACAAGTATATCCATAGGCATTTGAATTATACTCCTTTGTAATGGGGAAAAGTTGATGAATATGCTTATTTTTAGGAACATCATTATAAATCGGACCACTTTGACTGCTCCCTCCTTCCGGGGCATTTTCAATTTGCCCATCATGGTGTGTTTCCACACGACAAAGCAATAAGATATATGCACCGGATCCTGCTTCAAAATCATACCCTTTCACCGTTTGTGGCACCAACAGCATATTTGTTTTGCCTGCTAACAAAGGCGTAGCTGACTCTTTTTTACTGCCAAGTTGGGTCGCATCTAGAGAAATACCATACTTCCCAGGCGTACCAGAAGTCCATTCTATGTAATTCATTGCAGCCGCAGCAGTAGAAAATTGTAATTTCCCTATTGTGTTTACATTAACTATCCACGCACCTTTAATATAGACTTGTTTATCTATACTAGGACAGTGGGCTTTTATTTCAACTTGTGACAGAGCATGATGAAATTGTAAAGGGACAGCTTTAGCTGCGTCCTCCATTTTAACAGTGGTATAAGCAACAACAAGATCTTTCTGTGTCTCTATGTTATCACCCGGTGCAAAATTATTAAATATTTGAGAACCGGCTGACATACTAACATCGGCTGTAATATCCGTAGGAGCATAAGCCCAATATTTAACTGTCGGCTCTCCTGTAGGCCAAAAAGCACTTTGTTCCAAATTAAAGATGTTATTATCACCTTTCTTTGCCGTTTGTCCGTTTATAAAAAAACTATTACTCCCTTGTCCGAGACCATATACTTTAAACTCTGTTAGGTTCTCTTTTTTCATTTCTACCGCACGTGTGACTCGAGTAGTAAATGAAATTTCTTCTCCTTGATAACATTCTCTCAATTCATCATTTGTACAGGAGGCAAATGTCATAAAGAACATTGCCGCCATCCCTAAAAGCTTTACATCCTTTTTCATAATAGTAACTTGTTATAACTTCTTATTAATTCATTTCAATATCATTATCCTCTACATCGTTCCATCCATCAATTGACGGTGACATTCCCCCTTCAGCAGATGGAAGTTTCAAACCATCAATCACAATGTGAATATGCTTCAATCCTGAAGACTTATCATGTATCTGATTGGTCACATCAAAATCATAGTATGTCTGATTAGATGTGTATATAAAAAATGTGTGTTTATCTTCGCTGTCAGGACAATGCCCAAACGACGCAAACCGGGTGATAAGTTTTTTTTCATCATAACAACGCTGTAGCTCAAACGGCATCGTTACCAACATACCTGATGGCTTATTTGCCTCTATCCGCCAACATTCAGCCATACTGGACAAAGCACCACTGACATCTAATTCGGGACTCATATTTTCCACATTAAGCACCTCTATCGTATACTCCGTGGTTATCTCCCTAGGAACTAATGTTACAGACTGATCATCCTTTCCCTCCTGTATGTCCACATATTCAAGTTTACCTCCCCATACTATCTCTGGAATGTTACGTACCGGCTGGTTTGCCGTCGCTTCGGGAGGTAACGCATTTAATTCGCTCCGTCCCATCGGAGCAAGAATAGATTGCGGTTTTGTCGTGAGTTCGTAAGTAGCGTAAGTATCACCTATCTCACCTACGAATTCCATTTCACCATTATGAAACAATACTTTATATTTGTCTGCTTCAATACGAATTTTTCCACCAGCAGGCGAAGCTAATTCACGTGTAGCATAATAACTTCCATCCATTCGAAAAAATTGTATCACCATCGTTCGAGGTTTAGCGTAAGGAGCCTCTGACCAGTCGAATACAATATCAAGGTCCACCATATGTGCATGATCATAACAAAGTTCCTTATGTTCACATGATTGAACCAACAACGAAAGAAGAAGTACTATCCCCAGTTTTCCCACAACGTGTATCATCTCTCTCCTCCTTTCCTTGTATAGCGCCCCCCCATATACCACACTAAAGATACTTCAGCTTTTGTAGGGCCAAACCATTTCCGGTTATGTGTGGAATCCCACACATAACAACCATCTTTGGGGTGATATTTCATGTAATCTCCTTTCATGTATCCCACACCCAATGTAAAGTCAATGTTGAACTGTGTTCCTATTGGTAAAGAATACCCGTAAGACAGACCAACTGCCCAGCTCCAACGGTCACCTAAATAACCAACTCCCCCCCATTCAATATCATATGTCAGCAATTGCCCATAAATTCCTATGTGATGCCCACACATTAAGGTACGGTTTTTCCGATTTGGTAAAATCCATCTACGTAACTCCACGTCGCCACCATACGTTCTAATGAAACGATGTTTCGTATCGTTGCTCCACCATGCATACACCCAATTAATCCCTAATGACCATATAGCGTTCAGAGATACCTCTAAACCAACATTAGGTACAGCCACAGCATCATAAAGCAGATTGGTTTTCAATAGAATGGCGCGCTCCTTATCTTTCTCTATTTCTTCCTCCACAACAGAAACAGCACTATGAGCATCAAAGTGGGTATCAATAGTAGAGAGCCCCTGTTGAAATGTCTGTGTATAAAAAGTGTTGCAATGCACACTCGAATCCTGCGCTGACAAGGTAATTACCCAAAAAAGTATTAAATGATATATGACAATTGCCTTTTTCATAAATACAATATACGAAATATGCTATTTAGTCTTATTTTATGTATTTTCGCGCAAAAATATTTAGCCAACATGTTATACACAATATTTTTAACTTAAAATATAACAAATCAATTGAATAATAATTAAACACATGTCTCCTCATTAATATTACACTACTAATCTTACAATATCATAAGACCACATCTTGCCACCACTGTGACATCCTCATTATTTTTGTTTCATATATCCGGAAGGTGAAACCCCATACTCATTCTTGAAACATTGCCGGAAATAAGCCACGCTACTAAATCCCGTCATATAGGAAATCTCTGAAATTGTATATTCACCAGATATCAACATCTCCACACTTTTACGCATCTTTACCTTACGAATAAACTCATTGGCCGACATATCTGCCAAACCTTTAATCTTCCGATATAGGGTAGAATGACTCATACACATCTTATCTGCAATGAAAGCCACATCCATCTTCTCCATCTCTATGTTCTCCTCGATGATCTGCGTAATTTTCTGCATAAACTCATTATCCAGCCTGTTCAGTGAACTTACAGCTTGTTCCTGAGCAGGCTTTACATCGGCCAGTAATAATTGCGAAGCAATCTTCTTGCGTGTTTCCAGCAAGTTATTGATACAGCTATGCAGCAGTTTTGCACTGAATGGTTTCGTCAGATAAGCATCCGCACCCGAGGCATAGCCTTCCTCCTTGTCATGCAAAGAATCCTTGGCCGTCAGCAGGATAACCGGAATATGACTGGTACGCATATCCTCTTTTACTTTCTTACAAAGTTCCACTCCATCCATAATCGGCATCATGATGTCCGATACTATAACATTCGGAATCCGCGCTTGTGTCAATTCCCAACCTTCTTGTCCGTCTTTGGCAGTAATCACTTCATAAATATCAGCAAACGAACTTTTTATATACTCACGAATATCAGAGTTATCCTCCACCACGAGCACAATGGGACATCCGTCCAAAGCAGGATCCATTCCGCCCATATCCTCCGTTGGAATGGGCAGTTTTTTCACCTTGCTCTCCACATGAATTGCATTAGGATAAGTATTCTCCGTCAACAAACGCAAGATAAATGTGGTTCCCACTTCTGGTGTACTTTCCACCTTCAGCATACCTTCGTGCAAATCGGTAAGTCCTTTCACCAGTGCCAGACCAATACCTGAACCTGATGCCTGAAACTTACTTTTAGCCTGATAATAACGGTCGAAGATATGCGGTAATGCTTCCGGCTCGATACCATGCCCGGTATCTTTCACACTGATTTCCGTATATTTTATCTGCATTTCCTCTACCGAACGCAAGGTCAGTGTTATCTCTCCTTCCGAAGTATATTTGACGGCATTACTCAATAGATTATCCAATATGATAGTGACCATATCCGCATCATAGAACAGCTCGGCATCTTCGGTTTCAATATGAATATGGTAAGCCACCTTATTGTTGGGATTCAGCTCTTTATAACGCAGCCCGATTTCCTGTACCAGTTGTGCCAGATTTCCCCTTGCCACTGCCAGTTTCCGGTTTTGAGTCTCTGTTTTACGGAACTCCAGAATACGATTGATTAGATTCAGCAGGCGGGTAGCACTATCGTGGATGATACTGATCTTATTGGCATGCTTGGGAGATAGGGTACCATCACTCAACAGATCTTCCAATGGTCCCAGAATCAGCGTTAGCGGTGTACGCAACTCGTGCGTAATATTAGTATAGAAACGCAGCCTTTCATTGTTCAGTTCCAAGTCATTCTGACTTTTTCTGCGTTCCAAATCCAATGAACTTTCCAAGTCTATCTTATGCTTATAGAAATGAAGTAATCCATAGAGAGCCAGGACAAAGAGCAATACATAAACCAGTTTGGCATACCATGTGAGCCAAAACGGTGGCTGTATATGAATCACCAGCGAAGCCTCTTTCTCATCCCATTCCTGGTTGCGAATACGTGTCTTTACTTTAAAGACATACGTACCGGGAGAAATATTACGAAAAGTTACCTGATTCTCTCCTTGCGTGTTATACCAGGCTTTTTCTAACCCCTCCAGCATATAAGTAAATTCTACTTGCGGGCTTTGGGTATAGTCCAGCACATTGAAAGATATCTTGAATGTATTCTGATTATACGGTAAATTTATCTCCCCATCAGCAATAGGCATCGGCAATTCCTCGTCATGACTCTCTTTCATACGGTGATACGTACAAAAACGGGTAATGACAATAGAAGATACCTCACGGTTAGTAGGAATATCCTTGGGATTAAAATAACACGCACCATTCTGTGAACCAAAATACATGGTGCCATCAGAAGTCATGCAGGTAGATCCATTCATAAAATCACCCATAGGTACTCCGTCGTGATGGCTATAATTATAAAATACCTTCTTCGCCTCATCCAGTCGGGAGACTCCACCATTCGTACTGATCCATATTTGATGAAGCTTATCCTCAGTAATAGCACGCACCTGACTGTTTTCCAAGCCATTCCGTTCTTTAAAGACTTCATACTCGTCCGGATTGGCCGTATCATGGAAAATTGCCACTCCCTCACGCGTAGCAACTAATATCCTTTGTCGGGAATCCTGCATCATATGGTTGACGGCATTCGAGCAGAAACCATTTTCAACTACGAAATTATATATAAGCTTATTGTTCGGATCGAATACCGAAACACCTTTACCGAATGTTCCTATCCACAGTTTATCTTCTTTATCCCTCAAGATACCATGTACCTTTGTATCCGGCAGCTGGCTTTGAATGAAACCTGCCATTTCCAGCTTTCCGTTTTCATAGATATAAAGTCCGCTCTCCGTCCCAACCCAGATACTCCCGTTTTTATCTTCATAGAAACAATGAACATTCAGGGTTTCCTCGTGAGACGTTTTACCGATACGGGTCATTTTCTTGTTTTGCGGATCATACAGAAGAATACCGTTCAGATAAGTCCCCATCCACAACCGGTCCTGAGAATCTTTGTATATAATATTAATATGAGTATTGGATTGAGTCTGATAAGAACGCAATAAGAAAGTATCTATCAGCTTATTCTTCTGAAAAACAGCAAACTCACCTTCGCCCCCAACCAATACTTTATCATCTTTTGCAAACAATCCCCAAACTTGTTTACTACTCTGTTTACCGTCTCTTTCCACTGTGTAGGGCAACATATTAAAAATGGGCTGTGCATAACTTATAAAATCGACTCCTCCCCGGTAATTCCCCAGCCAGATATTCCCGAAGCTATCTTGAAAAGCACATCTGGCATTAGGTCCCGACAAGCCGTGCACATCATTGGTAGCAGGTATATTCTGAAAATGTATATGGGTTGGTGAAGTAAATGCATTCTGTTGCATATCAAGTATACTGACACCACCCATATTGGTACAGATCCACAACCGTCCGTCCCTCATCTGTTTTATATCCAGCACCTGATTGGAAAGCAACGAGTTCTCATCGCCCGGAATATGCCTGAAAGTGGTGAACTTTTCGGTTGCAGGATTAAAGATGGAGAGTCCTTTATTCGTACCTACCCATATATTTCTTTGTTCATCTACACACAAGGCAACGACAAGTCTTCCCGGAAGGCTATCCGGATCATCGGAAACGTGCTGATACCTTTTTATTGTATGATCCTTTAATGAAATGACACTCATCCCCTTGCCATCATGTCCGACATACAGATTTCCCCGACCGTCATCACAGGCTATATAGTTTTTCAATCCACCCAGTCCTTTCACATTGTGTTCATAGTAATGAGTGAATTTCCCGGTTTCGATATCATAATAATGGATACCTACATGATAGGTGGTAATCCACAAGCCTTTTTTGTCGAAGGAAGGGATGATATTGGTAATATCATTGGTTGCAATAGTGCCATCTCCCGCCCTGTATACAGTGAACGTATCCGCATCACAATCGAACACACACAGGCCTTCACGTTGGGTACCTATCCACACTTTATTGTCGCGCGGATCGGCACACACACAGTTCAGTTCATTGGCACTCAGCTTCGAGGTATATTTTTTATAAACCGTAAACTGCCTGCCATCGAATTTATTCAGCCCGCCCTCGGTGGCAAACCACATGCATCCTTGTTTATCCTGGGTAATCCCCACCACGTAATTACTGGACAGCCCGTCTTCTACCCCCAGTCTTTTAATCGTATAGGGTTGTGCTCCCGATTTTGCAACCAAAAGAATAATCAGTCCCAGAAATAGTAGAGTGTTCTTCATTTGAATCTGTTTTATTTTAAAAGTAATAGCCTGGAACCTGTATATAGTTCCTTACGAAGTAGTCCCAAAGATGCACTAAAAATTCAACATAAACCAACCAATAATTCGTCTTGAACGATTTTTGTATTCTACTTGCCTATTTTTCTATCTATGGCTTTCCATTTAGCATCTAATTTTGCAATGACAAAAGTATAAAAACTAAAAAATCTAATATTAATGAAAAGAAGAAATTCTCCAAGTTTTTTAGGTAACCGGCCTCTCATTGAAGGAGCCGATTTATCCGGATTACTAATTTAATCACCTTATTTGGTCTAATAAAAAAAGAAAAACGATGAAAGAAAACTCGTTCAAAAGAAACCGGAAGGTCCTCACAGCCTTATTGCTTTGCACTGGTTTCATCGCAGCTCAGCCCCTCGCAGTAATGGCTGAAGACAGTGTAACTTCCGTACATGCAGTTCAGCAACAGAAACAAACCGTCACAGGTATTATCAAGGATGCAACAGGAGAAGCCATCATCGGTGCCAGCGTATTGGAAAAAGGCACATCGAACGGCACAATCACTGATTTGGATGGTAAATTCACCCTAAGTGTCACTCCCAACGCAACATTAGTTATTTCGTATATCGGTTATCAGACACAGGAACTACCTGTTGTCGCCGGAAAAGTAATGGATATACAAATGAAAGAAGACGCCGAAATGCTGGATGAGGTAGTAGTAGTAGGCTATGGTACTACCAAGCGCAAGAACTTTACAGGTTCGGTTTCTACCGTAAAAGCCTCGGAAACTCCGCTGGCACTGATGCCTACCTCCAATGCAATGGACATTCTGCGTGGTACGGCTACCGGTATCACGGTATCGCAGCAACAAGGAGCCGGACAGGCACCTTCATTGCAGGTTCGTGGTCAGAAATCAGTAAATGGTGGTTCTACTCCGCTGATCGTAATGGACGGTGTGATCTATATGGGAAGCTTCCGCGACATCGATCCGACAACTATCGAAAGCATGAGTATCCTGAAAGATGCTACTTCACTCGCAGCTTACGGTTCGCAAGCTGCCAATGGTGTAATTATGATCACTACCAAGAAAGGAAAGTTGGGTAAACCCGTCATCAACGTCAATACTTCCTGGGCTTTCTCTACAGCAGCAGCAAAACCGGACTTGTTAAGTCCCGAAGATTATGTAAAGAAAGTAAACCTGTTGAGTGGTCTGGCAGAGGACGCCGATCCTACATGGATGCGAGAGTTCGAATACGAAAACTACAAAAACGGAAATACCATCGACTGGTACGACTATTGTACCCGCACCGGATTGATGCAGAACTACTCAGCTTCTGTTTCAGGAGCTACGGAGAAGATTAATTACTATCTGTCCGGTACATACACCGACCAGCAAGGAGTTGTGAAAGGAGACGATTACGACCGCACCGCCCTGACAGCACGCTTGCAATCGGACATCACAGACTGGTTGCAATTAGGCGGACAGGTAAACTACACCTACAACGACTATTCCGGAGCCAGCGTATACGACCTCTACCAAGCCATCCGTCTGAGCCCTTACGGTCGTGCCGAACGTGCCGATGGCGGTGGATTGGAGAAATTCCCCTGTAATGAGGGTATTTACCGTATCAATCCGATGTGGAATGTAGAGAGCGGTACTATCGACGACCATGACACGTATGCCACTACCTCCATGAAAGGACACGTATTGGTGAAATGTCCCTGGGTAGAAGGTTTGACTTACCGCCTGAACGGTAGCTATTCCGTAGAAAACATCGAACGCGATTACTTTACGCATGAAGGATATTACGTAAAAGAAGGTTCCAGCGACGACCGCTATTCCGCCTCTACTGTAGCCAATTACTTGGCCTCAGCAAACGGTTACAGCGCACGCACAAAGAACACATCATGGGTATTAGACAATATAGTAAACTGGCAGCGCCAATTCGGTAAGCACTATGTAGACCTGACTTATGTATATACGCGTGACTCTTACGAGTACAGCTACCGTCGTTTCGACGGTTCCGACTTTGCCGCACTGGGTAACACCAACCTCAGTTACGACGGACTGAACCTGGCAACCACACAGAAGATCAACGGTCTGAACTATACACGCCACACCAACGTAGGTTATCTGGGACGTGCCAACTACAACTACAACGATACATACCACCTGAGTATTTCCGTACGCCGTGACGGTTCCAGTGTCTTCGGTGCAAACCACAAATGGGGTACTTTCCCGGCAGTAGGTCTGGCATGGACAGCATCCAACGAGGCTTTCATGAAGAATATTAAAGCCATCAGCTACCTGAAGTTGAAAGCATCCTGGGGTAAGAATGGTAACCAAAGCCTTTCTCCTTACGAAACACTTTCCAAAATCACATTGGGACAGTCAGGAGGTTACAGCTATCCGTTCGGTAACACTTCATTAGTAAGCTGGGGACAGCGCATCACCTCGATGGGTAACTCCGACCTGGGATGGGAAGAAACCGAATCATTCAACTACGGCTTCGACCTGGGATTAATCGACAACCGCATCCGCCTGGAATTCGACGGATACTTCTCCAAGACCACCAACCAGATATTCAACCGTAACATTCCGGTTATGATCAATGGTCTGACCAGCATGAAAGCCACCATGGGACAGGTAAACAACTGGGGTATCGAAGTTAACCTGAATACTACCAACATCCAGACAAAAGACTTCAACTGGGGTTCCACACTGACTTTCTATATGAACCGCAACAAGCTGAAAGAACTCTACGGAGACGGTCAGGACGATATTACGAACTCCCTGTTCTTGGGTAAGTCATTGGGTGCTATCTATGGTTACAAGAACATTGGTATTGTACAAGAAGAAGATACAGAATATATGGCAGCCAACGGTGCAGAACCGGGTGACGTGAAGTTTGCCAACCTGGACGGTAGCGAAGACGGTAAAATTACAGCCGACGACCGTACCATCCTGGGATACAAAAAAGAAAACTTCCGCATGAGCTTTGGCAATACATTCCGCTACAAGGACTTCGAACTTTATATGTTGTTCACCGGCATCTTCGGTGGAAACGGCTACGGACAAGCTGTAAACTACTACGCTTTCCGTACTTCTTCCGACGTACAGGGCGACAATAACTTCAACCACGGCTGGTGGACTCCCGAAAACAAGAGTAACAAATATCCGCGTATCAACTATACCGACGGACGCTACACTCCGCTACAAGGATATGGCTTCGTGCGTCTGCAAGACCTCAGCCTGTCCTATACTTTCCGCCAGCCTTGGGTACAGAAAGCAGGTATCGGGAATCTGAAGGTTTACATGGCTTGCAAGAACCTTTTCACCATCTCCGGATGGGAAGGCGGTGACCCTGAAGTTCAACAAACATTAGGTAGCGGTTACACTTACGGATACCCGTTGTCGCGTACCGTTTCGTTTGGTCTGAATTTAACGTTCTAACTCTATTAAAAACACTAAAGATGAAAACAAAAAAATACATATTCATAGCTGCCGCAGCTTCCATGCTTGGCATGACGACGTCTTGTGACGATGAAGGCTTCCTGACGGAAAAGCCGAAGACAATCTACACCACCGACAACTCGTACGAAACGATTGACCAGGTGAAGGCTTGTATCACTAACTTGTACATCCACATCCGCTACTGGTATCAACAAGACTACTTCCTGAAAGGACTGGGTACTGATGTGCTGGATACCCCCTATTTCCGCAGCACGGGTAACGGTTACTGTAACTTCGCCAACTGGTCGAGCACCAACAGCAGTTCCAATAAAATTTATGATGCCATGTTCCAAATGGTGAATTATGCCAACCAATCACTGGAAGGTTACAATAAAGAAGGTCTGCCCTGGGAGAGTGAAGCACAGCGTAGTGAAGCCTATGGTGAAATCATGTTCTTCCGTGGCTACGGTTACCTGACAATGGGTGAGTTGTTTGGTGGAGTTCCCCTGGTAGATCAATTCTATCAGACATTGAAACTGGACTTTGTACGTTCCAGCCGCGAAGAGACGTATAACTTCGCTATTACCGACCTGGAAGCTGCGGCAGCAGCACTGCCCGACTATCCATCGGAAGCCGGACGCGTGTCAAAGGGAGTCGCTTACCATTTCCTGGCCGAAGCCTATCTGGCACTGGCTACCATCAAGAGCAATGACACCGAATGCCTACGGAAATCCATCGAATATGCCGACAAAGTAATGGCACTACATCCGTTGATGACAGAGCGTTTCGGTACACGCAGCATCCCGGGAGGGGGAACAACGAAAAATGGCATAGCTGCCTACTATGAAGATGGTAATGTATTCTTCGACCTCTTCCAGCAAGGAAACTACGATTATGCTGAAGGAAATACGGAAGCACTGTGGACTTTGCAGAACGATTATACGGTGTATCACGAATATGGCGGAAACAACTTTGTAGGTTATCCCCGTGAAATGTCTCCCGTTCTTCGTGACGTAGTGTGGAAGACTGAATATGCCGAAAACGGTGCAGCAGCCGGACCGTGGGCTGGCAATATCGACGAAAGCGTATATCCGGGCGGAAACGTATCAGCCTACGTAGGTGGACGCGGTGTAGCCAATATGGCTCCTACTACTTATGTAATTAGTGACGTTTGGGAAGGCGATTACGAAGATGATATACGCAATGCACCCTGCAACATCCGCCGCCAGTTTGTGTGCATGGATACGAAGCATAGCATGTACGGTAAACCAGTTCCTTACGAAATGCTGGATTATAATACTCAGAAGATAACAGAATTCTTCCCTGTCTGGACTAAACTTGCTCCAATCGACGACTGGGGATATGACGACCTGGCCGACGGCGGTAACCGCTCTAACATGTATTGCGACCAGTATGCACACCGTTCGGCAGAAACTCTGCTGCTACGCGCCGAAGCCAATTTGCGTGCAGGTGACAAAGGCGCCGCTGCTACCGACATCAACAAACTGAGAAACCGTGCACAATGTACAAAACTGGCTACAGCAGACGAAATAACACTGCAATACATCCTCGATGAACGGGTGCGTGAGTTATTCGGTGAAGAAAGAAGATGGGCAACTTTACTCCGCATGGGAAATGAAGGAATCGAGAGTCTTAACAACCATGCAATGTATATTGCAGACCAGCCTTTCTGGGGCGGATATTTCAAATCGGACAAAGCTCAAGTTACGAAGTGGAACCTCTTCCCGATACCACAGACAGTGATCGATACGAACACCGGAGCTATAATAGAACAAAATCCGGGCTGGTAATTCCAACAAAGCCGATAATATAATAACTCTGCTCTACAACGGAAAATGATTTTCCATTGTAGAGCAGTTTTTATATCTTTGCACCAAATAAAAAACACTTATTCAGCCCTATGAAGACAATCGCAATCACCGACCCAGCTGAGATTGAAGCAATTATCCGCAAATGCCCTTACTGTACGGTAGGTATCACCGATTCGGAAGGCAATCCCTATGTAATCCCCATGAACTTTGCTTACCGGGACGGTATCATCTATCTGCATTCCGGTCCCGAAGGCGGCAAAGTGACGATGGCAGAACACCACCCGCGCGTTTGTATCACCTTCTGCGAAGGGCACGAACTGGTATATATGCATCGCCAAGTGGCATGCAGTTACAGCATGAAGTCGCGTAGTGTGATGTGCCACGGAAACGTCCGTTTCATAGAGGATATGGATGAAAAGCGACGTATACTCGACATCATCATGCAGCAATACGTCGACTACGAGTTCAAGTATAGCGAACCTGCCGTGCGCAATGTGAAAATATGGGAGATCAAGGTAGACAAGATGACTTGCAGATCCTTCGGGCTTCGACCTAGCGAAGTATAGGTTTACGCCCCTCTCGTACGCACGCGAACACCCGCGCGCATTTACATCATCATATTCCTTCTGATAGAAAACTTGACAATCGCCATCGCCTGTATAGATGCGAGTGGAATATCCATCGGTTCATGATGCGGATTGTAGCTCACCAGCTTGATGCAACCTTCCACATCGGAACGGTTCACATACTTCACTGACAAGTATTCGTCGCCGTCAATGCAAAATGACACCAGATACATCTCTCCGTAAATGACGCTGCTGAAACTGTTAACTTCCTTAAAGCCCACAACATCCCCCGATTTCAGAATGGGATACATACTGTCTCCACTGATGTAGAGTGCTCCGTCGCAGGCAGGTATGTTCGGAATCTGTATCCTTCCCACCACATGCTGATCCTTGTTGGCAAGCAATGTTTTCAAGTTGGCGGCAGCGGTGATGTCATACAACGATATGCTACGATTATCCAGAGCCTCAACCGCTTTGGGGTTATGTATCATCTCCACTTCGCCCTGCACTATCCCACTGTTGCATATTTTCGTCTGATGCACAGGAGTTCCTTTACCTACCAACAACCAGTTGTAGTCCACATCCTTCAATTTCTCCAGCAGCAGCGGAAAGTCAATGCTGTTTCGTGCACACCAGTTACTCAGGGTAGAACGGGAGACACCAAGGTAGGCGGCTAATGCCGCATCATTCCTCAGGTTCAACACAGTCTTTGCACGCTTCACTATTTCCGAAACATTCAATACTAAGTCCGATTTTTTCTCCATAATATTATTGTATATAAGTCAAAATATGATAACGGTTCATTTACAATCCATTACGCATTTTCTGAAAATTAATTGCTAAAACAATTTGGGTTGTATCCGAAAACAACTCTATATTTGCAGTGGCAAAAGTAAGCAAGTTATTTTTATATCGCAAACAAAAAGAGAAGAATTATGAAAAACAAACATTTCAGGTTTCGAAATAGAGAACCGCCCGCAAGATATATAGATGCAAGGCGTAGCATATATAGATGCAACACGTTGGATATATAGATGCTACACACAGGATATATAGATGCTACACGACAGATATATATACTCAGTCAACAGGATATACTTACTAAGAACATTTCACTATGGAACAGACACTTACCCCTACCTTATACACTTGTAGATATTGCTTGAAGGAACTTCCCGCCGAAGCCTTCTACATAGACAAACGTACCCGGAAACCGGAAAGTCGCTGCAAAGCATGCCGCAGCGCCGCCTATAGAAAACGCTACGTAGATTCGCGCTTTGTGAACATCGCTTCACACACTCCCCTCCTAATCACCGACATACAAGATCAGAAGCGGCGTATGACCCTCATTCTGCATGCCCTCCAAGTGGTGAAAGAGAGCGTAATCCGCAAACGAAGAAAACTCATCGAAGCTGACCTTCACCAAGAATCATTAATTATTAATCATTAATAACCACCACCATGTCCAGAATCAAAAAACGGGGACTCGATTATTTCCCCGTCGACATCGGCTTCATGAACGACCGCCTCGTGCGCCGTATCATGAAGCGCGAAGGCGAAGGTGCCCTCGCCACCTTAATGTGCGCCTTCTCCTGCATCTACGGCGGCGAAGGCTACTATGTCCATGCCGACGACCTCTTCTACGACGACCTCTCCGCCAACCTCTACAATCAGTCGGCCGCCGATGTGAAACGCATCCTCGGCCTCGCCATTGAGTATGGTATCTTCCATCCCGGTATTTTCAGACAATACGGTGTGCTCACCAGCGGAGAAATACAAAGCCAATACCTCTTCAGCACCAAACGCCGCAAGTCCAGCGTTATAGACGAGCGATTCCGTATCAGCAACGGAAGAAAGGAAGAGCCAAAGGAAGTGACTCCAGAAAAGACAGAAGAAGAAACCAAGGGAGAGCTCGAAGCTGTTACAACTGAATGCCAACACATTACTGCCGGCAAAAAAGAAATAGCTTCTTCCGAAAAGAATGAAATGGAAGAAAATAATGTAACATTTAAGTTCCAAAATGAAACATCCGGTACACATAGCATAGCACAGAATAGCATAGCACAGAATAGAAAAGAATATCCCCTCCTCAATAGTTCCCCCGGCGGGGGAACTCAGAACGCGGACTTGAAGTCCGCGGAGGAAAGGGAGGAGGAGATTCTGTTTTCACAAAGAGAAGCGGGTTCGGAAGATGCCGTACTCAAAGAAATGTCTTCAAAAAAAGCCTCTTGCAATCGCCCGCCTCGCAAGAAATGGACCGATGACGATATCTCACGCCTGCAACCGCCCCAGGACGGACTAAAACGCAATCTGGACGGACTGGTCTTTAATCTCCGACAGCACCACATCACACAGCAGGAACAGTACGCCATCATCCTCAAGAGCAACTTCGGCATTATCGGACATCCCATCTGGAAAGGTTTCTTCGACCTGCGCGAAAGCCACGGAAAAATACGCTTCCCGGGAAAGTACCTGCTGAGCTTGTGCGTGAAATAAGACAGGTTACACATCGCAAATAATTCAAAAACACTTTCTGATAAAAAACGGATAAATTCACTTTTTAGTTCACAAAAGAAGTCTTACATTTGCAATGTGGTTAAGCTTAAGACACAAAAATCAAACATTTTTATTAACAATTTAAAACCAATGCAAATTATGCCAGTATTTTATAAAGCAGCCCAATCTATTTTAGAAAACAAAGCCGGCAAGAAACTATTTTACCCGCGTATTGTACTGAAAGGCAACGTAACTACCGATCAGATTGCCCGTGAGATTGCAGAATACTCTTCCCTCTCCAAAGGCGACACTAAGAACACGATCGACAACCTGGTGAGAGTAATGACCACTCATCTGCAATCTTCAGAAAGCGTCACCCTGGATGGCTTCGGCACATTCCGTATGACCATGAAATCCAATGGAAAAGGCGTGGAAGCCGCCGACAAGGTTTCGGCAGCACAAGCCACTCTGACGGTACGCTTCCTGCCCAGCTACACCAAAAATCCCGACCGCACCGTAGCCACCCGCTCCATGGTGACAGGTGTCAAATGCCTCCCTTACAACTCCAAAGTAACCGGAAACGGTTCCGGTGGTGGCAGCAGCAGTGGTAGCGACGGCGGAATCGAGGATAATCCGCTGGACTAAACGCCAATGTACCTCCGCAACTCATCTACGTCCAACAACACGTGCACAATACTAATACTACGGCTTAGCCAAACTATTCACTATTTTACTAACTAAACTATTTTAATCCAAAAAGAATCATGAGAAGTATCAACTTAATCGTGGTGCATTGTAGCGCCACCCGGGCAGATCATGCCCTCACGACAGAAGAACTGGAAACCATTCATCGCCGTCGCGGCTTCCGTGGCATCGGCTACCACTATTACATCCGTCGGGATGGCACTGTAGCCAACACCCGTCCCCTGGAGCTTATCGGTGCACATGCAAAGGGGCATAATGCTCATTCAATAGGCCTTTGCTACGAAGGCGGGCTGGACTGTAACGGACATCCTGCAGATACCCGTACGCCGGAACAAAAAAGTGCGCTCCGCCTGCTGGTGCACCAGTTGTTGAAACGGTACAGGAACAGCTACGTCTGCGGGCACCGCGACCTTAGTCCGGACCTGAACGGGAACGGGGTGATAGAACCGGAAGAGTGGGTGAGAGTATGCCCGTGCTTCGAGGTAGGAAAGGAATTATAAACAATTAAAACATTAAACATTATGAAAATGAGCAAAAACACTTGGAAGATCATTCTGAAGGTAATCGTGACCGTGGCTACAGCCATTGCAGGGGTACTGGGAGTGAAAGCCATGACACCGTAAAAGGTAAACCCGCTACCCCAATGCGATAAGATGCGATGCATTGGGGTAGCCTTCCAATAAGAAAAGAGACAACAAATTATTCTATTCACTTTTATATTTATACAGCAATGGCAAATCATAAAATTTACTATCTACTACTATTTTTCCTGCTCCCATTTTCTTTTTTAGGAGCGCAAAACGGAGTAGCCGACCAATTACTGAAAGCTACATTCCATCCCAGCCCGCAATCTGCCGCCTATGCCCGCTATGGGGAATATCCGGTGGATCATTCTACAGGAGTTCCCAAAATAGAAATTCCGATCTACACACTGAATACCGGAGACTATGAACTCCCTATCTCTATTTCATATCATGCTTCGGGCATCAAAGTATTGGATGTTTCCGGTCCAGTAGGACTGGGATGGACGCTGAATGCCGGAGGGGTAATAACTCGTACGGTATGCGGAGCACCTGATTTCGAAGGTTTTAATTACCGGATGTTCTTCAAAAGTAAGGCAGATGTAGAAAAACGACTATCAGAATCGGCCATGGAACCAAGATTGTGGAACCGTGTATTTGCAGGCGTTCCCGAATACGATTCCGAATCAGACCGATACAGCTATAATTTTGCAGGCAAAGCCGGTATGTTCCGCTACAATGTTTATAATGAAACTCCTTTTACCATCCCTCATGAACCAATAAAAATAGAGAGAACAAGCAAAGGATATAAAGTAATTGATACCGATGGCACGACTTATTACTTTGAGGCAAAGGAATCATGCAGGTCGCCCCAAATGAACATCTATACCAGTGCCTGGTATCTGACCAAAATAGAAACTGCAGGCCGCAAGAATGTGATAACCCTTTCATACACCCCAGGAGATAGTTATATTATAAGATATCGCTCTCAGTTTCTGCACAAGGGGAATGTGGTTACCTACAGTGAAGGAATGGGACAAGACTATGTCGCGAATGAAACCACCGGTAATTTTGGTGGAGATGTATCTATGCCAATTTATTTATACCAAGTTCCCATGTTAAGTTCCATCAGCTGGAACAATGTCAATATAACTTTCAGTTATGCCAAGGATAGACTGGACACACAGAAGGAGCGTCTAACGTCCATTACGGTAAAAGACAATAATTCAACCGTCAAACATGTTACTTTCAATAATAATGCATACTTTGGCAACCATTCCTCCAACTACAGGATGAAACTTGGCAGTCTTTCCATGAAAGGGAACACAACCAATACCATAGCCGACAACTATACATTCTCGTATGACACATCGACACCTCCGGATCATTACAATGCTTCCAATGCAGGAGCCCCTGCAAATTCCTATTGCCGTGAAGACTATTGGGGATATTATAATGGAACGCAGAATTATAATATGATTCCCGATGGTGTATTCCCAGCCTCAGGTTTGGCAGACCGAAATGCTTCTCCTTTACACATGCAGATGTGTATGCTTAAAACAATTCAGTACCCGACCGGAGGCAGCACAACCTTCAACTTTGAAACCAACCGGACTGGTGCTTATTCATACATCGGTGGATTACGGGTTGCGGAAATTATTAATAAGGACCACAACGGCACTATCTTAGAGCAGAAAACTTATGAATATGGGCGAGGAGAAGCTACAATGGAAATCTTAAACGAGTTGTTCTCCTATGAGGATTACTTCCTTTATTTTATACGACAAGCAAATGGAGCATACCAATGTAGGGGCAACCTGCATCAGATTGCCGTGGCTTCACCCATCCTTCCCCTTACCGGTTGGAGCGGCAGTCCCGTCTTTTACAATGAAGTGACAGAATACAAGGGACTAAGATCGGCCAACGTAGGAAAAACTGTTTATAGGTTTACGCAAGACTTTGAGAGCAGCTATCCCGGAGCAGAGGAGGAAGATGTGCCCGTCCCCGTACCTTTGCGCTTTTATTCCGGCCTTTACAACAATGACGAAGGCTTGGTTCCGGCTTTGCTGAAAGAGAAAAATCTCTACAAAAACAATAATGGCACTTACGTCAAGCAGTTGTCGGAAGAATATGAATATACGGAACTTGTACCTCCCAATGACTCTATCTCTATCGGTGTACGCTTAGGAAGATTGGGAATAGGGGTGATCTATTACGAAAATGTACTCTCCAGTTGTGCTCCTTATTCCAGTTTGGACGAATTTTACAATTCCATCGTATATACCAATGTACGCGGTTACAGGAAGCTGCGCAAACTGACAAGCGTAAAGACAACGGATTATGAACGAAACGTAGTCGCAACCCGTACCTATCAATACGACCCTCAACTGCGCTGCTTGCAGCCGATAACGGAAACCACAACCAATAGTGACGAGGATAATTATACCACTAAAACCTATTATCCCTTTCAACAGGCCGGAACAGTTTACAGCAATATGGCTGCAAAGAATTATGTGGATACTCCCATAAAGAAAGAGAAATATTGCAACTCCGCCCTGTTGTCTACCGACCTTACTACCTATCAGCAAGTGGGCGACAAGTTTCTGCCGGATAACATCAGCCAGCAGAAAGGCAACAATGTAAGCAGGGTACTGGTACGCTACGAGAGATATGACAGCAAGGGAAATCCGCAATACCTGACTACGCTCGGCAACCGGAAAATTGTCATCCTGTGGGGATACAACTACCGCTATCCCATAGCACGCATAGAAGGGTTGACTTATAGCGAAGTAACGGCGAAAGTAAGCGAAAGCACAATTTCGTCAATAGCTTCCGGCACTGCTCCCACTCAGGCACAACTGGACAACATACGTTCCTCTCTATCCAATGCATTAGTCACTACTTACACCTATGCCCCTTCTGTAGGAATAACCACAGAGACTGCGCCGAATGGATATAAAAAGACCTATTCGTACGACGTAATGGGACGCCTGAGTCAAATAGCCGACACCAATGGGACAGTGGAAACTTATCAATATCAATATAAACAGTAATACAACAGAATGAATATGAAACGAATTTATCTATTATATCTATTGTTGCTGCTTCAGGCAACGGCAGGACATGCCCAGGATAGTTCTCAGAACTACATCCTGACCCGCACCATGCTTAAATCCGACACGAAGTCTTACTTGAGCAAAGTGGTTTACTATGATGGATTAGGCCGTCCGTTCCAGACAGTGAACAAGGCGATAGAGAATACTAATAAGAAAGGAGTGTCTCTTGCCACCCTCCAAGAATATGACGCTGCGGGGCGAGAGACGAAGACCTGGCTTCCGGCGGTTATAACCCCTGATTATCTTGCTCCGGCCAGCTTCAAAAGTAGCGCACCCGCCAGTCACGGTAATGACTCCCGCCCTTATCAAGAAGCCGTTTACGAGACTTCTCCGCAAAACCGCATTGTGAAGCAATACGGCGCGGGGGCAGACTGGCACAGCGGACATCCGGTTGCAACGGAGTTTATGGGCAACAGTGCAACCGCACAGCTACGCTGCACCCGGTATAAAGTAACTTCGGCAGGTGCTTTAGAGGCTTCGGGAGACTATGCCAACGGCACACTGAACGTAACCCGAACAACGGATGAAGACGGAAATATGTCCTATACCTTTATGGACAAGATAGGGCGCACACTACTTGAACGCAGAATGAACGGCAGCGAAGCGCTTGATACTTATTATGTATATGATAACTATGGAAATCTGTGTTATGTATTGCCACCGGCTATAAATGGCAATATCAGTACCGATAACCTGAATCTTTATGCGTATCAATATAATTACGACGGATGCAACCGCTGCATCCGGAAGAAACTGCCAGGCACACAATACATCGAATATGTATATGACAATTCCGACCGGTTGACATTCTCTCAGGACGGCAGTCAGCGTGCTTTATCCGCCCAAAACTGGACCTACTATAAGTATGACCAATTGAACCGTCTGACCGAACAGGGCTTGTGCACCAACAAGGTGACGACCTCCGGAACCACCGTACACATCATGAACTATTATGACAGCTATAGTTTCATTGGGACTCAAGGTTTTACCGGTAGTAACTTCTCCACAGATACATCCGGCTACGGTAAAGGCGCTTTGACAGGGCAAATGGTGGCAGGCATAAACGGTAATCCCGTCTGGAAAGCTTTCTACTATGACATTCGTGGGCGTGAAGTAAAGCGTGTGGAAAGCAACGCCATGAACGGTTACGACGTGACTACAACTTCCTACAGCTTCACCAACAAGCCGCTGACCCTGACCCATGTGCACACTTCAGGAAGCAAAAGCCTGACAGAAGTCCACACCTACAGCTATGACTACGCCGACCGACTATCAAAAGTGCAACACAAACTGGACAACAATACCATCGTCACCCTTGCCGAATATACCTATGATGATCTTGGTCGCATGGAGCAGAAGAAGCTGGGTGGAACTGCACATAGTTCAACCTATTCCTACAACATCCGCAGTTGGCTGACCGGCATTACGGGTAGTAAGTTCACCCAAACGTTGGCCTACAATAACAGTACCGCCGGCTACAACGGCAACATCACCGCAATGGGCTGGACGGCAGACGGTGACAGTCACAGCTATACTTTCACCTACGACGGCTTGAGCAGGCTGCTGAATGCCACACACGGCGCAGGGCGTTTCACCGAAAAGGTGACTTCGTATGACAAGAATGGCAACATTAAAGGATTGCAACGCTACGGACAGACAGGTGCTTCCACCTATGGCTTAATCGACAACCTTTCGTATACATTGAACGGCAATCAATTGAACCGTGTGGATGATGCCGTGAACGCCTCTGCTTATAATGGAGGTTTTGAATTCAAGGATGCTGTGAAGCAGGCAAACGAGTATGCCTATGACAATAATGGCAATTTAACTAAAGATTTAAACAAGGGAATAGAAGAAATTCAATACAATTCACTAAATTTGCCAAAACTGATAAAGTTTAAGGATCAGAGTACTATTACTTATACTTATGCGGCAGACGGGACAAAGCTCCGCGTGGAACATAAGATAGGAAGTAGCACTACCCGGACAACTTACTGCAGAAATGTGATCTATGAAGGTAGTATAGCCAAGTATTTATTGACGGAAGAAGGATACGTCTCTTTGGATAACGGAGAGTATTATTATTACCTGAAAGATCATCAGGGAAATAACTGGGTAGTTGTAGATCAGAATAGTAACGTGGAGGAAACAAATCATTATTACCCGTTTGGCGGTGTATTTACAAATACAAGAAATGCACAACCTTACAAGTACAATGGCAAGGAACTTGATACAAAGAAGGGGCTGAACTGGTATGACTATGGGGCGAGAATGTATGATGCAGCACTGGGAAGATGGCATGTGGTAGATCCGTTGGCGGAGAAATACTATTCAGTTTCCCCTTATAACTATTGTATGAACAATCCAGTAAATGCAATTGACTCAAATGGGGAGAAAATAGTTTTTGTTAATGGTTTCTTAGGTTTTGGTTCACCGACTGGAGGTTCGGCATATTGGGGAGGAACAAATAGTAGTTTTGTCAGAGGAGCACAGGCTTTTTTACAAGATAAATCTACTTATTTTGCAAATATTGAATATAACTATTGGCGTAGTTCTACTTTCTTACGCAATTTGGATGGATATAATTATGCTAAGGAAAATTATTCTCAATTAATAAATGGAATGAATTCAAAGGATGTGTTTCATTTTGTATCTCATAGTATGGGTGGTGCTTTCTCCGAGGGGATGATCAGATACCTTGAAGAACAGGGATGGACTGTCAATACAGTGTTTCATTTAAATGCATGGCAGCCAACTGAATTGTATGGTGTAAAAGGACCTCTTCGCGTTGACGCTACGATAACGAATGATTGGGTGCAAGGTTTAAGTCTTCCAATCAGTGGTAATCGTGATATTCCAAATGCTGATTATAAAATAAGAAAAAAGAGTACAAAAGAATGGAAGTCTATACATCGAGACTTAATTGATGATGGAGACTTTTGGAATATCAATAATGAGATGAGTTGGAACGACGCTATGTCGTTGATACAAAAATGGATACAGCAAAACCCAAATATAAAAGTAAATGGAAACTAAAACCCTTTTCAGAATATTATTAATTATTTTAGGATTCTATGCCTTAGGATTCCAGTTTGTGAATTTTATTTTTGGAACTACGGTTTGTAAATGCTCAAATGATTATATATTATTTTTTTGCTATAAAATTGAAAGTATATTTCATTTATTTTCTATCTTAATTTACATTTGGTTTATTGTATATCAAATAATTATGATACAAAAGAGAAACTTAGATTCCATCCATAGAAGGACAACATCCAAATTGAACAAATATTTTATCCCCAAAAATAGATTAAAAAACTTTGTTAGAATACTGTTGATTGTATTTGGAATAGGTGCATTAGGCTTTCAACTTTATCATTTAGTTTTCACGACCATGATTAAAATAAGTACATTTGGGATAAAGGATTGTTTTATGGGAGAATTTGTTCCGCATATCTTATCTATAGTGATTTGTATTTGGTTTATTCTACATAAATGGCAATCTTTAGAATTAAAATAAAGATATTTCCTTAGATAGATAAATTAAAGTCAGAGTATTAGCATTTCCTATATCCGCACTAAATTCAGAATCCTTGCCTGCACAGATGCACATTTGTAAAGGCAAGGATTATTTATTGCTCCCTGTACCTTTACACTTATACTCCATCTTTACAATAATGATAAAGGGATGATTCTGGCTTTGCTTGATGAAAAGACTTCCTATAAGAGCGACAATGACACTTACATCAAGCAATTGTCGGGAGAAATATGAATATAAAGCAACGCCATGAACGGTTACGACATGACTACAACTTCCTACAGCTTCACCAACAAACCGCTGACCTTGACCCATGTGCACACTTCAGGAAGCAAAAACCTGACAGAAGTCCATACCTACAGCTATGACTACGCCGACCGCCTGTTGAAGGTACAGCACAAACTGGACGGCGATACCATCGTCACCCTTGCCGAATATACCTATGATGACCTTGGTCGCGTGAAGCAGAAGAAGCTGGGTGGAACTGCACATAGTTCAACCTATTCCTACAACATCCGTAGTTGGCTGACCGGCATTACGGGTAGTAAGTTCACTCAAACGCTAACCTACAACAACGGTACCGCCGGCTACAACGGCAACATCACCGCAATGGACTGGACGGCAGACGGTGACAGTCACAGCTATACTTTCACCTACGACGGCTTGAGTCGACTGCTGAATGCTACCCACGGTGCAGGACGTTTCACCGAAAGGGTGACTTCGTATGACAAGAATGGCAACATCAAAGGATTGCAACGCTACGGACAGACAGGTGCTTCCACCTATGGTTTAATTGACAACCTTTCTTATACATTGAACGGCAACCAATTGAACCGTGTGGACGATGCCGTGAACGCCTCTGCTTATAATGGAGGTTTTGAATTCAAAGACGGTGTGAAACAGGCAAACGAGTATACCTATGACAATAATGGCAATTTAACTAAAGATTTAAACAAGGGAATCATCGAGATTCAATATAATTGTTTAAACTTACCAAGCAAGGTCGTGTTTAGTGACGGAAAGGAAGATATTACCAGAATTTAATCAACAATAATAAATTATGAGATAAAGAAAAAATGGACAACTAAGAATACACATATAAAAAAGAATGCTAATCAAGATTATGTTGAGCCCGAGAAATGGTATGATAAATTAGGAACATGGATTGCAATTGCAATTCTAGTTATTTTGTTAATTGCTCTAAATAATCATATTGTCGGTTATGATAATTTTATTGGTATTCCAAGTGAATGGGTAAGATCTTTGTTCGATTAGTTATTTATTAGCTCCGTTAGTCTAAAAATGGCTAACGGACTATTTACGAACTTTGAATGAAAAAAGGACGACTATGTAGTTTCAGAAGGGATTGACACGGACGGACAGACCATCACCATAATACAGGGAACAGCCCTAAAAACAGGTTCGCCCGATAAGAATTATATCTGGACTATATCACTTATTATGACAATCCGAATTATTAAGGGGAAATATCCATACATTAGTAAAATGCAATATCAAAAAGGCCTTATCTGTCAAATAATAATCATTTCATCCCAAACCCTATAACCATCCTTCTACCAGGGCTACACCCTTTTGGTCTAAAGGTGTAGCCATCACCGCAAAATGGTGTAGCCATCCGGGGTAAAAGGTGTAGCCCTACCAAAGTAGGGCCACAGGCACTTCTAAAGGACATAAAAGAAATATTTATCTATACCATTCCAAATTCAGTCTGTACGACATTTTCAATCAGAATACTTCTTCACTCCGAAATCCGATAACAAATATCCAACAGATTTTCATTAAAAGAATCCGTCAGACATCTTACAGCGGATATTCTTCGAACGCATACAGCAACGTCGAAAGATAACGTTCGCCTGTATCCGGCAATAATACGACTATTGTTTTTCCTACGTTTTCAGGAAGAAGTGCCAGACGGGTAGCTGCACTGACTGCTGCTCCGGACGAAATTCCTACCAACAAACCTTCCAACTTAGCCAATTCACGACCCGCACGAATAGCATCATCATTCGTTACCTGCAGAATTTCATCTACTACTGCCGGATTGTAGTTCTTAGGAACAAAACCGGCACCGATCCCCTGTATCTTATGTGCTCCCGGTGCACCTCCCGAAAGTACGGGAGAATCGGTAGGTTCCACTGCCACCACCTTCACCCCCGGATTATGCTTCTTCAGGGCGGCACCTACACCGCTAACGGTTCCACCGGTACCGACACCGGCTACAAAAATATCAACAACACCTTCCGTATCCCTCCAGATTTCCTGTCCCGTAGTACGTTCGTGCATGGCAGGGTTTGCAGGGTTATCAAACTGCTGAAGAATTACCGCACCCGGAGTAGCAGCTTTCAGTTCTTCAGCACGGGCTATGGCACCCTTCATACCATTGGCACCCGGTGTAAGCACCAGTTCGGCACCAAGGGCTTTCAGCAGGTTACGGCGTTCTACACTCATGGTGTCGGGCATCGTAAGAATCAGTTTATAACCTTTTGCAGCAGCTACAAATGCAAGCCCGATTCCGGTGTTTCCACTGGTAGGTTCTATAATAGTGGCTGCGGGGTTCAGTAAACCTGAAGCTTCCGCATCTTCAATCATCGCCAATGCCACGCGGTCTTTCACACTTCCGGCAGGGTTAAATGACTCCAGTTTCACGATCAGACGGGCTTTTAAACCTTTCGCTTTATTGTAATTGCTCAGCTCCAGCAAGGGAGTGTTGCCCACAAGATCAGTGAGCTGTTTTGCTATCTTTTTCATAACTTATTGGGTTTTAATTTATACTCTTCTTTATAAAGTACAAAGATAGCGAGATAACGGTTCACAAGAAATACCATATTTGTGGGATTTTCATACTATAAATGAGGGATTTTCGCTGAGAATAGTTACCTTTGTGCCCACCTTATTATAAAAGGATATCCCAATGAGTCCATTGAACTTTACTCACATTTTGACACAGGCAGTCGATGAACTATCGGAAAGTTCGTCTTACAGAGGACTGTTTCATCAGCACACGGACGGTAATCCATTGCCTTCGGCCAAAGCGTTGCATGACATCGTAGAGCTGTCGCGTGCCATACTTTTCCCCGGTTATTTCGGTAATTCCACAGTCAACAGTCGTACCGTAAAGTACCACATCGGAGTGAATGTTGAACGTTTGTTCGACTTACTGACCGAGCAAGTGCTTGCAGGTCTTTGCTTTACCGGCGACGGCGAATGCAGTTGCTGCACCGAACTCCAACGTGAAGAAGCTGCGTTGATTGCCGCCAAGTTCATCAGCCACCTGCCGGAAATGCGCCGTGTACTGGCTACGGATGTAGCGGCTGCCTACAATGGCGACCCTGCTGCACATAGTTTCGGAGAAGTAATCAGTTGCTACCCGGCCATACGCGCCATCAGCAACTACCGCATTGCGCACGAATTGCTGAGGCTCGGTGTTCCTCTCATTCCCCGCATTATCACCGAAATGGCCCATAGCGAAACGGGAATAGATATCCACCCAGGGGCCGTCATCGGCAGCCACTTCACCATAGACCACGGAACAGGTGTGGTGATTGGTGAGACATGCATCATCGGCAATAATGTGAAACTGTATCAGGGAGTGACGCTTGGTGCCAAGAGTTTCCCGCTGGATGCAGACGGCAAACCGATCAAAGGTATTCCACGCCATCCGATATTGGAAGACAATGTTATCGTCTATTCCAACGCCACCATCCTGGGACGCATCACCATCGGGCAGGGTGCCACAGTAGGTGGTAATATCTGGGTAACGGAAAATGTGCCGCCAGGAGCGAGAATCGTGCAAACAAAAGCCAAGAAATGAATCTATAACAGATGATGTTCGGAGTGACGCTGGATATATAGATACAGCACATTGAATATATAGATGCAATAATTTGCCAAACATAGAGAGAATCAATATAAAAAGTATAGTCAAACAGTTATTAAATAAATGAGCGAACAATTTCAAATGATTGCCAAAACATTCCAAGGACTGGAAGAAGTACTGGCACAAGAACTGACTGCATTAGGAGCAAACGACATAGAAATAGGCCGACGCATGGTGTCTTTCAGTGGAGACAAGGAAATGATGTACAAAGCAAACTTCTGCCTGCGTACAGCAATACGTATTCTAAAACCAATCAAGAGCTTCACTGCCAAGAACGCCGATGAAGTGTATGACCAAATCAAAGCTATCTGCTGGGAAGAGATCCTGAATGTAGAAAAAACCTTTGCCGTAGATGCCGTTGTATTCAGCGAAGAGTTCCGCCATTCCAAGTTCGTTTCTTACAAAGTAAAAGATGCCATTGTGGACTATTTCCGTGATAAGTTTAACAAACGCCCGTCCGTACGCATCAACAAACCGGATGTATTGCTGAATATACACATTGCACAGACCACTTGTACGCTCTCTCTCGACTCATCGGGCGAGTCACTGCACCGCCGCGGGTATCGCCAGGAAGCAGTAGAGGCTCCACTAAACGAAGTACTGGCTGCCGGAATGATATTGATGACAGGATGGAAAGGGGAATGTGACTTAATAGACCCGATGTGTGGTTCGGGTACAATTCCCATTGAAGCGGCACTAATTGCACGCAACATTGCTCCGGGAGTGTTCCGCAAGGAATTCGCTTTTGAGAAGTGGAATGACTTCGATCAGGATTTGTTCGACATGATTTACAATGACGATAGTCAGGAACGCGAATTTACGCATAAGATATATGGCTACGACAATAACCCGCAAGCTAATGAAATAGCTACACACAATGTGAAAGCGGCAGGTGTATCGAAAGATATTGTCTTAAAGTTACAGCCGTTCCAGCAATTTGAGCAACCCGCGGAGAAATCAATGATTATCACCAACCCGCCTTATGGAGAACGTATCTCTACCAACAACCTGCTGGGATTGTATCAGATGATAGGTGAACGTTTGAAACATGCTTTCGTCGGAAATACAGCATGGGTGCTCTCTTACCGTGAAGAGTGCTTCGATCAGATAGGACTGAAACCGACCGCCAAGATACCTTTGTTCAACGGTGCACTGGAATGTGAATTCCGTAAATACGAGATTTTCGACGGAAAGTATAAGGAGTTCAAGAAGCAGGAAGGTGAAGGTGAAGGCGAAAACGAAGAATCCGGCTTCAAGTCAAGAGAACCGAGAGAATTCAAACCGAGGGGAGAAGGACGGGATTTCAAACCAAGAGAATCTCGCAAACCAGGCGAGTTCAAATCCAGAGACGACAGACCGAGGGAATTCAAACCAAGAGACAGCAAACCCCGGGAGTTTGGTTCAAAAGAAGATAGGCCGAGAGGTGAGTTCAAGCCGAGGGAGTTCCGCAAGGATGGAGACCGGAAACGGAAACCGTTCGACAGGGAACGCCGTCCGGAAGGAAGCGGGGAGTTTAAGCCGAGAAAGAGGGAAGAAGGCGAGTAAGTTGCTGATAAACAGTTTAAGGTCACAATTTGTGACCTCAAACTGACAAAACATAAAAGAGATAAGTTACAAGTATCAACTTGATATCCCAAATTGGGAGTTCAAGTCAGGGAAGTAGAAGATAACTTATTGGTAGACAATATAAGGTCGCAATTTACGACCTTAAAAGGACAAGGCATAAATGGATGATCTAATTATTATAGATAATAAGATATACGAAATCAGAGGTCAGAAGGTGATGCTGGACTTTGATTTGGCGAAGATGTATGAGGTAGAAACAAAATACCTCAAACAAATGGTAAGAAGAAATGCAGAGCGATTTCCTGAAGATTTTATGTTCCAATTATCAAACGAAGAAGTTAACTGTCTGATTTCCAGTTTGAGGTTGCAAATTGCAATCTCAAACAAAGGCGGTACCCGCTACTCCCCTTTCGCCTTCACCGAACAAGGCGTCGCCATGCTTTCCGGTATCCTCCGGAGTCCCAAAGCCATCGAAGTCAACATCAACATCATGCGCGCCTTCGTCCGTATGCGACAATATCTTCTCTCCCACGTCCCAAAGCAAGAGCTTGAAGAACTGAGAAAGCGTATTGAATATTTGGAAGAAGACGTCACTTCCGACAGAGACAGTTACGAGAAACAATTCGACGAGCTCTTCTCCGCCTTCGCAAAGCTGAGTGCTGCAATACAAGTGAAAAGCACTCCGATGGACAGAATAGAAATAAAAGGATTCAGAAAAGAGAATGACAATAAATGACTATGAACATGAAGATAATCTGTAAATGGATGGGAATAGCGCTATTGGCGTTACCCACTCTCTTTGCAACAAACGTTATGGCACAAGTTTTAAAGAAACCAACGCTGGAAGATTTGCTTCCTGGCGGAGAAACCTATCGCATTGCTGAAAACAAATGGTATCAGTGGTATGGTGATGCCGCATGCTTAGAATTGGGTATCGACAGTATAAAAGGCATCTGGGCAGTAAATGGAGTAGGAGCAAAAGCAGGAGAAAATTTCACAGTCATTACCCTGAAAGAGGCCAATAAGCTATTGGCAGAAAAAGAGTTAGGAAAGTTGCGTAACTTCTACTCCGCAAAGACCATCAATACTCCCCACAGTGCTGTTATTGGAATTCTGCTCCAAGTAGACCCACTCCTTTTGCTGAACACCGGTAAATACCGCGTACTTATCGACTGGAAAAAGAAAGAGTTAATTTGGAACCAACCGTGTCCCGCCCAAGCTGCCAATGAAGATTGGAACGAAGTGAGCCGCCACTTGGCCTATACACTCAACAACAATCTCTACGTAATGACCAATGACGGACAAACTCGTCAGGTAACCACCGAAGCTGAAGGTATCGTATGCGGCCAAAGCGTACACCGCAATGAATTTGGTATCAACAAAGGTACCTATTGGAGTCCCCAGGGAAACCTGCTCGCTTTCTACCGGATGGATGAGAGCATGGTAACACAATATCCATTGGTAGACATCACAGCACGCATAGGTGAACTGAATAATGTACGTTACCCTATGGCAGGCATGACAAGCCATAAAGTAACGGTAGGCATCTATAACACCGAAACACAGAAAACGGTCTATCTGAACACAGGTGATCCCACAGACCGTTATTTCACCAATATCAGTTGGGCTCCGGATGCCAAAAGCATCTATCTTATCGAATTGAACCGCGACCAGAATCATGCCAAACTATGCCAATACAACACCGAGACCGGTGAATTAATGGCTACTCTCTTTGAGGAAACGCATCCCAAATACGTAGAACCTCAACACCCCATCGTATTCCTGCCATGGGACAACAACAAGTTTATCTACCAAAGCCAGCGTGACGGATTCAATCATCTCTATCTATACAATGTAAAAGGAGAATTGCTGAAGCAACTGACCCAAGGCGAATGGTTGGTACAACAAGTATTAGGATTCAACCGGCAGACGCAGCACGTCATTATTCAGAGTACCGAAACTTCTCCTCTGCAAAGCAATATTTACTCTGTCAGTCTGAAGGACTGTAAACGAAGCCTTTTAGGAAACTCTGAAGGAATTCATTCGGCACAGCTATCCGGCTTTATGGGTACCCATCTCATTGACAAATCTTCTTCGCCCACTTGCCCCCGTAGCATAAAGATAATGTCTGCCAACCCGAAAAAACATCGGGAATATACACTGCTTACAGCAGAAAATCCGTTCAAGGGCTTCACTATGCCAAATATAGAAACCGGTACCATCAAGGCGGCCGACGGCGTGACCGACCTCTACTACCGCCTTGTGAAACCCGCAGACTTCGACCCGGCAAAGAAATACCCCACTATCATCTATGTATACGGCGGTCCGCACGCACAGATGGTCACCGGTGGCTGGCAAAACGGTGCACGCGGCTGGGACATCTACATGGCAAACAAAGGTTATATCATGTTCACCCTCGATAACCGCGGAAGCGATAACCGTGGTCTTGAATTTGAAAACGTCACCTTCCGCCATCTCGGCATCGAAGAAGGAAAAGACCAAGTGAAAGGTGCGGAATTCCTGAAAAGCCTGCCTTACGTAGACGGCAACCGCATCGGTGTACACGGATGGAGCTTTGGCGGACACATGACTACGGCCCTGATGCTCCGCTATCCGGAGATATTCAAAGTAGGTGTTGCAGGCGGTCCGGTTATTGACTGGGGATATTATGAAATTATGTACGGAGAACGCTACATGGATACGCCGCAAAGCAATCCGGAAGGTTACGAACAATGCAACCTGAAGAATCTGGCAGGCAATCTGAAAGGACATCTATTGCTGATTCACGATGACCATGACGATACCTGTGTGCCACAACACACACTTTCGTTCATAAAAGCCTGTGTGGATGCACGCACGTATCCCGATTTATTCATTTATCCCACGCATAAGCACAATGTCATAGGACGTGACCGAGTACATCTGCATGAGAAGATAACAAGATATTTTGAAGACAATTTATAAAATAAAATAGAAGCAATAAATTAAACGAAATATAAAGATGAAGATATTATTATTAGGAAGCGGCGGCCGCGAGCACGCTCTGGCATGGAAAATAGCCCAAAGCCCGAAAGTAGAGAAACTTTTTATCGCCCCCGGTAATGCCGGTACCAGTGCAGTAGGCGAGAATGTAGCTATCAAAGCTACCGACTTCACTGCCCTGAAAACTTTCGCCCTGAAAGAAAAAGTAGATATGATTGTGGTAGGTCCCGAAGATCCGTTGGTAGAAGGTATCTACGACAACTTTACCGGAGACGCCGCCACACAACATATCGCCATCATCGGCCCTACTGCCAAGGGTGCCCAATTGGAAGGCAGTAAGGAGTTTGCCAAGGGTTTCATGGAACGTCATGGCATCCCCACCGCCCGCTACAAAAGCATCAATGCCGAAAATCTGGAAGAAGGACTCGCTTTCCTTGAAACCCTTGAAGCACCCTATGTGCTGAAAGCCGACGGTCTTTGCGCAGGAAAAGGCGTACTGATCCTTCCTACACTCGAAGAAGCCAAAAAGGAACTGAAAGAAATGCTTGGTGGTATGTTCGGTCAGGCCAGTGCCACGGTAGTTATCGAAGAATTCCTCAGCGGCATCGAGTGCTCCGTATTTGTGCTGACAGACAGCAAGAACTATAAAGTGCTGCCCGTTGCCAAAGATTACAAACGCATCGGCGAAGGTGACAAAGGTCTGAATACCGGTGGTATGGGAAGCGTGACTCCCGTTCCTTTTGCCGACGAGGTATTTATGGAAAAAGTGCGTACCCGTATCATTGAGCCCACTATCCGCGGACTGCAAGAAGAAGACATCCTTTACAAAGGTTTCATCTTCCTCGGACTGATCCGTGTGAAAGGCGAACCGATGGTCATAGAATATAATGTCCGCATGGGAGACCCCGAAACAGAAAGCGTCATGCTACGTGTACAGAGCGACTTCGTGGAACTTCTGGAAGGTGTACGCGACGTGAACCTCGATACAAAGACATTGACAATGGACCCGCGTACGGCTGCTTGCGTCATGCTCGTCAGCGGCGGATATCCCGAAGCTTACGAGAAAGGTAAAGTAATGACCGGATTTGAAGAAGCTGCCGCTACAGACAGCATCCTCTTCCATGCCGGAACAGCAATGAAAGACGGCCAGGTGGCAACAAACGGCGGACGCGTGATTGCCGTATGTTCGTATGGTGAAACCAAAGAAGAAGCCCTTGCCAAGAGTTATAAAGTTGCGGAAATGATTCAATTCGACAAGAAATATTTCCGCCGTGACATCGGCTTCGACCTTTAAAAGAGTGATAGGGTGATATTATCACTTTATCACCCTATCACCTTACCACAATTAATATTATGATACGAAGTAAACGACTACAGAACCGGATCACAGCGGGACGTTTCACACTGCCCGCTGCCATCCTCTTGTCACTATTCTGCTGGATACTGACCTCTATTCTATTGCCTGAAGTTCCGGTAATAAAAAGTAATTATCCCCTGTGGGATACTATCATAGATGGATATATTCCGGCATGGGCAAGTACACCTTTAAGTTTCATCTTCTATGGCGTCGTCGGTTACTTCCTGATAGAACTAAACAATACTTTTGCCATCATCCGTATGCGGGCATCCGTACAAACGGCCATTTATTTCCTGTTTATATCCGTTTGTCCGGCCCTGCATCCTGTTTATGCCGGAGACTTTGCCTCGATAGCATTTCTTATATCCCTGTTCTTCCTGTTCAAGGGTTACCAACATCCCCGTCCGGCAAGCACCATGTTCTATTCGTTCCTCTTTATCGGGTTGGGTAGTCTGTTCTTCCCGCAACTGACACTGTTTATTCCCCTCTACTGGATAGGTGCATACGGTTTCCAGGCACTCACTCCAAAGAGTTTTTTCAGCAGTCTGGTCGGTTGGACTTTACCCTACTGGTTTCTATTGGGGCATGCTTACTTCTACGATGAAATGGACTTATTTTACCAGCCTTTCATCGAACTGGCAACATTCCACCCTATCAATCTATGGGACTTCCCCTTGTGGGAAATAGCTACATTGGGCTATCTGTTCGTATTATACCTGGTCAGTTCCATCCACTGTCTGGTGGCAGGTTACGAAGATAAGATACGTACCCGCAGTTATCTGCATTTTCTTATTTTTCTGAGTTTCTGCATCTTTGTCTATATCCTGTTGCAACCGGTTTTGACGGTTCATCTCCTGCCTCTGCTGCTGATAGGTGTCAGTATCCTGACAGGACATTTCGTGGTGCTGACGAACAGTCGGGCTTCCAATGTGTTTTTCATTTGTGCTCTCGCAGGGCTTATACTTTTATTCGGATTTAATATATGGACGCTTTTGTAGGTTCACTGGTTCAACTCCTGATAGACTGGGGCTATTTCGGCCTTTTCATCTCCGCTTTACTGGCGGGAAGCATCATTCCGTTCAGTTCGGAACTGGTAATGATAGCACTGGTGAAAGTGGGGCTGAATCCTGCCATGTGTGTCCTCTCTGCTACATTGGGGAACACAATAGGCGGTATGACGTGCTACTACATGGGGCGTTTGGGTAAGATAGACTGGATAGAGAAATATTTTAAAGTAAAAAAGGAGAAAGTAGACAAGATGCAAGCTTTCCTGCAAGGAAAAGGTGCTCTGATGGCTTTCTTTGCATTCCTGCCTTTTGTGGGCGAGGCAATAGCCATTGCACTGGGTTTCATGCGCAGCAATGTATGGCTGACTACCTCATCCATGTTTGCCGGAAAGCTGGTGCGATACATCTTGATGCTGTTGGCATTGCAAGGAGTAATATCAATGTTTTAAGAGTTATGAAACGAATCATAGAACATACGGAAGACGGAAGTGCAACGCTGTTTGTGCCGGAACTGAATGAACATTACCATTCGGTGAAAGGAGCGCGTACAGAGTCGCAGCACATCTTTATAGATATGGGACTGAAAGCTTCGGCTGCACCCCAGCCGCATGTTCTGGAAATAGGTTTCGGTACCGGGCTGAATGCCCTGCTTACATTGGAGACTGCCGAACAAGAAAAGCGTCTCGTACACTATACCGGCATTGAACTTTATCCTCTTGCCTGGAAAGAAGTCGACGCATTGGGATATAGCGACAACCCGTTGTTTAAGCAGTTACATACTGCACCATGGGAAGAAAATGTGAAGATATCCCCGTACTTCACTCTGCGAAAAATACAGGCAGATGCAAATACAGTGAGTACCTTATCATTAAATCCCGATCTCGTTTATTTCGATGCCTTCGCCCCCGAAAAGCAACCTGAAATGTGGAACGAGCAGCTATTTCACTCACTTTACGCATCTATGAATATAGGGGGAATATTAACGACGTATTGCGCCAAAGGTGTTATCCGCCGTATGTTGCAAGCTATCGGGTTTCTTGTGGAACGCCTTCCGGGGCCTCCGGACGGAAAACGGGAAATACTGAGAGCAACCAAGAGAACAAACAACTAAGTTATAACGAATATTGGAAACCATAAATATAATAAAGAAATGAAACGAACATTCCTGTACATCCTCGCTGCTTTGCTTGCCATGTCTTGCAAGAACAACAGCGTTCAAAATAAGAATGAAGACGATAAACCCGTCATCACTGTCACCATCGAACCGTTACGCTACTTCACCGAAGCCATTGCAGGAGATAACTTCAACGTTGTCAGCATGGTACCCAAAGGTAGCAGTCCGGAAACGTACGATCCTACTCCGCAACAACTTGTCGATCTTGCCAAGAGTAAAGCTTACTTCCGCATCGGTTATATCGGTTTTGAACAAACCTGGATGGATAAGCTGACAGATAACGCGCCGCATTTGCAGTTCTTCGATACTTCCCGCGGTATCGATTTGATTTTTGATTCCTCTCACGTCCACCACCATCACGGCGACGACGAAGCGCATGCCCACGATTCTATCCAGGAAGATGAACACCACATCCTCGGTGTAGAACCACATATCTGGAGTTCCGCTTACAACGCGCAAATTATTGCCGGAAATATTGTAAACGCCCTGTGCACCATCGACAAGAATAATGAAGAAACTTACATGGAGCGTTATAAAAACCTCTGTAATCAGATAGAACATACCGACAGCCTTATCTGCCATATGCTTTCTGCCCCCAATGCGGACCGTGCCTTTATGATTTATCATCCGGCATTGTCCTACTTTGCACGCGACTACGGTTTACATCAGATTTCTATTGAAGAAGATGGAAAAGAGCCCTCTCCCTCCCATCTCAAAAACCTGATAGATACCTGCAAGGAGGAAAAGGTACGCGTCATCTTCGTACAACCTGAATTCGACCGCCGCAATGCAGAAATCATAGCTAAACAAACAGGTACGAAGGTAGTTCCTATCAATCCGCTTTCTTACGATTGGGAAGAAGAGATGTTGAACATTGCCAGGGAACTGGTCGTTAAGAAGTAATCGGAGACTGTAAAATAGAGTAAAGAAATGAGTACGCCCCTTATCGAAATAAAAAATCTCAGCGCCGGTTATGATAGCCGTACAGTGCTGCGTAATGTAAACCTCACCGTTTACGACCGGGATTTTCTGGGCATCATCGGCCCCAACGGTGGCGGAAAAACAACGCTCATCAAGTGTATTCTTGGCCTGCTGAAACCCACAACAGGAGAAATTTTATATAGTGATAAGCGATCCGTGGCAAGTGACAAGCAGAGAGGCACAGCGCAACGCCCGGCACTGACTACCAATCGCTCCGTTCTAAAAATGGGGTATTTGCCTCAATACAATAGCATTGACCGTAAATTTCCTATAACAGTGGAAGAAGTGATTCTTTCAGGACTCAGTTCACAAAAGTCACTGATTTCACGCTTCACTGCGACGCATCGGGAAAAAGCCCGGCAAGTGATTGCCCGCATGGGATTGGAAGGTCTGGAAAAACGTGCTATCGGTGCATTGAGTGGCGGACAATTGCAACGTGCCCTACTGGGACGTGCCATCATTTCCGATCCGGCACTTGTTGTCCTCGACGAACCCAGTACGTATATAGACAAGCGCTTCGAAGCCCGGCTTTACGAATTGCTGGCTGAAATTAACCATGATTGCGCCATCATTCTTGTTAGCCATGACATCGGCACAGTACTGCAACAGGTGAAATCCATCGCTTGCGTGAATGAGACGCTGGACTACCATCCCGACACGGGTGTAAGCGAAGAATGGCTGGAACGGAACTTCAATTGCCCGATAGAACTGCTGGGACATGGAGCTCTGCCGCATCGCATATTGGCGGAACATAAGCACGGAGATGGATGTGGATGTTGTAACTCTTGAAACTTTTCTCTACAAAAAATCAATGTATATCTTTTAACCTATCCTAATAAATATGCCTTACCTCCACAGTTTTAGCAGTTAAATCACTATATTTGCGCCCGTGTACGCTAAAATACAGAGATATAACTTAAAAACATAACGAATTATTTCCGAATGAAACAGTACAGAACCGTAAACAACCTCGTAGGTTGGATTACTTTCATCATTGCAGCCACGGTCTACTGCATGACTATAGAACCGACTGCAAGCTTTTGGGACTGCCCGGAGTTTATCACTACCGGCTACAAACTGGAAGTAGGACACCCACCCGGAGCACCTTTCTTCATGCTGGTAGCTAACCTCTTTTCACAATTTGCTTCAGACCCGAGCACCGTTGCTAAAATGGTGAATTATATGAGTGCACTGATGAGTGGTGCTTGTATCCTGTTCCTGTTCTGGAGCATCACGCATCTGGTACGCAAACTTGTGGCTACAGATGAAAATAATATTACTAAAGGACAGTTGATTACCATCATGGGTAGCGGTCTGGTAGGTGCACTGGCATATACATTCAGTGATACTTTCTGGTTCAGTGCCGTTGAAGGTGAAGTTTATGCATTCTCTTCTCTCTTCACAGCCGTTGTATTCTGGCTGATACTGAAATGGGAAGATGTAGCTAACGAACCGCACAGCGACCGTTGGCTTATCCTGATCGCATATCTGACCGGATTGAGTATTGGTGTACACTTGCTGAACTTGCTTTGTTTACCCGCCATCGTGCTGGTTTACTACTACAAGAAAGTGCCAAACGCAAATGCCAAAGGCTCATTGCTGGCATTACTTGCTTCCGGCATTTTAGTAGCTGTCGTACTCTATGGTATGGTACCGGGTATTGTAAAAGTAGGCGGCTGGTTCGAACTGTTCTTCGTAAATACGTTAGGAATGTCCTTCAACAGTGGTGTAATGGTTTATATCATTGTGCTGGCAGGCTCCATTATCTGGGGTATATACGAAAGCTACACGGAGAAAAACAAGATGCGCATGGCCATCTCCTTCGTGTTGACTATCGCCCTGTTGGGTATCCCATTCTACGGACACGGAACAAGTGCTGTAGTAATAGGTATTATAGTTATCGCTTTCCTGTTCTTCTATCTCAGTCCGAAGATGCAGGCAAGCATGAAAGAGAAATATCGCATTTCCGCGCGTACGCTGAACACATCATTGCTTTGTACAATGATGATCGTCATCGGATATTCTTCTTATGCCATCATCGTGATCCGCTCTACAGCCAATACGCCGATGGACCAGAACTCACCTGAAGATATCTTCACGCTGGGTGAATATCTGGGACGCGAACAATACGGAACCCGTCCGTTGTTCTACGGACAAGCATTCTCTTCTAAAGTTGCCCTCGATGTAAAAGACGGTTATTGCGAACCACGCGTTTCATACAGTGGTACCAAATTTATCCGCAAAGAAAAAGCTACGCCCGATGAAAAGGATAGCTATATCGAAATTCCCGGACGTATCGAATACGAATATGCTCAGAACATGCTTTTCCCGCGCATGTACAGCAGTCAGCACGCCAGGGAATATCAAGCTTGGGTAGACATAAAAGGTAATGACATTCCTTACGATCAATGCGGACAAATGGTGATGGTGAATATGCCTACACAGTGGGAAAATATCAAGTTCTTCTTCACCTACCAACTCAACTGGATGTATTGGCGCTATTTCATGTGGAACTTCGCCGGACGCCAGAACGATCTGCAGGGTAGTGGAGAAATTGAACATGGCAACTGGATCACAGGAATTTCGTTCATCGATAACTTCCTGGTAGGCGACCAAAGCCTGTTGCCACAAGAGTTGCAAAACAATAAGGGACACAACGTCTTCTACTGTCTGCCTTTGTTGCTCGGTATCATTGGCCTGTTATGGCAGGCATACCGTGGACAAAAGGGCATCCAGCAATTCTGGGTGGTGTTCTTCCTATTCTTTATGACGGGTATCGCCATTGTGCTCTACCTGAACCAGACACCGAGTCAGCCGCGTGAACGTGACTATGCATATGCCGGGTCGTTCTATGCCTTTGCCATCTGGATAGGTATGGGTGTGGCAGGTATTGTCCGTCTGTTGCAGCATTATGCCAAGATGAAAGAACTTCCCGCCGCAACGCTGGTATCTGTTGTCTGCCTGCTTGTCCCCATACAGATGGCAAGCCAGACATGGGATGACCACGATCGCAGCGACCGCTATCTGGCACGTGACTTTGGTCAGAACTACCTGATGTCTCTGCAAGAAACCGGTAATCCGATTATCTTCACCAACGGTGATAACGATACATTCCCCTTATGGTACAATCAGGAGACAGAAGGTTTCCGTACCGATGCACGTACCTGTAACCTCAGCTACTTGCAAACGGACTGGTACATCGACCAGATGAAACGTCCTGCCTACGACTCTCCGTCGCTGCCCATCACTTGGGACCGTATGGAGTATGTAGAAGGAACCAATGAATACATCTCTGTACAGCCTGATTATAAAAAGAGCATCGACGCCCTCTATGCTGAGGCTGAAAAGCAGGCACTGAACGGTAATCCTGAAGCATTGGTGAATGTGAAGAAAGAATTCGGAGAAAATCCGTACGAACTTCAGAACATCCTGAAATACTGGGTACGCAGCAAGAATGATGACCTTAAGGTGATTCCTACAGACAGCATCGTGATGAAGGTGGACAAGGAAGCAGTACGCCGCAGCGGTATGATGATACCGGGTGACAGTATCCCCGACTATATGCACATTTCACTGAAAGGTAAACGCGCCCTCTATAAGAGCGAACTAATGATGCTTGAAATGCTGGCGGAAGCCAATTGGGAACGTCCTATCTATATGGCAGTCAGCGTAGGTACGGAAAACCACCTTGGCATGGGCAACCACTTCGTCCAGGAAGGTCTGACTTACCGCTTCACTCCGTTTGATACTGAAAAAACAGGTGTCAAGTTGGATAGCGAAAAAATGTACGACAACCTGATGAACAAGTTCAAATTTGGTGGAATTGATAAGGAAGGTATCTATATTGATGAGAATGCTATGCGTATGTGTTATTCTCATCGTCGTATCTTCTCACAACTCATTGGCCAGTTGATACGCGAAGGCAAGACGGATAAGGCTAAAGCAGCCTTGGAGTACGCCGAGAAGATGATTCCTGCCTATAACGTACCTTATGACTGGCAAAATGGTGCTATGCAAATGGCAGAAGCATACTATCAGTTGGGTGAAAAAGAGAAAGGCGACAACATCATGAAGGCACTTGCCGATAAAGCTGTGGAATACCTCACATGGTATCTGAGTCTGGATGACCAACGCTTTGCAATGTCCAGCCATGAAGTTGTTGACTATCAACTGCCTATCCTCAGCACAGAAGTTAAACTCATGCAGAAGTATAACTCCGAACTGGCTCCTGTATACGACAGCAAGCTGAACGAGCTATACCAAATGTGTGTTGACCGGATGAAATAAAAAACAGCGATTAGCGGTTAGTGATCAATGATTAGCGGTTGTGCCCTAACATTCACCCTAACCGCTAATCTCTTATCACTAACCGCTAACTACTAATCACTTATCACTAATCGCTAATCACTAACAATCGTGTTTATAGAACAACCTCCTGAGTTTGTCCGAAAGTTATACCCCGGTGCCATCTGGCGAATGAACCCTAACGAAAAAGCCGTTTACCTGACTTTTGATGATGGCCCCATTCCCGAAGTAACTCCTTGGGTACTTGAATTATTGGATAAACACAATATTAAAGCCACCTTCTTCATGGTGGGAGACAATATACGTAAGCATCCTGATGTATTTCAGATGGTAATAGACCGAGGGCACCGCATTGGCAACCACACTTTCAACCATATTCGCGGATTTGAGTATTTGTCTGATAATTACCTTGCCAATACAGACAAAGCAAACGAACTGATGAAAACAGACCTCTTCCGCCCGCCACACGGGCATATGCGTTGGGGACAATATTTCGTATTAAAAAGACGCTATAAAATTGTAATGTGGGATTTAGTAACCCGTGATTACAGTAAGAAGTTACGTGGTCCGCAAGTACTTGCCAATGTGATGAGATATGCAAGAAATGGCTCTATTATCACTTTCCATGATTCATTAAAATCCTGGAATAACGGAAACCTGCAATATGCATTGCCACGGGCACTTGATTTTCTGGAAGAAGAAGGGTACGAGTTTAAGTTATTGTAATCCTAATTACATAGTTATATAAAAAAATGCCCTCCGAATAGAAAATATTCAGAGGGCATTTTTATTCTATACAGTATCGATTACTTAATTGTCACCGTCAACGGATTGCGTACTTGCTGAGCATAATTTGCCATATATGCATTCCATGCTTCCGGAGTCTTGATGTCAGCCTTGTCCCAAGCTGCACCCCAGTAGTAAACATATTCTGAACCCGGCTCGTAATCGCTGATAGCCAGTACATGACCATCGGCACCACCACGCAGTTCATTCTTCTCCTTTTCAGGGAAAAGCAATGATTTAGCTTCTTTTACAGTAGCCGGGAAAGCAGCACCTACAAAAATCTTACCGTTGTTGTTATTCACATTATCTGTAGGATCTACATAGGTGATATAACCGTTAGCAGCATCAGCTACTACAGCACCATCCGGTTCGTGCAATACGATACCAGCAACTACCGGAGTCGTTTCTTTCAGGTTATCATAAACCACAACTGTTTTATTCAAATGGGAACCTGCATCTAACGTAATAACACGTGTTTCAACTACTGTAGAGTCCCCCTTGATGTTCAGCGGATTATATACCAGCTTCACAGTGAAACGCAACGGACCATTGTCCAGAATATCCTGTGTTGCATAGCAATAAGGATATACGATTTCACCATCGGGCATCAGAGCAGCAGTACCACCACCCAGTGTAGGACCTACTTTATAACAGTCCAGGCCGTTTCCATGATCTACGTGATAAGAAACTGATTTATACAATTCCTGTGCAGCTTTCGGGTCAGTCTTCTTCAGTTCAGCAATCTTAGCTTTGGTCTCCGGGTTCAATTCGCTTGCATAACGAGCTTCTACAACTGGTTCAGTAGTATTGTACTTTGTCCAAACATCATAACCGAAGGCACGTTCACCACTCTTTTGCAAAGCAGGACCATAGGTACGGAAAGCAACCAAGTCGTTTTCCCAAGCTACGTCATCCACACGTTCAGGATAATATCTACCACAAGCCTTTACAGCGAAATTCTCAGGTGTTCCTGCCTGGATAGTATAGACAGCTGTACCATTCGCAGCTACGCTTGCAGGGAAAATTACTTTTTCATCGTAAGTAATCTGATAGGGGACTTGTTGTCCGTCAGCATTCAGAACCACAATCTGAGCTGTGTCAGCCAGTTTCAGTTGGTTAGAGATGTCACTCATAGCCACTTCAACCATTTCATTGGAACGCTCCATTGCTAAAGGATTACTTACCGTTACAGTAACCACATCCTTAGTGTTGGTGCAGGCAAAACATACAAATGCTGTTGCCAGTAAAAGGAATAACTTTTTCATATTGCTTAATCAATTGATAATTGAAAACGGATAATGAAGATATAGATAATGGGAAAAATGGATAACTGACAGCATCAATTATCCATTTCCCATTATCTATTCATATACTTATTTAGGCTGTTTGCCAATGTAAGCCAAGATACCACCGTCAACGTAGAGTACGTGACCGTTTACGAAGTCAGAAGCGTCGGAAGCCAGGAATACGGCAGGACCCATCAAATCTTCAGGAGTACCCCAACGTGCAGCCGGAGTCTTAGCAACGATAAATGCATCAAACGGGTGACGAGAACCATCAGCTTGCGGTTCGCGAAGCGGTGCAGTCTGCGGAGTAGCAATGTAACCCGGACCAATACCATTACACTGGATGTTGTATTCACCGTACTCAGAAGCGATATTACGAGTCAGCATCTTCAAGCCACCCTTAGCAGCAGCATAAGCAGATACAGTCTCACGGCCCAACTCACTCATCATAGAGCAGATGTTGATAATCTTGCCGTGACCTTTCTTTATCATAGAAGGAATAACGGCTTTTGATACGATAAACGGAGCATTCAAGTCTACATCGATCACCTGACGGAATTCAGCAGCAGACATTTCGTGCATCGGAATACGCTTGATGATACCTGCGTTGTTTACCAGAATATCAATCACGCCCACTTCTTTCTCAATCTGGGCAACCATAGCATTCACCTGCTCTTCATTCGTTACGTCGCATACATAACCTTTAGCGTCGATACCTTCAGCTTTGTAAGCAGCCAAACCTTTGTCTACTAATTCTTGTTTAATGTCGTTGAACACGATTTTGGCACCGGCTTGTGCGTAAGCAGTTGCCAAAGCGAAACCAATTCCATAAGAAGCACCGGTTACAAGTGCTACTTTGCCTTCTAATGAAAAGTTTACCATAATTTATTTACTTAGGTTTAATAGTTATTTGTTTCTAATTTACGATTCAGAGTCGTGATTTACTCAATATATTACTTCAGGTCGGTAATCAAAGAGAAATCCTGATCTCCATAATCCAGGTTTTCACCGCCCATACCCCAAATAAAGGTATAGTTGTGAGTAGCGGCAGCAGAGTGAATAGACCATTCAGGAGACAATACAGCCTGATCGCCCTTCATCCATACATGGCGGGTTTCATCAACTTCACCCATGAAATGGCAAACGGCATGGTCTTCGGGCACTTCAAAATAGAAATAAGCTTCCATACGACGGCTATGAACGTGTGCCGGCATTGTATTCCATACACTACCCGGAGCAAGTTCTGTCATACCCATCTGTAACTGGCAGGTCGGCAATACCTGATTAACCAACATCTTATTAATATTACGGTGGTTGGAACCTTCCAGACTACCCATTTCAGCAACTACTGCATCAGCTTTCGTCACTTTCTTATCAGGATAGTTACGGTGAGCAGTCAGTGAGTTGAAATAGAATTTAGCAGGATTCTTTTCGTCCTTGCTTTCAAAGGTCACTTCACGGTCACCTGAGCCCAAATAAAGAGCTTCTTTATAATTCAATTCGAATACAGCGTCTCCGGCTTTTACTACACCAAGACCACCTACGTTATAGATACCCATTTCACGACGAGTCAGGAAGAACGGAGCTTTCAGCGGATCGATAGCTTCCAGCTTCAACACTTCGCCTACCGGCATTGCACCACCCACAACCATACGGTCGTACATGGAATATACCATATTTACTTCGTTAGCAGAAAATACTTTCTCAATGAGGAAATCACGACGGATGCGTTTGGTATCGTAACTTTTTGCATCTTCGGGATGCGCTGCATAGCGAATTTCATAGTTCGTTTTCATAATTCTATTACGTTTTAAAGTTTATAATAATCGGTTATTGGCATACTTCGTTTACGTACACGATGCAAATGTAGCAAAAGAAAACGGAGAAACATTGTGTTTTTGTCCCAATTATGTAGTATTATTGTTCAAATGGATAAAAATAGGAAATCTTTAACAGAAAATAATACAATAGAGAGAGCCATCAGAGTAATTCTAAATAAAAAGCCCCGAAAGATTTCTCTTTCAGGGCCTTCTTTGGTTGGACTACCAAGATTCGAACTTGGACAAACAGAACCAAAACCTGTTGTGCTACCATTACACCATAGTCCAAACTTATGCGCTTTCTGTTAAAAAGCGGTGCAAAGATAGAAGTATGCCCCGAAATATCCAAATATTTCGGGGCATTTTTTCATATCTGTTATTAATTAACCGTTTATTTGGCAATAATCAGATAGTAATTCTTCTTCCCGCGCTGTACAAGCAGATATTTTTCATCCAAAAGATCAGCAGAAGTAATCACTTGGTCAAAGGCTTCCAGCTTCTCTTTGTTAAGAGAAACACCACCACCCTGCACCAGTTTACGCATCTCACCTTTGGAAGCAAAGATAGCCGCGTTCTCAGTGAACAAATCGACAGCTTTCACTCCGGCTGCCACAGCATCCTTAGACACTTCGAACTGAGGCACACCTTCGAATACAGCCAACAGAGTATCTTCATCCAATTTCTTCAAAGCATCAGAAGTTGCATTACCGAATAATATATTGGATGCATCTACTGCTGCATTATAATCTTCTTCAGAATGAACCATAATAGTCACTTCTTTTGCCAGACGCTTCTGAAGAATACGCAGATGTGGTGCAGCTTCATGTTCTACTATCAGAGCATCTATTTCTTCTTTGCTCAAAGAAGTAAATATCTTAATGTAACGTGCAGCATCAGCATCGCTCACATTCAACCAGAATTGATAGAATTTATACGGAGAAGTATAGCGAGGATCAAGCCAGATGTTACCGGATTCAGTCTTACCGAACTTACCGCCGTCAGCCTTCGTAATCAGAGGACTGGTCAGTGCAAATACCTCACCACCGTTTGTACGACGAATTAACTCGGCACCTGTTGTAATGTTACCCCATTGATCGGAACCGCCCATTTGCAGTTTGCAACCTTTGGTTTCATACAGATGCAGGAAGTCATAACCTTGTAATAACTGATAAGTAAACTCAGTGAAAGACAAACCATCACGAGCTTCACCATTCAGGCGCTTCTTTACAGAATCTTTCGCCATCATATAGTTTACGGTGATATGCTTGCCTACTTCGCGAGCAAAGTCAAGGAATGTGAAGTTCTTCATCCAGTCGTAGTTGTTCACCAGTTCTGCACGGTTGGGAGCATCAGATTCAAAATCCAGGAACTTGCTCAACTGCTTCTTCATACCATCCATGTTGCGTTGCAGAATCTCTTCTGTGAGCAGATTGCGCTCTGCCGACTTGCCGGAAGGGTCACCAATCATACCCGTAGCACCACCAATCAATGCCATTGGCTTATGTCCGCAACGTTGGAAATGACGCAGTATCATTACACTGCAGAGGTGTCCAATGTGCAATGAGTCCGCTGTAGGGTCAAAACCTATGTATGCGGTCACTTGTTCCTTAGCCAGAAGTTCTTCCGTACCAGGCATCATATCGTGGAGCATGCCACGCCATTTCAATTCTTCTACAAAATTCATCGAATGATTAACTATTTAAATATTTGATATACTTTGTAATTGCAAAAGTACGACTCTTTATCTGAACTAACAACTCTTATCGCCTAAAAAAGATTTCCTCCACATTCTTCCGAACCGTTTCCTTGAGTTCCCCAGAGGGAATTTTACGAATCATAGCTGCCCGTTCATAAAGCGTATCAATAGAAGTCATGCTCTCATCCGTTTCCAAAAACAGCCTGTCAGATGGTACGATTCGCAATGCTTCTTCCTGATACCTTTCTCCGAAAGAAAGGTGAAAACCATGTCGGAGATATTCTTCTGCCAGCACTGCTTTTCCGCGAAATCCATGAATAATCCACGGTTTCACCGGACGTATCTTCTGCTTCAATTTTAAGAGTTCATCCACAGCCTTCACCAGATGAATAACCAGCGGCTTATCAGTTTCTTCAGCCAGCCGTGCCTGATATTCGAAAACTTCCCTCTGTAAAGACAGAGAAGCATCAGCCAATTTATCCAATCCAGCTTCACCCATAGCCAAAACCTGAGGATGATACAATAGCTCCTCCAAGCATCTCTTTTTTTCAGCCAGAGATACAGTAGAAGAAGTTATATACCACGGATGTATTCCCACAGAATACCACCCTTCCTGTTGCGGAACAAATGTTTCGGGAAAGCAATTCACAATAGCTTCTCCAGGCACTTCCGGTTGGCAATGAGTGTGTATATCAGCAGGAATTATCATACAGTAAAGATATTATGTCTTTATGGAACAGGATCATATCCGGAACCTCCCCAGGGATGACAACGCAGTATACGCCTGATTGCCAAATACAATCCCTTAAAAGGACCATGTTTCTTGATCGCCTCAACGGCATATTGTGAACATGTGGGAGTGAAGCGGCACGAAGGAGAAGTCAGGGGTGAAATGCACTTCTGATAAAAATAAATAGGAAGCAACAGCAGGTATGAAAGCAGCTTTTTCATAAGGAGGCTACTTTCTCCGTGATACGAGCCAACGCAATCTTCATCCTTTCTTCAATTTCCATCGAGTCAGTCAACCGGTCGGAAAGATAAATGAAAGCCACAGCAAGTTGCTGCTCCTTATCCTGGAGCGCCTGCAATAGTCCGTGCTTGTTTTTCCGATACGCCTCACGTATCTGACGTTTCACACGGTTACGTTTCACCGCCCGCTTAAAACGGCGTTTTGATACACTGACCAGTATGGAAACAGGAGCCTCCAACTCCTCCACCGGCAGATATACCACACGCAAAGGGAAGACGGAAAACGAACGCGCACCGCCTGAAAACATCTTATCGATGACTTTCTTCTTATCCAGCCTTTCGGTCTTATGCAGGGTATTAAGCATTCTTAGCTACGAGTTACAGGCTAAGAGCTACAAGTAGCTCCGCAGTAAACAAGTTACGAGCTACAAGTTAAGCTATAAATGGCATGCTATTCCGCATGGCACTCGTAGCCTGTAGCTTGTAGCTCGTAACTCTAAATTTATTTTCCTTTATTGTTCTCTTTGATGAACATATCCAGCGCTGCCGTCATAGACGGAGCTTGTACGCTGGGAGCTTCCAGATCGAGACGGAGTCCGGCATCGCGTACAGCTTGTGCTGTAGTGGAACCAAAGGTACCAATCTTGATTTCCTTCTGTTGGAAGTCCGGGAAATTCTTCTTCAGAGAAGTTACTCCTGCAGGACTAAAGAATACAAGCATGTCATAATCAAATTCTTCTTCTGCAGTAAAGTCATTACTTACCGTACGATACATAACAGTTTCTGTATGCTGTATCTTGCTTTTTTCCAAGAGATTTTTGATCTCGTCTGTGTGCACATCAGACATCGGAACCAGATACTTCTCAGTTTTATGCTTGATGATAGAAGGCAACAAGTCTTCAAACTTTCCTGTATTACCAAAGAAGATCTTACGCTTGCGGTATTGAATATACTTTTGGATATACAATGCAACAGCCTCTGTCACACAGAAATACTTCATAGTTTCCGGAATGGAAACGCGTAATTCTGTACACAGGTGAAAGAAGTGGTCGATGGCATGACGCGATGTAAAGATAACAGCGGTATGATCCAGGATTGACACTTTTTGCTGTCTGAATTCTTTAGCAGACAGACTTTCCACCTTGATAAACGGGCGAAAATCAATTTTCACGCCGTACTTCTGGGCGATGTCGTAGTAAGGAGATTTCTCTGATGCCGGTTTCGGCTGCGACACAAGTACTTTCTTAATTTTCAACGTCCTAAAAATTTATTATCAAATAATCATTTACTTGTAACACACCTCGATATACAATAAAACAAGGTATGATTTCAAGGGCACAAAAGTACAAAATTAAAAGCAAAACGCCATATAAATTGTTACAAAAAAGCTTTATCCACTTATAGAACATCAATATTTTAGTAAAAAACATCAGAAATAAACCAATTATCACAGTTGCAAGTAAACTCAAATCGAAGTAAACAAGGAATAAAGCAAACGGGAAAAGGGCAAATCCAAGGTAATAAAGCAGTGTAGAATAAGACTCCATCCAGAGGCTTGTACGGTTTCCGTCAAAAAAAATCCAACCCAGGAAAGAGTAAGTCACCCACTTCCAGAAAAGATAAAGTAAAGCTATCGCAAGATATACTCCAAGCAGGATATAAGGAGGAATGCGTTCTCCCAGTTCCGGACGGACATCTATAAGATAGTTGAAGGTACAGACAGCTCCCAGTACACAAGTCTGCAAGATCAACAGTAACATATAACGCATATCCGCTGCCGTGGTGGCTGCAAAGATACTGGTCCGCTCACGGTTGAGCAGAAAGTCTTTCATCAGTTGCACTAAGAACTTACGACTACGGGATAAGACATAGGCAGATATGAAAAAGCAGCACAACAGGAGTATAGTGATTCCGTCATCCAATTTAGGAGAATAGGGAATAGGCATTCCCTTGAATCCCGTAATCCATGTCAACAGTAGCCTGATCATATTGCCGCAAATTTACGTATGGAACTATCCCAGACAGGTATGGTATGAATCAGTTCGACAGCTTCCTGCGGTGTACTTGCCACATGCCAGATAGCACCGTGTTGCTCGCGCATAAAGTTCTCATCCATCGCATGCTGCAACATAGCCAAGAGAGGATCGAAAAAGTTGTTGGTGTTTAAGATAACAACAGGATTCAAGTAGAGACCCAGTTGTTTCCAAGTAATAATTTCCAGCAATTCTTCCAAAGTGCCGCATCCACCGGGCAGTGCGATGACCGCATCACTCAAATCCGCCATCTTTTGCTTGCGCTGATGCATGTTTTCTACTTCTATCATTTCCGTAAGCCCTTTGTGTTGCCAGCCCTGTTCCACCATAAAGTGAGGAATAACGCCGGTCACCTCTCCACCTGCCGCCAGTACTGCGTCGGCAGTAGCTCTCATCAGTCCGATGCCTCCCGCACCATTTATCAAACGGATGTGGCGCTGCCCCAACAAAGTACCCAATTCGCGGGCTGCTTCAAAATAAGCAGAAGCAATCTTGGTGCTCGAAGCACAATATACGCATACGGAAGTTATCTTATTCATGGAAAATTGCTATACCTTATATTATTAATGCGCACAAAGGTATGGATTTTCAACGATATCTTAAAAATATCACTAATTTTGTGAGCACAAAGCATTACTTTAATAAGAAACCGGAATTCTCAAAGTTCCAAAGAACAATAAACCGAGTTTACCATCACCTATAAAGACGATAGATAATTATGATTAAACAAGATTACCTGATACGAATGATTCAAGAAATCATTTCTTTGATTGTGAACGCCCTACTCAAAAAAAAGAAGTATCGTTGGAATGAATGGACTGAATATGACGGTCTGACCCGACAGATACTAGGCTTCCCTACTGATGAGTTGTTGAGCATGAATACACAAGAGTTAATAGACCGATATAAAGGCGATCCCAATGAAATGGGAAAAATAGAACTTGCCGCCATGACTATGCTGAAGATATCCGATGATATGGAAGCAGAGGACTTGCTACGGAAATCCAAGCTTCATCAGGATGGGCTTGAATTATTGAAGTATGTACAGAAAGAAAGCACCAGTTTCTCTATCCAGAGGGTGCAACTGATTAATATGCTGGAAACGTCGCAATTATTATAAATGCAAAACCTGATATACCCCTTTCTTTTTCCCCTAAAGTTTTAAGATTAATGTCATTATGCTATAAGCAAAACCTCGTTTTCCAGTTGAGGGCTGTATAGTCCACAGTTGCGGGATGCACACCCCCATATGAAAAACGTAGAGCCCGCAACTGTAGGACAAAGTTTTGCTATAGGCAAAAGAACAAAAACAATAAAGCAAAGCATGATTTTTATATGACCTTCTTCCGATCCTGCTTATTGTTCCTAAGTTTGGGGTGTAGGATAAAACTTACCTACGCCATCCTACATCTTCTTCAAACCATATATTTATCTGACAATCAGATTAAAAAGATTATGATATAGGAAAGAAGAGGATTTTTCTTTCTATCCGGCAGACGAATCTTACCCTCCTAAAAAAATCCTCCCCGAAAGCAAAATAGTAATCCAGCACGAAGCATTAGCAGAGTAATTTTATGCTCAGTATCCACTTAAAATAGGAAGTTCACTGAGTTGTTAATTTTATATCTAAATTTTATTCTAATGCTTATGAAAAATGTATTAAAACTTATTTTTTCTTCTTTGTTAATGTTCCCATTCACTATGAATGCCCAACAGCAAGATTTTCCGGCAGGAACCACTCCCAATGAACATAACATCAATGGAGCTGATTATCCCCGTATAGGTGAAGACAGACGTGTACACTTCAGAATACACGCTCCCAATGCCCAGAAAGTAGAAATCAGTTTCCGAGGTGAAATGACTAAAGAGGCAGACGGATATTGGTCGCTCGTATCAAAAGAACCTGAAGTAATAGGCTTCCACTACTATCAGGTAATAATAGACGGAGTAAGTGCCGCCGATCCCAATGGTAAACCATTTTTCGGTATGGGCAAATGGGTAAGTGGTATTGAAATCCCGGAGAAAGGTGTGGACTACTATTCCATCAAGAACGTACCTCACGGACTGATCAGCCAAAGCTGGTACTACTCTGATATCCGCAAAGAATGGCGCAGATGTATCGTCTATACTCCGGCGGAATATGACAAGAACCCTACCAAGAAGTATCCGGTGCTCTATCTGCAACATGGTATGGGAGAAAACGAAACGAGTTGGGCAAACCAAGGCAAAATGAATTTTATTATGGATAACCTGATTGCTGAAGGTAAAGCCAAACCAATGATCGTAGTCATGGACAATGGAAATATTGAAGTATTCAAGACCAATTCGGGTGAGACTCCTGAGGATGCGAGAAAAAGATTTGGTGCAGAGTTTCCTGCTATTTTAGTGAATGAAATCATTCCTCATATCGAATCCAATTTCCGGACACTGACCGATAGGGATAATCGCGCCATGGCCGGACTTTCCTGGGGTGGACTTCTTACTTTCAACACCACACTGAACAATCTGGATAAATTTGCTTATATCGGCGGATTTAGCGGAGCAGGCAGCATCGATCTGAAGCAACTTGATACCGTGTACGGCGGTGTATTCAAAAATCGCAAGGCATTCAACGACAAGGTACACGTCTTCTTCCTGGGCATCGGTTCGGAAGAACATCCGGAAAGGACCAAGAACCTCAGCGACGGCTTGCAGGCCGCAGGAATCAATACGATCTATTACGAATCGCCGGGCACTGCCCACGAGTTCCTCACCTGGCGCAGATGCCTGAAAGAATTTGCTCCCCTATTATTTAAAACGAAATAATGTATAATCCATAAAACAGACTATAACAAGATGAATATCTTCCATCTAAAATCATTCCTGGCGGCTTGTATCGCGGTTATGATGGGTATACATGGCTATGCTCAAGAGAGTGAAGCGTCCCCCCGGTTGTCAGACTACTTTTCTCCGGCAACCTCGAATACAATATCTCCGGACAATGAAGGCTTTATCCAGCGCTGGCTATTGCTGGAACCCATCGACAAGCCCAACCGTTCCAATACGGTATTTACCGACAGTTACATTCGCGAAGCATTTGCAACCGAGTATTTCTCCAATCAATTCACCGTCCTGCCCAAAGACGGGGATAAAGTGAAAGTAGGCAAACAGAAGCTGGCTTGGCATGCGTTGGACAGCAAACTGTTCAACGTGAAGCTCTTCCGTTTTGCCTCCGGCCTGAAGAAGCAAGTGTACGGAGTGCTGTTCTGGGTAGTCACAGTCATCGAATGTCCCGAAGACATGGAAAACATCCGGATGTCAGTAGGTTCCAACTCCGCATCCATGTGGTGGCTGAACGGTGAGGAAGCCGTAATCCTTTCGGGCGACCGGCGTATGGTCAAAGATGACTGCCTCTCACGCCGGCTGACCTTAAAGAAGGGCAAGAACATCATTCGCGGAGCCGTCATCAACGGTCCCGGAATGAGCGATTTCTGCGTTCGCTTCCTCAATGAGAATGGAACACCCGTTAAAAACATTACTATCAGCCATAAATGATCATGAAAACAAAAGCTATACTTCTGGGCACGGCAGCCCTGATGTTTACATTGACATCTGAAAAAGCAATTGCACAAATCGGCACTCCATACATCCACGATCCGTCCACTATCATGGAGTGTGATGGTAAATATTATACTTTCGGCACAGGCGGAGGCGGATTGATATCTGAAGACGGCTGGACATGGAACGGCGGCGGAGTAAGACCCGGCGGAGGCGCCGCACCCGATGCCGTGAAAATCGGCGACCGCTACCTAGTTGCTTACAGTGCCACGGGAGGAGGCCTCGGCGGAGGACACAGCGGCAAAGTATTGACCATGTGGAATAAAACCTTGGACCCCAATTCTCCTGATTTCAAATATACGGAACCCATAGAAGTGGCCTCCTCCGCGTATGATGAAGATTGCGATGCCATCGACGCCGGGCTTCTGCTCGACCCGACAGACGGACGCTTGTGGTTGTCTTACGGCACGTACTTCGGCTTTATCAGGCTTGTGGAACTCGACCCCGCAACCGGCAAACGGATGGAGGGCAACAAAGAAATAGACATCGCCATCGACTGCGAAGCAACCGACCTGATCTATCGTGACGGCTGGTATTACCTCTTAGGGACGCATGGCACCTGCTGCGATGGCCCCAACTCTACCTACAACATCGTAGTCGGCCGCTCGCGCAAAGTGACGGGGCCGTATGTCGACAATATGGGACGGAAAATGCTGGAAGGCGGCGGCAAAATGGTGATTGCCGCAGGCAACCGCCAAACCGGCCCGGGACACTTCGGGCTTTTCAAGGTGGCCGACGGAGTGGAGAAGATGTCATGCCACTTTGAAGCCGATTTCGACCGGGGTGGACGCAGTGTGCTGGGCATACGCCCGCTTTTATGGAAGAATGGCTGGCCCGTTGCCGGTGAAGTATTCAAAGAGGGAACGTATGAGATTGAATCCGAGCGTAGAGGTTATGCCCTTGAACTTGCCGTCGATTTTGTACGTATGGAATATACCAGACACCGCTTCTGGGAAAAAGACGACACGCCCGTCGTACCCTTGAAACCGCAAACATTGGAAGACGTGATCGGAACTTGGCCACAAGGAAAAATCAACGTAAGAATCAGTGATTATATGTTCCGTCCTCATCAGAAGTGGACCATTACTGCCGTGCCCGATGGGGGCGGATACCTGGGCGGCCCTTATTACAAGATTGTGATTGAAGGAACCAATCGTGCACTGGCCGCTACAGCAGGTGCGGAAATCGTGACTGTTCCTGAATTCACAGGAGCCCCCGAACAACTGTGGCGAATCGACCAGTTGACAGACGGCACCTACCGAATCATGCCCAAAAAAGTGCCGGGAACAGACAAGGAACTGGTTCTGGTGTCCGTAGGCGACAGCACTCCATCTCTCGGCATATTCGATATGAACAGTGACAATTCCAAATGGAATTTCCGCGACCATTAGCAACAGGCTCATTCCCCTAAAGTGCTATTGCCGGGCAATCGCACTCAAACGTGACGAACCGGTTCAGACAGCTCCATTTGAATCAACAATGCAAATCAACAGTTGGCTTGCCGATGCGGAATGAATGGCTTTTTCCCTGTGCCCCCAAAAGGGCCAAAGCCGGAGTTGGGCAATAACCGAACCGTACCAACTCCGTATCATCTTCGGTCAGAGGTACCCCTGTCTGGGGATGATACGGAGCAAACAGGGGGTTGCCTCCTCTCTGGTATGGCTCCGGCAGAATGCCGGACAGCCCCCCCCTGATTCCGCCAACAGGCCTCAAAAAATTAAATAATTAAAAGCTATGAAATGTATGTATGATGACGGTTAGAAAGCTATTGTAGCAATAGCTAATGACAAAAGAAAAAATGTGATTATTAACTCTTAAACTAATTATGATGAAAAATGTAGTCAAAAAAAATCAGAAGATTCCTTTTCTGTTTATGCTTATGCTTTTGGCATGTATGTCAGCATCGGCGCAATTTCAAGTCAAGGGTACTGTTGTCTCGGCCAATGATTCTGAGCCGATGATTGGGGTGACTATTCTAGAGAATGGAACCCATAACGGTTGTATTACCGACCTCAATGGTAATTATTCTATATCAGTTGAAAGTAGTAATGCTACCCTTGAAGTATCTTTTATAGGGTACAAGTCACAGACTGTAAAAGTGAGTGGTCGTAACGTAATCAACTTCCGTCTGGAAGAAGACACCGAAGTACTTGACGAAGTAGTGGTTGTAGGTTATGGCGTGCAACGCAAGAGTGACCTTACCGGTTCGGTAGCTTCAGTAAAGGCCGATGAGCTGAAAGGTTTGTCTACTACCGATGCTGCCGCTGCTTTGCAAGGTAAGGCATCGGGTGTACAAATTCTGAATGGTTCCGGTAAACCGGGTCAAGGCGCATCAATCCGCGTTCGTGGTTATTCTTCAAACTCAAACAACATCGGTCCTTTGTTGATTGTTGATGGTTTGCAAGTCAGCTCTATCCAATACCTCGATCCTTCTATGATTGAATCAATGGAAGTATTGAAGGATGCTGCTTCGGCTGCTATCTATGGCGCTGAAGCCGGTAACGGTGTTGTTCTTATCACTACTAAATCGGGTAAAAAAGGACGAAGTTCTATTACTTATAGCGGCAAGTGGACTAACCAATCACTCGGTGACGTGCCCAGTCTTCTTAACGCTACTCAATTCAAGGACTGGATGACTATGCAGCTTGGCGCTGAATCTGTGAATGCCGCTTTGGCTGATGCTCAAACTCAATACGGATGGGATCCTAATACCAATACAGACTGGTTGAAGGCTTATTTCGAAGATACTTGGGCTCAACAACACACCCTTACTTTAGAAGGTGGCAACGACCGCGGTTCATATTTCTTAAGTGTGAACCATGTGAACCAAGACGGTATCGTTAAGGGTAGCAAAGATAAGTACGAACGTCTTACTGCTCAAATCAATGCCGATTATATGATTAAGGATTGGTTGAAAGTAGGTACCAACACCTCTATTGAGAAATGGAGTACTCGTGGTATATCCGAACAAGGTTATGGTTCTTCCTTCGAGATGCTTCTTTTGATTGACCCGCTGACTCCGCTCTACTGGACAAAACCGGAACAAATGTTGGGTGAATATCGTGACTACTACAATAAAATTCAAGCAGGTGATTCTAACTACACTCTCTTTGGTGATGAAAACGGCTATTATGCTACTTCCTACTTCAACCAACGTCTTGCCGGTGGCAACCCCTTCTCGCAACGCGACCGTTCAGAATCACGCAACAGTGGCGTAAACGTTAATGGTACCGCTTACATGAACGTTACTCCTGTCAAGCAAGTGACTTTCACTTCTCGTTTGGGTTATCGTATCTCCTTCAACAACGAATCTGACTATCAATACCCCTACTACCTCAATGGTCAAACCAAAGGTGACAACTACACTATCTCTGGCGCTAGTAGAAATTCTACTTGGTATCAATGGGAAAACTTCGCCAACTATAACGATATCTTCGCCGGCAAACACGCTGTAGGTGCCATGGCCGGTATGTCATATCGCCAAAGCGATTCAAATTTTGTCAGCGCCAATGCTTCCGGTTCGGACATCCTTAAAGCTTATTCTTCTAACTTCATCTACCTCGATTGTGTAAATGCTAATGAAGGAACAACGAAGAACATCGGCGGCATAAAGGGCACTACTCGAGCACTCTCTTACTTCGGCCGTGTAACTTATAGCTACGACAACCGCTATAGCGTTCAGGCTAACTTCCGTGCCGATGCATTCGACTCTTCTAAACTTTCGAAAGACAACCGTTGGGGTAAGTTCTTCTCTGCATCTGCAGGCTGGACATTCTCAAACGAAAGCTTCTTCAAAGATAACGTCAATCCAAGCATCATGTCATACGGTAAGCTCCGTGCATCTTGGGGACAGAATGGTAACGTAAACGTATTGAGTAACTATGCATATACAGCCGGTATTAGTACGAATTCACAATTTTATAACTATGGTTCAACAAGTGCCGTTACTTTTGGTTCAATGCCTAACGGTATTGCCAACCCTAACCTGACTTGGGAAACTTCAGAACAAATCGACTTGGGTGCTGACTTCCGTTTCTTAAACGACAGATTGAGCGTTGGTCTCGACTATTACAAGAAGTATACCAGGGACTTGCTTGTAAGTGCTCCCACTATGCCTGAATCAGGTGTTTCTTCTATGACAATGAACGCCGGTAAAGTTGAAAACAGCGGTTTCGAAGTAGAACTTAGCTGGAAAGACCATATCGGTGACTTCAAATATGGCATATCTGCTAACATGGCCACACTTCACAATGAAGTGACTTACCTCGATCCATCTATCGAACGTATTTCCGGCGCAACTGTTGAAGGTGCATCTCCCGAAGTTGTTCGTTGCTACTTCGAGCAAGGCGAACCCATATGGTACATGCGCGGTTTTAAGTATGCGGGCCGTGCTGCTGACGGTACTGCACAATACTACACCAAAGATGGCGAATTGACCAACGACCCACAAGCTGATGACATGACCAACATCGGTTCCGGTCTCCCTACTTTGACTTACGGTATTACCTTGAATGCTGAATACAAGGGGTTCGACTTCACTTTGTTTGGTACCGGTGCTGCCGGTAACGATGTCTACTACGGTCTCTATCGTTCAGGCTACAACAACTTATCAGAAGGTATTTATAAAGACTTCAAGTCTGGCAAACTTCCTGACGCAGCTTCTGTAACAGGTAGCGGTACATTCTGGCGTTCATCTGCCATGGTTTACGATGGCTCGTTCTTCAAGATTAAGCAAATTCAACTTGGTTACACATTGCCTAAGAGGATCACCAATAAAGTATTCATCGACAACGCACGTTTTTACGTATCATTGGACGACTTCTTCACATTCACCAAGTATCCGGGTCTCGACCCTGAAACCTGTACAAATGAATACAACTGTCCGGGTCTCGACAAGGGTGCATATCCTATCATGAAAAAGATGGTATTTGGCGTAAGTGTTACATTCTAATTATAATTAATCGAAAGAGATATGAAAAAAATATTTTTATCAATCGCTTTGCTTTCAAATATGATGTTTACTGCGTGTGAAGACATGCTTGATGTGGAACAGAAAGCAACCAGCAGTACAGCTAACTTCTACAAGACTGATGCGGATGCCGAATCCGCGTTGACAGCCATGTATGCTACTTATATCGGAGAAATCGGTGCTACTGAAGGTATCTGGAATGCATATATCATGGGTCTTAACTACTCTGCCGACGACGTGTTTGCAGCCGGTGGTAACATTGACGACCATGCAGATTTCCGTAGACTTAATGAGTTCCGTTATGATCCCAGCTATGCCCCTATCAGTACGCTTTATAATCACATCTATAAGGCAATCTATTCTGCCAACTTGATAATTCACTATTTTGGTGAAACAGCTGATACTCCTGTTAAGAAACAAGCTGTTGCCGAAGCTAAGGTGATGCGTGCATGGGCACACATGCTGGCTGCACAGGTGTATTATCAGCCCCCTTTGATTGATCACCTCATCACCGATGAAAAACCGGTGAATGCAGAGTCACAAAAGGCTATCTTTGATTGGTGCGTGAAAGAATGTGAAGAGGCTCTTTCTGACTTGCCCGAACGTAAAGGTAAGAATGATCAAGAAGGTGCTTGGGTTGTAACTCAAGGTTTCGCTCGATTCGTAGCCGGTAAGTCTGCTCTTTTTGCAGGTGACAATGCCAAGGTGATTAGCGTAATGAAACCCCTTGTAGAGTCTCAAAACTACGACCTCGTTCCGGGTGAACGTTTCCGTGACTTGTTCCACGTAGAAGGTGATGGTTGTGAAGAAAAGATTTTCGAATTCAACTATGTTACTAATACAGCGGCCGCAGGTGGTACAGAAGGATGGAGAGGTGGTAATAATCGTGGCCGTTGGATGGTGGCCAACGTACTCAACTGGCGTGGTGATGATATTAAAGGTGGTGGTACGAGTCCACTTATTTGCTCAACCGGTGGTTGGGGTGGTGGCTCTATCAATCATGAGTTTGCTCACAAAATGCTGGCAAACGATGGTGACAGCTATCGTCGTAAAGCTACTTTCTTGACTTCTGACGAATTCTTTTACGATGAAAAACTCTGCGGTTGGAAAAGCGATGCTACTTGCACTACTCGCGCAGATAAAGAATTTGACGAAAACCGTGGTATCACCAATACTTATGGTTCATTCTCTCGTAGTGACGTGATGGAAGTGAAGATGATGATGCATCCTAACGACGCTAACCTCTCTGTAGGTGACAACTGTAACAATACAAACCTCTGCATTGCCCGTTTGGGTGAAGCTTATCTGATTTATGCAGAAGCTTGTTTATCAAGTCAGCCGGATGAAGCTAAGAAGTATATCAACAAGATTCAGCAACGCGCAGGTTCAGCAACCGTATCTGCCACTGTTGACCTCGAAGTGCTTCAAAACGAAAAGCAATATGAACTTTGGTTCGAAGGCTGCCGTTGGTTCGACATCGTTCGTTGGGGTATTGCCAAGCAGTGCTACGACAAGGTGCTTGATAACGTTCCTTATCAAACTGACGAATATTGGACTTCCGGTGGCAGTAGACCTCATAAGCTTGTGTATGACATACGTCACCCCTATGCCGAAGCTAACATTACACTTAAATTCGTTGAGGGCAAGAACGAATACTGGCCACTTCCACAAAATATAATCGAAATCAACGACCAAATACATCAGGTACGCGGTTGGGCAAATTAATAAAAATGATATTCATTATTTCAATAGGACGATAGATATTATAGGTAAAGTTCATGAGGGCCATACTGAAAGAAATATTAGTATGGCCTTTTTGTCGTTATGAGTAGACCATCAATATATCCGCTTTTCAGCCCTCACATCCTTCACCTTATCTTTTATCCAATTGCCCGATAAGTTCTACTTTTTTATGGAAATGAGCTATAGAGAAAGGTTTATGTTACATGGGAAGTGATTTAAACCGCAAAAAAAGTCTTTCTTTGCAATGCACTTACTGCATTTGAAAGCAAACGAGTAGAAACCTTATAATTGAATAGAATGAAAAAGCTGTTATTATTTATCGCATGCTTGTTTTACGCACTCACCGGCAATGCCGAAAAACTTAGAGCAAATTATTATATTTATTATCAATATAAAATAAAAATGAAAAGTATAAAACTTATTATGGCTTTGTTGGCAGGTCTGCTTCTTACAAGCCTGACTGTATCTGCACAAGATGCAAACTTTTATATCTATCTGTGTCTGGGACAATCGAACATGGAAGGGAATGCCCGCTATGAGGCTCAGGACACATTGGTAAGTCCGCGTTTCCAAGTGTTGTCAGCTGTAGACAATAAAGAATTGGGCAGGGTAAAGGGTAAATGGTATCCGGCACGTGCTCCGCTGTGTCGTCAGCGTACGGGGTTGACTCCCGTAGACTACTTTGGGCGGAAAATGATAGAGAACCTTCCGGAAAATGTACGTGTGGGTGTGGTGCATGTAGCAGTGGGCGGCTGCAAGATAGAACTTTTCCAGAAAGACAAGCGCGGGGAATATATCAAGACAGCTCCGCAATGGATGTTGGGTATGCTCAAGGAGTACGATAACGACCCTTATGCCCGCTTGGTGGAGATGGCTAAAATAGCAAAGAAGGATGGCGTGATAAAAGGTATTTTGTTGCACCAGGGCGAATCGAATACGGGTGAAGAAGAATGGCCAGAAAAAGTAAAGGATGTATATGACAACTTGCTGGCTGATTTGGATTTGAAAGCTGAAGAAGTTCCTTTACTTGCCGGTGAGGTAGTGAATGCCGACCACGCAGGTACTTGTGCCGCCATGAATCCTATCATAGCAACCTTGCCGCAGGTGATAAAGAACTGTGCCGTTGTTTCGTCAAAAGGCTTGAACTGTGCTGCCGACCATCTGCACTTTGATGCTGCCGGTTATCGCGTTTTGGGCCGCCGCTATGCTGCCGCCATGCTGAAGATGATGGGTAAGGAACTTCCCACCACAGAGGAAGTAATAAAGAATACTGTGGAAGCCTCATCGAATATGCACGGCTGCGATTTTCCACGTCTGGATAAGGAGAACCGTGCCTATTTCCGCATCTTTTCACCCGACGTAAAACGCTTGCAGGTGGATATTTGCGGCAAGAAGTATGATATGGATAAAGATGAACAGGGTTGGTGGACAGTGAAGACTGACCCGTTGGTAGTTGGTTTCCACTATTACTTCTTGTTGGTGGACGGTTTCTCGGTTATCGACCCCATGAGTTGTACTTACTTTGGCTGTAGCCGTATGGCAAGTGGGATAGAAGTGCCTGAGGGTAAAGAAGGCGATTATTACCGCCCACAGAATGTGCCCCACGGACAGGTGCGCACCTGTACTTACTATGCTGAAAGCCAGCAGCGTTTCCGTCGTTGCGTGGTCTATACTCCCGCCGAATATGAAAAAAATACAAAGAAACGCTATCCGGTGCTTTATCTGCAACACGGCATGGGCGAGGATGAAACCGGATGGAGCACACAGGGCTACATGTACAACATTCTCGATAACCAGATTGCCGAAGGTAAATGTGTGCCCATGATTGTGGTGATGGAAAGTGGCGATGTAGAAGTGGGATTCCGCCCGCGTCCCGGAAAGAATGTGAATGATGAACGTAACCTGTATGGTTCTTCTTTTGCCACTCTGATGATAAATGACCTTATCCCGATGGTGGACAAAACATTCCGTACTTATACTGACCGCGAACACCGTGCTATGGCGGGGCTGTCATGGGGTGGCAAGCAAACTTTCGACATTACTTTGACCAATCTTGATAAATTTTCGTATATTGGCAGTTTCAGTGGAGCTATCTTCGGACTGGATGTAAAGAATGCCTTCAATGGAGTGTTTGCTGATGCCGATATTTTCAACAAGAAAGTACATTACTTGTTCCTGGGCTGCGGAACGGAAGAAAATATGGGAACCGCACAACTTATTGAGGCTCTGCAAGGCATGAATATCCATGTAGCTTCATATAAATCGCAGGGAACAGCCCACGAATGGCTTACCTGGCGCAGATGTCTGAATGAATTTTTACCGAATTTATTTAAGAAGTAATATCTAATTTATGAAGAAACAAATTTTATTTTGGAGTATGATGTCATGGATGGTAAGCGTAGGCTTACCATCTTTTGCGCAGACAGTGGAGGATTTCAAACCATCGGAAGTGAATCAACCGGGGAAGCTTTATCCTCAGGTCAATTCGGAGCGTAAGGTTCGTGTACAAATTTCGGCACCCGAAGCAAAGGTAGTACAACTCGATTTGGGTGGCGTGAAGTATGACCTTACCAAAGATGAAAAGGGTGTGTGGACAGGCGAGTCCGCTCCGCAACAGGAGGGATTCCATTATTACCAGCTGAATGTGGACGGAGCAGCTGTTCCTGATCCGGGTACCATTTATTTCTATGGAGCGGGTCGTTGGGGCAGTGGTATAGAGGTTCCGGCTCATGATGCCGATTTCTATGCCTTGAAAGATGTTCCTCACGGCTTGCTGAGTGAGATGAATTATTATTCCAATCTGACAAAAGCATGGAGGCGTTGTTTTGTTTATACTCCGGCGGGATATGGGGATAATAAAGATAAACGTTACCCGGTGCTTTATCTGCAACATGGTAGTTTTGAGGACGAAACGGGATGGGGAAGACAAGGTAAGACTAATTTGATTCTGGACAATCTGATTGCCGCCGGAAAGGCAGTTCCTATGTTGGTGGTAATGGACAATGGATACGCTACGAAGCCCGGTGAAAAGTCGCCTTTTGCTGCTTCTATTTTTGAAGAAGTGCTGATGAACGAAGTCATTCCGATGATTGATGCGAAGTTTCGTACCTTGTCCGGTCGTGAAGACCGCGCCATTGCAGGATTGTCAATGGGGGCTAACCAAACTATGCATATTGCCATGAATAATCCCGGGCATTTTGCCTATTATGGTGGTTTCAGTGGTACGTCCAATTATCCGAGTACCGAACCGCTGGATGCAACTACTTTCCTTAATGGGAAGTTTAAAGATGCTAAGGCTGTAAACGCTCAGTTTAAGGTTTTCTTTCTGGGACTTGGTACGGCCGAACCGCATCCTTTCCCCGGAGTAGTGAAGGCTTTCCGGCAGATGATGGACAAACAGGGAATTAAATATGTGTATTATGAATCTCCCGATACGGCCCATGAATGGCTCACGTGGCGCAGAGCATTGAATGAGTTTGCTCCGCTTCTTTTTAAATAATTGTCAACTTTTTAATAAACTGAAAAATATGAAACTTGTTTTTGGATTTGTGTGTGCGTTGTTCTATTCATTCATGTCTTTCGGACAGATTACGCAATGGACTGATATCAACTATGCTAATGACAGTCTGGAGGGACATAAACTCGATATTTATCTGCCCGATGGAGGACAGACTGAATATAAAGTGGTGGTCTTGATCTACGGTAGCGCCTGGTTTGCCAATAATATGAAGCAGATGGCTTTCCAGGCGATGGGGAAACCGTTGCTCGACGGGGGATTTGCGGTGGTTTCCATCAACCATCGTTCCAGTGGCGATGCGAAGTTTCCGGCGCAGATCAATGATGTGAAGGCAGCTGTGCGCTTTATCCGTGCCCATGCTGATGAATACCGGCTCGATACATCCTTTATCGGTATCACCGGATTTTCATCGGGCGGCCATTTGTCTTCACTGGCCGGTACTACCAATGGAGTCAAAGTATATAAGGTGGGTGATACGGAGATGGACATCGAAGGAAATGTGGGAGATTGCACTTCCTTTAGCAGCCGGGTGGATGCAGTGGTGGATTGGTTCGGACCGATAGACATGACGCGCATGGAAAACTGTGCTACGACCAAAGGGGCAGATTCACCTGAGGCGACCTTGATAGGAGGGACACCGGCTGAACACATGGATGTGCTGACCCTTTTGAATCCGATGACTTATATCGACGAAAAGGACCCGAAGTTTTTGGTGATTCATGGGGATGCCGATACCGTTGTTCCTCATTGCCAGAGTGTCTTCTTTAAAGACGCTTTAAGTGCAAAAGGACGATTGGAAGAGTTTATTACCGTACCCCAGGGACAGCACGGTCCTATAACTTTCAATGAGCAGACTTTTAAAAAGATGACTGAGTTTTTCAGGAAGCAGGCTGCCATGGATTTGTGTCCTGCAAATATAACACTTGTGCCACATATACGCCCTGGCAGCAAGAAAAATCCTCCTCAAAAACAGTTTTATACCCTTTATTAAGGGGATTACCTGTTATTTTTGCACTTAACATTAACATTCGAATAGTTATTTTGGAAAGTATCATAGCCGGCCCAGGCTTGATATTCAAATGATACTTCACATAATACAGATGTAGTTTTAACAATACTTGCAACTATGAAGATACTGTTTCATTTCACAATAACTCTGTTCGTTCTTAATCTGGTTGCCTGTAACCAGACTAAGAGCCCAGAGCCGATAAAACAATATACATTTATTGGCGGCAAGGAAGGAGATAAGATAGACACCACTTCCTTTGACTCTTTACAGCTAAGCGATCCCTTTATCCTGGCCGATGAAGAAACACAGATGTATTATCTGGTTGGAAGTGGCGGTAGTTTATGGAAAAGTACAAATATGAAAAAGTGGACAGGCCCCTATCAATACATTACTGTGGATACAACTTCCTGGATTGGAACCGCGCCAAGAATATGGGCTCCGGAGCTCCATAAATATAAAGGTAAATACTATTGTTTCGTTACCTTTACCAATCCCAAGATCATAGTAGACACTGTACCTGATAGATACAATGTACAACGCCGTGCCACCCATATCCTTACATCCGACAAAGCAGCAGGTCCTTACCATCCCATCAGCGACAAGAACTATCTGCCGGAGGACTGGTCTACACTCGACGGTACTTTCTGGGAAGAAGACGGAGTGCCCTATATGGTCTTTTGTCACGAATGGATGCAAACCGTAGACGGGATGATCGACTACGTTCAACTGACTCCGGAACTATCAGAATCAATAGGAACCTCTACCACCCTTTTCAGAGCATCCGATGCCCCATGGCCAAGAGAAATGAAATCGATAGGCGAGCTCACTATCGGTATGGCACTAGGAGGTTATGTGGCAGATGGGCCTTTTCTGTTCCGGACGGATACGGGACGTTTAGGAATACTGTGGTCCAGTTGGAGTAACAGCCGTTGTGCACAGGGAGTGGCTTTCTCCGAGTCGGGTAAACTTGCAGGTCCGTGGGTTCAGTGCAATACTCCTCTGATATCCAATAACTCAGGGCATGGTATGTTGTTCCGTACATTCGATGGAAAGTTGTTAATGTGCCTGCATCACCAAAGCCTCGACTCCGAGAACCTGGGCCCACGAAGACCAATATTGTTCGAAGTCGATATTTCAGGAGACGAAATTAGAATACTGGGGAAATATCATCCTTAGCAATCAAGAAATGAAAACATAATTTTATACCATGAAAACAACATTATTATGAAAAAGGTATTAGTAATCTGTGGTTTGTTATTCTCCCTATCGGGGTGGGGGCAAACATTGCCGTATCAGAATCCTGAACTAAGTCCGGCAGAAAGAGCGAAGGATTTAGTAAAACGCTTGACTTTAGAAGAGAAAGCGCTCTTGATGTGTGATGATTCGGAAGCCATTCCACGCTTGGGAATAAAGAAATTCAACTGGTGGAGTGAAGCCCTTCACGGAGTAGCCAATCAGGGAAATGTAACCGTCTTCCCCGAACCTGTAGGAATGGCCGCTTCATTCAATGACAAACTGGTATTCGAAATCTTCAATGCAGTCTCCGATGAAATGCGTGCCAAACATAACGAACGCGTACGCAACGGACTGGAAGACGTCCGTTTCCACAGTCTCTCCGTCTGGACTCCCAATGTAAACATTTTCCGTGATCCCCGTTGGGGACGCGGTCAGGAAACTTACGGGGAAGATCCTTACCTGACTTCTCAAATGGGTATCGCAGTGGTAAAAGGATTACAGGGACCTGAAAATGAAAAGTATCGTAAATTGCTTGCATGTGCCAAGCATTATGCCGTACATAGTGGTCCGGAATGGAGCCGTCATACAGCCAATCTGAACAACGTCAGTCCCCGTGACCTATGGGAAACTTACCTGCCTGCATTCAAGGCACTGGTACAAAAAGCCGATGTACGCGAAGTTATGTGCGCCTACCAGCGCCTGGACGATGATCCTTGTTGTGGAAACACCCGTCTGCTTCAACAAATACTCCGTGATGAATGGGGATTCAAATATCTCGTAGTCTCCGATTGTGGAGCCATTGCCGACTTCTGGACTTCCCACAAAAGTTCCTCCGATGCCGTACATGCAGCCGTCAAAGGAACCATGGCAGGTACAGATGTGGAATGTGGATACGGATACGCTTATCAGAAACTACCGGAAGCCGTATCCAGAGGATTGATAACGGAAGAAGAAGTGAACAAACATGTGCTCCGCCTGATGGAAGGACGCTTTGAACTCGGAGAAATGGATGACCCGTCATTAGTGAACTGGACAAAAATACCGATGTCGGTAGTCAACTGTAAGGCTCACAAAGATTTGTCACTGAATATGTCACGCCAGACAATGACACTCTTACAGAACAAGAACAATGTATTGCCTTTAAGTAAATCCATCCGCAAGATTGCGGTTATCGGTCCTAACGCTGATGACAAACCTATGCTGTGGGGCAACTACAACGGAACTCCGAATCAGACCATTACCATCTTGGACGGCTTCAAAAGTAAACTGAAAAAGAATCAGATCGTCTACATGAAAGGCTGTGACCTGGTGAATGACCAAACATTGGAATCCTATCTTGACCAATGCAGCATAGATGGGAAACCCGGCATAAAAGCTACATTCTGGAACAATCCAGAACGCCAGGGAGAGCCTGTCTCTTCACTCCGTACCACCCAGCCTATCAACGTGACTACATACGGATTACATACTTTCGGCCCGGGAGTGAATCTTGAAAAGTTCTCAGCCAAATACGAAACCGTATTAATCCCGAAGGAATCAGGCGAAATTCTCCTCAATCTCGAAGGTTGCAGTTACTTTGAATTATTGGTAAACGGCAAGTCGATGACTAAACACCGCACTTGGAGAACCACCGATACCCGCACCATGCTACAAGTGGAGAAGGGGAAAGAATATAAGATAGAAATACTCTATGCACAAGTAGAAAACTGGGCTGCAAACCTGAAGTTCAACCTCGGAAAAGAATTCCCGATCAATTACAGTGAAAGCATTTCGAAACTTAAAGGCATAGATGTAGTGGTCTTCGTAGGTGGCATTTCGCCACAACTGGAAGGGGAAGAAATGCCTGTAAATATTCCCGGCTTCAAAGGGGGTGACCGTACAGATATAGAATTACCCGCCGTACAGCGAAATTTCCTGAAAGCTCTGAAAGATGCCGGAAAACAAGTAGTATTTGTCAATTGTTCCGGATCGTCTATGGCATTGCTGCCCGAAACGGAAAGTTGCGACGCTATTCTCCAGGCATGGTATGGAGGAGAACTGGGTGGATATGCTGTAGCCGATGTGCTGTTCGGTGATTATAACCCCTCCGGTAAGCTGCCCGTCACTTTCTACAAAAGTACGAAACAACTTCCCGATTATGAGGATTACTCCATGAAAGGACGTACATACCGATATATGTCCGACCCTCTGTTCCCATTTGGATTCGGATTAAGTTACACGGATTTCGCCATAGGTACAGCCAGTTGCAACAAAACCCAACTCCGTACAGATGAGTCGCTGACCTTGACTGTACCGGTCTCCAACACAGGCAAACGGTCCGGAACTGAAATCGTACAGGTTTACATACGCAAAACAGATGATGCTGATGGACCATTAAAGTCCCTGAAAGCCTATGCACGTGTAGAACTCGCAACAGGAGCCCAACAGGATGTCAAGATAGAGTTGCCATCCGAATCATTCGAATGTTTCGATCCTTCTACAAATACCATGCGTGTGGCACCGGGTGAGTACGAGTTATTCTACGGAACAAGTTCCGCAGCCCAGGACCTGCAATCTGTCAAAGTCACTTTACAATAAAAGGAAGTCGCCCTATTTCGGGGCTTCCTATTATTTTTATTTTATCTTTGTGTCCGGATGAAGAAATAGAAAGCCCGTACACATTAAAAACAGTCAACTTATGAAAAACAAAAGACTATTTTTATTATCCGCATTTCTGGTAATAATAGGTACATTAAAAGCTCAGAATCCCATTATTACGGATCAGTTCACTGCCGATCCCACCGCCAAAGTTTTTGAAGGCAAGATGTATGTCTATCCTTCACATGACATTCCAAGCCCCATCGAGCGTCTGAAAGAATGGTTTTGTATGGCAGATTACCATGTTTTCTCGTCAGACAATCTGGTAGACTGGACAGACCACGGAGTGATCCTAAGCCAGAAAAATGTACCTTGGGTGGCTCCTGACTCCTATTCCATGTGGGCCCCCGAATGTGTATACAAGAATGGGAAATATTATTTCTACTTCCCATCCACCCCTAAAGGCGAAGGCAAACGCGGTTTCAGCATTGGAGTTGCCATAGCCGACAAGCCTTACGGCCCTTTCACCCCGCAGGCCACTCCCATCGAAGGAGTCAACGGCATCGACCCTTGCGTGCTCATTGATAAAGACGGGCAAGCCTACATATACTGGTCAGGCCGCGGAATGTCAGTAGCAAAGTTGAAAGACAATATGCTTGAACTTGCCTCAGAACCCATGCAAATTCAAGGATTACCCGAAGGTTTCAAAGAAGGACCTTTTGCCTTTGAACGCAACGGAAAATATTACTTCACATTCCCCTGGGTAAAGGAAAAAACGGAAGTTCTGGCTTATGCGATGGGAAACAATCCCATGGGCCCCTTCGAGTTCAAGGGTATCATTATGGATGAATCACCAACCGATTGCTGGACCAATCACCACTCATTGGTGGAATACAAAGACCAGTGGTATCTGTTCTATCACCACAACGATTACTCCCCCGAATTCGATAAAAACAGATCGGCACGGGTCGACTCCTTATTCTTCAACGCGGACGGCACTATCCAAAAAGTAACCCCTACCCTGCGCGGAGTGGGCATAACAGACGCCCGGAAAGAAATTCAACTGGATCGCTACAGCCGGTTAAGCAATCAGGGAGCGACCATCGATTACCTGAACCAGGCAAACAAATTCGAAGGTTGGAAAACTTTATTGAGCAAAAACGGTGCATGGGTGCAGTACAACCGGGTGAACTTCGGAGATAGTACTCTCCGGAAAGTGAAAGCAAGAGTAACCTCGGACAACGGAGGAACACTGCAAATACGTATAAACGGAACAAACGGTCCGGTTATCTCGGAAATAAAAGTTCCCAAAACCGATAAATGGACGAATATTGAATCCTCGGTTCGTTCCGCTCAGACCGGTATCCACGATTTATACGTGTCTCTAAAAGGAAACGGTAAAGTTGAAATCGACTGGATCAGTTTTCAATAACTAAATCTCCGGGCCGGATATGAAGTATACGAAGACAATAACGCTAATCACAACCCTGCTCTGCTTCCTGCAGGGGCAGGGTTTAGCACTTGCTCAGAATAATCCAAACCAATACAATTACCTTTATCTTACTATCCGGAACGGATTATGCGACAACTCCATCCGAACCATACACAAAGATCGCAACTCATTCATGTGGTTCGGAACCTCCAACGGGCTCGACCGTTACGATGGTTACGAACTGAAACACTACTCCACAGCTCCCAGGCAACCGTATCAGTTTATTGAAAGTAATTATATTAATGACATTGACGAAGACGACAACAACTATTTGTGGGTAGCTTCCGAAGCCGGCATCATGAGCATTGATCTCCTTCACGAAAATCTCAACTTCTATAAGGAATACTCCGGTAAAAATAATAATGTGCTTTACTCTCCCGTTCAGGCCCTGCTTGTCGACGATTTCAATAATCTCTGGGTGGGTAAAAGTGACGGACTCGCCTACATCATTCTGAACGAAGAAAGGCAGATAAAAGATATCCGGATATTGAAGAAAGACGTGAATATCAAAACCATTGTAAAACACGGTAGTGATATCTGGGCGGGAGGCGACAAGTGTTTATTGCATTTCACCCCTTCGGGCAAACAAGATTATAGCAATATACCCGTAGTTACAAACTTAGATACTTCTCAGTTAATCTTCAACCGCCTGTTTTCGTATGGTGACTATCTGTGGATCGGTACTCAAAGTGGTTTATACTGCTATAACACCCAGAATCAGTTCTGTATACTCTATCAGCATAACCCCAATGATCCTCACAGCATTTCCTCCAACTTCATCACGGATATTGATAAAAACTCATCAGGCGACATCATTATCGGAACCAGAAACGGAGTGAACATATACCAGCGAAATGATCAATTCGTTACTTTCAGCAGAGGCATACAAACCCGGTCCCTGAATGATAATATCATCAACCGGATATTTGTTGATAAGAATGATAATATCTGGGTAGGGACCGACTTCGGCGGAATTAATATCATGGCTCCGCAACGCATAACTTTCAATTATTCACTGCAAGGGTATGAGAAAGGAGTGCCCAACATCATCAGCACAGTGCTCGAAGACAAAGAAGGAAACATCCTGGCAGGAATTGTAGATGGCGGACTTGCTATTAAGAGGAAAGGTGCTGACTCCTTTTCGCTCTTCAAACACAGCCCGGGAGATCCGCGCTCACTGGCTCACAACAACATCTCGGATATCATTCAGGACCTGCACGGCAATTACTGGATATCAACAATAGGCGGAGGGCTGGATAAACTGGACAAAAATAATCTATCACATCCCGTATTCGAACATTACAACAGTTTGAATTCCTCCCTGACCTCCGATGACATCCATGACATAGCCTTGGACTCTGCCCGGAATGCATTGTGGATATGCAACGGCAGCCATATCAATACACTCGACTTCTCTACGGGAACCATCAACCGGCTAAAGTTCTACACACAGTCCAAAGAACCCGTTCATAACATGAATACAATCTTCATCGACTCACAGTCAAGATTATGGATTGGCGGAAACGGCGTGTATGTCATCGATCTGGAAAATTCCAGAAATACCTACGAATGTATATACTATCAGCACAAACTGGATGATCCCGAAAGCAAAATCAATGAAAAGATCACTTGTATATTCGAAACTAAAAAGGGGGAGATTTATCTGGGTAGCCTCGGAAATGGCATCTACCTGTTGGAAGACAACGGCAACAACGAAAAATATACATTCAAGAACTATGCCGTGCGCTGCGGTCTTTCGGACACCAGCATCTCGAACATTCTGGACGATGAGAACGGGAACCTGTGGATCAGTACCCTAAAAGGTGTTTACTTCTTCGATATCAACACAAAACGGGCCTTCAAATTCGATGAAGGAGACGGGTTGCTGGTGCCCCAGTTCTATAAAAGATCGGGCTGTAAGACCATCAATCACAATATGTTACTGGGAACTATCGATGGTTTCGTAACTTTCAGCCCGCTAGTAAACCTGCCCAAGCAAAAGCAGCGGACGATAACCCTCACCAGTGTTGTCTGTAACGGCAGCCAGCTGATACCTTATCTGAACAGCGATAATCTGCCTGTAAGTATCTCAACAACCAAGGAACTGCATTTATATCCACCGCAGAATTCCTTTGAAATCACATTCAGCTGCCTGGATTATATCGAACAGGAAAAGGTATTCTACTTCCATCGCATTCATGAACTGGAAGAGCACTGGAACACAGGATTGGTAAAGAGAAACGCCAAGTACACCAACCTGCCGCCGGGAAAATATACGCTGGAAATACGATGCACCAACCAAGACAACACATGGTCTACCAAGGCCACCTGTCTCAGCATTATTGTACATCCCCCATTCTATAAAACAGGATGGTTCTACTCACTTATCGCTATATTGATAATGTCCATTCTACTTTATATCATCTATTGGTATAATGCAAGGCAACAACATATCCAGAAACTTCTGAAAGAAAAGATAGAAATCATGTCCGAACAGATGGAGGCTATCAATAAAGAGAAGTTATCCTATTTCACCAACCTCGCACACGAGTTTAAGACACCCCTGACCCTGATACAAGGACCGGCAAGCCAGCTTGTCAGGCAAACTACCGATCCCAAAGAAAAAGAGGACTTACAGATTATCAACCGGAATGCTCAATACCTGCTTTCACTGGTCAACCAACTGATTGACTTGCGCAAGATCGATACCCAGAATTTAACGCTCAATTACTCTCAATTCAACTTCAGCAAGTTCCTGAACACAACAACAACCGACTTTTCCAGCCTGATGAAAGAACGAAATATCAGCTTTGAAAAGATATACCGCCTGAAGAGTGACCATATCTATTCTGATAAGGAAAACCTGCATAAGATACTGTTCAATCTATTATCCAACGCCATCAAGCATACTCCCGATAAAGGAAAAATCACATTGCATGCCAACCAATTCATCGACAAGTCGAACAAACTCATGCAGTTTATCTCCGTCACCAACAGTGGCAGCATAATAGCTCCTGACGAAATAGACAAAATATTCAACCGTTTCTACCGGATACCCGAACAGAACAAATATACAAACTACGGACAGAGCAGTACGGGCATCGGACTTCACATCGTAAAAGAGCTTATCAACCTATTAGGTGGAACAATTAAAGTCAAGAGTTCGGAAAAAGTAGGTGTATCTTTCAGATTATATTTCCCCATTGCGCTGGCGGACACAGCGGAGAATGAAATTCATGAAGAATATAAAGAGCCCGTACCCGTTGAAGACAAAATCGAGCCGTTCATTCCTATAGACAGGAGCAAGCCGACTTTGTTATTGGTAGAAGACAATCCCGATATGCGTCATTATATCAAGAATATGCTGAAAGAAAAATACAATATCGCTGAAGCAAACAACGGTGAGCAAGGCTATAAGACAGCCCAGAATATCGTGCCCGATTTTATTGTATCTGATCTAATGATGCCCGTATGCGATGGTTCCGACTTCTGCAAAAGACTGCGCGAGGACAAGTTTTTAAGTCACATTCCTTTCCTGCTTCTCACGGCAAATTCAAGTGAGACTGCCCGGATAGAAAGCTATGAAAACGGAGTAGACGGATATATCACCAAGCCTTTCGAACAATCCGTATTATTAGCCCACATAGACTCCATCTTGAAGAACAGGGATTTGCGTCAGAAGAAATTCGTAGAACAAGACTTAAATCCTATCCTGCTGGAAGTGGGACAGCCCGACCAGCAGTTCATGAACGAAGTTATGAATATTCTGGAAAAGAACTATGCTGATCCTCAATTCGGTGTAAAGGATCTGACAGAAAGACTGAACATCAGTTATACAGTAATTTATAAGAAATTCGTATCACTCACCGGACTTCCACCGGTACGTTTCATCCAATTATACAGGCTACAGATTGCCAAGAAAATATTAGAGAGTAGCACCAATAATGTCATTGTATCAGAAATAGCCTACCGGGTGGGATTTAATGACCCCAAGTACTTCACCCGTTGCTTTGTGAAACAATATAAGCAAACACCAAGCTCATTTTCCAAGTAGCATTACCTTAAAATTATGTTTATTTACGGCAATTTGCAGAAGGATTCATTTTATAACTTCCAGATCCCCTTCCGTAAATCCAACAGTTATGTGCTCCACCTGAAAGAGATTTATCTCCCCTAACTCAACCTTCAGTTCTTTCAAGACTTTTACCAGTCCTTTCAATATATTCTCCCATGGGATTGCACTCGAAAGTTGCAATGCATCACAGTTTCTTAGTCTTGGATCAAAATCCTCTTCGCATGCCCAGTCATCATCTTCTGCATCATACTGTTTGGCACCCGTCAACTCAAGTGTATAGCAACTTCCACCATCTTCTTCAACAGCTTCCCACAGATTGAAGTTCAATGCAACGATATCATCCGGTATAGTCTCATATTCATCAATGGACAAAAGCCAGTGCTTTACAATAGCCTTTACTTTCTGTTCATCAAAAATCTCCATAGGAGTACAGCAAGTCTGGAAATCCGGTTTACTTTCATTATCTCTCGTTAAAGAGAATATTTTTTTAAAGATATTGCCCATTCTTAATCAATTCAAAAGTGAATCTTCAATTATTTAATAACACCGTTGGCATTATTCCAAGCCTACAAAGATAATGACAAATCACAAATAAATTATATCTTCGTAGCCATATAAATAACTCTTTATTCAGAGAAAATGTTTTATTATTAAACAGAATAATCTAAAAAAGCGCACATCTACATTATTATTGAGAAGTCTATTCGCCATAACTTGCATAGTAAACACCAGTTTAGCTCCCGAACAAATGAGTGGGAAAAGTCATGGAATGGCTGATTAAGAAGATGTAACAAGAAAATAAAAAGCCGTCCTCTCCCCCGCAAAACGGAATGGAGAAAGACGGCTTCTATATAAATAGCTTGTAAAGCTACGCTGATTACTAACTGAAAGGAAAATACTACAGACCGAAAGCAGCCTTCACTTTATCCACATAATCCAGCTTTTCCCAAGTGAAGAGTTCTACTTCTACATCCTTGTCACCTTCATAACGAGATTTGAAGTGCTTGGTAATTACTTGCGGTTCACGTCCCAAATGGCCGTAAGCTGCAGTTTCCTGATAAATCGGATTACGGAGTTTCAAACGATCTTCAATGGCTTTCGGACGAAGATCGAAAAGTTCATCAATCTTCTTTGCAATCTCACCATCACTCATCGCTACATGACCGCGTCCATAAGTATTGACGTAAATATTGATGGGACGCGCCACACCAATAGCATAAGATACCTGTACCAGCATCTCGTCGGCTACACCGGCAGCTACCAGATTCTTGGCAATGTGACGGGCAGCATAAGCAGCACTGCGGTCTACCTTACTGGGGTCTTTACCTGAGAAAGCACCGCCACCATGAGCACCCTTACCACCATATGTATCTACAATAATCTTACGCCCTGTCAGACCGGTATCTCCATGAGGTCCGCCGATAACGAACTTTCCGGTAGGATTGACGTGATAAGTGATATGATCATTGAACAATGCCAAAACTTTCTCTGCATGAATGGAAGCTATGACACGTGGCATCAGGATATTAACGACATCCTGACGAATTGTGGCAAGCATTTCTTCATCCGCTTTCAACTGGGCAGCCTCGCTGCCGTCAGCCGGCTGAATGAAATCATCATGCTGAGTAGAAACTACAATCGTATCGATGCGTACGGGCGTGCCGTTATCATCGTATTCAATGGTTACCTGGCTCTTAGAGTCCGGACGAAGATAAGTCATTTCCTTACCTTCGCGACGGATGTCGGCCAGCACTTGCAGAATGCGGTGTGACAGGTCGAGAGAAAGAGGCATGTAATTTTCGGTCTCGTTAGTAGCATAACCAAACATCATACCCTGGTCGCCTGCACCCTGTTCCATAGGATCCTGACGCTCTACGCCACGGTTAATGTCGGGACTTTGCTCATGAATGGCGGACAATACACCGCACGAGTTACTTTCGAACATGTACTCGCCTTTTGTATAGCCGATTTTCTGAATTACTTCGCGCGCAATGAGTTGTAAGTCAACGTACGCTTTGGTTTTCACTTCTCCAGCCAGTACTACCTGTCCGGTAGTTACCAGAGTTTCGCAAGCTACTTTCGAACTGGGGTCGTAAGCCAACAGTTTGTCAAGCACAGCGTCCGATATTTGATCGGCCACTTTGTCGGGGTGTCCTTCAGACACCGATTCGGATGTGAATAAATATCCCATTTCAAATTAAAAATTAGAAATTAAAAATTAAAAGAAGTATGGAGATAAATGTGAGTAGAAGCATCAGCACGGAGCCGTCAGAAAAGGATGTTGTTTTAGCATTTTTTTCTGTGGTTGCAAGCTACTCAAATCTTTCCACATTTCATTTTCGGGTGCAAAGATAAAGGTTTTCGATGAATATAGTATATAATCAGGAAAGTATTAACACTTCTATAAACAGAATACCCACTTGTAGGTAAAGTGATCGGGATGCCTGAAGAGGCTTTAACATTCGGAAGAAGGCGGATCACCCGGTTTTCTATTGCCAACCTTTATCAATACCATGCCGATAACGATCCATAACAGTTCACGCAGCCGGGTAATCAGTCCCACATAAACACCCAGTGCCGGAGACATATGTAAGCCATCTACAGCCAGGGCCAGTCCACCTTCACGCGCCCCCAGCTGCATCGGGAAGAAGAATATCAGATTGCTGAACAGCGAGGAGAAAGCCAATATCAACACACAATCCCATCCACTCACTTCCGGGGTGAAGACGCGCAGAATGATGTATATTTCAAGGCTGGAGAATATGCGTGCCGAAAGCTCCAACAGCAGCGAACTGTAGAAAGTAATCTTATGTTGGCTATGCAACAAGGCTATCTGACTATCAATCTGTTCCAGAGTATCTTTTTGTTTCACAATGAAACGATGTGCCCACCGTTTGATAAACGGTACCTTCTGCAGAAACCGGAAAGTCTTCACCGTCATTCCATTCTTATATCCACGGGCAAAGAAATAGATAGCCAGCAGGCAGAATGCTCCTATTGCAGTGAGCAATATTGACATAAAGGTATTCACAGGATACAGGAAGATATATAAGAATATGGAAAGAAACCAAAACCAGAAGTGAGAAAAGATATGCATCATCACGTACAGAATGACGGAAGAGGTAGCCTTACTTACACCCACATAGGGAGTCAGCTCCATAATCCGGTACGGTTCGCCTCCCATCAGTCCGCCGGGCGTGGCATAATTGATGGCAAAACCGGTGATCGACAGTTTGCAGACCGTCCAGAAAGGAACGCGATACTTACGGTCATCCCTGATTATCAGATACCACGAACAGGTATTTATCAGATAGACAAAGAACCACAACAGCATGATCACAGGAAACCAAAAGCCCACGCGCTTCAGATTCTCCCATATATCGGAATAATCCATATCCATCGTGCAAAGCATGACAACGATAGCCAGCACACCAAAAAGCAAGAACAAGTTGCGATATTTATTCTTCATATGGAAGTCTTCTTATTCAACGGTCGCAAAAGTATGTAATTGTATTCTATTTATCAAAAACAAAGGAGATATTTACTCCATTTATTGGAGATGTATATCCAATGTGTTGGATATATAGATCGGACGCGCTGGATATATAGATCCAAGGCATTGGATATATATTTCCAAGAAGTCGGGTATATATACCTGATTTTTAAAGGATATTATGTAAAGGTACCGAGATAAAGTTCCTGTATGTTTTTCCCCAATACAGGATGCATCACATCAGGGGCAATTTCCGCCAGCGGTTCCATCACAAAAGCACGTTCCTGCATCAACGGATGGGGAAGTTTCAATGTAGGGGTATCCAGAATAAGATCATCATACAACAACAAGTCGACATCTATCACACGGTCACTATACACACCATTTACAGATTTATGAATACGTCCCATCTCCCGCTCAATGGACTGCGACTCAGAAAGTACCTCTAAGGGAGAAAGCATGGTTTCTATACAGACAGCAGCATTCAGGAAAGCATTGTCCGAGGAGAACCCCCACGGAGCAGTAGCATAAAAAGCGGACAAGGAAATCACTTTCCCTATCCGCTTCTCAATATATTGCACGGCAAGACGGAGATTCTGCTCCTTATTGCCTAAGTTAGTCCCTAAACTGAAATAGACGTACATTACTTATCCGTAATCAACATCGCATCGCCATACGTACCGAAACGGTAACCTTCCTTCAGAGCCACATTATACGCCTCCATTACCTGATCGTATCCACCGAAAGCAGCAACAATCATCAACAAAGTAGAAAGCGGCATGTGGAAATTGGAAATCATCGCATTTGCCACTGTAAAGTCGTAAGGAGGGAAGATGAACTTGTTCGTCCAGCCTTCGTACGGTTTCAGATGTCCGTCTGTGCTTACGGTGCTCTCGATAGCACGCATCACGGTAGTACCCACGGCACAAACCTGTCTGTTCATATCCTTGGCACGGTTCACAATGCTGACGGCTTCTTCGTTCACAACCATTTGTTCAGAGTCCGTCTTATGCTTCGTGAGGTCTTCCACATCAATGTCGCGAAAATTACCCAAACCAGCATGAAGAGTAATATAAGCAAAATCGATACCCTTGATTTCCAAGCGCTTCATCAGTTCACGGCTGAAGTGCAGACTGGCAGTAGGAGCCGTTACCGCACCTTCATTGCGAGCAAAGATAGACTGGAAACGTTCTGAATCATCCGGTTCTACAGGACGATTGATAATGCTATGCGGCAGTGGGGTTTCGCCCAATGCGTACAAAGCTTTCTTAAACTCATCGTGCGGACCGTCATAAAGGAAACGGAGCGTACGACCGCGAGAAGTCGTATTGTCAATAACTTCAGCCACCATAGAATCGTCGTCACCGAAATACAGCTTATTGCCGATACGTATCTTACGGGCAGGGTCTACCAATACATCCCACAAACGGAGTTCTTCGTTCAGCTCGCGAAGAAGGAATACCTCGATACGGGCACCGGTCTTTTCCTTATTACCATACAGACGGGCAGGGAATACTTTCGTATCATTGAAGATGAACACATCTTTGTCATCAAAGTAGTTCAGAACATCTTTGAATTCCTTGTGCTCAATCTCACCTGTCTTTCTGTGAAGCACCATAAGGCGCGATTCATCTCTATACTTTGTAGGGTGCAAAGCAATCTTCTCTTCCGGAAGCTTAAATTTAAATTGCGACAGTTTCATATCTATTCTTTCTTTAAGTTATTCTTCAATTTCTATCTCCTGAGCATCTATCCACTCTTTAAAATTCATCGGGTCAAGGCAATCTTCCAATCGGACATCGCCTACGCGAGTACGTTCCAAAGCCGTAAGATGAGCACCGCTATTCAGCGCTTCACCGATGTCACGTGCCAGGGCACGGATATACGTACCTTTGCTGCACACCACGCGGACTTTAATCTCCGGCAAGTTACATTCCAGCAACTCTATCTCGTCAATCACCAACAACTTCGGCTTCAACTCTACCTCTTCACCTTTACGTGCCAGATCATAAGCACGTTTGCCATTCACCATACAGGCTGAAAAGGCGGGAGGCACCTGTTGTATCTCACCGATAAATGTCTTCAACGTCTCTTCCACCAACTCCCGCGTAATATGCTCCGTAGGGTAAGTGGCATCTATCTCGTGTTCCAGATCGTAGGAAGGAGTGGTGGCGCCCAACTGAATGGTGGCAACATATTCCTTCGTATGGTACTGAAACTCTTCAATTCGCTTCGTAGCCTTACCTGTGCAGACAATCATCACCCCTGTAGCCAAAGGATCGAGTGTACCGGCATGGCCTACTTTCAATTTCTTCACTTTCATCCGTCGGCAGATGTGGTAACGCGCATGTCCCACAACTTTAAACGAAGTCCATCCCAACGGTTTATTGAAATAGAGTACTTCTCCTTCTTTAAACTTCATCTGCTATCCTTGCATTTGTGAAAGTACAAGGGTCACAATACCGGCAATCGCACAATAAACCGCGAAGTATATCAGTTTCCCCTTTTTCACAATATTAATCATCCACTTACAAGCCAAACAACCCGATACAAAAGCCGCAATGAAGCCTATCAACAATGACAACGTTGAAATACTTCCGGCAATATCTTCGCCTTTCATCAACTTCATACCATCTAGCAGGCCTTCACCCAATATCGGTGGCATCACCATCAGGAACGAGAACTGAGCCAACTTTGCCTTATTATCGCCCAGCAATAACCCTGTAGCAATTGTAGTTCCGGAACGTGAAAGTCCGGGAAGTACAGCACAAGCCTGAGCCAAACCGATAATGAATGCATCTTTCATAGAAATATTCTCTTTCTGCTTCGGCTTATAATAATAAGAGAAAGACAATAAAGCAGCCGTCACCAGCAACATACAGCCTACGATCAGTAAACCTGAACCAAAGACCGCTTCCACCTCATCTTTAAAAAATACACCTACAATACCGATGGGCACCATAGAAATCAGGATATTAATTACATAGCGTGTCTCTTCATTCATCTGCCACTTGAACAGCCCCTTGAAAATCCATTCTATCTCTTTCCACAGAACTACCAACGTACTGAACACCGTAGCCACATGTACTACTACCGTAAATGCCAGATTTTCTTCCCCTTCAATACCAAATAATGCCGAACCGATAGCCAAATGTCCGCTACTACTTACCGGCAAATACTCTGTCAAACCCTGGATTATCCCAAGGATGAGCGCCTCAAACCATTCCATGTAGTTTATTTATGATTTATAATTTATGATAGAAGGCACATCCTCCCACACATAGCATTTCATTCTTTCATTCCTTCATTATCCGTTTGCTTGTCACGCGGTTTACGCAACACTGCATATATCATAAGTAAGAAGCCCGCAAGGCAAACCACCGGAGCAACTTTAATACGTCTTGCACTAAAAATATCCGGTTCAAAGTGCGTCGGTGTAGACACCGGACCGGTCATCAGGATAAAGCCGATAATCACTACCGCCATTGCAACTGCAAGCAGGATAAAATTGGTTTTATCGAAAGCAAATTTCTGTTTACTCATCTCTTTATTTATGATTTAATTATTTACGGTTTAACTTCATTCAAAACATTTCTTATTTTTCCATTCATGTATAGTTCCGATTGAAGCAATTATACTTATATGTAATACAGTGTACTTGCCTTCATCCGCAGGAACTTATTAATGGACAGGTATGCACAGAACCACGTAATGCACACCCCGAACACAAGCACCGATACGGAAACCAGCATCATAACATTAGGCGTAATAACACTGATCAAATCTGGCTCATACACCACCAACCAGTAGGCAGCACCCCACAAAATCCCATCGGCAATGACAGCAGCCAATACACCTATCCAAAAGTTACGCCACAGGAACGGACGGCGTATAAAACTCCAACTCGCCCCTACCAATTTCATTGTATGAATGAGAAAGCGCTTGGAATAGATTGTCAACCGGATGGTATTATTAATCAATGCAAAGGATATGAACGCCAATAATACCGCCAACCCCAGTAACATCAGGCTTATGTTGCGGATATTCTCATTGACCATGTTTATCAGATCTTCCTGGTAACGCACTTCCTGTACATTGGTATTCTTCTTTATCTGTTTCTCTATTTTAGCTATACTGTCGGTATTCGCATAATCAGAGTGCAACTTCACTTCGATAGATGCATGAAGCGGATTATAACCCAGAAAATCTTGCGGGTCTGTTCCCATTGCTTCAATCTGCTCGCGAAGCGCCTGCTTCTTCGAAATATACTCCGTAGACCGTACAAACACTTCCTTATCCAGCCTCTTTTGTAACTTCAGAATATCCGCCTCCTTCATATCATCACTAATGATAATAGAGAAATTGATATTCTCCTTCACATACACAGACAGATTATGGGCAGTCAGCACGAAAAACACCACCAACCCCAACAACAGCAATACCAACGTAGTACTGATACTGGAGGTAATGAACTGCATATCAAAATAGGATACGGAATTATTTTTGCTTTTCGTCTTCATACCTTCATTTCTTCCTTTATCACCTTCTTATCACTCTATCACTTTACCACCCTATCACCTTTTATCTTATTCCCCCTACTTCTGTTTCTTTCTGAATACATAAATCATCGAACTGCTCCGCTCCTTGCTTCCCAATGCACTGAACCATGCCAGCGTACCACTAAGCATGCCCCGGAAGAAAGACAGAGAACGTCCCATATACTTTTCAGTCAACATCGATACATAGAATGCATCAAATGGCATCGGATAGCGTGCAGCCAATATAAACTCATGCTTGGCACCCAACTTCTGAATGGTACCCGGCGTAAAATGCCACAAATGGCGCGGAACATCATAAGCAGCCCAATGCGCACCATACTTCTTAGCGTCATAAGAAGAACAGTTAGGCACTGCGATAATCAGTACACCCTTTTCCGTCAGGAGTTTATTCAATGTATCCCACGTCTCATTCAAATGTTCCAAATGCTCCATAACGTGCCACAAAGTAATGACATCAAAGCTGCCGGGAGCAAAATCCTGCAATGCGGTATCAGGCTTTATATCCAGATTGAAGTGTTCCTTAGCAAATACGCGTGCCTGCGCATTCCTTTCCACTGCCTCCACCTGCCAGCCTCGCTTCTGCATAGCATCGGCAAAATATCCTGTTCCCGTACCGATATCCAGCAGACGTCCTTCCTTACGATGTGCTTCGCGAACCACCAAGCGTGCCTTACGGCCCAGCATATAACTACGCACCCAGTGGTACACCCTGTTCATAAGGCCTTTTTTCGTATCGGAATGGGAAATGTAATCGGGAGTTTCATAATATCTGCCTATCTCGGCTTCCACGGGGAAATCCTGCGTAAAGAGAAAGCTACAATCCTGACAACGACACAGATAGAATGCTTCGCTGGAAGCATAATGATCTATGCAAGTCATAGCACGCTCTATATGTGCACTACCACATACCGGACAGACTTTTATGGTGAGTTTATTCATTGAACATTATGCAATAATGAAATGCAGCCCGAATCAATCAGACCACACTATACCCGAATTTGGTGCAAAATAACAAATAAAAAGTGACGCTACGGGCTTTCTTTAAGGAGTTTTAATAAAAGAGAGGAACAAACGCTTGTTTTAAATAAAAAAAACATATATTTGCGAGAACAACAACACTCTATTCAAAAACTATATGAAAAACGCTTTATTGACTTTACTATGCTATCTTTGCTGTCTCCAACTATTTGCCGACGAGCAAACAATTATTCCCAATCTAAAGTTTGGAAAACCTGCCATGGAAGAGTTGACCATGACTACTTATGCACCCGACTCTAATGCCACAGCCGTTATTCTATGTAAACTGACCAATGTCAGCTACAAATGGGGGCTAGAAAGCTTCCGCCTCGTTTCTGAGTATAAAGTAAAAATCAAGGTACTCAAACCGGAAGGTACATCTTATGCCAATGTTACGATTCCCTACTATGACTTGCCAAACAACACCATGAGAGAAAATATCATTGGTTTGGATGCCAGCGCTTATAATATGGAAAACGGAAAAATGGTACGTACCAAAATGAAAAAAGATATGGTATTCAAAGAGCGCCTTAACGAAAACCAGATGACTCTGAAATTCTCCATCCCGCAAGTAAAAGCAGGGACTTTGATAGAATATGAATACCGGTTAGAATCAGACTTCTTCTTCACCATCGACAGCTGGAAAGCACAAAGTGACATTCCTACTTTATATGCTGAATACGATATAATCATTCCCGAATATTTCAAGTTCAATACAGACATGCGCGGCATGGAGAGTCTGGAGACAAAAAGCGAATCCACTTCTCTCAGTCTCTCTATCGGGGGACAGTTCTTCCAATGCACCGGATCACACATGAATTTTCGGGGAACTCAACTACCCGCCTTGAAAGACGACAGTTACGTGTGGTGTGCAGATGACTACTGTACACAGGTAAATTTAGAACTACTGGGAATTGATTTTCCCGGTTCTCTCTATCAATCGTTCACAAAAAGCTGGGAACAAATTGATGAAGCATTGCTCAAAGACAATGAATTCGGTGGCAGACTGAAAATGAGCAATCCTCTTAAAGAAGAGATGAATGCACTACATCTTGAACAGATGAAAGGAACAGAAGAAAAGATATGTGCCATCTACACTCTACTCAAAAATAAGGTGAAATGGAATGAGAAATACAACTTATACGGTAAAGCCCCAAAGCAAATACTGAAAGAGGGTACAGGAAGCAATGCTGATTTAAACTTCATCCTCATCAGTATGTTGACAGATGCCGGAATACCTGCCTATCCGGTAGTAATGAGCCGGCGGAATATGGGCATACTCCCCCTGACCCACCCCAGCCTTCAGAAACTAAACACTTTCATCGTAGGTATTGCCCATACAGACACCACCTTGGTTTATCTGGATAGTTCGGTAGAAGACGGTTATCTCAATATACTGCCTCCTCTACTTATGACCAACCGTGCCCGGGTCATCATTCCGGAAAACCACAGTCAATGGGTTAATCTGGAAGTTCTCGGAACAAACCAGTTGAGATCTGCCGTTATTGCCAGCATTTCTCCTGAAGGTACCATTTCTGGTACACGCGAAACACTTTATGCAGGTCAGTATGCTTCCCGCTTACGGAATAAGTTCCGCACGGCAAAAGACAGCACCGACTTTGTCAACAAGCTGGCTTCCGAAGAAAACATCCAGGTCAAGTCACTCCAGATAGAAGGAAGAAATTACTTCTCACCACAAGTACGTGAAGTAATGGAATTCGAAAAACAGTCTACAGTTAACGACCAGTTTATATACGTCAACCCGCTTGTATTCCTGCATGTTTCCGAATCCCCTTTCAAACAATCAGAAAGAAAGCTCCCTGTAGAATTTCCTTATACAGACCACCTGTCACTGACCGTTAATCTGACTATCCCGGAGGGATATGTAGTAGATGAGAAGCCGGAAGGCCTAAGGGTGCAGACAGGTGACGGGAAAGTATTCTGTCGATATACCATCACCCAGCAAAACAATCAGGTTACTCTCAGATACCTTTTCCGGTTGCAAAAGCTATTATTCCTGAATACCGATTATCCCGAACTGCAGCAATTATGGGAAATAATAGCAAAGAAGAATAATGAAATGATGGTCTGCACGCCCAAACAAACTTACATGCTAATGCTTACTCCATCATACAGGATGCCGTAACGGATATTGTATGTACCTCTCCCACCGATGCCATCCAGAAAGAGAAACGCGTAATACAAATACTGGATGGAAAAGGGAAAGGAGATGCCTCTTTTGTCTGTATGTGCGACCGCTTTTCCTCTTTAAAGAAGTTCTCCGGAGAAGTCCGTGATGCCTCCGGAAACGTCATCCGTAAGATAAAAAAGAGTGAGCTGAAAGTTACCGAATACTCGGATGGACTTGTTAGCGACGATTATTATTATTTCTTTGAATATACTCCGTCGCGATACCCTATAACCATCACCTATGAATGGGAAATAAAGAACAGCGACGGTCTTATCGGCTATCCCAGTTTCCTGCCACAAAAGAATTATAACCAGTCCGTCGCACAAGCAAGTTATCGCATTCTCACTCCGGCCGATAATCCCTGTCGTTACCGTACAATCAATATGCAGGCAGAAGTCAGCCAACAACAAACAGCGGACGGAAACTGGCTGACGGAAGTTAAAGTTCAGTCCCTACCCGCCATTCAGAAAGAGCCTTACAACCCTGCCCTCTCCGAACTATTGCCACGCATCTATTTCACTCCCCGAAATTTCTCTTTTGAAGGAACTAAAGGAAGTATGGATAACTGGCAAACATACGGCGCATGGCAATATCAGTTACTAAATGGCAGAGATCAGATTCCCCCGACACTAAAAGAAGAACTACAAAGGCGGACAGCAAACTGCAATACCACTTATGAAAAAATAGCCGCAGTATACCAGTATCTTGCATCCACTACACGCTATGTCAGTATACAGCTCGGTATCGGTGGCCTACAACCCATTGCCGCTGCCGATGTACACCGTACCGGATTCGGTGATTGTAAAGGACTATCCAACTATATGCGTGCCATGCTTACAGAATTAGGAATTCCATCCACTTATACTGTAATCAGTACTACAAGCAGACGCCTGTTAGCCGATTTTGCCAGTGCCAACCAAAATAACCACGTCATCCTGCAAGTGCCGCTACCTAACGATACACTTTGGATAGAATGTACCAACCCTACTCTGCCTCTGGGTTATGTACATCACTCCATAGCCGGACATGATGCTTTACTTATCGGCCCCGATGGCGGAACACTTTACCGACTACCGACCTATGCCGACTCCTTGAGCACCCAAGTCAACGACGCTCTCATCTCCCTTCAACCGGATGGAAGCGCCAAAATCGAGGTAAAACAAAGTTCACGCCTGTTTCAATATGAGGATAAAGCAGATATCATAAACATAGAACCTGCCCGGCAGAAAGACTGGCTACGCTCAGACATCAGTCTTGTACAAGCTAAAGTAGATAATATTCGCTTCAAAGAGACCAAACAAAAAGAGCCTCAACTGGATATTCATTACACCATCGAAAGCCGCCAGTATGGAAATAAAACCGGAAAGCGTCTGTTCATCCCCGTCAACATATTCCATAAAGGCTTCTATAGCCCAAGCAACCAAGGTGAGCGTACTCAAGATGTTCAAATCAATTACGGTTATCTTGATATAGACAGCCTCAACATCCGGTTACCGGAAGGATACAAAATAGAATCACTGCCTAAAACTACAGATATGGAAACTAAATTCGGCAAATTTCATTCTTCCATCACCTTAGAAGAAGGTGGAAATATTCTTATTGTACACCGGCTATTGTTCCATCAAGGAAATTATCCCAAAGAAGATAATACAGATTTCATGGATTTCCGCAAAAATGTCGCTACACAATACGCAGCAAAAATCATAGTGAAAAAGAGCGGGGAGTAACAATTACTCCTCGCCAACATTTTCGTAAGTACGCTCTTCCTTTATTTCTTCCACACCCGAAAAATCCGTATAATATTCACGGGATAGTTTCAGATATTTATCAAATAAACGACGGGTAATAACGAACTCATCTCCACGGGTAACAGGTATTCGTGCCTTATCTGTCTGAACCACATAAGCCAATTCCCAATCCGCCAATTGATTATAAAAGTCATTCGCGCGAAAATCCTCTCTGCCATAAGCCAGAGGCAACCCTTCTTCCTGATAGTCAGTGCCTGCATCCAGATGTCCTTGCAACATTGTATAGAATTTCTGCCAACGGGGCAAGTAATAGCCACTGATCAGCCCTGCCCACTCACGCCACGAATAATCAAAAATACGCGGATCACCATCAGCTCCCCAAATAGTTACCAAAGAAGTCGCATCACGTTCCATCAAGTCTTTCTCCTCCTTTGTCTCTCCCCAACTACGAGCCTCCGTCAGCCATTTGTCAAAGCTATACTCACTTCGCGTATAAAGCAACTCATCCATATCACTCAATAACTCAAGAAAACGTCCCGAGTGCAAAGTGAAAGCTGCTTTATCTTTAGCAACAAATGCTTCTGCCGCCTTCTTGTGAACTAACTGCCCCAGATTCGTCATCATTTGACGTTGTACATCTACAATATCGAAACGATAAGGTTTGGAAGCAGCCAATTTATCAGCATCTTTCAAAAGTTGAGCCTGCGCCTGAATAACCAACATCGGTTCGTATGGAATGCCTAGTCCTGCATTTGGTCCGGACTTTTTTACATCCAATGCCGGACGGGCAGCTACAATAGAACTTCTTTCCGTCCCATTTGTACCCCGCCGATAAGGGCCTTCCAACAGATACATCCATGCTTTTTCGGCAGCAGCAGATTTCGCCCCATAGCGACGTTCGGCATAAGCAGCAAGCCACTCCTGTAAATGGATACTGTCAGTATGGTTAGGCATTTCAAAAGCCAGATCATAGTAAACAGGATTCTGTTCGATAGCCTCCATAAAAAGCCCAGAGCCACATACATTCGGATAACGTGCCTTTGCTTTCTTGTATTGATTGGAAGCAAGCAGCGCCAAGTCACCATGCATATTGATACGTCCCCCGAAATTATGAAGATTGCCGGCTATCACCGGATACCCCCATCCACCATTAGCAGCTGTTTTCGAACCATTCAAATCTAATATGAGTAAAGACTCCTTAGGAATTGCTTTCACAATATCTTCCCGCATACTCCACGCCTGCATCACCCATAAAGCTCCCGTATCAAATGTCTGGAAGAGCTTATGTATGGTCTGTCCCACGCTTTTTAAATATTCAGGTGTATCTACCGGAGGGGCACTCTCATGAAAAGGATCGGCAGCATATGCCCCGTAACTGCCGAACAACTTATCCTGTTCTTCCAGAAAAGCTAACCCCATCTCATGAAACAAAGGATCAGTCGGGTCCAGTTGAGCAGTACCATCGAAACCGCACCATTTCCGCTTCATACTAATCTTAGCCTGCGGATACTTCTTCTGCAATTCCCGCGGTACATATCCTGAAAAACCCTGCTGAATAGGTTGCATACCCAATTCAAGTTGACGTGCCAGTATCTTTTTTCCCAAAGCCACATGTTTATCTATGACTGATTTGGGCAAAGGACCTCCATAGCTCTGAATATTCTGCATCCACTGCCATGCCGAATGCCCAGGCCCGGTGAGAAAAGCACGAGCTTCCTCCTCCGTAAAGTTAAAGCGCAACAGTGTATTATACCATACCCCATCCAGTCCAACAGAAAACAGAGGCATATTGATAGCATTCATTGCCATATAATCCAACTCTTGCTGCCAACGTTCCCAATTCCACCATGCTGCAGTATAGCTCACTGTGCAATAGTTCATGTAAACGCGATATTTACCATTAATAATTCTCCGTTCCTTATGTGCAGGCTGTGGAAGCTTTTCAGGTAACTCCAATTGATTACCAAACCAAGATACATGTGCATGGCACGTATACTTCAGATACCAGTTAAAAGCAGTGGCCAAAGACACAGCATTATTTCCCCGCAGGATAATTTTCTGCCCGTCGCCATCCACTTCATAGACATCATTTCCATTCTCAGACGGTATTATTTCCAACCGATATTGAGAAGCATAGCCCGGAGTAACCCGTTCTATCAAGTCATACACAGCCTTTTCCGACGAACCTGTAGCCCATGCCTGCAAGTTGCTTAAACACATAAACAAGGTAATCAAATAGAAATTCTTCATAGTATATTATTTTGGTGACAAAAATAGCCACCCTACCAATAAAGAGTTATTGATTACGTACCAAATGTTTGAACTCATGTTTCAAAAAGAATAAATATTTCGATTTATTTCCGATCACTGTTCGATAATAAGCGGACAGTTGTCCGATAATGAACAGGTTATGCTTTCAAACAATCACTGATTATCAACATATTACTACTTTGGCACAGGAATTGACTTTTATTAAGCGAAAGCGGTCAGCAAAAAAAACAAAGATTAACTGCCACTTTTCAGCAAGTAGTTCCGTCTAACAGATAAGAGCGAAAACCAAATAGAATTAGTAACAATTAAAAAATAAAGATTATGAAAACTACAAGTTTATTTAAAGCAGTCGCATTGGTAGCTATTATGATAGCAAGTGTTCTTAACTCCAAAGTGAAAGCTCAGGATGGTTTCATAACAAATCAGGTGATGAACGGTGAATTGGTAGCATCAAAAACTATCTTCAAAAAAGATGGCTCTTACCTCCAACGCCACATGCAGTACACCTTTGCATACGATGATCAGAACCGTTTGATAAGCAAAGAGGCTTCCAAATGGGATGGCGCAAAAGATGAATGGGTGCCCTATTTCAAAATGACTTACCAGTATAGCGATAATGAAATAATAATGAACTATGGTCGCTGGAACGAATCTCACAAAGCTTTTGACGAAGCAATTCAGAAAAGTGTATACGAACTGAATGATGCAAATATGCCGACGGCTTACAAAGCCTACAAGCAAGATAATAAATCAGATTGGACTTTGGTTGACCACAAACAGATGGACTTCACAACTAATCTATTGGCAATTGCAAAATAAAAATACAGAAATTAAAGTTAACCATTAGTTAAAGAACACGGTCCGGGAGGCTCGTGTTTCTTTTTTAATAAGGTTCAAGGGGGATTGAGACTGTTCAGCACATTACGTGAAGAGTTAAAATAATATCACTAAAGGGCATAATCGTTCTGTTATCTTTTAAGTACCACATCTCAAAGTGTTATCTACAGAACACGTGTTTTGCAGAAAACGTTTATCTGTAAAAAAACGTGTTTTATAAAAAACATTGCGTATTATATTCACTGGTTCCTCTTTATTACAAATTGACTTTTCCATAGCCGACTTATTCCGCAGATGCGTCTTCTATAAATTACAGATATTTCATCCACAAATAGCGCAGCGGCTCAAGCAATCTTCCGGTTATGCTGATGAAAAAACATGTCATCTTCCAGTCCTCAATGCTCATTTGCAATAGAATGGTTCTCAACCAACTTACTCAACAGCAGAAAACAACTTTACTGCGATTTATTTATTCCCAATCAATATACTATCCAGTTTATTATATAATTCGATAGTTTCATTTGGCGTATCACAATTCACATATACAGGCATATCCTTTTCTCTTTCTATATGAATAATTGGAAACAATTTATTTTTCAAGTACATAAAGCATCTTCCACTGTTTCCAAGTTTAAAATATCCAATATTAATATCTTTAAAAGATATACCATTATCTCGGTATGCAATGTTAGGGAGCCTATCCTCCAATTTCACCATAGAAATAGTGGAAAGTGGAATATCAAGTGTATAGCTCCCCTTTATCTCAACTTTTTGTTCATCAACATATATTTCACCGGACATAGTAATCATATTGTTTGCCCAATAAACAATGCCAACTGTAGATACAAGGAAGCAGACAATTGCTGCATATTGCCATTTACTACCCTTTGATATCACTACAAAACACAGCATCACGATAATAGCCATTGCCAGCAAGACAACAACACCTATCCCGTAAATGACTGAATCCGGCAAAAAGAGCATGAAGACGCATTGTGTCAGAAAATATGTTCCAGCTGCTATAAAAATCAAAATTTTAGTCAGCCTGACATATTTATAATTTTCACACACAATATCCTCCGGTAAAACAAGCCGTGATATTCTCTCGAAAAAGACTGCCCACAATAATAACATTATTGTAATGGCAATATTAAGGCTAATAGCTCCCATCATTCTTCCGATCCCTAACTTTATAAAATAAACATCAAATATATACAATTAATGTTTTTCGTTCATCAATTTATTCTTTAGAACTGATAGAAAATTATCTCTATCTTCACAACTAAAAACATACTTTCTTCCATTACATTTCTTCACAAGGAATGCTTGTGAATAATCCCCGACATAAGAAGTATAATATCCAATTTTTTTATTATAAAACCTACCAACAAATCCACAAACGCCTCCTATACCACAAACCCTCACATCACATGAACCATCTATTTTATATATATCCAACTCTGTAATATCCGAATATTTTATCCTTACCACCCCAATTCCCCGATGTAATAACAAACAAGAATCTGTGAGTTCAACCGATATCGGAGTCAAAACATAGACCAAGATGAGCGTAGCAAAGACTACAAAGAAAATAAAAGCAAATGTAATCACCTCAGCAATACCATAATTATTATCAAATAAAGAAATAAAAGCCCATAAACTTATCGCTATGAGAACAGGCAAAAATACTGCACTGAATATTTTCACAAACTTACTCCATCTAACTTTACTTTTCATCGCTCAAATACTTTAGTTATTCAAATTCTGAATAATGTTTGCATAGACGAATTGCTTAATATCTTCTTCTGAATATTGTTCTAAAACTTTTGGATGTTCTGATCTAATATACTCTATAGCAGCATTTGTAATATCAGCATAATACTCACTAACCAGCAAGCAACCATCTTCCACTTTCATTGGCACAATATCTATTACGGACAACTCCTGCAATTCAGAGGCTAATAACTTCCATCGTTCTTCTGTTTTTAACTCTCCAAATCTATACTACAAAGATAGTATTTACCACTAAATCATCTTAATAATACAATTAAAATTGCAGCAATTCACTCCACAATAATCTATCAAATGTACACATATTCCGAAAAACTATATCGTAGTTACATTACCAAACTTATTTTCTCGTATATCTCCTGGAATAAGTGTTAATATCAAGTTATAAACAGGTATCAGTACAAACCAACCAGATTTATTAACATCATGCATTCGCCTGACACTTACAGCAATAGTAGGCAACAAAAATACAAAAGCCAGAAAAGGACCAAACACATAGATACCGATAATAAAGTCTATCACGGTAGCTATAATGAAGAGAATGTAGAACACTAAAATATATGACCAATATTCTTTTCTACTTGCCCTTCCATTAAACACTGCATACTTTTTTAAAGTATAAATAAAACATCTAATTAATTCCATAGTAACTATTTTATAATATTACACTATTTTTACTGTTTTCTAATCAAAATATATTGAGTATATAAACTCAACGTCTGTTGAGGAGTTTTACAATTAAGATATATAGGCACCTCATTCTTTCTTTCAATTCTTAAGTTTCATTAATAACATTAACCGTAACAGCAGAGAATGCAGTCTGGAAATCAACTGTTACCACCTTATTATATAAGGAAGCACACACGAGTTGGGGAATAACGCCACGAGTTTTGGGAGTATTTTCCGGAGTTATATCACCAACCGGCTCAATTGGATCTCTATCTCCATCCTTCTGCGTAAGCATTATCTTCGTACTACCAAAGACAAACTGTGCGTTCACAGAACCGGCAAGAACCCAAAATGAAAATAAAATAAATAATACCTTTTTCATATGCATCAGACTTTTGTTTTATGGTGGTCAAATTACGAAAGTCTGTGCAAACAAAGTGTGTCATAAGTGTGCCATCACCTATTTTTTTGCAAAATATCTTCAAAATCACAATTTTGCTCAGCACCTATCCGCTTGAGCAAAGCACTTTTCTTTCGATAGAGTGTTCTTCTGGAAAGGTGCAATAAGTATTCTAAATGGGAGAATGGAAAGCCTGCCAAATTTAAACATACCAAATGGAGTTCTTCTTTAGATAATTGATACCTTACACAAAGATCTGTTATGGCATTATTCCACTGTACATCCATCCCAACAAAAAATTCCTGCCATTCCTGATCGCTTATTTCTTCATCAGATTCATCCCTATCCTGATAATCTTGTATAATAGCCTGCATCTTTGCGTAAAGCGGTGAGTGCAGAAAAGCCTCTTTCGCTAAAGTCCGCCGCTTCAAAATCATCTCGTCCAGTTCTGCCTGTAATTTTGCTCTTTCTTCTTCATCAATCTGATGCGAAGCCAATTCTTTTCTCAAGTTTTCAATCTCCAGATCTTTTTCCGTTATATCAGTCTGCAAATTAGCGTAATGTTGACTCAAATCCTGATTGACCTTTTCTAATTGTTGCTTGTCCTTTTGCAACAAGTCATTTTTTCTTCGATATCGTTTGTATAGAGAAAGAGCAACTATGATAATCATTGCCGTTATCAATATAAAAGCATACAGGTACATATTTAAACGCCCTTTATAATATATCTTTTGAAGCATTGTATGCGCATCTGTTTCTGCCTCAATCATTTCATTGGCAACTACACTCCGACGAAACTTATAAAGGCTATCTTTATATGCAGAACTGTTCCTCTCCAGTTCTACGGATAAGGCGGCATTTCCCTGAATCATTGCGATGTCTGCCAAACGCATATAAGCTCCTGCCTTCTTTCCATAATCTTTACTCATTAAACTTTTATTAAGATAGAAAATTGCAGAATCATACTGTTCACATTTATAATAAGCATCTCCTAAAATCAAGAAAGCGTGATAGGAGCGTGCAGTATCCTTCCGCAAGGAAAGATTTAGTTTTGCGTAATACAAAGCTTTTTCTCCCTGATTCATTCTACTGTACAAATTACTTAGTGAAGCTGAAATATCAGCCTTCAAACCATTATGCTCCATCTTATCTGCCACCACAAAAGCATTCAGCAATTTCTGTTCAGCCATAGAAAAATAATTCCCCCCTTTCATCAAATTAATAGAAGCTTGCCTGGATAAAGCTTCTGACCAAAGAACAGTATCCTTCACTTCTTGAGCTATTACTTCCATCAACTGATAAATAGAATCCGCTTTTTCATTAAATCCCTGCATATTATAGATAAATCCTATATTATTGTACACCAATCCCAATTGTCTTTTTTCTTTCGCTTTCTCCGTCAAAGGTGCCGCAATAAGAAATTCTCTAAACGCTTCCGCCTGCCGGTTCATATCCCTATACACACATCCCCAATAATAATGTGCCTTTGCCTGCATGCGCACATCATTCATTTTATCGTAATATGCCACAGCATAGCGTATCAACGAATCATCCGTCTGCACAACATAATTCTTATCCCTTGCCTGCGTCAACAACAATACATAATAAGCACTATCAGCCTGTGTAGTAAGTTTCTCCATTGAAATATCCTGCAAGATACATAATGCACTGTCCGGCCGCGATTGCATAAGAGAATCCGCCAATATCAGCTGTCTGTTATTACTCTGCCGCTCATTGCAGGCTACCGGTAAAAAAGCAATCAAAAGAATTATTAAAGCTATATTGTTTTTCATTGTATCCGTCATATTACTACAAATTGTAGCTCAAAGATAGAATTTTATATCAAAATATAAGAATAGTTTGGTAATAGTTTACTTCAATACAAAGAATATAACTTTAACCCCGTCAACCGGATTGCAAAATGGCTACACCCTTTCACCCGGATGGTGTAGCCCTAAGCATAAAAGGGTGTAGCCATCCGGGAGAAAGGGTGTAGCCATTACAGGGAACTGATTATTAACTATTTATAAGTTTCCAAATTCATAAGAATGAAGAAACAGACATGGCCGGAAAGACATCCGCACCTTCTCATAAGTTTCTCCGTTGTATAAAAAAATCGGTTAATCCTTCAGATATTGCAACCGTTTTCCCCAGTCTTCCATAACTGCCTGACGCCACTTGTAGACAGTCTCAGCCCCCTGAAGGTTCCGCCAGAACAATGCAGGGTCACTCTTGTCAGTGTACCAGTTGGGACCCACCTTGCAGTCGGTGGCAGACTCCCGGCCCGGCCACAGGTTTTCAATGGTTATGACACCTTCCAGCGCAGGAAAACCGGGTATATCGGAAGTAATGGTATAGGGGAGCGTGCCGAGGTAATACGTAGAATGACGCACGGCATAATCACCGCCTCCGAGGTGGAATCCGTCCCATTTCTGCCGCCCTATGGTGAGGGTGAAACAGGCCGAGTCGGCGGGAATATCGGAACGGTCGGGACCTTTGACATGAAACTCGATAATCGAATAGATGGGTACGGTGTCCGCAGCCGTGGTAAGCCGGTGGAAGACCGGTCGCGAACTGCGTGCGGTTGGTTCGAAGCTGCCTCCCCATGACTCGCCCTCAGGATCATCGGGATTGCCGTCCATCACATAAAGAAGTGCCGGTGTGTCGCCCATCTTGGGGATGCCCTTGTAATAATTGATAAAGTCTGCGCCAAGATGCCCTGCACCTTTGATGTAAGCATCATAATATCCGGCATTGTATTTATCTTTCACTTTATTTTGGGTGATAAAACCCCGATAAGAAGCGTTGTCTTCAATCATCCACAAGTTGGGAAAATTCTCGACTATATAGGCATAACTGTTAGTACTCCACTTTTTGTTAGGACCTCCAATCCAGTAGACACGGATTTTGTCAACAATGTCAGGCGCATCGTGAAGGGCTTGAGCCACGTCGTCAAGTCCGCCCCACACAGATATCCACAGCGGGCGTTCATCCTGCCGACGCGCACATTGCACTATCCACCGGGAACCTTCGGTGGGAGTAAGGAATCCCCGATAAGGAGCCGCTCCCTTACGCCCTTGCTTGGTTATGGCGCGAAGTTCTGCGGGAGACATCAGCCCCTTAATATGTTCGGACAGTTTGGGAAGGTCTTTCTCGTAGAGGTCGATCATGCGGAGAATTTCTTCCCGGTTTCCCGAACCGTAAGAAGGAGAAGAGACAATTCCTTCAAGGTCAAGACAATCAGTATACATCAGCAGATGAGCCATTGACTGATTGTCGTCAGGATCCGTTCCCCCGATGTCAGTACTAACGAGCACACGCGGTTTTATAATGTCAGTAGCCTGAATCTGTGTCCCGATCAGGCCTAAGATCAAAATGGCAAGTAATACTAATCTTTTCATGATAGTTTGCTAATTTAAGATTTATTCTGCAAATTTACGCTCGAAATTCAATTTAAACCACCCACAAATTCGTAAAAACATGTCAGATTCCGAGAAATTGAAGACTTTCGATGAAAAACGTGACGAGTTTAAGCCCTACGGCCTGACGTGTGAGATCTGGCGTCCGCAGCTTATGCCGAAAATCGATCGTCATAACGAGATTGAGCTTAATTATATTCCCGAAGGGGACATTACCTATTTTTTCTCTACAGGAAAAGTGACGGTTCCACCTCGCAAAATTACGCTGTTTTGGGGACTTATACCCCACAAGATCATTAAAAGCGAGTCTGACGCACCCTATTTTGTGGTTACCATACCATTTAATCTCTTTTTAAGCTGGAGGTTACCTTCAAGCATTGTCGATAAGATTCTCGGAGGGGAAGTTGTGGTTGAGACCGTCAAGTCAGAATGCGGACTCGACAAACCAATGTTCGAGAGGTGGGTTTCTGATATGACAGGCAAGCAAAACCAAGAGGCGGTAAGCCTTGAGATTCAAGCCCGAATATTACGGTTAACCAAAAACATGTCTGTATCCGGAGCCAAGTCCACTGCCATACTTAACCCTGCCGATGCGTCAATTTTGGAAAGGATTGTTATCTATATTGCCCTCCACTATAACCGCCCGATAAAGATTTCCGATATTGGGCGGGCTGTGGGGCTCCACCCCGATTACGCCAATGCTATTTTCAAGAAGGCCTTTGGTTGCACGTTAAGTCATTATGTAGCAGAAGAACGAATAGGCCAAGTCAAACGCAAACTTATTCTGACAGACATGAGCATAACGCAGATAGCCTTTGAATGCGGATTTAATTCAATCAGCCGTTTCAACAGTACTTTTCTTGACATCTGCGGACAGACTCCACGACGCTATCGCGAACAAAACAGATGAAACTATATCAGACTTCTACATAAGTAAGTTTTACTAAAGTCATACCAAAAGCCTATCATGCCATTTGAATATGCATACTTAATATGATAATTACTATAGGACTACCCGTTGGCGGAATCAGAGACTGTTTAGCATCCTATCAGAGCCGTATCAAAAAGGAATCAACCCCTGTTTGCTCCGTACCATCTCCAGACAAGGGTACTTCTAACCGAATCTGCTACGGAGTTGGTACGGACCGGATACTGCCCAACCCCGACCCTAGTCCTTTTTCGGGGTATGCACGCGAAGCAACATAAATCAGACTTCTTCTCCCTTCAGCGTTGCGGAACTGGCTTCGGTAATCTTCACCATCACAAAATCACCAATACGATGTGTGCCACGGTCGAATACCACTACGCGGTTTTGCTCTGTACGTCCTACAAGCTGCTCGCGGGAACGTTTGGAAACTCCTTCTACCAACACTTCATAAGTCTTGCCAATGCAACGGGCGTTAGACTCGGCAGACAGACGATTCTGCAAAGCGATAATCTCATTCAGCCGACGTATCTTCACCTCTTCAGATACATCATCCGGCAGATGCTTGGAAGCATACGTACCCGGACGCTCGGAATATTTAAACATGAAAGCCGAATCGTAACCACATATTTCCATCAAGGAAAGGGAAAGCAGGTGATCTTCCTCCGTTTCGGAATGGAAACCGGAAAATATATCTGTAGACAGACCACAATCGGGGATGATACGACGAATAGCATCCACACGTCCCAAATACCACTCACGGGTATATTTACGATTCATCAATTTCAGAATACGAGAGCTTCCACTTTGTACAGGCAGATGGATATGCTTACATACATTAGGGACTTGTGCAATGACTTCCAGCGTTTCGTCACTCATATCTTTAGGGTGCGAAGTAGTGAAACGGACACGTACCCCTGGCGCAGCCTCGGCTACAGTACGGAGCAGCATAGGGAAAGTAACAACCTCCCCATCCGGTTTCTCAAAACGGTAGGAATTTACGTTTTGTCCCAACAGAGTAACTTCCTTATAGCCTTTAACCACGAGGTCGGACACTTCGTTAAGGATGCTTTCCACATCACGACTACGCTCCCGCCCACGGGTATAGGGAACGATACAATACGTACAGAAGTTATTACATCCGCGCATGATGGATACAAATCCGGAAATGTGGTTTCCACAAATACGCGAAGGGATCACATCTCGGTAAGTTTCGGTAGTAGAAAGCTCCACATTGATAGCTTTCTCGCCTGCCTCTACAGCTGCAACCAGATCAGGAAGAGTGAGATAAGCATCAGGCCCTACCACCAAGTCGACGTGATGATTCGTTATCAAATCATCCTTTACCCGCTCGGCCATACATCCCAATACTCCCACAATCAGATTTCGTTTTTTCTTTTTAAGTGAATGGAAGAACTCTAAACGATTCAGGATTTTCTGTTCGGCATTGTCGCGAATGGAGCAGGTGTTCATAAACACGGCATCCGCTTCTTCCAACGTATCTGCCGTTGAGTATCCCGCCATCTGCATCACAGAGGCAATCACTTCACTGTCCGCCACGTTCATCTGGCAGCCATAGGTTTCAATGAACAACTTCTTGTTGTCATCAGCAGTTGCAGATTTAAAGTCTGCTCCCGTTATTTTTTCCATAATTTCTTTTTTTTTATTTCGGTTGCAAAGATACGCCTTCGGCACTAAATTACAGATGAAATGAGGAAAAATAACACTCAATAGTTAGAATATGAAGAATTTCTGATAATTAATGTTAAGAGACTAAACATTTTTGAGGTAGATGTTTGGCGTAAAGCAATTAATTTCACAATTTTGTGCAATGAAAGAAACATTAGATTTTTTCATAGTTAAGGTTTAGGTTAAAAAAAATAAGGGGAGCTGTGAAGCTGCCCTTTTTTCATGTTTAAAAATTGGCTGTAATTCAGATAATTTAGTTACCTTTGGCGATGAAAAACTTAAATGAGTATGGATGACATATTACAGTTTCTGTTAATCGCAGGCATAATCGTTATCGGAATTGTCAAACAATTCAAGAAAGAAGCAAAAAAGAACGCTGACAACAGCCCCGCTATGCCCATGCCGGACACTGACTTTGACGATGACGCACTGCCCATTCCCGAAAGCTGGGGAAAGACTTATGGCGGATATATCCCCGAAGGTCCCCAACCGGAACCGAAACCCGTTTCCACAGCTAAAGAAGAATACCAATTCTCTTCTTCAAAACATATTTTTGGAGGAGATCCTGCAAATACATCCCCCAAACCTATTACGGCTCCGCCGAAACAGAAGATTTCTCCTCCTCCATCCGTACAGCAAAAGCCCGAAACTGATTCCGAATATGCGATCCATTCGGCAGAAGAAGCACGAAAAGCTATTATCTGGTCGGAAATACTGCAACGAAAGTATTAACAAACGGAAAGTTGAGAGTTGAAAATGAAGAGTTGAGAGTAACTCTTCCGGTAACTTACGAATTTTCACACAGAAAAAATAACTAAATACATTATGGCACTCAATTACATCTCGGCAGCGGAAGCTGCAAGCCTGATTAAACATGGCTACAACATCGGCTTGAGCGGATTTACTCCCGCAGGAACAGCCAAAGCCGTTACGGCTGAATTAGCAAAAATAGCAGAAGCAGAACATGCAAAAGGTAATCCCTTTCAGATAGGTATCTTTACCGGTGCTTCCACGGGTGACTCCTGCGACGGCATACTTTCACGCGCCAAAGCTATCCGCTACCGTGCTCCTTACACAACCAATTCTGATTTCCGTAAAGCTGTGAACAACGGGGAAATCGCTTATAACGACATCCACTTGTCACAGATGGCACAGGAAGTCCGTTACGGTTTCATGGGCAAAGTAAACATTGCCATCATCGAAGCTTGTGAAGTGACTCCCGATGGTAAAATCTACCTGACTGCAGCCGGTGGTATCGCTCCTACAGTTTGTCGCCTTGCCGACCAGATCATCGTGGAACTGAATGCTGCTCACAGCAAGAATGCTATGGGTCTGCACGATGTATACGAACCGCTTGATCCACCTTACCGTCGTGAAATTCCTATCTACAAACCGAGCGACCGCATCGGTCAGCCGTATATTCAAGTAGACCCGAAAAAGATTGTAGGTATAGTAGAAACCAACTGGCCGGATGAAGCACGTAGCTTTGCCGATGCCGATCCATTGACTGACAAGATTGGCCAGAATGTAGCCGACTTCCTGGCTGCGGACATGAAGCGTGGTATTATCCCGTCAACATTCTTACCGCTGCAATCCGGTGTAGGTAACATTGCCAACGCCGTACTTGGTGCACTGGGACGTGATAAAACGATTCCGGCATTTGAAATGTACACAGAAGTGATTCAGAACTCCGTAATCGGACTGATTCGCGACGGTCGTGTGAAATTCGGTAGCGCTTGCTCACTGACTGTAACCAACGACTGCCTGCAAGGCATTTATGACGATATGGATTTCTTCCGTGATAAACTGGTACTCCGTCCCTCGGAAATCTCCAACAGTCCCGAAGTCGTTCGCCGTTTAGGAGTTATTTCCATCAACACAGCTATCGAAGCTGACCTCTACGGAAATGTAAACTCTACGCATATCGGCGGTACGAAGATGATGAATGGTATCGGTGGAAGCGGTGACTTCACGCGTAATGCTTATATCTCCATCTTTACTTGTCCGTCCGTTGCCAAGGAAGGCAAAATCAGTGCTATTGTTCCGATGGTATCTCACCATGACCACACAGAACACGACGTCAACATCATCATTACCGAACAAGGCGTTGCTGACTTGCGTGGTAAGAGTCCGAAAGAACGTGCACAGGCAATCATTGAAAATTGCGTTCACCCGGATTACAAGAATATCCTCTGGGATTACCTAAAACTAACCGATGGTAAGTCTCAGACTCCGCAAGCTGCACGTGCTGCACTGGCTATGCATGCAGAACTTGCCAAAAGCGGAAATATGCAAAACGTAGACTGGGCACAGTACAAGTAAATACTTTAAAAACGGGGCTTGCCACCATACAGATAGCAAGCCCCGTTTATATTTTCTACAAAAGTCATTATACGGCAATCCAACTGCCCAATATTTTTCCTGCATTATAAACAATACAAAAACAGAAAGCAACAATACCTATATAGACCAACCAACGAGTAAATTCATTTCCCATAAGCTTTTGCCAAACACTCTTCAATACATCAATTATTCCTTTCATTTTAATTGTTTTTCTTACATGAATGATCTACTTTATCTTCCTCTAATCACTTCATCACACACGGCATCCTGAAAAGCACGCGCCTTAGCTCCTGAAAGTACATTTTGGTTCATAATGGCAAAAGCAATCTCATGTCCGTTTGTTGTCCGCAGATAACCTGCCAGACAATTAATAGCTGTAAAAGAACCCGTCTTGGCATGTACATTCTTATAAGAAGGAGTTCCGCGTTTCATACGATACTTCAATGTTCCATCTACACCACCGATAGGTAAAGCTTTATATAGTTTCTGAAAAACATCCGTACGCGAATAGGCAAATTTAAGAAAAGCAATCAACAAATTGGGAGAGATATAGTTATAATTGGAAAGTCCACAGCCATCAGCCAGTTTATAATAATCCGGATCTTCTCCCAAAGCTTTTATCTGCTTACGGATAACAGAGAGCCCATCTTCATCGGAAATATGCTTTTTACCAGTGGCCTGCGCGCCCAGACGACAAAGCAAAGCCTCAGCATTCAGGTTATCGCTTTCTTTCATAATCTGGTTGATTACATCCTGAATAGCAGTTTCCAACAAAGCTATTTGAACCGAAAGACTATCCTTCTGCAATTCGTTGAAAGCATAATTTACAGGACATTGAATACCTTTCGCCTGCAGACGTTCGAGGAAAGTATGCATAAAGAAATCCCGTGAAGAATAAATATTCACCATACCGGTACGCTTGCCTTCTACATTCCCTTTTACAACTATGTTGTTACCATTCTGTAGCCAATCTCGGGAAACTCCGAAACGCCCGGCAGCAGGAGTACGGGATTTGGTTTCATTCGTTACGGTATAATAGGAAGAGGCAGGAACACAATCGAGACTTGCCAAATGACCCCGTTCACCGGGAGAAGCCGTAACAGTGACCAGACCTTTATTCAGCATCAATGGCGAGAGATAAGGTTGATAGGAGGCAGGCGTATCATCCCAAGCCCAACCGCTTCCCCAATAAATGGAGTCTTTCATAGAAACATCTCCATATACATGGCCCGATATCACCGAGAATGGGAAACAACTTACCGCATTTACCAATGAATCCAGAGCTTCATCATCAAATTCAGGGTCATATCCACCCACAACATACAAATCACCTTTCAGCGTATCTTGTTCAATCACGCCCTGATACCATACTTCTGTTTTAAAAGGATCATCCGCATCCGGATGGGAAAGGGCGGTAATAGTAGTCAGCAGTTTCATAGTAGAAGCCGGACGAGAGAGCTTATCCGCCTGATAAGTGTATAAAGACTTCCCGTCAGTCAAGTCGTATATGGATATGCCAACGTTGGAGCCGACAGGAAGTTGATATTTAATCAAGGTATCCAGACGGGAAGAGAGGCCCTTAGCAGCCGTATTTTGCCCCCATACGGTCACAGGGATAAACAAGAGGGAAAGAACAAGAGACAACAGATATTTTTTCATGTTTATCGGGTTACAACGCTTCTTTAAAAATCTCTGAAACCGTGGGATGCGGGAATACTATTTTCTTCCAGGCTTCAGTAGTCAGTTTCAGTTCGATAGCCATGCCTGCCAGAGTGATAATTTCAGAAGCCGGATTACCCAGTATGTGCGCTCCCACTATGGTCTCGTCATCTGCTATCAGAAGTTTACAAACTCCATTCACTCCTTCGTTCTCAGCAACAAAACGACCGGAATAAGCCATCGGGAGTTTTACAACACGATAATTAATACCTTTCATTTGCAGACTTTCTTCTGTCTGCCCTACTCCTGCAATCTCCGGATTGGTATATACTACACCGGGAATAGCCCAATAGCTCATGACATCTTTCTTGCCAAGTATTGTATGCACAGCTACTTCCGCCTCACGAACGGCTGTATGTGCCAGCAAAGAATAACCAGTCAGGTCACCACATATATATACTCCCGGAGCAGAGGCTTGCATCTGTTCGTTTGTACAGATATTCCCTCTTTCCGTTCTTTTTAATTCCAGATTCTCCAACCCGAAACCTTTCGTTACCGGACGACGACCTACACTCATCAATAGTTTCTCAGCAAGCACGCTGCCTGTACCTTCTGCATTCTCAAAATTAACCTGTACTTGTGGCTTCCCGTCTTCGGAAGAAGCCTCAGCAAGAGATACGACCTTCGTACTAAGCATAAACTTGATTCCACGTTTAGCATATTCCGCACGCAGAAGAGCGGAAAGCTCTTTATCCATACCTCCCAGGATTTCATCAAGCATTTCGATAACAGTGACCTGCACGCCCAGACTATTAAAGAAAGAGGCAAACTCTATACCAATTACTCCACCACCAATAATGGCAAGTGAAGCGGGAAGTTCCTTATTATCTAGAGCATCGCGGTGCGTCCAGAAAGGTACAGTATCCACTCCGGGAATAGGAGGGATGAATGTTTCCGAACCGGTACATAGAATCAGATTCTCGCACTCATAAGTCTCACCACTACACTGCACGGTATTCTTATTGATAATGGTAGCTTCTCCCTGCACGATATTCACTCCGTGGGCAGTCAGCTTACCTTTAACACCCAACACCAGTTTACGCACCACTTTCTGTTTACGGGCAATAATCTTCGATAAATCAAATGAGGCTTCGGAAACAGTGACTGCATATTTGGAAGCATGACGCGCAGCATCATACGTTTTTGCCGAATACAATAAAGTCTTGGTAGGGATGCAGCCTTCATTCAGACAGACTCCACCTAAACTTTGCTTTTCAAACAACACTACGCTTAGTCCGGCTTTCCCGGCAGCTTCGGCAGCAGTATATCCCGCAGGACCTCCACCGATAATGGCAACTTGGTATTTCATAGTTTCTATTTATTTATAGGTATATTGCAACTCAAGACCAGGATTCTTTTCTTTAAGTGCGGCTATCAGCCCTTCCGGGTCAGCAGGAGTAATCGGGAAAAAGCCTTTCTTCAATCCATTTTGATACCTGACCACCATCTGGCGAACGCGCCATTGCCATCCTTTGGCAGACGGGTTATAGAGGATACAGTTCACTCCGATCGCCTTCTGAGATACACCGAACACTGTCTTCACCCAAAGGTCTCCATTTTCTTTAATGATATATTTCCTTTGGTAATTACTGATCAGGAAAGGAATAGCCACAATGAATCCACATAAGGCAGACGCTTCTTTCAACAACAGGTATGCAACGCACATAAAAGTAAGAACAAATACTATTACCCATTTTTCAGTAGTAGTCATACCTTTCGATTTGAATATTTTTTCCATGTATACAGGGGTTATTTATAAACTGCCTGCAAGTTAATAAAAACCTCTCTTATCTGCACAAAAGAATTATCCTTTCTTTATCTTTTTCACCGTACGCTTCATCTTTAAAGCATATAAATTCAGTTCTATCGAAGATTCGGTTTCTGTTGTATCTTCCATCTCTTCTACAGACAATAATTCGTGAAGTAACTCGCTACTGCGCTGGGTTAATGTTTTCTGTTTGCCTTCATCTGTTTCTGTTGACAAGATATTTAGATTACGAGAGAGCTCTCTCAAATGGGCAAAAGACTCTATAATAGCAAGAGTTGTAGCCGTAGCACGAGGACTTTTCAAAACGGTAGCAAGCATGTAAAGACCTTTTTCGGTGAAAGCTTTAGGTATTGCACGTACTTTAGGGGATAAATTTGCGGTCGAAAGTTTCGACCGCAAATGTCGTATCTCACTTTCATTCAATTCAATAATGTAGTTCTTAGGACAAGGTACAACTAATATTCTACAAAAAGCACCGCCCCTTATCTTTTTCTTACTAAAAAAACATACCTTTGCTTGCAGTATTCCTCAATAAAATACGTCTATAAACAAAAGCTATTTAAACTAACGGAACTAAAGGTACATGAAACGAACAAACTTATTCCAACTGCTATTGTTCTCCACTTTCATTCTTTTATGTGGGACAGCTTGTGATAACGGTGAAGATGAACGCCTTTCTCCTATGAAGAAAGTCATCATGGAAGGAAATAATAACAGTGTGGAAATTATCATGAGCCGGACCAACTGGAAGATAGTTTCACTTACTTCCCTTGATGGATGGAACCAGTTGGCAAGCGGACTGGAAGGATTTGGCACGATCTATTTTGACTGGGGAAGCATCACAAGAGATAAAGAAGACGCCCTGACCATACAGGCCAACGAGAACCTGGAAGATGAAGAACGGGGACTAATTATCAACCTGAGTACCAGTAGCGGACTCTATACAGAACAGATCATTGTACAGCAAAATCCCGGAGATAAATATGAAATAAAAAGCATCACCTACTCACTGGAAGAAGGAGACGGAGAATTCTGGATGGATTCACGCCCCTATGGCCTTACCTTCCGAAACTATACGGACAATTCCACCACTACTACCATATTTCCTTATGACCATGCACCTGAAGAATATCAGTTCCATTGCCCCAACGATCTTGCCTTCAAATTATTGAAGTACGAAGAACCTTTAGTGGATGTCCCGGAAATAGTAGACGAAAAAATACAGTTGACAGGTGAGAAAGTAAAATATAGCCTATTTCCACAACAGTATGACAGCAAACTAAAGTATACGGAAGTGAAAGTAGAGACTCCCCCTCAGAAACAAACCAAAATTTCGGGACTGATACTCTATAAATTGCACCAAATAACCTATACATTGACACTCACAAATGTACGTACACAAGAAGAGAAAATTGTAAAAGGAGAAATGTCGAGGAAGTTTCCTTATTTTCACACGAAACCCCGTACGGAAGTCAGCGAACTACCTTCGCAAGAATAACTCATTCTCTATTCACTATAATACCCAGCATCGTAATCTCTTTTTTACTAATGCTGGGTGATTGCTTTTCATCCAGCTTACGACAAACCAACTTCGCTACCTTCAAGGCGTCTTCCTTCGTTGCAAAAGCTATTTTCCTCCCTACAGCAGGTATATAAGGCTGACGAATCAGTGTATCTCCCTTATGGAGTACCATATACCCATAGCCACCCTCCGCCTGCATGGCGCGGCAGGTAAATTCCGTCTCACCGGTATTCGTGCAGCCGAAGAAACAAGAAAGGCATACTGCCACCAGGGACAGTACACCAATCTTTACAATAAACACTAGCTTCATAAATCACAAAAACACTAATCAACATCTTCCTGCTCATAGGGCAGGAGTTCATAAACATCATCAAAATAGCTGGTTCCCGAAGCCCCCGTCAATACAAAGCCACGTTTGCCCGTAGAGAAAGATACAGCATAAGCGCGCGACGAACCTCCTGAACTTACATTATGTACATTCGTCATTGGCGTATAGTCATCATCGGAGTCACCATACCACAAATCCTCATCAGGATCATACACCCAATAATCACTGGTTACCCCACTACGGGTTCCGGTAGCAATATACCCTCTTCCGTCTATCACGAAAGATACAGTACCTAAGCGCGCTATGGCGTAATCATCATCATAATCTTCATCGCTATTAGTATTGGCAATGTCGCGCAACTGAGTCCAGTTGTCACCATCAAACTTCCATAAATCATCAACCAGTGTGTTATTGTTCTGCCCACAGCAGACATAAGCTACATCATCTATAACGAAAGCCGTACCATACCAACGTTTATATCCTCCGAATCCATTTACGATTTCCCATTGTTTTCCGGTAGCGGCATTAGGATTAAAACGATAGAAATCTTTCAGATAATTATCATTGAACCCTGTACCCACATAGCCGTACCCTCCGATTGAGAAAGCCAATGCACCGAGACGTACACCACCGCCAAAGTCATCCCTCTGCGTCCAAGTATTCGTAGCGGGATCATACTCCCAGGTATCTGCCAAATATATGGGTTCGGTCTTCTGAATACCGGTAGTAATGTATCCTTTGTCATTCAAGGTAAACGAAGCCGCACTATGGCGTCCCGCTGCCGCATCGGGCATATCGGCACATTGTGTCCAATAATCTCCATCCATATTGTATTCCCAAAGGTCTTTCAGATATGTCTTATTCGACCCACGATAGCCACAACACAGATAACCCTTATTTCCAATGGTGAAACTGCTGGCCTGTCCCCGCGCTACACCGTCCAAGTCCGATCTTCTCATCCATACACCCTGCGTGTATTCATCGTCGTCCGTACAACTGCCAGCCAAGCATCCAACCGCCAGCAGTATCATTCCAAATAATAGTCGATTCATTTTTCTCAGAACTTATTTTGATTTACTATATTTTTGGTAACAAAAGTAGGCTACAGGTACTTCATCAACAAATATAACCGACAAACGGCACCAAATTTCCGGTAAATACCTTTACCGATAAAACCTGCTCGATAGCCGATTTTAATAGGAAGATATAGAAGTTTCATTTTCCTTTGCGACTCTAAAAACCGCAGCAATGAAAAAGTTATTGTATAGTCTGATTATAATGATCGCCACCATCTGTGCTTGTCAGGATGAAAATTCAGAATTAGGACAAAGTCTGGTGAACAGTTCTTTCTATAATGTATATGTAGATACTTGTACGGTGGACATCAGTACCATTCTTATGGACTCCATAGAGACCAGGGGAGACAGTATTTGTCAGTTAGGACACTATAAGGATGCCTCATGGGGTGAGGTCTCCGCCGCTTACTATGCCGAATACTCTAAAAACAGCTTTACTCCCAACGAGGATTATAGTTACAGCTTCGACTCGTTAGTACTGAGGATGACGCCTTCCGGCAACTTCTGGGGCGATACCTTAACACAGCAACGAATATCTGTTTACCGGCTAAAACAAGCCATCTATCTGGACGATGACGAAGATTTATACAACAGTACTATCCTGCCTACCGAAAGCATGCCTCTATTCAGTTTCACTTTCACGCCACCCCCCGGACGAAAGAAAGAGTTAGAAATACGTCTGCCCGATGAACTGGGAAAAGAGTTACTGAATGATCTCGTAACAGAAGAAGACTATTTCGACAGCCAGGATAAGTTCAAAGAAAAGTTCCCCGGACTGGCACTCATGGCCGAAAACAGCGGAGAATGCATCACCGGATTCATGGTAAACGATTCATCCATGGCCATCACTCTGCACTATAAAGAGATAGCCAGTCAACGCACAGAAAAAGAACTGACCTTCAGTGTGAACACTGATTATGCCTATGCCAGTATCCGTCACGATCGCACCAGTACCCCTCTCGCTACCTTGGAAAGCGGAATAGAGAACCTTATCCACTCCGGCAGTCTGGGCAGGCGGGCATATATGCAAGGATTGACAGGATTCTATAATCAGATAGAATTTCCCCATCTGAATAACTTGCAGGATGCAGGAGAAATTGTCTCCATAGAAAGCGCCACACTCTACCTCTATCCGCTGGCCGGAAGTTATAACAGGCTAAACCAACTACCGGAAGATATACGCCTTTACATCACAGATGAAAACAATGTATTGGAAGATTATGTATACGGCAGTGATGGTGTTACGGTACAGACCGGAAATCTGACAGTGGACGATATGTTCGGGCGGGATACTTATTATTCCTTTGACGTAACCGAATTCATCCGCAACAACTTCGGTACGTGGGGCATAAAACGACAGAAGCTACTCCTGAGTCTACCAGAGAATGAAATGACAATGACTTTCAATCAAATAATCTTCACCAACGACCCCGACCAGGAGAGACAATGCAGATTAGAAATCAGACTTAAAATATACAACGAAAAATGAAACATTACCACCGGATTCCCCTTATGCTGTGCAGCTTCTGTGCGGTAAGCCTTTTCATCATAGCCCAAAATAACACCAATCTACCCACTTCTATGTATGGAGTGGGTGAACTAAGTACCAGTGACGGCGGACGTTATGCCGGAATGGGCAACATAGGTATTGCCCTGAACAGAACCGGATTCCAAAATACCTTGAACCCGGCAGCCATTACTCGAATGGACAGCACCTGCTTCATATTCGATGTCGGTGCATCGGCTTCATATGCCCGTTATTCCTTTCAGAATGATCACAGTTCCAGTTTTATGGGTAATCCCAACCGCTTCAGCATAGGATGCAGAATCCTACCACGCTGGTATGCCATGATAGGTGCTGTACCCTATAGCAGCGTGGGCCACATTATCCAGACCGAAGAAGAAGTGGAAGGTATGCCCGGAAGTTATACCTATTCCTTATTTGAAGGATCGGGAGGACTATACCGTTGTTATCTTACTAATGCCTTTGCATTGACCAAACGCCTGTCCGTTGGCATAAATCTGGGTATCATACTGGGAACGGTAACCCAAAGCGAAACGCAAGAAAGTGCCATTGTGGAGTACGAATCTTCTAAGCGTGCTTTTTATGCCGACTTCGGAATACATTATGAATTCAATACCATCGGAAACCAAAAGTGGGCAGCGGGACTTGTATTTGCCCCCTCCCTTCAGGTTAACCACGAAAACAATCTGACCTATAGCAATTCTTCCACCAGTGAAGGTGTCGATAAGAGTTATCATAGCCGGACGCAATATTTGCCTATGCACATCGGTGCCGGAATATCAATGACTACCGAACGTTGGGTAATGACCACCGATTATAATTATCTGGATTGGAGTCGCAATACCTCATCTTACACTTCCATGAAGTACGAAAACCAGCACAAATTGAACATCGGGGGAGCCTATATTACCAATCCACGCCTTCCCCGGTCCACTGAATTGATGGGGGGAATAGGTTTAAGTAATTCGTATATAAATCTGCGAGGTGGAAAAATGCAATACCTGGAAGTGAGTGCAGGAGCAAGTTTTCCTATCCGGTACTCCTATCTTTCATTAGGCGCCACCTGGCGGAAACAAATCAATTCACGCAGCAGTCTGATGCAGGAAAGCCGATTCAGCATGAATCTGAATATTACGTTTGGAGAAAGAATATCACGGTCAAAATTGAGGTAAGGGAATAGTATTCTTCTGACGGGTTATGAACTAAAAGAACAGAATAGCGGTGCATATTGTTTACAAATGATATATAGTCCTAACATAGTCGTATACTGAACCTAATTCAGTCGTATAGTGAATGCCATTCAGTCGTATACTGAATAGGGTTCAGTATACGACTGAATAGGGCATGGTTTAACAACGCTGATAATCAGAAAGCTACAAGAGCTTATGCTGCTGTTAATAAATTCTAACAAATTCCTGCGATATATAGCGCAGCTACTTTATCGCCCTATCACTTTACCACCTTATCACTCTTTAATTCCTTTCTGTAGGATATGAGTCAATTCCGGCAACAAGCATTGAAGCATACTAAAGGACAGAATAATCAGAAATATAATTCTTCAACTTCTTTCGGTAAACCTCTCCGATAGGGATACTTCTTTTATCCAGAGCAATTTTACTGCTCTCTATGGTACGTATGCAATCTTTGCGAATAATAAACGAGCGGTGCACACGTATAAATTCATCAGAAGGTAACCTCTCCTCCATATATTTCATTGTACACAGACTCAGTATAGGCTTTGGTTCATCCTTACTATAAATCTTCACGTAATCGCCCAACCCTTCGATATAAGATATTCTGGATATATCCAAACGGAAAATCCGATTGTCAGACTTTACATAAATCACTTTAGACATTTCGGGCTGAGATGCATCTGCCTGAGACTTTTCGGAAACGACAGTAAGCTGCATCCCTGTTTCACCTTTCAGACTGAACCAGCGCGAAGCCTTATTCACCGCTTCAAAAAAGATAGGAAAATTGATTTCAGATATCAGGTAATCCAATGCATCCAGACGGAAGCACTCAGCGGCATACCGGGGAGTATCTGCAATAAAAATGACACGGGTGAACGGAGAAAGCAATTTACTGAATTCCATTCCGTTAATTCCCTCCATTTCTTCCTGCCCGATTCCTACGAAGTAAAGGTGTACCTTGTTGTCATAATAACCTTTCAATGCCTCAATAGGATTACTGTACTTCCCACACAAAGAAAGAAAGGGTGTTTTGGCTATGAACACTTCCAGTTGTTCACTCACCTGTTGGTCGGCATGCAAAATAGCACAAGTCAAATTCATCATCATTTCTCTTATTTTTAGAAATTAGACGGACTACTTTCTGGAAGGCTGCAAAAAGAAAATCGAGAATTAATATTTCTTCACTTCACTTAAACGATTAGTAAGAGTTTTTATGAACAGATCTTCCTTCACCGGAAGCAACACAGCACATTTTCCCTTCGTCCCGTACTTCACCAGCACATAGCGCATCACGGCGAAACGTCCTATTTTCATAGAAGAGGCTCGCTCTACAGAAATAATGTCTTTCAGGAGGATTTCCTCCGAACGGGAAAAGCGACCGTAAAAAAGGAGAAGCCTGCCGTCTGTGGTCAGCGTATACGTAGTATGGATAAGGCGCTCGATAGCGATGATGAGCAGGAGCATAAAAAGAATAGCCATAACGGCATGCTGCATCCACATGGCATAAATGACGATGATCGTTGCCAGCACCAAAAACAAATATTGTCCCACAGCAATGCGGGCATGGAAAATACGATTCATTTTATTCTGTTTTTGCTGCTAAGATAGGTATTTTTATGGAACGACGTGAGTTATTCTTCTAATATCTCCCTCAGTTTATCACCTAACTGCTTTTCTCCCTCCAACCTCATTTTCCAACATACCGATTTATGGAACATATATACCTGCTCGGCAGGCAGGCAAAACAGTTTCTCAATTTCTTCTACAGACTGTCCAAGGGCGACCAACATACAAAGCAGTTCCTCATCTTTCGTAACACCGGGAATCAGTTCCTGTACTTTCCCTATAAAGTCCGGATAATGGAAAATAAATATCTCGCGGAAAACAGCACCACGCGCTCCGCAAAGCATATCTTTCGAAGCATAAGGCGAGTCTTCGGAAATCATTTCTATCAAAGCCCGACTGATCTCTTTCATACACAATCGGGATATTTTCTCTACTTTATTCATTGTCGGTTAGTTTTCTATTATTAGTTGCAAATTTGCAGAAACTATAAGATAAAATCATAAACAGCCAATATACAATCCAATATACAAAAATGTATCTTCCTCATTATCAACCATAAATAAAAGTCATAAAATTATAGATATCATTTTCTTTCTTTTCCAAATGGAATTGTATCTTTGCCCAAACAAAGTAAGTTTTTAGAATCATGAATATAAGGAAGCCATTATTCTTGCTCTTACTATTTGTAGGAGCTTGTTCTACTGATTCACATTCTCCAAGCACAGAAGATGTCGGACAGTGGCAACAAACAGTAGAAAAACTCACCACATTACTAAAAAAGGAAAAATTCCGGGAAACTGAAAATATGACTAAAATAAAGTTAGCGGAATTACTGGTAAATGTAAATGATACAGAAAAGAATGACACGCTGATCAAATATGCCCGGCAGATACTTTCTATCTCTTATTACAACTACTTAAAAAGTAAGCAATTTCGTTCCGGCATAGAGTATATGGATAGTCTCAGCCAGATTCCGTTCATACAAGAAAACTGTAAACATGAACTGTTATCCGCCCGGGCAAGTATGCACCAAATGTATGGAGACAATGAACAAGCCATCGAGTTAGCCAATGAATACCTGCAACTACCTGACTATGAGGACACAGACCGCTTTATTCCACAAGCAGAAATAATCAGCGGAGTTTATATCTATTCCGGAAATGATATCCCCCAAGCCATCCGAATATTAGAAAAGGCCATGAAAGCTTACCGGCAGGGAGGAAAGTACCGGAATATGCTTCGCATCATGTCCCGACTCGGTATTTATTATCGCCTCATCGGAGAATATGAAAAAGCTGTCGCCATTAATCAGGAAGCCATCAGCAGTTATACCGACAGCATAGCTCCCCCTAATATCGTAATAGCCTATGGCGAACAAGCCAACCTTTATGCAGAACTGGGCATGTACGACCGTGCCTTGCAACTGAATACGAAAGCCCAACATTACTCGCTTCTGAAAGACAGTTTCGGACTGGGCGATCTCTATCGTTACCGGGCGGCCATATTCGGTCAAACAGGAATTAAAGATTCAATATTCTACTATTTAAACCAGGCTGAGAAAATATCAGCCCTACAAGGTAGCTTCAAAGGAGTATTTGTGAACAAAGTTACTACAGTAGAAGCCTATCTAGACTATACCGATTCTGTACAAAAGGCGTTAACGCTTGCGTTAAGTATCTGTCCGGACAGTTCCCGCATGCCGCAATGGGCCAAATATGAACTGGAACTTCATTTAGGGCGAGCTCTATTACAAACAGGAAAAGCTACGCAAGGAATACCTCTGATAGAGAAAGCCGCACAAGATTTTATAAGCATGGATATGAGATCCGGAAAACAAAAAGCCAACAATATACTTATGGACTACTACCTAAGTATGAATATGAATGACGCATTTGTCCGTTGCTATAAACGTAGTCAAACTTTTACAGATTCACTGAATTTAGCTGAAAAGATGCGTGCTGTCGCTGCTGCCAATATCCGGTTTGATACCGAACGGAAAGAAAAAGAAAATACTTTGCTCTCAGCACAAGTGAAATTGCAAAAGCAACAGTTATTCTATAATATATGTATTTCAATTACCCTGCTGTTGACACTTATCATTTCTGTTGCCTATTTCATAAATAAACGAAAGTCCAATCGTTTGCTCTTAGGAAAACATAAACAGGAAATAAAGAAATTAATCACCCGCCAGCAAGAACTGAACCGCCGTAACGAGCAGTTAACCGAACAGATAGAACAGGCAATGGCTACCAACAACCTGACTTCTATCCGCCAACTGACCGGGCAGAACCTTCTCAGCAAAGAAGACGAAAATGATTTCAGACAATCGTTTGCTGTAATACACCCACTTTATTTACCCAGATTACGGGAATATTATCCGCAACTCACCCGCAATGAAGAGTTGCTTGCCATGCTTATCTGCATGAACCAAAGTACGGATGAAATAGCTCTGATTATGGGTATTAACCGTAACAGCGTCAATATGATACGTTCACGTATGCGAAAGAACATAGGACTTGCAAAAGAAGAGTCTCTGGATGAAGTTGTTAAACAGTTCTTATCATAATTTTATGAATTAATATACGGGAAAAGTACAATGAAACTACTTATTTCGTAGCTTTGCAGTACTTAAACATACAAAATATGATTAGAGAGTTCGACTTTTTAGTAATTGGTTCCGGTATAGCCGGCATGAGTTTCGCTCTGAAAGTAGCTCATAAAGGTAAAGTAGCGCTCATCTGCAAAACGGAATTGGAAGAAGCTAATACATTCTTCGCACAAGGGGGAATCGCCTCAGTAACCAATACACTGGTAGATAATTTCGATAAGCACATTGAGGACACCATGATTGCAGGTGACTGGATCAGTGATCGTGCCGCCGTAGAAAAAGTGGTACGTGAAGCACCCGGACAAATCAAGGAACTGATAGAGTGGGGAGTAGAATTTGACAAGAATGACAAAGGAGACTTCGACTTACATAAAGAAGGCGGACACTCTGAATTCCGTATCCTGCATCATAAAGACAATACAGGCGCCGAAATACAGGAAAGCCTTATCAAAGCTGTAAAGACGCATCCTAACATTGAGATATTCAACCGCCATTTTGCCGTAGAAATCATCACACAGCATCACATGGGGATTATTGTAACCCGCCATACCCCGGGTATCAAGTGCTACGGAGCCTATGTATTGAATGAAGATACAGGCGAGGTTGATACTTTCCTCTCTAAAGTAACTCTCATGGCTACGGGTGGTGTGGGTGCCGTTTACCGAAATACGACTAACCCATTGGTTGCCACCGGAGACGGGATTGCTATGGTATACCGTGCCAAGGGTTTCGTACAGGATATGGAATTTATTCAATTCCATCCAACTGCCCTTTATCATCCGGGAGACCGCCCCTGTTTCCTGATAACAGAAGCAATGCGCGGGTATGGTGCCGTATTGCGCAACATGGGAGGCGAAGAATTCATGCAGAAATATGACCCACGTCTTTCTCTTGCTCCTCGTGACATTGTAGCACGTGCCATCGACAGTGAAATGAAACAACGTGGTGATGATCATGTTTACCTGGATGTTACCCATAAAGATCCGGAAGAGACCAGGAAGCATTTCCCGAACATCTACGAAAAGTGCCTCAGTTTAGGTATTGATATCACAAAGGACTATATACCTGTGGCTCCTGCCGCACATTATCTGTGTGGTGGTATCAAAGTTAACCTGAACGGAGAGTCTTCTATCAACCGCCTGTACGCTGTAGGAGAATGTTCCTGTACTGGTCTGCATGGAGGCAACCGCTTAGCTTCCAACTCTTTGATTGAAGCAGTTGTCTATGCCGATGCTGCTGCTAAACATGCACTAAGCATGCTCGACCGTTATGAATTCAATCATGAAATACCTGAATGGAATGCAGAAGGTACTGTGACTAACGAAGAAATGGTGCTTATTACTCAAAGCATGAAAGAAGTCAACCAGATTATGGGTGCGTATGTAGGTATTGTACGTAGTGACCTACGCCTGAAACGTGCTTGGGTACGTTTGGATATGATATATGAAGAGACGGAAGATCTTTTCAAGCGCAGCAAGGCATCCAAAGCTATTTGCGAGCTGCGTAATATGGTCAATGTCGGTTACCTGATTACCCGTCAGGCAATAGAACGCAAGGAAAGTCGCGGATTACATTATACGATTGATTATCCGCACGCAAAGAAATAGTATAAGGACCTCCCCTATGAGGGCATACGCTTGTAATGCAAAACGCCCGGATGTTTCTTCAAACGAAACACCCGGGCGTTCTTTATCATAGAAATAAGAATTTCTTAATAGTTTTCTTTCTTCACTTCGAAGTAAGCCTGCGGATGCAAGCAAGCCGGACAAACTTCTGGAGCTTCTTTACCTGTGAAGATGAAACCACAGTTACGGCATTGCCATACTACTTCACCTTCCTTAGCGAATACTGTAGCATTCTCGATATTATTTACAAAAGCCAAGTACCTTTCTTCATGACCTTTTTCAGCAATTGAAATGTTTCGGTACATAGCAGCAATTTCATAGAAACCTTCTTTTTCTGCTACGTCAGCAAAGTGAGGATAATCCAGAGACCATTCTTCATGTTCACCAGCAGCAGCTTCTTTCAGGTTATCCAATGTAGTGCTGATAATACCGGCAGGATAGCTTGCAGTAATTTCTACCATACCACCTTCCAGATACTTGAACATACGCTTAGCGTGTTCCTTTTCCTGGTCAGCCGTTTCAGTAAAAATAGCAGCAATTTGTTCGTAACCTTCCTTCTTTGCTACACTTGCAAAATAAGTGTAACGCATTCTTGCTTGTGATTCTCCTGCAAATGAGGTCAACAGATTCTTTTCTGTCTGAGTTCCCTTAACACTTTTAGCCATAATCTTTTTTCTTATTTAGTTAGTAAATTACGTATCAATTGTCGTTAGTCATTCATATTAACAACACAAAAATAAGTTTTTTGTTTGATATTTACACACTTTTTATTCATTGTATTTATCTATGAAAGCATAGATAAAATCTATTTCCGGAAATATAATTCGGGAAAAACTTTATCTTTGTATTTGGTAAACATAAATACTTCCGTCTATGAAGACAATAACTAAATTATTAATTCTCTCATTCATAATGATGGGAATTACAGCTTGTTACACTTCTATTCCGCTAAAGGTAGGTGAATCGGAGAATAATACGACCTATCAGGTCAGTTATCTCTTTGAGCACGATGGGTGCAAAGTATATCGCTTTTATGACAGAGGCAACTATGTCTATTTTACGACACGTGGGGATGTTACCTCCATCAAGAACGATTCGACTCAGGAGCGCAGGGTTACAATCTATAGAGATACGATCTATTCAAGCAATAACGAACTAAAACCTTAATAGTCATCTGTGTAAGTCAGCACCTTCAGTTTTTTCGAGATTCTGTATCATTCTGCACTATTTCTACCACAACCTCTTCTTCATCAGTGTATGGATTTACAATCTCAGCTACTTCAGCAGCAGTCTTCGGCTTCACAGTAATGCCTTCTTTGGTCTGCTCAACATACGCCATACGTCCGTCGGGTAGATAATACAGGTAGTCAATGCACACGCTTCGACGCCCTGTGGCACCGGATTTACTATCTATGGTAAGTATTGCATTATGGTAGAACAGATAGTTTTGTCCCTTGAATTCAATGATTCCCGGATGTATGGTAAAGCTATTTTCTGCCATTCCTGTCAAGACTCCACGATACGTCCATGGGCCATCCATGCTTGGTGCCGTGGCATAGCTAATGGTTTCACGCCCCTTACCCATCGATGCATACGTCAGATAGTAAAGATTTCCACGTTTATGAATCCATGGACCTTCCACAAATTTCGGCATTTTAAGAATCTCTATGTTTCCGTCCAGTTCTGTCATATTGGGTTTAAGTTTCACTAAGAAGCAGGTACCATTACCCCAGCTCATCCATGGTGTGCCGTCATCATCCACAAAAACAGTCGGATCGATATCGTTCCACCATCCACGAGGACCGTTAGGAGTCATATCATCTGTAATAAGCGGTGTACCCCGAGCATCAATGAAAGGTCCCGTCGGACTATCTGACACGGCAACGCCTACTACTTTACTATTATATGGCGCATCAGCCTGCACCGTTGTATAATAATAGAATTTCCCATCTTTCTCTACAACCTGGGAAGCCCATGCTTCTCCAACTCCCCACGAGAAATCCGTAGGTTTCAGCACACAGCCATGATCGGTCCATGTTTTCATATCTTTTGTTGAATAACACAGCCATTCGGTTATGTTAAAGTCCTGTCCTTCTTCAGCCTCATCGTGACCCACATAGAGATACAGTCTACCATTATGCACCATAGGTGCCGGATCAGCGGTAAACTTATCCGTCACTATCGGATTACCTTCCGAAATAAACTTCACTTCATTTCTTTTCTCACCACAGGCAGATAAGATCAGATACAAACTAACAATAAAAAGAGTGTTTCTCATGATCAAAAACAATTAAGTAAGTAATTCTATTTTTTATATTCTCACTGAACCGGTGTAAATTTATAAAGAAGTACCCCATGAGCCGGAACATTGAGAGGCAATGGTTTCCGTCCTGTATCCAAGATTTTTATATCCTTTTGCCTCCAAAGGTCACGCACAGTTTGTTTACCAGTAATGTTCAGTTTTTCAAAATCACGGAAAGAGATATTAGCCTTTTCTCGGTCGAAATTACAGAAACCAACCGCCTTACCGCCATCCTCAAGTTCTTTCACATAAATACGTAATTCTCCTATTGAATACGCACATGTGGCTTGTTTACCCAAAGGATCCTGATTAACAGCTATCACCTCATTGTTAGTCAGCAGACTTAGGGTGAAATCATCCATTTTTTCCAAATCGCAACCTATCAGAAGTGGTGCAGAGAATAAACTCCAAAGACTGAAATGGAGATACTGTTCGTCAGGTTTAAGCTTGGTTTGGTGAGGATTTCCCCAACCTACAATACCAAGAACCAGCATGTCCGGATCATTCCAGTTACCAGGTTTCGCCCATGCAGCTGCACGGTCTTGAGAAAGAGCAATACCTTTTACACTTTCCCAAGTATCCGTGATATCGTTAGTCGTACGCCAGCACTGGCCTCCGACGGCATCTCCCCATTTCCAAACATCTCCCATACCATACTGGCACAAGTTATAAACAATGTCCCTGGGCTGTTTACGTAAATAATCACCCATAATCTTAAATGGCTTTCTACCGGCAATTGAATCCCCACCCCCTTGAAATGCCAAGGAAGACACACTGTAAGGATCCTTATCTAAATCACGGTCAAGAACTCCCCCGTAACTGCACCAATCATATTTCAAATAATCAAATCCCCATTTACCATACATATCAGCATCTTGCTTTTCATAACCATAACTGCCTACGCAACCTCCACAAGTCCACGGACCAGGTGAAGAATAAATACCCACTTTCAGTCCAAGTGAATGTATATAGTCCGTTAACCCTTTCATATCAGGAAATTGAGCATTAGGTATGATATTACCTTGATCGTCACGCAACCGTCCACCTCTGGTCCGGTCGTTGGGATCTCTGTGATGTTGCCATGAATCATCTATATTGATATAAGTCCAGCCATAATTCACTAAACCACTTTCAACCATAGCTCTTGCTGCTTGCTTCACTTTCTCAGCCGAGACTTCATGTCCGAAGCAGTTCCAACTGTTCCATCCCATCGGCGGAGTAAGAGCAATCCTGTCACCACACTCAATACGAAGTTTTCTTTCTGCCGTCCCTTTCACATTTTTCGCCTGCAAAACCACTTCAAATGTACCAGCCCTAGTTAGTTTACCCGTAATCAGACCCGTCTCCGGGTGAATCTCCAATCCTGCCGGTAATCCCTCTGCTGCAAATGTCATCGGACGATCGCCTGTAGCCGCTATCTGATATTGGAATGGGGAACCGGGACGCACCCCAAACACAAAAGCCCCATTAATTCTCGGCGTTGCGGGAGCAGGTGGAGTCAGTATATAAGGTTCCGTAGCAATGAATTTAAGTGTAGGAAAACTCTTCTTTCCTTTTGATATTATCTTTGCATCCGCCCAGTCAGCATGGTCATAGTAAGGCCCGTCACCACCATCAGCAACTATCAGCTCAAGCCTTTTGACTCCATCCAATGAAACCGAACATAATTTAGGCGCATCTCCTGCCTTTACAATCCCACTGGACCAAAGCCTGGCTCCATCTCCTATTACAATAAATTCGGCAGACGTTTTATGCTCGATGATCTCATCATCCAGCCCTACCTGAGCCGTAAATGATACGGCTTTGCCATCCAATTGAATTGCTATCTCACTGACTGAATGGGTACCTACTCCACGTTCAAACGTTTGTCCTCCGATTGTCAGGGTTTTACCGTCAACCGACTTATTTTTCATAGCTACTCCATTACCTTGAGTCATAGCTGTCAGATCCAAATCATCAAGCCACACAGTATGGGATTGACCACATCCTGTAGTAATGGACGCTATTACAAACCCTACGAGGGCTAAAAACTGTTTCATATTATTCTTCATATTTTAAGATATTTCCAGATCATTGCCTTAAAAAACACTACAGTGATATCACCATTGATTTTCCCTCATAGACAATGCTCTTGTTCACTTTTGGCTGATAAATTCCAGTGCCCGATTCCGGCGTTACAATTACAATATTGAAAGCCATTCTTTCCTTCATTCCTGCAAACGAACCTTTTCTGTCACTGATAGTAAGGGTTTTATCCGAATCATTCCACTTCAGATCAAACGTGCTGAACTGACCTTTCTCATAATTGTAATTGATTCCTTCGTCTTCATAAACAGAATAAGAACCATCAGCCCCCGGATAAATACGGATTTCCCACGGTTGTTCCGTCTCCTCAGCTGCATACTGTTTCTGAGGTCCTAACGGCAATATAGAACCCGCTTTCACAAATAAAGGAGTCTTCATAAGATCCACATTTATATCAGTGAATATCCCTCCCTTATGAGGTGTACCATCCCAGAAGTCTACCCAGCCGGCTGCACATTCCGGAAGATAAACTTTCATTCGGTTAACACCGCTTTCTACCACCGGAGCCACCAGTATAGAAGGTCCGAACATGAACTGATAGTTTTGTTCCAGTGCAAAACGGTCTTCAGGGAAATCCATCACCAACGGACGCATCAAAGTAGAACCATTGAATGAAACCGCAGCATTTTGTGAATAGATATAAGGAAGAAGTCTATAACGTAAATCCAGATATCGGGCAATGATATGTTCCACCTTTTCTCCATATCGCCACGGCTCGGTATTACTCATATAGCCATGCACACGCATCAGTGGGAAAAATGTTCCTGCCTGTATCCAGCGGATCAACTGTTCATGATATCCGGTATTTGTATACTGGTCGCCTGGACGGAAAAAACCACCTGCATCATAAGTCCACCAAGGCAGCCCTGTCGCCATCTGCCCCAATCCCCCTACGATTTGTCGACGTAAGGTTTCCCAGTCATGTCCTACGTCTCCCGACCATGTGGCGGCTGCATAACGTTGCATTCCTGAAAATCCACTGCGAGTAAAAATCATAGCTCGCCTGTCTGAATCATCCTGACGTAAACCTTCATAGATTGTCTTGCTGACATACATCGGATATACATTCCGGTAAACCTCTCCCGGAGTTTGTTCACGATTGATGCGACGGTTCTGCAAATCATCATTCTCCGGTTCAGTGGCATCCTGCCACCAGGCATCAATACCATATTTCAATAATCCGGTACGGAAATTCTGCCAATAGAAAGCCGCTGCGTCCGGATTGAAAAAGTCAATCCAGTCACTGCCCGGTATGTAATATCCCTTTTCCTTGGCTTGTTTTCCCACTTCGGACTGAGCATCAATTTTAGACCATACAGAGATCATCAGACGCACATCCATCTCATGAAGTTCCTTCATCATACTTCCCGGATCAGGATATCTGTCTTCATCAAACTTCATGGCATTCCAGCCATATTTTCCCCAATATTGCCAGTCCTGTACAATTATATCGATAGGCAATTTCCGTTCCCGGAATTCACGGGCATTCTCCAGCAATTCCGCCTGAGTATTATAACGTTCCCGGCAATGTATATATCCCAGACTCCACAAAGGCATCATGGGGGCAGGTCCGGTCAGTTCCCGATAGCTGGCGATCACTTCATCTCCGTTACCAGCGAAAACCGTATAATCTAACATTTGGGCAACCGGAGAACGGAATACAGTCTCTTCTGAAACAGGACGCCAATATAACACAGGTTTATCATTACGTTCACCTTGCACTTCTATATCGTGCTTACCGGCTGTCAGCTCCACAATGGCAGAAGTAGTGGGAGGCAACCATAAATTATTGACATCCATAATCTTTTGTCCGTCAATAACCAGATAATACTTCCGTGCCATTCGTTGTCCCACATCCAGCAACAAAGAATAGCTACCGGAACGAGGTACTTCCACCGAAGCTGTAAACGAATAGGTTTGTCTGGTTTCCCTTACATTTCCACTCGTACCGGTGGTATTTACCGTAACAGCCTCTCCACTTGCATTAGCGGGAGTCAACTCCACAAATTGGTCTGCCGGATTAAAATCTGTCAATCCATAGTTATTCCACAGCAGCCCATAGCCTTTACTTGAAAGAATAAAAGGAATAGAAATCTGCGTATTTACCTGCGTCAAGCGCCGTGTCAATCCCCGGATATTTAGATAACCGTCCTGAAACTGACCTGTACCGTATATATATTCATCTTTCGGAGAAACAAAATGCTGTTCCACCTGATAGGTAGGTTCATTCTGTACAGAAGAAGCTTTCATGAAACGCCCATCAACTTTCTCTTGAAGAATGATGCGCTTATTCGCATCTTTAAAAGTCAAAACTTCCGTACCTTTGTCGAATTCCACTGAAATTTCATCCAGAGATAGAACCAGCGATTGCTTATCTTCTGTAACTTCATATTCAGGAACAGGAAGTTTTTCTGTATAGATAAGCTCTTCCATAGGCGCCGAACCCGGTTGGGAAAACTGTACCCGGACAGCATTTTGATTTAATGGTATCAGCGAAAGCACTCCCTGGTTCAGTTCAAGAACGACTTTCTCTTTTTGCTTTGAAACACATGCCGTATTCAACAAAGCAACACAGAACAACAGGATGATTCCTGTTGTTCTGATATACTTCCTTTTATTCCTCATAGTATTTAGTACAAGTTATTTAGAAAACATCCAATAATCAAAATACATAAGATTGGTAGCAGGCCGCCCCTTTACTATAAAATATAAATCATGTACTCCGGTCACTTTTGTAATGTCAATAGTCCGTAAGTCCCAACGATCACTTCCTCCTGTACGCGGTACCTTCATTGTCCCTATCAATTGCCCGTCGACACCATCCAGACGGATTTCCAGATTTACAGGATCATTATGCGTAGTTCCTATTCTGGCACTGAACTTCGTTGCACCGGTTGCCTTGAAATCTACACCGCGAACACAAGTATAACTACCATTCTTCATTGCCGTAACAAAAACACCCACCTGATCATTTTTGAAAGACTTGAATCCTTCGGAAAAAGCAATAGTCTCCGCTTCCGTTTTTACATACGGATTCAGTGTCGTAATCCCTTTGATAATACCCTCTGTCATCTTCAGTTGAGGAATAGATCCGTCTTTGTTGAATTTAAGCTCTTCCACACATACCGAACGATTGAATCCACCACCTCCGGGCAACTGTCCGTTATGATAGAAAAAGTAAGTTTTACCCTTGAAATCAATAACTCCCGGGTGGATGGTAAACGCTCCGCCACCGGCAGGCATCACTACTCCACCGTATTTCCACGGACCTGTAGGAGTATCGCTGGTTGAGTATCCGATATGCTCGGGCAGCGGACCTCCCGGCCAGAATAAATAATATTTCTTATCCCGTTTATAAAGCCAGGGGCCTTCTTCATACAGAGTGGCTCTCTGGGCATCGCCTTCGCGTTTACCAAACGATTCTGCTACCAAAGGTACACGTACAATATCCCCGCTGTAGGAAATCATATCTTCATTCAATTTCACATAATACAAATTCGGGTTTCCCCAATACATATAAGCTTGTCCATCGTCATCAATAAAAACCGTCGGGTCAATATCTCCCCATTCACTCTGAACCAATGGCTTTCCAAGCGGATCATAGAAGGGGCCGTAAGGACTATCAGCCACTGCCACTCCAATAGCACCTCTGTTATTGATTCTCGAAATCACAGGCACATACATATAGAACTTCCCACCTCTTTCGATACATTGCGGAGCCCAGGCATCCCCTTTGGCCCAACTGAAATCGGTATATGACAGAACAGCCCCATGATCGGTCCAGTTCACCATATCACTCGTGGTATACAATCGCCAGTCGTTCATCGTAAACCAGGTGGAATTATCCTCATCATGGGTAGTATAAAGATATACTTTATCATTATATACCATCGGAGCCGGATCGGCCGTATAATTTGTCTGAATGATCGGGTTCTGTGCCAGTCCCGAAGTAGCCACCACCGTCAATAGCGATGAAAAGAATAAAGACTTCATTTTATCCATATTGCTTTTTTAGTTTGATTATTCTACAATTAATATTCCACCATTGCAAGGAATTGCCAATTGTAACTCCTGTTTCTTATTTACCTTTATTTGTTTTACATTTCCTTGCAATTCTTCATTATCACTGAATACCCATACCTGATTGCCAGGCATAAACATCGGCAAGGCAATCTTCAGTTTTACAGTTTCTTTCTGGGCATTAACCCCTGCAATATACCATTTATCTCCATGCCTGCGAGCCATAACTACGTATTTTCCGGGATAGCCATCAATAAAGCGTACTTCATCCCATGTGGTAGGAACTTCTTTCATGAAGCCTATCGCCCATTCCGGAGCATCCGTCAGGTTATTCGGAGCCAAGGCAAAATGTTGCACCGGACTTTGGAACAATACTGCAGTAGCCAAAGCAAACACGTCAGAAGTCATACGCCGGCTTCCGCGCGGAGCATTATCCGAATTATAATATTTATTCAGTGCACTGCCGCCAAAGTCCATACTACCCACCGTATTACGGATAAACGGATGCAGGCAGGCATTGAATGCCTCAGCGTCACAGCTTCCCTGAGAGAAATGCAGGTTTTCACTCGCCAATACTGCTTCACTCGACGCATAGTTAGGATACATACGTTCCCAGCCGCGAGGCAAAGTACATCCGTGGAAAATCACCAGCAACCCGTATTCATTGGCATCAGCAAGAATATCTTCATACAGTTGCATGGTAACTTGCTTGTCACCGCCAAAGAAGTCAACCTTTATGCCACGTATTCCAATGCTTTGCATCCATTTCATTTCTTTACGACGGGCTATCGCATTGTCCATAATGCCACGGGGTGATTGTGGAGCATCATTCCAGTATCCGTTAGAGTTATACCACAGATAGAGACCTACCCCTTTCTGCGCTCCATATTTAGCCAGCTGCTCAATCTTATCATATCCAATCTGCGTATCCCACAATGCATCTACCAATACAGACTGATAACCCATTGCCGCCGAGAAATCAATGTAACGCAACTGCTCTTCATACTTTGTGCTTCCATCCATACCGATAATCCAACTCCAGGAACCTCTGCCGTACTCATATTTGCCGGACGCTGCATATAGTGGCTTTACAACATCAAAAGAAACCGTTGTTTCAACAATGGGAGCTAAAGTTTCGCCCAAAGTAATCGTCCGCCAGGGAGTTTCTCCCGGCAATGCAAGTCCGGGTGCAGTTGTACCGTTTCCGTTCATTTCACCTTCTTGAGGAAAACCGATTGTATACAGGCCATTTTCATGTCCCAGCAAACGGCTTCCGCAGTATTTGCTATCCACACCCGTTTCTGAAATAAGTATCCATCCTTTGTCACCATTACGGAACAGGCAAGGGAAAGTATATCCTTCACCCCATCCATTTTTACCCATGGAATCATCCGCTTTATAGGGAGTTTCGTAGCTGGGCGAAGTGCGGGCAAATCCTCCCATAGGTTTACTCTGCGGACACAGGAAAGTCGTACTCCCCTCAGGAAGCACAAAACCGGTCATTTCCTCTTTCACAACGCAGGACAAGGCCTTCTTCTGAGGATACATTTTATATCTGAAAGCAACATCCCGGTCACTTACGCGAAATATAACATCAAAAATAACCTTATCTTGCTGGCTAAACTGGTATACAGCTTCTGTAGCCACATAGTGCACATTGCTCTGCTTTATATTAGGTAATGTATAGGTCTCGTCAATTTTGTTCGACCGGACATTCTGTCCCAAAGACATATCCCGGGAAAAATCACCGACATTAGTCACAAGCCCCAAAGGAGAAGAATGAATGAAAGGAGTACCATTATAGCTGATGCTATATGAAGGTTGCCCATTTTTATCGGAGATAGTTACCAATATTTTCCCATCGGGACTTGTAATTTGTTTCTCTTCTGCTTTTATTGCACCGCAAATTAATAACGCTGCTATAACTAAAAAATGTTTCATAAGTATTAAGTTTTGAGGGAAAGTAGGCAAAAAGTGCCACGTCCCGGATATGCTTTTGTAAATAGATTTAAAAAACGCCATACGCTCTGTTTTCTAAATTAGACATGCCCTACAGAGCATTCTGAAAGGGGATTGAGACTTGTGCTAAGTGTCAGGGATACTTGTGCTAAGTGTCAACGACACTCTTTAAGAGCTTCCCCTCTTCAGAACATCTGTCATTATTTATGCAAATCAGGAGGTAGAGAAGTCAAAGTAATCAACGTCGACATAACCTCCCAGCGACTTTGTTGCATAGTTGAAGATAGCAAACTTGCTTCCCATAAAGAGCCTTGTATAATCAAAGCGCATTTTGAAATCCGTTCCTATCTTTTTCCATTCCTTATTATCCAGGCTATAATAGAAAGTAGCGATATCGCGTTTCGGCATGAAGTCGCCTTCTATACGCAGATAAATGACATCCTGATTAAAATCGACCTGTTCTTTTTCTTCTATATCCACACTGGCTATTGCCTTATTGGGAGTCCTATCAAAATTAACGACATTGGTAGACATAACCAAACGCTTTGCATCCCCTTCCTTCACCACTGACAAAAGCCCGGAATGTCCGTTGAATGCGCTGAATCCGGCTACATCCCCATCCTTCATGCGGGAAACATCAAGCGAAATGGTAGCACTGCACTTCGGCCCTTCCATACGTTGCGTAATCGTATTCGGAGCTAAATACAGGTTATCAACCACCCGGCTGGTCTTCAATCGCAGATAACCCGGACGTTCCGTCAAAGACCACTTATCATCTACCGGATTATGATTCCATTGCCAGTAGAGTGAAAGCTTCTCATCGCTGAAGTCATCACTTCCAAGTATTCCTTTGGTATTTTCAGTCGGATATATCTCTTTTTCCATCGTCAAGGGTACATGACCGTTTTCATCTCCCAGCATCGGCCATCCATCCACCCAGCGGCAGGGCATCAGAGTAGGCACCCGGCCTATTCCTCCGCGGTCCTGAAAAATAACCCCATACCAGTCTCCTTCTTCCGAGTCAATAATACAACCTTGGCCTACTCCTCCGTAACCGTCAAAATCATGTTCCAGGATAACCTTTTTCTCATAAGGTCCTGTAATCGTGTCAGCACGGTAACATACTTCCCTGCGCACCCGACCGGGAATGCTCCAGTCCATGGAGATCATCAACAAATAGTACTTGCCGTTATACTTCACAACCTGGCTTCCTTCCAATAGCCCCTGTTCGTCAGCATCCCGCTCGAATATCTTCATACTGACTCCATCGGGCTTCACATCCGACAAGTCACTCTTCAATTCCTTCAGCTCACCGGTTCCATAGAATACATATACCCGTCCGTCATCATCAAAAAACAAAGAGGCATCATGAAAATGCTGCGTTCTCGACAATAGTTCCCACTTTCCGGCAGGATCGTCCGCCGTGAATATATACGACCGGTAGGGTACATCGTTTGGTGAGAACAATACATAGAACTTACCGTTATGATAGCGTATGGACGATGCCCATTGTCCGCGCCCATAAACAGTTCCACCAATCAAATCATACTTTGAGTTATCAGTCAACTTATCGAAAACATAACTCACTGTTTCCCAATTTACCAGATCTTTTGATCTCATAACAGGCCCGCCGGGCATCAGGTGCATGGTGGTACTTATCATGTAGTAGTATTCTCCCGCACGTGTAATGGATATGTCCGGTATATCGGCATAAACCACCGGATTACGAAACGTTCCCTTCACCGGCATTTCCGAACCAGAACACCCCATTAGTAATGAAGCAACAGTCAGCCATGCCAACATCATCTTTTTCATGATACAGATATATATTTATTTACGATTTATTTCTAACGCGGTTTCCCGGCCATCTACTTGAATCTCCAATAGTCCATGTTGAACATCTCTCCGTCTCCTCCTCTAAAAACGAGGTACAGATCGTGAACTCCACCCACCTTTTCCACATCGGTAACAAAGGTTTTCCACGTATTCCAGCCACCGGTATTACTGATATCGCACACCCCCAGCAATGTACCGTCAAGGTCATCCAAGCGGATTTCAATCTTTCCTTTGGTTATCGTAGCTGCACGGACTTCAAATGTCTTTGCCCCTTTGCCGAAGTCAACCGCTTTCACTTGAAGGAAGTCCCTGTTATGAATGGAAGTAACATACATCCCGCTTTTATCGTCCTTGGCGGTCTTAAGTCCCTGACTCCAAGCCATTGTTTCCGCCTCAGTCCGCTTATAAGGATTCAATGTGCCGACAGGCTCAACTGCAACACCGTCATCCCACCAGGGCAGTTCTTTGATCGTGCCATCGGGATTATACTCCAACTCGGCCACACATATGGAACGGCGTTCATGATGCTTGTCGGTTATCATGAAGTTCAACCGGTAATTAAACCCGAACACATAAGATTTACCTTTATAATCAATGATGCCCGGATGGTTTCCGGAGGACTTCCCATTAGGCTTCATTATATAACCCTTGAATTCCCAAGGGCCTACCGGGCTGGGACTCATTGCATAACCGATACCTTCCGGACAGCATGTACTTGCATAAGCCATATAATAGTGCCCGTTCTTCTTGTATGCCCAAGGACCCTCCTGGAAATGATAAGGGTCTTTCTGATTTTCTATCTTCCGGATTAATTTATCTTTCGTGATTTCCCCCGCACAGGATATCATATCTTCATTCAGTTTCACATACCAGAGATTAGGATTTCCCCAATATAGATATGCCTGTCCATCATCGTCTATCAATACACTCGGGTCAATACTGTCATACTCAGCACCAATCAAGGGTTTTCCGAGAGGATCAGTAAAAGGGCCCAAAGGACTATCTGCAACCAACACTCCGATTCCTCGTCCCTGTACCGGGCAATATAAATAGAACTTTCCATTACGCTCAATACATTGAGGAGCCCAGGCACCATTCTCAAATCCTCCCCAACCTGATACGGCAGGATCTGCCCACTTGAAATTATATAAATTGGCTATGGTTCCATGATCTGTCCAGTTCACCATATCGGTGCTGGTGTAAAGCAACCATTCTTTCATGCGGAAACCTGCCATTCCTTCGGGAGCATAATCCTCGTCATGGGTAGTATAAAGGTATACCATACCCTTATGTACCATGGGGGCAGGGTCGGCAGTGAATTTTGTCTGTATAATAGGGGTCTGGGCATTCAAATGTCCCAGAGGAGAAGCTATAAACAGTATAGCTACCGTCAATCCGGATAAAATAAGTTTCTTCATTACTTCTGGTATTTAAAAATCGATGTTTCCCAATAGTACTAGAATTTCACACTAACTCTTTTTCCGTTGTAGTTAACCACTTTCTGAGTTCCGTCTTGAAGTACGATTGTGAACTTTCTATTATTCAACATTCCCTTATATGCACCTTTTCGAGCCCCTATGGTTAACTGGCGTGATGTATTATTCCATACGACAGGAATCTCTGTATATGCTCCCAGTTCATAATTATAGTTATCAAATTCATCCTCATAAAGAACAAAAGAACCATCGGCACCGGCATATACTCTCAATTCAAGGTTATCCCACGGTTTTTCCGTTGCATACTGCACTTTAGGACCTATTGGAATAATACTGCCTGCCTTGACATACAAAGGAATGACATCGATAGTCGTTTCCTTTTCTATTTCCTGTCCACCGTCATGCTTTTCATTCGTCCAGAAATCATACCAGGTAGCACCCTCCGGCAAATATACCTTTGCGAACTTAGCCTGCATAAAGTCTACCGGAGCTTTATCCTCAAACTTCTGAGCATTATTTCTATTCCAACCATCATTCTCATTTACCTTCACTACCTTTTCCTGAGTGTACTGCGCACTGACCACCGGCGCTACAAGAATGGATTTGCCAAACATATACTGGTCTTTTATATCCCATACATTCTTATCACCGGCAAAATCCATTACCAAAGCACGCATAAAGCTCGATTGACGTTCAGTCACTTCCCAAGAAGTGGAATATATATAAGGCAACAAAGAATAACGCAGATTAATCATCTTTTCAATAGCATCATATACAGGTTCGCCTTTTTTCCCAAATTGATAAATTTCTCTCGGCGTATCAGCTCCATGCGAACGCATCATCGGAGTAAATGTCCCGAATTGTAGCCAACGTACATATAATTCCTGAAACATTGGATTCTTAGGTGCACTCCCGTCATTCCAACTCTTGTTATAATGTCCGGCAAAGAAACCACCTATATCAGTATTGAAATTAGGATTTCCGGTAAGGGTAAAGTTTAAGCCTGCCGGAATCTGATTACGCAGTGATTCCCAGGAAGATCCGATATCTCCCGACCATACATTGGCTCCGTAACGCTGCTGCCCGGCAAATACGGAACGGGTAAGAATAAACACACGTTTATCGGAAGTTACTGCACGTTGGTTATCATATACTCCACCTACTGTCAACAGCGGATAAGCATTGCGTACTTTACGGAATGAACCCAGATAAGTCTTCGTATTAAAGTCTTCCGGTTTCCAGTCTAAATGGTCAGGTTCTGTAGAATCCATCCACCATCCATCCATGCCTAATTTAAAAATGCCTTCATTCAGATATTTCCAGTAGATATCACGAGCTTTTGGATTATAAGCATCGTATACACGTACTCCGGAGGGATATTCCATATCGGGTGGCCAAGTTTCAAGTCCCGACTGAGGCCATGTAGAGAAGTTAAACAGCATACCTTTCTTATCCAGTTCTCTATAAGGTTTGGTCATTGGTCCAAACGAAGACCAGATAGAAATCAGCATGTGCGCATTCATTCCATGTACATCATTAATCATCTTTTGAGGTTCGTTGAACAACGGATTTTTGAAATCCATAGCATTCCACAAATAATTGTGTCCCCAGTATTGCCAATCCTGAATAATTCCGTCAAGAGGAACACCTAATTCACGATATTTTCTCACCACTCCTACTGTTTCTTCCTGACTTTTATAGCGTTCCTTGCTTTGGAAATAACCGTAAGTCCACAAAGGAAACATGGGTACTTGTCCGGTCAATGCACGCATTTGTGCAACTACACCATCAGCATTTCCACCATACATGAAGTAATAGTCTATACAATCTCCTACTTCAGATTGAAAAGACGTCCCTTCCGCTTTATCAGCAAAGTTAGTTGGTGAATAATTATCCCAGAAAAGACCATATCCTTTCACTGACTGTACAAATGGAACCACGTCCTCCACATTGCCCTGTACAAGGTGTTTGGTTTGATTACGTTGTGACATTTTTCCATTCTGGAGGATTCCTAATCCATAAAGAGGTTCATCTTTATCTAAAATAAACGATTGCTTGATTGCAAACGTTTTGGTTCCCGCATCATCAAAATCGGTAAACTCGGGCTTTCCTTTTTCACTAAGCAACGGCTCTCCTTTCGCATTAAAGAAAGACACAACACCAGACTCCAAGTTAAGAGTAACCCCCATTTCACTACTTTTCAGTCTTACAATATTGCCTTCCTGAGTAACGGCAGTCTTCACCTTCTGAGGAGTTTCTATTACAGAAAGGCTCTCCTTTGTATACTTCCACCCATTAGGAGATTTTAGTATTCTTACAATTGACGGAGTATAGAATTGCAATTCTACATCTACAGAATTAACGGTCGCCTTAATTCCCTCAGGAATTTGCTGATAATCTTGCCCCGCAAGTGGGATACAACAACACAGCGCCATTAATATTAATACAATTTTAATTGATTTCATGGTATTTATTACATTTAATGATTAAAATTCGCATTCCATAATTTTGTACGATACAAAAATAGCTGCATATCACTATACACCTTTTTCAATATTAGATATTTGACTTTCAATATTAGATAAATTGATGGTTATCAATCATAATATTCCATCAAATAACCATAATAATAAGCTTGATTGCCATCCATTGTATATTCATCCAATGTTCTTGCCCCCCAAGAATCAGCACCTCCTACGCCATGAATATTCAAATCAATATTCACATTCACATAATCGCGTCCGGGTAGTTCATAAGCATGTCTGCTCTTTTCCAAATCTTCCTCACCATACGGCCACACACGAAAGCAGAGCGGTTGCAAGCCTGTCACTTTTATAGTCCGGTTCTCCTTATCATTCAATGAAAACCAACGGACATCACACCTGTTTGCATTATCCTGTGGAAAAGCATAATCCGTAACAAAACTATTGAGATCCGTTGTATAATAACCGACTAAAGCAGCCGTTTTCCTATCCGGATAGTTCTCAAACTCACCACGACCATACCATTTGACATAATCCATGGAAGAGGGTAAACGCATCCTCATTCCAAACTTAGGCATCAATGGGATCTTTTCTTTTTTTGGTTTATAGAGAGCTTCAACTTGTATCTTTCCGCTCCCATTTACAGTATAGCGCAATTGATAAGCAGCACCTACCACAGGCAACGACATACTAACCTCCACTACAGCTAGCCCATTCTTCACAGAATAATCCACACCTTCGACTACACGTTCACCAGCAGCGTTTCTCCATATTCCTAAACGGTTATTATAACCATTATTCATCTGATTACTGTTCGCCGGTTTCCAGAAATAAGGTTCTAAAGGAGCATATAGAATTTCCGTTCCATCATTTTTCCAACTTGTCAAAGCACCGGATTTCACATCTACGATGAAACAATTCAATCCAGCCATTATCTCAATAGTAGCCTGTGATGCATTCACTTCAACACTTCCCCCTTCTGAAGCAATAGACTCCGGTTTGGCCATATTCACCAAAAATTGTTCCTTACTAATAATAAAACCTTTTTCAGCCCAGCATGTACTCTGTTTCAGCTTGGCAAATACATTCAGGAAAAGCTCACCCGATCCCGTGAAAGAGGGAATATCCAAATGATCTCCAGCTACAAGCGGTACTTCTCCCGACTTTACAAGTTCACCATTCTGCAACCATTCATACTCATAATCGAACTCATCCAAAGCCGTAAATTCATACTTATTGGTAAGACGCACCTTATTCGGACCTTCAAGTGAAAAACCAATATTCTGATACACTTTCTGAACCTGATAGTAGTGTGGATGAGGAACACGGTCAGCCCCAATTAAACCATTAAAACAGAATTCCCCATTATTAGGAAAATCACCGAAATCTCCTCCATAAGCCCAAAATTCACCTTCCTTCAATAGCAAAGAACCTGAATTTTCCACTCCTTTCTTATATCCCGGATTTATCTTCTTTGCAATTCCCTGATCGACCCAATCCCAAATAGCCGCACCTGAAACGTGATCATTAGCCTCAATGACATCCCAATACTCCTGCAAATTGCCTACTGAATTTCCCATGGCATGAGCATACTCACGCATAAAGATAGGTTTATCACGTTTTTCCCGGGCATATTCCTTAAATTTTCCGGGAGTATAATAAGAAGGATCATTAAAAGCCGATACAGAAAGATCGGTATCGCTAAAAATAATACGTGAAGCATCTATGGCCTGTATTGTATCTGCCATGGTCTGCATATTGCGTCCGGCACCTCCTTCATTACCCAAAGACCAAAAGACCACACAAGGGTGATTCTTATCTCGTTGTACCAATGCAAGTGCCCTGTCTACATGCGCTAACGTCCATTCCGGGTTATCACCAAGTATTTTATTACCTAAACCATAATCATGACTTTCCTGATTAGCCTCATCCATCACATAGAAACCATATCTGTCACACAATTCATAAAACAACGGGGAATTAGGATAGTGTGCAGTACGGATCATATTAATATTGGCTTGTTTCATCAGTCTCAAATCCTTTTCCATAGTCTCACTGTCCACAAGTCGGCCGGTGCGTGGATGATGTTCATGGCGATTCACTCCCTTCAATTTAACAGGCTGTCCATTAAACTTAAATACATTTCCATCAATCTCGCATTTCCATATTCCTATATGTGATTGAAACTCCTCAACCACCTTCTTACCATCGTAAAGCCTAATTTCAACATCATACAAGTTTGGCTTTTCCGCCGACCATAGCTTCGGATTTTCCACAACAGATGACAAAGTATAGCAGCCTGTGGATGTTGCCGGCAAATTCTTTACAGGAGTGATTAACCGTTTCACAAATCTTTCCTCATTCCGATTCTTCCCTTTTAACAGAACCTCAAGACTCAGTTTTCCCGATTTACTGTCCGACAAGTTTCTTAACCAGACTTTTGCCTTAAAACCGGCAGACGAAAAATCATCTGCCAGATCGGTAGTCAGTGAATAGTCTTTTATATGGATTTTAGGGCGTACCCATAACTCTACCGGGCGATAAATCCCACTAAAACGCCACATATCCTGATCTTCCAGATAGCTGCCATCCGACCAACGGTATACCTCTACCGCCAGACGGTTTTGCCCCTCATTTACATATCCGGTAATATCAAACTCCGCCGGAGCCATAGAATTCTGGCTATATCCTACTTTTTCCCCGTTAATCCATACATACATAGCCGACTTAACTCCTTCGAAGTGCAGATACAATTGCTTATCTTTCATATCCTCCGAAACATCGAAAGTTGTCACATAAGCCCCCACCGGATTTCGATTCTCATAACTAAAAAAATGCTTGGGAGGTTCTCCCGTCACTTTCGGCTGGTCTTTCTTAAAAGGATATGTCCAATTGGTATAAATAGGTTTTCCATAGCCTTGTAACTGCCATGTCCCCGGTACAGAAATGTTATCCCAGCCACTCACATCAAAATTATTTTTATAAAAGTCCGACGGCCGACTTTGCGGATCGGGAGACCAATAAAACTTCCACCTCCCGTTCAAAGGCACAATCTCTTCACACGAGGATTTCCCGGACGGCAACGTCAATGTACTGTGATACTCCTCTTTATTGATATCTACTACGCGAGGATTTTCCCAATCAGGTACTTGCTGTGCACGCATCTGAAAGGTAAAACAAACAGTTAACAGAAATATATAAATTCTCATGTTTATCATTTTATAACAGCTACAAATCCTCCACGCGGCAAGCATTTTATCTCCACACTCATTTCGTCTTCTGACAAAGGAAGATCCTCTGCAATAGTAAAGCTTCTGTCATATATACCATCCTCAAACAAGGTTATTTTCTTACCGACAACGGAAAGGTCTTTCAGCAAAAAACAAAGGGTTCTCGGTTTATTGGTTCCATTAATCCCTGCAATATACCATACATCTCCTTTGCGCCGTGCCATAACAACCTCCATACCCGGATAGCCGGCCAAAAGCTTCGTATCATCCCAGGCTACCGGCAAATCCGATAATAACTTCTTTACAGGTTCCGGCATATCATAGTAAACCGAAGGCCTGTCTGGCATATGCTGCAAGGCCGACTCAAAAATTATCGGTAATGCCAATTCATGACCGTAAGAGGTGATATGCGGATGCTGAGAATCAGAGAAAGTGCCCGGAGTATAATCCATTGGACCTACGACATTTCTCGTAAAGGGTAAGGTAGCATTGTGTTCCGCAGCCCGATTCGTCAAAACTGGAGTGTTATTGTACCATTCCGCCCCATATACTCCCTCCACCGACATCATGTGAGGATACGTACGTTGCCATCCGCGAGGAATAGTGGCACCATGAAAGTTAAGCATCAATTTATACTTCACGGCATCTTCAAGCAGATCTATATAATAATTCATTGTAGAAACACTATCACCCGAGAAGAAGTCAACTTTAATGCCGGCAACTCCCATATCGCTTAACCATTTATATTCCTTTTCCCTGTCTGCCTTTTTATTCAGACGAAAGAGAGGACCGGGACCTATCCAATTCGTGCTCGAATTATACCAGACCAAAGGTTTAACACCTTGACTCAAAGCATATTTCACGGCATCTTGGATGTTTCCCCCATTTCTCATTACATCCCATTCCCAATCGATCAGATCATAAGGCCACTTCATCTTGACTGCTAGGTCAATGTATTCCTTCACGATTTGATAATCTTGAGAACCATGGTTGTATGCCCAATAAATCCATGACACCATTCCGGGTTTTATCCATTCCGTATCCTCCACCTTAGAAGGGTCAGACACATCCGTCACCAGTGTAGACTCAGCAATATCAGCTAAAGAACCAGCAATAAGCAATCGCCATGGAGACTCCCACACACCGCTAAAAGCAAGTTTTTTATCGCCCAATCGTACCTGATAATTATCGCGATTATCCCCGTTATACAGAAAAGAGCCACAATGCCCCCGTCTGATATTAGCCTCCGTAATCAGCACAAACACAGAATCCCGTGGCTCTATAAGCGCCGGATAGCCCCAAAGGTCAACCTCCGGACGATTGGCAAGCTTACCGTCAGTAGACAGCGGGAAAAACTTTTCATAACCCGGATCATATTGTTGTATCCATCTTTTACTCCCTTGTGGCAAGGCGTACGCCGTATATTCATTAATGATATGTTCTTCATCCGAAATAGCCTTAAGCCCATACTTAAATGCAATCCCATCGTTGTACACCCTAAACGTTACCTCCAAAGTTTGCCCTTCATTGTTTTCCAGAGAATAAACCCGTTCGGAAGCCTCATTCACACAATGGCTCCGTTTTCCTGTAATCATCCTATAATCATCAATCACGGATTTCGGTTCCGAAACTGATTTCAGTCTTAAGTTACCGGCAAACTTTTGCGCATCTGTTTCCAATCCCAGTTCGGAACGAAAAAGAATACTATCTCCCTTGTAATGCACAACGAAAGCGGCTTTTCCATAATCGCCATCCTTTGTTGTCACTACACCAACCTTTAAGGCTCCGTCAGGAGAAATAGTATCAAATGTTGCCGAGTGGCACGAACTGATTATAACAGCTATTACAATCCCCCATGTTTTTCTAAGTAAGTTCATAAACATACATATTTAGTTAGTACAACACCCCTGCCGCATGAAACTTTGTTTCCTTCCATGGAAACCCTGTTTACCTCCAATGATAACTTCATTTACACGCCGAAGTAAAGCTCGTTACATACCGTGGTAAAGAGCGTTACAATAAGGAGTAAATGGCGTTACATACTGCGGTAAACGTTTTTACATAGTGATATCAACTATCGGTAAATGCTATTTGCTGATAATCAATAAGCTATCCAAATTCGTTGATTAAGTTAATTCATTTCAGGCAGGTTATGAATATTTCTTCCTGGTCACGCTCACACCTACCCGATATGTTCCCCAAAAAGACTTTCATTTATCTGTCACCGTCGATTCTGGAACCAACAATCGTACTGCAAAAATCCCTCCTGCTGTAGTATCCGACTTACTCTGGAACCTAACCGTAATTTTATCTTTCGATTTCAGCAAAGTGGCCGGAATATTATATTCCACATTGCAGAACAAGTCTTTCTTCCATTTCCCGACAATATTTTCCGTAGCGATAGTTTGACCATCAACCAGAATATCAAAGCTTCTACTACCAGACTCAGCTCCCCAATAACGGACCATCAATGAGAGATTCTCATTTCCTTTCGTGGTCAGTGTATATTCGAAATATCCTCCATTACGGGCATCACGCCACGCCTCACCGGCATGTACTCCACGATGCGAATCCTGAGTTTTCATTGCATGATCCGACTCAGGTTGTTGCTCACCCAATGATACCATATCCACAGTACGCTTGTCGAGTATCATTCTCCCATTCTCTTCAGCTTCTACGGCTTGTTTATATTCCCTGAATGCGGGCTCGGGCATTGATAACCAATACATCATATAGCGGCTATCATGAATTCCATAGAATGGTTCAAGTATTAGATTCTTATATTTTTCCTGAGTAAACAAACCGGGAACAGTAAAACTAAAAGATTTTCCTTCGACCGGCTTCATACGATTCAATTTATTCAGAATATCACTTCTTTCCCCTATGATATAAGGTACATCAAAAAGTGAAACCAGAGATCCGTGTGCAATATGCTCCCAACGCCCGTCTCCGGCAATTAATCCGGGCATATTTTCCGTTCCCGTCCTCGCACCTAACAATATAGGGCCACGCATAATCGAGATAGCGTTAGGTACATTAGGCAGTTCTTCAATTCTCACGGTCATCGGAGTTTTTATTTCCACCACATCTCCTTTTGACCATTGGCGATCAATGGCTATATAAGAACCTGGCTGTGCATTTTTTGCATAATCAACTCCATCGCAGACCACCTGCATTTTTCCCTGCTCCACCCATGAGGGATAACGTATCAGCAGTTTAAACTGTGTTGCTTTGGAAGGATTAACAGTCAACGTAGTCCCTTCTTCATTCGGAAAGTCCGTTTCTTGTACAATCTTAATCTTTTTCTCTTTCCAGTTTAATTCGGAAGGTATAAAAAGATTCACATACAGAGCATTATCCACCGTATCATGGGTATAAATAAACTGCCCGTATTTACCATGATTCTCCATACCGGTACCTACACAACACCACATTGCTTCTCCCGGTGCCGAATAAACACGATAATGCGAGGGGCAAGCAGGTGTGAAATATACGTATCCCCCATGTTCAGGGTGCTGGGTAGAAAGGATATGATTATACAGGGCACGTTCATAAAAATCGGCATATTCCACTTTGGGATGGATACGGAACAGACCTTCGGTAAGTTTCAGCATATTGTTAGTATTACACGACTCCGGTCCCTGACGTTCATGCATATAATCGGAACATTTTCCTGCTTCGGGAAAATGCTCACCCCGACTGTTTCCGCCTAATGACAAAGAGCGATGAAAAACTACAGTCTCCCAGAAAAATTCAGCAGCAGTCATAAATTCATTGTAATCCGAAGCAGTTTTCGAATTAAGTTCGGCCACACGTTGATATCCCACGGCTTTAGGCACTTGTGTATTGGCATGCTTGTTATCCAGGTTATCAATGCGCCTTGTCATACTATCGAAAATCTGCTTGTGTGAAAAGCGCTTCGCCGTATCGAGGTATTTAGGATTGCCGGTCATTTGCCAGGCATCCGCATACACTTCATTCATACCACCGAATTCATTATCCAGCATACGCTCCATTTGCCGGTCGTCTAAATTAGAAATAACGTCGACACCCCAGTCACAGAACTTCAAGAAGATCTTTTTCGCTTTTTCATTTTTACCGTAAAGCCAGGCATCCCGCAGTCCGGCATAGGTTTTATGCATATTATACCAGGCCACCCAGTAGTTCCATACAATGCCTACATTTCCTTTTCTTATTTCTTCCGCAAACTTCTTACTGTTCGGAAAGCCGCAAATAGAACCGTCATCATTAGCCTGCTGTACACGCGCAAATTCAGAAACCATATAATCCATGCGTTTTTTGCACTCCTGATTACCTGTAGCGGCATAATGAATGGCTAAAGCGCTCAGATAGTGCCCACCGATATGCCCGTCAAGACCGTCTTTTTCCCAGTTACCATACGTTTCCGCTTTCTTAGGTAATCCTGCTTCACGCAGGAAAGGGGCCAGCAGACGATCGGTATCATATTGAAGCAGAACCTTAACGTTCAAATCACAGGCATGCTTAAAAGGGCCTGCAGTTATTCTCACATCTCCCAAAGGAAAAGTGTTCGGATAAAGCGCGTCCTGCGCAGCAAGGTTTGTAAAACTAATCGTTATCAGTAACAATAGAATCCATTTTTTCTTCATTTCCTAATCCTTATTTATTTCCATTTATAATCATACTTCCATACGATCTGGCACAATGCAAAAATAGGCCTATTGTATTATAGTCATTGTCAATTCCAGACATTTGATTTTAGATTTCAGATAAAACTTACCGCAGCTCTACTGTACTTACTCCGTACATTTTTCAAAAGATGTAACATCAGGAAAGAAACATGTAACATCATTATTGGGCTGAGAAAACAGAATGCTGTATGTTTGCGACATAAAATTCAGAACCATGAAAAACATTGCAATCATTTTAGTATGCGCATTGGCGTATTGCTTCGGGGTACAGGCACAAAGTACCATCCCCCACTCCCAGGCTGGTTTCGACGTAGAAAAGGCAGGAATAGCCCAAGGGAAAATAGAAACAGTGACTTATAACTCTAAAACCGTTGGTACGAAGCGGAAAGCATTGGTTTATACCCCTCCCGGCTTCAGTAAGAGCAAGAAATACCCTGTACTTTATCTGCTGCATGGTATCGGTGGCGATGAACTGGAGTGGTTCAATAATGGCAAACCACAAATCATTCTCGATAACCTGTATGCCGAAGGTAAACTAACACCGATGATCGTAGTACTCCCCAACGGAAGAGCCATAAAAGATGACCGCGCTACGGGCAATATCATGGCTCCGGATAAAGTGGAAGGCTTCGCCATTTTTGAAAAAGATCTGCTGAACGACCTGGTTCCTTTTATTGAGAAGACATATCCTGTAATCAAGAATCGAGAGAGCAGGGCCATCGCAGGACTGTCAATGGGTGGCGGGCAATCCTTAAACTTTGGTCTGGGAAATCTGGATAAATTTGCTTGGGTAGGAGGATTCTCATCCGCCCCCAACACCAAAGCACCCGAAGTGCTTGTTCCAAATCCGGAAGCTACCACACAGCAACTAAAACTGCTGTGGATATCCTGCGGGGACAATGACAACCTGATGTCTTTCAGCGAACGTACTCACCTCTACCTGCAACAGCATCGGATTCCCCATATCTTCTATGTGGAGCCCGGAGGCCACGACTTCAATGTATGGAAAAACGACCTCTACCTGTTCTCTCAATTGCTATTCAAGCCTGTAGATACGTCAAGCTTCGACAAATATGGCCTTCATGGAGCACGCACAGAATCCAACGTACGGAACTCCAAATATCCGCAACTGACGGCAGACCACCGCGCTATTTTTCGCATAAAAGCCCCGGATGCACAGAAAGTACAGATAGACCTGGGACGGAAATACGATATGGTCAGACAGGAAGGAGGTATCTGGGAAACGGTAACCGATTCTTTGGGTGAAGGTTTTCATTACTATTCACTATTGATTGACGGAGTAGCGGTATCCGATCCCGGAAGTGAGACTTTCTATGGCATGGGACGCATGGCAAGCGGCATTGAAGTTCCTTTCAAGGGTGGAGAATATTATGCACTGAAGGATGTGCCACATGGTGATATCCGCATGAAACGCTACTATTCGGAAGTAAGTCGTTCGTGGAGACGCTTCTTTGTATATACACCTGCCGGATATGACACCCACACGGCTGAAAAATATCCTGTTTTATACCTGTTGCATGGTGGCGGAGAAGATGAACGCGGTTGGGCTACACAAGGCAAAACCGATCTGATAATGGACAACCTGATCGCTGAGGGAAAAGCTAAACCGATGTTGATAGTGATGCTCGATGGCAATATGGCTTCTGCCGGGTTCAATGCCGGTGCCTTGAAAGCATTCGAAGCCGAGCTGATGCAGGCTGTCATTCCATTTGTAGAAGATAACTACCGTGTCAGAAAAGAAGCAGACAGCCGGGCACTTGCAGGCCTCTCTATGGGAGGCATACAAACACTTTATGCCGGCCTATACCATACAGATTTGTTCGCTCATCTCGGTGTATTCAGTTCCGGATGGCTACCTTTCTACCAGAAAATCGCAGATGGCCAATACGAATTTATCAACAAGAATAAAGCAGCAATAGACTCTCAACTCAGATTACTCTGGATCGCCATGGGAGGCAAAGAAGATATAGCCTACCAGAACTGCCAGAATATGCTTAAAGAGTTTGATACACTAAAACTGAAGTATACGTATTCCGAATATCCGGGTGGACACACCTGGCCGGTATGGAGAAACAATCTGTATAATTTTGCACAGTTATTATTCAATAAATAACAAAAGGCACATGAGAAAACAATCTATCTTCTTATTCAATACTTATAAGGATTATCACAAATATATCTGATTTTGAAATTCAAATATCTAATATCGAAAGCCAGTCATTCTTCGATAGCTTACTTTTGTCGCATAGTGTCCTATTGAACAAATAATAACATAAATATTTACGTATAAAAAAGATTAGATTGGTTATGAAAAGAATTCAAATCATTTTATTATTATTTGCTATTGTCCCCATGTTTGTAATAACAAAAGCAATAGCCGGTAATAATAATCAGCCCAAAACGTCCAAGTTTGTTTATCATGGAGCTGGTAATCCGTATCTACCGTTATGGGAACATTTGCCGGACGGAGAACCCCGTGTTTTTGAAGACCCCGACAATCCGGGAAAGTTTCGCGCTTACATCATCGGTTCGCACGATGTCCGTTTCGGCAGTTATTGCGGGCCGGACATCAGAATGTGGTCAGCACCCGTAGAAGATTTATCAAGCTGGCGTGACGAAGGAGCTATCTTTACCTATCAGGTAGAAGGACAATGGGATGTGATGTACGCTCCCGACCTTGTTGAAGTGAAAAGGAAGGACGGCACAAAAGAATATTATCTGTACCCGCATAGCCGCGGTAGAGACAGAGAAGCAATGGTTGCCAAAGGAAGCCGTCCTGACGGACCTTTTACCCCTATCAACCTGACCGCTGATGGTACAAAAACCCTACCCGGAAGTATTCTGGGATTCGACCCGTCGGTATATATTGAATATATCACAGACCCGAACGACCCGGATTATGAAATCGGATTCAGAGCCTATGGATATTGGGGATTTCAACGCTCATTAGCCGCCCAACTGGATCAGAACACCATGTATTCCGTACGCCCCGGAACAGAGGTTATCCCCTATTTCATGCCGGCAGGCGTCCGCAGAGGCAACAACCGTGGTCCGAAGAATATTTCATATCCGCACATCTTTCCCGGAGAAGACCTTGAAGCATTCAACTTCTTTGAAGCCTCATCCATACGTAAGATTGGAAATAAATATGTGACCATCTATAGCGGACATTCAGGTCCCGATTATGGATTGGGCAGTTCCAACTCCACTTTGCGCTACGCTTATGGTGACTCTCCGCTGGGTCCGTGGAAGAGCGGCGGCGTTCTGGTCGATTCGCGTGCACCGGTGCTAAACCAGGATGGTTCACGACTGCAAACAACTAATGCAGGACACAATACGCATGGAAGTATAGAACTCATCAACGGACAATGGTATGTATTCTACCACCGTCCGCCCCGTGGCTTCGGCAACGCCCGCCAGTCGATGGTAGCTCCAATCCATGTGGAATGGGATAAGAAGCCGGTATCGGAAGGCGGTAAAGTTTCCATCAGAGCTTACGACCCGTATGCAAAAGATAATATCTGGACAGCCAAAGACAGCCAGGGGAATGAATACAAAGGAGCGGAAGTAACTTCGGAAGGCTTCCATATATTTGGTCTTGATCCTTATCAGTATTATTCCGCAGGATTTGCATGTTATCTCTCCGACGGACGTATCCAACAGGATTCATGGGACATCTGGGATAACCACGCTCCTATCACAAACGTGAAGAACGGCAATATAATAGGATATAAGTACTTCGGTTTCGGCGGATTGAATAAAGATAAACTGGGCCTGAAAGCTTTCGAAGGAACCAAAAAGGGAAACAAAACAGCCTTCAACCTCTTCCTTGCACCGAAAACATCAAAGACATTTAAAGTGAATGTTTGGTTAGACGGTCCGTGGAATAACGAAACCTGGAAAGGAACGAAGATAGGTGAGATAGTTGTTCCCGCCAATTCGGCACAGGAAACAACACAGTTTACAATCGACGTATCGAAGTTTGTTGACCATTTGGACAAGAAACATGCAATCTACCTCGTTGCTGAAAGTCAGGAGACCGGCGATCTCTTTGATTTAGCCGGATTGGGATTCAGTTCCAACAAGAAGAAAATTGTTCGTCCGGTTGTCCCCAAAGTAAATATCGAAGTAAACGGAAAAGCAATCGAAGTACCGGAAACTCCTGTACGTTCCACCGAAAGCAATGGTATCACCGGCTATGACATCTATGAGGCTGTCTACAAACTTCCCGCCGGAACAACCGGAATACCTACTGTGTCGGCATCAGCAACTGACAAGAGTGTGAAAGTAGAGATTATCCAGGCAACATCGGTTTCCGGAACTGCTATTGTGAAATTCGACTATAAAGGGGTGGTTAAAACATATAAGGTTGTGTTTAGCCCGCTTGCATAAGAAAACAAATAGCGATCAGAATATTATAGTCAAATAGAACTGATTTGCGAGAAATGAAATTCATAAATCATTGATATAAAGAGAATAATTTATGAAATTTGCAATACATTTCTATTTGACTATATAAACAGATTATAAGCATGAAAAAGTCATTTACCATTCTATTATTAATGTGTGCAGGCATAGGGGCAAACGCACAAGATAAGTTGTATCCCAACGAGTTTCCTCTCTCGCAAATAACACTCCTCGAAGGACCCTTGAAACATGCCCGTGACCTGAATATCGAGACATTGCTCAAGTACGACTGTGACCGCCTGATAGCTCCCTATCGAAAAGAGGCAGGACTGACACCCAAAGCAAAGTGTTATCCCAATTGGGACGGATTGGACGGACATGTGGGAGGACATTACCTCACAGCTATGGCGATTAACGCAGCTACCGGCAATGAAGAATGTCGCAAGCGCATGGAGTACATTATCAATGAAATAGCCGAATGCGCCGAAGCTAATTACAAGAACCATCCCAAGTGGGGTGTTGGCTACATGGGCGGAATGCCTAACAGCCAGAATATATGGAGCGGTTTTAAAAACGGCGACTTCCGCGTATACAGCGGTTCGTGGGCGCCTTTCTATAACCTGCACAAAATGTATGCAGGCTTGCGCGACGCATGGCTATATTGCGGCAACGAGCAGGCAAAGACTCTTTTTCTACAGTTCTGTAATTGGGCAATCGATATCACATCAGGTCTGTCGGACGAGCAGATGGAACGGATGCTTGGCAACGAGCATGGCGGCATGAACGAAGTGCTTGCTGATGCGTATGCCATTACCCGCGAACAGAAGTACCTTGACTGTGCGAAGCGTTTCTCTCATAAACGGTTATTTACTCCTATGTCCCAGCGACAGGACTGTCTCGACAACATGCACGCCAATACGCAAGTACCCAAAGTTATCGGTTTTGAGCGTATATCAGAGTTATCGGGCAATGAAGATTATCACATGGCAAGTTCATTCTTCTGGGACATTGTAACAGGCGAGCGCAGCCTTGCATTTGGCGGGAATAGCCGTCGTGAACACTTCCCTGCCAAGGATGCTTGCATGGATTTCATCAATGACATCGACGGACCTGAGAGCTGCAACACCAACAATATATTGAAACTGACAGAAGACCTCCATCGCCGTAACCCGGAAGCGCGGTATGCCGACTACTACGAGCTTGCCACTTTCAACCATATACTCTCCACCCAGCATCCGGAACATGGAGGCTACGTCTATTTCACACCTGCCCGTCCCCGCCACTATCGCAACTACTCCGCTCCTAATGAAGCAATGTGGTGTTGTGTCGGCACCGGTATGGAGAACCATGGTAAGTACGGACAATTCATCTACACCCATGTAGGTGATGCTCTTTTTGTGAATCTATATGCGGCTTCGCAACTCGACTGGAAAGAACGCGGCATCACGCTACGTCAGGAGACGGCTTTCCCTTATTCTGAAAACAGTACTATTACTATTGCGGAAGGCAAAGGCACATTCAATCTTATGGTACGCTATCCGGGATGGGTACATCCGGGCGAATTCAAGGTCAGTGTAAACGGAAAGCCAGTCGATATCATTACAGGTCCGTCATCCTACGTCAGCATCCATCGCAAATGGAAAAAAGGCGATGTGGTGAATATCAATTTCCCAATGCACTCATCCCTGCGTTACTTACCCAACGAACCGCAGTACATTGCTTTCATGCATGGACCTATCCTTCTCGGTATGAAAACCGGTACAGAGTCGATGGCTTCACTCATAGCAGATGACAGTCGTTTCGGGCAGTATGCAGGCGGTCCCAAACAGCCTATTGATAAAGCTCCAATCCTCATCAACAATGACATCGCCAGCATCCCGTCGCAGCTCACTCCTGTACCAGGTAAGCCGCTGCACTTCACACTGAGCACCCGCATGGAGAACAAGATTGAAGGAGAATTGCAGCCATTCTTCGAAATTCATGACTCTCGCTATATGATGTATTGGCTTGCTCTCACCGAAGGCAGTTATAAGCAATACATTGATAACATTGCCAAGCAGGAACAGGAGCGTCAGGCGCTTGAAGCAAGCACTGTCGACAAAGTGCAGCCAGGCGAACAGCAACCGGAGACCGACCACCAGATGGAAACCGACGAGTCATACACAGGCAACACAAATAATGTCTTCTACCGCGATGCCCGCAACGGACATTATTTTAGTTACCTCATGCAAACCGATGGTTTGACTGACCTCAAGCTACGCCTCAAGTATTGGGGAGTGGGCGAATGGAAAAGCCATGAGTTCGATATTTATATTGATGATGTATTTCTCCGTTCTATCAATAATACCGGCAAATACCGCATATCGGAGTTCAAAGCAGAAACCTATGACATTCCGGATACTCTTTTGCAGGATAAGAAACAAGTACGCGTCAAGTTTGTGGCAAAACCAAACAAGCAAATAGGCGAGATATATGAAGTAAGATTAATAAAACAGTAGCTATCCAGCTACTGTTTTATTTCTTTTCCAATACGGATACAAGCCCCGCCACCCGGCGCCAACTTTATACTCAAAACCTCATTCCGGGTTACTCTCTTTTTAGAAACCTTCATCGTTTCCCTGTTACTTAAATAATGGGCATTCTCTCCATCTTCTACAATTTCCGCTTCATAGTCTCCTTTACCTAAGAAAGACAGCGGCACACGTAAAGTTCTACTTTCTTCGTTAGTTGCAGCTCCTATCAAGAATACTCCATCTTCCGCTTGACGCATCATTACGATATATTCCCCTATTTCGCCATCTAAAGTCTTACTTTCCAGCCAAGGCATTTTCTGTGCAGACAAAAAGCGGAGTAAAGCAGGATATTTACGATAATATTCAGGAATATCCGGAATAATCGTCGCGCCGGAGAAAGTAATCAATGTCCGTGCAGCTTCCGATACCACTGTCGAAGGCACTTCCTGATTATTATCCGAACGTGTCGTTCTTCCTTGCCGAAGGTCAAACATACCGTTATTCATATCAATCGGGCCGGCTACCATATTTACAAATACCGAAGTTACAAAGGTTTTGGGATAGAAAATCTCGTGTCCGTCCAATTGAGCCTTGCAGTATTCACGTGTCACAGCATTGGGCCATGTCCGCATCTGCCCATAGGGATGCACCGGATAATCATGAAAATCTACCAATAGCTTATACCGTGCACACATTTCCGTTATACTCTTTGTTCTGGTATTCTTCTCTTCAGGGTTTCCGGCCATAAAACCATACTTCACTCCGGCAGCTCCCCACTCCCCGTATTGTTTCAAAGTTTCTTCCAACGGATAATTACGTCCTCCCACATCATTCAGATACAGCCAGATACCCACTCCTTTCTGCTTTCCATATTGAATCAATTTTCGCACATCCCTGGCCTTATCTCCCTTAACGGGGTCCGAACCCTGCTCAAACTCAGGTCCATACCAATTGGCATCAAGAACCAGATAGGCAAAACCCTGCTCTGCGGCAAAATCAACCGCTCTTTCCCAAGAAGGATAGGACATTGTATAATTAAACCCTTCCCACTGAGCACCATTCATACGCCAGTCCCACAATGCAACTCCCGGCTTCACCCACGAAAAATCATATTCTCCGGAAGGTTCCGGATTCAGCAATTCCACGAGATGAGAATCCACCAGATCGCCCGGCCGGTTGCCACAAAGCACCACACGCCATGCCGATTGATATCCTGCACGGAGTAAATGCGGTTTCGCAGAAACAGAAAACAAGCATCGCCCCTTTTCCGATTTCAGTTTCAAGGGTTCACCCTCATCCAGACAAGCCTCATGTACAGCCAGGTATAAATCTTCCGCAGCCTTCACCGTCATCACGGGCAAGCGCTCGCCATCTGTTTCGGTCAATCGTTCCGGACCGATATTATGCCTTTCTCCATTATAATACCACGCGGTATAGTCGCCTGCAAAATTAAAAGTGGTAAGTTCCAGTGCAGAACCCGCCCCTTGAGGCAACACATAGCGAAAAGCCACACCTTCATTATAAGCCCGCGCCACTATCTCCAAAGCATCCGATGATTCCGCTTCATTCACAAAAGACAACTTCATCTCATTGTATTTATCGGGCACTACGGCACGCTTTCCCCACAGAGGCTTCCAAACAGAATTCACTTTATTACGGATAACCTTTCCCATTTTCCATCCTTGGGAAGGAAAAGACACCCCATCCTCTGTTTTAAATCCCAATGCAGAAGCCTCAATCACTTGTTTACGCTTCACAGATAGTTGATAAGTCAGCTCACCGGCATCCGTTTGAATAATCGCTAACTGTATCTTTCCGTCAGGCGAATCAACCGTACATCTTTTTTCACCTGCATAACAATATGTTCCTATCAATAAGAACAACAAACACAATTTTCTCATAATCCGATTTTATCACATCAATAAACTTTATTAAATACCGGCTTCATTATAAAGCTGAATTCATAATTACCGTACGGCAAGCGGTATTGCGGATAAGCGATAGCTCCCCAACTATTTTCACAAGCCAGACCCAATTGAGCCTTGTCTATGCAAATATTCGTATAATCCACCGGGATTACTTCCGGCGAATGACGCTGATCTTTATTCAATCCGTCGTCCAAAGATTCAATCGTATAGTTCAGAGCTGATGCCGAGAACGGGGCTTCTGCAACAAATTGCAACCCGGAACCCGCTTCGTTCAGTTGTCTCCACCAACGTATATCAGTCTTAGTACCCGTTTCCTGCGGACGGATATATGGGTAGAATTGTTCAGCCACCGTCTGGCGGTAAATTCCCAAATCTGTTGCATGATTGCGGTCCGAATAGTTTTCCACAGGACCTCTGCCATAATAATTGATTCTATAGAATTCATCAGGCATCTGCATCTGCATGCCGAAGCGGAACATATCGGGCACTTTCTCTGCTTCACCGGCAGCCATTTTCTGAGTAACTTTTATCTCACCTGCATTATTTATCACATAAGTCAGATATAGTTTAGCAGAGACATCCGGCATTTCATATCCGGCTTCAACTACAACCGTCCCATTCTCCTGCTTGTTGGTAAATGAAGTCCTTTTAAGTTTAGGATTCAGCCATACCCTGTATTTGTGCTGCAATCTGGCACCATAATCATTGTCAGTAGGCGCACGCCAGAAATTAGGCACGAGCTGTCCGCCATCATTCATCAATTCCTTGCCTGCAACCTTATATCTGCTCAGGAAACCATTGTTCTTCGCAAACTCAATAATGAAATCCTCACCTTCAATAATCAGATAATTACCATCATTATTATTCACGGAGGGAGCAACGGATTCTATATTCGCTTTCTTCACATTCACTAATGCCATATCGGGTGCCTTATAGGGAGTGACGGGCATTTGAGCTTTTGCAACAGTAAATCCGGGAGATAATAAGGTTTCAGCCTTTTTAAGTTTATAAGATACATTCAGCAATAGTTCCTTGTCTTTATACGAGTTTATACCGGAGATGTCCAGTTTCAGTCTTGCCGATTGTTGAGGAGCTACATCAAGATTGCCAACAGTGCCGGCTTCTACCAATTCACCATCTGCCAATAACTGCCAATCCAGATAATAAGCGGAAAGATCACGGAAGAAATTCTCATTGAAGATTTCTATTTCTCCATTTTGCAGGTTGACGGGACGTGTCCAAATGGACTGATAAAAGTAACCCACTTCGTACATATGCGGATTCGGTACCCTGTCAGGGCTTATCAGACCGTTATCACAGAAATTATTATCCGAACTATCGTACTTATTAAAATCTCCGCCATACGCATATATCTCTATGCCGTCCTTATTTTTCCAACGCACAGACTGGTCAACAAAGTCCCAGATGAATCCACCCTGAAATTTGGGATATTTGCGTATCAGGTCCCAATATTCTTTGAATCCACCCATAGAATTACCCATAGCATGCGCATATTCACACTGTATAAGCGGTTTAGTGGCATTACTCTTGGCATAATCCTCGCAAGCGCTATACCACAGATACATCGGGCAGAAAATATCGGTATAATAATCATGACCGGCCTGTTCATATTGCACGGGGCGCGTTGCATCTTCCGCTTTTATCCAACGATAGCAAGCTTCGAAATTAGGACCGGGACCGGTTTCGTTACCCAACGACCAGATAATGACCGAAGGATGATTGTAACTACGCTGCACATTACGCTGGTTGCGTTCCAGATGTGCTTTGGCAAAAGACGGGTGTTTAGAAAGCTGATTATTAGTATATAACATTCCATGCGCCTCTACATTAGCCTCAGCTACGACGTACAAGCCATACTCATCGCACAGTTCATACCAAAGATTGTTGTCAGGATAGTGGCATGTACGTACGGCATTGATATTGAACTGCTTCATAATCCGGATATCCTGCAACATACGCTCCCGCGAAACAACATATCCATAATCCGGGTCCATCTCATGGCGGTTGGCTCCCTTAATCAGTACAGGCTGCCCGTTCACAAGCAGTTGCGCATCTTTAATCTCGACTTTACGGAAACCTACTTTTACCGGAATAACTTCTAAAATATCATTGCCATTCTTCAAAGTAGCTGTCAGACAATAAAGATTGGGCATTTCCGCACTCCATTTAAGGGGATTCTTAACCTCCATGGCAGTCGAAAGATTGCCCGAACCATTCACCCGGGTGTTTGCAACGACATTACCTTTCGAATCCGATAGTTCCAATTCTACAGTACCCCGTCCTTTCATTTGGAGGGCAATATCCAACGAACCGTTGGCATACTGTTGGTCCAAGTCGGGAGTAACTCTGATGTCCTGTATATAGTTCTTGTTGCGGGTATACAAGTAGCAATCACGCCCCACACCCGAAAAACGGAAGAAATCCTGGTCTTCAAGATATGACCCGTCGCACCAACGGAACACCTGAAATGCAATCAGGTTTTTACCCGGTTTGAGATAACCCGACAAATCAAATTCCGCTTCCAATTTACTGTCTTCACTATACCCAACGTATTTACCATTCACCCACAAATAGATATTAGAAGTGACTGAACCAAAATGTGCAAAGATTTGCTTATCCTTCCACTCCGCCGGTATAACAATCTCCTTACGATAGGATCCCACATGATTGTTCTTTACGGGTATTTTCGGAGGATCTGTTCTGAACTGGTTCTTCCACGGATACCCAACATTGACATAAATAGGATCTCCATAGCCATTTAGCTCCCATACAGCAGGTACTTTCAGCTCATCCCACGCACTATCGTTATAGCCCAACCGATAAAAGTCGTCCGGGCGCTGGTCAGCATTCCTTACCCAATTAAATTTCCACATCCCATTCAGTGACAGGAAATTATCAGATTCTTCCTTCACACCTGCACGGGCAGCATCGGGCGATTCATAAGCAAAATAGTTGGCATGCATCGGAGCACGATTTACAGCATTTACCTCCGGATCTCTCCACTCATTCTTTTGTGATAAGGCAATTGTCTGAAATCCAATAGCCAAAGCAAATAAACTGAATAGCTTTTTCTTCATATCATTATTATTTAAAATATTTTTAATCAGTTAGTCCTGTCATACTTAATAAATCTTGCAGGTATCTACGGAAACTTTCACACTTATATTCCTCACAAATATAAGAGCGTTCTACCCTCCATGACTTTTAATTTCAGACATTTTATTATTGAAAATAGATAAATCCGGCCTTTTTTAGCTAAAAGCTACCTAATCTCAAAAGTCCGATTCCAAACAAACAGTTTCAATAAAGTTTTTCGATAAGTTGTCAGCACTCCAGCACCGATAACGTTCAAACCCCTTGTCAGCCGCAGTTTGATGACAGTGCTGACAAGGTGTTTGTAAGTGCTGACAAACGTTTTGTCAGCACTGTTTTTCAGTGCTGTTTTTACCTGTTTTGCAATATAACTTTCTGATTTATAACACTTAGTCCTATTATGTGCGATTTTCCCGAATTTGTATTCAAATAGTTCTTTCTTTATCGGTAAGTCGGGTCTGGTTGATATTGTATAGCTTCAGTCTTGATTGGGCTATGATTTCTCTCGGTAGTATCTGCGGAAATTCCAATGCCTTGATAGGAAACACAAGTTTCCGAGTGCAGGAAACGACAGTTTCCCCTAATAGGAACGACAGTTTCCCCTAATAGGAACGACAGTTTCCTCTAATGGAAACGCGAGTTTCCTTTAATGGGAACTGTCGTTTCTCTTCATGGGAACTGCTGTTCCTTGATGGGGACTAATATATTTCCTTGGCTCTCTTCTTAGAAGACCGTAAGTAATCCTTTACTTTCACATTACAATATGTCTTGAAAATCCCATCATCATTGGAAGGTAACCTGTCTTTTTCATGAGGCAACTCAAGAATATCAATCACTTCTACACTTTTTTTCAGTTTGGGGAAAAGGAGACTGACATAGATATACTTGGAGTTGAACCCCTCTACAGTCAATAATCTGTCTTGGGGAGTTCCTCCGTCATATCCTCTCACGTGGTATTCATCACCCGTTTTTTTGTCAATTATCACAAACCCCGGACTATAGTACAGCCATTGCCAATTAAAATAGATAGGTTGCAGGAAAGTTACTTTCGTATCTTTGGCTCTTCTCTCAATGGAGTATAATGAAGGTTTCGTTCCCTCTGCTCTGTTATAAGGTCTCTTAGCCACCTCAATACTATCTTTCGGAAGCGCATAAGCTGCATCATATAGTTCCTGGTCCCGATTTCTCGTTTGCTCCATTGCATCCATGCTCTTGTCAGATTCCTGATGCAGTTCTTTACTCATATCCACTTGTAGCCGGCTGACCAATAACGGCATAGCTTCACGCATAATACTTATTGCCGACTCTCTATATCGCTTTCCCAAAGGGAATTCATAAAACGCAATGGTTTCTTGCAGATCCTCCAAAGCTAAATGTTTCTTGTAGATAGGCATGTATATCTCCATGACCATCCGTTCCATCTTCTCTCTCCACAACTTAGCAAATGTATCCCAATAATCAGCATCTTTTTGGGAGGCATTCATCCTTGCCACGGCCAAAGTCTGTGGCAGAATCTCATCAATAGAATTCAAAGCACCGGTAACTTTCATTAGCTTCTTCAAAGCTACTTCATATTCACTCGTCTCATCTGATTGTTGTGCGGAAACCGGTAAGACAAAACTCAACAATGCGACTACACACATTGCGACTTGAAAAATAATTTTGTTTCTCATAATATAGTTTTTAAATAATCTGTGATATTTATTGCATAGATAGTTCATAAAGTAAGTTTTAACACAATCACTTGCAACTTCATCATCTGATTATGGTTGTATCGAATAAATTATCATATATAATAATTGACTTATAATGTATCGCATTTCTTTATAATATTTTTTCTTCTTCAAAAAACAGTCCACTGTTATCATAACAAACACCCAAATAAGTAATGTTACAGGCGTCTTATACTCTTTTTCTAAAGGGTTCTTTAGAATAATATAAAAGTTTAAAGATACTAATAAGATTTCACTGAATACAATAATCAAATGTCTCATATTATCTATATTTACATTATATGCCCATTAGCGAACAAGTAATCTCCGTTATAGTTATTTCATTTATAGAATGCATACCTACCCTACGCCTTTCAGTTTTGGAAAAGACGATTCAAATCCTCTATACTGAAATTTCTTTTAAGAATTATTCCGTCGGGTGATATCAGCATCAATACCGGTATTTTATTTATTCCATACGAATTCACAAACGAATAATCCGCCAGTACTTGTGTCCAAGGAAGCCCTAACCGCTTAAGTGCTTTTTCCCAGTTTTTCCTATCACGATCTATTGAGATAGATAATAACTTTAGATTTTTGGAAGCATATTTCTCGCCCGCATTTCTGATTTCCGGTAACTCTGCAATGCAAGCCCCACACCACGAAGCCCAGATATTCACTAACACATAATGCCCCTTCCCTATATAATCCGACAAATACACTTTTGTGCTGTCTGGTAATTCCACTTTAGAATCAACAAAATTACTGCCTTCTTGCACACTAAGCAGCTTTGTTATAAACCGATTGTTTTTCAGCATGGAGAGGCATCGGCAAGCATAGCGTTTAATTCGTCAACGGTAATCTGTTCCTGAAAAATGCGAATCCAAAATGCAGGAATTATATTATCAAGATTCTCATAAACAGTTCTTTTTATAAATTCCTTTGTTTGTTTTATCACCTTTTCACGGGTAATTGCATATAATTCCTTTTTCCTTTCAGTTTCAACATTCAGACTATCCAATTTCTTAAAAGCATCTATACCAGCTTGATTCAGCACTTGATACTCCCTCCAACTCTTTTGAAATACATCATTAATTGGAGTGCCTTCGCACCAACCCTCCTTACCATCTGTACAAATACGAATATTCCCATTCTCAAGTACGGTGAAAATCCCATCCATACCATCAATGCATACAGCCGCCCAGCAAGGCTGTAGCAACTCTCCTTTAAAAATGAATTTTCCATTCACGACATTCGTACTATCAGCCTGCCGATTATCCTCTTCCACCATAATCAGGAAAACTTTTCGTCCTTCATATTCGTGATCTGTACTTCCTTCAATACTGTAATGTACTTGAGAGAAGGTTCTTCCTCCTACGAGAAGCAAGATTATTAATAGTACTATTTTCTTATCCATTTTAATATTATTATCAACGGTTCAGTAAAAAAACTACTCTTTTTCAATAATCCCTTCTTCCTCCAATTTCTTCTTCAACCAATAATAAGTATCAAGTTTACGATTCCAAACGTCATCGTTATCATCACTCAATAAACATGCTTTCTTCAAGATGCTTTCATGACTTTCTTCTGCAACAGGAGAGGCAACTTCATCCAATTCCGCAAATTCCACTTCTATTTCATCCCCTATTTTAAACTCTCCTCCATTCCATGTAACATGTATTCCTTCGGGCATTTTCAAACCTCCGATACTCCAGGAGCCTCCATCATATCCATGTTGCATTATCATAAGACTGACTCCACCATTTGGAATACCCGCTTTCCAAACAGCATCCCTCCATTTTACAATAATTCCTTTCATGCTATATAAGTCCTTTTCCTTGTAATTCCATTTTTAATTGCTCGTATCTCCTTTTCATCTCATTGCGATCACAATCTTCAATTGTCAAGACAGGCGATACCTTATCCGTAACGACCATTTTTATCAAGACTCTGTCACCTTCTTCCAACTTCTCTGTGAGCCAAGTGAGATAATGCAGACCATCACTTCCTTTTATTTTGATTCTGCCGGAAGAACATCCGAATGTCAAATCCGCAAATACAAAATAATCCGAAGCGGCAACTATAGGTTCTCGACCATTTATACTTATTTCAAAACCTATCATAATCACTTATTATACAAAGCTCTATCATTTTTTTTAATTTGATAATTTTTAATCATAACCACCCATATACCCACACAAAATCCCAATACACCGATAAAAAGTGAATGAATAATTGTAGGCTCTGCAATTCCAAACCATTGACACATGTATATCCGTATTATATACCCCGATATTAGTGCCATTAAAAGACCTAATGCATATTTAATAATTGCTTTTATCATTGATTTATTACATATTGCAGACACATTTAAAACTTCAAGCCTTTCGCTCCTTTTTTTAATTCTATCCGTTCAAAGTGCTATATATTCCCTTCTATGAAATGGAAACTCACAGCTAATGTTTGTTTTACCTATTTTTCTTTGATAATAGAAAAAAACACGAACAAACATATGAATAGCAACCATAACAGCTATCATAAGACATACGATCATCCAATATGTTATATCTTTTTCATTGAAAAGATACTGCAATAGAAAAGCAACTACTGCACCTCCTATAATGTATTTCAAAACAAATGAATACTTCATATTATTGATCATTAGTTATTATTTTAGTAGAATCACTCTTTTATCATTTACTGATCCTTAACTTCATCTTCGTCTACCCATTCAGACAATTTCTTGATTTTTTCTTCTAATAAATCAAGATCTTTGTTTGATATCGAATCATAGTCTTTGACTTCATAATACCAATTCTTAATATCAGGGTATTTTTTTCGAATCTCTTCAACCCTCACTTCCACCTCCTCAGGAGTCATTCCACACTTCTGAGAAGGGCAGTCCTCAATGATAGTATCATCATTAGTGCATCCTTGCCCAAACAAACAGAATACAAATAATAAAAGATAAATTAAATGTTTCATAAAATTATTTTTGATTCATACACTACCATCACTCAATATATACACTTTATTCAGCATGCTCTCATCAGTTTCTTCTATAAAAAGAAATCACTTTATAAAACTCATAACTTCCTAAACATCCTTTCCCAACGAATTTTGCCCATATCTCTATCTTTAGAAAACCATATAAATTGCCCTGTCCCTAATATAAAATCTTCTGGTAATATTCCCCAAAAGCGCGAATCATAAGAGTCAACGCAGTTATCACCACGCATGAAATAATAATTATTTTTAAAACGGTAACTATGCATCAATGTATCGGCATGCATTACTGTGCCATTAAGGAGCTTCGGCATTATCCCTGTTTCATACTCTATGCAACGATTATAATGCCGAAAATTCAATGAATCAATAACAACTACCTCTTCCTGACGAGGAAGATATACACTGTCTGAAACTGCATCCCATTCCCAAATATAAGTTTCTCCCGGAATAGCTACACACCGCTTACAAAAATACAAGTCAAAGTTCATTCTCATTTGTTCCTCTCCTTTAGAATAGGGGAAGTTAAATACCACCACATCACCTACACGCACACTGCGATCGCCTTTTTTCCGACTTATAATATAATGTCCTAAACGGGCATTATCTTCTCTCACCAATCGCCTTCCTGGAATACGTAAAGAGATTATAATGTAATCTCCTGCAAGTAAGGTAGGCGACATGGAATAAGTGGGAATAACACACGATACCAACCAATAAAGCCGAATAAAAACATAAGTTTGCACAAAGCCTAAACACCACAAAATTCCACAACTCAAATGTTTCAAGCATTGCTTAGAAAACAATTCCACAAACTTAATTTTTATCAAAATATTCCATCTTACTTTTTACACCACTAAGATATATACGCGTCATATCTTGCATGTTCTTTTTAGGAAAGAAGAAAGAATTGAGTCTTCCAAATTCATCTATAAAAGCAAAAAATCTTTGTTCAGTTCCATTTTCTCTATGAAACGGGAACTTTATAGAATCAGTGGAAACATTCATATATCTAAAATTACTAAACTTATTTCTAAGAATTATTTGATTGGTACGAGTTGTTCTATATACCGGAAGCAGCAATATTTTATCCTTTCTAATATCTTCCTGAATCTTATATAACTCTGCAAGATCTTGATATATACATTCATCACACATATCCTCTGAAAAACAATATATCAAAATATTCTTTCCCGGAAAAACAGTAGAATTTATACTTCCCATTGATATATCTTTTATCATTTCAACAGAATATATCACATAAGATGATAGTACATCAGTTTTCTTACGCAAGGTACTCATTTCGCATTCATTCTTTATACACATATAAATAATCTGTATAATACAGGCTACAACAAATATAAAAAATGTTTTCTCAATTCTTGTATTCATAATAGAGTATTACAGGATTTGAATCTTCATTTAACTCCTTTATGCTTTCTCGATTTATCAATTTTTCAGATATATTATCCTCATCTATAAAATATTTCAGCTCGGCCAGATTATCATTTGAAATATAATAATATCCTCCCATACTATCTGCACACAAAAATTTCGGCAATTGAAAATATTCAGGAATCATTCGAAATAAAACATCATTTGCCACCCGAGAATAAGTAAAAGCTATTCGTTTTTTCTCATCGTATTGCACAAAATAGAGGATTCGTCCCATACAACTAAAATACAGCATAGAGTCACACTCAAAGACATCAGATATTTGATAGATTTTGTTCTGAGCAGACAGACGAGTCAGTAAAGACATCATACGCTTACCACGAACTCTTGGATTGGAAGTTGGAACTTTTTCATCTTTCAGAAAATCTTCTTTCTGTACCAATCGTTCACTTTCTATTGCTAAAAAAGGGAATACCGCATCGCCCTTTATACACATAATGGTATCCATCAAACCTAGGACAAATAGATCCTTATTTTCTCTAATGTTATAAAATATATTTCCATGAATGAGTTCATCATTCCAACCCTTATTATAATATACCGCATCAAACCATTGAGCTATTTTCTTCCCCGATTTAACATCTATCTGATACAATAAATAATAAATTGACTCCTTTTCTTCATTTCTGTTTGAGGCTTGAGCCGCATACAAACAACCACTATTACACATGATATAATCAATGTCAATACTTTTATCTATGATTATGCTCTCTTTATAAGAAGCTGAAAATATATCATACTTATGAATCCTATGCTTAGCCATATCATATATATAAATTTCCCCTGCGTCAGCATTAATTCCAAAATCATTGCAACTGACATATTCATCCGGTCCTGCACCCAAATTTCCGAATTTACAAACAAAACTACCATCTTTACAAAAAGCATATACTCCTTGCGCTCTTCGGTCTAGCAAATATAACTTATCCTTATAAACAAGCATTTTGCTTATTTCAGTCAGCATAACTTCTTTGTTATCTAAAATAATAGCCGTTACTTTCTTATAAAGATCAGAATACTTAAATTCAGATGTACATGTACTATCCAAATTAGCTATAAATATTTCACCTCTGTCTACCTTATGATTTTCATTTTTACACGAAAATAAGACAAACAGCAAAATACAGAATAGTATTTTATTAACAGCAGCACATTTAACACCCATCATTATTTACACTCTTTTTTATCAATATATTCATCATGCTTAATCATAGCACCTTCACAATCATAAAAATAATATTCAACTCCATCATCACAAAGACCTAGTCCTTTACCTTCACATTTATAAGTAATAGTCGCACGGCCATTTTTCTTCACACCACGACAATCTTGTATAGACATATCACCAGTTATATCAGTACGACATGTACCATCATCGTCTCCACCATCCGGGTCACCTTCGCCTCTAGAAACAGAAACCAAAGATGTCATTAACAAATCATTTGAATAATCTATATCCAACATAACTTTTACATTCAGTATAGATACTGCACACAACACAATCGTAAATACGATCAATTTTAGATTCTTCTTCATAATAATTTAAATAATAATTAGACTATTTATAAATACTCAGCAATTGGCTCATTTCTTTCCTCATCTCACTAATCGCATTGGAATAAACCTTAGGAGACTTAGTCATGACAATAATAGCCATTTGCCTTACTTTTTCTTTATTCAAGAACTCAGGCTCAGCATAAAGTTTTGCTAACAAATAATAAGGATAAAAACGCTCCGGGATTAAGAATAACGATTGTTTAAAACAATATTCCGCTGGCTGATAACAACTAGCCGCTTGATAATAAACCCCTTGCATATTCCAAATATAAGAATCACAACTTATTAATTTAGCACGTTCCAGCACATTACATGCCTCTAAATATCTACCTTCAGAATAGAGTGAGCTAGCATAACTCAATAGAAATTTTAGATTATAATTCAAATAGGAATACAAATATTCATAACCTTTAGATGCAGCTATATAATTCTGTCTACTAAATAATGTATCGGCATTATACCATCGTTCGTCAAGTTTATCCAAATCACGCATTCTATAAATTCCAAATCCAATACCACCACAAAGTAATAGCGAAAAAGGTAATATCAATAAATTCCCCTTCACCTTTTGCTCTCTTTTTTCATTCTCTGATACACATACAACAGAAAAGAGAACAGCCCCTATACCAAAAGGTAATATTTGTAGTGGATAAGAAAAAAAAGAAAATATTGCTAGCGAAAACAGCGCTCCACAAAAGCCATACTGTTTACTGGCAATCCCTCGTTTAAAAACAGATATACCAAACGATAAAATCAGTAACAATAAAACGATCCCACCTTCCAAACAAAATTGCAAATATTCATTAAATGCATATTCAGCATATCCTGCCACTCTTTTTTCCTCCATTGTACCATTACCTGCTGCAAAATAAGCAGCTTGCGCCTTTCCATAAACCATTTGGAAACTTCCCGGTCCATACCCCATAAGTGGCTTTTCCATCACCGCAGTACAGGTATTCTTCCATATTAAAAGGCGTCCTCGTGCAGAATCTGCTTTCAATTGAAAAAGCAATATAAAAATTAAAGCCATAAGCATACAAACAGTCAAAATAAAGCTTGCTGCCTTACGTGGAAATTGCCTAGCATAACTCCTACAAGCCATCAACCAACCTTTGTGCATTCCCCAAATCCACAATAGGCTAATTCCTATTGCCAACCAAGCCGAACGGCTCATAGTAGCAGGTACGATACAAAGCATCAGAGCTAATGCCCCCAACCAGCAATAACGTCGCCAACCTTGAGCAGACAACAAACTATGAAGACAGAGAGGAAGCAACATTGCCAGATATCCTGAATAAGGTCCAGGATTGAAGAACGGTCCCGTAATACAAAAAAGAAGATGATTAGAATGGCAGAAACTATAAAGTTGTAGCAACCCCCAACCAGCCAACATACAACCGATTCCAACAATCCCAACAGATACTATATTCTTTGATACCTGTAAAGAGGAAAAAATTATTCGTACCACATACCACAACAGTAATAGTATAGCAGCATAAATCACTTTCCAGTCCGCTAAATGCAATTGATAGTCATACCGCATTAAATAATAGAAAACTCCAGCAGTTATCAACACATCTGGCAGTTTGAATCGAAAATTATTTCCTTTTAGAATCGATAATATAAAAGCCAACAAGCTTGTTACTCCTATACTTACCATCAAAGGAAAAAGCAAGAAGTAGCAATCATTCGCCCCATAATTCACAAAAGTACTGCAAAGCACCCCGCAAAAAACAAAGGTAGAAACTATAGATATAGTTATTGACTTAAAACTCATATTCTAAAATTACAATTGACATCTAACTATTTTTTAGGTTCCACACTACTAGATTTTCAATATTACATAACGGCTTCTCATTTTAAATTTATTGCATAGATAGCCCTTTCATACAAGGAAACCAAAATCAAAGCGTATACAAAACCACTAATATGAAATTTGTATACGCTTTGAACTATATTTCTGATTTAAACAACCTTTTAATAAACTCCGGTAACGAATCACAATCTATTTTCATTTTCTTTTTTAAACGACAACGCCTCATACGGAAAGATCTTGGAAGGATATGTAATAATTTTGCAATCTCAATATTCTTCATGCCAACATATAGCAAAAGTATAATATGAATATCATCCCTCGAAAGCATTGGGAAATTTTGACATAATTTACACGTAAAGTTGTTTTGCAATAGGTTTACTGAATCTTCCAATTCCTCCCAATCCGTTTCATCTAGATAATTTTTGGATAATAACTTATTCAAAAGTTCCTTTTTCACTATAATCATATTTGTTTCCATAGTAATTCTCTATTTATTTAACTTTATCATCCTACTTTAAATAATATTTATTTAATCACTGAGTAATATTTTTCTATATTTTAAATTATCAAATAAACATTGTCACCAATATCTCTGTTTCCCCTCCTCATATTCAAAAATCCTCTCATCACTCCCACGAGTATGATTCTTCAGATAGAGCAAAGCCCCTTTAGGAACCGTATAAAGTAAGGAATCGGAGGCAGGTATCTGTTCACCGATAGAAATCCATTCTCCTTTTGAAGAATAGAACAGTTCATACGTATCCCCCTCGCGCACATAATTATCCCGGTTACGGGGAGTAAATATTATTTTCCGGATTAAACAAGGACGCCCTAAATCGAGCCCTGCCCATCCACCGGTCGGCTGATAATAATCGAAAGAGGTATAAGGGTCGCCATCGTAAACATTCCGGTAATCATGCTTTCCATCTCCATTTTGCCCATTAGGAGTACCGATAACCCTACCCTGTAAAGCACAAGTGTCCGCCGGACTATCATAAAATGCAACTTCCGAAACATTGCAGTAGCCATTTTCGGGCCCCACGTATCGTACGTATCGATAAGGCTTTGTATTACTTAACCTCACAACACTATACAAGCGTACCGGAGCCTCCTTCACTACGTACAAAGTATCTTTCTGAAGAAAATCCGCGCGGTTACTGCCCTCAAATGCCCCGCCAACCATACGTTGTGCAAAAGGCTCAATAAACTGATGATACTTATTCAGAAGCTTTATTTCTTTCACCTCATCCGAACCCTCAAAATAATGGACGCCTCCGGTGCTTCCATCAAGGACAAACGGATTCGATACCGGAATGAGCCGCCCATACTTATAAACAGACAGTTGGAGTACAACCCCTCCTTCCACACCATCAAAGGAAACATCATTTTCTCCGGGATGCGCCCACGCTATAGGTTCCCAATCCATCCATGCAGGGCTGCACAAATACACTACTTCAGCTTCCGAAACTTTATGAAAAAGTTTCTCACGAGGTATATTCAGCTTCCGGGCGCGCTTACCGCTATACAGTCGCGTCACATCTATAAAGTGGGGAAACCGAAATGAAGGATAAACCGCTTCCGCATCTTTCCGCATATCCTTTACTACAGCTTTATTCCGACTGAATGTTTGCCGATAAATCTTGGATTTTATTCCCCAGTATTTACGGACAGGTTCCAACGTACCGGTTTCATACATATAATATGACTCACCGTTCTTATCCAATATAAAATTCCAGAAGTGAGCCACATTTCCATCACCGCGCAAAGGCATATAATCGCAACCACAAGGAATGCCTAAAGCCCTGAAAATATAAATCAGCATATCCGCCGTCTCACGACAATTGCCGGAATGCCAATCCACAAGGTCGGGGCCAATATGCGGGCCCTCTCCGAACTGCCCTGTAAAATGAAACTTTATCCGGGAAATGGAGTCTATCAATACCTGCGAAACAAACAAAGGGTCTTGCGCCTCAGGAAGTGCCCTGACGGAGTCCAATATAGGATTGAAAGCATTGTATATCTTCTCACGCCAAGGTTTTAAAGGCTCGTCTTCTATCCTGTAAGGAAGAATGTATTCGCAAAAATCAGCGAAAGCTACATTCTTACCCCACGGCTGTTCGTTCCAGACTTTAAACGCCCATTCAATATTGTCTATCAGGAAACCGGCTGGAAGCTCTAAATCAGGCTTAACCGTTGATTTTCTAAGATTAATGCGTCCATACATTTGCCGGATTGAATCCTGCACTTCACCGGGGGTATACAGTCCGGTACCATAAAGTTCGAACTGTTTCTGATAATGCTCCACCTGCTCGCCTTCGTACGAACAATAATACGGAAGATTCTCTATCAGAAACTCGACCGCCCGCAATTTCAGCGTATCAGCCTCATACCTTTTCAGCACCTCTCCCAACTGAGGATTTTCCTTGATGACATCCTCTAAAACATGCGAAGGATTATTCTCCCCACACCCGCTTACCAAAGCTCCTAAAAGAAAATACAAGATATACTTTTTCATCTTCATACATGCATAAGGATTATTCATCTTCTTTTATTACATCACCACGGGTAATGCCTCCTTCATTGAAACTGTCAACTGCAAAATAGTAGGTTTGTCCGACCTGCAAGCACCTCAATTCAATCTCAGTATCATTATACACCATATAGCTATTGTACAACTTCTCCGGATGGATTCCAAAACGAATACCATAGCCAGTTGCACCTTCTACTTCCCGCCATTTCAATATGACGCTTCTTCTATCCTCTTTATTCCGACAAATACGATAAAATTTCGTTTGGGGCGGAGAAGGTTTATCTGACCGTCCAAATACACGTAAGCCGGAAACAGAGAATTTACCGGAAGGACAATAAATATTTGTAAGCCGGACATACCGCGTCTTCACGGCTTCTTTAAGCTGGATATAATCATGAGGAGCATCCTCTGTATTCACCGACTTGTCTACCAAAATATTCCACTTTTTCCCGTCTACAGACTCCTCCAGATAGTATTGATAAAAGATACTATCTGGCCGCCCGAACAAATGGGCATCATGGTCGGCAAAGTTTATCTGCACAGCATTTATTTCGCACTCTTCACCCAAATCCACCGACAGGTATTCTCCTTTATCGGCCGTTTCGGCACTCCACCAGGTTCGTATATCTTCATCAACAGCACAACATGCCGGATATTTTCTGAGTTCGGAAGAAGATCTGACACTTTTATTATGGGACAATAGCATCCAACCGGGAAACAGTTCCTCAGGAGAAGTTATTTTATGGTCAGGGACAATCATCGGGTAATCTCCCAGCTCTGTATAAGCGTACATTACGCTATCTTCATCAAAAAAAACCGGATATAGAGACAATCTTCTTTCAAAATAATGCCGGGCGGTGACAGCAACAGTACCCACATGCCAGTAATTGCCATATTTATCCTGGAAAGTTCCACCATTTCCGGCACCAGTAGTAAATCCTTCCGGCTTGTAAACAAGCGGATTGTGCTTCGCCAAAGTAAAAGGTCCTAACGGAGTGTCGGAGACATATACCCCATCATTGGAAGTTTTAAACTGTATGCCGGGAGAAGCATACTGTAAATAGTATTTTCCACCACGCTTATTCATCCACATGCCTTCTAACCAAGGAGTCGCATCCATCCAGTCGTGACGATCACCGGGTGTCTCCCATCCATTGTCCCGTTGGCAACCTCTAATTAATGGAGAAGGCTCACCCAACAATTGAAATGTACGCGGATCCACTTCTACTCCGGTTAAAGAAACAGAATTACCCGCTCCCGCGTACAAGTATAATCTTCCTTCATCATAAAAAAGCATTGGCTCCAACATTCCCGGAGGAGAACTGCAAGCTACCGCTTCCCAGACTCCAGACTTCGGGTTATCAGTTTTATAAATGGTATCCGTAGCATAAGAAGCTGTGTAATACAGTTCACCCTGCATTTCCACAACTGTAGGCGCAAAACTTTCTGTAGGAAGATTTGTGTCACCAATTAATTTCCAATCTATTAAGTCAGAAGAATAATAATAGCCCCCCGAACCAAACAAAAAAAGATAGTAACCGTCTTCAAACTGAATAATACAGGGATTTGCAGCATCTCTGCGAGAAACATCATCGAGACAGAAACGGTAATTCAAATTGAGAGGATTGCTTATGGTACGGAATACAAGATTCTCCGTATCGGGTATCCGGCATCCTGCTACCACAACAATTATCACGACTAATACCCATATAGTTTGTCGGTTATACATAGCATTCATACATATTAAATTAACTTTTTATATGAACACAAAGTTAGGCTATTAATAAAGTACCCTTATTAGATTACAGATATTCGATTTTAGATATCAGATATTTAATCAGAAATTACCTCCAAAAGTGTTATATTTGCCTTCGTATACTGTTTAAAAATCTATCAGAAATGAACATTGAAGAATTTAAAGAATATTGTCTGTCATTAAAAGGTGTTCATGAGAAAATGCCGTTCTCGAATATTCCTGATAAATACAGTCGTGATGTTCTATGTTTTTATGTAGCGGATAAGAACTCGTAAGGAAGTCTTATGACATTGTTGTCAAAAGACTGACAAAGAAAGAACGGGAAATGCTACTATCAAGTGATGAATAGCATTCCCAACATTATGATATATATGAATCTTAAAGAGTTATGAAAGCTTTCTATATAGTCTCCAACAGTATCCACCAATAAGCAATATCAGTAATAATGTAATTCCAAAAGCCCAATAATTAACTACACGGGATTCAGCAACAAGCATATAATCACTGTCCAACAGACGAAAAGCATCTACTTTCCAAATGAGTGACTCATCTTTTTGCATGGCGGCATTGGTAGAAACCACCCTGCCCGGCATGAATAACTCAAACTGCACAGCATAACCAAACAATTCTGCAACCCGCCCTTTTTCCTCAAACAGATCATCCATTGGCTTTTTATTGTCCACATATAAGTTTGAGAAATATTTCGTTTGACTCAATTCATCCAGATAATTGCATATCTCTTCGGGCGATCCGTCATCATCGGCATCTTTTCCGGAAAAGTACTTCCCATAAACCGATTCCTTCAGATCTGCCAACTGATGTACAAAGTCCGTATCTTCTTTTATCGTAATGAAATGAAGAATTACTTCACAACTCAATTCATACTGACTACGGTTATACCATTTCCAGAATTTGGCTTCAATGTCATCCAACCTATTATTCTGTTCAATACCATTTAATCCGATCAAAGCCTCCTGATCTCCCCGGAACCATATCCGCTGCTCCTCTTTACTCATATAATTTTCGAGAGGTACCGGACCTTTATCGGGTAATTTACTGTAAGTAGCCGTATACTGATAATATGTATAGAACCAGCGGAAACTTTTCCGAAGTTTTTCAACCGGAACTACCAGAGGAATACTGTATTCCTTTCCATCCAAAGTACTGAAGCTCTCGGAACCTACCGTTGGATAAGTCCGGCAAACTTTCACATTCAGTTTGTCTTCATCTCCCCAACAGTTGAATTTAACAACAGAGTCCAGATTACTCACTTCCCATCCCGAATCTATCCGGAATAAAAACGGATTATGAGTCCTGTCTCCTGCAAGGAAAGCAGAGTCGCCATAAGCATACACCTCTCTGTGCATACTACCATCACTATTTACCTTAGAAACCATCCGGTAATAGGTACCACAGGAAGTCATACTGAGCAGCAAAACAATGGCTGCCATCCATTTATACGTTCTCATAATGATATAATTTAATAAGTTTTCTTTGTAAGTTCCATTATTCTCTTTTGTCTGAGCTTCTTATACTGCACATACTGTCCGGACAAGTAATCACTCTTTTCAGAAAGCCTCATCTTCTCCCAGCCTTCCGGTAGGGAATAAGCACTGTTTTCCTGGAAACGATACTCCTCTTCTACTCTGACACCATCGGGAACCGGACTAAGAAGAGTCTCACTCACCAACAAGCACAACAAAAGTCCTGCGGCTATCCCGGATACCCAACTGCCAATCAGCAGACTTTTCCTTTTCTTCTTTCGGGGAACGATCCTGCTCACTTGCTGTAAAATGGCAGTAGTCAGTTCATCCGGATTACTCAATATAGGCTGTACATTTCTCACCTCATCAAGCCATTCATTGTAAAGTTTATCATCTTGTTTCATAAGCCAGCATCTATTTGATTCATTTTGTTTCGTATATTCTTCCGGGCCAGGTAAAGAGTGGTTTTAATGATTCCGGCAGAAAGTCCGGTGATGGTTTGCACCTCCGGCACATCCAATTCCTCAATATCCCGTAATGTAAAAATCAACCTTTGCCGGGGAGACAGTTCATCGGTATATCTCAGGATTAGTTCACGCAGTTGCTTGTTCACCACTGCCAATTCTACATTATCATCTGACGAGATATTCACGGAAACGGAATAATCTGCTTCATTATCGAGTGGTGAATGGTACAGGGAACGCAGACGGTCATAACAAGTATTGCAAGTGATTTTATAAATCCAGGTAGAGAAACGGCACTCACCATTATATTTACCCAGTGCCAGCCACACCTTTACAAAGGTTTCCTGTACCATATCTTTAGCCTCATCTTCGTCGCACAACAATCGGAAAGCAAGCCGGAATACAAGTGGCTGAAACGTAGAAACCAGCAGAGAGAATGCTGCTGCATCCTCCTGCTGGCTCCTACTTATAAGCTCTTGTATTTTTTTCTGGTCCATCATAATAATATCTTCGTTTATTATATGATACGTAAGAAAAACCTTCCGGTCAATTACAAAGAGCCAAATATAACAAATATCCTGAGTAGATGAGTATAATTAGTTTATCTAATAATCTGTAAGCTGACTATTTGCCAAGCATTTTCCATATCCTTTTATTTAACTCTTCATCATCCAATTTGGGAAACTCTTTCAGGATAAACTTCTTGCCATCAGCAGTAAACTCCACATTTCCCGTATCAATCTTTGATATATATTCTCTCAAACACTCCGCTTCGTCAATCACAGTCTGCATTTTGGCAGAAGGGGTGAACATCACATAATGCCCATTAGGAATATAATCGGATCTCACCAGATATTCTATATGTCTACACCCTAATTTTAATAGTAAGTCTGCTATCAACTTCGACTTGTTTTGGGCATTGGTCATAAAAAAACGGTACTTCCCGATTTCATTATCAGAAGCCTTCCCATAGCATAAATAAGCCCCAAGCAAAAAGGACAATTTCTGTTTCTCCGTTTCTATTTTCTCTCCGCTTACTTTTCCTGAATAAACCCTGTTGCCCTGCGCTGTACAAGCCACTTTCGGCTCATAATTATAATACTTATCCACTTCGGCAGACAATCCCGGTGAATATATCGCTATTTCCGGAACAATATTCTCGGTTTTTACAATAGATATATCCTGATAATCAGAATCAAAAAGAGAAGACAGAAATAATACTGTAGACAACTGATTCAGCCGATATTTTTCAACTCTTTGATAAAAGGCATCCTCACCTTTAACTTCGAAGGTACGATCATACCCCATATATTCATCCAGAGTTCCCACCAAAAAGCACTCCTTATCATACTTTTCCACATCAAACTGCGCTTTCGCCAACAAGCTGAAAAATGAAAACAGCACAAACAACAGACAGCTATTTATTTGCTTCATAATATGAGTCATTTTTTACTTCCAAAACGTTGCTTCAGATATTTCTCCAGATTATAAGTTCCCGGAGAATTTCGCAATACAGTACCATCTTTTTCTATCCACTCATAATGAGGGATACCATTAAAGTGGAATAATTGGCGGAGATAGTTGTAATCTGCCTGGGGGATACGATAACAAGCCTCACCTTTCAAATTCTTTTCCACATACTCATTATAAGTCTTTTCGGGACTTTCACGATCACTGGTGATGTATATGAACTGGAATTCCGGATGATCTTTATACTGTTGGCGCAAACCGGCAGTATGTTCAATACCTCCACGACAGGGACCACAGAACGTTGCCCAAAAATCTACAAATAGAGCTTTACCCGCATGGGCTTTAATAATATTACGGAAGATGTCCGTAGCGGGCCCTTCAGGTAAAGCATACGTGCTATCATTTTGTTGCGGAAACGCTTTGGCATACAAACGTTCCGCCTCAGCAAACATGAACGGATGGCCGATTAACTGTTTTTCTTTCTCCAACAGGCTACGGGCACCTTCTCTATCCAATTGTTTTAAATCAAAAGGAAGACTACGCAAAGCAATGATCTGCGAAACCAACGGAATATATCCGACTATGGTATCCAATCGTCCAGATTTTTCTTTTTGATATTTAAAGAAATCATTTATTTTCATTCTTTTTTCATCTTCTGCTTTTTGATTTTCATCAATAGATACAGAAACACCATCCATTACCTCGTTTTCCTTTCGATAAGCTTCAAATAAATCCTTATATTTTTCTCTAAGTTCTTCCCATATCTTCGTCTCCGCAATGAGTTCGCTTATCTCTCTTGTCACAGTCTTACCTGCTCTTTCTTCGCTATCTTTTCGCATTTTTTCTTGCTCGGGAGTCAATACTACACCATTCTTCTTCAAATAAGTAAGAACAGATTTTTCAGGATATTTATAGGCAATCTTTCCCATTTCAACAGTCGTTGTATCACCCATAGCCCTTGCAAAATTCATATACTCAAGGCGGTTGATAAACGTACTAAAATGCCTATCCGCTACGATAAGACTATCATTAAGCGGCATCTGTCGTAAGAAGTGGTAATAAGTTGAATCTTCCTTAACCTTCAGAACCTCGTTATCTTTATTCTCTCGTGCCAGATAATCTCTATCCATTACAAAGTCCAGCATCTGATAACCTTGGGAAATCCTTGCCGTATTTCTCACCAGGCGTGCCGCCTTTCCCACATATCCGTTGACAGCTACAAGCGAGTCAGCCTGCTCTGACCAACGACGAAACATGGGTTCGCAACGCTCTGCAAATTGTGCAGGGGTCAGCTCTTTCTGCATCTTCGAGAAATCCTCATAACGGAATACGAATAAATCATCCACATATTTCAATGCCCTTCCTATATATGCAGTAGTTCCCATGTAATGGACATTATGAAGAGGATAATAATAATCACGGGCACGACTACGTGCCATTACAGCTTCCCAATCTACATACATGGTTACAGTTTGCCCCGGCTCTATATAAAAGGGTAACCAGTTATTATTAAACACTACCGAACTTACCATAGGGTAGTTGACCTCAAATTTACACTCAAACCTTCCATTGGGTTGCAGAGTCACTACCATCGGATAGTCTTCCCGAGTCAGGTCATTGGAAACATAAATCAGACCGTTGGTAAAACCTAATTTCTGATCATAGCCGGCAATGTATCCTTGCAGGCAAACACTATCACGACGAAATACCGGACTCTCATTCTCTTCAACCTGCATCGCCTTCATGCTTCCCGCATCCCGTGAATAAAGCCGGGCGGGTTCTTTATCTTTCTTTATCCGGCACAGACCATTCTTTTGCGGAGTCAGTTCCAGTTCCACTTTATCACCCCGGTCATCTTTCAAAGTGAACAGCATGCTTTTGCCTTTCTGACGGATTGCTTCGTACTGATAGAAACGGTTGTCCATGACAGCAAGAGAATCGTATATGCCGAAAGCCCATTCATAATAGCCATCCATTCCCATCCAGTTGCCGGAAACTTTATCGAAAAGTGAGGCTTTGGCATCTTTCTTCTCCAAAGATATATAGAATGTATGCGACTCATCGCCTTCATCGTCATCGAGGAAATGAATCTCTTTTGTTGTTTCAGGAAGCGGTGGAAAAAGAAGCACAAAATCTAAAGTTCCCGAATCCGGAGTATATACTTCTTTATCCAGTTCAAAACCTTCGCTCCCCGTAAGATAATATTTCTCACCGGTATTCGCATCTTCCAGATAAGTGCTCTTACCCAGCATCACCCACCAATGTGGACGGAAAATAACATGGATATGCAACCTCGTTGCATCTGGAGTACGTTCAATACGAGTAATATTATAGATACTGCCCGAACGGAATTTAAACTTAGGATTGTCGATCACATTTTGTGCCTGAAGCATACAAGTGATACAAAGCAGGAGAAGGAAAATAAGTTTTCTCATGGTATAGTTGTATATAATTAATTTCTACTAAGACTCAAAGATTAATCACTCTGACAAATATAAGCAATAAAAAAGAAGAACTTTTATTTTGAATAAATATTTTTCAAAAACTAATATTTAAGAGTAAAGTATCCTTTTGAAAGGGCTACACCCTTTATATGAAAAGGTGTAGCCATGAGACTAAAAGGGTGTAACCATCCAGGCAAAAAGGTGTAGCCCTTTCAGAACAAGGCTACAAATACCTGTAGGCTGGATTATATCATCCTTATAAATACGTTTTCAAAGAAATTGATTGCCCACTTATGTAAACTAATCAGATTCTATCATCTGATTACTTCAGTATGGCAATCTTCTCTCTTCCCACAATATAAATTCCTGCAGGCAAATCCCGGATCACCTCACTTCTGCGCACCTGAGTGCGGAGCTTGATTCCCGTAATGGTATAGACATCTACCTGTGGATCTTTATCCACGGCCACATCTTCGATACCGGTGGGATCTTTGTAATCATCGGAATTAGTCAGATAGACTTTCTCTATGACAATGGGCTTTCCTCCTAACGCCCAAAAACCTACAATATAAATATGGCTCGGATCAAGTTTCACTTTGGGATTACCCTTATACATATTATTCAAATCAACAACCACTTGCTTACTACTCTTGATTTCATATTCGGCAGCTCCCGACCAATAGTTATTCTCATCAAACAAACGGAATGAAGCACCGTTGTCCGAGTTATCATTGCCCATTTTTGCCACAACGTATTTATATTCTGATAAATCAATACCGTTATCGTACCACCAGCCGCCGAAACCATACTGTCCGGTCACTAATGTATGCGTATTCTCATCAAAAGAGCCGGTCGCATAAATATTGGGATTAAACAATTCTGCTGTTAATGGAAAAGTGGAAGAAGTGACATGAATCGTCAAAGACTGACGGTCGCCCAATGGACCTTTGTAGCTGATAACTATATCACTTTCTCCATCTTGCAAAGCCATTATACGCCCATTAGTTACACGCACGACATCCGGATTTTGATTTTCATAATCGGCCGCCATAGTGATATCTTCCGTATGGCCATCGGCATATATTCCTTTCACTGTAATTGTAGAAGAACTTCCGGTAAGCAAAGTTAGCTCTTCATCTCCATCGATGGTCAATTCGGTTAAGGTTAGTGATTCTTCACTATAACCCTCAAAAGAATCGTCAAAATAGAACTCTTCATCAAACTCCGGTTCGGTAGAGAACCAGTCTACATCTACATAGCCACCTGTCTGGACAGTTGCATAATTAAAGATAGCGAACTTATTGCCTGTGAATACCGTCAGATCATACTTCATGTTCAGGTCATCTCCTAATTTTGTATAGGTCTTGTTGTCCAGGCTGTAGTAGAAACCTGCCTTACTCGTGCTGTAATTGGCAATAGCTCGCAGATAGATTACCGGTTCAGTGACTACCTCTCCTATCTGTTCCGACTTTGCAGCCGACGAAACTACAGGGGCAGTGGTATAAACCAACCGCTTCTGTCCATCTATGACTTTAATACCAATAAAAGCATAAGGGTCCTGAAATACTGCCAATCCTGCCACATCGCCTTCTTGCATTTTTCCTATCTCCATTCTGACCGTACCATAGGAATGCTCCAAATCCTGTGGATATCCCAGAATTCTTTGGGTCAATGTATTCTTGGCTTTATGCAGGCTGTCAGTAACATTTGCCGTATACAATCGCAAATAGCCGGCATGTTCAGTCAACGACCATTTTGATCTGTCTGCATTATGATTCCATCCCCATTGCAGTCCTAATTTATAATGCCTGAAATTATCATTTGTAGGCAATGACTTTATGGGGTATTCCCTACCAACATCGGGCTTACGATAGGTAGTGACTCCTTTTCCATTCTCACCGATTTCAGGCCAACCATCCACCCATTTTACGGGTTGCAGGTTAGGAAACCGTCCATAAGCACCTTTATCGTAGAAAAGCATAGTCCACCACTCTCCAGTCTGCGTTTCTACCAAAGCTCCCTGATGAATGTTGTCATCGTCTATCAGCTTCTTCTCCTCATAAGGTCCGTAGATGTCTTTGGAACGGAAAACAGTTTGGAAAGCAGGCCATCCTCCATACGTAGAGTAGATGTAATAATATTCACCTATCTTATACAAACGGCTCCCTTCGAGCCCTTCGCGGAAAGACCATTTAACCACATCCTTATCGTTACCGGGAATTTTATTGAAATCTGCATCCAATTCGGCTATGCGAAGCTGATTGATACCGTAAACTACGTATATTTTATCATTATCAAAAAGCAATCCGCAATCATAAAAACCGTCATTCAACTTCTTCTTTTCCCATTCACCTTCAATATCAGTAGTGGTCAATAGGTATCCACCTTCATCCAGTGTAGTAAACAGGAGATAGAACTTGCCGTCATGATATTGAAGCGCTGTTGCCCACTGTCCGCGACTGTAACGATTCTGACCATTTTCAAGATTATAACCATCGGATGCCTCTATCCGCTCCAACGGATTACAGCAATACTCCCAGTTCACCAAATCATAAGATTTCAGAATGGTAGCTCCGGGAAAAATGTACATAGTAGTGGATACCATGTAGTACACATCACCTACACGGATTACATCAGGATCAGGGAAATCACCGAAGATAACGGGATTGATATATGTTCCATCCCCATTATCACTATGAGACTGATAAGTGAAATCGGGACGCGGATAATTCTCCTTTGCATATTCCTGATACCAGTGGTAAGTGGGCCACGGGCAAGCTTCCGGATCAGTCAGGAAAGTGTATGCCTCTCCTTCGGCAGGTGGAGTATCTTTAAATTTTGCCAGCAAATCGGCACCCGTAAAAATAAGCCAGCTCACATTGCCCGAATTATCTACAATATGTTTCATATTCGCTCCAAAACCCGGACCGCCAAATGTACCGGTATGGGCTTTCCCCCATGAAGCATTATATTTTGACGGCGCCCAATCCATTTCTGTTATCATGATAGGTGCGAATGTCGCTACCGGAGCTACAGAATCATCCCATCCCTGCTGGAAAGGTTCATATCCTCCTGTACTGGAACCACCATCCCCATTTTCCCCGTCACTTCCCATCCAGCCCGGGTAAAGGTGAACAGCATAGCCAATATTTTCTCCCTCAATCGGATTAACAGCAAATCCTTTATACAACCCCTGATAACCCAAACCGGGTATCCAGAGAATATTATCACAGCCCTGTGCACGCATCCCATCTACCACCGACTGGAAATACTCTTTCAGTTTATCGAAGTGTCCCTGCGAACCGGCTCCATAAGTACCATCAGGACCAAGTATATTAATCGGCTCGTTGGCCAGTTCAAACATAATATTGGGATGATTCTTTAATTTCGGATGCTGGGCTACATGTGTCCATACTTTAATGAGATACTGATTATACTCATCTCCTACAGCTATCTTTTCCGGACAGACTCCGGGAGGACGCATCACCACATAAAGTCCTTTTGAGACGGCATATTCCGCCATCGGAATAAAAACCCTATCAAGATAGGTTTTGAACCGGTTGAAATCGAATGCTGAAATATCATTCTCTCCTTCTACATGAATTCCCGGAGAGTTCGACCAATACGGGTCCATGTGTAATCGAAGAAAGTTCATTTTCCAACCGGCATCTATAATGTCGTCAATCAGTCCTTGATTGTATTTCAAGCATTTTGCCACGTCATAATTGTCCCACTTCTGTCCCATCTCATTGAACCACGGACTATAGGTTTGTGCAAACCCATGTAAATTAACCTTATTCCCATGCGGGTCTACCAAATAACGGCCTTCGACATGCAATCTGGGCATTGGCATATCTTCCCATGCCCAAAGCGTGGAGGAAGACATCAAACAGCATAAAGCTATAAGAAATTCGTAAAATACATTTGTAATGTTTTTCATAAGCAATATTTTAAATAATTCTGAGAAAATTAATAAGAAGCATTATGCCGCAATACAATTTTCTCACCTGAGTAAATGAGATTGCCCGATGTACAAACACCTTCTATCACAACCCCATAATCGGCAGCAGAATCAGCCGTATAGAAGCTGACGTGAGCAGTTCCCGATTCATCAACCTGTACGTTCGGATTCCAGTATATCGTTGAACGCAAGTCAGGAGTGGTGGATTCTTTCTTCGCTTTGGTGTCATACACCGGTGAGTAAAACTCTACAGTCTGCTGGTAACCGACACTCGCAATAGTCTGTATGTTGCTGTTCATCTTATTTTTCTGCACAAACCCATTCTTCGTAGTGACTACTATGGCACCATTTCCCGCAGCCGCCCCATAAAGAGGACCGACAGAAGTGGCAGGAGAGTAAAAAACATCTTTGATATCATCCACGTCCAACAGGTCAAAATCAAAATTTTCTTCGGGAACATTGTCCAGTAACACCATGACCGGAGCAAATCGATAACGCACCTCATTATTTGTGACAGTGATGCCCGGTAAACGTCGCAAAAGGTCGTATGTAGAAATAAAATGTCCTTTTTTTACATCCTCTTCTGTAAGCACTTTCGAAGTTCCTACCGAATAAAAGGGAGATTCCGTTTTTACAGCTCTCTCTCTTCTGGCTGTCACTATCACTTCCGCCAGATTATAGACTCTCATTCCATTTTCTATAGTATATTTTTGGTCCATCTTTGCCATATAGTTTTCTTCTATATGTGGTTTTTCAATGCGGGGAATAAATCCGATTTTAGGGGCAGGAAATGATTTATAGGGGTCCAGTTCTATAAAGACTTTTGAAGAACCTTTCTTGCTAAGAGCCTGAACTATATACTGAGTACCGCTGGGATATTCCAGCCTGTCGAATACAAACCGCCCATTCCGGTCAGGCTTCGCCAGTTCTGTCCCGATGAGCGAATCTTTAAGGGCGAGCAAAGAGATATTTCCCTCTTTCAATGCAGAAAACAAGCCTTCTACTTTACCGGAAACTTCGTCGCCCAATTCCAAATTGTAGGGTAATGTGCCAGTTACGTTGCCCTTCAATACCTCCGGAATGTTGTATTTCCGCCAGCCTTGTGTCATCATCAGCAAATCCAGAGCATAGGAAGAACTGCGGTTGTCTTGCAGGTAACTCAACGGTGACTCAATGTGTCCTTTAAGATCGGAAGTGAGCAATAAAGTGGAAACAATGTTGGAAACGGTATCCGGCTTCACGTCTGTTCTGTCAACAACTGCAAGTGCGAAGTTGCCTGACATGGGGTTTCCGTTTATATCTTTAATCTGTATATCCATATCTACCTTCTCTCTTGCCAAGTAATTTTCGCGGTCAAGCCGGACTTCAGTCTGCACCAGCGCGCTTTTTTGCAGAGAAAACACTAAACGTTCGCTCAGAATATTTCTCCCTTCATCAACCAGCAGAAAATGAACGATACCTGCCGGGAAGAAGTTTTTTTCGAAGTCAACATAACTTTGTTTGTTATCCCAAGGCTGTGCATACAGAACGATGCCACGCAAATGTGCCACCAGCGTCAGCGAAGTCCCCAATGGGGTATCAGGTGATTTGGAAAGACTTACCCGCAAATAATCTTTAGACCAAAGTGTATTCAGGGAGATAGCATCCGGAGAAGGCTCGGGCAAATCAAAACGCTGGGAAACGCCTGTTCCGTCACTACAAACGGCATGATACTTTTTTCCGGGAACGTAATACATCCGGAAACTCCCCATACCCAAATGCTGGCTCTTGAAATCGGCACATACCTGACCTTCTTCGTCAAGTACCTGACCTTCTATCTCTGTAGACAAACCATCTGCATCAATAGCCTTAAATGCCATTTTGATTGTGGTGGACTGAGCTGCATGACCTCCTTCGGGAAAAAAAGCTACATCAAAGTTTTTACTCAATTCGGGGATTCTGAAATAGCGGTTGGAGATTTTGCCGTCATACACTGTTTGCAATAAAAATGTACGCGAAGCGGGAATTTCTTTCTTTTTGAAAGTGTAATGGATATTTTCTCCTTCCAATGATAAGACTTTTCCTTGTTTGTCCCTGTCTCCATCAGGAAATAGAATAGCTTGTGTGGGAGTGACGGATCGGTTGTCCGGTTTAGTAAAAAAATGTATTTCCGCATGAATGTCGTTGTTTTCAGCAGAATAACTGATTTCCGGAGATATCGCTTCGGATACGGGATCGGATATATAAATCAATTTATGGGGAAAGTACTCTTCACCTATATTCTGCATGAACCAAGTATAGGCCCTGAGAGAATAGTTGCCTTCCGGCAGGTCTTCACCCAATGGAATATGTCCGTAAAAACACCCCAAAGAGTCCGGTCTTATTTTCACTCTCTCCACCAGGTTGCCCAACGGATTCACCAACTCTACATATACATATCGGCTGGCATTAGCTTGTTTTAGCATAAGGGCATCTACTAAATGCGCCCTGAACCAAAGAGTTTCACCGGACATGTAGATGCCACGGTCTGTCTGAAGGTGAATCTTTTCCTGGGGGAAATTTGACAGTTGCTGGGAAAAGAGGTTTTCTATGTTCATAGAGTCCATTTTCACTACCAATGAATCTTGGGTAAATGCATCTTGTATGCACAACAACAATAGCAATAAAGAAATAAAACATATTCTCATGATATAGTTTTTATATATTTTACAGAAAATGGCGCTTCTCACGAAGCACCACCTTCTTAAACTAATGGTAATAAAAAATGCAATCTGGTTTTACCCTAAAATATAACTTCCTAATAATCATATTTTCTATTTTCTTCCATCCAATCGTTTATCTTACGCACTTCATCATCATTCTTACGCTCTTTGTATACAAATCCTCTGGTTTTCTTTTGTATCCCATCTTCTTCGAAAGTATACCACAAATCATATACTTCCATCTCCGGATAGTATTTACCACCGCCACTGATAAGTTTGAACTTATCCCAAGACTTCAGAGTTACTGAATTATCCGGATTAACAGTGATATTGAAACAAAAGTCCGGTCTATAATCTGTTGACCCTTTTGACCACTCATTCTTTTGATGATACATACGTACAGTGTTACCATCAACTACAGCTTGCAACGTGCGAGGCGACTTATAGATAACGGAATCTTTCGGATTATCAGCAGGCTTAATCACACCGTCCATATAATAAAGCCCTGAATAGTCATTCATCAGATTCAGACGGATTAGCACCACTGTATCTTCTTTAGCCAATTCAAAACGAGATGTTCCACTAAGTTTAAACGCCATCATATAGAGCGAATCTATATGCAAAGTGGATGGGTCAATGTGAACAGGATACGTGCCATAGGTTTCACCCTTTTTCACAACTACATTTTCTTGTGGAAAACTATAGATACCATTTGTCAACGTACGATACTTTATATCATCCGAACCGAGTTCTTTCTGGTTATAACTTTCAATACCAGAAGGAAATTCTTCAACAGTAACAGTTACATCTTCCTTGGCAAGCAGCGAACCGCTGATGGCAACCGATGCATATATGGTATCTTTTTCATAACCTATATTCAGATCTCTATTTATAATCTTATCTTTTGCCCCAACCAGATAAACCGTTTCGGGCCATAAATTCTCTTCCATAGGTATTTTATTGTCGCAACCCGCCATACATGCCAACAGCAAGGTTATCGAAAAAAATGCTATTTTCTTCATATTATCAACTTTTAGTGTTTTCATTTTAATTCCATCCCGGGTTCTGTACCAATTTACCGTTCTTTCTCAGCACATTTCTGTCAAGCGGCCACAGATACATCTTGTTGGAAAACATACGTTTCATGGTTTTTTCTGTATTCCAAATTCTCTCTGTATAGAACTGTTCGCGTTGTGATTCGCGAGCACTTACATCCAATCCTCTGATAGGTTTGTTGTAAGCGTCATAGGCATCTTTCCAACGGCGCAAATCCCAATAACGATGACTTTCGAAAGCAAATTCAATCAACCTTTCATGCTTAATCAGTTCACGCATCCTGCTTTGGTCGGCTGCATCGGCAGTTGTGATTCCCGGTTGACCGGCACGATAACGAATCTGATTGAAATATTTCACCATCTGATCCACATCACGAGTAACCGTCACCTGCCCATCTTCGTCCGTATACGAACCTTCCATTTCGTTCATCGCTTCTACATACCCCAACAATACTTCGGCATAGCGGAATATCGGATAAGTTTTCGCTTTTACCACTCCATTCCAAAAGATACAATCATCCTGATGCACATATTTCCGGCAGGTATATCCGGTCCTGGTTCTGTTATCATTATTATTCATATCAGATGCACTACCTCCGTAATAATAGTCGGTAACATAGTTTCTGGTACCTGCTGACAAACCGTCACGGTGGGAAGTTGTAGGCCAGATACAAGCATTGAAACCAATAGCCGCATAAAAACGCGGCTCACGACCATCATCACGATGAGCTCTGTTTCCGGAAAGAAGATAATCTGACGAGAATGTTTTATCTTGTCCCACTGCCTGCCATGATTTTTCCGCCTGAGTAGCTTCACTAAACGGTCTACCGTCAGCCATCCGGTATTCATCAATCATATCCAAAGTAACACTAAATGAAGATATTCCCCCCAATTTGGAAGGTGTCACAAGAATATAGTTTCCATTATTTTTTGAAAAATAGATGTATTCTTTAACCAACTCAGGCTGGTAAGTGCCATCAAACAGCGTCTTGTATGATTTATAGGGATCTATGCCTCCGGCTCCATCAGGGAAGTTGGCATCGGATACCGTCTCGGGAAGAGGCAATGTGCCTGTACCCTTTTCATTCACTATTTTAGGTACAGTATGAATGGCATACTTATTCATATCAATAATCCGCTTGAACGTGGCGGCAGCTTTTCCCCACTTAACCTTGTCTTCCGTCTGGGCAATGAAATTCCTGCCCTCTGAGTCTTTCCAATCGGAATAATAACTGTTACCATTGAAAAGGGGGCTGGCAGCATAGAGCTGCATACGAGCTTTGAACGCCAAAGCAGCACCCTTGGTAGGTATATACTGCAATGCATCTATACGACTTGGAGGCAGCAATTTAGCTGCTTCTTCAAAGTCAGCACAGATTTTCTCTACACACTCATCGTAAGTGGAACGCTCGAATGAAACTGACGCTACATCTTCGTCCGTATCGAAAGGACGGTCGGGAAGTACAACCACAGGCCCGTACAATCTTACCAAATAAAAATAGAAGTAAGCCCGCAGAAAATAAGCCCTTCCCTTGAAATCACGCATTTCCATCTCGGTAAGCTCCTGGTTTTTGGATATATTCTCCAATACGATGTTGGCCTTACGGATTCCTTTATAGCAATCGCCCCACGGATTAAACCATGTGTTCGTTTCTTTCACTTCATCATAAAGTATAGCATTTCCATTCGTTACAAACGGAACGATTGCTTCATCTGAGCCCAATCCACTGGGTAATGTAGAAGACCATCCCCAACCATTCATAAGTATTGATTCATCAGGAAGCAGTGCAGCCGCTCCATTGATATACTCTTCCGTTCTGGAGCGGGAAAGGAAAATGGAGTCCAGCGTGGTCTGATCGTACACATATTTGTCAATGTCCAAGTATTTTTCGCACGAACCGAACATAATGCTTGAGACCAAAATAACGGTTATTGCGGCTATTCTACCGAGAAAACCGAATTCTCTTTTATAATTTCCAAATTTTATCATAATTGTCAGGTTATATTAGAATGAAAGATTAAGCTGTAAAGTATACACTCGCTGGACAGGATAGACTGTTCCATTGTCTCCTGCTTGTGCGGGATCCAGCATCTTCTCTTTAGACCAAACTGCCAAATTGTCTCCAATCACACTAATTACTGCTTTCTGAAGACCAAACTTTTTCAGAAATTGGTTCTTGAGTGTATAAGAGACTTGCACATTCTTCAGACGCAAGTAACTACCATCAGACAACCAAAAAGAAGATGATTGACTATTATTACTGCTACCTCCATAATAAAGACGAGGGTACTTGGCGTTCGGATTCTCGGTGGCAGGGTCGCCTGAGATTTCACGTGAAATCCATCGGTTTGCCGGATTGGCAAAGTCTGTAATCACATTACCAGCTGTACTACCCGAGAATGGCTGATACATATTTCCACCTTTAAAATAGGTCACGCGGCTTACTCCCTCGAACAGGACACTTACATTAAAGTTCTTCCAGTTAAACTCTGTGGCAAATCCATACTGTATCTGAGGCACATAAGAATACTTCAAAGGTACAATATCATCCCAATTGACAATGCCATCGCCATTGACATCCTTATACTTGATGTCACCAGGCAAGTAACTGCCAAAATCCTGACGAGGACTATTATCTATATCTGCCTGGTCTTTAAACAAGCCCAAAGCTATCAAGCCTCGGTTAATTCCACTTTGATATCCTACGGCTGATTGGTAATCGTATTTCTTAAGGTCTTCCTCGAAATTGGTGATTTTGTTCATGGACTGTGTGTAGTTGGCACGTACAATCAGGTATTTGTCACTGTCACCCAAAGGCTGTGTATATGAGATATGTCCATCCATACCCCAACTCTTCATTTCACCTACATTGGCCCAAGGCAATGACGGAAGTCCCATCTCTTCGGGTACACTCTGGCGTTGTTGATAAATACCGGAACGTATATCCTGGAAGAAATCGACTGTCATTTCAAAACGTTCGTGGAAGAAACGTGTATCAATACCGATGTCAGCTTTTTTGGCCTTTTCCCAGCGCAGGTTGCTGGAACCCACTTGCGTTTCGGTCAAACCGGAACCGTTATTCCAACTGCCGGAACCTGTGTGACCAATCAAAGTCAGATAGGGAAAACGTACCGAGTCATCCCAAGTGAGACGGTCATTACCTACTATACCATACGAAGCCCTGATTTTGAAATAATTGATAAAATTGTCCTTATTACGCCAGAAGCGATATTGCGTGGGAGCCCAACCTATAGAAACAGCGGGAAACCAACCAAATTTCTTACCTTTCTCAAAAGCCTCCGAACCGGTGTAACCCATATTAAATTCGGCCATATAAGTATCATCATACGAATAAGAGAAACGGCTTGAGTAACTATTATAACGTTTAGGGATAGCAGTCAGCAATTGATTATATTTCGATGCTTCATAATCGCTCCATTCGGCCTTCACCAAAGCACCTACCTTATGTACCTTATTAAATGTCTGGTCGTAATTCAGTCGGAAATCCCAATAAATTCTACGCTCAGTGTCATTCCAATTTGTATAATAGGGTTCCACTGCATCAGATATTTTCTCCAAATCGAGTGTTCCATCACGTTTATAACCATGAGCATAATAAATGGCCGGCATTTTTTCGCGAACTTGGGTTCTCGCACCTATCGAATTAATGTTGACCAATCCTGCAATACTCAGTCCGGGAGTTATCATCTTCAAATCCTGATTGAGCTGCATCGTGATTTTATTGTCATTGGAATAGAACTTACGATAACCCGTCATATTCAACAATACATACGGACTGATATTCGATTTATCAGTGCCATATCCAGGTGCCTGCCCTGTGGTGTACATCAACGGTACTGTCACCGGAGTCAGATTGGATTGTGCCTGCCACAATACCTTACTGTCGTTTCCATATCCCGGATAATTCTGAGTAACAATCACAGTCTCTTCATTCAGCGAGAGCGTAGTGGTGGGAGTGACATTCACATCCACATTGGCACGGAAATTAAACTTGTTGTAATTTACGTTCGTATTGTATTTGTTTACCCCTTTGTCTTGCTTAAAAATAGCATCTTTTGTCGTAAAACCAGCACTGATGTAATAACGAGCCACTTCACCACCTCCCGATGCACTCAGGAAGTATTGTTGGTTCCAGGTATAGTCTTTCAAGATAACATCCCGCCAATCCACATCCGGATGAAAATCAGGATCCATGTGATTTCTAAACAGTGCCAAATCCACATCCGTATAAACAGGAATACGTCCACGTGTCACGGCAGCTTCGTTGGCGAGTGCCGCATATTCCGCAGCACGTACATATTTGGGCATTTGAGGAGAATAAGAAATACCAGTATTTGCCTTCACCTGCAAATTCAGCTTTCCCGCCTTACCCTTCTTGGTACTTACCAATACTACACCGTTGGCACCACGCACACCATAAACCGCCGTAGAAGAGGCATCCTTCAAGATAGAGAAACTTTCGATGTCTTCGGGGTCGAGCGTATTCAAGTTACCTTCGATACCGTCAATCAATACCAAGGCACCCTGTCCGGCACCAAAGGTACTAATACCACGCACCCAGAACTCGGAGAAATCCTTACCCGGCTCTCCACTACGTGTAACGGAAATGATGCCCGGAACACGTCCGCCCAACATGTTGCTTATGGAAGTGGCAGGAGTTTTCAACGTAGCCACCTCAACTCCAGTAATGGCACCTGTCACATTAATCTTCTTCTGTACCTTACCCGATGCCGTAATCACAACTTCGTCCATTACATTCGAACTCTCCTTCAACACCACGCGCATGCGCTCGTCACTCTTGTTCATCTTTATCTCCTGAGGATCATACCCCACATAGGATATGACCAACGTATGCCCGGCTTTGATACCCCCTATCTTGAAACGACCGTCAATATCCGTAATGGCACCCATAGAAGGAACTTCCTTTACTGAAATCGATACTCCAATTAAGAGTTCGCCTTTCTCGTCCATAACCGAACCCGAAGCTACCACAGTCTGTTGCGCATAGGCCAAATTCATAGAACTTACCCATGCCATAAGAAACAGTAATATATGTTTAATCTTCATCTTGATTCATTTTATATGATTTCTACTTTTATTCAATTGTCATTTTCCGGATTGCCTTTGAAGATTCTTCACCAATGAAGAAGTTCTCTTCCGAATCCAAAGCAATACACAATGGATTATCAAACAATGCATCCGTAGGGAATCCGTTAAGTCTTCCTGACCGATCGGGAGCTCCCGCTACCAAAGAAACAAGCCTTCCTTTGATTTTCACAATGCAATGGCCATTTTTGCAACATACATAGAGTTCACCGTTACTATTCACCGCCATTCCGCAAGGTTCTTTCAATACGGCATCGGTCAATCTATCTCCAAAAGCTGTAGCCAACCATCCCGGTTGGAAGCCGGCATAGCGTTCCACTTGCCATGCGCCCGAAGTATCTTTCCATATCTTCACAATGCCATTACTCTCAGGATAAGAGGCGAAAAAACACTTATCGTATTTACTATAAGTCAGATAATGCCTCCACTGGCTGGTGTTCACTCCATCAAAAGCCGGGTAATCTGATGTAGCAAATAACTTTGTATAACCTTTATCTTCCAAATCTATTTCATAAAGACCATCACCGGACATTGCATACAAATAGCGGTCATCTTCGGCATAAGCCAATGCCCCCTGGCAATCGCCTTGGAAAGGTATTGTGAGACCAAGAGAGTTTAAAATCCATCCATCCGCACGGGTAGCTGTGTATAAAGCACCTCCATTACGGGGCATGATACTCACTTTTTCTCTTGAACTATCAACTGCAACAGCACCCATATAACCAATATTAATCAGACGAATCACCGTATTATCCTCTAATGACACAAAATAGGTACGGTCGCCCCATCCTCCTCCAACGAAAATGAAATTATCACTCTTTTGTCCTGCAACAGCTACAATTCCTGTACACTCATTCATTCGGAATTCTTCTATTTTACTGTCATCTGACGATGTCCATCCGTCTTCACCAAATTTTCCCAATATTGTTTTCACAGATTGAGTTTGATAATACTTAAACTTCACATTGTCAGAGGTGTACCTTTTACCTTCCACTTCCAATGTTATCTCGTTATAGCCGGGCAACTGCTTGGGGATAAGCCCATACAATTCATTTCCGTTGTTGTTTACTATAACCGCTTCCTTGTCGGCAAAGAAAACTTTGACTTTTCCGGTCGTGTCAACCGGAAAGTTTCCTTTGATAATAAAAGAATCGTTGATTCTTCCCCAGTCGGGTGACATGGATTTTAACTCAATAGGCTTGCTCGAATCATAATAGTTGCCTATTTCAGGCCATTTCTCAATTACTTCTTCGCCATTGCAACTTGCGAACAAAATACTTAAGAAAAGAAAAACCAAATAAAGCTTATTGTTTTTCATAATATATAAGTAATGGGGTTCTATGTTTTTCATTACTAATAGTAGTCATTGGTACCAGCCCCCCTTTAAATACCAAAGCTACGTAAAACTCATTGCAGATTACCGAAAGTGATATGTATCGCTACGGTTATCTCTGATTTTACAATCTTTACCTAAATAGCTGACTTAACCGTCATCATCATACATACATTTCATAAGATTAACTTGATTAGATTTAACATAACAATAACTCCATCGACATACATTCCGTACATCGATACGCAAAGTTACAGAAGTGTACCCAATACACTTTTAGATATTAGATATATAATTTTAGATATTAGATAATCTATACTACAAACGATAAAAAATAGGAAAAAGAAGTAAATTAGACCTCTGTAGGAGACTTACCAAAGTACTTTTTAAATACCGTACTAAAGTAACTGATACTGGAATAACCACAAAGTTCGCTAACTTCCGTGATGGTGTATTTATGAGATTGGAGTAATTCTAAAGCTCGGTTTAAACGAATGGATTTAATAAACTCAATAGGTGATTGACCTGTCAATGCTTTTATTTTTTTATATAATAGTGAACCGCTCACATGCATTTCCATAGCAAAGCTTTCTTTGTCAAAATCCAGATTTTGCATATTATTATGAATTACTTCCACGGCTTTTTTCACAAACTGATCATTAAGCTCATTCGCCAAAATAACCTGTTGCTCATCATTCTCCGGTTTTATCAATTTCAAAGCTTTCTCTCTGACAATTTCCCTGTTTCGCATAAGGGACTTTATCCGTTGCTCCAAAAGTGATATATCAAAAGGCTTTGTGATATAATCTTCTGCCCCCAGACCTAAACCTTCCAATTGGTCACTTTTATCACAAAGTGAAGTTAACAGGATTACCGGAATATGCGAAGTTTCAAAAGTAGATTTAATCAATTTACATAACTCAAACCCATCCATATCAGGCATCATCACATCCGAAATAGTCAATTCAGGAGATTCTTTCTGAAGCAATTCCCATGCTTCATTGCCATTGCCAGCCTCTAAAATGTAATATTGATTTTCAAAAGAACACTTCAGGAAGTTCCGCAAATCCTTATTATCATCTACGATTAATATAGATTTCTTCTTTCCGGATCTATCATCTTCCTGTTTATATTCCGACTGATCAGACGGACCATCGGCAGATATGATATTACCCGGTTCTTCATGTCCAACAGGTGCAACTTCAACCACTTCTTTATAAGGGATGTTTATTTTGAATAAAGAACCTTCATTCTCCTTACTTTCAAGCGAGACTTTTCCCTCATGCATCAAAACGTAATTTTTCACCAACAACAGGCCTATCCCGGAACCTACCATGCGTGAATTAACCTTATTATCTCCCCTATAAAACTCTTTGAACAACTTTTTCTGAGCATTATCCGAGATACCCAATCCATAATCTCTTACCTCCAAGCTCCAATAGTACTCATTACAATTCAATGTAAGCTCCACTTTACCATTCGTATGGGAATATTTGATTGCATTAGATATCAAATTATCAACGACTTTCTCTATTTTCAATTCATCGACAGCTGACATATAAGATTCCTTGTTAGAGACAAACTCTAATATAACATTCTTTTTCCCTGCTGTAGACTTGAACATCGTTTTCCGCCTATATACCAAATTAACAATATCAACCATTACCAAAAACAGTTGTCCTTTTCCCATATCTACTTTCTGGAAATCCAGAAGTTGGGTTGCAACATTAGATAAGCGTTCAGACTGTTCCATAGCCAGATTCAGATAATAATGTCCTTTCTCTGACAATTCTTCCTCTTTATTCAATTCCTGAATAGGTGCATTTATCAGCGTTATCGATGTACGAAGATCATGAGCAGTATTTGTGAAAAAACGAATTTTATCTTCGGCATGGCGCTGTTTTAAACGATTTATATAGAATTTAAGCACAAAGAATGTAGTACTCATTATAATAATGAATATCACCAGGCGGAACCACCACGTCTGCCAGTAAAGCGGAATAACGTGTATATCCAATGTACGTTCATCAACTATCTGAGAAAGTGAATTATTGTACATTCTTACTTTAAGCCGGAAATTACCATTAGGAATATTGGTATAAGTAATTATTTGCTGACTGGAAGGATGTGACCACTCCACATCAAGACCTTCCATTTTCCATGAAAATTTTATTTCTTTGGAAGAAACACCAATAGGCAATACCTCAAGCGTCAGAGTATTCTGATCATATTTGAATGAAATATCAGTTTGCTTATTTACCGGGATTCCACGCAACAAATCCTGATTTTCTCTGATAGAACTACCGGAAATATTGATATTCTGGAAATAAATCTGCCCGTTGAGCTGGGTATGATATAACTTATCTGGATTAAACATTACCGCTCCATTATTGGTACCCCACATCAATTCGCCATTGCGTAATTTGCAGCTGGCATTCACATTGAACGAAGCACTGGAAAGAGCCAAAGTGGAATAATAAGTATGTACCGTACTGTCGGCAGGATTATAGCGACACAATCCATTTTCCGTTCCTAACCATAGATACCCATTATCATACATAACACTGTTAACATAATTAGATGGCAATCCGGATTCCACTGTTATTTTATGAGTTTCACGATTCGTATAATTATAGTGTAGCAATCCGTCTCCGGAAGTAGCCACCCAAATATCATCCTCCATTACTAAAATATCTTGTGCAAGGCATTCTGGTAAAAAAGATATTTGCCCTGTTTCTTTGTCTAACAAAAGCACAGAATAAGTACAGGCCAACAACATTTTTCCTGGAGAAAACTCCATAAACGTACGCATGGGCTGTGCACCATACGTATGAAAACGTTTTTCTTTCGTTAAATAACATATTACATCTTGGATACCCCCAATCCAAATATCACCCTCGCTATCCTTATATATATTCATTATGAATTTACCATCAGACTTCAAATCCGATGTATTCCGTGGATAATGAACCAATTCTTTTCCGGTATTCCGATCTAAAACATAAAATCCGGATGAGAACGACCCCGCCCAGATGTTTCCTTCATTATCTTCACATAATGCCAGAAATACCTGTGCCTGTGCCTGTTTATTCTGATAATAAATATCCCATTCATTAGTGGCTACTCTCCACCTGCTTATCCCATTATTCGTAGCAAACCAGATATCTCCTTTGCTATCTTCAAGTATCTTGTTTACATTATCATTCCCTAAAGAATTCGGATTATTAACCTGATGGGTAATTTGATTAATTAATGGAGACTTCCAGTCGAAAAAAGAAAGTCCACCTGTATAGGTAGCGACCCATACTCTTTGCTTACCATCACAATAAATATCATAAACTCCATCCCCGCGAAGAGAGAAAGGATTATCAATATCTTCTTTCAGAATGTTCAGAACCGTTTTTTTATCCTTATCCAATTCCCATACTCCCTGCCCGTCAATCCCAACCAATAATGTTGAATCAGAACTTTCCGTTATCACTCCGATTGGCTGCTTTGGAAAATCAGAAAATGGCAATAACGATTTTTTTTTCATGTCCAGATAAAAAAGACCGTCAGTAGAAGTCCCTATCCATAAAACCTCTCCTTTATTATCATAAAAAAGACTGCTTATCTGAAAAGTATTATTTATTTCATATACACTTTTTTGTTCCAATGTATTCATATTCAGCAAACTAATGCTATCCTGATGTGTTACAAGCAAATGTGTCTGATCATAAGGTACTATACTCTGTGTCATGATTTGTTTCTCTCCTATTTGGGAAAACATTCCATTCTTATATTTACACAATCCTCCGGAAGTGGGAATCCAGAGAGCCTGTTCATCATCAATAACAACTTTGCCTACACTTAAATAAGAATTTTTTAATGAAACCCTAAGATCCAGAAATAAATCAAACTGGTCATACAGTTCATTATAATGAAAGAATTGGCCATTATTCGTATATGCTATTAAAAACGAATTATTATAGGCCAGCTTGACATTAATGATATTGGCTGTTTTATAAGGAAGCTGATAGATGCGATAATCACTTTCCGTAATTCTCAATATACCCGTTTTAGAAGAAGCCCAAATAAAACCATTCTCATCTTTGCAGACAGAAGCCATCTCCCGCATGGAAATTCCATACATCGTATTAATATTATAAAACTTCACATCCGAAGCATATATATTAAAAATAGAAAGGAAAAGAAAGAATATAAGCAGTCGTGATTTCATAATATTACAGTTAGCTGTTGCAAATATAATATATTTGAAAGCAATCAACCAATATATGCATTATTTTGTCTAATTTTGCACCTCGTTTCACAAAAAGTACAGATTATTTATGAAAGCGTTCGAATTCAAACCAAAGCTATTCACGGCTTTGAAGAACTACTCGAAAGAATTATTCATGGCAGACCTGATGGCCGGTATCATAGTAGGTATCGTTGCTCTCCCGCTTGCCATTGCATTTGGTATTGCATCCGGTGTATCACCCGAGAAAGGTATTATCACGGCAATCATTGCCGGATTTATTATCTCCATGTTGGGAGGTAGCAAAGTACAGATCGGTGGTCCTACAGGAGCTTTTATCGTTATTATTTACGGCATTATCCAGCAATACGGAGAAGCGGGATTGATTGTTGCCACGCTAATGGCGGGAATCATTCTTATTCTGTTAGGGATATTCAAGTTGGGTGCCGTAATTAAGTTTATCCCTTATCCTATCATCGTAGGATTTACCAGTGGTATTGCTGTCACTATTTTCACCACCCAAATAGCTGATATTTTCGGACTTAGTTTCGGTGGTGAAAAGGTTCCCGGAGATTTTGTCGGGAAATGGATGATTTATTTCCAGCATTTCGACACCATTAACTGGTGGAATACGATTGTCAGCATTGTAAGTATTGTAATTATTGCCATAACCCCGAAATTCTCAAAGAAGATACCGGGATCGCTGATTGCTATCATTGTAGTAACAGTAGCGGTATATTTGATGAAGACTTATGCCGGAATCAACTGTATAGATACCATTGGTGACCGTTTCAGCATCAAAGCGGAACTGCCGGACGCAGTAATGCCTTCACTGAACTGGGAAGCTATTCAGGACTTATTCCCTGTAGCCATTACCATTGCAGTATTAGGAGCCATCGAATCACTGCTTTCTGCCACGGTAGCAGATGGTGTTATCGGTGACAAGCATGATTCCAATACGGAATTGATAGCACAAGGAGCTGCCAATCTAATAACACCTTTATTTGGTGGTATTCCTGCCACCGGTGCTATTGCACGTACAATGGCCAATATAAACAATGGTGGTAAAACCCCTGTTGCAGGTATGATACATGCAATGGTGCTTTTGCTTATCCTTCTATTCCTTATGCCTTTGGCACAATATATTCCAATGGCATGTCTGGCAGGTGTACTCGTAATAGTCTCTTATAATATGAGTGGATGGCGTACGTTCAAGGCATTGCTGAAGAATCCGAAATCAGATGTCACTGTATTGCTGATTACCTTCTTCCTGACAGTAATTTTCGACTTAACCATCGCTATTGAAGTGGGTCTTGTCATAGCTTGTGTACTTTTCATGCATCGCGTTATGGAAACCACTGAAATTTCTGTTATTAAAGATGAGATAAATCTGAATGAAGAATCTGCCAGCAAAGAAGAAGAAGAAAACTTGTCCATCCCTAAGGGTGTGGAAGTATATGAAATAAACGGTCCTTACTTCTTTGGTATTGCCACTAAATTTGAGGAAATCATGTCCAGACTGGGAGACCGTCCTAAAGTGCGCATTATACGTATGAGGAAAGTACCTTTCATCGATTCAACAGGTATTCACAATCTAACCAATCTTTGCCAGATGGCGCAACGGGAGAAGACAACAATCGTACTTTCCGGTGTGAATGAAAAAGTACACAAAGCGTTGGAAAAATCCGGTTTCTATGAGCTTCTGGGTGAAAAGAATATCTGCCCGAATATCAATGTGGCATTGGAAAGATCGAAAGAATTATTGAATGAGTAAAACAAGGTAATAATATAAAGGAGGGAATGATTTTTTCATTCCCTCCTTTATATTATTAAAGATATTTATTCTCTCATCCATGCTCCAGTAATCTCTGCTACATAAATATGATGTAAACCGCCATGGGCACCACCATACCATTGCTTACAAACACTTGGATCAATGAAACAATCTTCTTTCATTACATTCGTATAGAGCTTACGGCATTCCATACTGAGACGTCCTTGTTCAAAAAGAATATTTCCTTTTTCAGTAATAACCGGTTTCAGTCCCGTCTCTTTTACCTTGTCTACTTCCCTACCCGACTTGCTTCCACATATCTTATGGATAGCTCTATTCTCTTCTCCCAGGAAAGAAAGCGTGAAGTATTCACTCTTCTCAATAAACTCAAACGTGTAACGTTCCGGACGGATAAAGATATAGACCACTGGTTTGTTCCATAGGAAGCCTATACCACCCCAACTGGCAGTCATCGTATTGAAATGATCTTTATTACCTGCCGTCACTAGCATCCATTCTTTACCAATAACTTCAAAGAAGTTCTCTGAAAGGTCTTTAATTGCAATAGGTTTCATTGTATGCATATTATAAAATTATTCACTTTAATATTTCTGATAAATTCCATACTTGTACATGACGTATATCTTCTCTTGAAGACCAATAGTTTCGATTATAATCGAAACTAATCCGTTACTTTATATAGTCTTAATTCAAACGCTTATTACTCCATTATTTCCCGTTTGCAGGATCTATATACCCAATATATTGGATATATAGATGGGACGCGCTGGATATATAGATGGGACACATTGGATATATAGACCCAATACGTTGGATATATAGCTCCTGTAAACCGCTTAATAAGAAACACTAACCGGAAGACCTTCTTCTTTAATTAAAGAAGCAATGCGGTCCAGTTCTTCATGAGTAGCCTTACAAAGATCATGGTCAGGCGTTTCACGATCAATGGTATAAATCATCACCTGGCGGGGTTTTATCTCTTTCACAACCTCCAGCCACGGAAGAACGTACTTATCCGAAGTATTATCCACGTCTTTCCCTTGATAACTGCCTTTCATGAACATGGTCTGAATAATGCAGTTTCCTTGAAAAGCTTTCATATGTTCTATGATTTCGTCTATGGAATAATGCCCTGTAGGACGATCCACAGTATGAATATAATCCTCGTCTACCGTATCAAGTTTCAATATGTTGTTATCTATCTTATTCAGCGCATCAAACACTGCAGGGCGGTGAATAAAGGTGGAATTACTCAATACACTGACTTTGGCATTCGGGAAATACTTATCACGAAGCATCAACGTATCTTCTATGATTTCAGGAAAATGCGGATGAGCTGTAGGCTCACCATTTCCGGCAAAGGTCAATACATCCGGTTGAGGTCCGTTCTGTTGCATATCTTGCAATCTGGCTTCAAGAGCATCGCGAACCTCTTCGCGGGTAGGCAATACTTTCTTGGGACGATGGTCTGCATTGAAACCGCATTCACAATAAATGCAGTCGAATGAACACACCTTACCATCTTCCGGCAACAAGTTAATCCCTAAGGATACTCCCAAACGGCGGGAATGAACAGGACCGAAAATGGGAGACGGATAAATTACAGTCATTTTATTTACTATTTGACAATTGACGATTCAAATTACTGAATTACTATAAAAAACAAATACAGTATTTTCAGCGTTTATAACGGCAAAGTTAACTAAATCTTTATACGAAGTTGCATTTGTAAGTCGGCTTTTTTGTTTCCTTGTATCAGGTCGTTACCCGAACCAATATTTTCACGATCTTCGTAGATAGTCTGCCCGAATTTAACAAGGAACATAAAAACTTTGTTCACATCATACCGGACACAAGCAGAAAAACGAAATCCTTGCCCATAAAACGAAGGTGTATAAAAGGTATAAAGCAATCCTTTTTCAGAAGCATAAATACGGGAATCGTAATCATCCGTATGGAAATAAGTACCCTGCACAGATATCTTTATAGGAAAAGAAAAAGCATACGAGCAGGATTGTGTAAACTGATATCCCTGGCTTCCCTCCTGCCCCTGCGAATGAAAATGATTATAATCCACCGTTGTTCGTAACTGTAGATGATCCGGTGAATAAGTCAGTCGGTAACGAAGACTATGCTGATAAGTAGGAAGGATAACTTTTCCATCCGTACCCGCCACATCTCTCTCTTTTCGCTTATAGCGATAATTAACATACATAGATAAATTTCGCTTAGGAGAATAGAGTGATTGAAACATACCATCCACACCTTGCGACGGTTTACTGATGCGGTATTTCCACCAGGGAAAAGAAAATAAATCCAAAGAAGCGAAGAACTTCCAATGTGCCAAAGGCGATGCTTCGGTAGCCAGATACCAACCATTTTCATTTTGCGGTGCACTACTTTCACCAAACGAACGTGCAAACATTGCCCAGTAATCATGGCTATAATATCTATGAACAATCAGCAGTTGATAACCGGTTAATATGTTATATTTCAACTGGTTCAACAGTGAATAACCTTGTTTACCCATAGCTGCTTCACCTGTCAGAGTAAATCGATTCCAACGATATTTATAATCTACCCCCACATTATGAAAGTAATTCCCTTGCAGATTATACTTGGCATAGGTTCTTAATACCGGTTGATAACTACGGTTGAAAAAGTAGTAAATACCTGTCATTCCTACTTTTAGATTGTTCTTTTCATAGGTAATATTTCCACCCATCAACTGTAAAGTGAAAGCATTTACTTTATCTGCTTCCTTCTCCGTACGATGCAATCCGGTTTTATAAATAGAGGTAATTTCATTCCCTTCTATGACTCCATCCATAGAACGATGTGAATAAAAACCGGATAACTGAAGTGCAGGGATAACCTCCACTGTTGCCGCAGCACCCCTGAAATAATTATATTCATCCGTAGAACTATGCTTCCGGATACCACTATTACGGTTATCCACCGTTGAGAGAGAATAAGTTTTCCCTAAACGGAAATCAGTGCTGACTACCAACCCTTGCCCGAAACTTAATCTGTAATTTCCCAATGCCAACGTTTTCAACTTACCCAGATTACGAAGCAGAAAGTAAATAGAATAATAATCATATCCTTTTTCATTATGCAAGGCAAAGAAAGGTTCTCCTGCATCCTTTTCTGCTGTAACTCCCATTTGGAGGTAATCTCCATAACGATACCCATATCTCAGAGAATGATACATTGCAGGTCCCAAATAATTTTTCTGATAACCTTTACGGATATAAAAGGGCACATCCAGCCGGGTTAATACCTCCTGCTTACCATATTTCAACAGACTTTTCAACCGGGGAAAACCTTTCTTTTCCGCAACAGGATGCACACAAACAAAAGGGAGTAGCAAGTCAATGGTATGCTTATCCATTTCTTCCACCAATTGCAGTTCATAAATAGTTTGCATCTGCCCGTGTATATACACATAAGCCAAGATATTTTCAATTTGAATATCCGAAAGAAAAGAAAATTGCTCTAATTCATGTTTAGTAGTAACATTGATATTAACAGGTTCGTGCAAACGATCGGAAAGCTCTTCAAGCTCATCTTCCCAATTCTTTTCTTCCTCATCCATAGAGAGTTGCTCTATGTTCTCTTCCCATAGGGACACACTTGTATTTTGGGCTTCAAGTACAGGAGTCATCAACAGCATACTCAGAAAAACTCCCAACTTGAGTAATTTCATTCGTGTAAATAAGTTTAATTGTCGCGAAATTACCATAAATAAGTTAACAAGGCAAGGAAAACATCGACAATCAAACCAAATATAAAGATAAACACTTAATTTTGTGGCATGAACGCACGGCTGAACATATTCATTATCGTAGTCTTCCTTCTGTTCGGAACTTCCCTATGCCAAGCACAGGAAACGAAAACCGAAGGATACCTGGTTCCTATGTGCATTTACGAAGGAGACACTATCCCGTATATAAAGATACCTACCGTTTATATTTTCAAACCTCTCAAATTCAAGAACAAAAAACAGTTGAATGAATATAACCGACTGGTGTATAACGTAAAGAAGGTATTGCCTATCTCCAAGGAAATCAACCGCGCAGTTATTGAAACTTACGAATATATGATGACTTTACCTGATGAGAAGAGCCGTCAGAAACACATGAAAGCGGTAGAAAAAAGCCTGAAAGAACAATATACTCCACGCATGAAAAAGCTTTCTTTCTCTCAAGGAAAGTTATTAATCAAGTTAGTGGACCGCCAAACCAATTCCACGGGTTACGAACTGGTAAAAGCCTTCATGGGACCTTTTAGAGCAGGTTTCTATCAGACTTTTGCTGCACTGTTCGGTGCCAGCCTGAAAAAACAATATGATCCCACAGGAGATGATGCACTTACCGAGCGGATTATTCTGTTAGTAGAAAGCGGGCAACTTTAAAATAGAAATATCCTACTCCTTATTTACGTAGTTTTTCAATCCCAACAGCCCCCTGTAATAACCTTCAAAGATCGTATGACTGTGTTTTTCTATATTCAAAGAATCATAGTTCAAAACAATCTTCGGACAAGCGGATAAGATCTTTATTGCCTCCTCTGTGGCAGGCTTAAATGACTCTTCTATTTTATCCTTCTTCCCGCTTGCCAGATACATATAAAGTTGGCTAGCCCCTTTGTACTCTTTAGTAAATTCTGAAAGTTTATCAATCATCATCTTCCTGCTATACATATAGTTAGGAGAGACGGACAGAATGCATTGAAACAAACCTGGATTGCTAAGTAAAGCATATGTCACAAACGTGCCGCCTAACGAATGTCCTACCAGTATATTCCGCGAACCCGTATTATATCTGCTCTTTATAAAAGGAATAATTTCTTTTTCCAGAGATAACAATAAAGAATCCGCCTTCCCAGGATCATCATACCCCTTTACCGATTCTTCATCCGTATAAGGAGGAGTTAATTCACTCTGCCTGTTAGGATTCGAAATACCAACGATTATACAGGGAACACCCGGATACAACAATTCAAAGGTAGAACAAAACAAATTGAAAGTAGGCGGATATTGAGCATCGAATACATAGATAGTCAACAATGAATCACTCTTCAAAATAGCATCTACCCCACTCCGGTATACTTGCAGTTCACGTGGATCATTAAAATATTCAGAGTCATAAATATACCTGTCGCCCAATGGTTGCAACGAATAAAAGTCCGCTTGCGCTTTACCATTCCAGCTATGGAAAATACAGAATAAAAGAATTAATAAAACCTTTTTCATAGTTTGAACCCTCCTGTTGATATAATGTTAAGAACACTGTTAGTAATGAAAAGTAGTCATTATAGAAAATCATGTATTTCAATTACTTATCTATGTTGAAAACTACTATGAACCATTGTTCATTTCTCTATTGATAAGGACATAATAACCACTGTTTGAACAGGGTTCAAACAACTTATCAACACCTTGTTATTTCAGTTTCTTGAATAAATCCCAGATAACGATACCAGCAGTAACAGATACGTTCAATGAGTGTTTCGTACCATATTGGGGTATCTCAATACATCCATCGGAATGGTCAATAACCTCCTGCTGAACTCCTTTTACCTCATTTCCCATAACTACCGCATACTTTTTAGTACGGTCTAAAGACAGCTCATCCAGCATGATACTGCCTTCCGCCTGCTCTACGGAATAAACAGTATATCCTTCCTTTTTAAGGTTATCAACAGCTTCAACACAGTTATCAACATACTTCCAGTCGACAGTGAATTCAGCACCTAAAGCTGTTTTATGCATTTCAGGATGGGGCGGAGTAGCTGTAATGCCACACAGATAGATACATTCCACCCGGAAAGCATCCGAAGTACGAAATACAGAACCAATGTTATGAAGACTGCGGATATTATCCAATACCACCACCAAGGGTAGCTTCTCAGCTTCCTTAAACTCCTCTATACTAATACGATTCAGTTCTGTTATTTTCAGTTTACGCATGACAGCCATACTCTTTAAATGAATTTTATTAATAGATTGATTTACAAAGACTTGTTTAACACAAGTGTTTTATTTGCACCACACTTGTGTTTCATTTATACAACACAAGCATTACAGACAAGCCACACAAGTGTAGAACAAACAACGTACTTATACGTTATCTTTTTATTCCTGTTGCAAAGATACTTCTTTCCGTTCACATCCCTGTTAATAACCGTTGAAAAGCTGTCAAAAGAGTAGGGAAAGAAATTCAAAAATAATTCTTGCAATATTCAAAACAACGTATATGCATCCACCGAAATGAACATTCCAAAAAAGTTAAGAGAAACTTTCTGAGGTTATATAAACACATTTTTCAGCCCTATTACACCGGTTTATAACCATAAAGTTATTAACTTTGCACTTTATCAACAAGGTGTTGAAAGAGTTTTATAGATGGCTTATTATCAAGAGATATACCTTTTATTTGCCCGTTGATAACGTACGAATAAAGTTTTATCTCATACTAATAACTTCTCCGGCAAGAAAAATCGTATTTACTTGTCGACACTATTAACAGCCTATCATCACCATCAAAGGATTTTTAAATTAGAAAGAGAAATAAAAAATATAATTATGAATAATCTCATAGAAGCTATCAAGCAACTTAAAAAGGAGAAGAACGCGATTATTCTGGGGCACTATTACCAGAAGGGGGAAATACAGGATATAGCCGATTACGTCGGCGATAGTCTGGCATTAGCTCAATGGGCAGCTAAAACGGAAGCGGATATCATTGTGATGTGCGGTGTTCACTTTATGGGTGAAACAGCCAAAGTGCTTTGTCCGAATAAGAAAGTGCTGGTTCCTGATATGGCAGCCGGTTGTTCGTTGGCGGACAGTTGTCCGGCGGACAAGTTCAGTCAGTTTGTCAAAGAGCATCCCGGATATACGGTGATATCTTACGTGAATACGACAGCTGCCGTGAAAGCAGTGACGGATGTTGTGGTAACTTCTACCAATGCGAAGCAGATCGTGGAAAGTTTCCCCAAAGATGAGAAAATAATCTTTGGTCCTGACAGAAATCTGGGGAATTATATTAACTCTATCACGGGGCGCAATATGTTATTATGGGACGGCGCATGCCATGTACACGAACAATTCTCGGTTGAAAAGATTGTTGAATTAAAAGCGCAGCATCCCGATGCAGTGGTCTTGGCACATCCCGAATGTAAGAGTGTAGTTTTGAAGTTGGCTGATGTGGTAGGTTCAACCGCAGCATTGCTGAAGTATGCAGTGAATCATCCCGAGAAAGAGTATATTGTTGCTACCGAATCGGGCATCCTTCATGAGATGCAGAAGAAATGTCCGCAAACGACGTTTATTCCGGCTCCTCCTAACGATAGTACCTGTGCCTGCAATGAATGTAGCTTCATGAGATTAAATACGCTGGAAAAGCTTTATAATTGCTTGAAAGACGAATCTCCGGAAATAATAGTAGATCCTGAAATTGCCGAGAAAGCAGTGAAGCCTATCAAGAGGATGCTGGAGATTTCGGCAAAGCTGGGGCTTTAATAAACTTTGGTTGTATGAATTATTAGCTACGCTTATATTCTGTTAAAGTCGTATGAAATGACAATAAGGGTGTATCAAGATAAATGATACGCCCTTATTGTTTTCACCATCCCATTGAGGAGTGTTTTCAAATAAATAATTTTCCTGTTTATTTGCTATACGATGCTTTTACAAAGGGAGCTTCAAGTAAATAGTCTAGGCTTTGCTTTACACTTTCTTCTACAGGACAACTGTATTGTTCGATCTCTGCCACTAAATGGTGCACACCTGCTTTATCTGTATTTTTAAAAATAGCATCGTAACCTACCATACCGCTTTGCCCTATTTCGCGGTGGTCTTTAATGTGGAGCATTGTGAAGCGTCCGGGATATTTATTGAAGTAATCTACCGGGCTGTTATCTCCACGCACTACCCAGTAAACGTCCATTTGGAAGAATACATATTCGGGGTTGGTGTGTTGCAGCATATAATCCAGCATTATTTCCTTGTCTTCTACTTTTTGGAATTCGTGAGCATGGTTGTGGTAACCGTATTTCAGTCCGGCAGCATTACAACGCTTGCCCACTTCATTGTAATAATCACAGTAGGTTTGCAATTCTTTCAAAGTCTTGGGTACGCCAAGCCATGGAGTGACAATGTATTCCATACCGGCAGCTTTGTGATCAGCTATACATTGATCCCACCATGCCAGAGCTTCCGTAAAGTCACCTGAAGATAATTCCTTGTCCGACAAGCCGTGCGATGTGTGTGAGGAAAGCACTTTCATTCCGTTTGCTTCTACCATTTGTTTGAATTCTTTAGGAGTCTTGCCATAGAATTTTCCATCATTGTAGTTAGCAGCTTCCACACTGGTATAACCCATATCTGCCAAGTCTTTCAAAATTTTGTTGAGGTCTCCGCCATTGTTTATCAAATCTCTCACGGAATAGAGTTGTATGGCGACTTCTTTTTTTTCTTTTTCCTTCTTTTGGGGGGATTGGGGTGTGGTACACGCTTGTGGCACGGTCAGACAGAAGATTGCCAGCAATGTAAAGATATAATTTTTCATTATCATATTTGTTATTTTTTCATGGATTGTATTGGATAAATGCCTGCAACGAGACTGTCGCTTTTAAAAGCGATGATTCTCATTGCAGGCATCGTTATGTTTGAAAAGAAAGGATTAGTCAAGAACCTTCACGCGGATGTTACGGAACCAAACGTCGTCTCCATGGTCTTGTACACCAATGAAACCTTCGTGGTTATCTCCGCCACAGTTGTTCAGGAGTTCAAATGCCAAGGGCCATTTTTCTTCACTGAATTTGCTGGCCTGCAACATATCTGTCCATTGCTTGGTCCATAAGTGGTATTCCAATACGTTCTCATCGTTTTGTCCATGAACTACGGTGCCTTTGTATACCATAATTTTGGCTTTATTCCATTCACCGAATGGTTTGGCATTCTGAGGAACGGCAGGAATCATATCATATAGAGAAGCTGCCTGACGATTGTTGTCCTTGCCCAGTTTTGCATCGGGATGATTAGCGTTGTCCAGTACTTGGAATTCGGGAGCGGAGATGTAGATAGGTTCCAACACTTCATTACCGTCCTTGTCTTGAGAAGTGACTTCCTGAGCCAGGTAGAAGATACCGGAGTTACCACCTTTTGAAATCTTCCATTCTAATTCCATCTCAAAGTTTTTGAATTTGTGGGCGAAGATTAAATCGCCTCCTTCACCAGTCTGTCCTTCACCAGTACCTGTGCCGTTAAATTTAAGACAGCCATCTTCAATAGTCCATCTGGAAGGTACTTGGTCTTTGCCATATCCGCGCCATCCGTCCAAGCTTGTTCCGTCGAAGATAGTTATATAGCCATCAGCGTCTATCGGTAAGGTCAGGCTGTCTGTTTCAGCTCCCTTTAATGATTTGGAATAAGATAATGTAACGGTAGTAGGCGTACTTTCTTCCGTAACATTTTGTTTTTTGGCACCGCCTCCACAAGAAGCTAGCATACCACCAATGAGGCAGCAAGCCAAAGGATAATAAATTTTCTTCATAATAAAAAAATATTAAATAGTTTATGTTTGATTGTTATCTTGGCATATCGGGTAATTTCCAACCTTCGCGGTAGTTGTGCTTCACAAGTTCTTCGGCAAATGCTTTGGCATTGACAGGATCGGTCCATGTCTTGTCGAACGTAGGATGACCGTTGTGTATCTTGAAACCATCCTTGATGACTGTACGGATAGTTTCCTCGTCACCGATATTAGTAAAACGCATATTGGCACCATCCCATTCCAATGTCTTATTTAAACCCTGTAGACGGATTGCTAATACACCCATAGCTACCATTTCGTTCATTGGGCCTGCTTCTGAGAAGTCAGACTTCGGCATTACACGGTTTGAAGCGCTTTCTTTGCAAGCACGTACCCAGTCCATTTCATGACCGCCATTCATAGCCTTCGGTACACGACGGCAAACTTTCGGTGCATTGGGTACACGACCTGAAAGCAACCATGGGTTTTGTCCATAGCAACCGCAAATTAGTGTGTCTTTGGTACCATGGAAGATGGTTAGACCACCACCACTTTGCATCAGTTGTTTTCCTTCGGGGAATCCTTTCGGACGTTCAGGCATCATGCCACCGTCGTACCAGTGAACTTCCACTTCGGGCATAGCTACTTTCGGCATATTTTCGCGTGCGGGGAAAGTCAGCTTCACATGCTGTGCTTGCGGAGCACAAGAATTGAGTAATAATGTAGACGAGCCTTCCACCTTAGTAGGATATTGTAACTTCAAAGCCCTAAACGGTTGGTGCAGGATGTGGCAGGCCATATCGCCCAAAGCACCTGTACCATAATCCCACCATCCGCGCCAGTTCCAAGGATGATAGATTTCGTTATAAGGATTCAATTTGGCAGGACCAGTAAACAAATCCCAGTTTAGTGTACGAGGAATACGATCTTCCTTTTCAGGAACGTTCAGTCCTTGCGGCCAGATGGGGCGGTCGGTAGCGCATTCCACTTTTATTACATCGCCAATTTCACCGTTCCATATCCATTCGCATACTAAGTCAGTACCTTCATCTGAAGAACCTTGGTTACCCATTTGGGTAACTACACCAGTAGAAGCAGCCAGACGAGTGAGCAGACGGGACTCATATACAGAGTGCGTCAGCGGTTTTTGGCAATATACGTGTTTGCCCATTGTCATGGCATCGGCTGTAATGATGGCATGTGTGTGGTCGGCGGTAGCAACGATCACTGCATCAATAGATTTTCCCATTTCATCGTACATTTTACGATAATCCCAATATTTCTTTGCATTGGGGAATTCGTCGAATACACCTTTTGCGTAGCGCCAATCTACGTCACAGAGGGCTACGATGTTTTCTGTATTCTTCACATGGTTGATGTTGGTGTGTCCCATTCCACCGATACCAACGGCAGCAATGTTCAATCGGTCACTAGGAGGTACGTGTCCGTGGCTACGACCCAAAATGGTGCTTGGAGCAATTGTAAGTCCTGCCAAAGCTAAACCTCCGGTCTTAAGAAATTCTCTTCTTGTAAATTTAGACATGGTTTTTTAGATTTAAAAAATGGTTAATATTATGAATCTTAAAACAATCAATATTACAAATATGTCAGACTACAGTTCTTTTCGGACGAAGGAGTCCGTAGCCTTCTTTCATATGCTTTCGGCGTTCCCTAATTTCTTCTAGTGTCTGTAAATTTCCGATAGCGGACAAGTCATTTCGGTGTGCATCTTCCAAAAATGTCCAACCATATTGGGATGCGATTGCAGAATCACGCATCTGCGGAAGCCGTGGGTCACGTTTTCCACTTTCAATAGAATTAGCCATAATGTCACAAAGCTTGTCTAGATTCTTCCCGCCAAATGGCTTTTCCAGACGAAGTGTACGGTTCACTCCGTGAAGTTCCACTACAGCAGTTTGGAAATCATGCGTCATGCGTACAATACCTTTTGTACCAATGATATCCGTATATGCGTTATGAGTTTGATTTTTGGAGAGCTGTCCGTAGACAAAACCTTGTGTAACATCAAATACAATTCCGTTTTGGAAAGTACCGTGGCACTGTACCCACCAGGGATCTTTATAGTTCCACATTCGTATACCTTGTGCATGCCAAGTTTTATATTCGCTATTGGCATACCAACGGGCAATGTCTATGTAGTGCATGCCGCAATCGTGGTAAGCAGGGCCTTCGTACTCGTGTCCTTCGCCTGGTGCCAGTCCTGGAGTCATGTGACAGATTCGTAGAATGGCTAGTTCACCTATTTCACCTTCTTCAATAAACTGTTTCATGATCTGATGATACCATGAGTTACGCAAGTAAAGATTTACTGTGGAAAAAATATCACTTTTTTCCACTAGATCTACCACTTCCCATTCTTTATCGATGGTATCGGCAACGGGTTTTTCCGAAATAATGTGTTTTTTACTTTGAATAGCTTTCTCTATTTGATCTTTCCGTGAATCAGCTAACGTAAAGAGTCCTACGGCCTGTACGCTGTCATCATTGAATATTTCCTGTTCATCGGATATGATTTTGGATGTAGGTGAAAGAGTTCTTGCCAATTCTCGAGAAGCGGAATCTGTGTCGCAGATATATGCAATGTCCCACCGATTAGTCTTTTGCATGCTTTCCAAATACATCTGTCCCATTCGCCCGAACCCAATCAAACCAACTTTTATTTTCATGGTGTTTTTCTATATTTTATATTGGTTTGCTACAAAATTAGGACAATTCGTTATAGAAAGAAAAACAAAAATATAAAAAAATAAAAAATAAATTATAACTTTATGTTATTTGATAAATGCAATTTTCGTAACAATCCCCTCTTTTCCTTCACTGTCTGAGGCAAGTACCATATATATTCCTGTGGCCACTCTCCTACCCTGCTTATTTCTTCCGTCCCAAGTGAATTGCCCTCCCAGGGAAGTACCTTGGTAAATAAGATGTCCGGCAGTATCCACAATCTTCACATCACTGTCGTAGACCATCCCCGTAACAGTAATCACACCGCTGTAGTCCGGGCGTACCGGATTAGGATAAGCTCGTACATTACTCTCTTTAAAGCTGTCTTCAGCCTCTGTAGCGTCACTTTGGTAAGAAACAAGCCCTTTACCTGTTCCGATGAAGACTTCGCCGGTACGGGGATGTATGGCAATAGATACGATGCTATTGGAAAGTAGCGGACTATTCTCTTCCGTAAAGTGATGAATCGTTTTCATTCCATCCGCACTTATCAGGTAAATTCCATTGGACGCCGTACCTATCCATTTTCTGTTGGCACCATCTATTGCAATGGCATTAATCGCTTCGTTCACCAATAAGAAATCAGCTAACCCACTGTCATCATTGCGCGGAACTTTAATCTGTGTACAATAGAAGTTATCATTGAAATAGCGGGAAGGATTGTTCAGTATCAAAGGACCTCTGTTAGTACCGATCCAGATGACTCCCTCTTTATCCTCGGCAATGCAATAAACCGCCAGCTGTTCTAAAAGGGCTCCGTCTTGATTCGTAAACCGGGTAATGAACCTGTGTTGGTCGTCCGAAGTATCTGCTATAGTGCCGTTATAATTCAAACAAAACAATCCTCCCGACTCTATACGCGAAGAAGTAGCCCACAGCCAACCTCTTTTATCAAAGATAGTCCGTCCGAAATTACTTGCTTTTACTATTTCCGGATAATGAAGACTTACCCAGTCACCATTTTTCATCAATACACTCACTGCATGTTGTGTCTCACAACTCACCATCCAAAGGTTATTTTCTTTGTCATAAATCAATCCGTTCACGCGTACATAACTATCTGCCCAAGGTTCATTAGGTACAGCACTTTCCAACGGACTGTTATGCATACTATACCAGTTTATGAACTTCCCATCTTTAAATTCGTAAATCCCTTCTCCTGCTGATGCTGCAAAATGATGAGCAATGTCTTTAGGATCTTGCACAATACAGTTTATGTCATCGTATCGATGTTTGGTTTGTTCACTGATCCCTTCTTCCTGAAAACTGTTCCAGGTATTATTTTCAAAGGTCATAATGGTTCCGGGCCTGTCAAGTCTGTTAGCTATATGTCCTCCTCCGGTAATCAGCAATCGTTCTCCGGCAAAATTCATATAATACGGATAGTTCCGTACAGGACTATTCGGAGTAATGTTTTCGGGTACTTCTCCTTTAAAAGGAATATCGTGGTATTGCGAGAGGAATTCAGAGGTATCATCCGACACTTTCTTCCAGTTCTTAATATCCAGCAGATTTTCTGTCAATAACCCTGCAAACAACCCTTCGGAAGTAGCGGCATAAAGATGATTATCCGATACATTACATGCCAGAACGTTTTTATTCAGAGGATAGTAATTGCTGATTTCCCGCTTTTTCAGATTGATACAAAGAATACCCGACGCAGTGGATAAATACGTGTATTCCTTATAAAAACAAGCGTGGTTGATCGTCTTATCCTGTGTCATATTCTTATTTTTATAATCGGGAAGGTTATAGATATCTTCCTCATTCACCAACAGGTCTATATTTGCATTGGAATAAATAATGACCAATGATTTATAGGCTGATTGGTAAGCAATATAAGATATTTCCGTATCGCTTAGCGGAAAAGATTTTGAATAAGTTCGTATGCTGGTATCTTCTTTATCATAAGCATATAAATCACCATTGGCAAGGATGAAGAGTTTACTTCCAATGACTTCACTGCGGGTAGGGTTATGATAAGAAAGGTAAGTTTGCCACTCTCCTATCGCATTTTGCGAATAGGCAGGCAGAAAATAGATTAAGCAGAGAAGAACTATATATTGAAATCTCATAAAATCAGAGTTATATTAGTTTGTAAACAACACACTTACAAACTAATAACTCCATATTTTCGGGTTTATTGTATGCTATTAAGGAATTTGCAAAGTTTGTTTGTAGCTATGGCACGGTGGCTGATTTTGTTTTTAAGTTCGTTGCCCATTTCTGCAAAAGTTTGTGTATACCCTTCGGGAACAAATATAGGATCATATCCGAAACCGGAGTTTCCTCTTCTGGTTTTGATGATTTCTCCTTTGATTACACCTTCGAACAAATGCTCTTTTCCGTCGATAATCAGTGCGAATGCAGTGCGGAATTGTGCTTTCCGGTTTTCTATTCCTTCCATGGCATGTAGCAGTTTCAGCATATTTGCTTCTGCATTATGTCCGTCTCCGGCATAGCGTGCCGAATAAACTCCCGGTTCTCCATTCAAAGCTTCTACTTCCAGACCGGTATCATCGGCAAAACAATCCATCTGGTAGTTTTCATAAATGTACTGTGCTTTCAGTAAAGCGTTTCCTTCCAAAGTATCGGCAGTTTCAGGTATGTCTGTATGGCAATGAATGTCTTTCAGACTGAGAAGTTCTATTCTTTTACCTAAAATAGCCGTTACTTCTTCCAATTTGTGTGCATTGTTTGTGGCAAATACGAATTTATGTTTCATATGTTGATTGGTTCTTATTTCACTTTCAACCGGTCAAAACCTTCTCCATATACTCCGATAACGGAACTTTGAGAGATAAATGCGTTCGGGTCAATGTCTTTCACCAAACGGAAAATGTCGATTGACTGGCGTTTGTAAGCCAGAACGACGAGTACTTTTACATTGTGTTTACTGTACCATCCTATACCGTCCAGAACGGTTACACCGCGGTGTGTCTCTTTCGTAATACGGTCGGCTATTTTTTCATACTCTTTGGAGAAGATAAAGAATTGCACGGACTGGCGGGCACTGTTCACAATATAGTCTAATACGAAACCGATAACAAACAAAGTTACAAAACCAAATATCACGCGTCTCCAGTCGTGGAATACGAAGTAACAGGAACTGATAATAATCACATCGCAAAGCATCACCATACGTCCCAGTGTGACGTCTTTATACTTATGTATGATAGCGGCGATGATATCCGTTCCTCCCGTGCTTCCGTTGCAATTGAATACGACTCCAAGACCTGCACCGCACATCACGGCACCTATCATACAAGCCATGAAGTCCTGTCCCGGTCCCAGTATAAGTGGTGGTGTATTGTCTGGACCATTTACAAGCATTTGGAAAAACCATAAAAAGAATGTCAGCCCGAAGATGGCAAACGTAGTTTTAATACTGAATTTAGGACCCAGTATTTTAATGGCAAATGTCATTAAGACAGCATTGATGATGAAGTATGACCATTGGATAGGAAACCCCGTGGCGTAATAGATAATTGCACCGATACCCGTAGTTCCTCCTGTCGTTATCTGATAAGGAATCAGAAACAACGCCCATCCCAAGGCATAACTGATAAGACCGACAGTGATGAAGATATAGTCCCGTAACTCTCTCATCATTTCGGCTTTGGTTGGTTTTGTAATTTGCATATTAATCAGTTACAAGATATTAGCTACGAGCTATAAGTTACGAGCTACAAGGGAGTGAGTCAAGTTGCCTTTTCCTTCTCTACTTGTAGCTTGTACCCCGTAGCTCGTAACTAATTTATTTAATAACAATGTTTACGATCTTCTTCGGAACGACAATTACCTTCACTACTGATTTGCCTTCCATCCATTTAGCTGAACGTTCATCTGCCAATACGGTGCTTTGAATAGCTTCTGATGTTTCATTAGCAGGGAATTCCATATTGAAGCGTGCCTTGCCATTGAAAGATATGGTGTAGTTGATTGTATCTTCCACCAGGTATTCTTCGTTGTAAGTAGGCCACTTGGCATCGCAAACTGAATCTGTATGGCCCAGTGTATCCCACAACTCTTCACATACGTGCGGAGCGAAAGGAGCCAATACAATAATCAGTTGATTCAATATCTCTTTCTTGCTGCATTTCAGGCTGAATAACTCGTTTACACAAATCATGAAAGCACTGACGGAAGTATTGTAAGAGAACTGTTCAATATCACCCGTTACTTTCTTAATCAGTTTATGCAAAGATTTCAGTTCTTCCTTGGTTGCAGGTTCATCCGTCACTATATAACTACCGTTACGGTCGTAGAACAGTGACCAGAATTTCTTGATGAAGCGGTATACACCGTCGATACCGTTCGTATCCCAAGGCTTGGATTGCTCTACCGGACCGAGGAACATCTCGTACATACGCAATGTATCCGCACCGTATTTCTCAACAATCATATCGGGATTAACGACGTTGAACATGGATTTACTCATCTTCTCCACAGCCCAGCCGCAGATGTATTTACCATCTTCCAGGATAAATTCAGCGTTGGCAAATTCAGGACGCCATGCCTTGAAAGCTTCGAGATCCAGAATATCATTGGATACGATATTTACATCCACATGGAGTGGAGTGGTGTCGTATTGATTCTTCAGATTCAGAGAAACGAACTTGTTACTGTCTTTGATACGGTAAACAAAGTTACTCCGTCCCTGTATCATACCTTGGTTCACCAATTTCCGGAACGGTTCTTCTACGATAGACACTCCTACGTCGTACAGAAATTTATTCCAGAAACGTGAATAAATCAAGTGCCCTGTAGCATGTTCCGTACCACCTACATAAAGGTCGACGCTTTTCCAGTATTCATCTATTTTCTTATCAACCAATGCTTTGTTGTTGTGCGGGTCCATATAACGCAGATAATATGCGCTGGAACCTGCAAAGCCCGGCATGGTATTCAGTTCAAGAGGGAATACAGTAACGTTATCTATTTTTTCATTCTCTACCACACATTTGTTTACGGTGTCCCAAGCCCATTTGGTAGCATGTCCCAACGGTGGTTCTCCGGTTTCGGTAGGAAGGAATTTGGCAACTTCCGGCAATTCAAGCGGCAGACAGCTTTCATCGATCATATAAGGCATTCCATCCTTGTAGTAAACCGGGAACGGTTCACCCCAGTAGCGCTGGCGGGAGAAGATAGCGTCACGAAGACGATAATTCACTTTTACGCGTCCCAGATTATGTTCTTTTACATAGCTCTTGGTCTTTTCGATAGCTTCTTTAATGGTCAGTCCGTTCAATGTAAGATCACAATAAGGAGTTACATCAGGTCTCGGAGAGTTGCAAACGATACCTTCTTTGGCATCAAAGCTTTCTTCACTGACATCACAACCTTCTACCAACGGACGGATTTCCAATCCGAAATGTTTGGCGAAAGCATAGTCACGACTATCGTGTGCAGGTACAGCCATGATGGCACCTGTACCATAACCGGCAAGTACATAGTCACTAATCCAGATGGGCACTGCCTCACCAGTGAAAGGATTAATGGCATAACTTCCGGAGAATACACCCGTCACGCTGCGGTCAGCGATGCGATCGCGTTCAGTACGTTTCTTTGTACGTTCCAGATAAGCGTTAACTTCGTCCTTTTGCTCAGGAGTAGTCAGCTGGGCTACCAATTCGCTTTCCGGTGCCAACACCATGAAAGTAACACCGAACATCGTATCTGCACGAGTCGTGAAGATAGTAAATTCCAGATCGCTGTCTTTTACCTTGAATTGTACTTCGGCACCTTCGCTACGGCCGATCCAGTTCCTTTGAGTTTCTTTCAGAGAATCTGTCCAGTCGATGGTATCCAGACCGTCCAGCAGGCGTTGTGCATAAGCAGAAACGCGAAGACACCATTGACGCATCTTCTTCTGAACTACGGGGAAACCTCCACGTTCGGATACACCGTCTATCACTTCATCGTTGGCCAGAACCGTACCCAATTGGGCACACCAGTTTACCATCGTTTCACCCAGATAGGCGATGCGATAGTTCATCAGGATTTCCTGTTTCTCTTTCTCGCTCTTGGCTTTCCATTCTTCGGCAGTGAAGCTGAGTTCTTCGCCACAAGCCACATTCATACCGTTGGTACCTACTTGCTCGAAAGCCTGTATCAGCTCTTCGATAGGGCGGGCCTGTTGTTCATCATTGCAATAATAGCTGTTGAACATCTTCTGGAATGCCCATTGCGTCCAATGATAATATTCCGGTTCGCACGTACGTATTTCGCGGCTCCAGTCGAAACAGAAACCTATCTTATCCAACTGCTCACGGTAACGGTCGATATTGTTGATCGTAGTAATTGCAGGATGTTGTCCCGTTTGTATAGCATATTGTTCGGCGGGAAGTCCGTAAGCATCATATCCCATGGGATTTAGTACATTGAAGCCCTGCAGTCGTTTGTAACGGGCATAAATGTCCGAAGCAATGTATCCCAGCGGGTGTCCTACGTGTAGGCCCGCACCGGAGGGGTAGGGGAACATGTTTAGTACATAGTACTTCTGCTTCGTCTCATCTTCCTTCACTTGGTAGGTTTTCTCTTCCACCCACCTTTTCTGCCACTTCTTTTCAATCTCCCTGAAATTGTACTCCATAATGGTTTTCTTTCGTTATTTTATGGTTGATACTTAGTTATATACTTTATTAAACGGTGCAAATTTACGGGTTTATTTTCAGATTCATAGCTTAGTACAATAAAAAAGTATTTGTCTGTACCATACCAGGGATACACTTGCTCCGTACCAAAGCCGTACTTTCTCCGTGTAGAAGTACTTTTGACCGGAGAATGTACGGAGCAAGTACGGTTCGGATACGTTTCAGACAGGTAGCGGAACATTTGAAAATATATATTTTTTCCTGTTTAATGATAAAGTAGCAGAAAAGGTAGAAAAAATATAAATAAATACTTGACAAAGTAATTTTTATTGCTTATATTTGTGAAGTGCTTATTAAAACTAATTCAAGTAATGTAATACAAAAAATGGCTAAGTTAATTCAATAGGATTTTACACAAAAGTGTTTTTAGGATATTTCAAGGGATGAAGTCTGAGAAGATTACATCCCTTTTTGTTTATTTTTCTGCCAGATTGCTAAAAAGCACTCTAATCATGTTGTTAATAAACGTGGGTAAAGTTTTTAAAAAACGTCACCCTTATTTATTAAAAACGTTTCCGGTGTCTATTAAATCCCTTGTTTTATTGTACAAAAAGTAGAAATAGTATATCTTTGCCTCCAATTTATCGGGAACGTATGAATGAGAAGAAAAATTACACCTATCATCTGATAGCTATCTTCACCGTAGGAGTGTGGGGATTAACTTTTATCTCCACCAAAGTTTTAATAGCCAATGGACTTTCTCCGAAAGAAATCTTTCTGCTTCGTTTTCTGATTGCTTATATTGGTATCTGGTTTATATCTCCCCGCAAGCTGTTTGCAAATAACTGGAAAGATGAACTTTGGTTGTTATTGGGTGGTATTACAGGCGGTTCTGTCTATTTTCTGACGGAGAATATGGCTTTAGGCATTACATTGGCTACCAATGTGGCGTTTATTGTTTGTACGGCTCCGTTGCTCACCACTATCTTTTCACTGATGATTTATAAGAAGGAAAAGGCTACCCGTACTTTGATAGGCGGTTCACTGATGGCATTGGTGGGAGTGGCAATGGTGGTTTATAATGGTAGTTTTGTTTTGAAAATCTCTCCGTTGGGCGATTTTCTTACTTTGCTTGCCGCTCTTTCCTGGGCATTTTATAGTTTGATAATGAAGAAGATGACAGGGAGGTATAATACAATCTTCATTACCCGCAAGATATTCTTTTATGGGATATTGACCATACTTCCTGTTTTTCTGTTCCAGCCTTGGCAGGCAGATCTTTCTTTGCTTATGGAGCCTTCTGTCCTGTTGAACCTGTTATTCTTGGGCGTGCTTGCTTCATTGGTTTGCTTTGCGGTATGGAATGTGGTGCTGAAAAATCTCGGTACGGTGCGTGCTTCCAATTATATTTATCTCAATCCGTTGTTCACTTTGGTAGGATCGGCTGTCCTGTTGGATGAACATCTGACGATCATTGCGCTGATTGGTGCAGGCTGCATTATGGGTGGGGTATATATTGCAGGAAGAAAATAATCGATGGATTATTTTCAGCAAACAACATAATTTCTTCCGCTTGCGTGCTGTGTTCTGCCGTCAGGTTCCAGGAATTATCTTTCTTGTTCCATTTATAGCTTTGGTAACTCGTACCCATTGCGTTTATCTGGTAAACAGCTTTGGCTTTTACATCGGCATAAGCGTTCGTTTTGCTGTTCCATGCTACATATTCCACGTTTATATCCGTTCCGTCATAAGAGAAATTCAGGCAATATTGCTTTTCGAAACGTTGGTTTTCCTTATTCCATTTCAATACCTCTTTGGCTGATACTCGTCCTTCGGCATTGTACGCATAGTTATACTGCAAATGATTATGCAGATACTTCCGGTTCTCTACTTTAAATACGGTTTCCGTCTTTACGAGACCTTCGTTCATTTCCGTGTTATAGGCGAAATCCTTTACATTGTTCCCGCTTACTGCGTTTACTACTGATGTCAATGCGAATACTACTGATACTACTAAAGCTTTCATAATGATTTTATTTTTTAAGTTATACATTTTTGTTTCATTCGATGTTGCAAAGATAGGGCAAGGGTGCGGGATGGAATGTTATCGCAATGTTATCATTAGGTTAACACAGAAATTCCGGTGATTGTATTAACTGCAAATATGGCTTTGTATCTTACCAAATCCGTACCCGGGGGAAGGTGCTGAAATGATAGGATAATAGGCTTTTTTCATAATTTATCAGATGTTTCTTTTTCAAAAAGAAAGTATTTTGTATTTTTATCTTTTCCGGAAAGAAAGAAATTAAATAAACTGTCTTTATGAAGAGGAAGAAATAAATGCGGGTGAATATACGATTCGTGTTCTTCCTGTATGGAAATGGATGCTGAAAACGCTATCTTTGTCCCCAAAATAATGATAAGATGAAGCTCCGTTCCCTTTACATCCTTTCTATTGTTGGACTGTTTCTCGTTGTAGTGATACAATTGGGAGGGATGATGTATGCCTATGACAGTTATAAGAAAGAAGCCAAACGTACACTGGACGAATGTTTCCGGCAGGCTTTTATAGAGACGGTAGATAATCAAATCAACAACCTGCCCTTTCCCGACTATACCATTCCTTTCTATTCGTACATACCTAAAGATGAGAATAGACCTATGGATAATGAAGTTTTTCTGGGATATCAACAGGCCGCTTCTTTCCTGCAAGATGTTTATCAGGTGACGATACCTCTGGATGAGATGGAAAGGACGTTGGAAAAGAAACTGAAATGGAAGAATATAGACCGGACCGTGTGGATTGATGCGGCTGAAGACCATAGCCAGTATTCTGCCTACAGGCGTTTCAAGACAGTGGTCTCCGATACTGCATGGCTAAATGAAAAGAAAGGGGAAGCTATAGAAGCGGCTATTATCGCCCCTTTCCTTCCGCTTGTAAAAGATGTATTCTTCTTGTTTCTTCCTACTTTGTTGCTGACCGCTTTTCTTATTTATAGTTGGGCGCAACAGATGAAGTATATCATCAGCCAACGGCGGGGCATTGAAGAACAACGTTCTGCCTTCTATACTTTGGCGGAGAAAATGAGACAGCCGATAGGTGAAGTGCGTAGCCGGATTCCCGAACAACGGTGGGAAGAGATAGAAACATCGGGTAAGCATATTCTGGATATGACGGAAGAAACACTCTCCGCTGCCAAAGAAGAAGAATGGAAAAGGCAGGCGCATAAGCAGCACTCTTTCAAGATATTCTTTATAATCAGTCTGCTGGCCAGCTGTTTGTTGATGGTGGCCTGGTTCGTTTATTTGTATCGTACGGCTGCCCGTGAGACGGTTTATCAGGTGAATGACTGTTTTGAGGCTGCTTTTTATGATGAAGTGATGTATAACCGTTATCCTTTGTTCCGCTCGCAACTCGGAGAAAACAGAGAATCTGAAGAACGGATAAAAAGGAGCGAGTCGCCTTTTGCCGAAGAGCAAAGAGAATATTTAAAAGGAAAAGAGGCAGAGTATACTATAAATATATTGTATGTGGTGCATACGCACAATACGATTGATCAAAATTACCGTCTTCGTGCAGCTTTGATTATGCAGAAACACTTGGAAGGAGTAGAGATGAATTTCCAGTATCTGGATTCTGCCTTTGCCGGATATCTCAGCCGGTTGGGAATGAAATCACGCAGTGGAATCCGTCAGTTCCGCTATCCTTCGGACAGTACGGTTGCACAGGTAGGATATACTTCTGTGAAGTACGGTGACTATACTTCCCGGTTTATACCGTTGAAGGAAGACAGTACGCTTTGCGTGCAGGGAGTTGTGAAGAACCCTTATCGTTATGTGGCGACTTCTATCTGGTATCTTTTGTTGCCCCTATGGATTACATTCCTGGTGATGCTCGATTGTATCTTCGGTCAGGTGAAAGTGCTTCGGATGCAACATCGCCTGGAGCAGTTTCAGAAAGACTTTACTTACGCTATGATTCATGATATGAAATCTCCGTTGAACTCCATACTGATGGCGGCACATGTGCTGGCAGGGGGGAAACTGGCGGATAAGCCTGAAAAAGAAGAGAAATACCGACGGGTGATGACGGAAGAAAGCGAGCATCTGCTGGCTTTATCGAACAGGGTATTGATGCTGACACAATTGGACGAAGGGCATTTGGAGCTGCATAAGGAAGAAGTTTCCCTGCGCCCCTTGCTCAATGATCTGATAGCGAAGATATCTTTGAAAGCTAATAAAAAAGTGGAATTCAATACTGTTTATCATCGCTGTGAGACGGTCTATGCGGATGCTTTCTGCCTGCGTGAAGTGCTGGGAAACTTATTGGACAATGCGATCAAGTATTCTCGTGAAGAGGTGAAAATAGATATAATCTGTGAGTCGGAGAGGGGAATCTGCAAAATTAAAGTATGCGATAACGGGTTGGGTATCTCCTTGAAAGACCAGTCGCGCATCTTCAACCGCTTTGAGCGTTCTGCGGCGGCAGCACGCAGTAGTAAAGGGGGAGCCACAGGCTTTGGCTTAGGTTTGAACTATGTGCAGCAAGTGATGCTGGCACATGAGGGCAGGGTAGAAGTGGAGAGTGAAGAAGGCCGTTTCAGTGAGTTTACTCTTTATTTTCCGGCACGATCCTGACATTACCATATATGGAATCGCAACTCCTGTGAACAGTCGTTGATGAATGCATCTTTGCCGAATGAACGCAGTTTCCAGAGGATGCAGATGTCGTCTATGCTACCGATAAGTAAGAATGTTCCGAATAATGTGAAATAATAGCTCCCTGTTGCCATGCCGTACAAAAGCGGAAGGATGCCTAACAACAGAATAGGTAAGAAGCAAGTTGTGCGATATTGCCACATTCTGATGGGTTCGTTGCAGTGGCAGAAGCGTATGCCTCCCTTATGCTTTACGAAAGAGATAGACCGGAAACCTTTGGGCGAAAAGATTCCGAAGAATAGTGCATGAAGCAATAGATTTACTCCAAAGCCTGCCAGAGCGCACGACCAGAATATCAGCAATGATACATGAGCCATATTTTCTCCGTGTATCCATCGGAACAGGAGCAATATGGGTACTGTAAAAAGGATTGCAGCCAGTATTCCATACTTGTTGATCTTATTTCCCGAAACCATGATTTCGGTTCCTTTCTTGCTTTGTACAATTGAGATATCCGCTTTCATCATCTGTTCTTTTTATTAATTGAAGAATATATTTGCAATGGCGTGTTTGAGTCCTGTGTATGCAGGATTGACTGTGGCCATTAATACGTAAGCTGCCAAAACTATTGCAATACCTTTTGCAAATTCGATTCCTATTTTCTGAAATTTCTTCATGGCTTGTTTATTATTTAAGTGATACATTGGGGTTATTTCGATGTTGCAAAGGTAAGGCGGTGAGCAGAGAAGGAATGTTATCGCAATGTTATCTTTAGGTTAACGATTATAAGTCGGCATGCAAGTTTAGTAAGGTATAAAGAGCTAATAAAACTTGCTGGCTGAATAAATCCTTTCTGACGGGATATGAACATACTTTCCCCTCCTGATTCGCATGAATAATATAAGTTTCAGAGGTTAAGCCGCCGCATTGCCACTTTTATCTCTTTTTGTTGCGACGGTTAAGTAAAATTGTAGTAGATACTTATTCTTTCCACCATGGAGAAAGTTGCTTTCCATCACGGTGGAAAGAAAGAAACTCCACGGTGGAAAGAATAAACGTTCGGATGGAAAAGGCTAACCGTTGGAAGGGAAAAAGTATAGGAATGCCTAAGAACGGAGCTAGCTATTGCATTTAATTCATTTTTTATCAAGCATGAATTAGATTATTATCCCTGTTTTGCCTGTTATTCTATCGGGCCATTCCCCTTATCATTGAAAATATCCCCTTGCCTCTTCTCTGCCTGATGATAATAATCAGTTGAAAAACATAGGTTTATAGTGAAAATGTTACTTTCTATTTGTCCCCCCTGTTTCTTTCCTGTTTTATGTCTATCTTCTTATTTTTGTTCCGTTCTCGTAAGTAGATACGATATAACTATTATTAATCTATATCAGAAAGTAAAATTATGGAAAACCAGGGAATACTTCTTTATATCGGAATAGCCCTTATCATCTTATTGGTACTTTGGTATATCTGGACTGCCAATAATCTGATTGCAAAACGGAATCGGGTAAAGCAATGCCGTAGCGGCATTTGTGTGGCATTGAAGCAGCGGAACGATATGATACCGAATTTGGTAGCTGCCGTAAAGTCCTATATGGGGCATGAGAATGAGACGCTGACCCGTATCGCAGAACTTCGTTCACGAACTTTTCAGCCTTCACAGGAGAGTGAACAGATAAGAACCGGTAATGAGCTTTCTTCTTTAATCTCCAAACTTCAATTATCCGTAGAAGATTACCCGGAACTGAAGGCAAGCGAGCAGTTCACCCGACTGCAAAGGAGCATTGAAGATATGGAATTACAACTGCAAGCCATACGCCGCACCTATAATGCTGCGGTCACCGACTATAATAACTCCATTGAGATGTTTCCCTCTTCCATCGTAGCCGGCCGGCAGAATCATCATCAGGAAGAACTGATTGATATTCCCGAACAGGAACAGCGGAATGTGGATGTCAGTGCACTTTTAAAGTAGTAGACGTAATATGGAATCAATTGACTTCAGAAGCCTTTCCGAAAGGCTTCGTACCGAACTTTCCCGTGTATATTTCTGGCAGAAGATTGTTCGTATTCTGAGCATCATAGTCTATCTCTTTGTGTTTTGCTGGATGATGTTCGTCCTGTTTGGGGGCTATCTTGTTGGATATATCGGCTTAGAGAACTACAGTGTGGTTACGCAATACATTTTCCCGGTCTTTATGGGATTTATTGTGCTGAACTTCGCATTCAGCCGCTCTCTTATGAAATTCCAAGGGCAGGAAAATGATATCATGCGCAGCATTATGTCTGCTATGTTTCCATCCGTTCTTTTCTCCTTCTCTTCGCAACTGGACCAGCGTATATTATCCGGTAGCAGGCTCTTTAATTCTTCTTTCTCCGATCCGGCACTGGCGGCTACCACCTATGCTTATCTGGAAGTGCCGTGGGGAGATCGTACCCTTTATATAGTCGATATAGGGGTTTCCTATGGACTGATGAATAAGTTGGAACTGAATTCTGTAACAGGCTATTTGGTGATGCTTTACCGCTATGTACTCCGTCCGCTGTTCGCCTCCAGGTACGAAAGTAGTGCGCATAACTTCCGCGGGATGTTTGGCTGGTGCCGTCTGGAGCGTAGTTTTAAGGGCAGCACGATTATCCTGCCCGACCATTTGGAACAAAAGGCCGGCTATCTGGCAAAGAATATCCAGGGCTTGAAGAGACGCTATAATGCCCGCTTCGTTCATCTGGAAGACCCGGATTTCGAAAAGTATTTCGTGGTTTATGCCGATGATGAAGTAACCGCCCGTATGATACTGACACCGGCGGTCATGCGCCGGATTACCCGTCTGCGCGAAACATTCGGGCACGATATGATGCTCTCTTTCAACAAAGGTACTTTTTATTATGCAGGAGTGATGCCCGACGGTTTCCTCTGCCTTCGCAAGCGGGCACTGGACAATGAACATCTGCTTGAAGAGATATACAATGATATAAACCTTGCCTGTCAGGTGACAGATATTCTTTAAAACCATATTATAACATGAAACAAACACTTACATTTATTCCTCCCGTAGTGGACTCCACGCAAAGTTCCATTCATACGGAGGCTTACGAAAAGAGCGTGGACTTGTATAACCAAGGCGAGTACCTGCAAGCTTTCCACAGTTTGCTGGATTACCTGAATGCGGACTTCCGGACGAAGTATGGTAATGCGGATGGTACTGAATTTCATATTCCCCACGGTTCTATCCTGGTGCATATTTCTGTAAAAGACGGATTTTACCGTATCAGTGCCGACTTCCTGAACTTGCCCGAGAAAGGGCGTGTAGCCATGCTTCGACAGATTGCAGACCTGAATCTGAACAAGTTGCTGTTGCCTCGCTTTGTGAAGGACAACGATAAGTTGAGAATGGAGTACACGTGTTCTCTCTCGCAGAGCCATCCCCATAAGATGTACTTCGTGTTACAGAATATCTGCCACATCGGCGATAAATATGATGACGAGTTCTGTACGAAGTTCGGTGCTACACGGTGCTATGAGCCGCAGGTCACCTCTTATCCGCAGCAAGAGATAGACCGCATTTATGAAGGTTTGCAAATCTTGGGCCGCGAAACACTGGAAGCTGTGAAAGAGTATGATGCCGACCGGAAATATGGCTACTCCTGGAATGTGCTCGATACAACTTTCTATCAGATTTCCTACTTTGCCCGTCCGCAAGGCCAGTTATTGAATGATCTTGATAAAGCGGTGGACGATATGGATGCCGAACTGCCTACTGCCGAGGTGGTAGCGAAAGGAAAGGCTTTTCTTGAGAAATTGCTCGCCATGCCTAAGGAGGAACTGGCGGCTGATCTTTATTTCGTAGATACATTGGTGTCTACCAAGCGCCGTTCGTCTCTGAAGAATATGCAGGAAAACTTTATAAGTGTCTATAAAGAAGCTACTGAAGCCATTCAGACGGAAAACTATGAGCGGAGTGCGGTACGTCTGCTCTATATTTTCTATGAAGCTTACTTCTGTAATGATGTGCAGGATGACATTAACGTAATTCTTTCGCATGCGCTTGAAAAAGCAAGCGGCAAGTCGATGGAGGATGCATCTGAAATCCTTTACAATGCGATGGATAAAATAATGGAAGGTGACCTGGAACCGGATGAAGATGACCTGGAAGAGATATCGGCAGAAGCCATCGAGCAAATACAGGGTATGGCAGCATCTCTGCAAGAGGAAATCATGAAGGCGCAGGCCGATATGCAGGCTGCCATGATGAGGGGAGATATGGCCGAGTATATGCGTCTGGCTCAGGAACTTCAACAGAAGATGATGCAACAGGCACTTGGCGGACAACAATAACAGATTAAAAACAATGAATCAATGGAACAGAACAATATATATCAGTTGGTTTTCAAAGTAACCCATGCAGGTGGATCAGGCAGCTGTTTCTATCTGAAAGACTATGATCTTTTTGTGACGAACTACCATGTGGTGAAAGGCTTTCATGCAGTGGCGGTACATGATAATGACCGGAATCCTTATCTGGCTAAGGTGGTACTGGTGAACCCTTCATTGGACATAGCCCTGCTGTTCGTAGACGGTGATTTCTCAGCTCTGCCTTCCCTGAATCTGGCAGGAGATAATTCCTTGTCCATCGGTGGAAAGGTTTGTGTGGCCGGTTATCCTTATGGCATGCCTTTTACGGTGACCGAAGGCTCTGTGTCTTCGCCCAAACAGCTGGTGGATGGAAAGTACTATATACAGACTGATGCGGCAGTGAATCCCGGTAACTCCGGCGGTCCTATCTTCAATGAAAAGAACGAAGTGGTAGGTGTAACGGTGAGTAAGCTGAGTAATGCCGACAATATGGGTTTCGGTATCCGTGTGGAAGCATTACGGAAGCTGCTTGAATTTGTGGAGGCTGTGGATCGTACAGCTTTTCAGGTGCAGTGCGACAGTTGTGACGAGCTGATATCGGAAGAGGAAGAATTCTGCCCTTCATGCGGCGAAAAGCTGCCCGAGGGTATCTTTGAAGAGCGCGAACCGTCTTCATTGAGTACCTTCTGCGAACGTGCCATCCGTGAGATGGGAGTTAATCCGGTTCTTGCGCGTGACGGTTATGACTCCTGGACATTCCATAAAGGCAGTTCCGAAGTGCGTATCTTTGTTTATGAAAATACTTATCTGTTTGCTGTTTCTCCTATCAATCTGTTGCCAAAGAAAGAGGTGGAAAGGGTGCTCGATTATATCCTGGGTGAAGATTTCAGTCCTTACAAACTCGGTATTGAAGGACGCCAGATCTACATAGCATATCGTGTACATCTGTCTGACATTACGGATGCATCGGAAGATGAAATCCTGACTAATCTGGTGAATCTGGCATTGAAAGCCGATGAGATGGATAATATGATGGTAGAAGAGTTTGGTTGCGAATTCTCTGAATATTCTAAACACGAAGACTGACTTTAAGTAATAATTGCAAACGCGGCTGCCTATAAAGATTATCTTTTGGCAGTCGCGTTTTTCATTGGAAACTGTAAGAGAGAATTCTTGTTAGAGTAATTATCTGTTTGCCAGCAAAGCGTTGTTCCAATTTGTTGCATTGTGTTCTGTTACCAGATTCCAGGAGTTGTTTTTCTCATTCCAGTTGTAAGCCATGTAATTCATGCCATTCTCGTTCATCTGATAAACGGCTTTGGCTTTCACATTTGTGTAATCACCGGCTTTGCTGTTCCATGCTACATATTCCACGTTTACTTCGTTGTCGGTGTAGCTGAAGTTGAGGCAATACTGCTTTTCAAAGCGGCTGTTGTCCCGGTTCCATTTCAGGATTTCCTTTGCTGATACACGTCCTTTTTCATCATGTGTGTAGTTGTATTGCAGGTGGCGTTCCAGGTACTTGCCTTCTTTTACTTTGTAGACTGTCTGGGTTTCTACCCCGTTTTCCTGTTTCTCACTGTTGTAAGCGAAGTCTTTTACATTGTTGCCACTTACTGCGTTTACTACTGCTGTCAATGCGAATACTACTGATAATACTAGAGCTTTCATAATCGTTTTATTTTTTAAGTTATACATTTCGTTACTTTTGATGTTGCAAAGATAGGGCAGGGGCATGAGGATGAATGTTATCGTAATGTTATCATTAGGTTAACGACACTTTTACGACTCTGGAGAACTCTCTTGTTTTTTTAGAGTTGTATGTATTTTTGTATTCCTCTTTTAATCAGTAAGATGCTGATTTCCGTTCGTTTCTTTTCCTCATGCCTTGCCATTGGCTGGAAAGAACGCATTCTCGTCCGATATAAAAAGTAGTGCATTACTTCGTGATCCATAGTTATTTGCTATTTTTGCAGGCGAATATAAACGGATAAGATGAAATTACGTACTGTCATCTCTCTTTCACTGGTGAGTCTGATTGCTGTTGTGTTGATACAGTTGGGCGGAATGCTTTATGCTTTTCATGCACAGATGCAGGAAGCGGAGAAATCACTGAACAAGTGCTTCTGGATGTCTTTCACGGAGACAGTGGATAATCTGGTGAACAACCTTCCTTATCCTGATAATTCAATAGCTATCATAGCGTATGCACCCAATCCTAAATACAAGCGGATGGATGGGGATGAAAGGAATAAGCGTACTTCCCAGCAGGCGGCACAGGCTTTGCAACGGGTGTATGGAATAAAAGAAATTCCGTTAGCCACCATAGATAGCGTGTTGCACAATAAGTTGCGGAAGTTAGACATGGATGGAACGCTGACCGTGGAGCGCATTAATGTAAATACAAATGAGGTGCTGGCAAGTACCAATCCTCAGGTAAGTATCCGTAACTTTGCCGCTGTTACTTCCGAAACAGCTTTCACCTTTAAATCCCGTGGGGAGGCTGTCCGTGCCATTCTTTCTTTCCCTGCCAAGGAGATGGAGAAGAGACTCCTGTTACTGTCATTCATTACATGGCTATTGCTGGGTACGGCTGTCTATGCCTTGATTGTACAGATGAAGTCGGTATTCCGCCAACGGCATGACTTGCAGAAACAACAACAGGACTTCTATACGTTGGCCGAAGAAATGAAACATCCCGTCAGCCGGATGAAGAACTTGATAACCACAGAAAACTGGCAAGAGATAGAGGCACAAAGCAACGTACTCTTTGAGAGAACCAATGCTACTCTGACACATGCCAAAGCAGAAATCCGGCAAAGAAGTACGGGCAGGCCTATTTCTCTTAAAGCAATTTCTATGGTCAGCTTGGCGGGAGTATTCCTGTTGCTGGCTGTCTGGTCGGGATATTTGTATTACACGACCTCTCAAAAGATACGGTATCAGGCGGAGGAGCAATTGGAAGAGGCTTTCTACCGGGAGGCAGACTTACATAGATATCCGCTTTTCACTAAGGCTAACCCTGATTTTAATTGGGATAGCTCGCCGGGAGAATTTCTCCCTTATCCGCGGCGTATGATGGACGAGCTTTATAAGGTATATCTGGAGAAAGGTTATCGCTACCGGATACAGTTGCTTACCATTCGGCATCTTTACAATAAGTTTGATGAAGGCTTCCGTATGAAGATGGCTTATGATATACAGGATACGATCAGTCTGCATAGCCGTGTGCCTATTCCGTTTTCCTTGCAGTTTGCCGATAGTGTGTTCAGAAAACAGCTTTTGGAAACAGGTTTTCCGGATAGGGCGGATATTCATTGGATCAGATATCCGTCCCGGGAGTTGATACTTTATACAGGTAGTCCGGCTGTTGACTTCGGGGATATCACTACCCGGTTGTTTCCGTTGGATAAGGATAGTACGAGTTGCATCTTTGCTGTGGTTCGTTCACCACAACGTACTATAATGAGTGCCACTTGGTATATGCAGGTGCCGCTGCTTATTGCTTTCCTTTTCGTATCTCTCTGTGTTTTCTTTCAGCTACGTATGTTGCGGGCACAGCGTCGGTTGGAACAGTTTCAGAAGGACTTTACTTACTCCATGATACATGATATGAAGTCACCGTTGCAGTCTGTCATGATGGGAGCGCATATCCTGGCAGGTGGTAAGTTGGCGGATAAGCCGGAGAAGCTGGTCCGCTACAGGCAAGTGATGGGGGATGAGTGCGAACATCTGCTGACACTTTCCAATCGTGTAGTAATGCTGACAGAGATAGACCGTGGAGAACTGGAACTACATAAAGAAGAAGTTGTCCTAAGACCGTTGCTGCGGGATATAGCGGAAAAGTATCAGTTGAAAGCGGCGAAGACGGTTCATTTCGATATTGATTGTGAAGAAGGATGTAGTGTTTATGCGGATGCTTTCTGTCTGCGTGAGATACTTTCCAACTTGGTGGACAATGCCGTCAAGTACTCTAATGAAGAGGTTCTGATCGTTCTTTCAGGTACAAAGACAGAGGATGGAACCATTGTCAGAGTGCATGATAACGGTATTGGCATTCCTTTGAGCGAACAGCATAAGATATTCAATAAGTTCGAGAGGATTGCTTCCGGTAGTCGTAAGACGGGTGCATCAGGTTTCGGGTTGGGATTGAATTATGTGTTGCAGGTGGTGAGTGCCCACGGTGGTATGGTGAAGGTAGAAAGTGTGGAAGGAAGTTACAGTGAATTTACGCTACAATTCCCCTTGCGTTAAAAAAGCCTGCTGGTAAAGATGAAATGTGCCCAACTATTTGTTATTCAGATAGGGTTTTGCTATTTTTGTATACAGAGTCCGTAAAAAAACAAAGGAGGTAGATTATGACACGCAGGGTTGGCATATCTTGGCTCCCAATTCGTTGGGGATTATTTTTTCTGTTCATTTCTGGTTTGCAGTTGCTTTCTGCACAGGAAGATAGTGCACGTTTCACTCTTGATAGCATGTTGATAAAGCCGAAAGCTGCATTTCAGCTTCCATCCGTCAACCTGCTTCCCGAAAAGACTGTATATCCTTTGATTAATCCTATACAGTTAGGTGATTTACCTTCTTTCTCCTTGAAAGAGGAACTCCGTATCCCCTATCATATAAATCCTTCTCCACTATTCCGGGGCGATTATAGTACGGGAGGCGTATTAAGGCAATTTCCTCATGGGGCGGTATTCGGTTCCGGGAGCCAGACCAGTCTTCCGGGCATCGGGCGTTTCAATAATGCTTCCTTAGGATATCAGCATATCTTTAACGATCGGCTATCGTTGCAACTTCGTGCCAATGCCATGAAGATAAATATGTCTCACATCACCGGGCAAGCCTTCAGTACTGTGGGCAGGCTGACTTATCGTGCTTCCGACCGGGTTGCCTTCAATGTCTTCGGTTCGTATGATATCGGTAATTCTTACGGGATGAGCACTAATAGTTATGGTGCTACGATGTCTCTTGATATGTCCGAACGTTTTGGTGTAGAGGTCGGTGCCCAGCGCTATTACGATGCCATGCGTGGGGGGTGGCAGACGGTTCCCGTTGTGATACCCTATTATCGCTTCGAGAAGTTTAAGCTGGGACTGGATGTAGGCGGAATAATGTACGAGATTCTGCGCAACGTGGTGTTTGATAAACGCGGCGGCGGTGATTTTGGTGGAGGCCCTACGATTAGACCGCCAAAGTTTTCATTTCCGATAAAATGATTTCCTAAATCTTTCTTGATATGTACCGGATCATTGAGATGTGCCAGTTGTGCAAGTCTGTTGTGCATATCCTATTGTGAAGAGCATGCTTGCGATAATTAGCATAAGAATGAATGATATCGCAATGTTATCTTCGGGTTAACGAATAATTTATTACTTTTGTGGCATACAACCGGAAGTTAATACAATTCATATCAAAGACATGGATACAATAAAGTTATTGTTAGTTGAGGACGATCCCAGCCTGCGTTACATCGTTCAGAGCGGATTGGAAGATATCATAGAGGGCTATGAGGTGTTGGCAGCTGCCAATGGTGAAGAAGGATTGGCAATGTGGAGGGAGCATCGTCCCGATGTCATTCTTTCGGATATAGAAATGCCCGTCATGGATGGTTATGAGATGGTGAAGCGCATCCGTGAGGTGGATAAAGAGACGCCTATAATCTTTTCTTCCGGTTTGGTTTCTCCCAAAAATGTATTGAAAGGCTATGAGTTGGGAGCCAACAATTATATCAAGAAACCTTTCATTCCCGAAGAACTGGATGCCCATATTCATGCTTTGTTGAAACTCTCCAAAGGTGAAAAGAGTAAGGACGAAAGCGAATGTTACAAGATTGGAAAGGAATATGTGCTTGATGCTACGCACGCCATATTGAAACATTCATCCGGTGAAAACAAAACATTGACCGCCCGTGAAGCAGGACTGTTGCAAATGCTTTGTGAGAACAGAGGGGATGTAGTACGTCGTGAAGCCATTCTTGATAAGTTCTGGAATACGGAAGATGATTATTTTGCTTCCCGCAGCCTGGATGTATTCGTCACAAAACTCCGTAAGTTGATAGCTGAAGATTCATCAGTCAGCATTAAAACGGTGAAAGGTGTGGGGCTGATGCTGGAAGAATGAAACATCAGTAATTAAGAATGTAAATACCGGGATAATGAGATATAAATTTCATTATCCCGTTTTTTTTTGGAATACAAGTTATAAAGGAAGTTGCTTTTCTTGCAGATGAATCGGAGAAAATATCTGATTCCTGAAAAAGATGTTATCCGGTTCGGAGAAGTGAATCAGATAGTAGTAATTATAAAAATATGGAGACAAGGAAGAAAGCATATATCTGATGACAGATAATATTGCTCCTCCATTGGTTCTTCATGAAAAGCTGTGGGTGGAATCAGTCCCTTTATGCAAATGTCCCCTTATTTGTCTATCCTTTCTATCGAGTTATTATTTGAAAAACAGTTGTTTAGTTTGTGGGTTGTCCCCTTCATTTATCCCCCACGATTGTTTCATTATTTACAGGTTACTTTTTACTTTTGTTTTCATACGATAACCAGGAAAGATGGAACTATTATTAATCATTATAAAAAGTAATATTTATGGAAAATCAAACAAAACTCTACCCAAGCTATATGGGTGAATTCTATGCAGCAAACCCGGTGAAATTTGAAAAAAGAAAGAACAATGTTAAGCCGATGCTTTATTATGGGCTGGCTGTAGTCGCTGTTATTATTGTTATTTTTCCTGGTTTTATCCCTGTAGCGGGTTGGTTGGTTCGGACGGTCGGAGTAATTGCTGTATTAATATGCCTGCTTGCGGCGTATTTGAGCAATTTCGATTATTATAATAGCGAGAGTGGGGGTAAGATCAAAGAGGTGGGTTTAAAGAAGTTCAAGCGCGATGAAACCGATATAGACAGAATCCTGGAAGCGTTTCTCAGAAAAGACTTTGAGTATCTGGCTGATTTGCCCGGAGCATACAGCGCACCGGTTCAGATTCATGTAGAAGAGGATAAATTAGGGCAGGAGATGTATTGCTTACTGACTTCTTACGATTCTAACAGCAATATTATCGGTCTGACCAATGTCCTGACCTTATCAGGAAACGATTATCTCGATCATGCGGATGTAATTAGGCAGATGCTTAAGGATGCGGAAAACGACTGATACGCAGAAAAAAGTGGCGCTATGGAAAATCATAGTGCCTGTTTTCGTCTTTCTTTTCCTTCTACATTGTAGGGTGTGGCATACGGAAGAAGAGATGTTGATGCATACCGCATTTTCTTCCGGTGGTTATTTAGGGCTGAACCAGAAGATTGTTGCTGTGCTTATGGCGATAACGATGTGCAGTTGGATGGCGTATACCCGTAAGAGAAGTACAGGGAAATGGTATCATTGGAGAAACTTTGTCTATGCTTTTATGTGTGGAGCTGCCGTAGTAGGGTTGTGTACCAATATACTGGTGGTTTTTCTGTTCTGGCTGAACAGTTGTTTTACTTCCGGTGTGCAGACCCGTGAGTATATAATTGTCAGTATCGCTCCCCACGACCGGACGCGTAAGAGTCACAATCCCCGTTCTGCTGCATGGTTGCTGAATACGTTTTCCTATGGGGAGATATTTATACAAGGTGACCGTTACACTCGCATCTACTTGTCCATTGACTCTGCATACCGGCTCAGCGGTGAACGAGGCATCTATCTTAAAATAGAGTTGGAAGACGGCTGGCTGGGATGGGGAGTAATACGGAAGATCAATTCGGTGACCACAACAAAAGCATCGGAAAAAGTAGAAGTTCGTTTTCCTGAAGATGAGCAGGCACAGGCGTCTGACTCTTGTTTGCACGAAAAAAGTGAAAAAGCTTTTAAGTATACATGGAGGGATATTCATATCTTTGCCAAACTGAGGAATATTAATTTATCAGATACTACCCACGTCAGTGTAAATCAGTATATAGACGGGCAAAAAGGTATTCCGGTATGGGAGATTGATATACGCGATTCCATTCAGCCGGATATGGCAGAGTGATATTGATTCATGGAGAGACTGGAGAAGTGATGATGGATTCGTATGAATAACACGATATTGAAGATGAGATTGAAGAGTTTGATAGGAATAATCCTGTGGGGCGGTATGTTGGTTTCTTGTGGACCTGATAATCGCGTGGTCTTGGCGGAGAAGCTGATGGCGGAAAAGGAGACAGACAGTGCCATAGTAGTGATGAATGAGATTAAAGAACCGTTGCATAACTTATCGAAACGCGATTATGCACTTTATGCCTTACTGATGTCCGAGGCTGTCCACAGGAAGCAACAGTTGAATGCAACTACAGATACCCTGCTGCTACCTGCAATTAAATATTTCAGCCAATCGGGCGATTCTCTTTATGCCGAACGGGCTCTTTACTGCAAAGCACACCTGGACAGACGGCTTAACCGGATGAGCGATGCCATGCAATCTTTTCTGAAAGCTCTGCTTTTCCTGCAAAATAGTGGTAATCATGAGCAGCTCTACCGGGTGAATACCTGGTTGGGAGTTGTCTGCCTGAATCAGGAAGAATATTCCGGCAAGGTACGTTATTCCAAAGAAGCCTTGAAGGCGGCTTTGGATCTGGGAAATATGTTCTATAAGAATATGGCCTTGTGCGATATTTCTACCGGATATTTGTTTCTGAATCAATTGGATAGCGCCCTTTATTATGCTCAGGCGGCCTATGAGGCGGCTTTAGCCGATTCTGTTCCTCAGCAGCTTCCTTTCATCTATACAAATCTGGGTAGTATCTATTCCCAGCAAGGAGAGCCTGCCAAAGCACTGGATTATATAAATAAATCAATAGCTCTTCGTCCGGCTAAGGATACTGTGAGAATTCTTTCGCTTTATGGGGTAAAGTTGGAGTTGTTTGGGAAACTGGGACAATATGATTCGGCATATCACTATTTTCAGAAAGTTATCTCCAGTCCAAATCCTTCTTCGGTGGCCGATGCCTATAATAATATGGCGAAAATATATCATAAGATGGGCCGTGCTTCAGATGCCTATCCTATGCTACAACGCTTCATTGAATTATCCGATACCATACGCAAGTATCGTCATACTGAGGAAGCCATTGCATTGCAAGAGCTTTACAAACACGAGCAGCTCTCGGTGGAAAACCTGTATTGGCGCACCCGGGCTGCGGAAAGGCAACGTAATGTGTATTGGATGACTACAATCTCTCTGTTGCTGGTTTGGGTGGCAAGTGCAGTATATCTCATCTATCGCCGTAACCGCAACCATCTGATGGCGCAGCAGCATCAGCTTGTAAAAAAGGAAAAAGAATTGGCGCAGCAACGTGAGATCACTTCCGAAAACCTCCGGCGTATGGTGGAGCTGGAGCAGAAGGAAGCTAAGCTGAAAGAAACTTTTTTCAGGAGACTCAGCCAGAAGGTGGTGCAGGAAATTGAAAGAGGTGGAAATGTGATTCTCTCCGATGAAGACTGGGACGATATTGTGCAGAATGCCGACATCATCTTCAATAACTTCACGAAACGCCTGCAACAGACCTATCCGAGTCTGAATAAAGATGATTTGCGTTACTGCTGCATGGTGAAAATGCAATTATCCCAGTCGGGCATGGCGCAGGTGATGCATTTGGAGCGGGATTCTGTGAAGAAACGTCTGAAACGTATCCGTATGGAGAAGATGGGGGCGGATAGTGGTGTTACGTTGGAAGAACTGCTGTATAACTTTTAAAGTAAAAAGACAGCCTCGTTCCCTTGTTAACTCGTCTCCTCGTCAACTAATTCAAATCCGTGCAAATAGATACCAAGTTCTTCATACTTATATAGTTTGTTTGGTTTGTTGCAAATATATGGGGATTTGAATTGCAGTATTGTATACAGATTTGTTATACCAATTTTGCGGAGATGTTTTATTTGTCCTGGGACTCAGAAGAAGGAGGATGTGTCTGTAAAAACACATCCTCCCGTCTACCTTGCTTGCAGGTATACCAGAGCTGAAGTTTTCAGGTCTAATTTAAATAGTCAAAGGTGAGTAGCAATGCAATTGCGTTGCGTTTGCGACTTTTCGGCCGTCCGGCTTCCACATGGCCCGATTTGACTCACCTTTGAGTATTTTATTTTTTATATATTGATGCTAATTTGCTGCCAAAAGGATACAAAAAAAGCGTGGAACGTCACACTTTCAAATGTTCTAGAAGGAACTACCAATCCCAACAACACAAATGAAAGGAACGCCCACGCCTATAGAGACGCAGGCGTTCAGTCATTTTTCACGTGTTGTATGTTATGCCAAAGGCACAACGAAAATTGGTAGTTTTCTAGAACGCAAAAAAGCTGAACGCTTCGATATTTTATTTCAAAGAACAGAAGGGATACCCCTTGCCGATTAACAGCAGCACAAATATAGTAAATTCTTGAATTAAAAAGCTTCTTACTCTTTTATTTTTCCTATAAAGCTTTCTTTTTTTACTTTCAAGAGGATGTCAAAAGTCTCCGTAACCCCAGTGTACAACAGTTTCCTTTCAGGTATTCTATTGATTTATCCAAAAGAAAAACTGGCTCTTGAGGCTGATGCCATTACATCCATTTGATAGGATGCCCCAATGCCCGTTTTATCGCTTCCATCTCGGCACTGTGCCACATTTCATGCTTGAAGCACCAGGCAAGGGCTTCATACTTATTATTGGCAACCGGATGTTTGAAGGGAATAGGCTCTAAATCTTCTGATAAAATACGGTCGTCCAGGCGGGACAGGTTACTGATACATATCTCATGAACAGCGTCCAGTTGTTTTTTTAGCTCTGCCACAGGAATTAAATTCTTTTCGGTGGAGCGGTGCAATGTACCCATTCCATTGAAAACCTTTACGTAATCGACCATCGGAATAAGTTTGCTGACGGCTTCATTCCTCCCGGTGATGCAGGTAATGGCATGAAAGTTCTGACTGATAATCAGATGTCCGATTTGCCATGCGAAGTTGGAGTCAGTGCCTTCGGGGATGGTGTACCACTGGTTTTCCGGAATTTCTGATACTAAACGATTCACAAAATTCCGCGATTCAATAATCTGTTCTTTTAAAAAATCAATCTTGCTCATAATTAGTTTATTTAAGTTATACATAGTAGTTAGTGAGCAAGCTTTCCATTCTGTGACAGCTCAGGGAATAAATTTTTCCCAGTAGTTCTTTCTTGGAAGTTCCTTTTCGAGCCGTTGGTAAACGTCGACGAGGCGGATAATCTTCTTGATGGCGGTATATTCTTTCTCCAGATTGAGCGAGGTGACTTGCTTGCATATCCGGCATTTGCAGGTCCCCTGCGGGTTGTATAGCGGACAGGTGTCATTCATGAAGTGAGTAATCTTGCGGATGGAACGGGAGGAAATCTGACGGACGCTCTCTTCCGTTATGCCCATGATTTCACTGATTTGCTTATACGGCAGGTTGAGGTTTATTTTGAATATGAATATCAGCCGGGCATCGTTCGTCAGGCAATGGTTCTGGGCTGTCAGACACCAGTCGCAGCATGCTTTTATCCATTCCTGTTCATCCCGGTCCTGTCCGTTATAATCAATGGCAGGAAGTTCGCGGAATTCTCTCAATTCATTCATTGTGGCTATTCTTTCGTTCCGGGCATATCGCAGTATGGTGCGTTTGCATAGGGTGTATATCCATGTCGATAACCCGGATTCCCCGTTGAACGAGTCTATGCTTTTGATGATTTCGTACCAGACTTCCTGAGCCGCTTCTTTAGCGATTTCCTTGTTTTGTATCATGCGGTGTGCTATGGAAGATACCATGACACCATATTGTTCTACGATTTCCTTTAAGTCAGGTTGCATATTCTAAGGTATTGAGTTTGCGAATGTAGCTAATTTGTTTTATCCTGTTCTTCTTGCGCTTTTTATTCTTGTTCTGTTCGCTTTTGTGCGGACACTTGTCCGTTTATGAACACTCTCTGAAAATGAATAGTTATTGATAATCAATGCTTTATTGTTTTGGCACGGCAATTGACTATATATTGTCGAAGGCGGTTGACAAAGACTTCCCTTCAAAAACCAAGAAGTAATAACAATAAAAAAATAACGATTATGAAAACGAACTTAATTTCTAAAGCAGTGGTAATGATGGTAGTAGTAATGGCAAGTGTAATGAACTTCTCTGCAAGTGCAAGCAATCCTACCCAGTACGTAAAGAACGAAGAGATGACCGGTGAGTTGATGACCGCGAAGACTATCTTTAAGAACGAAGACGGTCGCCTGTTCCGCCACCTCCGTTACACGTATACTTACGATAACGAAAACCGCGTAGCCAGCAAGGAAGCTTCCAAGTGGGACAGCGTAAAAGAAGCCTGGGTTCCTTACTTCAAAATGAATATGGAGTATAATAATCATGAAATTGAAGTGAGCTACGCCCGTTGGAACTCCAAGAGCAACGCTTATAACAGCAATGTTGAAAAAACTGTTTATGAACTGAATGATGATAATGTTACTTTAATGTTAGCAAGTACAAAATAAAAGCGAATAGTTTTCTCGGGTAAACCGGCTATTGGGAATGAGGCGTTTCCCGATAGCCGGTTTCTTTTGTTATTGGCATTTGTTATGTTATTAAGTCTGAACAGCTTTACTACCCTACGGATAAAAAATATATCTTTGTGAATGAACCTGTTAATTGTCGGACATTAATCAAAACACAGATGAAAAATATGTTTTATTGGGCTGGCATCATAAGCATTCTTATCTGCCTGCCGCTTCGGGTTTCCGCTCAGTCGTACGAACAAATGTGGAAACAGGTTGAAGCTCTGGAACAAAAGCAGTTACCTGAATCTGCAATCAAAGAATTGCAAAAGATTTACGAGCACGCCAAACAGGAGAAGAACATGCCCCAGATGATGAAAGCCCATCTGACAAAGGCATCCTTATCTATCGACATCACTCCCGATAGTCTGGACCGTGAATTATCCGGACTGAAAACCTGGGTGGCGGAAGAAAAAGACCCGGTGTATAAAGCTATACTGAATCATCTGCTGGGATACTACACCCTCGATACCGGCAAGAGGGATGAGGCTGCCATAGACGCTGCCATTGCTTATTTCCGCCTTTCACTGCAAGATAAAGATATACTTTCACGGAAGTCCGCTGCGGATTACCGCCCGATGACTGTCAGCAAAGAACTGAGCGGGAAGTATTGCGGCGACAATATGTATCAGTTGCTTGCCCGGCAGGCCATCTCGCGGCTGAGTGGTTATTTCATTGTCAATCCCGTGTTAGCCGAGAAAATACAAACCGAGATATTGTCCATTTATGACGGGCTGATCGACTTCTACCAACAGCAAGGCATGACGGATGCCCGCCTATTGCTAATGCTCGATAAACTGAATTACCAAGGGAATGACATCAGCCGCGGCGGTGTAAATGAAAAGCTGAGGCTGACCGACGAACAAGTAATAACCCTCCTGAAACAATGGGCCGAAGAGTTCCCCGCTTCCCCGCTTTGCGGAGAGGTATATTGCCAACTGGCAGAGCGCTACGACAGGATGCAGGATTATACCGCCAAACTGCATGCCGCCCAAACCGGACTAAAAAAATATCCCCAATCACCCTCTGCCAATGATTTGAAAGAACAAGCTGCAGAAGTGCTCACTCCCCGGCTGATGGTAGAAATCCCCTTTGCCTACCCGGCGAAAGAAGTGGATTTGAAAGTAAAATACCGCAATCTGACTGGGCTGACCGTAGAACTTTACCGGATGAATCTGCCCGTCACGAGCAATATCCTGGAAAGGGAAATAACAGCTTCCACCGTAAGTCGATACGGTAAATTGGTCGGCACTCGCCATTACCAACTGGCAGCCACTCCGGATTATATGGAAACAGATACCTTGCTGCGTTATAAATTTCCCACCGAAGGCATTTACATATTAAAATCTATCCCCGACGGCCATCGCAAGTATACAGCATACGGAAAAGCTTATGTTTCCTCCCTGCAAGCCATATCCTTGGGATTGCCCGGCGGAAAACAGGAAATCAATATCATCGACCGCCTGACGGGACATCCGGTGGCAGGCACGGAAGTAGCTTATTACCGTGTGTCGCAGGGAGAAGGTTATCGTTTGGTTAAAGCATATCCTGCGGACAGCAAAGGAACTGTTACCCTCACCCCGCCCGATGAAAGAAACTGGCTGGGAATAAACGTCCGTAAGCCGGGTGCCGACTATATGGAAATCAGCTATGTCGGTTTCTCGGGTGCGGGATATAATGTGCCCGCCTCTCGGAAGTGGGAAAAGCATGCTTCCCTCTTCACCGACCGGGCTTTATACCGTCCCGGACAGGTGGTGCATGTTTCGGGGATAGCGTATGAGCAATCGGGTGATTCGATACGCGTCTTCTCAAGAGTCCGCAAGGATGTGGTGCTGCGGGATGCCAACCGGCAGGAGATTGGCAAACTCTCCCTCGCTACAGACGAATTCGGGGCTTTTTACGGCGACTTTATGCTTCCCGAAACACTTCTCCCGGGAGAGTTTGAACTGTCGGTAGAAAGCGGTGAAAACCGTTATATCCGTGTGGATGAATACAAGCGACCGACGTTTGATGTAGTCTTCCATCCTTATCAGGCTACTTATAACGTGGGAGATACCGTATTAGTTAGCGGCGAAGCAAAAACATTTGCAGGCGCTCCGGTAGGATTGTGCAGACTCAATTATAAACTCACCCGTTCGGAGAATGAATTCTGGAGGATTTCGGACCATGAAACTGTCCTGGCAGTAGGTGAAGTGCAGACTGATGCAGCCGGTAACTTCCGCTTCCCGGTCTTTCTGCGCAAACCGGATGATTTCAAGCCCGACCGACCGGGGCGTTACTACACCTATAAAATAACGGCTGAGGTCATCAACCTGACCGGAGAGATGGAAAGCGGTACTTTGTCGTTACCGGTAGGGCAACAGTCCGTAGCCTTGCAGATTAAAGGTCTGCGCCCAAAGGTGGCTCGCGAGAAACGGGAGTCCATACAGGTGCTGGCTATGAATCTAAGCCGGCAGCCCGTGACGCTTCAAGCCACTTGCGTGGTGTATGCTTTGGACGAAAAAGGAAACAAAGGCAATGAGGTATGCCGCCGCACAGTAGAAACCCGCCGGTCTTTTGTTCCGGACGATATACTGGCCCTTACTCCGGGACGTTACACTATGGAAGTGTCAGCCCTCGACGGGCAGGGAAGAACCTGTACGGCAAGGCAGGATTTCATTCTCTTTTCGTTGGCAGACCGTCACCTGCCGGTACATTCACCGGAGTGGTTCTATCAGGACGGGACAGAGTTTAATGACGGGCATCCCGTCAGCCTGTATGTGGGCAGCAGTGAGAAAGATGTCTATCTGTTGTACGATGTCTTCTGTGGCGACAAGCGCATTGAATCCAAACGGATGGTTCTCAATAATGAAATCCGGCAGTTCACCTATCCCTATAAACCGGAATATGGAGACGGCATCACCGTGAACTTCGCCTTTATGCGCGAGAGCAAACTATACACCAAGCAAGTGCAGATATCCCGTCCCCGCCCGGATAAGAGCCTGCAATTGAAATGGATTACTTTCCGTGATAAGCTGCAACCGGGGGGAAAGGAAGAATGGCAACTCCAAATCACGTATCCCGACAAGAAAGCGGCCGATGCGCAACTACTCGCCACTCTTTATGACGCTTCCCTCGATAAACTGTACGTCAATGACTGGGCTTTCAACCTGAACTTTCCCCGTTCCACTCCCGGTGTCCGTGCCAACCTGATATTCTCAGGCCATTCCATCTGGATGTACAGCAACTTCCCATATATGGGCAGCACTTTGCGCGGCCTACGTTGGTGGGATGTGTATAGCACTCTGAATGCTCCGTTCTGGCGGGGTCCGCGTCCTGAGGGTAGTTTCCGTATAAAGCAGGATAGCAGGATGATGAAGCCCGTAACTATCAGCCTCGATGCTGAAACTCTGTCTGATGACGGTTTTGAAGTAGAAGACGGAAGCTCCATTGAAGCAGTGTTTGAATGCTCTGATGCTGTGGCATTGGATGATGGTTCGCCATACGTTCCTCTCCGGCAGAACTTTGCAGAAACTGCTTTCTTCTATCCCGCCCTCCGTACGGATACGAATGGAGTCGTAAGCCTGTCTTTCACCTTGCCCGAAAGCCTGACCGAATGGAAGTTCATGGGGCTTGCCCATACCCGGGGTATGGATTACGGGCAGATAACAGCCCGGGCAAAAGCTGTCAAGCCGTTTATGGTGCAACCCAATATGCCCCGTTTTATCCGTGTCAGCGATAAAGCGGTCATCAGTACAGGAATAATCAACTTGTCGGAAGAAAACATCCGGGGAACAGCCCGAATGGAACTGGTTGACCCGCAAACAAACCGGGTTCTGTCAACCCGTGAACACGAATTCAATGCGGCTGCCGGAGCAACCGTTTCCGTATCGTTTGATCTGGAAACCCCGGATGAAGCTACGGTCTGGATTTGCCGGATTATTGCCGAAGGAGGCAATTTCAGTGATGGTGAGCAGCATTATCTTCCGGTTCTGTCTGATAAACAATGGGTGACTGAGGCAATACCCGTGCAATTGAACGGTGCGGAAAGTAAATCGGTTGCATTGGATGGCTTGTTTAATGACGGAAGCAAAACCGCTACCGACAAACGCCTGACGGTGGAACTGACTGCCAATCCCGATTGGTATGCCATACAGGCTTTGCCCGTCATTGGTAATCCTTTGAATGAAGATGCCTTGTCGTGGGCAAGTGCTTACTATGCCAATTCATTGTCCACAACCATTATCAATACTCATCCCCGCATCCGGCAGGTGTTCGAAAGCTGGAAAGCGCAGGGCGGTTCATCATCAGGCAATCTCAGTGATAAAGAAGACCTGAAAGACCTGTTACTTAAAGAAACTCCCTGGCTGGCGGATGCCCTCAACGAGACGGAGCAGAAAAGAAGCATAGCGCTTCTGTTCGACTTGAACACAATGGGCAACCGTAATCAGGTTGCAGCATCCCGTTTGGAAGCATTGCAACTCCCCGACGGCTCCTGGAGTTGGTATAAAGGGATGTCGGGCAACCGCTACGTCACCACTCGGATTGTAGAAATGCTGGCACGGCTCCGGACGATGGGCGTATCTGTCGCTCCGCTACAGGGAATGTACGAAAAGGCGGTGAATTATCTCCATACCCAATGGCTGGATGAATACAGGCAGATGAAGGAAAGTGAAAAGAAGGGCGATAAGGATAGATTGCCCGGCGAGCAGTCCCTGCATTATCTGTATATCTGTGCTTTGGATGCGCAAGTTGCGAAGCGGGCCGATAAAACAGCTTACTCGTATATGATTGGCAAACTGGAGGCAGCCCCTCCGGCTGATGCCATTTATGATAGGGCGCTTATTGCTACCCTACTGCATAAAGCAGGTAAAACGACCAAAGCGAACGAACTTGCCCGCTCCATTCTGGAATATTCCGTTGCCACACCCGGGATGGGACGTTATTTCGATACTCCGAAAGCCCGCTACTCCCGGAACAGTTATAGAATTCCGGCGCAGGTGGCCGCCATCGAAGCCCTGTCCGGCATTCTGAAAGAACCGTTGGCGATTGCTGAAATGAAGCAATGGTTGCTTAAACAGAAGCAAGTGCAGGCCTGGGACAATCCGGTAGCTACTGCCGATGCTGTGTATGCTTTCCTGGGTAGAGATGATAATCAGTTGGCAGAGAGCAGCGCTATGAAAGCGGAAATATCCGGAACAGAAGTGGTGACTCCCGATGATGCATTAGGTTATGCCCGCCGTTCGTTCTCCGGCGATGAGGCTGAAACCCGGCAAATAGAAATAGCGCACACGGGCGCAGGAATAGGCTGGGGGGGTGTATATGCCCAATATCTGGAAGATATGGATCAATTGCAATCCGCAAAAGGCAACGGCTTGAAAATCACCCGTACTTATTATAGAGATGGCAAGGAAGTTTCTTCAAAAACAGATTTGCATGTGGGAGATGAACTTACCGTCCGGCTGACAGTGAAAGCAGACCGGGATATGGATTTCATCCAGATAAAAGATACGCGTGCCGCCTGCATGGAGCCAAAGGAGGCGTTGTCGGGATATCGCCATTCCGATGCTATTGGCTATTATCAGGTGATGCGTGATGCTTCTGCCGAATTCTTTATTGACAAACTAAGGAAGGGTATTGTTCAGATAGAATACAAAGTCTATATAGACCGTCCGGGAACTTATCAGACCGGTATTGCTACCGTGCAATCGGCTTATGCACCCGAGTTTGGCGGACATACAAAGAGTCTGTCTGTAACGGTGCGTTGAAATTATTATTCATTGATTAATCATAAAATGCGTATGAAGCATCTATGTTTACTGATTGCTTTTTTATCTTTCCTTAGCTGTAAAGCTCAGGGGGATAATGAGGATTTGGCAAAAGAGGTGATAATCTCGGGCCGTGTCTTGAATAGGGAGGTCTATCCGAAGGAAAAGGAGGTGACGCTTGTGATACCTTATCTGTCTGAAATGGAGACTGTTTACACTTCCCCCATAGCGGATGACGGTACTTTCAGTTTCCGTTTTAGTCCTTACGCTCCCGTTCGCGAAGTTGTTCTTCGCAATTATGCGGAGCACTTGTTTGTACATCCGGGCGATAGTCTGTTTGTAGAGATTGACTTCAGTAATTTGCTGTCTCCCAAGATTACGGGAACTTCCGGCGATCTGAACCAATATATGGCTCTTTTCACTTTAGGTGGATATTATCGTGGCCCTTATTATTGTAATCCAAGGAGCACTTTCGAAGAATTTGAAAAGGAATTGGGAGAAGAGCATACCAGCCGTTGGGAACGCCGTGCCGACTTCCTGAAGGAACATTCTCCGGGTGCCGAGGTTGAAGAATATACGGCGGATTTGCTGTGGATAGATTATTACAATGCACTCTTTAGATATGCTGCGTCACAGGCGTCGGAGGGTAAGGACGTTAGTCTGTATATGGCATTGTTGTTAAAACTTAATCCTCTCTTTTCGGGGAAAACCGTTTTTGCCGGTCTGTTTCCGCTTACTGAAAAGGTGAATTTTTTCCTCTATTGCAATCACACCAGAAAAAAATATAGCGATTTTGAGTTAGCAGATCTTATGAAGGATTGCAAGGATAATGCTATCCTGCCCTATTTATATCTCCAACATGTGGCCGTTCCTTTATGCCACAACGATACGCTCTGTCTGGCTGATTACAGGCTCCAGTTCGACTCTATAGTGCAGGCTCCCCATTTGAGGCAACCCATACTTGAATTATATGAGGATAAAGCAGATTATCTGAAAGCCCCCGGAAAGGTATCCCACCAGATGCTCTATGGCAATAATGCTGATGAGGCGGCTGCCAGGAAGGACATGCCGTTTATGATTCCCGTATATAATCTTCTGGAAAAGTATGCAGGCAAGGTGATTTATGTTGATTTCTGGGGAGTGATTTGTCCCCCTTGCCTGGCAGAAATGGAGCCTTTGAAGGAATTACGGAAACGATATTCTCCCGAAGATGTGGTAATGGTGAGTATCTGTGGAAGTAGAGACAGGGAGGCATACCATAAGGTTCTGGAGCGTTTCTCTCTGCAGGGGAAGAATATTGAGTGCGTCTATTCGGAAGATTGGGCGACCTCCGATGACTATCACCGCATCATGAAGCATTGGGGCATGAACAGCATACCGCAATTCCTTCTGATTAACCGTGATGGGGTTATAGTGGATTATGGCACTGCATTGCGACCCAGTTATCCGAAGACGGCGGCAAAGATTGATGCTCTATTGAAGTAAGGGGAGAATCGGGTAGGGATAGGTATATTAGGCGATATAAATAATTTATTGTTCGCTTTTGTGCGGACACTTGTCCGTTTACGAACACTCCCTGAAAATGTATAATCGTTGATAATCAGCATTTTATTGTTTTGGCACGGCAATTGACTATATATAGTCGAAGGCGGTTGACAAAAACTTCCTTTTAAAAAACAAGAAGTAATAACAATAAAAAAATAACGATTATGAAAACGAACTTAATTTCTAAAGCAGTGGTAATGATGGTAGTAGTAATGGCAAGTGTAATGAACTTCTCTGCAAGTGCAAGCAATCCTACCCAGTACGTAAAGAATGAAGAGATGACCGGTGAACTGATGACCGCGAAGACCATCTTTAAGAACGAAGACGGTCACTTGTTCCGCCACCTCCGTTACACCTACACTTACGATAACGAAAACCGCGTAGCCAGCAAGGAAGCTTCCAAGTGGGACAGCGTAAAAGAAGCTTGGGTTCCCTACTTCAAAATGAATGTAGAATACAATAACAATGAAATTGCAGTAAACTACGCCCGTTGGAACTCTAAGAGCAATGCTTACGACAGCAACATCCAAAAGAGTGTTTACGAATTGAACGATGCTGACGCAACTTTGATGCTGGCAAGTACAAAATAAAAATAGTAGTTTTCTTTAGAAATGGGCTATTGGAATATGTGAGATTTCCTAATAGCCTATTTCCTTTTTGTAGTAAATGCCTATAAAATTTATGCTATTTCTTGTTGTCATAATGGACAAACCCGATTGGTTTACATTTATTTTTTTGCGCAATCTGTTTTTGTTTGTCTGCCAATTGTGATAAGGCTAAATAAATATCATCAAGTTCTTTTCGAGTATCTTCGCTGAGGTCATTGATAGCAGCAATTGTATCTTCGTTTCCGTCTTCCAAGACTTTCATGCGCTGCTTTAGTTCTTCTATTTCCTTTGTAGTATTATTGGTGGAAGAAAGATATTGTCGCACAGAAACGAAAGCACGCATAATATTTCTATTTACTTCAATAGCAGTAGAAGAATGTAATACACTGCTTAACATTGCTACGCCTAATTCTGTAAAAGCAAAGGGCAGATATTTAATATTGCTACCTCTTCCTTTGTTCAAGATGCCAAATTGGCATCTTGAAAGTTCTTCTCTTGTGACTTCGAACATGAAATCTTCTCCTTCAAAACGTTCCATATTGCGCTTAACCGAGCGTTTTAGTTGAGCTGTTTCAACTCCATAAAGTTGAGCCAGATCAAAGTCAAACATTATCTTTTGACCTCTGAACTCATATATTTTATTTTGAATAACTTGTAATTCCATTATTATAGTAGTTTCAAGCAAAGGTAGAGGAATTTTTACTTTAAACAAAGGTTTTCTCATTTTCTTGTTTGTTTCCTGTAGCGTTCGCTTTTGTGCGGACACTTGTCCGTTTACGAACACTCTCTGAAAATATATAATCGTTGATAATCAGTGTTTTATTGTTTTGGCACGGCAATTGACTATATATAGTCGAAGGCGGTTGACAAAGACTTCCTTTCAAAAATCAAGAAGTAATAACAATAAAAAAAATAACGATTATGAAAACGAACTTAATTTCTAAAGCAGTGGTAATGATGGTAGTAGTAATGGCAAGTGTAATGAACTTCTCTGCAAGTGCAAGCAATCCTACCCAGTACGTAAAGAACGAAGAAATGACCGGTGAACTGATGACCGCGAAGACTATCTTTAAGAACGAAGACGGTCACTTGTTCCGCCACCTCCGTTACACCTATACTTACGATAACGAAAACCGCGTAGCCAGCAAGGAAGCTTCCAAGTGGAACAGTATAAAAGAAGCCTGGGTTCCTTACTTCAAAATGAATGTAGAATACAATAACAATGAAATTGCAGTAAACTACGCCCGTTGGAACTCTAAGAGCAATGCTTACGACAGCAACATTCAAAAGAGCGTTTACGCATTGAACGATGCTAACGCAACTTTGATGCTGGCAAGTACAAAATAAAAGTATAGGCACTATCGGAAGCCGGATACAGAGAACGCATTTCTCTGGTATCCGGCTTTTTTATTGTCAGGTCGCCGGGGTATCCGGTCAGGTTTCGCACCTGCATGTCCCAATATTGTTGGGAGGAGCAGAAGACAGATGCACGGCTATATGTGGCTGAAGCTTTGCTTTCTTGATGGGCAGGGGCTTTTCATAGGTTGTATCAGTAGATTCTGCCTGTATTTCTGCCTCGCCCTCCGGTACTTCGGCTATCGAAATCGGTAGACAAATGCTATTGGCCACACTGTCTCCATCGGCATTGCGAAAACTGAGATAGGCAACCAGTTCATCATCCTGCCAACTATCCGGGAGAGGGAGTTCTGCATGCTTGCCGGAACGTAATGCGGCCCCGGTGTCGTAGACAGCCATTTCTTTATCTTTGTTGTACACCAACAGCATGGCTATATCGGTGTCCTCCGCATTTCCCGTACCACTGTTATTCTGCCAGTTGAAACTCATTTTATCCCTCTCTTGCATGGCTGTACCTTCGAATACGGGCATCAGCGTTCCCATAGACACCAGCGCCCGGTTGAAGTCAATCGTGATGTCTCTTCCGCTACCTGTCACGGCTCTTTTCAGCGTGTAGGACATGGCGGCGTTGAATGCGGATTTATCTTGCGTAAACTCTTTATAACCCATGCGTATGAAAGGTTTCATCGTTTTCAGGAAGTTGAATGCCGTGGCAAACTTGCCCCGTTGCTCTTGTTGCCGGGGGGTGCGCGGATTGCTGACTTTGGCGGCGCGTGCACGGATATAGTAGTTTGATTTCCAGCGAAAACCGACTATCGGTCCCACTTTGCCGGAGAAACCTCCGAGAATGCCTTGGTTGATAATTCCCATACTATCGTGTTTTTAATTACTTGTTTTTCTGATTGCGCAAATATAAAGATTCTCATCCATCCGGTCCATGTGATTTTTGCGTTAATTTGCGTCGTTTTGCGTAGATAATTATTTTGCCTTTTCCGATGGGTTCTGTTTTGTCCGCATTATACCCGGGATACACTTGCTCCGTACCAAGGCCGTGGTTTCTTCGCTCAGAGGTACCTGCGAGTGGAGAAGGTACGGAGCAAGTGCATTCCGGATATAGCCCGGATAATTTTTTTTTTAGCTATAAATTGGTAATGATGGAACGTGAGCAAAGGTTTCTGTTACATTTCTTTTCTTCTTTAAGTGTATGAATCCCTACCTTTGTAATTGAGAAACAGCTACTAAAAATGGAGCGGGAAGAATGATGAAAATAAAATGCAAAAAGATACTATGGGTAAGACTGCTTATGTATTCGTTGGTTATGGGAATCGGAATCTTTCTGGTTCGTCAAAAATGGAATGAGCAAGCACGTGTCATATTTAAAACAGCATTATTGCAGGAGTTGCAAAAAAGAGATACTCTCTCAATTTCCTATATAAGCAATTGGAAAGCCACGCCTGCTTTAGAAGAGGTAAATCCCGGGACAGTAGAGATTGAATTGGATTCAGGCAAAAGAAAATATGAAATCCCATGTTTTAAATTTGAGAATAGCCTTGTGAAAGGAGGTATACAGCGCGGACTTCTTACTGCACTCTTGGATGAATCTCCCTTAGATGCGGACTCATTGCATGGAACCTGGAACAAGTTGTTGAAAGAATCTGATATATTTCTGAAAACCCATACCCGTATTACTGTTTTTGATTTTCAGGAGCAGCCCTCTTCTGCTTTTTCCAAAAACGTGCAGAAGTTCTCCCGGACTGACAGCCTTTTTTCTTATTATATGGGATATCGTTGTGAGGTGGAAGCTACCGGTTATGCTTCTTGCGAGTGGTGGTGGCTGTTTAGTGACTGGCGTTTGCTTGCCATAGGAGGTGTTTGTGCAGGTATTGAATTGTTATTTTTCATTTTTGGAAAAGTATATTGCTATAGAAAGAATAGGCAGATTGAGGAAGTCGAACAAGAAGGTCTCCCCGTTATAGTGATGGCGGCAGAGCAATCACCTGTTTATCAGTTGGAGGAGCATACTTTTTTTTATGTGGAGCGAATGGAATTGATAAAACAGGAGCAAGTAGTAAAGCTTACTCCCCAAACGGCAATTTTATTGGAAATGTTTCTTCAGGCAGAAGGATACACTCTTTCTACGTTGCTAATTAGTGAGACTTTATGGCCGGATGGTAGCGGAACCCAGGAAAGAATACATACGCTTATCCGCCGTTTACGAAAATTACTCGGTGAGTTGACATCCCTTCAGATAAAATTCAAAAAAGATGCCTATCATCTGATAATCCCCCATTTCATCGGAAAAGATGCTTTGACTAATGACTAAAACACGGATCGTATACGGCTGATAAATTCTGACAGAAACTGACAAATTCTGATAAATGAGGCTTTGTCAGTGTTTGTCAGTCAGATTTGTTGGAACGGATTTCCTTGATTGCTACCTTCGTCTCCGAGACAGATTATGATTTAAATATCTAATACTAATTTTAATATTGTATGAAAAGAAAATCTTGGATGCTTGGTGTGTTGTTTGTGTTAATTGCTCTGGTTTCCTATATGGCTAAGCCGGAGAAGGCGCAAAATGATTTATTCTTAATGAATATAGAGGCTTTAGCTGCTGGCGAGGATTATGTGCCAATACAATGTATAGGTAGAGGAACAGTAGACTGTCCTTTAGGCGGAAAGACAAAGTTTGTCATGATTGGTTACAGCCTTGAAGTACCTTATTAACATATTGTTTCTGTTTTCCTTTCTTGCATGTACTTCTGTACCCGTGCATAAGGGAATACCGTATACGGATTTTCCGGAAACGGAAAATCTGATTGCATGTATTTTGCCTATGGATACAGCCGTATTTCGTTTTCCTTTCCGGATAAAGATGCAAGGAGATACTGTAGCAATAATGGATCTGCATGGTATGGATCATTTTATTCATTTGTTCCACTATCCTGATCTTTCTTACATTACTTCTTTAGGTAAGCGTGGAGATTCACCGGAAGAGATGCTTTCTGTTGAAAATATCCGATGGAATGGAAATTCGTTGTGGGTATTGGATGCAAATGGTTTAAAATTAACTCGGTTTGGTTTGGCTTTATCCAATGACTCATTACTTCGTGAAGAGGCAGTGAGCTTGGATAAGGAGATACTTCGAGGGCTGGATTTTGTGATTTATGATGACTCTACTTTTATCATTCCTGATTATTCAGGAGAAAGTCGTTTTTGCTGGGTGGATCGAAAGGGTAGGTTATTGCATAAAATGGGGATTATTCCCACTACGAATGAGGAGGCTTTAAAACATGCTCGCCCGGCATTGGCGCAGGCATGGCGCAGTTTCATTGATTATAATCCTCGTAATGGGATTCTGGCTGCCGTTACTCAATTAGGAGAAGTACTCGAAATTTATAATTTGAAAGATAGTACCCATATAGTTCGTGTTGGTTTGCATGGTGAACCGGAATTTAAAGTTGCGGAAGGCTATGGCATACCTACCGGAATTATGGGATTTAGTGATATACAGGTGACGGATACTGCTATTTATGCCGTTTTTCAAGGGGATACTTTTGAAGAGATTTCGCGGAAAATGCAGAAAGGTGATATGACGGATGGTGGGAGGTATATATATGTATTTAGTCTGAGCGGTGAACCTATAAAGAAATATGTGCTGGATCATTATGTGTATGGTATATCGGTAGATGAATTGAATGGAATAATTGTTACTACGGATGTGAATAGTGATGAACCGGTGGTGAAATATGCAGTGGATTGATTATTTCACAATAATTCGTTAAAAAAACACCGAAGTATTGTAATTATTTCTGGAATAAATAATATCATTCATTTTTCCAAAGATATGTATTTGAAGTAATATTTAGAGTTTGCAAGGCATTATGGGTAATATATATTTGTTTAATTGATAACCACTAAAATATATGTCGAGTTGTCATATTTGTTTTGTATTAATATACAAGCGTCAAGACCAGATTCTGGTGCATGCAAAGTTTGTTATAAAATCATATGATAATAGGCTGATTTCTCCTTGGGAATCATAATTGGAATAATGAGTGGTTTTATTTTTCTGATATACTGATTTTCGAGGATATGAAGAAGCATGTATATGAGATAATTGATTGAATAATAAAAGTTTAACTAGCTGAATTAGCAAGTGATTTTAATTACTGATTCGCATTAAATATAAAAGAAGGGAGGGCAATATGGGACCATAAGCAGTAACTAGCATGATATTTTTTTTGTGTAAAATATATGATTGTATTTGTTGAAAGAAGACTTATGGATTTTAGAAAGTTGGAGAAATATTTATATGTAGTTTTGATAGTTTCATTTTTGGGAACACTGATATCTGCTTGTGTGAATAAAAAGGAACAATATGTCAAGCAATGGTATGGTAAGACTATTCAATTCCCAGATTCAATGACTTTTAAACGACATGCTCGTGATAAATGTTTTTTTGATTACCGAGGAGGGCGATATAAAGTTTTAATTCTTCTGGGAAATGTAGAATGTATCAGTTGTAGATTAAAAATAGATGATTGGCAGAGGTTTATTCAAGATGTAGATACAACAGTTTTAGGTGTAAATTATATATTTATAATGAATCCTGTCTATCAGAGAGAGTTATATACAATCTTGAAATTACATGAATTTTCAATACCTGTTTGTGTGGATAATAATGAAGATATTAGATTACTGAATAATATGCCATTAAATACTTCTCATGTTTTCTTACTTGATCAGCAGAATCGTATAATCTGTGTTGGAAATCCGATAACAAATAGACACATAAGGGAGTTGTATAAAAAATATTTATTAAATGAATAGGAATATGAAAACGAAATTTTTATTAATAGGAGTAATTGTTGTTTCTGCAATATTTATCTCGTCGCATAAGGAAAATAAAAATATTGACTTATTGTTGGAGAATATTGACGCTTATGCTGGTTCTGATGAGCATGGGGACATAGATGAGACATTAGTTCCATATAGTAAATTGGGTGAAAAAACGATTTATTGTATACTTGATGGAAAAATGTTATCAACTAAGATTCCGTGCTGTAAGCCTGATCCAAGTAAATTTAGTGGTTGTGCTAAGGGGTTAGATAATTGTTAAAATTGTGTTGTGGAGAATTAAGTAGGGATATTGTTAATCCTAACTTAGCTCTCCACGATTAATTTTGCAAATAAAATTGTATTATGAGAAATGTATCAATTAAGATTTTATTATTTATTGGAGCATTAACTATATTAAGTTGCTCTTCTAGGAATAATCACTTAGAACATAATAATTTTATCCAGATAGATTTATCTTGTCGAAAAAGTCAATTTCCTCTATCTTCTTTTATATATGATATATATGCTATTAAATTAGAACTTCCGACCCCTTATTTTTTTGGAGTAATTACAGATGTCCTGTTTACAGATTCAACACTTTTTGTAGTGGATAAGAAGCAAGGTAATGTGTTCCGTTTTAAGAAAGATGGTACTTTTTTGAATAGAATTGGAAACAGAGGGGGAGGTCCAGGGGAGTTTCTTAGTTTATATAATTTTTTTATAGGAAATCAATATGTATTTATTAGTGACCTGAATATAAGGCAAATACATTGCTATACGCATGATGGAGAATATGTTAAATCTATTTCTTCTACATTTGAATTGGTTTATGATGATATAGCAGCTTTACCTAATGGGAAATTTTTGTGTCATGACATACAAGGGCATAAAAATGAAAGTAAAATTTGGCTTATGAATGAGAAAGGGGATAAGGAAAAGACATTATTATTTCATGAGAATAATTATCCTTATAGTTATACTGATTGGAATACTATTAGTACTACTATGGATAATAAATTGAATATATTGGATCCTATATCTGGCATTTTTTATCTTTATGATATAGAGAAAAATGAGTTAGCACAAACTTTGCATTTGGTATCTGAAGAGAAGGATTTGTCTGCTTTCAGAAATGTCGAAACACTCTCTGAAATAAAAGATAAATATGCATATCTCTCTTTTATAATAAATACTGATAATTATTTATATTCTATATGGTCTACTTCGGATAATATTGCAGTGTGTTCTCTTTACGAGAAAGGTAAAAAAAATGTGGAAGTTTTTGGAATGCCAAAAATGGATTTCCCTGATTATTCAATATGTCCTATTCCTGTATCTACAAATTTGCCAAATGCGATGGTAGCCATAATGACCGATGAATATCCTTTGGAGTATTTCCCAAAACAGTATCGAGATGGGATTTCTGAACAAGTAGCAGTGGTTTATGTGATGAAGTTTAAATAAATTAAAAGAAATGAATTAAAAGGATTAAAAATAGGTCAAATATATAAAGTCGATTTTTTATTAGAAAATACAGGAAACTTTCCATTATTTTTAAATGATATTTCAGCATCATGTGGTTGTACAATTCCAGAATACGAGCATCGCTGCGTAGCTCCTGGAAAGAAAACAAAAATTACGATAAAAATAACACCTCCCTCATTGGGATATTTCAGGAAGAAGCTGACTGTTTTTTGCAATATAAAAGAAGGAAGTATACAGTTAATTTTAAAGGGTATTGTGGAAAAGTAAAAAAAAGTAAGTTTTCTATAGTTAGTTACTCTATTTTTATTTTCCACCTAAAGAAGAAGGAGGTGTCATATGAAAACCTAAATCGCAATTGAATATTGCAAATTTTGCATTTTATTAAAAAGGTCATGTTTAGTTAATAATAAAAATTATAAATCAATTTGTTTTTATGAAGAAAAAAAAATTGGGTAAGTTGTACCATTTTACTGGGCGTTGTTATTGCGGCTTTTCACATGTATCAATGTCCTAAACATGAGATTGATTCTTCGCTAACACTCTTGAATATAGAAATTTTGGCATTAGCCGAAGATACAGGAACAGGAGAATGGATCAGAACAGATGGTGATTGCACATATGAAGTTCAAGGTGCAGTAGGTTCAGAAGTATCAATCTTAGGAATGAAGATTAAGGTTGGTGCTGATGGATATGCACGATACACTCAATCTGGTGGAAAAGCACACTGTGAAATTGGTGGAAAAGAACAATGTACTGCTCGATATTGTGAGTCAATACGTTAATTTCTTAACTATGAGAGTGTGCTAAAACTGAATAGAAGAACACAAATTACGCAAATAATAAATCAGATAAGCATTGATTATCAGAATTATAAAAGTGTTTGTGTAATTCGTGTAATTTGTGTTCTAATCTTTATTTTGACACACCTTCAATAATTATAATTGCATGAAAAAAGTAAAATATATATTTTCATTTTTTTGTTTTTTGCTAATGACTCAAGGTTGTACAACTGTAGATAAAACTGATGAAAATAGTTTGCAGAGAATTGAGTTTGATTTGAATAAACAGCATGTAAACATTCATGATGTTGGATTAATATCTGATATTGCTATCGTAAATTTAGCTAATGAGGAAGTCATTCTTGGTGAAATCAATAAGGTAATTAAAAAATATGATAGAATTTATATATTGGACAAGAATAAAACTCACTCTGTTTTCATCTATGATAATTCGGGAAATCTTATAAATTTTATATCAAATGTGGGTAATGGACCAGAAGAATATATACAATTGACGGATATTTTCACCAACTCTATGGATGCTACTTTAAATTTAGTCAGTCGTATGGATAGAAAAATATTAAAATATGATTTAGAAGGTGCTAACTTTAAGCAAGTTGAATATTTGCCAAAAAATTTTAGACAGTTCTCTAAGTTGGAAGATGGTTATGTTGGTTATATGGGAAATTACATTGAAGATGGAAAGCATCCTAAAAACATATTCACTTTATCTAAAGATTTACAAATAAAAGGAGAATTTTTAGAAATAGATGAGACTTGGGATAGTAAGGTTTTGGATAATGGTAGTGTATTTTCTAATTATGAAGATAAGACTTATTTTATTCAGCCTATGGATTTTAATGTTTATTCTATAGGAACAGATATGATATCAAAAACGTATTATATTGATTTTGGTGACAAATCATGGCCTCAGGATCTGACTGAATACGGTGATGTACGAAGAGTGCTACGAGAAACCCCTGAACGCTATATTCAACGTTTTTATGATTTTCAAGAAACTGACAATTTCTTGATTATTAAACTTCTTATTAAGGGTCAGTACTGTTTGGCGCTTTATAACAAAAGTACTCAAGAAACATTTGTCGCAGATTTAACCCCTTACACTGATAAGTATTTCTTCCCATTTGGTAAGATTGTAGGAATAGATGAGAATGCTATTTATACTTCAATCGAGGCTTCCGAGATGAAGGTATTCGTAACAGGGAAAAATGAATATAATAATTTTGAGTCTCAGTATCCTGAACAGATAAAGCGGCTAAGAGAAAAATTTCCTAATATAAATGAGGAAGGAAATCCATTCTTGATTATTTACTATTTAAAAAAATGATGTTATGTTGGTTGTTTTTCTGTTATTTTGAGAATAACCAGTGATGCAGAATAAGATAACATAAATGAAATACTTATGCAGAAACATGGTATCCTATTAATAGTCTGTACCTTTTTGATATTGGCTTCCTGTACTAAAAGTTCGGTTGGTCCTTCCTTAGAAGATATTCTATCAGCCAATCCTAAATTGCAGGTTGTTCTTGATAAATTCCAAGATGACCCCTTGAAGCATAGAGCTGCCGTTTTTCTTATCGAAAATCTGCCTTTTCACTATAGCTATGAAGGTGAAGCTTTAAATGATTACCTAAAGCTTTTTGAACTTCATGGAAAAGGTACCATGTATCCGGATAAAGTGTTGGACTCCATTAAACGTGCTTGCGGCCCTTTTCATATGGATAGATTGGAAGCGAAGAGCGATATCTATATCGATCCGGCCTATCTGATTAAGAATATAGAATGGGCTTTCAAAGTATGGCGTGAACAGCCTTGGGGGAAAAATGTCTCTTTTGACGATTTCTGTGAGTTTATCCTTCCTTACCGTGTGGGCGATGAAAGGCTGGAACCTTGGCGTGAAAGAATCTATAATAAATATAACCCATTGTTGGACGGCATTCGGGAACTTCCGGAAGCCGAAGATCCGAAGTACGTTTCTCAAGTATTGATGGATACCTTACATAAGGCTCCGGTCTATTTTACCGAACTTTTTTCATTTGGCCCTCATTACGGACCTAAAGTTGTGGACTGGCGCTCGGGGAGTTGCGTAAACTTTACCGATCTGCAACTGTATGTATTCAGGGCATTAGGCCTACCCTGCAGCGAGGAGATTATGTTGATGAGAGGTAATGGGAATGTTCCTCATTATTGGAATGCCGCCTTTGATAAAGATGGTAACTCTTATCGATGCTCTATATTGGATCCTACTTCGGAATTGAATACTCCGGATAGTTATTGGGATCCTAAAGGAAAAGTCTATCGTCGTACATTCAGCGTTAATCGAGAAATGATCAAGGCAATGGGAAAGAATGCGGAAGAAAGACATCCCACTTTCCGTTATCCCTGTTTTCGTGACGTTACTGCTATATATGCGGGGAGCAAGAACCGCACATTAACAATTAGTCCCGAAAACTTCTACAGTCCTTTAAAGAAGGGTGAACCGGTCTATCTCTGTTCTGCCACTTTTTTGGACTGGGCTCCTATTGGGTGGTGTCTTTATGATAAGCGACTTGGTGCTGTTTTTAAAGATGTGGAGGGGCAGGTTGTCTTCCGCTTGGCGACTTATGAAAAAGGCAAAATATGCCCGCAAAGTGATCCTTTCTTGCTGGATAGGGAAAGCGGTGAAGTGAAGTTTTTCCCTTCGGGAGGCAAAGAAGTTGAAGTTACCTTGCTACATAAGTATGAACTATACTTCGAACCTTTTGTTCGGCGAATGATAGATGGTGTGTTCGAAGGTAGCAATGACCCTCATTTTCATAAGAAAGATACGCTTTTTATCATTAAGGAATTTCCTGAACGGCTCTGGAATGTCGCAATGGTAAATAGTGACCATGCTTATCGTTATGTTCGCTATTATGGCCCTAAAGATAGTTATTGCAATATTTCGGAAGCAGCCTTCTATGCATCTTCTGCCGACAGTATTCCCTTGACGGGAAAGATAATCGGTACACCTGGATCAAATGGATTGGATGGTTCGCATGAGTATACGAATGTGTTTGATGGCGACCCCTATACTTCTTTTGATTATGCTCAGCCCACAGGTGGCTGGTCGGGGCTTGATTTGGGCACTCCCCGACGTATCGAAAAGATCGTATTTACACCTCGAAACCGCGATAATTTCATTCGTACGGACGATGAGTATGAACTTTTCTATTATAACAACGGTGAATGGGCATCGGCAGGAAGGGTACGCCCTCATTCCGATTCTTTGCTTTATAAGGTTCCTGAGGGTGCGTTGCTCTATTTGAAAGATCATACTCGTGGTAAGGATGAACGTATATTCGAATATAAGAATGGAAAGCAACAATTTTGGTAAGAAAAAGAAGAGGGTGCTCTGGGTTATAGATAAGTTTTTGAACTTGTTTCTGATAGCCTTTGGCATAGTGGTAATCTGGGTTTTACTTCAGGTGACCACCATTGCTACTTTCAGGATTCCTTCGGACTCTATGGAGCCGACTTTGCTCGCCGGGGATAATATTCTGGTAAATAAATGGGTGATGGGTGGGCGCATTTTTAATATATGGGATGCCATAGATGGAAAAGAAGTGAAGATTTCACGTCTCCCGGCTTTAGGGAAGATTAAGAGGAATGATGTGCTTGTTTTCAATTTCCCTTATCCGGCACGATGGGATAGCATTGGCCTGAACCTGATGTCTTACTATGTAAAGCGATGTGTGGCTTTGCCAGGGGATACGTTTGAGATCAAGAAGGCTCACTACCGGGTGCGTGGTTGTGAAACGTCATTGGGCAATGTGGAATCACAGGATGCATTGATGCGTATGGCAGCAAATGGCACGGAAAAAGATTATGGAATAGTGATGAGTGGTTATCCTTATAATGGATTGGTGAATTGGGATATCATAAACTTTGGGCCTTTGTATCTTCCGGCAAGAGGAGATGATATAGAGATGAATCCTAAACATGTGGCTCTGTATCGGAATGCGATAGAGTGGGAACAAAACAAGAAGCTGTTGCTGCGTGGTGATACGGTTTTGCTGAATGACAGCGTGATACGGAATTATCGTTTTAAAGAGAATTATTACTTTATGACTGGTGATAAGGTGATGAATTCACAGGATTCCCGTTATTGGGGTCTGCTTCCGGAACCTTTCATTGTGGGTAAGGCTGTTCGGGTATGGAAGTCGGTGGATAGGGGGACGGATGAAATTCGGTGGAAACGTATATTTAGAAAGATAAAATAAATAGGATCCTAGATAAATTAATTATTAACTTAAAAGAAAGTAGAATGAAAACAATTTTTTTTAAAGTAACTTTATGTGTATCAGCACTTGCTATTGCAGGTGTTTTGTGGGTAAAAGTACAATCAACAGATACATTGTCTGATATACAACTTGCCAATATTGAAGCACTTGCTAATAATAGTGAAAGTGGGACTCAAACATGCACTAGAGCAGTTGCATGGGCAAATTGCTATGATAAAAGAGGTAATTGGACTGGATTGAGAATTACAGCTGTGACAGAATATGTGGTGAGTAGTGTTGTTGAGATATGTGAACATGCCCGTGTGACTTCATGTCCTAGTGGAAGTATGTAAAGACTATAATAGAATAATTGTAGTTTGGTGGATTACATAGGTGTTTAGTTCTTCATGTTTATATCTTTTTGCAGTGTAAAATTGAAGACTAAATCCCTATGTATAAATATAATATAACTATGCATTAATATATCAATTATGAAACATGTAGGTATTTTCTCTTTTCTTCTACTTTTGTTATTTTCATGTACTTCTCATGATAAGAGTAAAATAGAAGAAATATATAGTATTAAATTAGACGATGTTCAAGAAACGACTTTGACGTATTCTGATATCATTGATATTCAGGAGTGGATTGTGCTTGATTCTCTCAATGAGTGCACCATTGGAGATGTTGCAAAAATAGAGGAATTTAATGAAGAATATTATGTTCTTGATAAAACAATTCAGAAATGCGTACTTGTATTTGATGAACATGGAAAGTATTTGCGTCGTATAGGAAGAATTGGCCAAGGTCCCGGAGAATATGCGCAAGTTTATGACTTTACTATCAATAGAAAGACTGGTTGCGTTGCTATTCTTTCCGGACTATCAAAGGTATATGTGTATGATTTGAAAGGAGAGTTCCGGGTAACTAAACAAGTGAGTGAGTCGTTGTTGTGGAATATTGCAAGTAATGATTGCGGGTATCTTATGTCATCTAATCATCATACATATACTGAGGGTGAGAATGCTTATCTGCTATATGCTTTTGACAGTGATTTTAATTTCAAGGGCAAATGGATGCAGGTCCTTTCTGAGCGGATGCCTACTCTGCCTTTGTTATCTTCTGCATTGCAGATAGTCGGAAATGAGGTATATTATTGTGATGTTTTCACCAATTCTATTTATAGCTATATGTGTGATACAGATAGTGTAGCTGGAAAATATGATATACTCTTTCCGGCACCGGTACCGGAAAACATCTTTGCTAATGTTATGGATTTTATGGGAAAGCAAAGAGAATATGACTTTATCAATGAAGCTGTTATTAATGAAAAAAATATCCTGATTTGTTATGTTCGTCAAGGGAATTATAATCTTGCGATTATTGATTTTGATGGCACTATATTAAAAAACGGTCGATACTCAGGTCATTTCCCCAAGGTATTTCACGGTAGTGATAAGGAACTTTTGTCTCCTGTTTCAGCGGATGAGTATCTGTCATATTGGGAGAAACTTCCTGTAATACATTATAATGGTATAGTATCTCCTGAAAGTAACTTTATGATACTCAAATGGATTATGAAATAATAAGATGCTAAAGGTGAAAAAACATATAGCTAAAGATACCATAATAGCATTACTCTTGTTTGCTGGTATATGTTCTTTATTGAGCCTTGTTGGTGCGACAACTCCCGAACTTCCTTCCGGAGAAACTGTTGGGCAATGGATTTGGTTAGGGAAGGCTGTGTTGTTTTCTACCGGATGCATTCTTATTGCTTCTTTCCTGCAGTTGTTTGGAAAGGCTTACAGGGAAGATGCGTTGGGATTCCCGTATTTTTTTGCTTATGTAGCGTGGAGTTTAGTTCTTTTGGGGGGTGTTGAGACAGTGTGGGGATTGTGCCAGCTTTATGGATTTTCTGTTTCCGGTCATTCGCGTTATGCGCTTACAGGTTCTTTTTTCAATCCCGGTCCGTATGCGGGTTATCTGGCAATCGCGCTGCCTGTATGTCTCCATTTGTATCTGCGCATTTGTGGCTGGAAGGGGATGCCTGCGCGCTATAAAATAGAAAAAGGTGCGGCTGCCGTGTCGGGTATGCTTATTCTTTGCGTATTGCCTTCCACTATGAGCCGCTCCGCCTGGATAGCTGTAGCAATAAGCTGTATTTGGGTGGCATATATGCACCGTGACAAACGGAAGTGGAATATATTGTGGCGTCGCTACAAGAAGCGTTATGTTTTGTGGGGAGCCGGGATATTTTTAATTCTGTCGTTGGCTGCTGCGGGAATGTTCTTTTTGAAACCCGATTCAGCATTGGGCCGTTTGTTCATGTGGAAGATGACTTGCCGGGCTATTGCTGCTCATCCGTGGGGATGCCCTACCGGATTCGCTTGTGCTTATGGTGAGGCTCAGAGTTTATATTTTGCCTCGGGGAACTATGCTGCTTGGGAAGAACGTGTGGCAGGAAGTCCTGAATATGCATTTAATGAGTATCTGGAGTTTGCCCTGACGTATGGTGTCGCTATGTGTATACTGGTGCTGTTTGTAATCTTTGGTTGTCTTTGGATAGGAGTGAAGCTCCGCCGTTATGGTATCTGTGGAGCTCTTATTTCCCTGCTTGTATTTTCTTTTTCTTCCTATCCGTTGCATCTTCCGGCTTTCATCGTAACTGCTATATGTTTGCTTCTTGCCTGTGGGATAGGTGATGTAATTGGCAAGTATCTTGTTCTGTGTGTTTGTCTGGTGGTGTGGTTCGGAGGTTATGCGGAAAAATGGACACAAGAAAGAGATGCCTGCCGGGATTGGGTGAATGCGAGAATACTCTATCGCTCGGGGGCTTACGAAGCTGCCAACAGGGCTTATGAAAAGCTTTATCCGTCTTTGAGGAAGAAGGGTGCATTCTTGTTTGAATATGGGCATAGCTTGCATAAATCCGGTCGCTATGACGAATCTTTTGAATATCTGGATCAGGCACGGTTGTATAGCAATGATCCGATGATATTGAATATTATGGGTAAGAACTGCCAGGCGTTACATGAATATAAATGTGCCGAGGCTTTTTTTCTTATTTCTGTCAGTCGCCTGCCGGGTAGAATCTATCCTTACTATCTGCTGGCTAAGCTTTATTCCGAGCCGGACTATCGGGATAAAGACAAGTTCGGGGATATGAAATGGAATGTGCTGAATCGGAAGCCCAAGGTTTATTCTACAGCTATTGAAGAGATGCGCAGGGAAGTGGAGGAGATTGCGGAGAATTGGGATACCGGGAGTAGTATTATACGTTCTGATGACGTTGAATCGGAAGAGTGAGGCGGCATTGAGAATGCAAATTATATGGAACATAAAAGAACGAGAAATAGAATATGGAAACTTATCATGATAACTGGAATGCCTGTCTGTTATTCCGCAATAAACAATTAACTAAACAACTGAAAGACTATCAGAATGCCTCGGCACTGGCTGAATGTTCTTCTTCCCTACTTGTGTCTATGGGGCAATTGCTTTGTCTTCATCAGCATCCGTCTTACGGACTTGTCCGGGATGAGGCTGAGTGGGCGAATCTGTTTACTGTCATTGATATGTTGTATGGTGATTGCCTGTCGGAGACGTTATCTTCATATGGACTGAGTATGCAGGAATTGAAGTTATGCTACCTGGTTCGTGCCCGGTTGGGTAATAAGGCTATTGCAGTTCTCTTCAATATAACTCCCCGTTCGGTGCTGAAGGCAAAGCAACGTATAAAAGGGAAATTAGCATTATCGGCTACGGATTGTTTGGATACGTATATACAGCAATATTAATTGTACGATTCATATTCTTCTATTCTTGATTTGTCCGCTTTTGTGCGGACACATGTCCGTTTATGAACACTCTCTGAAAATGAATAGTTATTGATAGTCAATGCTTTATTGTTTTGGTACGGCAATTGACTATATATAGTCGAAGGCGGTTAACAAAGACTTCCTTTTAAAAATCAAGAAGTAATAACAATAAAAAAATAACGATTATGAAAACGAACTTAATTTCTGAAGCAGTGGTAATGATGGTAGTAGTAATGGCAAGCGTAATGAACTTCTCTGTAAGTGCAAGCAATCCTACCCAGTACGTAAAGAATAAAGAGATGACCGGTGAACTGATGACCGCGAAGACCATCTTTAAGAACGAAGACGGTCACTTGTTCCGCCACCTCCGTTACACCTACACTTACGATAACGAAAACCGCGTAGCCAGCAAGGAAGCTTCCAAGTGGGACAGCGTAAAAGAAGCCTGGGTTCCTTACTTCGAAATGAATGTAGAATACAATAACAATGAAATTGCAGTAAACTACGCCCGTTGGAACTCTAAGAGCAACGCTTACGACAGCAATGTTGAAAAGACAGTTTACGAACTGAACGATAGCAATGCTGCCTTGATGCTGGCAAGTACAAAATAAAGTTAGCGGGGCAGGAATTTCGGTGAAATTTTATCTGTTTTCTTTAATATAGAACATTCGAATTTTTAATCAATGTCAGAAAGATTGCAAAATATTGAAATAAGTGTCGCTAAAATGCTTTTTTTACTGACAAGCGTATCCTCATAAAAGCAGAGAATAGAGAATTTACTTCTGAATTAATGCATACAAATACGTTATTTCTGCATTCTATGTACAACTTATACGCTTTTTATACATTGAATCACTATTCCCAACACGTAGGATCTATACATCTGGCATACAGTATCTATAGATGCAACACATCCGATATATAGATTGGATACAAGCAATCTATATATCGGACACAAGCCATCTGTATATCCGGCAGAAAGAGGCTGTTTCAGGCATTTTTAGGTGATACTTTCGCTTTTTTAGAGTTGTTGGTATTTTTGTATCGGCTTATCAATCTGCTGACTATGGATTTTCACTTGTGAATTTACGTTTTCCCTTCCTTCCGTACACAAAGAAAGCATTCTGAATATGCAAAAAAACAAAATGTCAAAAGGGAAGAATGGTCTATTTAAAAGAAACGCTTTTTCGCCTCTGTAAGTGCTCTGAGAGCATTTGTAGAGGTGAATTTATTTTTTTATTTCTGATTGTTATGTGAATGTTTTTGCTATTTAACTCTTATCATTATCTTTGGGGATGAGTGAGATTATGAATTGGTAACTTAAATGGCAATAAATAATGGATAAGACATTAAAAGAGAAAAATGATGCTTGGACAGATACTGACGAGCATACTGAGATTCCTTTCCGTAAACGTGTACAGAACTTCTGGAAATGGTTTACTGATAACGAAAAGAAACTGTCGCAGATCGTTGAGAACCGTGGGAAGTCGGATAGTGAAAATGCGGTGGAGTTTATCACGGCCGGAACAGATCTGATAAACGAAGAGGTACACTTCAATCTGGGCGGGAACTATGAATTTACTTTCTCTGTTGAAGGTCATTCTTCCCTGTTCTATCTCTATCCCTACGTTGTGTCGCAGTTGCCTGAGCAATTCAAGGACAAATGGCACTTCTTCCCTTTCAACCAAGGTACTGATTCGAGTTTCTCATTTGGCATGTATGGCGTAAGTGTGGCTATGGATCAGGTGAAGGTAGCCGTTACCTATCAGGAAGATATTAATGCTTTCAGCATCCGTTTTTATGAAAAAGACCTGTGTTCGCTGGAAGAAGCTCAAAGTTACAATGCCTATTATATCATGATGGAAATTATGCTGGGTGAGGGATTATCGTACCAGTATATTGCCGATGTGGAACGTGCCGACGCTCCGCTTGAAGACTCAATATCTCTTCCTGCGTTGAGGACATATATCGTAGATACTCTGAAAGCTCACGACAAGGAAGTGTTTGATAATCCGCAGCAAGTCTATACAAGCTATCGTTTTGAGCCACAGGAGAACGAAGAACTGCGTTTTGACGTGGTTGCAGGCAGTTCATGCTTCCAACCCTTGGTAGCTAATTATTATAACGGTTCTACTGAGTTGTTCGATCAACTGAACCAGTTCGGTGCACAGGCTGTGTTCATTGCCTTCCCGTTTGAGAACGAAAAGGAAGGAGATGCAAAGAAAGCCCTGGATTTCCGCTACGAACTGGAAGACCGGCTTTCAGAAGAACTGCTTTCTCCGGAAGGCCTGGGACTTTTATTAGGCGGTGCCGTTGGTACAGGTACGTGTTACATCGACCTTTTGCTATTCGATAAGCCGGCATTTATGGAAAAGATAATCCCTTTCCTGAAGGATTATCCTCAATATCGCTTCTATCTCTCCGATTTTCGTCAGGACTGCGATTTGCACAGGCTGTTTGAAACGGAGGACGACGAATCAGAGGATTAAATAATAAAATCGTTAATTATTAAGATATTACTATTATGAGTATAGGTTTCAGATTAACAGCAAAGTGCAAAAATATCTCTTCTTTTCAAGAATCTCTGGATGCGGTTGCAGCCCGGAACAATATATCTGCCAGCCATTCAGAGGACTATTCTGAGTTATCTCTTTGTCGTTTGGGAAATATATTCTTTAATTATGAACCGGAAGGAGATGAGATAGTCATTGCAGGCGATTGTCAGACTAATCTGCTGGGAGCGGGTTTTCACAAATACGCTACAGAAATTGCCTGTGAACTGATACGGCAAAGCGAACTTTCTTTTGAGGTGGAGGATGATACGGAGTATTACGAGCACAGAGACTTTGAGCGGATGCGTTCCGAGCATTTCTATCCATGGCTAAAGGCCATTATGAAACTTTGCTGCGAACGTATGGAGCAGGGAGCTGATATGTCTGCCATCTGTTGGGACTATAATAAGTACATACCTCAGGGTGTGAAAGGAACAGTTGTTTCACCTTTCGGACGTATTAATCCTCATCATTTCATGGAGCGAATAGAAAACGAAGGTATTGAAACACTGGCAAATGAGTTCTTCATGTGGAATAATGAAGAACGTGATGCCCAGTTCTATCGAAATATTGCCTTGAGTGCCCTGTGGGAAGATTGCTATTTCATGCCTTCCGCCCGCAGTGATGCAGATGAGGAAATCAATGCCTTTATTATTGGGAATCTGGAGAAAGCTGTCGAAATGAATGATTCCCTTCCTTTCCCGAAAGAGGATTACCTGTTGCTTTGTCGTTTAGCGGAACAAGAACCGATAGATGTTTCTTTCTTGCCGGACTATGTGCATGAGTTCCCTATAGGCTACCATAAGGGAAAAGTAACGTATAAACTGGGGAATCTTAGTTTTGACCTTCCGGGCCATTACCTCTATTTTGAAGAAGAAGATTCCCGTGGTTATTATGATGGAGTAGATGAAAACTGGCATGTGGTGCGTACGTTGGCTTATTCCATTCCTGATGATGAGGTGAACTATCTGGAAGATAATGAAAATGTACTGGTTGAGGAGAAATTCTTCAATAACGGTAAATGCAGGCTTTACGATCTGGGTGGCGAAGAGGATGGAAGCGACAGTGAATATGTGTGCCAATGCCAGATTATCACCGAACATCAATTTACCCTTTTCACAATCTCGTGTGAAGGAAAAGAAGAAGCTATGGCTTTCTCTACAGACTTTGTCGAACATCTGACTGCAAGCAAGGAAGATAAGTATGACAAACTGCTCGAGCAGATAGAGCAATGGCATACGGATGATGAGGAGCAGAAGATAGTGGATGCCATTCTGGCAATTCCCGAAGAAGAGTGGAATGCAGAGTTAATAGGTCTTCTGGCACGCGCTTATAATAATCAGGAAGAGTATCTCAAGGCTATTGATTGCCTTCTTACTGTAGAAGAAGAAGATAAAGACGCACTTTGGTTCTATCGTCTGGGATATGCTTATTATTATATGAATCAGTTGGAAAAGGCACAGAAGGCTTTTGAACGTTCTCTGGAGTTGGATCCGGATGATGACGATGTGAAGGAATTCATTGATTTGTGTAAAAGCGGAGAATCGCCCTATGATCCTGAAATGTATGATCCTGAAGAGATGGATGCCCTTGAAGCTCATATCGACAAGTATTTCGGTAAATCGAAGAATGTCTTCCATGAGATAGCCTCACCCGATATTCATGTGGATATCTATATTATCGAACCCACGCGTAAGAGGAATTACTATACGTTGATTACTAGTGGTATGGGCGCTCATCGGATGAATGTTCCCCAAGAACTGGCGGAGTATAAATTGGAGCGTGCGGAGCTGGTGATATACCTTCCTGCCGATTGGAATGTGTATGACCATTCGGAAAAGAATTATTGGCCGTTGCGTTGGTTGAAGATACTTGCCCGCCTGCCAATAGGAGAAGACTCTTGGCTGGGTTGGGGGCATACAGTGCCGAATGGTGAACCGTTTGCCGAAAACACCCGCTTCTCCGGTGTGATGCTGATTAATCCTGAGACTGTGAAGAAAGGTGCGGATGTCTGCCGGTTACCTAATGGTGAAGAGGTGAACTTCTATCAGGTAATTCCGCTGTATGAAGAGGAAATGAATTTCAAGGTTGCCCATAATGCGGAAACGCTGTTAGGAAGAATGGATAAAGTAAGCCCGGTAGTAGATATTCATCGCGCGAGTGTTTGCGGGTAAGTTACGAGCTACGAGCTACAAACTACGAGTGGCTGTGCTGTCACGTCGAAAGGTACTTGTAGCTTGTAGCTTGTAACTCTTCTCAATCCCCGGAAACGAAAGTAGTGACAGAACGTGCAGGGATAACTGCCAGTTGTTTCTTGTTCAGCTTTTTAATGGGCAGCAAGTCTTCACCTGGTGTATCGGATGTACGGTAACCTTGCCATGACTTGACTTTCGGGTCATTCACACGTAACGTGCACTCTTGCTCCTGATCAGCATAGTTGATGACTACCATCACCCATTGCCCGTTCGTGTTTCTATAGGCGGAACACATAAGACCTTTCTGGTTGGTATCTCCTTCAGGAACAATCTGTCCGGACTTATCAGTTGCCGTAATAGCCATGCGTACAGCGCCTGGGCGGATGAAACGGCTGTAGTTCCCTAAGATCCACATCAATTTAGAGTCTTCTACTCTTCCATCCTGCAAATCCGGATTCGTGTATTCACGTATCAATCCATCTTTGTAGTCACCGCCTATGGCTCGCCACCATTGCCAACTACGCGCCCCTGCGTAAACAATATCATGATGAATGATACGTGCTACGTAAAGTGCTGTCTTCATAGTATGGTCGAACCCGCCACCACCGCCAATTTCTTCATCATTTCCCATGATGCAGGTTTCCGTTTGCCAGAAGTTAACCTTGTATTTATCTAATGTATCACGCAACTGGCGACGGTAATCTCTCAGGCTATTGAGCGGTGTATTTGTCCAGTAACTATGTCCTGCGATGAGGCGCGATACGTTCGGGGTATTTCCCAGATAAGTATCCACACTGTCCGGTGAGAAGAAAGACTGTATCTCGTATCCGCGTTCGTGATTAGTCATGTGGGTAGAGAACATACAGCGGTAATCCGATGATTCGCAAATGGTGATTTCCGTATCGATGTCTTCTTTCACAAACTCTTTACTGATGAGGCGTACGGCACGTGCTATCTCTTTTTTGGTGGCTGGGGTACCTTCTTGTTTCGGACCTATCCAGTTCCAGTGACCGTCCGGTTCATTGAAAGGCGAAAGGTAATCGAACTTGATGCCATCCTTCTCCTCCACTCCTTTTATCACATTGGCCAGGAAGCGGGCGAAGTCTTCATAATGTTCATCTTTCAGGTTAAGTGTACCGTTGCGTCCGGTATTGGTAGCAAGTCCGTTTTGGGTGAAGTAGACTGGGGGAGAGTTCAAAAATGCCAGGAATTTATTGACTCCCCGTTCTTTTGCCAACCGTAGGAAATTGCGCTGGCCTTGCTGCTTGTCCCAGTTATAACTTCCGTCCGGCTGTAAGAAACATTCAGTGCGCATCCAGGGAGAACCTATCTGGCTCGCCTCGCCCTGTTCGGTACTTCCCGCACCTACATTGAAGCGCCACAGGGAAAGCCCGATTCCCATGGGCTTTCCATTAGCATCATTTTCTGTACTGAATAACCAGTCTGCCACTTGGTTTTGCTTCTCTTGGGGCCATTTGCCTATGATGTGCATGCTCCAAGCATCCGAAGCACTGAAATGCTCCATGACTTGCAGGGGCTGTTCCGGGCATATTTCAAAATGATTTGCAGATTGCGCGAAGGTGACATAACAGATAATTGATAGGATCGTTGTTATAACTAATTTCTTCATTGATTAGAGTTTTGATAGTAAAGTGCTGTTATTAACTTCGCAAATATAGAGAATGTAAGGAATAAGAATATGATATAAATCGTGCAAACAAGGGTGTGAAATCTTTCAATACGTGGTTTATATACTTCGGAATATAGATTTTATTCTTACTTTTGAATCGCACAACTGAACATGTATAGTTTTTAATATTATGAAAAATAAGAATCTCTTTATAGTTTTATTGTTGCTATTTCCACTTTGGGTATGGGCATCACCTTATTCAGTGAAGCGTTTGGACGCCATTGAAGGGTTGACCAGCAATTATGTTTTGAGCATAGCCCAGGACAAACAGGGATTTCTATGGTTTGCAACAGAAGAGGGGTTAAATAAGTTTGATGGTATCCGTTTTGTACCTTACTATAAAGGCGCTCCCGGTAAGTTGAGCATCACCGGCAATGAATTGAACTATCTGCTCGATGATCCTGTAGATTCTGTTTTGTGGATTGCTACGCAACGTGCCGGACTGAATGCCTATAATTATGGCAATAATACCTTTACGGCTTATAAATATGATTCGAAAGACCCGAACAGCCTAGCTACAAATGACGTCACCAGCGTGAGGCCGGCTTCTGATGGTAATTTATGGATTACTACTTACTGGAATGGGGTTGATTATCTGGATAAGAAAACCGGGCATTTCATACATTATAATATGAAGACGGTTCCGAATATGGTTAGTAACAACATCTGGTCGGTGGCTGATAATGGGGACGGGAAGTTATATATAGGCCATGTTTTTGATGGATTCAGCGTCCTCTCCATAAAAGATAGGAAAATAAAAAACTTCAGGCATGATCCTGCCGATCCTAACAGTCTGCCCGGTGATGGAGTGATGTGTGTATATGCTGATAAGGACGGTAATATATGGGTAGGAACAGGTGGTGGTTTGGCCCTATTCGATCCGGAAGAGGAAACTTTTATTCTCTTTAAAGATCCGGATAAGGAGGTTCAATACAGGATTTTCGACATCAAACAAATGAAGGATAATAAACTTTGGATAGCAACGGAGTTCGGAGGAATTGCTATCCTTGATTTGTCCCAACGCCTATATTTGTCATCAGAGCGGATACACTTCCAATATATAGAGGAGGGGGCTGATGAATACGGTCTGTCGAGTTCCAGCGTGCGCTTTCTTTTCCAGGATTCTTTCAGCAATGTGTGGGCCGGCACGTGGGGAGGAGGTATCAGTTTCCTGAATTATGAGTCTTCTTTATTTAGTCGTTATAATTTTTCTCCTATTCCAACTGATGCAAAGAGTCTTACCGGTAAGATGATCAGTAGCATATGTGCCGACCATAGAGGCAAACTATGGATAGGGACAGAAAAGGGAGACCTTAATGTATTTGAAAAAGGTAGAAGGACGGTCGTATATGGGAAAGAGGACGGTGTACTCAATGGCAATCCTGTGCAGTCATCTCTGTGCGACTCAAAAGGTAATTTGTGGTTCGGATTATTTTTCGGAGGGGTATGTCATTATGATGCGACCCGAAAGACTTTCAGACAACTTTTCTCCCATGATATGGCAATGACCGATGTCCGTGCTTTTTATGAGGATAAGGATCACATTATGTGGATCGGCACTTCCACAGGAATGTATAAGGCCGACCTGAACGGAACCATTTTGCCGGAGCATTATCTGGATGAACAGGTGCGCTGTATCTATAGAGATGAGCAAGGCAACTTCTGGGTGGGTACTTTTGGCGGGGGACTGTTTTTATACTCACCTGCTTTTGAAACCATAAAACACTTTTACGTAGCCGAACAGTTCCCCTCGAATACAATCAATGATATCTATCAGGATAGCCGGAAGCGAATTTGGATAGCTACCGGTGAGGGGTTGGTATGTTTTCCATCTTCCAAGAGGTGGAATTATCATGTTTACGGGCGCGAGGATGGATTGTTGAATATACATATACGGTCTGTTCTGGAAGATATTTCGGGCAATATCTGGCTCAGTACTAACAAGGGAGTCAGTTGCTATGTAGACCAACAGGGCAGTTTTTATAATTACGGTTATGGTGATAATGTTCCTATTGTAGGCTTCCTGAGTAACAGTGTGACATCTGATGATGAAGGCAGAATTTATTTTGGCTCGCTTAACGGGGTTTGCTACTTTAATCCCGAAGAGGTACTTGCCAAACACGAAGCTCCTCCGGCAGTCATGACTGAAATGAGGATATTCGAACCTTTGGGTGACTGGGAAAGCCGTGAAGAAATACTTACGCTTGATAAATCCTCTTCTGTGGAATTGAATTATATGCAGAATACTTTTAGCGTTTCCTTCAATATCCAGAATTATGCATTGACTAATCAGGTGGAGTATGCTTATATGCTAAAAGGGCTTGAGGACTCCTGGTACACGGTGAAAGACCCCAATAATATGACTTTCCGTAACGTACCGCCCGGTGATTATTCTTTTTTAGTGAAGACGCGAATGAGAAATCAGGAGTGGTCGGATAAGGTGACAGCTTTGCATATCCGCATCAATCCTCCTTTGTGGCTGACATGGTGGGCAAAGACATTTTATGTCCTTGTAAGCCTGTTTATTATATTCTTCATATTCTATATCTATAAGCGGCGACTTGATATGGAGGTGCTGTATGATATGGAGAAGAAAAACCATGAGCGGGAGTTGGACTTGAATCAGGAACGCTTACGCTTCTATACCAATATCACACATGAACTCCGTACACCGCTTACACTGATATTGGGGCCATTGGAAGATATGCTGAAAAGCAATTCGCTTTCTAATAAGGATGCCCAGAAAATATCTGTGATTCATCAGAGCGCCATTCGCTTGCTGAACTTGATAAACCAGATACTCGAATTCAGAAAGACTGAAACACAGAATAAGAAGTTATGTGTGAGCCGTGATAACATAGCTAATCTGGTGTACGAAACAGGTTTTAAATACAAGGAACTCAACCACAATCCAGAGATTGAATTTTGCATTGAAGTGGAAAGCGAGGACATGCCTTTATTCTTCGATAGGGAAGTGGTTACGATTATATTGGATAACCTGATTTCCAATGCAATCAAATATACTGAAAAAGGGATTATTACATTAACGGTGCACAGGGTGGTGTCTGATAACATTAATTATACTGAGATAAAAGTACATGATACAGGTTATGGCATTGCTCCCGAGTCCTTGCCTTATATCTTCGACCGCTACTATCAGGAAGGAAGCGAACATCAGGCTTCCGGTACAGGTATTGGTCTAGCGCTGGTGTATAATCTGGTAGTGTTGCACGAAGGGGAGATAAACGTAGAAAGTGACCTGAATGTGGGAAGTGTTTTCTGCTTTAGGTTATTGACGGACAACACCTACCCCCATGTCATGCATCAGGATTCTCCGGAGGAAACAGAAAACAAGAAAGAAGAGATAGAAGAAATCCTTGATACGGAATCCGGAGAAAAACGTATCTTATTGGTAGTAGAAGACAATCAGGATATCCTCAATTATATTGTTGAATCTTTTTCGGATGATTTTGATGTGAAGACAGCGGTAAACGGTAAGCAGGGTATGGAGCAAGCTTTGCATTGTATTCCTGACATCATTGTGAGTGATATTATGATGCCTGTCATGAACGGGATAGCTATGTGTCAGAAGTTGAAAGAAGATGTATGCACTAGTCATATTCCTATTATTTTGTTGACAGCCAAAGACTCTTTGCAGGATAAGGAAGAAGGATATCAGGCAGGGGCAGATTCTTATCTGACGAAGCCTTTCAGTGCCACTTTGTTGCATAGCCGCATAAATAATATATTGGAATCCCGTAAACGGCTCGCAGAGCGTATTAATACTTCGGCACCTCGCCAGGACTTGGATGAAAAACGTGCTCGCCTAGCAGAATCCATGAACAAACTGGATAATGAGTTCCTGGAGAAGATTAATCAGTTGATAGAAGCGCGTTTGTCATCCGAGAAAGTGGACATTGGCTATTTGGCCGACAATATGTGCATGAGTAAATCTACGCTTTACCGCAAGGTGAAGGCTTTGACTGGGCTTTCTACCAATGAATATGTCCGCAAGATAAAAATGCACTATGCCGAGCACCTGTTGCTGGAAGGCAGATATAGCATATCCGAAGCTGCTTTCAAGGTAGGAATAAACAGTATGATGTACTTCCGCCAATGTTTTAAAGAGGAGTTCGGAGTGCTTCCTTCTGAATACCTTAAGCAGCTTTAGAACTTGCCTGCGATATAAATTATTCAATGAACGTATACAGATTATTCAGTAAAGGGTAAAAAGTACACTTATTTTGCCTGTGAATGATATGTGCTCCTTTGTTGCATGTTTTATATACGCAATTATATTATAATAATCTTTAGCTTTGTAACCGTTAACTAACTAAATAAATATAAAAATGCCTATGGAAACATGACTCTATTCTTTTTACTATTGAACTTAACAGTCGATTATTTTTATTTTGAAAACCTATTTAGTAATTGTATTATGAAGAACAAACTTTATTCAAAAGTTAGGGCTGACGTTCTGAAACAGCTCTACAGCCGATTTTTGTTGATTTCTGTCGTTGCATTTCTGGGAGTATTCTCGGTGAATGCGCAGAATTTGAATGTTAAAGGTAAGGTGTTTGACAAGAACACCCGGGAACCCCTTATCGGAGTAACCGTGTTGGAAAAAGGTGCCGGTACCAGCAACGGTACAATCACTGCCCTCGACGGTGACTTTTCAATATCCGTGAAACCCGATGCTGTTTTAGTTATATCTTATATTGGTTATGTAACGCAGGAAATACCTGTAAATGGCAAGACGAATATCGAAGTGCTGCTGAGTGAAGACTCCAAAGTACTGGATGAAGTAGTCGTAGTGGGATACGGCTCACAGTCCAAGCGGAAAGTGACTACGGCTATTAGTAATGTGACTTCGGAAGACCTTCTACGCTCCTCTTCCACCACTACTGCCGGTGCATTGAGCGGTAAGATGGCGGGTGTGTCAACCCGTGCACTGGATGCACGTCCGGGTAGAGGTATCAACGTCGAGATACGTAATATGGGAAAACCCTTGTACGTAATCGACGGTATTCCTTATGGTGGCGATGCCAGCAGAAGTTGGGTGGGTACTTCACATGTATCCGGTGAAGATGCTTTCAATGCCTTGAGTTTGGAGGATATTGAAAGTATATCTGTGTTGAAAGATGCCTCAGCTTCCATCTATGGATTGCGGGCGGCAAACGGCGTTGTGTTGGTGACTACTAAAAAGGGTACCAAAGACGATAAGGTAAAGGTGAACCTGAATGGCTATTACGGCTGGCAGAACCTGACCCGCTTCCCCGAACTTGCAAGTGCGCCTCAGTATGTAAGAGGTCTGTTGGAATCGGAACAGAATGCAGGCAAGGACCCCAGCAGCCTTTACTCTAAAGAGGAATATGCGAAGTGGCAGGCTGGTACGGAACCCGGATACAAGAGCTATGACTATTACGACATCATCATGCGTAAGAATGTGCCGCAATCCAATATCAATGCCAACATTACCGGTGGTTCTGCACGATCCAATTACTATATTTCCCTGACTAACACCAAGCAGGAAGCCATGATGAAGGACTTCGACTATTCCAGAACGAATCTTCAGGTAAACCTGGAAACGAAGGTGACAAAAAGACTTACCGTAGGTGTACAGGCCAGCGGCCGTTTTGAGAAAACAAGAGATGTGGGACTTCCCGGCGGTGATGGATATTTCTCATCCATCCTTTCCATGTTCAGTAGTCTTCCTACTCATGGGCCGTATGCCAACGATAATCCGGAGTATATGAATAATATCCCCAACCGTCCAGACTTGAACCCGGCTTTGTTCCGCAGAGACATTGCAGGATATAAGGATAATATGACCAAGAACTTCAACGGCAACCTTTATGCAGAATATAAATTCGATTTCGGTTTGTCGGCCAAGTTTACGTACTCGTACAACTATACGCATCTTGACTTTGACGGATTCCAATACTCGTACGACCTGTACAACTATGACCGAGTGAATGATGTGTATATAGCACAAGGAGGACAAAGCGCCAGATGGAGACTGGAAGAGCAGACCGATGCCGTGGCACGCTATGGTCAATTTATGCTGAACTATACAAAGAGCTTCGGCGACCACAATCTGACGGCTGTTTTTGCTTACGAGAGGTCGGACTATGATCGTGCCAATAGATGGTCGAATACGGCACCTACCAATAACTACATCCCCTTGAAGACTTTGTCGGAACTTACCGATTATGGTGATGGCTGGACTTACCAGGCAAGGTCGGGATATATCGGTCGTTTGAATTATAGCTATAAGGACAAATACATGCTTGAGCTGCTTGCCCGCTACGATGCTTCCTATCTCTATGCTCCCGGCAAGCGTTGGGGTTTCTTCCCCGGAGTATCTGCCGGATGGCGTATTTCGGATGAGGCATTCTTTGCTCCTCTGAAAGATGCGGTTAACGACTTGAAATTGAGAGTTTCTGTGGGACAGACAGGTAGCGAAGCAGGTGTAGGTATGTTCGGTTATCTGAGCGGATACAACTTTAACAAGGGCGGTGCTGTGCTGGACGGTAAATATGTGATTGGCGTACAGCCGGGTGGTATGCCTGTGACCGACTTGTCATGGGAAAAGAACACCACTTATGATGCCGGTGTGGACATGAAATTTCTAGATAACAGACTTTCTTTTTCTTTCGACATATTTAAAAAGGTTATCTCCGGAAGACCTGCCGCCCGTTACGATATTCTTCTGCCGAGCGAAGTAGGGTATTCTCTTCCCAATGAGAACCTTAACAAGGACGAATACAGAGGTATGGAAGGTATGATTAGCTATGCTGACAACGTGGGCGAGCTGGAATATAATGTAAGTGCCAACTTTACCTACTCACGTTTCAGAAACGTGGAAACCTATAAACCCCGTTTCGGTAACTCATGGAATGAATACCGTAATTCTATTGAAGACCGCTGGGGCGGCGTATGGTGGGGATACCAGGTAATCGGCCAGTTTCAGTCGGAAGAAGAAATCAGAAACTATCCTATCAATAACGATGGAGAGAACAACAGAACGCAACTTCCGGGTGACTTGATTTATAAGGATGTGAATGGTGACGGTATCATCAACTCGATGGACGAAAGACCTATTGGATACCCTACAGGATGGTCGCCTATGCTGAGCTTTGGTGGAAACATAGGCTTGCGCTGGAAAGGCATCGACCTGAATATGGACTTTGCCGGTGGCGGCATGCAGTCATGGTGTCAGGACTATGAGTTGAGAAACCCCTTCCATGCAGGCGGAAACTCTCCGGCATTTATCTTGGAAGACAGATGGCACCGTGCCGACCCATACAATCCGGACAGCGAATGGATTTCGGGCAAATACCCGGCTATCAGAAAAGGTACCAGCGTAAACAACGGTAAAAACAGTGACTTCTGGTTGCACGATGTACGCTTCCTCCGTCTCAAGAACGTGGAATTGGGATATAGCTTGCCTAAGGAGCTTATCAGCAAAATCAATGTGCAGAGACTGCGTCTGTATGTAAGTGCTTCCAACTTGTTCTCCATCGATAACGTGGGAGAGTACGAGATTGACCCCGAAATCGAGGCAAGAGCTGCTGTGGTATATCCGCAACAAAGGACTATTATGGTAGGATTTAACGTAACCTTTTAACTATTGTCATTATGAAAAGTAAATATATAATATTCGCATTATTATTGGCCGTTGCTACTTCTTTCGTTAGTTGTGACGAAGATGGCTGGCTGCAGAGAGATCCTAAGGACAGGATTACCGATGAACAACTCTGGAATGACCCCAATATGATACTGGGACTGTTGGCAAACTATTACGACAGAATGCCGCAGCTTGCGGGTGTATTCAATACCGGAACCAACACGGAGTTCGATGATGCCATGTGGTCGGGACACGTTGACCAGAACTGGCACAATGACATCAATTATGCCGATGATTACGGAAGATACTGGGACTATGGCTATATCAGAGACATCAACCTGTCATTGGAGAATATGGAGAAATTCAGTGTGAAGCTGAATGAGACGCAGAAGAAGCAATTCAATGCGGAGTTCCGTTTCATCCGGGCTTATGTGTACTTTGAGCTGGTGAAGAGAATGGGTGGTGTGCCCCTCATCACTACGCAGTTGATTTATAATGGCAGCGGCGACCCGTCGTCTTTGCAGAACCCCAGAGCGAAAGAATCGGAAGTCTATGATTTCATTTATAATGAGATTCAGGATATAAAGGATAATTTCACCCAGACTGAAGGCAGCCGGACTCGTGCCAACAAGATTACGGCATTGGCTCTCCAAAGTCGTGCCATGCTGTATGCAGGTTCCATTGCCAAGTACAACAGTCAGATGAGCGCTCCCATCAGCACGGCGGGCGGTGAAGTGGGAATCCCAGCATCTATGGCTGTGGGTTACTATGAAAAATCGCTGGAAGCATCCAAGGCTATCATTGCTAATGAGAATTACGAGCTTTATGACATAGCCGGCTCTCCGAAGGGAGAAAACTTCTATAAGCTGTTCATGGATAAGAGTTGTAAAGAGGTTATCTTTGCCAAGGATTTCATGACAGGCAAAGTACATGGATTCACTTATGATAATGTGGTTCGAAGTTTCAGAGTCGATATTGAAGGTTCGTCCATACTGTCTCCTTCGCTGAGCCTGGTAGAGAGTTACGACTATCTGGACGGTTCCAAAGGTACGTTGCACGACAAGGATGCCGAGGGCAATTATATTGCTTATGATAAGATTGACGGTATTTTTGCCAACAAGGACGCCCGTTTGTACGGTACGGTGGTTTATCCGGGAAGTGCTTTCCGTTCGTCACCGGTACAAATTCAGGCAGGTGTGGCCACTTGGGAAGATGGCGGGTACAAATTGAAGGTCGGTGACTTGGCTTCGGTTTATTCTGACGGTGAGACGCTGACTGGTGCTGATGGTCCGAGAGACAACGACCAGTATGTAAGCAACACCGGATTCTATATCCGCAAGTATGTCAGCGAGAATCCGCAGGATGGTGTACGTCCGTCGTTGGCATCCAACTGGTATCCTTGGTTCCGTCTGGGCGAAATCTATCTGAATGCTGCCGAAGCAGCCTTCGAATTGGAAAAGCCGGAAGCAAAGGACTATATCAATAAAGTGAGAGAAGTGCACGGCGGTTTCCCTGCCAACAGTATTCAGACGCTTACCAACGATATTATCCGTAATGAGCGTCGTGTGGAACTGGCCTTTGAAGACCATCGTTACTTCGACTTGAAACGTTGGAGAATAGCCGATAAGGTATGGGATGGTTTGGACTCTAATCCGGTAGCGGTTGTTCACGGTCTGTATCCGTATCGTATTTCCCGTCCGGGACATCCTGACAACGGCAAGTTCATCTACGAGCGAGTACGTCCGACGCGTTTCAAGAAAGCCCGTTTCTTTAGGATGGCTAATTACTATTCTTCAATAGACCAGGCTGTCATAAACAATAATCCTAAGATAGTAAAGAATCCGTTCCATTAAAAAGTAAGTATAAAGATGAAGACAAAAATTTTATTTATAGTAGCATGTGTATGCTTCTTGCTTGCAAGTTGCGAGTATGACAATTACGATGCTCCCAGTGCAAAGCTATCCGGTAGAGTACTCTATAATGATGCTCCTGTGGGGGTTCGTACCAATGGGACTCAGTTGGAGCTGTGGCAGGATGGGTATGAATTGTACACAAAGATTCCGGTGTACATTGCCCAGGACGGTACGTTCTCTGCGTCCTTGTTCAACGGCCAATATAAACTGGTTCGTCTGTCGGGTGCACCGTGGGAAGACCAGCCTATGGATACGATAAGGATTGAGGTAAAGGGCAATACGGTGGTTGATGTGCCTGTGAAGCCTTATTTCATCATTAAGAATGAGAGTTATCAGAAAGGAACGGGCAATGCCATTACCGTAAAGTTTACCATTGAGAAGGTGGTGGAATCTGCCGAAGTGAAGTCTGTTAATTTCTATTTGGGAGAGGGTATCCTGACAGACCATAACAAGAACGAGTATAAGGGTGAACTGGATTTGTCGGGGTTAGTCTTGGGACAGGAAACGACAATGACTGCCACTATACCTGAAAAGATGCTGAAGAATGGATATGCATTTGCCCGTATAGGCGTGCAGTCCAATAAGTCGAATGAATACTTCTACACTCAAGTACAGAAAGTTAGTTTTTAGTAGGGAGTAGACGAAAGATTGTTTTAGCTGAGGCAGAAAATCTTGTAGAAAGGTTTTCTGCCTTTTTCTTTTGAAGGGATGGGAGAGCGGGAACTATCTTTGCATCTGCTTATTCTCCGACATTCAGCAAGACTTCTGTCCCTTGCAAGAGTGGTGAAGTGAATTTTACACGGACCTGACCTTTCTCTCCGGTACTTTGTATGTAAGTCAGCAAACGACCGTGAAAAGCACGATGATGATTATCTGTATAGTCGCTCATATCGCTGTTATTGGAACCTTCGAGCCCTAACAAGCGTGCCGGACCTTCGATAGTGCAAGTGATATCATTGTCTCCAAGTTTCACGATTGTGCCATTTTCGTCAACGATTTCTACAATGAGATGTGCTGTGGCACGATCGCAGGAAAGAGTAGTGCGGTCTGCACTGACCCGAAGGGTATAAGGACGACCGGAAGATTGAATTGAATAGCTTGAAGCAATATTTCCGTTGGTATCGCAACCTTCAGCTTTCAGTTCGCCTGCCTGATAGGGAATATCCCAGTAGATGATACCACTCTTTTCGTCATAGGGCTTCATATTGCCTATTACTTTCCCGTTGAGCAACAGACGCGCTTGCGGTGCATTGGTATAGCAAACTACGCGTATCTCCTGACCGGAATCATAGTTCCAGATGTCCCATGCATCGGGTGATAGGAAAGTGCGTTTGGAGTTCTTGAATCTGGCTTGTATGGGATAAGTGCCGATATAAGTAACCGGCTTCTCACTCCACAGTGAAGCACGGAAATGTCCGCGAGGCTTGGGGAAGCTACCAAAATCGAGCAATCCGGTGTAGAGCCCTCGGGAAGGCCATGTGCCCGATTCGCCAAGATAGTCTGTACCTGTCCAAATAAACTGTCCGAAGATGAACTCTTTATTCTTAACCGCATACCAGGCATCAAGTCCTGAGCCATTTTCACTACCGTAAATGATGCGTTTAGGATAAGTGGCATGGTCTTCATCATAACGGTTTTCTGTATAGTTATATCCCACTACATCAACAGCATCAGGATATTCTGTTTCATTGGACATCACGACACCTGCCAGAGCTCCTGTTACAGGACGAGAAGTGTCGACAGCACGTACGCGGGCTGCCAGGCGTTTGGCTATCACTCCGATACGCATGGCGTCGGGTGCATCGGGCTTATAGCCACCAAACATAGGTTGGTTGATTTGTGCTCCATCAAGAATAGGATGGGAATAGGGATCATTCGGATAATCTACTTCATTGCCGATACTCCACAGGAAGATGGACGGATGGTTACGGTCACGACGTACCATATCGGTTACATCCTGCTCTATCCATTCTTCAAAGAAGTCAAAAGAGCCATCAAAGCCCGGTTCACCTTTATTCCATCCTTTGATCCATTTACGTTTGGGGAATTCCCATTCATCAGAAGCTTCATCCATGACAAGCAGACCTAATTGGTCGCATAGGTCGTATACGACGGGAGCTTGCGGATTATGGCTCATACGGATGGCATTCACACCTATTTCTTTGAGATTATTTAGGCGGCGTTCCCATACCTCAGACGGCACTACGGCGCCAAGTACACCGGCATCGTGGTGCAGACATACACCTTTGACTTTCATCCAATTGCCGTTAAGTGCGAATCCTTCATTAGGGTCAAAGTCCAGTGTGCGGAGTCCTACATTGGTTTCACAACCGTCAATGCGCTTTCCATTACTGAGCAATTCAGCTTTCAGTGTATAGAGGTAGGGATCATTCAGGTTCCAGCGGTGAGGTTTAGTTACTTTCAGTGTGAGGGTTTCTTTGGTGACACCTTCTTTCCCGTCGGAAATGCGAGTACGGCATTGTGCTACTTGCTTGCCCGCAGCATCGTATAGTGTAGCAGAGAACTCAAGTTTCTCATGGGTAGCTATATGTTTTTGTACTTCCATATCAACGGCTATGATGGCCTGTCGGTCAGTCAGAGAAGTAGCATACCAGCCTGTGCCCCATTGTGCAAGATGTATTTGGGGGGCAGCAATAAGCCATACGTCACGATATATACCCGATCCTGTATACCAACGGGAATCAGCATAACGACTATGGTCTACACGTACGCTCAATACATTGTCACCTTCTTTCAAATATGGGGTCATATCGTAAAGGAACGAGATGTAACCATTGGGGCGTTTACCAAGCAGGTGACCGTTCAGATAAACTTCACTACGGTTGTATACTCCTTCGAAGTAGATGTAATGGCGTGCGGCATTGTCGGTGATGTTGAAATGCTTGCGATACCAGCCTATTCCACCCGGTAGGTAGCCTGTACAGCTGGCCAGTGAGGGTGACAATTGTCCTTCAATGGACCAGTCGTGCGGTAGCCTGAGTTTACGCCATTGAGTATCGTCGAAGGTAGGGTTTACGATGGTTGAGTCGTCAGTCAGCCGGAAGAGCCATCCGTCGTTGAATTTAGAGGCGTCACCGAATGAGACTTGCGCCCGAGCCGGGCAGGCTACCAGAAAAGCTGCCACGAGAACAGCCAGTGTAAGAGCATTTTTCATGGGGTTATGATTATTTAGAGTTATTGTTGCAAATATAAGCGATATAGATCTTTTATGTCTGGCATAAATCATTCAGCTTAGAGGTATAAATCATTCAATACCTGGATTTGTACATTCGGAATAGAGATTTTATTTCTTTTTTTGGCTTGCAATAGAAAGCTGATAGTAGATTCTATCCTTTGGATCGGAACATAACGATCAGGATTGAATGCTTATGACTATATGAACGATACATTTACATTCTATCGGTATGATGAGACTTCATGCGGGCTATTATTGATGGAGTCGATTCAGGATTCAGCTGTAAAGAGGTGCTGCAAAAGTATAATTTAGGTACTTCGGCCAATATTATCCGTCTGAAAAACGCCTTGTTGCAGAAAGAGCTGATAGAGACAGACGAACCAAGAGTCACACTTTCTGATCCTGTGTTTGGGGTTTGGTTTAAGAAGAGAGTGTGTATTCCTTCTGCCTGATCATTTTGCTGCCTTGCAGCTTTAATCTGCCGGGATGCCGTATTGCCGAAACCGTAAAGCTTTGCCAACTTCTTGCCACCGCATTGGCACAGTCGTGCCATAGGCGTGGCAGTGTTGTGCCACTGCGATGGCAAAGTAGTGCCACAGGCATGGCAAAAACATGGATCTATAGATGGGAGATCACTAACCTGTAGATAGGGGAGATTGCTACCATTCGTAGTCTTCTACGTAAGCATCAAACTCTTGTTTTCCGGTTGCACCGCACTGTTTTAAGATTTTCTGTACGTCCCTTTGTTCGGCCGGGCTGAGGAGGCGTTCGCCTTTGCGAATGCGGTAATAGGTTCTTCGGCTGAAGTATTCCATCAGATGGATTATGGCGAGTTGTCTTTGCTTGTGGGGCAGGTTATCAAGGATATTCATGCAGCCTTTGGCATATTGCACTTTTTGACTGGAGCGATAATGGGGACATGCACCCTTCAGTTTAGCCTGGTATTTGGGGCTGATGACTACCCAGTACTCCGCGCTGTCCGGTACTTCTTGCTCTACCAGTTGTCGCAGGCAGGTAGATGCTTTGGGACACTGACGGTTGAGGCATAAGGGGTAATTGTAGGGTACGTTCGTAAAATGATGTTCTTCTTCCATGGTTGTTTTGTTGTTTCCAAGGCAGTTATCTTTATTCAAAATAGAAGCTCAGTGTTTCTTTTGTGATGACTACGATTGTATTTCATGGCAAAAGTAATCATTATTCGGATACGATTACCCGGATAATGATTACTTTTATCAATTTATTTCTCTTCGAACGTATTGAACGAATGTGGCTGGAGCTCTACATTCAGATATCGGTTGCCTAATTTCAGGGTTATTTTCTTGGCTTCATTGTTGAAATTGCCGGCTATCACTACCTTTTTCTTTTCCGGAGTTTCCACTACCAAAACCGGTGTTCTTCCTTCTGTTGAAGGCTTGTAAGCTATAACGTGTGAACCGGGTGTTACGAACTGGCTATAATGTCTTACAGCATAATACTCCGGTGTAAGAGTTGCCGTACGGGATTTTGAATCAACATGTATCAAAGCATTCTGTTTCCAACCCCAGGGGCTTTCACCATTATCGCAGAGGGTATTGTTCCAGAAGGTGTACTCTTCGCAGCCATTACCCAGGTAGTGGTTAATCAGATGGAAGGTGTGTTCGCCCGCTCTCCAGTCGAAGGTACCCCCACCGCATTCGCTTTCACTCTGTACATATTTATATTGGGGATACTTTTTGCGGATTTTCGGCAATATCTGTCCGCCTTCCCACTGGAAACCTATGCCTTCGATGCTTTGCGGCATACGCGGGTCGGAAAGTATCTTGTCGACGTAGTCGTAACGGTTCGTATTGAAGGTGCCGAGGTATAGTTTCACTTCCGGGTGATACTTTTTCAGTGTAGGAGCCAGATATTCCACATTAAAGCGCACGGTGCCTTCGGCAGTCCAGGCACAACCGGGATAAGGAGTGTAGCTGTATGCCTCGTTTTGATACATGACCATATCAATAGGAATTCCCTGTTCTTTGTAGGCATCAATGAATTTGCAGAAATAGTTGGCATACGTCTGCAGATAGCGGGGGTCTTGTATCATATAGTCGTTTACAGCCAGCTGTTTGGGGAACACGTCTTCACGTTTTTCAGTATTGTCCTCGTAAAGGGCTATGTTCGATTCCGAGGACATTTTATTGGTCTTGTCGCTACGCACCGGGTAGTCATGGTTGATTTTCATCCAACTGGGAGGAGACCAGGGAGAAATCCAGAATGTCATCCCGGAATTGTACTTTTGTGCCGCACGGATGAAAGGTATGATTGCCAGCTTATCACGGTTAATGTTGAAATACTTCAGTTGGAAGTCGCCCGATACTTCGTCGCAGCTATACCAGTCGCGGGCATAATCGTTCGCATTCATCGAAATTCTTCCTCTTGTGAAGCGTAAATCTCCTTGTGGGGAAAACATTTTTTCTAGAAGGTTATCCTGTTCATCACGGGTGAGTATGTTCAAGGCATCCCAGCACAGTTCGTTGAAGGTGGTTCCCCATGCTTTGAATGTGGTGCCTTCTTCCGTTCCGCTGATTTCTAAGAGCGGAGTCTGTCTAGTACTCAATTGTAACTTTACTTTAGATTGTTGCCAGATGTTGGCTTCTGTGCTGCTTACCCAGTTGTAAGTTTGGGCGTAGGTTCCGGTGGCAAAGATGGTTGTCAGGCAATAGAGAAATACTTTTTTCATTTTCTTCTTTTTCATGGTAATAAATCTTTTGAATGCAAATTAAGCAAAATAGTTGCTATTACCAGGTGTACAAAAGGCGCAAAAAGGGGGACAAATCAGTTCAAATGAAGATTATTTTAGGGTATGATGTCACGTATGGACATAAAAAAAGGAGTACCGCTGTACTCCAACCTTTGTTAACCTTAAATCTAATACTATGAAAAACACAGTGCAAAGATACGGACTTTTGGGATATCTGCAAATAAAACAAATAAAAAAGAGTGTTTTATAACATGTTTTAGTAAAAGCGTTGTTTTTGTTAAGGCTTACTAAGGATTTGAGCCCCCTCAGTACTTGTTTTCTAAAAAAGAATTATCTTTGCATGGCTGCGAAAATAAGCTGCACTTTTGCCTATTAATAAATTTATAAAGAACAACTACTGTGAGCGAAGAAGATATTGTCCTTACCCCGATGATGAAACAGTTCTTGGACCTGAAAGCCAAGCATCCTGATGCCGTTATGCTGTTTCGTTGCGGCGACTTCTATGAAACTTATTCTACCGATGCTGTTGTTGCAGCCGAAATTCTGGGAATTACTCTGACTAAGCGTGCCAATGGCAAAGGAAAGACTGTTGAAATGGCGGGATTCCCTCATCATGCATTGGATACGTATCTGCCTAAACTGGTGCGTGCCGGGAAGCGTGTGGCCATCTGTGATCAGTTGGAAGACCCGAAAATGACCAAGAAGCTGGTGAAGCGGGGCATTACGGAACTGGTAACTCCCGGTGTTTCCATCAATGATAATATACTGAATTACCGGGAAAATAACTTTCTGGCTGCCGTACACTTTGGTAAGGGAGCGTGCGGTGTGGCATTTCTCGATATATCTACGGGTGAGTTCCTCACAGCAGAAGGGCCTTTCGATTATGTAGACAAGCTATTGAATAACTTCGCTCCTAAAGAAGTGCTTTTTGAACGTGGAAAACGGGGTATGTTTGAGGGTAACTTTGGAAGTAAGTTTTTTACTTTTGAACTGGACGACTGGGTATTTACAGAGACCACTGCCCGTGAGAAACTTCTGAAGCATTTTGAAACGAAGAATCTGAAAGGTTTTGGTGTAGAGCATCTCAAGAATGGTATTATTGCTTCGGGAGCTATCCTGCAATATCTCATTATGACGCAGCATACCCAGATAGGACATATCACTTCTTTGGCACGTATTGAAGAAGATAAATACGTCCGTTTGGATAAGTTCACCGTTCGCAGCCTTGAACTGGTGGGTAGTATGAACGATGGCGGCAGTAGCCTGCTGAACGTGATTGATAAGACTATCAGCCCTATGGGAGCCCGTTTGCTGAAACGTTGGCTGGTGTTTCCGTTGAAAGATGTGTTGCCTATCAATGAACGTCTGAATGTGGTGGAATACTTCTTCCGTCAGCCGGATTTCAAGGAACTGATCGAAGAACAGCTGCATCTGATAGGCGATCTGGAACGTATTATCTCTAAAGTGGCTGTAGGGCGTGTTTCTCCGCGTGAAGTAGTTGCGTTGAAGGTGGCTTTGCAGGCTATCGAACCTATCAAAGAAGCCTGTATGGAGGCGGATAACGCCAGTCTGAACCGTATCGGTGAACAACTGAATATCTGTAAGTCCATTCGCGACCGCATTGAAAAAGAGATTAATAATGATCCTCCGTTGCTGATAAACAAAGGTGGTGTCATGAAGTCGGGCGTCAATGCCGAATTGGATGAATTACGCCAGATCGCTTATTCCGGTAAAGATTATCTGCTACAGATACAGCAGCGGGAAAGTGAACTGACGGAAATTCCCAGCTTGAAGATCGGCTACAACAATGTGTTCGGTTATTATATAGAAGTCCGTAATACGCACAAAGATAAAGTTCCGCAGGAGTGGATACGTAAACAAACTCTGGCAAATGCCGAACGTTACATCACGCAGGAGCTGAAAGAGTATGAAGAGAAGATACTCGGCGCCGAGGATAAGATATTGATCCTGGAGACTCAGCTTTATACAGAGCTTGTACAGGCTTTAAGTGAGTTTATCCCTGCCATCCAGGTCAATGCAAACCAGATAGCACGTCTGGACTGCCTGCTTTCCTTTGCCAATGTGGCGCGTGAGAATAACTATATACGTCCTGTTATTGAAGATAACGATGTACTGGATATCCGCCAGGGACGCCATCCGGTTATTGAGAAGCAACTTCCTATAGGGGAAAAATATATTGCCAATGATGTGATGCTGGATAGCAGTTCGCAACAAATCATTATCATTACCGGTCCGAATATGGCTGGTAAGTCTGCATTGTTGAGGCAAACGGCTCTGATAACGCTGTTGGCACAGATCGGTAGCTTCGTACCTGCTGAGAGTGCGCATATTGGCTTGGTGGATAAGATATTCACTCGTGTGGGTGCCAGCGATAATATTTCTGTTGGAGAATCTACATTTATGGTAGAGATGAATGAGGCAGCAGATATCCTGAATAACCTGTCTCCGCGCAGCCTGGTGCTCTTTGATGAGCTGGGACGAGGTACATCTACCTACGACGGTATTTCTATCGCCTGGGCGATTGTGGAGCATATCCATGAGCATCCTAAAGCCAAAGCACGTACATTGTTTGCTACGCACTACCATGAATTGAACGAAATGGAGAAGAGCTTCAAGCGTATCAAGAACTACAATGTTTCCGTTAAGGAGGTGGATAATAAAGTTATCTTCTTGCGTAAACTGGAACGTGGCGGCAGTGAACACTCTTTCGGTATCCATGTAGCAAAGATGGCGGGTATGCCGAAAAGCATTGTAAAACGTGCGAATGACATATTGAAGCAACTGGAAGCGGATAATCGCCAGCAAGGTATTGCAAGTAAGCCGATGGCGGAAGTGGGAGAAACGCGTGGCGGCATGCAGCTTAGTTTCTTCCAATTGGAAGATCCGGTTCTTTGCCAGATACGGGATGAGATATTGAATCTGGATGTGAATAACCTGACGCCGTTGGAGGCGTTGAATAAATTGAATGATATTAAGAGGATTGTAAAAGGGAAATAGATCGTTTTCCTGAATTCAGGAAAACGATCAGGTTAAAATTTTAGGTTGCGCTTTTATAATAAAGACTTCTCTATCTTTACGTTATCCTTCTGCTGTTCTCTGTACTGTCGCGGCGGCATGCCGAAGCGTGAAGAGAACAACTTATAGAAGGTGCCGCGGTTATTGAACCCTGTCCGATCCATAATTTCTTCAATAGTGAAATTCTTGGTCAGTAACAAATGTTCGGCCATCGTAAGACGATATTCCTTGATGATATCAGCCGGTGACTTTTCGGTAATCGGTTTCAGTTTCCGGTAGAATTGACGGGTGCTGTATCCCAAATCACTGCTCAATAATTCGACGGACAAGTCGGGATTGGTGATGTTCTTCTCTATGGTTTCTATTACTTTATCCAGAAATTCCTGATCTTCCTTATGGATGCAGTTCCCATTTTCTACGGTGAAGGAACTGAATATGGAACTGTAATATTCTTTTAAGTCCGATTCGCGCTGAATCAATCGATAGACCACTTTTTCCAGGTATTTCACGTTGAAAGGCTTCGTTACGTATACCTCCGCACCGGCTTCAATACCTTTCACCTGATCGTCTTCGTGATGAAGTGCGGATAATAAAATAAGTGGAATATGGCTCCATAACTTATTCTGCTTGATTTTCTGGGCGAAAGAAAGTCCGTCTGTTTCAGGCATCATCACATCTGAGATAATCAGATCCGGTTGTTTTTGTTCCAGGTTAGCCAGAGCCTCTTGGGCGCTGCCGAAAGATAGTACATTGTATTTATCTACAAATATTTCCGAAACAAACCACAGCATGGAAGGATCGTCATCAATAATCATAATTGTGTGTTTCGAACTATCGAATTTCTTAATGGTCTGTTCTAACTCTATAGATTCTGTATTAGTATTTATAGGTGTTGTTTCATATTCTTTCCGGGACATATCTGCCTCTTGTTGGCTTGGTGATAGTTCCGGTAAAGTAACTGTAAATGTCGTTACTTCGTTTTGGATACTGCTGACATTGATTTCTCCGTTCAACAAAGTAGTCATGCTTTTGCAAATAGCCAATCCGAGACCGTTTCGTGAATTCTTCCCATTCATCTCAAAGGAATCCAATATCTTGTAGCGGTCGAATATCTTCGAAAGGTTTTCTTTCGCTATGCCTTTTCCGGAATTGGATATGCTAAGGGTCAGATGTTGATTCTCTGTCTTCAGGCTAACGGTAATAGTGCCTTCTTCCGGAGTATATTTAAAGGCATTGGAGATCAGGTTATTGGCTATCTTGTTGAAACAACTGATATCCGTATTCCATTCAATATCCGGTTCGATATCCAATTGATAATTCAAGTTCTTATTCTCGGCCAGTTCACAGAATGATTCTGCAATATTCCGGAGCTTGTCCGATACCGGTAATCTTTGGATGGAAAGTGCCTTATGGCCGGTTTCCAGCCTACGGAATTCAAGCAATTCCAGAATCAAGCTATTCAGTTTCTCCGTATTCTGCTGTATCATCTTTCCGTATTTGCGGATATATGAGTCTGATTGCGGGTAAGCAAGTATCTTTTCGCATGGACCGTAAATCAGTGTGAGCGGTGTACAGAACTCGTGTGTAATGTTGGTAAAGAAGCGAAGTTTGGATTCGTAAACTTCTTCTTTCTTTTCCCGGTTCAGCTTTTCGATGATGCGGTGTTGTTTCCGACGGTATTGACCGATAATCCTGTAGACAGCAAGAATACAGAGCAAAGCTATGATTATGAAATAGAAGATATATGCCCAGGTACTTAAATACCATGGTGGAGTGATCTGAATCAGAAGAGTCTGAGGTTCAGACTCTTTCCCATTCATGTTATTTCTGTATTTTACTAACAGCCTATATTGTCCGGGTGGAAGATTGGAAAATACGGCACTGGCTGACGTTCCACTTTCTATCCACTGGTTACTAACCTCATCCAGTTTGTAAGAATAAGAATAGTTGTTGCCGTTTATGTAATCGACTGCCATAAAATTAATGCAAAAGAAATTCTGGCTGTAGTCCAGTTGGAGTATTTCCTTTTCTTTCTTTTTATGAAGAAAGTCATATATATTATATTCTTTTCCGAAGATAGACAATCCTTTCAGGCTTATCTGAGGCATATAGTCTGCCATCCTGTATGTATTAGGCTTGATGGTTACAAAGCCGTTTGTACCTCCGAAGAATAAGGTTCCGGTTCGTAAGTCCTTATAAAAAGCTCCATCACTGAATTCAGTGACTTCCAGACCGTTTTGCCTGTCGTATGTCTGTCCGGTGTTTGTCTGCGGGTTGAACCTTACCAACCCTTGATTTGTACTGATCCAGAGATTGTTTTGCTGATCCTCTAAAATGCCGTGTACGGTGTTGTTTGAGAACAGGTCTGCCCGGTCATGCCGATGAGAGTAATTCTGATTCAAATGTAGCAATCCTGAACTGGTGCCTAACCAATATCCCTTTTCATTTTTGTAAATAGCGAATATATCATTGGCAGTCTGACTTTTCACAACATCATCAAACTTGTAGGGAGTCATTTCACCGGTTTCTACATTGAGCCGGTAAGCGCCGTAGCCACGATTACCAAACCAGAGTATGGAGTCACTTTCCTGGAAAGAGGTAAAGAAGTAATTGGATGCCATGCGCCCTTTATCCAGAACAATCTTGGTGGCTGATTTAACGGCTGGCGAGCTTCCGGTATTATTCAGAATTACCTTTACGATACCCTCACCAACGGTAGATACCCATAAAGTAGTATCATTCAGTTCATTGATAGAATGTACGTATTTCACTTTCTTATTGTCGGCAACGACTGGGAACTCTTTTAGTTGTTTGCTTTTGTACGAATAATAATTAATGCCGTTTTCGGTACCTATCCATAGTTTGCCTGTAGTGCTGGGAGCAAAACAATAAACGGCATTATCAGTCAGCGTACTGTTAGCAGCAGAAATACGGTTGAATGAAGTTAGCGACTCCTTATCAGGAGAATAATTATTGATACGTACTATGCCACCTCCTTTAGTTCCTATCCATAATGTTTGTTCCTCATCACAGTAAAGTGCGCGTATGGGGTTGTTAATCTGGTAAGCAGGGGTATCCAGCAGCGTGTTTGTTATGGAAAAAGCATCGTTAAAGTACATATATACGCCTTGACCCATACGATATCCTGAAACTTATCTTTCATCAGGCAGAAGATTCCCGAATGTATTTCGGTGGATTGCATCTGGTACTTCACTTTCTGGTCGGCCATGTATTTTAATAGAATCAGTCCGCTGCTTTTGAAGCCGATGTAATAGTCGTTCTGTTGCTTGATAATAGAAGATACCTCTCCACGTGACTCGATTTCGGTTTTAAGGTCGGCTATATAGTACTCTTGTTGATTGTTGAAATTATATTCGTATAATGAGTAAGTATCGTCAATGAAATAGACTAAGTGATCTTCTGCAAAAGCCCATAGCAGTTTTCCGGTATGCTTGAACAGATTGTTAGGAGTTAGGGTCACTCCCTGCTCTGTTTTATGAATCTGGTAGCTACGGGTATCATGATCTGATGTGAAAATCCAGAGAATATTATTTTCATCGATAATCGTGGATAATACATGTTCAAAAGCAACTGGGGGAACCTCCAACTTCCGGAAATCCTGTTTTTCCCGTTGGTAATGATAAAGATATCCGTCATCTTTCACGATGAAGAGTTCGTTATCGTCACTTTTGGTGATGTAGTTATTGTCTTTAAAGTCCGGGAAACTTTGGCAGATTTGATGTTTGGTGTCCAACCTATCCAATCCGTAATTGGTTTGTATCCATAATACGTTCTCTTCGGCTTCCATGATATGGTTGATCAGATTTCCCGAAAGTAATGTTTCTGAAGAATAGACTGGGGTATATACCTGTATGCGGGTGCCATCGGAAACATTCAGACCGTCACATGAACCGATCCAGATGACTCCTTGATGATCTTGGTGAAGAGACAGGATAGCACTATTGGATAGTCCGTTTTTATTGGAGAACTGTCGTAGGCTATATGCGTAATTCGCCAAAGGGAAACAACATATAAAGCATGAAAGCAACCATATAAACCGGAATATTTTGTGGATGTTTCTCATATTCATATATTCGTTAGACGTCACAAAGATAAGGAATAATGGCAGGATATTGTCTTATAGTCGGACTTTTATGTCCGAAGTCTGTATATCTTTTCTTATGGAGAACGCTTAATTTTGCATCAGAAAATTAGTACTATAAATTTAGAAAACAGATCGATATGATAAGAGTCTCTTTGGGAGTGGCAATGATTTTATTGCTGACATCGACTGCTATATGCAAGGCAGAGGATTTCAGAAAGAAAACAGATCAGACATCCGGGTATACTCAGAAAGAAGTCTGGATGGCTTATGACGGATTTAATAAAACCTTTCTGGATTCAAACAAATATATCTATAAAACGGATACCTCCTTCGAACAGGCGGTTGACCGCGGTAATGGTGCCGCAGCTATCTGGTGCCAGCCCATTTATTGGGAAATGGCTATGAATGCATATAAGCTGGCTAAGTCGGAGAAAGATAAAAGGAGAACTAAAGAGATGAGAAAGCTTTGTGAGAAGATTTTTGCTGGAAACAAAGCACATTATGCACATTTTGATTTTGATGATAATAATGAAAACACAGGTTGGTTCATTTATGATGATATAATGTGGTGGACTATTGCTCTGTCGCGTGCCTATGAGCTATTTGGGGAGGAAGAATATCTTCGACTGGCAGAAGCCAGTTTTAAGCGGGTATGGTATGGCTCGGATAAGGTAGGAGACACAGGATCTTATGATGAAGAGGATGGAGGTATGTTCTGGCAATGGCAACCTATACGGAATCCGAATCCCAATAAACCCGGAGATGGAAAGATGGCCTGTATCAATTTTCCCACTGTAGTAGCCGCCCTGACTCTCTATAATAATGTACCGGAAGGAAGACCGGAGTCAACCGGACAAATTCCTGAATGCCAGTCAAAGAGGCAATATCTGGCGAAGGGTAAAGAGATTTATGAATGGGGAGTTGAGAATCTGTTGGATCAGAAAACGGGTCGCGTTGCCGATAGCCGTCATGGTAAGGGTGCTCCGAATTGGAAAGCACATGTTTATAATCAGGCTACTTTTATCGGAGCCTCCGTTTTATTGTATAAAGCTACAGGTGAAAAACGCTATCTGGATCATGCGCTCCTGGCAGCTGACTATACTTTCAATGAGATGTCTTCTGCGGAACATATACTACCTTTTGAGCATGGAATCGAGCAAGGTATTTATACTGCTATTTTTGCTCAGTACATTGCTATGTTGGTATATGATTGCGGGCAGACTCAATATCTTCCATATCTGCACCGCAATATTTGTTCCGGTTGGTCCAACAGGGATGAAGTACGTGGCATTTGTGGCGGTGAGTATACCCAAGCACTGTCAACCGATGTAGTGGTTGACAGTTATTCCGCTTCAGGCATACCGGCGCTGATGCTTTTGTTCCCTGCTATTCGATAACAGCAGCGAAACCGCCATTCCGTACAAGACGTATGCTGATTTTCTCTCCCTTTTTCAGCGTACGTTCTTTTTTGCGATAATCCATAGCCTGACGGCCGGCATTGATTCCATCTTCAAAAGAAGTCATACGATATGTTTTTCCTTCTTTTAAGAAGCTGAAGTCCAAATCGAAAGTTCTTTCTTTCTGCTGGTTGTTAGTCATGCCACCAATGTACCATTTGTCTCCTTTGCGTTTGGCAACAATGGCGTATTCACCGGCTTTAGCTTCCAGTGCGATGGTTTCGTCCCAAGTCTGTGGAACCTGAGTAATGAACCGGGTACATTCTTCGTTACGGTAATAAAGTGTCGGATTGTCTGCCATCATCTGGAGTCCGCTTTCAAAGATGACGAACAGGGCCATCTGATAAGCGCGTGTACCTATGCTGGCGGAATTAGGACGTTCGCAACGATATACTTCCGGTTGCATGCTGAACATGGCTCCGGGGGTATAATCCATCGGACCCACTGCATTTCTCATGAAAGGCAGGTAAACACTGTTATCCGGTTTACATCCGCCCATTTGTTCCATACCTCTTACGCCTTCATACGACAGTACGTTAGGATACTTATATTCTAACCCGGCCGGTTTGAATGAACCATGGAAATCAACAAATAAATGATGTTTTGCGGCTTCCTTAGCCACTTTTTCATAGTAGTTAACCATCCATTGGTCACTCCGATCCATAAAGTCGATTTTGACGCCTTTTATTCCCCAATTTTCAAAAGTTCCAAAAAGCTCGAAGTTATTCTCTACTGCCAGCCATGTCAGCCAAAGTACAATGCCTACATTTTTCTCTTTGCCATAACGGATAAGTTCATGCAGGTCTACGTCCGGGTTGGGAGTATACGGATCTTTTGTAGATTTTGCCCAGCCTTCGTCCATGATGATATAGGGCACTCCGTAACGGGAGGCAAAGTCGATGAAGTACTTGTAGGTGTTCAGATTACATCCGGCTACAAAGTTTACGTCCGGACCGTAAGGAGTGGCACCATTCCACCATTCCCAACTGGCTAATCCGGGCTTAATCCAGGATGCGTCTTCCAATAGATTCTTGTCTGCCAGCTTATAGGTCATCGTATTTTCTATCAGTTGCCTGTCATCCTTGCTGATGACGAAGTAACGCCAGGGAAAATCACGTTTTCCATTCGTCTTGGCTATATAATCTGCTTCTTTGAGAATCTTCAGGCTCCGGTCTCCATCTTCTCCGAATTCCACCGGTACCTTCGGAAACACGGAATACATTCCATTGTTATTATTGCTTTTGAGGAATAGGGCAGGATAGTCCGTCAGATTCGATTCACTGATCAGGATCTTATAGCCTTTTTGTGTATCGATCAGGATGGGCAATAAAGCCATCTTGTCGGTTTCTTTCCAATCTTTGCTTTGTATGTGTTGATAGGCTTCTTCATAAGCTGTTTTGAAACTACCCGGTTGTTGGGTATGGAGTAAATAATTCTCCGGGAAATGCACTTGGAATGTCTCATTCTTTACCTCAACAATTCCTTTTTTGTTGGTGATGAAACGATAGGCAAGTCCGTCGTTAAAAGCACGGAATTCCACAGAATAATCTCCCTTGAATTTCAATACGAGCTGATTGTAATTGTTGGAGACGGTTGAATACTTAAGTGGTACAATAGGGGTTAATTCTTCCTGAATACTTTTGGAAGTTGCTTTTAACAGTTTGGGGTTAGCTCCCAATTGCAGGTTGCCTATTTTCATTTGCAGGCTACCTTTTTCCAGTAATGTTTCATTCCGGTAGGTAATGTCGTAGTCGATTTTATCCGAAAGACTTATGGATATACCAATATTCTTATCCGGGGATGACAACTTATATATCTTTTGGCTATGACCATATAAAGATACACAAAATGCACAAAGTAACAACAGGTGTTTTTTCATGGTAAATAATTGTTTTATGTTTCGGTGTAAAAGTACTGCGTTGTGTAGATTATCCTTTATGTATTCGTGACATTTATGTGTTTTTTTTGCGACATTCGGGCTTTATATACAATAATGTCATATATCCGTATACCGGATGACCTCATGACGCCCTATCTTTACCTCACACTAAAAACATTAAATGCGAATGCTATGAATTTGAAACAATCTCTTATGGTATGTGGTGCTTTTCTGGCACTGACAAACGGAGTCGTTTCAGCCCAGACTACTGCTACGAAAACGGCAAAAGTATATACTGTGGCTGATGCTCATCTGGATACCCAATGGAATTGGGATGTGCAAACCACCATTAAAGAATATGTGTGGAACACATTAAACCAGAACCTGCTTCTACTGAAGCAATATCCCAATTATATTTTTAATTTTGAAGGAGGTGTAAAGTATGCCTGGATGAAGGAATTTTATCCCCGGGAATACGAATTGTTGAAGGAGTACATCAAAGAAGGACGTTGGCACATTTCCGGTAGTAGCTGGGATGCCAATGATGCTTTAGTTCCTTCCACCGAATCCTTCATCCGTAACATTATGTTGGGTCAGGAATACTACCGGAAGGAATTCGGGGTGGAGAGTACCGATATTTTTCTTCCCGACTGTTTCGGTTTCGGCTGGACTTTACCCACTATTGCCGCTCATTGTAGTCTGATAGGTTTCTCCTCTCAAAAGCTGGACTGGCGTGTACATCCTTTCTTTGGAAAGAGTAAACATCCTTTCACCATTGGAGTGTGGAAAGGAATAGATGGTTCTTCTATCATGCTGGCTCATGGTTACGGCTATGGTAAAAGATGGAATGATGTAGATTTATCTGAAAATAAAGAGCTGATGGAATTAGCGGAGCGTACCCCTTTGAAAACTGTTTACCGTTATTATGGAACAGGTGACATCGGTGGTTCACCTACTATTGGTTCCGTACGTTCCGTAGAGAAAGGCGTGAAGGGTAATGGTCCATTGCAAATTATAAGTGCTACGAGCGACCAGTTGTTCAAGGATTATCAGCCTTACAAAGAACATCCTGAACTTCCTATGTACGATGGTGAACTATTGATGGACGTACATGGTACCGGATGTTATACTTCGCAAGCGGCTATGAAACTCTATAACCGCCAGAACGAACTTCTGGGTGATGCAGCCGAACGTGCGGCAGTAGGTGCCGAGTGGCTGAATCTTGCAGATTATCCCGGTACTTTCCTGACTGATGCGTGGAAACGCTTTATATATCATCAGTTCCATGACGACCTGACGGGAACCAGTATTCCCCGTGCCTATGAATTCTCATGGAATGATGAATTAATTTCTCTTTCTCAATTCTCAGATGTGCTGACATCCTCAGTACGCGGCGTTGCCAGCCAACTGGATACCCGCGTAAAAGGTATTCCTGTAGTACTTTATAATCCGTTGGGCTTCTCTGCAAAGAGTGTGGTGGAAGTGGAAGTCAGTATGCCGCGCGCTCCCAAAGGCGTATCTGTTTTTGATGAGGCGGGAAAGAAAGTGGCTTCTCAATTGCTTTCTTATCAAAACGGGAAAGCAAATCTGCTGATTGATGCTGTGGTACCTCCGGTAGGTTATGCTGTATATGATGTCCGTACTTCCGGTGAAAAGGCTACAGAGCTCTCTGCACCGGTCCGTGAAGGCGAAAACTACCGGGTAGAAAACTCCGTATACAGTATGAAGCTGGATGCTAACGGAGATATCATTTCTTTGCTGGACAAGAAAAACGATAAAGAGATTGTGAAGCCCGGAAAGGCTATCCGTCTGGCTCTCTTTACGGAGAACAAATCTTATAGCTGGCCGGCTTGGGAGATTCTGAAAGAAACCATAGATAAAGAACCTATTTCCATTACGGATAAGAATGCTGAGGTTACACTGGTGGAAAACGGTCCGCTACGTAAGACAATCCGTATCAAGAAGCAGCATGATGAATCAGTTTTCTGCCAATACATCCGGCTTTATGAAGGAAGTCAGGCACCTCGTATCGATTTCTATAACGAAATAGAATGGCAGAGTACCAACGCCCTGCTGAAAGCAGAGTTTCCTCTGAACGTTTCTAATGAGAAGGCGACCTATGATTTGGGTATCGGCAGCATACAGAGAGGCAATAATGTCCCTACAGCCTATGAAGTATATGCACATTATTGGGCCGATCTGACCGACAAGAATGAAAGTTATGGAGTTTCTATATTGAATGACAGCAAATACGGATGGGATAAGCCCAATGACAATACGATTCGTCTCACGCTATTGCACACACCGGAAACAAAGCGAAACTATGCTTATCAGAATCGTCAGGATTTTGGTTTCCATAGCTTTACTTATAGCTTGATAGGTCATGACGGTAAGCTGGATAAAGCGGAAACCGTTCAGCAAGGAGAATTGTTGAATCAGCGTCTGAAGGCTTTCCAGACTGATAGTCATAAAGGTACATTAGGCAAAACTTTCTCTTTCGCTTCATCTGATAATCGGAATGTACTGCTTAAAGCATTGAAGAAAGCTGAAAGTTCTGATGAATATGTGGTACGTGTGTACGAAACTGAGGGTAAGCAGGAACAGAAAGCTACTCTGACTTTTGCCGGAGAGATAACCGCTGCTTGTGAAGCAGACGGAACGGAGAAGAAGATCGGTAATGCTTCATTCGCAGGAAACACCTTGCAGGTTTCTTTAAAACCCTATTCTGTCAAGACATTCAAGATCAAGTTGAAACCTTCCGGGTCAGTGGCTGCCACATTGGATTCAGAATATCTCGCGTTGAATTATAACCGTAAATGTGCTTCATGGAACGAATTCCGTAATGAAGGAAATTTTGAATCCGGCTATTCCTATGCAGCGGAACTGCTTCCTGAATCATTGACTGTGAATCAGATTCCTTTCAAGCTGGGTGAGAAAGATGCTGCCAACGGTATGACTTGTAACGGAGATACCCTGCAAATTCCTGTAGGCAAAGGATATAACCGTATTTATTTCCTTGCAGCTGCCACCGATGCGGATTATGAAGCTACCTTTACCACCGGTAAAACACAGCAGAAAGCCTTTGTCCCTTGTTATACCGGATTTATCGGTCAATGGGGACATACGAATCATACAGAAGGGTATTTGAAAGAAGCTGAAATAGCCTATGTAGGTACTCACCGCCATGGAGCTACCGAAGATCTTCCTTATGAATTTACCTATATGTTTAAGATAGGGGTAGATATTCCTAAGGGTGCCACTACGGTTATATTGCCTGCAAACGAAAAGATCGTTCTTTTTGCCGCTACTGCTGTAAAAGAAACAATGGAACCAGTGGAAGTAGCTACCCAATTATTCAGAACTGCCGTGAAAGGTTCAGTTACCATCAAGGAAGCTACCGTTCCCAAGGAGAACATCTTGAAAGAAGCCCATGTGATGGGTTGGTCAGGATATACGCGTGAAGGTGAACACCCCCGTCTGATGGTGGATGGAAATAGCGAAACAAAGTGGTGTGATACCAGTATATTACCCAACTACGTGGATTTCGACCTGGGTGAAAACAAGACTATCAGCGGCTGGAAATTACTCAATGCCGGACAAGAAAGCCAATCCTGGATTACAAGTGACTGCTTCCTACAGGTGAAAAATGCTGTTAACGAAGAATGGAAGACGGTAGACGGAATATTTGGTAACTCAGGTAACGAAGTATCCAGAAATCTTTCGCAGCCGATAGAAGCGCGTTATGTTCGTCTCTTGGTAACTAGACCGACACAAAGCAAAAATGGGAATGCAGTGCGTATCTATGAATTTAATGTGTATTAAATAAAGGCGTTTGAATTAAAATCCCCGGTATCCTTCTTCATGACGGGATATCGGGGATTTTCTATTTGAACCCTATCTGAAACATACTTGCTTCGTACCATTGCCGTACTTTCTCCACTCAGAGGTACCTCTGGATGGAGAAGGTACGGAGCAAGTGTGCTTCAGATAGGGCTCAGGTATGGTGCAGGAGATACTTATTTCTCCTGCATTTTGTCCATCAGTACTTTTATCCAGTAACCTCCGATTACAGAACGAGCCTTAAAACCAACCCAGGTACCTGTATCGGTATAGTGCCAGTCGTTCATTGGTACACGGGAGATTGTTTCATTGGCATATTTGTAAATGGGATCAATGAACTTTTCAAATGTAGCCTGGTCGGAAGCCATGGCGGCTGTCCACATAATCCAATCGGACTTGCTGTAAGTCTTGCGGTTATCCAGCGGCAGACCGTAAGCATTCTGTTTGGTCAGGTAATATTTGATTTCCTTTTCAGCAACACCGGGGAATAGGTTCAAATTCCACATCTTGTCCCATACCATATTATACTTCTGGCTCCAAGTGTTTTCACGGTCGAAAGCCAGACGGTAGTGGTCACCTTCACGTGCCATTTCTTCCCATTTTACGGCCATCTTCTTTGCAGTTGTTGCGTATCGGTCAGCAACATCATTCATGCCAAGCATACGTGCCATTTCGCTATAAGCGGCAACGCCCATGATTGCTTTTACGGACAGGTTGGTATTGTGTGCCCAGTGTCCGGCAAAGTCATCCGTACATAATTGGTTCTCAGGATTCTGCCCGTATTCTGCAAGATAGTCGGTCCAGATAGTCAATAGATCCCAGTACCGTTTGGCATAATTGGCATTGCCTTCTGCTTTGGCAATGGCTGCTGTCAGAATTACCATATTACCCCCTTCCTCAAGTGGCATATCACCGCCGTACACCTGACCGTTGGCTATGGGGTAGGTACCCAGGTCGTGAGCAGGGAACGGCTTATTCCAGCGTCCGCTTGCACTGTATTCGAAGATACTGGTCATCATTGCTTTTTGGAGGTCGGGATTATATATCAGGAACAAGGGAGCGGAAGGATAAGTCAGGTCAACCGTATTGACACATCCGTTGCTATTGTTTTCTTTAGAGAAGAACAGCAAATTGCCTTTTTCATCTTTAAACAGCTTATGGGCGGCAATCACCTGACGGTAAGCTAATGCGCAGAGTTCGGCATATTTGCGACCGCCAGCCTGTTCGGCATCATTCAGAATCATGGCATCGTAGGCACGGCAACGTTGCATGATGCTTTCATAATTTTCTTTGGCACGTTCGAATGCATCGAAGATACTTACTTTACCATCGTGTTTCCAGTAAGCCATACGACGCTGGTACATGTATTCGATGGAATAAATGTCGTCGTAACCTACCATCATGAATCCGGACTTTCCGGTTGCAGATACCATTCCCAAGTTGTCGGTGTATGCCATGGCAGGCATCAGTTTTGCCTGACGTGTGACGATCTCCCCTTTGCTGGGAAGTAACTTTCCGCTTGAGGCAAATGTCGATTTCATTTCATTGTAATCGCCCAAGCTGACTGCTGTGGTTGCATTCATATTGCCTGCAATATAAGCATACCCCCAGTCTATACAAATCAGGTCGCCTTTGTGGGCTGTGACAGGTTGGTCGATTGTTCCGGCCTGTATATAACTCAAACCATTGCGGCGGATCACTTTAGCAATTGTAGGTTGTATGGGTTTGTTTACTGCCAGTTGTGGAGTGGTTTCTATATATACCTGTACATCATGCTGTTTTTTGTCGATGGAGCGCACCTGATAAGAGATGTAGTTGACCGGAGTAGAGATGAGATCCAGATCGTCCAGCATCAAGGGGGCTGTAAACACGACATTCAGTTCTACCGGTCCGCAAGCGAATGTATAATAAGTCTGCGTGGGCAACACGGAAACAGATTTCTGTATGGCAAGATTTTCAAAGGCAGTCGTTTGGTTGTTAGGCACGAATAACCCGAAATCTACATAGGCGCCTCCGGTTGTATTGTGACAGTGGGCGGCAATTACATTTTTGCCTTTGCGAAGCTTCTTTTTGGTTTCAGCAGTCAATTCCAAGAGTACGTTGTCTCTCCAGCAATAATCTGTTGCTACCAGGCGTTCGCCATTCAGATAGAGTTCAAAGACATCATCATGCGAGTATTTCAGGTAGACCGGACGGTTGCTCAGATCTTCGTTCAGATTGAATTCACGGCGTACCCAAATGTCCGGTTCACTTTTCCAAGGGGTTCCGATCATAGATCTGTCTGAACTTCCGAAAGCAGCTTTTCCGGCTTTCCAACCATTGGCATTGTATTCGATGTCTGTCCAGCTTCCGGCGGGTTGTTGGAAGGTGTAGTTACCTTCCCATATTTCATCTTCAACCATTGGGAGTATAGCCTCCAACGTTTGTTTTCCCATGAAACGATATACTTTTCCGTCTACACGGACAGCTCCGATAAGCGGATGCTCGGTTCCAGTCCAGTGTTCGGTACTTCCTTCATTTAGTTTGTCGTAGGGTGACCAGATGGAAAGGTATGGATCGGAAGTAATCAGTGGCACAGATGGTGCACGAAGTTCCGTTTTCTGTACAGGTGTGAATAAGTCGGCTGCTTGTGATTGGCAGAACAGTCCGATTGCCAACATCGTTGTAAATAGACTTTTCATTTGTTTTTGCATCTTGTTTTTTAAATACTATTCAGTAAATCCAGTTTTCCTTCGTTTACCAGTTTCAGAATCAATTCTCCGAAAAGTGTGTTTTGCCAGGCGAACCAAGCGCGGGTGAAGTTTGCCGGATCATCTTTATGGAAGGATTCGTGCATGAAACCTGTACCTGCATCTGTGTTTATCAGCATCCGGATACATTCTTTGATTTCCTGATCGTCTTGGCTGGTGAATGCCTTCATCATGATACTCATAGGCCATACCATATTGTAGCCGATGTGCGGGCCACCGATTCCTTCGCCAGCTTTTCCTTTGAAGAAATACGGATTGCTTTCACTCCATACGAAACAGCGGGTGTTCTGATAGATGGGATCGTTTACATCTACATCACCCAGATAAGGCATAGCGAGCAGGCTCGGTACATTGGCATCGTCCATTAGCATGTGATTGCCGAAGCCATCCACTTCGAAAGCATAAATAGTACCGAATTCCGGGTGGTTGTAAGTAGCATATTTCTTCAGTGCGGTTTCCACTTCATCGGCAAGTGCTGTACATTCTTGCGATAAGCTGTTGTTCTTGTTTACCGTTGAAAGAATTTCGGCCGCTTTTCTTAGAGAAGATACGGCAAAGAAATTAGATGGAACCAGATATTGGAAAGTGGTTGCATCATCGGATGGACGGAAGCAGGACACAATTAGTCCGACAGGATTGACAGGAGCACCCAGACCATCGTTGTTCAGGGTATCGAGAGCACGTTCCGTCTTGCGTTGGAACTTATAAGGACCTACACCATCCTTGCGTTGCTGTTCCTTGAACGTTTTCAGGATATTGGTAATCGCTTCAATCCAGGCTTGATCGAAGACACTGGCATCACCGGTTTCTTTCCAATACTGATAGGCCAGACGAAGCGGGTAGCAGAGTGAATCGATCTCCCACTTGCGTTCATGGAGTTCGGGCTTCATGTCTGTCAGGTCCGACATCCAGCTGCCGCCTACCGGACCATCATTATAAGCATTGGCATAAGGATCGATGTTGATGCACATAAACTGACGGCGGATTACACCTTCCAGCATCTTCTTCAGTTCCGGATCCTGGTTGGCAAGTTGTACGTAAGGCCACACTTGTGCACCGGAATCACGTAACCACATGGCATGGATGTCACCGGTGTAGACAAAAGTATCCGGTTTGCCATTCAAGAGACGATAGTGTACGGTGGTATCCAATGTGTTGGGGAAACAGTTTTCGAACATCCATGCCAGTTTGGCATTGGTCAGTAACTTCTTTACCCGTAGGATTTCCGCTTCTACTGCTTGTGATGTGTAGAGGCGGTTCTTTACTGCCGGACGATTTGTTTTGTAAGCAGCGGTTATTTGAGCATGATTTACTACTTTCGTGTTATCTTGCTTCAGAGCAGGCAGTGCTGCTTTGGCAGTGCCACTCATACATAATAGTGCCACTGCGCATAGGCCGATCTTCTTCTTTTTCATATTCTTGAAGTATTGATATTTTATTAGTATGATTATTATTGGATAGCTGCAAGGCGGGCATACATTTCTACCATGGCAGCTTGTGTGAGAAGCCATTTCCGTTCGTTCCGGTTATTGCCGGTGAAGTCGGTGTTGAAAAGACCTTTCTCATCGCGGGCATGTTCCCAGGCGTGGTCCAGACTCTTATTGAAAGAATCCAGATAGGTTTTATTGTGGTCTATATGATAAAGCTCGATGAACCCCCTCAGCATGACGGCGGTAAACCATACATCTCCCTGTTTGATCATTCTGAATGCTTCGCCATGTTCCGGGGTATAGTCCGTAAAGAAGTAGTTATGGCATGCCTGAGCTATATTTTGTGCATCGGTCAGATACTCCTCTTTTCCGGTGAGTTGATATAGTAAAGAGGCGGATTGCATCATTTGTCCGCTGTTGTAGGCAAACTTGGCTTTACCTATTTTCCCATTCAGGGATATATTGTCAAAGTACAGGTAGTCTGTTGAGTCTTGTAATTGGGCTTGGGTCCATTTGTACAGTTGTTCCCCTTGCTTCAGGTAAGCACTATCCTGGGTAGCCTTAAAGAGTTTCAATGCGAGGACTGAGCCGGGAGCATTGGAACAGGTATTCTTGGAGCCCTTCTTTTGTTCGCACCAGTAGATGCCACCACCTAAGTTATCATCCATGCCGCTTTCTATAAACTTCCAGATGAGTTTTGCTTTCTGAAGGTATTTATCTTCTTTAGTTGCTAAATAGGTGTCGGTGAAGTCAATGCCCAGCCAGACATTATCATCGTAGAAACGGTCGGATTGGGGAGCTGTGCGGATATAGGAAGCGTAAGCTTCGGGTGTTCTCTGGGTATCGAAATACTCTTCCAAGCCTATTAATACCTTCTTGTCGAGCAGTGATTTGTAGAGGGTATCTTGTGTAACCTCATATAAGGCACTTACTGCGGAGAAGGTGCCGGAATAAGGCCATAAGTAGGAATATTGGTTGGGTATATTCTTTTGTTCTTCGGATGCCAGATAGGTTGCGGTGTAGTCGCCAACATTCGAAGGATAATTTTCGCGAAGCAGGCATGTGCCGGGAGCAGAGTAGTTCTGGTATAGGGAATCCAATGTTTGCTTGGCCCGTGTCAGGGAGAGTTCATTGCTTACGACTACCTGTTTCCGGGTGTCGCAACCGGTCAGTGCGGCTATGCATACCAATAGCCCGAAGAATACTTGTTTTGAGTTCATCATTCTTAATTTAGATTGTTATTGGGTTAATATTTTGTTTCAGTCGGCAAAACTTTTTCTTAATATGCAAAGTTACTCGCCGACCTGTAAAACGATATACGATTTCGCGACATTAATGTACTACAGAGAGGGAATGACACAAAAGGAGATAGATGTGTCATAAAAGCGTAAAGGAGAAAGGATAGGGGAAATCATGCGAAATGAAATCCCTGCGATTATTTCTTTTTCTTTTACTTAAGGTGGAAAGGGAAGCTTCTCGTGCGATAGGATTATCAAATTGACAGATTGGCAAAATGGTTGTATGGCTAAAGTTTAATGATGAAGTTTGAAAGAAAAGAATCTAATGAGTTTATCTATCAATTCAAATAAATACTCTATTTTTGTTGTGTTCAATGATTTGATGAAGACTTATGAGTAATTACAGATATACATTATCCGATTATAATGCGATTAAAGAAGCAGATATTGCTATTAATGGCATAACTGTGCTTGCCGGAGAAAATGGATGTGGAAAAAGTACATTGTCCCGTTGGCTTTATTATCTGATTAATGGTTTTAACAGGTTTGATGAGTTTGCTTATAACGACTTGTTGAAGCAGATACAAGATTGCTTGCGTAAACCGGATCGAGTGCGTAGGGATATAGTGAATCGAGGAGATGAGAATATCAATGTTACCTATAGCCGCTTGCTGGAGACCAGAGTTGTATATGGGGATATTGAAAGTCTTTTTCATGCGAGTTTGGATGTGTTAGCCTCTTTCCGGAAAGAGTTAGTAAGTTATATGAATAGTGGTGACAAGGGGAATAAAAATCGAATTCTGACATATCTTGCTATACCATTGGATGGAGGTCTTACTTTGGATGATTACTGTGATGATTTAGAGAATATTGTTACGGCTGCATACATCAATCTTTTAGATGACTTAAGGATGCATCCGGTTGGGAGATTACAAGGGTATATCTATGAATATCTGATTGAAGAAGGAATCTTTGATCCTCCTGCTTCTATTCAGTTATATGAAGACCAGATTCCTCTTTTGGCAGAACGGTGTTTCAGTATGCCTTATATGTTGCATAGAGCAATATATATTGATACCCCTATGGCATTAGCAGTAGAAGGATCAGAGTTAAATCATTGGAAAGAGTTGGCGAATATGATGCTTAGCTCCACGGGAACTAATATACCGGAGCGGAATAGACTTCTTTTAGCCCGGATAATGCGTTCCATTAATGGTAAGATTTCAGTGGATAAGGGATGGTTTAAGAATGACGAATTACATTATCATCGTACTGATGGATTGGATATCACGCTTGCGTCTACAGCCACCGGAATCAAGTCATTCGCTTACTTGCAACGTTTGCTTGAAAATGGATACTTGAATGAAGAGTCTCTTTTGCTTATTGATGAACCTGAGGCGCATCTTCATCCTCAATGGATTGTAGAATTTGCTCGTTTACTGGTGTTGCTTCATAAACAAGTAGGGCTCAAAATAATAGTTGCAAGCCATAATCCTGATATGGTATCTGCTATTCAGTCAATAGCCCGTAAAGAGGGCGTATTACAGAATACCTGTTTCTATCAGGCAGAGAGAGCTTCAGAAGATTCCATGCAGTATGTCTATAAGAACTTAGGCAGCGATATAAGTGAAATCTTTAAGTCATTCAATATTGCTATTTCACGTATACAGGATTATGGTTCAACTGGTCTGTCAGAATGATATTATAGTCAGCCACCCTTTTGCTTGTCATTGTCAGGCTACTTTGAATGATGTTGCTGCAAAAGATTATCAGAGAACGGGATGGTTCGATCCACGTATCACTTGTCTTTCATTGGATGACTATGAGGCTAAAGTACTTAAAGGGAGTAATGACTGTACAATGGATGCTGCCATTGGAATAGGTAATTATGCGAATAATCGTGTTACTACTTCCCGGTTGATGCTGGTAGAGTTGAGAATGGGGTATGATAATGTAGATAATTTAAGTGCATCTTCATTGGAAAATAAGATAAGCCATTCCGAAAATCTATTGTCGGGTCATCGTATAGACAAGAATAACTACTTTATCTTTAGAGACGGAGTGGCGGCTCAGGCTAAAAGCTGGGCGGAGCGAAAAAAGAAAGAAGGAGGAGTATGTCATGTATGGGTTGTCTTGTCTGTAGATGAGTTTAATCATCTGATTCAGTTTGTAGAAGATATGCCTTATGTACCAAATAATGATTTGGCACAGATAAGCAAAAGACTGACAGATTGTGTGACTGATAGAAATTGGAGAGGTTTATGTGAAGAAACGGATTACTGGCGGGAAAAGGCACTTTACTATAAACATAGATATGAATTGGCTGAGTTTGAAGCTATTCGTACTTTGTTGTTAGATACATGGTGTGCTATTGAACCTGATCAACTGGGTTTAAATATACTGTCGGATGATTACTGTTTTTTATGTATAGTCAAGGAAGATCTTTCTTGTTTGAATGTTTAGCAATGATAATAAGCTTATTTTTCCGGTAATCAACTGAAACTACTAAATTCGGTTGATTACCGGAATTACTTTTTATTTACTCTTTACTACCTTACTTTTCCAGATATGGTACGTCCACTCCGCATGGCTGCTGCCCGAAGGTTGTACATCAGGGGCTGCCTTGCTGACTGTAAAGTAGAATTCCGGTTCTTCCCAGTCTTGCAAGTGGCCGAAATTATCCCTCAACAGAGTGGCATTGTGGTTTCTCGGATAGCCGGTATCATCCGGGGTGATCCGGTAAATCGGTGTCCAGTTACCTCTTTGATTGGTGAAGTCAGAAAGGTTCATGTAGTCTATTTCCAATGAAGAATTTAAATAATTGGGATAATCATTGGGCATAGGCTGTACCGGACGTATCATGACGATTTTATCCGCATCCTTGTCAATTGCAAATTCCGAGTTACAAGTATAATCCCTTGACTGGTTGTCAATGGCCTTTAAACCTGTCTGTACAATTGTTTGCGGGGTACTGATGGAATATGTATCCATATTACTGAAATCCGCTTCGGTCCAGACGATGCGCGTACCCCCGATATCACCTACGGTATAAGTCAGCAGTAGCTTACCTTTTCCATCCAGAGATACGACAGAAGGCTGGCCTACTCCCCATGACTTACCGCCGCCTCCTATTTCCTGGTCACCTTCGCTCGACCATGTTTTCTTTACAATCTGCTGCGGATACTTCACCCAGCTATCTGCATCAAGGTCGTTGCTGAACGCGACACCGATTTCATTGTAATATACTCCGTACATATTACTCAGGAAGAACATGGCATACTTGTAGGTAGTATTCTTCCAAGTGAAGTTACCTTCGATAACAGAAGGGTCACAGGTATGGTGATCGTCCCATGAACCTGGTACACCAGGCTGCAATACACTTTTGGCAGCAGTCTGTGTACCATCTGGGTTGATCTTGATATGGAAGATATTATCGACCATGATCAGGTTTTCCGGATTGCCGCAGAAGTATAGATGAACTGTCCCATCAGCTTGTTTCAAGGCACTTGGGCAATAAGAATACTTGCTCTGGCCTTGGAAGCCGAATACAAATTCCGGTTTTGTGATGGTTACGGTAGGTGTAGGTGTTGGCGGGTCTATCGGAGGGGTTTCTCCGGAGTCGGTGTCCGAACAGGAACACATGAGCCATAAACCTATGAGACCCAATAGATATTTAGTCATAATGCTTATTATTTATTGAAGTGAGCCGGTTGCTTGGTCAGTAACTGGACGAAATGTTGTTTGATATTCTCAGCCTGAATGGAATCTACTGTCAGGTAGTAACGGTTTCCTGCGGCATCGGGAGTAAATTCAGTAGCACCTTGGTCTGTTACGTTTATTTTACCTGCCGGAGAAACGTTGAAATAGGATGGACCTTCAACGGAATATAGTACGGAAGTCAAGTCCCATGTAGGACGGTCGTAGGGCATCTGCTGGTAGCTTTTATATGCTTCTACCACTGGGTGCATAGGAGCCCATCCGAAATCGTTTTCAATGCTGCTGCCGGGATAGTTGATGGCGATACCTACTTCGAAAGGAGAGGTCACCAGTGTGGTAGGCCATTCGGAGAATATCTTCTTTGCCGCCGGAATGTCTTTCACTACGTTATATTCGAACAGGTTGGGATTGTTGAAGCAGCCTGCCATGGTACACAGCAGTTTTACTTTTTGGGCAACAAGCTCTTTTCCGGTCAACGGAGATACATTGTCAGCCGGAGTATCCAACAGGCGTGCAAGGTTTGTGGAGAAACCTACGGAGATGATGGTAACAGAACTGTCCGGTTGCTGTGCCAATAGCTTACGATAGAGGGCAGGCGCTTCCGGCAGTTGGTTATAGTCACCTTTCAGTGAGCGCTTGAAAGCCAGTTCACCGTTATCCTTCTGGATGAGGCATACGGCTTTGGCATAGTTTGTAGCATCGTTCTCACAGTCGGCTCCGTTGTGTATGATTCCGATAGGGATTTGAGGATAGCCGTACCAGGTATTCATGATGTCGGTGTATTCGGCCGGATAAGTTCCTTCTTTGTTGATGGTGATGCCTAATAAGTCGATATCTCCTGCGTCCAGATACTTGTAAAGCATATCCAGTGCCAGTGCATCGTCCACGTCGTTACCTATATCCGTTTCCAGAATAATTTTGGGTACACTCGGGGTGATTTCCGCAGTTTGTTGTTTCTTGGAAGTGCAGCTTGATAGAGCCAATACTAACAAGCCAATCAAATAAAGTTTGCTCTTTCTCATGACGGTATATTTAAAAAATTAGTGACTGGGTGAAATGGATATATAGAGTTCGGGAATCACCTGTTGGAGTGCTTTCTCGTTCTCGTCAAGGTCTGGACGATAGTAAATCTCTTTATCGGAGGATTTATCGGTGTATGAAAACTGGAATCGTCCGTCGTCTCTTATCTCATCAAGGTTACAGCGGCGTAGTTCGTTTGCTACAATGCGGTCGCCTTTGTTGCTTTTCCCTTCTTTGACGAGGCGGTATTCTCCGGTGGGAGTACAAATGATCTCCCTTTGTGTTGCTTTCAGCCAGATGGCACTTTCCCATACGTGGAATGGACGGGGGTAACGGTTGAGGTCTATATCAACCGGATAGTCGGCATTCATGGCACGGAGGAAGTCATATTGCAGTTTCTGGGTGAAAGCAAAATCAAGATACCGTTGCAATTGGGGATTCATCTTTCGGATAAAATCCATATCGGGTAATTTCCAGTAGGTATTGTTACAGTCTTTTACGAAGCCTCCGTCTTTGCCTGCACATGGATAGATGGCTACGGGTAAATCTGATTTTAATATTCTGTTGAAAGCGAACACGTCCAGTGCTACATTCCACTCACCGCCCGGAATAGCATTTGCCCCGGCATCGCTTCCCAATTCATGGTTCTTGCTTGCTGTCCCGGCACTCAGATGAATTTTGTGTATCTTCTGTTTCATCAGCTTGGGGGCACGGTTGTAGGCAACCGCCAGTATCCTTGCCGAACCGAATGACAATACCTCTACGGGTTCTTTACTCTTTTTCAGAACTTCCAGCAGTATATCGATTGCTTCCTGCTCATAGCCTGGCAGATACTCCATCCGGTCTTCTTCCGATTTCATCATGGATAACGGACCAATGCCATAAGGTACCTTTTTGTTGAAGATATAACTTAATTGTTCCACAGGGATAATTCCGGCTTCTCTCGGTCCACGCGGGTCTTTCCACAGGGTGGGATGGTCGGCGGTATCTTTCCTGAATGCGTCTGTGATGTCCAATAAGACGGCTTTCAGGTCTACATCGGGCAGTCCGAAGCCCATAATGAGGTCCATGTTATCTCCCGGGTCCTGATACGGATGATACAAGTCGGTGATTACCACTACGGGAATCTTTTTGTATTGCCCTGATGCCTTCCCACAAGGGAAGGCAAGAATAAGAGCAATGCATACTATTTGCAGGATTGTTTTATTCATTTGAAATAGTTTTTGAGATTAAACGTAGCCGAATACAGGTCGTATGACCATAGCCAGTTTTCGCCTGTCATGGCGGGAGTGAAGTACATCACCAGTTCATCGTCATTAAGCATGTAACCTTTCGTATCCGTCAGGATACCCGGATTGTGATTTCTTGGGAATCCTGTTTCTTCCGGTCCTGAATGACCGATTTCAATCCATCCGTCTTCTTCGGTAAAGAGACTTTCTGTTCTTGGTTTGTATGCCAGCCGGCAGACATCTCCTACCCAAGTCGGTATCTTTTTGATGGGGGACACACAGGTTTCCGAAACCATATATATATTCTTGTCGGACATGGCAGGATAGCTGTTGGCGCTCAGGAAAGGAATTGCTTTCTCTTCGCCCAATATGATATTATCCAGATCATTCAATTTTATTTCGCGCATACAGAAAGGTCCGTTCTCCGTAGTCGAATGATAGAATAATTGTATGGTCGTAGAGTCTTTGACGATTGTTGTACTTTGCCCCACCCCCCATTTAGTAGTATCTTCGTAAGCTACCAGCGGATTCTGGTCGAACTTGATATACGGGCCTTCGATGTTCTTGGAAATGGCCAGTCCTATCTGGTTGTGGTTACAGTCCCAGCGGTCTACGCCCAGATAGGTCATAATCCAGTTGTAAGTTTCTCCTTTATAAGTCGTTTTAAACTCACGTACGTCCGGGTCGCAGATGTGGCAGTTATCCCAGCCTGTCTCGGAAGGTTCGATGATCTGTGTGCCGGGTTGCCATACATAGCCTTTCTCCGTGGGGATTCCTTTGTATAGATAAACATAGTCCACAATCTTGAACGGATCACGATTCTCACATACAAAGCCGTACCGGATGCCGTACTGGTCTTCTATGATGCTCGGAGCATAGTTATAATGGCCGGCACCGCCGCTGAATTCATACCGGATTTGCGGTGTGAGTTTCTGCGGTTCATTGCCGTCATTGCCCTTGCAACTCAAAAGTGTGAGCAAGGTAAGGTATATGTAGGTCTTATAGTTGTTCATCTCTTTAAATTTAGTTCGTTAATAATTGAGTTGTCGGGTATATAGATGCTATAAATCAATCCTCGACTTGTATGTTCTTGACAGGTCGGATCATGGCTGCACGTGCTTTCTGTCCGTCACCCCAACCCCATGTGTCGCGGTAGCCGCCGGAGTCTCCCAGTGACATGCCACCGTGGGTAGGACTTAATGAATTTCCGCTGCGAACGGCACAGAGCCAGGTGCGGTCCATCATTCCGGTTTCATTTCTCCAACCGCTTTGAGGCAGGAAGAGGCAACCGAGTTGTTTTAGATTATCTTTTGTAGCACGTTTGGCAGTAACCTCGTCAACGCCAATAATGATGCCATCGGTTTTGAATCCGGTCTGGGCTGCTGTAACCCATGTTGCTCCTTTTTCCCAAAGAGCTACCATTTCTTCCGTGGTAGGCACACGCCAGCCCTCGGGAGAAGGGTCGTTTTCGGTAGTCCAGTTGGTACCGTCGTTGGTATAGCTTGAAGGCCAGTTAGCCGGTGCCGGATCGTCCTGCGGGCCAGCTGGATAACCTACTTTGCGGTTGAACTGATAGAGTTGCCCTATATCATCGGGAGAGGCCGCGAAAGTTCCCGGAGTGCCTACATTCTTGGTAGACCATATAAGGCCGTTTATCAGCACTTCGTCTTCACCCAGTACCATTGTCTCTTGCAACACCTTTGACTTTAATATCCGGGTACCGGAGCTTACTTCAACGATGACCGAACGGTTCTTTACGAAAGAGGTGGTCGGCTTTACAGTAACGGTGATTACTTTTCTGCCGCTTCCTGACGTTTCACTCAGTGTGCACCAGCCCTGGGCTGAGCTATTGGAATTTGTCAGTTCGGCTGTCCACGATTCATTGCCGTTGACTGTCAGTTCATAAGTTCCGCCATCAGCGCTTACAGGTATGGCTACCGGAAATATGGCGAACTCATTGGGATTGCTTTCGATGACGTAATCGGAATCATTTCCGCATCCCCATAACGTCAGCAGTATAATGACTGCTCCTATTAAATATTTTGTATTGATCATAGCTCAAATGTCTTCAATTAGTACTGGTCATTTTGGTTCAAATTCGGATTGTTGTCCACTTCGCTTTGCGGGATTGGCATACGGATGGATTTACCGATTATAAAGTTATTGAAGTCGCTGTCGCGTGCTTTCAGTTCGTTCAATGTGGTCTGGTCGTTGATACCCCAACGTTTCAGGTCGACCCAACGCACACACTCCATGGCAAGCTCCAGAGCGCGTTCTATCTTCAGGTGTTCGCGGAAAGCATCTTTGTTGGTGCTGATCTGGGAGCCGTTGTAGTATTTGCTATCCTCTATGTTGGGCAGATTGACGCGGTTGCGTACGCGGTTGAGGCATTCAATGGCTTTTGAAGGCGGTGTGGCATTCAGTTCGTTGAGTGCTTCAGCATACAGTAACAGCATATCGGCATAACGCAGGGAACGGAAGTTATTATCATTCCAGTAATACAGTGGGGAGGCATCTGTACTATATTTCTTGATGAAAACGCGGTTGCCCCAGTCGCTGTTCCATGGAGAGCCGTATATCAACTGGTTGGGGTATTCAGGGAAGTCGGAGGCTGCACCATCATACCACAGTGTGTAGAACAAGCGGGAATCGTTCTTTCCATCCGTTGTTTGTTCGCGCTTGTAGTAGTCCACCAGCCAGCGTCTTGCTTCGATGTTGTTCCAGCCGATTCCGGTAGGAGCCTGGTTCATTTCAATCTGTGTACCCAGTTGCGCATTCGGGTCCAGGTAGTTGTCTGTCTGGTCGAAGCCCACCTTGTTGGTCAGAGAGAAGTGAATCTCATACAGTGACTCTTTGTTATCTTCCGTATAGTTGCTGAAATTATCAGCCCAATTGGATACCAGTGTGTAATAGTTCTTTCCTTCGCCATCAACGAGCCATTCGAGACATCTTTTGGCATCTTCCCATTTGTGATGCTGTGCATAAGCTTTGGCCAGTAATCCGTAGGCGGCGCCTTTCGTTGGGCGGCCATAGTTATTGGCGTCGCGTGTGGAAGGGAGTTTGGTGATGGCATCTTCCAGGTCTTCTTCTATTTGTATCAAGACTTCGTCAGCGCTAGCCTGCATGGGCTTATCGGCTGCTGAAGAGGTATTTAGCACGAGAGGTACATTATCCCACAAGGCAGTAAGGTAGAAGTAATAGAAAGCACGCAGGAACTTAGTTTGCCCAATGAGGTCATCCTTGTGCGTTTCATTACTGAACGGTACGTTACCTATATGGTCCAATACTTGATTAGCACGGAAAATGGCAGTATAGTGTTCTCGCCATATCTTGGTATTGACTTCTGAGAAGTTATAATCGGTAAAGATGAACTTGGTGTACTCGTTCAATTCGGTCCATCCGGCATAACTTACGCCTTCGTCCGCCATACCTATCATCTGTGTATAGATATTACGTGTCCAGGTTCCCTGACGGTAGAACATTCCGTATACGGCTACTACACCGGCTTCGATGTCAGATTCTGTCTTCCAGTATACGCCTGTACTCAGGGTGTTTTCATTTTGCAGATCGAGTAAAGAGGGGTCGCACGACGTAAATAATGCCGTGACACCGCATAATATATAAAGAGCTATTTTTTTCATTTCAGCAGTATTTAGAAAGTGAATGATAATGCAAACTGAACAGCGCGTGGGTTAGGGAACGAACAATAATCTGCTCCCATAGTGAAGATGCCGCTGTCTGCAAATTCAGGATCCAGGCCGGAGTATCCGGTAAAGGTCACCAGGTTCTGTAAAGTAACCGATGCACGGAGTCTTTCTAATCCAATCTTCTTAATGTAACGGGTAGGTACTGTATAACCTAATGTAATATCGCTCAGGCGGAAGAATGAACCGTTTTCCAACCAGCGGTCCTGATCGCTTCGACTGTTGCGGGAGTCTCCGTATACAATGCGCGGACGGTCGTTAACCGGGTGCTCTTGTGTCCAGGGGATAATGCCGTTGAAGTTGTTCTGGTTGTTGGCAAAGTCACCGGCTGCTGATGCCGAACCGTTCCATACTTTCTGCCCGAAGCGACCGTAGCCGTTGATGTTCAGGTCGAAGCCTTTGTAGGATGCACCGAGACTTATTCCTAATTCAAGTTTGGGCCAAGGGCTGCCTATTATCTGGCGGTCTTCGGATGATATATTGCCATCGCCGTTGTAGTCGTCATACTTAATATCACCTGGCAAAGCATTAGGTTGTATGATCTTGCCTTCTGAGTTTACATAGTTCCGTACTTCTTCTTCTGACTGGAAGATACCATTCATCTTGTAGAGATACCACATACCGAGCGGTTCACCGATTACGGTTTTGGCAAGAGTCGTATTGTAGACTGTTTGTCCGTATCCCAAATCAAGTACTTTATTTTTGATATGTGAAATGTTCAGTGAAGCGGAGTAGGCAAAGTCGCGAATCTGATCGTTCCAGCCGATTTCCATTTCAAATCCTTTATTTTCCAGGCTACCAGCATTCACGGCAGGTGCACCACCTTCATTACCCGAACTCATCAGGATGGGGAGGTAAACCAAGAGGTCTTTACTCTTTGAATAGAAATACTCAGCACTTAAACGGAAACGGTTATTGAATGCAACCAGGTCGAAACCGACGTTAGCGGTTGTTTTCTTTTCCCAAACCAGGTCATTGTTGGTTAACTGAGATTGAGTCATACCAATCAATATGTTTTCCGGACTTCCGAATACGGCGCGCGGAGCTGTGTTGATGGTGGACTGGTAGTCCCAATAACCGATACTACTGTTACCGAGAGTACCGTAATTGGCACGTATTTTCAGGTCATCAATCCAAGGTACATTGAAGAACTTCTCGCCACTAATACGCCAGCCCAATGAAACGGAAAGGAAGTTTCCCCAACGGTCATTCTTAGGTAGGCGGGAAGTACCGTCACGACGGGCTGTTACTTGTGCCAGGTATTTGTCGGCATAGGAGTAGTTGATGCGTCCAAGATAAGATATCAATGCTGATTCGCCATAGCTACCGCCTGCGGTGGTATTTCCGGTGGCAGCATCCAGAGATGTGATGTATTTGTCGCCTATCGTCAATGGATCGAGTTTGGTAATCCAACGTTTTTCTTCGTGGAACTTATTGTAAGTGATACCAAACAGTGCATTCACATCATGTTTACCGAATTTATGCTTAAAATTGTAGGTTTGCTCAATCAGTATATCATGATTCTTGGCACTATCGTAACCCAGATGCGCGGCATCGTCACCTTGTCCCATAACCCAATTACCTTTCTTGCGCAGGGAGTTCGTAACGCCCATATAACTTTTATAGGCAACATTCAGTTTTGCATCGAACATCCCAAAGAGTGAAATCTGCCCGTAGATGTTTCCGGTCAGGTATTCCTCTTCATTGTTTCGTATATACAAGTCCTGCATGGCTACTGAATTCAGGCCGTAAGAGTTGGCACGGTCTACATCGCCGTATCCGTATCCGCCGACATGTGACTCGTCATATACCGGAATAGTGGGTGGCATACCGATGAAGTCGCTCCAGGGATTACCGTTCAGTATCTTCCTGTCGGATTTGGTGTAGTAGAAATTCTCACCGTATGAGAAAATACCTTTCTGTCCGCTAGTGTTGATACGGAAGCCGTATTTGTCGTAACCGGTACGGTAGAGAGCACCATCATCGACCATGCGGTTCAGAGATGCGTAATACTTCACAGTTTTGGAACCTCCGGAAAGGGATACATTGTAGTTCTGCAATACACCTGTACCCAACATTTCATCTTGCCAGTCTGTATTTCCATCATAGTGGTTCTGGCGTTTTGTAACGCCTGAAACTCCTGCCAGGATGGCTTCGTCATAAGCACGGTCGTTATAAATCTTGTAAGTCTCTGCATCCATCAGGTCGTAGCGGGGGAGCCAACTTAGTGTCAGTTGTGAATCAAACTTCACTTTCAGGTCACCTTCTTTACCTTGCTTGGTAGTGATGATTACAACTCCATTTGCTGCACGTGAACCATAGATGGCTGCTGATGAGGCATCTTTCAATACTTGAATAGACTCAATGTCTTCTACATTGACACCCAAATCACTGCCACCATAGGCACCGTCGATGATGAATAACGGGTTGTTGTTGGTCAAACTACCCAGACCGCGAATGTTGATGGTGGCACTGGAACCCGGCTGTCCACTACTTGTAATCTTTACGCCCGAAGTAAGTCCGCGCATGGCTTCCACCACATTGCCCGAAACACGTTCGGCCAAAGCGTCTTCCTTTACCGTAGAAATGGAACCGAGCAGGTCTTTCTTCTTGACAGAGCCGTAACCAATTACAACTACTTCATCCAACATTTCATTTTCAGGCTCTAATGTGATGTTAATGACATTGTTAGTGCCTACTTTCACCTTTTGCTTGGTAAATCCGATAAAACTGAATTCGAGGGTAGCCCCCTGATTCACTTTGATTTCATATCTACCGTTGATGTCGGTGGTGGTTCCAAAGGTACGGTCACCGTCCTTCGCCAGAATGGATACTCCGGGAAGACTTTCCCCGGTATTATCGTTTACAGTGCCTGTGACGCTGACTTGTGCGTACAAATTGAGCGAGCACATGCAAAGACAGAATACTATTATTTGAATCGGTCTCATGTATTAAAATTTTAGAGGTTGAACGAAAAATATATTTTAGTTCAGGCAATTCCCTTCTCCTTTTTCACTCCGTGAGAAGTAGAAAAAGAAAGCGTTTATTTAGTAAGAGTGAGGAGCCGGTTAATTGGCTCCGGAGATGATAATTGCTCCTAAACCGGATATAAACAGAACGAACATGCAGGCCAGAAGAATATTTACCGTGCGGGAAGAACCTTTGAATTCTTTCCAGATAAATATGCCCCACAGGGCTGCGATCATGGGTGCTCCTTGTCCTAATGCGTAAGAGATAGCTGCACCGGCTTTTCCTGCTGCAATGTAACTGAGAGCCGTACCCAGTCCCCAAATAGCTCCTCCCAGCACTCCGACCATGTGTGTGCTGAACTTGCCTTGGAAATACTCCTTATAGCTCACCGGAGTACCTACAAACGGTTTTTTCATCACGATGGTATTGATAATGAAATTACTTATGAAGATACCTATTGCGAATATAAAGAATGCTGAATACGGAGTAGCCATTGTGGGGGTAGGTGACTCAAAATTGTTCAAGTCCATGGCGGCAGCAACAAACCGATAGAAGAAAGACATCAGTACACCGGCTATAATGGCAATGATAATCCCTTTCTTATTGGTGCTGCTTCCTTTCTGGTTCATCTTTCCGGCAGCTATGGCATTAAATATTATAGCCAATACGACGAGTGCCACACCACTGAACAGGATTACTGCATCGCCTTTAGGTTCACCGAAATAATTGACGAAAACACCTAATACCAAGGCTATGCCGACTCCTAACGGGAATGCTACCGTAAGCCCTGCCATAGAGACGGAAGCTGATAAAAGGATGTTGGACAGATTGAATATGACGCCTCCTGCAAAAGCACTTGCATAGTTCTCCATACTGATCTGCTTCAAATCTTCAACAAAACCGCGTCCGGCATCTCCCGTGCTGCCCAGAGTGAAACCTAAGAGGAGAGAGAAGGCAAGGATACCGATTACGTAATCCCAGTAGAACAATTCGTAACGCCAGGTTTTCCCGGCAAGTTTCTGTGTATTACCCCACGAACCCCAGCAGAGCATCGTGACAACGCAGAAAATAACTGCTAATGAATAACTGTCGACTATAAACATGGTATTAGATTTTAAATTACTATTTATAAAACATCAATTTCTTTACGATAGGGTAGGGAGGGCTGGGCTCCCATTCGGGTCACAGTGATGGACGCACATTTATTGGCGAATTTAACTGCATCCAACACATTTACATCTTCGGATAAAGCAACGCACAATGCACCACAGAAAGTATCTCCCGCTGCTGTTGTGTCTACGGCTTTGACTTTGGGTACGGGTACTTCATGGAATGTATCTTTTTCTTTAATCAATGCTCCTTTGGAACCAAGGGTGATAACTACGATGTCCACTCCTTTGGCACTGATGATATCCGCAGCCTTGCGTGCGCTTTCCCAATCGGTTACTTTGACGCCGGAGAGGATTTCAGCTTCCGTTTCATTGGGGATGATCATGTACAGGTTCTGTAGTAGTTTGTTGGAGAGCGCACGGGCAGGTGCTGGGTTTAGTATCACCTTGATGCCTTGTTCGCTGGCTATCTGGGCGGCATATTCCACTGTTTCAATAGGGATTTCCAATTGCATCAGCAGGATATCGCCTTTTTCTATGGTAGGCTGTGCCTTCCGGATGTCTTCGGGACTCAATGAACCATTGGCTCCGGAAGCGATGGCAATGCTGTTTTCTCCGTTCATATCCACCATAATTAATGCTACGCCCGAGGGGAGTGTGGGGTCTGAATAGATATTCTCAACATGAATACCTTCGTCTTCGTACTGTTCTATGGAACGTTTGCCGAACAAGTCATTTCCGGTTTTGGCTATGAAATGCACATTTCCTTTCAATCTGGCAGCGGCTACGGCCTGGTTGGCTCCTTTGCCTCCGGGATTCATCATGAAACTACCGCCTATGATTGTTTCTCCTGGTACAGGAAGACGATCGGCTTTGATGACCATATCTGTATTACAACTGCCTATTACAATGATATTTTTGCTCATGGTTACTTTATTAGTTTTAAGATTGAATAATTGAATATTGGATACTGTGCTTTCTTTTTCTATTCCAAAAGTATGCGATACTTAGTACATAAGCAAACAAAAAACTATGATTTTTAATACTGGTAAAATGAATATAATTATAAATTGATACATTTAAATAATTGATATATAAATATATAATAAATGGTTGATCGTAATGAATATGATATTAGTAATATTGGTAAAGCCTATATTATTCCGTGAAAATATTGCTTGCTTTCATTTTTTTCTCTACCTTGCTATCGTAAAAGATGTGTATCTAAAAAAATCTGCTAATACTATGCTAAAGTCCGAATCCCTCATTCATCTGATTAATAATCTCACTAAACAGGAGAAGAAAGAATTCTCCCTGTATATCTCTAATAAACCGGAGAAGGATTATATCTTTCTTTTCAGGTTGATTGATGATAAAAAAGTAAGTGATCCCGAAGAATTGAAGATGTCTTTTCTGACAGCTAAACCTACTTCTTCATTTAATACGGTAGTTATTTATTTATTTGATTTGTTGATAGACATATTGACCCGGTTGCGGACAGAGCAGGACAGTTATTATCTCTTGTTCAATGAATTGCTGCACGCAAGGGTTTTGTATGAGAAATCCATGTATCAGGAATGCTTTCAGGTATTGAAAAAGGTAAAAGAGAAAGCGGTGTATTATGAGAATCACTTTGCGTTGTTGGTAGCGCAAAGGCTGGAACTGAACTATCTTCTGACATTGGATTTTGAAGATATGGATGAACAAAAGCTGCTGAATAAGCAATATAAGATGAATAATACATTAAAAAGTATCCGCCAACTGAATGAGCAGTCTTCACTGTATGAGCTGTTGAAGTATAGAATGATAAACAGAGGGGCTTCGAGGTCACTTGAGGAAACTCAGAAATTAGATGACTTGGTAACCAGTGAAATCAGTATTGTAGCAAGTGCAGGCGTTGAGAACTTTGAAATAAAAAAGAATCATCAGTTATTCCAGGCGAATTACTTTATCACAGTAGGGGATTACAAAGCAGCATTTAACTCGTTTGTAGAATTGAACAAGCTCTTTGAAGAGAACAGCCATTTGTGGAATAATCCTCCGGTCTATTACCTGATGACGGTGGAAGGTATGCTGGAAAGTCTGCGTATCATGCACAATTATGAGGGCATGAATTATTTCATTGAAAAGTTGGGGAAGTTGTCTTCGCCATCATCCAGTTTCCAGCTGAATGTTATGTATGTGATCTTTATCTACCGGTTGTTTTCGTTTATTGATGCAGGTGATTTCGATAAAGCAGGAATATGGATTGCTGAACATCAAACCTCGTTGATTGATAAGATGCTACTGCTGAAGGAGCAACAACAGGCGGAAATGTCATTGTATATTGCTCTGATCCATTTAGGAAATGGGGAGTACAGGAAAGCCCGGAAACGGCTGAGTGCGACTATCGGTAGAGGTCATTTATATTCTCTTCCGTTGTTTCGTACCATTAGGATCGTGAATGTGATGATTCATTATGAATTGGGGGATGTAGACTATATTCAGTCTGAAATTCGCTCTATCAAGCGGGAAATGTCCAAAAACAAGGGATATAATCTGAAGGTGGAATCCTTTTTGCTTAAGTTCCTGAATTATTCTTTCGCTGATACGAATCGGAAAAAGCGTGCGGAGATATGGGAAAGTATGGCGGAAGAAGTCCATGCCTTGTATGCAGATAAATATGAAACTCAGATTCTGCGTAAGTTCGACTTTGTGGCATGGGTTGAGGCTAAGATATTTGAGGTGCCTTTGAGTGATATTCTGAAGCGGGAACACGCTTCAAAGAGTAAATGGCAGCATCGATAGAATGAATGAGGATGTATCAAAATAAGAATTGTACATCCTCATTCATTCTATTTCTATGCTTTCTTCTTTCCGTAGAAGAACATGAAGTACACGCCTATAATCACGAACGGAACGCTGAGCCATTGTCCCATATTCAGTGACATGCTATTCTCGAAATCTACCTGGTTCTCTTTCAGGAATTCCACGAAGAAGCGGAATACGAATATCTCTGTGAGACAGAGGCCGAAGAAGAAACCACGGTGTAATTTCTTGCCATAATTCTTATACAAGAAAATCATGATCAGGAAGAATATGAAATAAGCGATGGCCTCGTAAAGCTGTGCCGGATGGCGGGGGAGCATATCTACCCGTTCGAATACGAAAGCCCAGGGTACATCGGTTGCTTTACCTATGATTTCGGAGTTCATCAGGTTGGCGAGGCGGATGAAGCAGGCGCAGATAGGGGTGGACACGGCTATCATGTCCAGCACATCCATATAGTGCATCTTAGTTTTGCGGCAGTACATCCACAGGGCAATAATCAATCCGAGTGTTCCGCCATGACTGGCAAGACCTGCATAACCGGTCCATTTCCAACCACCATCGGGCAAAAACTGTATGGGTAATATCATTTCCCAGAAATGATGCAGGTAATATTCCGGCTGATAGAATAGGCAGTGCCCTAATCGTGCTCCGATGAGAATACCGAAGAAGCAATAGAAGAACAGCGGTTCGAACTTGTCGTCACCAATTTTTTTGTCTTTATACTGGTAACGAACTACAAAATAGGAGCATGCGATGCCAATGACCCACAATAGGCCGTAATAACGGACGGGTACATGACCGAACAGGTTGAACAGTTCGGGGTTGGGGTTCCAGTTGATGGTTAGTAATGAGAGCATATTTTCAATATATTTGGTTTACAAATGAGCTTATTTACTTTTTATTGCTTGTTTTTCCCATAAAAGAGCATGAAATATATTCCGATGATAACGAACGGAACGCTGAGCCATTGCCCCATGTTGAGAGTCATTGTATTCTCGAAATCCACTTGGTTTTCTTTCAGGAACTCTACAAAGAAGCGGAAGACGAATATTTCTGTCAGGCAAAGTCCGAAGAAGAAACCTCGGTGCAGCTTTTGGCCATGGTCTGATTTCTTATATAAGTAAATCATTCCCAGGAAGAAGATAAAGTAGGCGATTGCTTCGTAAAGCTGTGCCGGATGGCGGGGTAGCATATCTACTTGTTCGAATACAAAAGCCCAAGGCATATCGGTTGGCTTGCCAATGATTTCGGAGTTCATCAGGTTGGCAAGGCGGATACAGCAGGCGCAGATGGGGGTGGCTACGGCTATCATGTCCAGCACGTCCATGTAGTGCATCTTGGTTTTACGGCAATATAGCCACAGGGCGATGATTAGTCCGAGGGTGCCGCCATGACTGGCAAGTCCCTTGTAGCCTATCCATTTCCAGCCTTCGCCTGGAAACTGCCTGATGGGAAGTATCATTTCTATGAGATGATTCTGATAATAACTCCAATCGTAGAAGATGCAGTGCCCTAACCTTGCTCCGAGGGTGATGCCGATTACGCAATAGAAAAAGAGCGGGGTGAACTTGTCTTCACTGATTTTCCTATCCCGGTATTGGCGCTGGACTATGATGCAGGAAAGTACGATGCCGATACCCCACAGTAGCCCGTAATAGCGAATGGGGAAACTTCCGAAGAGGTTGAACAGTTCGGGATCGGGATTCCAATTGATGGTGAGCAGTGATGGCATAAATGTATCTGATTATATGGTTTATTGTTTTGGTTTTATAAAGCCGATAGGGTTTCTGGTGCTATCTGCCAGCCTTTTCTGGGCTTGCAGTTCGGCAAGGGTTTGGTTGATTAGCTCCAGTTGCATACGGGTGTCTTCGTTGATGTCGTTGTAATCGGTAAAGACTTCTTCGATGTAGGATTTGAGTTCCTTCAGTTCTTCCTCCAATTGGCCTATTCTATCTGTGGGGGGAGTAGAGATGAGGCGGCGAGTGGCAACGAAGGTACGCATGATGGCAATGTTGACTTCAATGGCGATTGAAGAGTTAAGCACGCTACTTAACATAGCGACTCCCAATTCTGTAAATGCATAAGGATTTCGTCTTAATCCCATTTTGATAGAATTGGAGGTCACAAGTTGTGACTTCCAATTTTGAGTTTCTTCGTTGGTTAGTTGAAACATAAAGTCGTCAGGAAAGCGTTCTATATTACGTTTTACTGATTGATTGAGAACTTTTGTTTCGACTCCGTATAAGTCCGCTAAATCCCTGTCAAGCATCACTTGTTGCCCTCTTATTTCGTATATTTTACTCTGTATGATTACTGTTAATTCCATCTGCCTTTTTTATGTTGGGATGCATAAATAGTATTTCATAGGTTACTGCCTTATTTGAAGTCGCAATTTGCGACTTCAAGATTTGAACTTCTCCGCCACCATCCTGTACGTCGGAATATCAATCCCCTGTTCTTCTGCGGCAGCAATCATATCAAAAAGCAACCCTTGCACCTCACTTTCGTGTCCCTTAGCCATATCCTTCTGCATGGAAGCGGTACTTTCCGGGTCCAGTTTGTCGATAACTTTAAGATTATATTCTACAATGTCTTCCTTGAAGTCAATACCAAGTTTAGCGCCCAGTGCGGCACTCTCGCGCGACAGTCCGATAAACGTATCGCGCACCTCTCCAGGTTTCTGTACTTCGCCCATAGGCACATCGTAATAAGCTCCGGTGACAGCCATAGCAGAGATGAAAGACCACTTCACGAAAGTGTCCCGGTTGATGTCGGGAGATATCTCGGCTTTGATGCCGCTTTCCTGCAAGTCCTGTTGTATAGTTTCCAACGTTCCACGGGGAACAACCGTGCCTTTGTGTGCACCGTAAACCAGACGGAATATCTTGCCCATTTGCGTGATTTCTCCTTTGCCGGACACGAAGCCGACAATGTAGATGCAACCGTCCAGAACCGTCACTCCGGGCACCAGGCGCTGAATGCGGAGACCTGTGCCGTAGACATTGAGAATAGGGATTACGACCGTGTTCTTGTGGGCGGAGCGTTTTATCAACTCCGTTATCGAATCTATGGAATAGCCTTTGACGCATACAAAGATGACGTCGGCTTTGCCTGTATATTCTTCGGCGGTATAGGCTTTGATGGGTAGTGTATGTTCGCCTTTCAGGTCGGAGTGCAAACGCAATCCGTGTTCGCGTATGGCAGCCAGATGTTCACCGCGGGCAATGCAGGTCACATATTTGCCGGCAAGGGACAGAAAGGCGGCGATACTGCCTCCCACGCCGCCTGTTCCGGCTATAAGGTATTTCATATTATTGTTTTCCATTTTGCAATGTACTATTTTACGTAGATTTCTTTTTTCATATAGTAAAGTCGTCCTACCTTATTTTCTGCTTCATCAATACGGGGACTTCTTTACCGTGCAGTATGGATTCGGGCTTTGCCTTTTCCATCCATTGGTAGAAGCGTGTCAGGCTCATGGGACGGGCGTGTTTCTGATAGGTGGGCAGACCGCTTTTCATGGCGATATGTGCATAAGCGACACTACACAGAAGCATGACGAGCAGAGTGGAGAAAGGTTGCTTCATGGTTGGTTTGCAGTATTATTCTGTGATTAAATCGCCCGCCACTTGGCGGACGATTTATAATGAGTTCTGTAAATCAGACGTTGAACCGGAAGTGCATGATATCTCCATCCTGCACCACGTATTCTTTGCCTTCCACGCCCAGCTTTCCGGCTTCGCGTACGGCGGCCTCGCTGCCATACTGGATGAAGTCTTCGTACTTGATAACTTCGGCACGGATGAATCCTTTTTCAAAGTCGGTATGGATAACTCCGGCGCATTGCGGAGCTTTCCAGCCTTTCTGGTAGGTCCATGCTCTCACTTCCATTTCTCCGGCGGTGATGAAGGTTTCCAGATTCAGCAATTGGTAGGCCGATTTAATCAGGCGGCTTACGCCGGATTCTTTTAATCCTACTTCTTCGAGGAACATCTGGCGGTCTTCGTACGTTTCCAGCTCGGCGATGTCGGCTTCGGTCTTGGCGGCTACAATCAGGATTTCGGCATTTTCGTCCTTCACTGCTTCGCGCACCATTTCCACGTATTTATTGCCATTCACTGCGCTTGCCTCGTCCACGTTGCAGACGTACATCACCGGTTTGCTGGTCAGGAGGAAAAGCTCTTTGGCAATCTTCTGTTCGTCTTTGGTCTCGAACTGCACGGTGCGTGCGCTTTTGCCTTGTTCCAGTGCCTCTTTATACTGCACCAGTACATCGTAAGCCAGCTTGGCAGTTTTGTCGCCACCTGTTTGTGCTTGCTTCTGCACTTTCTGGATGCGGCTTTCAATGGTTTCTAGGTCTTTCAGTTGCAACTCGTAGTCGATGATTTCCTTGTCGCGCACCGGGTTGATGCTTCCGTCCACGTGTGTCACGTTTTCATCGTCGAAACAACGCAGCACATGGATGATAGCATCCGTTTCACGAATGTTCGCGAGGAATTTGTTACCCAGTCCTTCGCCTTTGCTGGCACCCTTTACGAGTCCGGCAATGTCCACGATTTCCACCGTAGTGGGCACGATGCGTCCCGGATGTACCAGTTCGGCGAGCTTCGTCAGGCGCTCATCGGGCACGGTGATTACACCCACATTCGGTTCTATTGTACAAAAAGGGAAGTTTGCCGCCTGCGCTTTTGCGTTGGACAAACAGTTGAAAAGCGTCGACTTGCCTACATTTGGCAGACCGACAATACCACATTGTAAAGCCATTATCTATTTCGTTATTACTTTGTTTTCTGCCTGCAAAGATAGGTATTCTTCTGTTTATTGCCTTATGGATTGTACATTTTTACCATTGGGGGTATTGGTTTTACTCTGAGGTTAGTGGTAAATGCAGGTAGGTTTGTTTACCTTACCACTTTATCACTCCTTTTGTTCCTTTCTTTCCCGATATGAACACAATTCAATTCCTGATCCGCATAAATAATATTAAGTTTCAGAGGTTAAGCTGCCGCATCGCCACTTTTATCCCTTTTCGCTGCGACGGTTAAGGAAAATTGTAGTAGGTACTTATTCTTTCCACCATGGAGAAAGTTGCTTTCCATCACGGGGAAACTTTCTTTCCACCATGGTGGAAAGAAAGAAACTCCACGGTGGAAAGAATAAGCGTTCGGATGGAAAAGGCTAACCGTTGGAAGGGAAAAAGCATAGGAATGCCTAAGAAAGGAGTTAGCTATTGCATTTAGTTCATTTCTGCACGGTAATGAATCAGACGGCTGGTGATGAGTGATTTAAAATAAAAATAGGACAAAATGTATCAAGGTAAATAATTTATAACTATATTTGCCCAGTGTTCACTATAGCGTAGTGAACTTGTTATATTTAACAAAAGCGTTATTGAAATTATCTTCATACATCAAACTTCGCAACTTTGATTAACACTCGAAGATAATAACAACAACGCTCACGTCTTTGTTATATACCTGCATCTTCTTCCACGAGAGGAGTGGTGCGTCTATATACATAATTGACGTGAGTAGCTGTTGTTTATCCGGGTGTGAGGCATTGCGAAGGCCTGATGTATGGGTAAACAGATACGGCGACTCACGTTTTTTTATGTTAAACTTTAAACAATTAAGTGTATGACAACAGACAAGCAAACCCAGAAAGAGACCTACGAAGCCCCTTCCATGGAAGTAATCAAAATGGAGAATGAAGGTGTAATCGCGGCAAGCAGCGAAGGTTACAACCCCGTTCAAACGAAATCTTACTCTAACAGAACTTCTACACGCAACTATGGCTCTGCATCAAGCAGTGATTTGGAAGATTTAATCAATGACATTCTAACCATAGAAAACTAAGGAGGAACTTTATTATGCTAAGACTACGAAAACTCATGCAAGTTGCCTGCACGGCAACTGTTGCTTTGACCGTATTCAGTTGCAGTCAGGACGAATTTGAAATGACCAATGGGAAAGGGAACACCACTATTATGGCCACCTTTGAAGGTGCAGGCGGCAATACCCGTACCACAGTAAACGACCTATATCAGATTGTATGGCAATCCACCGATGCATTGGCATTGTTCTGTACGGACTATTCTAAAACGACGCTTAATTATCAAAGCGGTGTGGGAACAACCTCTGCGACTTTCACCGGAAGTGTAGAAAGTGGCAAGACTGCATCTTTCTCCATCTATCCTGATCAATCGGATATGAGTGTAACCAACAATGCGTTGACTATGACCTTGCCCGCCACCCTCAAAAAATATGCCGGTTCGAGCAATGGTCCGATGTATGCAAAAGTAACGGATGCTGGTAATTTAAGTGCTCTTTCCTTCAAGCATATGGCAGCCTTGATTAAGCTGACGGTAAACAAAATACCGGCGGATGCCACGACTTTCAAGATTACCGCATCCAATAATATCGCGGGAACTTGCACGGCAGACTTAAGTGCGGAATACCCTGTATTGACAATAAAGGATGAAAGAGCCAGCAAGACTATCACTGCTACTTTCGATGCTTCATCAAGCACTACTTCACGGAGTTTCTACATTCCATTACCCATAGGTACTTATCAATTCATCACAGCCGAACTGACCAATGGAAGCGACAAAGTGTACTTTACCAAGACTTTGAATGACAAGACGCTTAACCGCAGAGACTTGCTGGAAGTTCCGGCTTTAGACTGTGTTACGGTAGAGGCAACCACACCAACTGCACTTAACGAAGCTTTAGCAGATAGTAGTAACCTTCCGCAGACAGCACCGGAGAAAAAAACTACTACAGACATTGCCATAACCGGAGAGTTTGCCACAGCAGGACAAAGTACTGGAATCGAGATACCTGTAGTGGAGAACTCCGATATTAATCTGGCTTTTAATTCAGTCCCCGGCACAAGCAACGGGGCATTACAATTGACGGACAAGAATAAGGAAAGTCAGACGGACCCCGCAGAAATAGCCACTAACAAAGTCTCACTGGCAATTCCGGAGGTAAGCGACGGTGGAACCAGCGCCCCTTCTGTCGCTATTGATATGCCCCGAACAACCGTTACATTGAGTGCGGTGGGTGCAACGGCTACCTACAATGAAGTGACCGTTACCACCGCCAAACAAACATTAGTGGTGAATGCCGGAGTTACGGTTAAGAAACTAATCATCAAAGGCGGTAATGTAGAAATCTATGGAACAGTAGAAGAATTGGTGCGTGATGGCAGTAACAGCGCAACTGTGGATGTCGCTTCTTTTGGAGCCGCAAACATCAAAGCGGTAACCAATCCTGAGAACTTTAAATTCACTTCTACTTGGGATGGAATCTCTCAGGTGGAAGCTACAAACGGTAATATCTATACGGCTGCACAACTGGCATTTTATCAATCGAAGACAGCCCCCAACGACGTTAATTACAAATCACTTCCGGTGACATTGACTGCTGAAACAACTACTCTGTATGCTGATGTTGACCTTGCCGATAAGCCGTGGTTGGGTATGGTTATCAATGGAAAAATATTCGAAGGAAAGAGTCATACTATTAAAAACTTGAATATGAGCCAGTATATCATGAACCAGCAGGAAACCAAGTATACCCCACAGGCTTGTATTGGTCTGTTTGCTGTTGTATATGGTGCTGCCACCATCAAGGATATCACACTGGACAAAGTAACCATTCGTCCCGATGCCTCAGTTTCTCCCAAATGGGTAGGCGCACTGGTGGGCTATTCAAGAGGTAATGTTACCAAGTATGAGAATTGCATTGCCAAAAATGTGGAGATCTTTACCCATGGTGCAGCCTCTTACCGTGTAGGTGGTCTGATTGGTTATATCGAAGCGGATGGAGCGGCAGCTAATACTGCAACGGCCACACTGAAAGGCTGTAAAGTAGAGAAGGCCTCTATAGCGGCATCCTTCGGGTATGGAGGGTTGGTAGGTTCCATGTATGACAGTGTGACGTTTGAGGATTGTTCTACAAAGAATATCACTCTGAGCCTGAACGGTGAATGTGATAACACTTACGGATATGTGTCCGGCTTTATCGGCGATATTGCCAATAGTGGCACCAAGGCGCGAACTGTCATCATCAAGAACTGTACTACAGATGCTTTGACTAATGAAACTGCTTTGAAAGTTCCGATGGGTGGCTGTAAATGGTGCGGTATTGTAGAGCCGGAATCAGTTCCTAATTTTACGATCAAAGTAACGGAGAATAGCGGAACAGAAAAAACGTTAGTTGTTGGTACGGACTTTAATATAGTCAATAATATTCCCTGGGATGGCAGCTGCGCCTTTGAACCGAAATGCGAAAACAATATTTATGCTATCACTGCTCCCAGCGAGCTGGCGTGGATAGCAAAACAAGTAGAAAAGAACAATACATTTGAAGGAAAAACGATTCAACTGTCCAATGATCTGGATATGGGTAATAAAAGCTGGAAACCAATAGGGGATAATTCAGCGCATAAAACGATTAACATGGATAAACAAGAGGCTGAATACGTGAAAACCGTGAAATACTTCAAAGGCACTTTCGATGGCAACAATAAGACTATCAGTAATCTTACGGTCAATCACAAATATCCTGGAGCCGGTCTGTTGGGCAATGTACAAAATGCAGTCGTTAAGAATCTGAACGTCACTAATGCCACTATTAATGGAAGTTCCAAATGGACAGCCATCGTAATAGGCTTTTCCAATGGAAGTCTGACGGTAGAAAACGTAAAGGTCAGCAATTCTGAGATTAATATGGAAAGTGATACGGATGGTGCTGTAAAACTGGCAGGTATTGTGTCTTATATGAATGGAAACAATACTGAAGATATCCATTTGAAAGGATGTTCTGTATCTGATTTTACAATTAACGGTGGAAGTTATAACATTGCCGGATTGGCGGGGTATATTATTAAAGCCAAATCATTCATCATAGAGAATTGCCAGACAAGCAATATAACGCTAAAGGTGTCTGATGCTAAATATGTCAATAAGGTAAACTATAGCTCGCCATTCCTTGGTTGTTTCGGGGTTACGGCAAGTGAGAAGGCGTCTTCAGCCGTATTTAAGAATAATACGGTCAGCGGAACCTATACCTATGATGGTAGTACGGTCAATCTGGGTAGTTTTACTATAAGCGATGCTGGTAAGGCAAATGATAGTAACTATAGTAGTTTTGTCTGCGCTCCACTATTTGGAGATTGCGATGCTACAAGTATGGACATTACTATTAATGACAATGTTTATGCTTATAGCAATGGAGAATACATTCAGAAACAGGATTAAAATAATTACTTAACAGATAGAAGAGGATGTGTCATATGATAGCAGTTCAAGTTGACACATCCTCTTTTTCTTTTAAAAGGGTAGAATTGCATAAATTTTGAGATATATTCTCTGTTTTATATATGGCTCTATTCCTTATTCTTTTTCCTCGGCAAGCAACTGTTGGAAGATACTCCTCAACTGTGCTTCGTCTGCGATAATCTTTTGCAGTTCTTTCAGCTTTTCTGCATTCTTTGATTCCGGAAACCAAAGTTTCAGATATCCACCCGGTGCATATTTCTCCATCAGATGCTGGCGGAAACGTTGGTAGTGCCATTCTTTTTCCGCTTCCGGTTTCTGTTTTAATCCGTATTGCACGGTGCGGCGTAAGGTGATTACGGGGTCAATCACACGATCTGCTTCTGCCACTATTTTGCCATAAATGCTTCGCGGTTCGTGATCGGTAGATGCCCGATGGTCTTCCACCGCCTCTTTCATGGTTTCTATTTCTTCCTCACTGAACCATTGGCAGAGCATTTTGTCTTGTTTCAGAATCTCTCCTGAGATGAGATGATGTGTAGCACGATCCCGACAAAGTCCTGTATCATGGTATGCGGCAATGGTATATGCCATGCTTTCGTTCACATTATATTCCTTGGCAAGTGTGAGGCTTTCTTCTACAACAGTACGTACGTGTGCGAGGTTGTGTGCCTTGTCAAAGTGCTTGTAACGGGGAATAATCTCTGTTTCAATGTAGTGGGTGAGGGTAGCAGGTATCATAAATAGGTTTTGTTTAGGCAGGCAAAGTTATGAAAAAAGCCGAAATACATCACGTATTCCGGCTTTCACTTGGTGTACAAAACTTATAAAGGTTTCGGTTTGTTCAATTTGTTTGTTAGATTTTTAAGAGAGTATCTGCTGTTTTTACAGATTTGGATTGTCCATTGTAACCGTCATTTCGGGAACAAGGACATATGCTTTTTGTTTGTTATTCCACTTATAATAAGTAGTAGTGAGAGTTTTTCCTTGATAAGCGTAGCAAACGCGAAGGTCGTTTTCCCAAGCATTCTTTCCGCTGTTCCATTTCATAGTCTCGCTTTCAGTCATGCGTTTTTGGTCATCATATTTATAACTATGCTTCATATAATTTGCTAAAGTACCACCGTCCATTTTGTAAACGGTCTGTCCAACCATTACTCCATCTTTCTCTTCCGAATTGTAAATGAGGTTGTTTTTGTTAGCTGCAGAAGCTGCAATGCCACCAAATAGAATAACTGCTGATAATGCAACTGTTTTTAAAAATACTTTTGTTTTCATGGTTCTATATGTTTTTAAGTTATCTCTTACTATATTCTATCATTATGTCATTAAATTTGCTGCAAAGGTACGTATTATATTGACATAATAGCGATAAATAGATTAAATATAGTCAAAATGTTAGCATGAATGGGTTTGTTATGTTTTCTTTTTGCCAATATTAATGATAAAAAAATATCCGGCAGTGATGTTGCCGGATATTCTGGTGAGCAAACTGTATTTTGAATAGATTACTTCAGTTGCTTTCTGATTGTAAGTTAAATAAAGTTATAGTTGGATTTAGTGGGCCTTTAACCAGTTCTTTCCCCATCCACAATCGGCTCTCAGGGGTACGTGCATGCGATATGCGCGTTCCATCTCTTCGATTACAATTTGTTGCACAAACTCTTTTTCAGCCTCTGGAACGCTGAAATTTAGTTCGTCATGGACCTGTAAAATCATCTTAGCTTTCAATTTGTAACTTTGGAAGCGTTCATAGATGCGTGCCATGGCAACTTTGATGATATCGGCAGCGCTTCCTTGAATAGGTGCGTTGATAGCATTGCGCTCTGCATATCCGCGTACGGTTGCATTTCGCGAGTTGATATCAGGTAAGAAGCGTTTGCGATGGAAAATGGTTTCCACATACCCTTGCTCACGCGCTACTTGGATACTTTTATCCATATATTCGCGTACCTGCGGATAAGTTTCAAAGTATCCGTCAATCAGTTCCTTAGCCTCTTTGCGGTCCACGTTCATACGTTCTGCTAGGCCAAAGATAGAGATGCCATAGATGATACCGAAATTGGCGGTCTTTGCCTTACGGCGCATATCGGGGGTGACGTCTTTGATATCTATTTTATATATTTTAGCGGCAGTGGCGGCATGAATGTCATAGCCGCTAAGGAATGCGTCGATCATATTCTTATCTTCGCTTAGATGCGCCATAATACGCAATTCTATTTGCGAATAGTCGGCAGAGAAGAACTCGCAATCATCATCCGGAATAAAAGCCTTGCGGATTTCCTTTCCATCTTCGTCACGGATGGGGATGTTCTGCAGGTTCGGATTGCTGGAACTGAGGCGTCCGGTAGCTGTGACTGCCTGGTTAAAGGAAGTATGGATGCGTCCGGTACGTGGATTGATCAATAGAGGAAGAGCATCCACATAGGTTCCCAGTAATTTCTTCAATCCACGGTATTCGAGTATCTTTCCAATGACCTCATGTTTATTGCGCAGGCTCTCCAGCACTTCTTCCGAAGTAACATATTGACCAGTCTTTGTCTTTTTTGCTTTATCTATAATCTTCAGCTTGTCAAACAGGATCTCACCTACTTGTTTAGGTGAAGCGATGTTGAATGTTTCACCTGCCAGCTCATAAATTTCTTTTTCGATCTCCTGCAGGCGGACAGTGAAGTGTTCGGACGTTTGCTTCAGTGCTTCGGTATCAATACGCACTCCGTTGCTTTCCATGTTGGCAAGCACACGTACAAGTGGCATCTCTATTTCATAGAAGAGGTGTTCCACGCCTTGTTTCTTTAATTCTTCCTCAAGAACGTTTTTAAGTTTCAGGGTAATGTCCGCATCTTCGCAAGCATATTTGTAAACTTCCTCCGGTGGGAGGTCGCGCATGTTCTTTTGATTCTTTCCCTTCGGTCCGATAAGTTCGTCGATATGGATAGTTTGATAGTGCAGATAAATTTCTGCCAGATAATCCATATTATGGCGAAGTTCGGGTTGCAATACATAATGTGCAAGCATGGTGTCGAAAAGTTCACCTTTCACTTCCACTCCGTAATTTTGAAGAACCAGAATATCGTACTTGATATTTTGTCCGACTTTCATTGAATTCTCATTTTCGTAGAGTGGTCGGAATTCATTTACTATTTTTAACGCTTCTTCCCGCTCGGGTGGAACCGGAACATAATAGGCCTGATTTTCGGTGTCGCTGAAACTCATTCCTACTAATTCTGCCTCCATTGGCTCAGCAGAGGTGGTTTCGGTATCTATTGAGAGAATTTTCGTTGTAAGTAACTTTTTAATAATTTCAGATCTTTTCTCTTCTGTATCAATGAGTTGGTAGTCGAAATTGCTGGTTTCTAAACGCGCGAGATTCGATTTTTTTTCATCGTCCAGTCGGTCGCCCGCAAATTCTTCAAACAAATTGCCTTGAACCGGGCCATTATTTGGGGTAAAAAGCGGACCTAGTGAAAAAAGATCGGGGGCAGCAGAAGAAGGAGAGGGGGCATTGCTTTTTTTGAGTACGCGATCAATGAGTGTACGAAATTCCATCTCTTCGAAAATTTTCCGAAGTTCTTCTTCGTTGGGTTCTTCACGAACGAGTGCTTTCATATCAAGTTTGATGGGAACATCAATTTTGATAGTTGCAAGAAATTTGGAGAAGGTAATCATTTCGCGATTGTTTTCGACTTTAGTCTTCAAGGCACCTTTCAGTTGGTCGGTGTGTTCCAGAAGGTTTTCGATGCTGCCGAATTCGCTGATTAGCTTTTGTGCGGTTTTCTCTCCTACGCCGGGACAGCCGGGTATGTTATCGGATGCGTCACCCATTAACCCCAACATGTCAATGACCTGCTGGGTCGATTGGATATCAAACTTAGCTTTTACCTGTTCTATACCCATGATCTCGAAACCACCTGTATGTTTGGGGCGGTACATGAATACATTTTCAGATACCAGCTGTCCATAGTCTTTATCCGGTGTCATCATATAAGTTGTGATGCCTTGGCGACCTGCCTCAGTAGCAAGCGTACCGATGACATCATCCGCTTCATAGCCCGGTACTTCCAGGATAGGGATGCGGTAGGCACGAATAATATCTTTTATAATAGGTACGGAGAGACGGATTGCTTCCGGGGTTTCTTCCCGCTGTGCTTTATACTGTTCGTAGGCCTCGTGCCGGAAAGTAGGACCTGCCGGGTCGAAAGCCACACCAATATGGGATGGATTTTCTTTTTTGAGTACTTCTTCAAGGGTATTTACGAACCCTAGAATGGCAGAAGTGTTGAAACCTTTGGAGTTGATCCGTGGACTCTTGATGAACGCGTAATAGGCGCGATATATCAATGCATAAGCATCGAGAAGAAACAATTTATCGTCAGAATTCATATATTTATCCTTTTTTTCATGGTAAAAGTACAAAAAAATACCGTATTAAGTGTTTTATTACTATTTTTGTCGGAAAATAGCGATGCATGGACACCTCATCACTCATAAAAACTCCGATAGCGGCAGAACTGGATGACTTTAAGAAACTGTTCGACAGCTCACTTACCAGTTCCAACTTTTTGTTGAATGAAGTTATATCTCATATTCGACAAAAGAATGGGAAAATGATGCGTCCGATGTTGCTGTTACTTATGGCAAAACTGTATGGCAGGATCTGTCCCGAAACACTTCATGCAGCGGTATCCCTTGAATTATTGCATACAGCCAGTTTGGTCCATGACGATGTGGTGGATGAGAGCACTGAACGTCGTGGTCAGTTATCGGTAAATGCAATCTATAATAATAAGGTAGCAGTATTGGTGGGCGATTATTTGCTGGCAACTTCACTTGTGCAAGTAGGCAAAACGCATAATTATGCTATTATTGAGGTGGTTTCCCGTCTGGGACAGAATTTGTCAGAAGGGGAGCTTCTCCAACTTTCCAATGTAAGCAGTCTTCAGTTTTCAGAAGAAGTTTATTTTGATGTAATCCGTAAGAAAACGGCTGTGCTCTTTGCTGCTTGTACCAAATCCGGGGCTCTTTCGGTAGGGGTGACCGATGAACAGGCTGAATTTGCACGTCAGTTCGGTGAATATATCGGTCTTTGTTTTCAGATTAAAGACGATATTTTTGATTACTATGACAGCAAGAAGATAGGTAAGCCGACAGGAAATGATATGTTAGAGGGAAAATTGACCCTTCCTGTTCTTTATGCTCTGAATTCAACCAAAGATAAAGCTGCCGAAGAAATTGCCGTAAAGGTGAAGAGTGGTTCGGCTACTACCGATGAAATCGACTATTTAATTGAGTTTGCCAAGCAGCAGGGCGGCATTGAGTATGCTGTGCAGACGATGCTTACTTTTAAAGAAAAAGCACTTTCGTTATTGGCGTCCTTACCCGATTCTGATGTGAAAGCCGCTCTTACTGCCTATCTGGATTATGTGGTAGATCGTGATAAATAGTTGGAGAATAACCCTAATGATATAAGAAAAAGCCTGATAGAAGATCTCTATCAGGCTTTTTCTTATAGTTTTATTTTTATTTTAGAAAAATCTCATTTCCTCGCCTTTAATTTCAGAAAGTAAAAGATTAGCTAAACGGCTGGTACCTAAACGGAACCATTGGTTATCCAACCATTCTTCTCCAAGTATCTCTTTGACGATCGTATAGTAAATAACTGCGTCATTTACGGTGTTGATTCCTCCGGCAGGCTTGAAACCTACTTTGTTGCCAGTCTTGTTGTAATATTCTTTAATGGCCTGGCACATTACGTAAGCGGCCTCCGGGGTTGCGGCAGGTTGCTGTTTTCCAGTAGAGGTTTTGATGAAATCTGCTCCTGAATACATGGATAGGATAGAGGCTTTCATGATGTTGGAAGCACTCTTGAGTGCTCCTGTTTCCAGAATAACCTTCATGTGATGTTCTTTGCAGACATCTTTCAGTTCCTGAATTTCTTCGCACATGCTCTCATAGTCTCCACTCAGGAATTTACCTACAGAGATAACAATATCTATTTCGTCTGCACCTTCCATCAATGCCATAGCAGTTTCTGCCACCTTTACTTCCGTGAAAGTCTGCGAAGAGGGGAAGCCAGCCGAAACGCAAGCTATTTTTACGTCTTCCACTTCCAGGGTATCCTTTACGATTTCTGCAAAATTTGGATAAACGCAAATGGCAGCTACGTTCTTTAAATCGGGGAATTCATTGTCGAATTGATTCACCTTTTGCGTAAATTTCATTACGCTTTCATCGCTATCCGTGGTGTTTAGCGTGGTGAGATCAATGCAGTGAAACAAGAACTTCTTAACTTCTTCCGTATGGTTTCCGGGTACTTTTTCTGCGATGAGCTTCGCTACTTTTGCAGCTATTTCTGCGTCATCCAGTTGTGTGTTATACTTTGCCAAAGCGGCATCATACTTGTTCTGCGTAGGTTCATTCTTCTCCATGGTCTTGCAATTTAGGGTTATTGATATGTCGGGCACTATCCCGTTGGGTTTTCTTCTCCAGATTCCGGGCGAACGCTTCTGTGACGTTTACACCTGTTTGGTTGGCAATGCAGAGGAGTACCCACAGGACATCTGCTATCTCGTCGTCAATATTATCTTTTTCTCCTTCTTTAAAGGATTGGTCACCGTATTTACGGGACATCACTCGGGCCAGTTCTCCGACTTCTTCGGTAAGAACAGCCATATTGGTGAGTTCGCTGAAGTAGCGTACTCCATACTTCTTAATCCAGCAATCTACTTGATGCTGAGCCTCTTCTAATGTCATCATTCCTTGTTTTTTGTATCCATACAGATGGTCACAGGACCATCGTTCAATAATTCTACCTTCATATCGGCGCCAAATTCTCCGGTACCTATCTCTTTACCTAAAGAAGAACTCAATTCCCTGCAAAACTGTTCATACAAAGGGATTGAAATTTCGGGTTTTGCCGCCCGTATATAGGAGGGACGGTTCCCCTTCTTTATAGAGGCATGCAGAGTGAACTGACTGATTACCAGTATCTCACCGTTAATGTCGAGGATCGATTTGTTCATAACTCCGTTTTCGTCGTCGAAGACACGCAGATTGACAATTTTTTTGCAAAGCCAGTCAATGTCTTCCTGTCCGTCTGTCTCCTCAATACCTACCAATATTAAAAGTCCTTTTCCTATAGCGGATTTACACGTTCCGTCAATAGTAACAGAAGCGTGTCCGGCACGTTGTATGACTACTCTCATGTTCTTTTATCCTAATCTTTTTAATCTTTTCCGGTGTGCAAAGTTACGAATAAATTCGTGATTGTCTGTAATTTGAGTGTATGATTCATTTTTAATCGATAGAAGATTTAGCTTGTGGCCTGTCTGAAGTATTCTTTAATAACTTTTGCTTTTGCCTCTCCTGTCACCTTTGCAAGTGCCTCCAAGGATGCTTCTTTAATGCGTTTTACGCTCTTAAACTCTTTTAGAAGGGCAGCTTTTGTTTTCTCTCCGATACCTTTTATCTCATCCAATTCAGACGCTATCTGCCGTTTACTGCGTTTATCCCGATGGAAAGTAATGGCAAATCGGTGTACCTCGTCCTGTATCTGTGTCAGAAGACGGAAAAGGGGAGTGTTTTGCTTCAGTCCGATGGTCTGTGGTGGAAAACCGTACAGTAATTCTGATGTGCGGTGTTTACCGTCTTTGGCAAGCCCGGCAATAGGTATATTCAGATTTAGTTCGTCTAGGACTTCTTTTACGGCACTCATTTGCCCTTTTCCACCATCGGTGATAAGGAGGTCGGGTAGAGGAGCGTTTTCCTCAATAGCACGCTGATAACGGCGTTTTACGACTTCTTTCATGGAAGCATAGTCGTCTGCACCTACTACGGTTTTGATATTATACTTCCGATAGTCCTGTTTAGAGGGTTTGGCCTTCTTGAAAACTACACAGGCAGCAACGGGATCGGAACCTTGGATATTTGAGTTATCAAAACATTCTATTTGCATGGGCAGGCGGTCGAGGTGCAGCTCATCCTGTATTTCTTTCATCAGACGAACGTTCCGTTGTTCAGGATTCAACTTCTCAGCCTGCTTCATACGATCTGCCTTGTACTGTTTTACATTCAGAATAGAAAGGTCCAACAGTTTTTTCTTGTCTCCTCGCTGGGGGATTGTGAAAACCACATCCTTTAGTTCCATATCGACCTCAAACGGCACGATAATTTCGCGTGAAAGGCTTTTGTATCGTTCTCTCATCTCGATGATACCCAGTTCGAGAAGCTCTTCTTTGGTCTCGTTAAGGCGTTTCTTATACTCAAATGTAAATGCTTGGTTGATAGCTCCGTTCGTAATATGCAGATAGTTGACGAATGCTGATTTTTCGTCGCTATCTTCTTCGATGGAGAATACGTCAATATTGTGCAGTATATTGCTTACAACTTCTGATTTAGCGCGATAATTCTCAATCAGCATATACTTTTCTTTCACCTTCTGTGCTTCTTCAAATTTCATGTCGGTTGCCAATTCTTGCATTTGCTGGAATAAATGGCGTTGTATCTCCTGCGTGTTTCCTTTGAGGATTTCCTTGATTTCACCAATATTTTTCAAGTAATCATCCAATGATTGTTTTCCGATGCAAGGACCGGCGCAGTTCTTGATGTGATACTCCAGACATACATTGAATTTGCCTGCATTGATATTCTCGGGCGAAAGATTCAGGCTACAGGTGCGCAACGGATATAAATGCTTGATCAGGTCGAGCAATGCATTCATGGAAGGTATATGGCTATAAGGGCCATAGTAGGAGGAACCGTTGCGTATAATCTTGCGAGTCTTAAATACACGGGGAAAATGTTCGTTTTGAACGCAGATAGATGGATATGTCTTATCATCCTTCAATAAAACGTTGTATCGCGGTCTATATTTCTTTATCAGATTGTTTTCTAACAGCAATGCGTCCTCTTCTGTATTTACTACGATATAACGTATATCTGCGATCTTGCTGACGAGTACTCTTGTTTTTCCCGGTTCGTGCTCTTTATTGAAATAGGAGGAAACCCGGCGTTTCAGGTTCTTTGCTTTACCTACGTATATAATAACTCCTTCGGTATTCAGATATTGATAAATACCGGGGCTTTCGGGAAGGTTTAATACTATCCCTTTCAAATATTCGCTGGTTTTAAGTTCCGGGTTATTCTCCATATATTGCTTGAGGCTATTCTATCTGTTTATAGAGAAAGTACTGATTGTACATCTACATCATTATTGAATAAATCTTTTCCGTGCAATTCTTTCAACTCGATAATGAAGTTAACATGAATTCTTTTTGGATTCATCTTCTGTACTAATTTGCAAGCAGCCTCCATTGTTCCACCTGTAGCCAATAAATCGTCGTGGAGCAGAACCACATCGTTTTCGTTCAAAGCATCCTTGTGTATCTGAATTGTGTCTTTCCCGTATTCCTTATCGTAGCTTTCTTCAATGGTTTCTGCCGGAAGTTTCCCCGGTTTGCGGATAGGAATGAATCCTGCGCCCAAACGAGTGGCGAGGATAGGGCCCATAATGAAGCCTCTTGATTCAATACCTACAACTTTTGTGATACCTTTGTCTTTGTACATCTCGTACAATGTGTCCGAAAGTTCCTGTAGCCTTGCAGGATCTTTGAACAATGTAGTCACGTCGTAAAATAGAATCCCCGGTATTGGGAAATCGGGAATCTCCCGAATGCTTTTAGCAAGAGTTTCTTTGCTCATAATCAGTATTTTTAATGCGTTTATTGAATTCTTTTGTTTCACGTGGAACGTTCCGCGTTATCTGCCCGAAAGTACCAGCAGGACGTTAATATCGCTTGGAGACACTCCCGGAATTCGGCTTGCTTGAGCAATGGTTTCCGGGTCAATCTTTACCAACTTCTGTCTTGCTTCGGTGGAAAGGGATTGAATGGAATTATAGTTAAACTTCCCTTTGATTTTTATACTTTCCAGACGGGCAAGCTTATCTGCTATAATTCGTTCCCGCCCGATATAGCCTTCATATTTAATAAGGATCTCGGCAGCCTCGATGATTTCCTCTTTTCTTTCGGTAACCTTATTCAGCTCCCGGCGGAAAGCGTCGACGTGTTCCGCCATATTTTCAAGAGTAACTTGCGGACGGTTTATCAAATCTATTAATTTGCATCCCTGGCGCAGGGGAGTAGTTCCTAACTGTTCGAGTACCGGATTTATTAATGCCGGTTTCATCGAATAGTTTCGGGTAAATTCTACAATATTACTGATAGCTTCACGTTTCCGCTTCAGTAGTTCATAGCGGTCTTCTTTCACTAATCCGAGCTTCCATGCTTTTTCAGTGAGTCGCATGTCCGCGTCGTCCATGCGCAGCAATATTCTATATTCCGCACGTGAAGTAAACATACGATAAGGCTCATCCACACCTTTTGTTACTAAGTCATCGATCAATACGCCGATATATGCTTCATCGCGTGCCAGCGTAAAAGGTTCTCCGCCATGGCAATTAATATGTGCATTGATACCGGCTATGATTCCTTGTCCGGCAGCTTCTTCGTATCCGGTGGTTCCATTTACTTGTCCGGCAAAGAATAAGTTCTTGATTCTTTTCGATTCCAACGTATGTTTAAGTTGGGTAGGATCGAAGTAATCATACTCAATGGCATACCCCGGACGGTAAATCACCAGATCTTTAAATGCAGGGACTTTCTTTAAAGCTTCTATTTGTATATTCATCGGAAGTGATGAAGAGAAACCATTCAAGTAAAGTTCCTGTGTTGTCTCTCCTTCCGGTTCCAAGAAAAGCTGATGCTGCTCCTTGTCAGGAAAGGTCACAATCTTGGTTTCAATGCTGGGACAATAGCGGGGGCCTATACTTTGAATCTGTCCGTTGAAAAGGGGAGAATCCGGCAGTCCCTCACGCAACACACGATGCGCTTCTTCGTTCGTAAAGCAAGTCCAGCATGGGAGTTGTTTCAGGTGACGCACACTAGTATCCATGAACGAAAATTTGTGGAAGTCACATTCTCCATCCTGGGTTTCCATATATTCATAGTGTACACTTCGTCCGTCTATGCGTACAGGGGTACCGGTTTTCATGCGTCCGTATTCGATGCCATGTCTTGCGATAGACTCCGTTAATTCGTAGGATGCAGGCTCTGCCATACGTCCACCTGCAAGCTGGGTACGTCCTATGTGCATTAACCCGTTCAGGAAAGTTCCAGCTGTTAATATGATACACTTAGCTCGGAAAGTCACATCAAGGAAAGTAGTCAGCCCGGTAATTTCTCCATTTTCAACGAGAATTTCGCGTACAGTATCTTGCCAGATGTGCAGGTTAGGAATGTTTTCTAATATTTCGCGCCATGCCCAGATGAATTTATTGCGATCGCATTGTGCACGCGGGCTCCACATGGCAGGACCTTTGGAACGATTCAATATACGGAACTGGATAGCGGTTTGATCGGTTACTAATCCCATGTATCCGCCTAAAGCATCTACTTCGCGTACAATTTGTCCTTTGGCAATACCGCCTATGGCAGGGTTACAACTCATTTGACCTATCTTATTCATGTCCATGGTGATAAGACAGGTTTTTGAACCCAGATTTGCCGCAGATGCAGCTGCTTCACAACCGGCATGTCCGGCTCCAATCACGATAACGTCGTATTTAAACTCCATTCATTCAATGTATTTAAAACTGTGCAAAGTTACGAAAAAAACTGCTACCCATCCAGTTTTTCTTTTTCTTATCATTGTTTAAGGTAAGGCAAGATGTAGGGAAAACCTTAAATACGTTTTGGTCAGAAACATTTCTGAACTACACCAACTCTGTATCAACTCCGTATTTTCTTCACTCCTATACGGAGATGAAAGAAGTGGAGTTGGTGTGGACTTGGTATGGAGTTGGTACGGCTTTGATACGGAGTTGGTCCTTTTTTGTTCCATTTTTCGTCTACAAAAGAATACTCCCGATATTTTGTAGCTATCTGTTGTTATTTCTTTTTATTTTTGTTTTCTTTGTTGACAAATAACCGAATAGCTTTATGTTAAACCGATTGAAAGGCTTACTCTCTGTTTTTTGTTTGATTCTGATTCTTGCTTCTTGTAGTAAAAAAGTGGAGAATAAGCAATTGTTGCGTGCTGAAATATTAATGCATTCTTCTGTCGATAGTAGTTACCAGATTCTACAATCCATCTCTCCGGATATTCTGACCAAATCCGAACAGATGCATTATGGATTGCTTTTGGCAGAAACTATGGATAAGAAATATCTTTCTCTGTTACCTTGCGATTCTTTGCTTAATGAGGCTATTCATTACTATGGTAGTGGCATCAATCGTGCTAAGGCTTTTATGTATAAAGGACGCCTTCAGCTTCGTATGAATATGTATAAAGAAGCTATTGAGAGCGATTTTGCTGCTTTGAAAGAGCTTGGTAATACGGATGCTGAAGAGTTAAGGGTAAAAGGAATGGTTTATGAAGATCTGGGTAATTTGTATGTTTCGCAGGTTCTCATAGATAAAGGAATGGATATGTTCCTAAAGTCGAAAGATTGCTTTATAAGTTGCGATTATAAAAAGGGATTGTGTTTTGTTTTTAATGATATAGGCTGGGGGTATTTATTGAAAGGTGATACTCTGCGTGCTCGTGATAATATGAAGTGTGCTTTGGGGCTGGCTTTGGAAGAAAATGATTCAATGATCGTATCAATGACTAATCATAATCTGAGTTGTACCTATGAGGAAGTCGACTCTATGCTTTTTTACGGGAAACAGTCTTTGGCGTTTGGTAAAAGAATGGCTTCCAAGGCAGCAATTATGGTAGGCTATGCATTTATGAACCATGAACAATTGGATTCTGCTGATTACTATTTCAAACAGGCATTACAGGATACGGTGATAGAGACAAAAGCTTTAGCTTTTTATGGTTTGAAAGATGTGATGGAGATGAAAGGAGACTATCAGCAGGCATTAGGTTATCTGGATAACTACTCTGTGACTATGAACTCCATTCTCGATAAGCAAAATCCCGAAGTGGAGCAGAAGATTTATGAATATGAGGCCAAAATGAAAATTTATAAAGAAAAAGTGCAGATGCAGATACTGTTTATTGGTCTGGCTGTTTTGTGTTTGCTCGTTATTCTTACTATGGTTTGGTATATTCAGCGAATAAGACGTCGGAGAGACTTTTTTGAATTGGAACATAAGTATGATAGGGCTTTATTGGAGGTAGATATAGTAGGACTACAATATTATGTCTCTTCGTTGCGGAGGGAGCAGGAAGAGGATAAAAAGAAAATTTCTCAAAAAGAATGCGAAATCAGAAAATTAGCCGATGAAAAGGCGGAATTATGCAATGTTATTTTTAAAGAGACCTCCATTTATAAGAAAATAGAACAGCTTAGTCATCAGGAAAAGACTAAGAATAAACAGGAACTGCGTATTTTGTTGGAAGATGAACAGAAGCAGCTTCGTTCCACTGTTATGGAAATATACAAGGGTTATATAGACTATTTGTATCAAACCTATCCTAAATATACCGAGAATGATTGTCTTTTCTCATGCCTTTCACTTTGTGGGTTAGATGATTTTACAATTGCCCTTTGCTTTGGGAATGTGAACAAGCAAATTGTGGCTCAAAGGCGACACCGGATTAAATTGAAGACTGCTAATTAGCCTTTTACTGAAAGAATGTTATCTGTTTGTTGTTTAAATGTCTGATAAACAGGATGTTGTTGTAGTTAGATGTTATCATTTTTATTCTGTTTTTTGCTTTTATGTCACTAACTTCGTCACATTATTAATCTCTAATAAGTGTGAGACATATGAAAGCATTATCGTTTGTTCTATTCAGTGGTTTATTTATAATGCAGCCGCTTTGTATATCTTTAAATGCATCAGCTGAATCTGCATCTGTTCCTACAGAAAAGAAGGAAATCAAAAGACCGATTAATATTCATTTATTAAAAGGGAATGGATCAGTTCGTTCCATATATCCTATAATTCCGGGTTATATTCAGGATAATCAACTTTATATCTGTTTCGAGACTTCTATCGACAATCAATGCTTGGTAGTTAAAGATGCTGGTTCCGGTGAAATCGTGTATTCTGGCACTTTTACCGGTAATACTCTTGTTGTAGCCTTGGCCAATTCGGGTGAATCTTATACAGTGGAATTTGTGTAGGGAAGTGCTATGGGTGAACACATTACTATCAGGTTTTATCCGACAGAACTACCTAAAAGGAAGAAAGGTTTTTTTGTCCGCCTATTCAATCGCATAAAAACAGTGATTAGGAAATTTCTGAGTTTTAGTTAACTTTTTTAATAACTTCTTTAAAACACATTAGTATGGATACAAATTTATTGTCAATGTCGCAGCAGTTCTCCGGGCTGCCAATGGAAAGTTTAATCGGAGGTCCTTTGAATGCAGCTGCTAAAGCGAATTCTGCAATGGCTCTTACTCAAACAAGATTTATGTTGGACACTTGTTTTAACAGAAAGGAAGTTAGTACAACCGAACCGAAGAGTTATCAGTATGAACCCATTATGATCGATATGATTCTCACCAGGAGTGTTATTGGTCCGGGAGCTACTGAGGGCGCTGATCCTGTTATTAAACCAGCTTCAACCAAATTTACTTTGCCTCTGCTTACAATTCTTCCTATTAATTCCCTGGCTGTTGAAACTGTGGATATTAATTTTGAAATGGAAGTGAAATCAAGTTTCTCAGAAGATGACAATAAGGCAAAAGAATCTGAGAGTAAAGGAGAGGGTAGTTTTGAAACAAAATTAGGTTGGGGACCACTGTCTGTATCTATTAAAGGATCGGCCAGCTATTCTTCAAAGGATTCTGAGACTCATAATATGCATTATGAGAAGAGTAATTCTGCTAAGTATACTGTTAATGTACATGCAGGTCAGCTTCCACTTCCTAAAGGAGTAAATACTATCATCGAAGCATTTACAAAAGCAATTCAACCGATAGAGTTGAAGAGTCCTAGTGCACAACCGTAAAGAATAGGATTATTCCTGCTACTAAGTAAATAGGATAAAATATTTGATATCAAGTAAAAAGAAAAAAATATGGCTGAAAACGAGCAAGGTACATTCAAACCTCAATTTGGGGCAGAACTTAATATTGAGTCAATCATTGGTGCTCCTTTGGTAGCGGCATCCAAGGCCAATGTTATGATGCTGACCGGGCAGGCTCAATTTTTGCTTGATTATTGCTTCACAAAGGAGGAGGGAAGTGACTTGCGTCAGCCTCTTATGATAGAGATGATACTGAGTCAGCCGGTTGTTGATCATACAAAGCAACCGACTGATCCAGGATACATCTCTATCAATAAAATGGCTTTTCAGGTTCCTTTGCTGTGTTTATTGCCTTTAAATTCTCTTGCAATAGATAAGATCAATGTAGATTTTGATCTGGAGATTACATCGGTGGGTTCTTATAATTATGAATCAAAAGTGAATGCGGATGTACAACTTGTAGAGAGGAAGGCGGTTTTGAACGGAAGAATTGCTCCGGCCAAACAGGAGTATAAGAGGAATTCGCATGAGCAATATGATAGCACTTTGTCAAGCCGCCTTAAAGTAAATATTCATGCAGGCAGACTGCCTTTGCCCAAAGGAGTATTGACTATACTTGATTTGTATACGAAATCAATACAACCCATACAGAAAATAGATAAACAGTCAGAAAAAGAATAAAAGTATGATAGATCAGTATATTCCGTGTCCGGTATGCAAAACTCAAATTCCCATTGATTTGCATTTGTTAGTTCAAGGTATGCAATTTTCATGTCCTAATTGTCAGGCAGCCATTGGATTGAGTACAGAGAGTCGTCCGATAGTGAATGAGGCTGTTGATAATTTTGAAAAGCTGAAGAAATTATCTCCTCAGAAAGAGTGAAATGGTATAGCGTCGAATCATTAAATTTATCGATATGATTAGTTTTAAATTGTTTGTGGAAGCCATCCACCATGCCATTGTTAGTGCCAGTGACTCACTGATGGACAAGAATGAAGGCTTGTTGGATAAGTATTTTGAGAAACCGGCTGTCGGGGTAGGAAAAGATAAAGGAGCATTGATTCCGAAGATAGTGCAACTTGAATATCCTACTTTGGATGATGCCGGGGCAGTTACCACTACAACGGTTCAGGTTCCCTTAATTACATTGGTGCCCGTCACAGCCTCTAAAATAGAGAAAGCTACAGTGACGGCAGAGTTTGCATTGGAGGTTATAAACAATGAATTGCAAATCAGTTTTCCCAATAATAAATCATCGGAGAATGCTACGGTTGGGAAACTGGAAATTGTTATTTCGCCACAAGAATTGACGGACGGGCTGGAATTGATTATTGAAGGATATGCCAATGCTTTGAAGAGGCAGATTACCTGATAGAATTTCTCAGTTATTCATTTTAAAAATTGAAGTTACTATGAGTGTTTATAAATGTAAGTACTTCAAAATTCAGGAATTAGTCTGTAATCATGTGATGCAGAGCTATTCGGAAGAACAGATATGGTCTTTTCTGGATGAAGATTTAAAGAAGACATTAGATATTATCCGTGAAATACTGGGTGTTCCTCTTACAATTAATCAGCCCAAGATGAAAGTGTATCAAAGGGGGCTAAGATGTCATTTATGCAATCTTGTTCAGAGTAATAAGACTCCCTATATTACGACTCATATACAAGGTAAAGCCGTCGATATCCTGTTACCGGCAGATTGTGGAATGACAGCAGAAAGTGCAAGACATAAAGTTCAGGAGTCTGCTGATAAACTACCTTGCAATATCCGCTTTGAACATCTGCAAAAAGGAGTTCCTATCTCATGGGTACATGTGGATGTAAGAGATAATGAAAAGGATGAAAAAGTATATTGGTTTAATGTCTGAATATTCCTGAAAGTTCTGTTTTTGCAAGGCATTGACTTCTTGCAGGCAACACATTATTTGTTTGCCTGCAAGAAGTCAATTTTGTTATTGATCTGATTAGAAGGCTGTAGTTGTAGCTTTCTAAGTTCCTACTATTATCTTGGCAGATTGATTATTTCTTTCTACATTTAGTTATTAAATGATAAGATTCTTGCATTTATTGAACCAATTGCGTTATTTTGAAAATGAATTAGTGGCTAACTTTGCTTCCAAACATTTAGAATAGTTACATACCATGAAGAAATTATTTATTGCGTTATCTTTGGTAACGTTTTTTAGTTTGGAGAGTTCGGCACAATGGAAACCGGCCGGAGATAAGATTAAAACAGAATGGGCGGAGCAAATTGATCCTTCAAATGTATTGCCCGAGTATCCAAGACCCATTATGCAGCGTAATGATTGGAAAAACCTGAATGGGCTGTGGGATTACGCCATTATTGATAAAGGTGGGCATATTCCGGCTGATTTTGAAGGTAAAATACTTGTGCCGTTTGCTGTGGAATCTTCTTTGTCGGGAGTAGGCAAGAGGATAAACGAAAAGCAGGAATTGGTATATCAACGTAGTTTTGATGTTCCATCGGCTTGGAAAGGAAAGCAGATTCTGCTGCATTTCGGTGCTGTAGACTGGAAAACAGATGTATGGGTGAATGATGTTAAGGTGGGAAGCCATACCGGAGGATTCACTCCTTTCTCTTTTGATATTACCCCGGCTTTATCAGCTAAAGGTAGTAATCGTTTGGTTGTAAAGGTTTGGGACCCAACGGATAAAGGACCTCAGCCGCGTGGCAAGCAAGTCAGTAGACCGGAGGGTATCTGGTATACTCCTGTTTCCGGTATCTGGCAGACTGTATGGCTGGAGCCTGTTAGTGGAAAACATATTGAAAACCTTCGCATCACTCCTGATATTGATCGTAATTTGTTGACGGTAAAGGCTGAACTGAATGCCAATTGTGCAACAGACCTCGTTGAAGTGAATGTGTATGATGGCAATCAGCTGGTAGCTGCCGGTAAGAGTATCAATGGAGAAGCTGTAGAGGTAGCGATGCCTGAAAATGCTAAATTATGGAGTCCTGATTCTCCTTTCCTTTATACCTTGAAAGTAAGTTTGAAGGATGGAAATAAAATTGTAGATAAGGTGGATAGCTATGCTGCTATGCGTAAATATTCTACTCGCCGGGATGCTAACGGTATTGTACGCCTGGAATTGAATAATGAAGCGTTGTTCCAGTTCGGACCGCTTGATCAAGGTTGGTGGCCTGATGGTTTGTATACAGCTCCTACGGATGAGGCTTTGCTGTATGACATCCAGAAGACGAAAGATTTTGGTTTTAATATGATTCGTAAGCATATCAAAGTTGAGCCTGCCCGTTGGTATACCTATTGTGACCAGCTTGGAATTATTGTATGGCAAGATATGCCGAGTGGTGACCGCAATCCACAGTGGCAGATGCGTCAATATTTTAATGGTACGGAAATGAAGCGTTCTGCAGAATCTGAAGGTTATTATCGCAAAGAATGGAAGGAAATTATAGATTGCCTGTATTCTTATCCTTGTATTGGTACCTGGGTGCCGTTCAACGAGGCTTGGGGACAGTTTAAAACGGTAGAAATAGCTGAATGGACAAAGCAATATGATCCGACCCGTCTGGTGAATCCGGCAAGTGGTGGTAACCATTATCCCTGTGGTGATATGCTTGACTTGCACCATTATCCTGCACCGGAAATGTTTTTATATGACGGCCAGCGTGCAACGGTTTTAGGTGAATATGGTGGTATCGGTTTGGTTTTGAAAGATCACCTTTGGGAGCCGAACCGTAACTGGGGTTATGTACAGTTCAATTCTTCTAAAGAGGCTACGGATGAATATGTGAAGTATGCCGATATGTTATATCGGATGATTGACAGAGGATTCTCGGCAGCTGTTTATACGCAGACTACTGACGTAGAAGTGGAAGTGAATGGTTTTATAACTTATGACCGTAAGGTAATCAAGCTGGATGAAAAGCGTGTGAAAGAAATTAATACACGTATTTGTAATTCATTAAAGAAATAATCTTTCCTAAAAAAGGAGGGAACTATGAATCGAACTATTATAAAGCTTTTCCTCTGTTTGTGCATAGTGACGGCATTGCCGTCCTATGCCTATAATACCGTTCACTATTATTTCAGAACGGTAGATATCAGAAATGGTCTTTCTCAGAACTCTGTGAATTGTATTTTCCAGGATAAGAAAGGCTTTATGTGGTTTGGTACTAAAGATGGCTTGAGCCGCTACGACGGTTTGTTTTTTCGCATCTATAACAATGAAAATTCGAATCTGGGTAGGAATTTCATAACGGTGCTTTATGAAGATAGTAAGGGGAATATATGGGTCGGAACCGATGGTGGACTTTATATTTATAATCCTATACTTGATTCTTTTACCGAATTCAATTTAGTAAGTGATAAAGGGACCATTATTCGGGATTTCGTAACTATGATAAGGTGCGATGAACATTCAAATCTTTGGATATCGGTTGAGAATCAGGGGCTGTTTTACTATAATAGTAGCGAAAACAAATTGCAGAATTACCTTCATGATGCAGGACTGGCCAACGTTCATCGTTTCTGGTTAAATGGGAATACCTGTTGGCTGGCATTGTATGGTGATAATCTTTATTATACAAAGGCTGACTTTGAATCGCCTTTACAGCCTTTTAAGGATGCGAATGGCGATGAGATATTCAAAGATGATATCATCAATTGTGAGATTGTCGGTCCTCATAATTACACTTACATAGCATCATCGAACGGATTGACTGAGGTTAATTTTGTGACGGGTAAATCCCGTAGGATTTTGGATGCTTTTGCACGTACGTTAGAATTTAAGTCCGATGATGAATTATGGGTAGGTACGGAAAAGGGATTGTACATTTATAATTTGACGACCGACAAGATCACACATCTGACAGTACCCGATCAAGATGACTCCTATGCGTTATCAGACAATGCTATTTATTCGATTTATCGCGATAGTGAGAATGGAATGTGGGTAGGTTCTTATTTTGGTGGCGTAAATTATTATCCGTATCAATGGACCTATTTTGAGAAGTTTTATCCGAGAGAGGAGATCAAGTTCTTGGGGCGTCGGGTACGTGAGATATGTGAAGGCAATGACGGTACTTTATGGATAGGTACTGAAGATAAAGGATTGTTTAATTTTGATCCGGAGACAGAAAAAATAGTACCATTTGAGCATCCGGATATATATAAGAATGTCCATGCTCTTTGTCTGGATGGAGATGATTTATGGGTCGGTACTTTTTCGGGGGGATTGAATAAGGTGAATTTACGTACCAGACAAGTGAAGCATTATTTCAAAGATAAAGGTGAAGGGGCGCTGACTGCCAGTGATGCTTTTACTGTTTGCAAAACTGCTACGGAGGATATCTGGATAGGAACAACATCCGGTTTATTCAAATATAATCGTTCTTTCGATAATTTTACCCATATTCCACAGTTGGGAAATTTGTTCGTTTATGATATTTTAGAGGATTTTGAGGGGAATTTGTGGTTCGCTACTTTCTCAAATGGGGTATTCGCGTACAATACTCAGACCCAACAATGGAAGAGTTATCTTTCAAATGAAAAAGATTCGACTTCTCTATCTTATAACAAGGTAATTTCTATTTGCGAGGACAGCAAGAAGCGTTTGTGGTTTATGACGATGGGAAAGGGGTTCTGCCGTTATAATCGGGAAACGGATAATTTTACACGTTATGATACGTCGAAAGGGCTTCCTAACAATACCGTCTACAAAATGGTTGAAGACAAGCGGGGAAACCTTTGGATTACAAGTAATTATGGGCTTACTTGCTTTAATCCGGATAGTGAGGCTATGCATGTATATACTACGGCAAATGGATTACTGAGCAATCAGTTCAATTTCCAGTCTGGATATCGTGACAAGAGAGGGCGTATCTATTTTGGCAGTATTAATGGGTTTGTCATATTTGATCCGGATAATTTTGTCGAGAATACCTTTCTTCCTCCGGTGGTTATTACCGACTTTTATCTGTTTAATAAACGCTTTTCTGTGGATACTCCGGGATCTCCTTTACAGCAGAATATAACTTATGCTGACAATATAGAGCTTGATGCAGACCAAAATTCTTTTGCCTTCCAGGTGGCAGCTTTAAGCTATCAGGCACCGGAGATGAACCGCTTGATGTATAAGCTGGAAGGTTTTGACCAGGAGTGGTATATGTTGGGGCGAAATTCTATGATTACTTATTCTAATTTACCCTATGGAAGTTATACGCTGCGCATAAAAGGGTCTAATGGTGACGGAAAGTGGAATGATGTGGAACGGGTGCTCAATGTACGTATTCATCCTCCTTTTTACTTATCAGTGTGGGCATACGTTATTTATGTTATCTTGGCTCTGTGTTCATTGGTTGCCACTATTTTATATTTCAGAAGACGGACGCAAGAGAGGCATCGATTGGCAATGGAGAAGTTTGAGCGGGAAAAGGAGCGTGAGCTTTATTCTGCGAAAATCGATTTCTTTACGAATGTAGCGCATGAGATACGCACTCCGCTCACATTGATAAAAAGTCCGCTTGAGAATGTCCTGCTTTCTAAAGAGGTTTCTGACGAAATCAGGGACGATCTGGAAGTGATGGATCTGAATACAAACCGGTTGCTTGATTTGGTGAACCAGCTACTTGATTTCCGTAAGACGGAGACACAAGGATTTCAATTGAACTTTGTGGAATGCAATGTTGTAGATATATTGCAAAAGACCTATAAGCGTTTTAAACCTTTGGCACGTGAGAAGGGGCTGGAACTTACCATTGATTCTCCGGAGAGTCTGTATGCCTCGGTAGATAGGGAAGGGCTGACCAAGATCATCAGTAATTTGATGACAAATGGCGTGAAATATTCGGAAACATATATCCGCATTAAGTTATATGTTGAGGGGGATCAGATGTTGCTCCTGGCGTGTAATGACGGACGTGTGGTTCCGCTGGAGATGCGTGAAGAGATATTTAAACCATTCGTTCAATACAAAGCCGGAGTGCTGCATTCTGTTTCCGGTACGGGTATAGGATTGCCTTTGGCGCGTTCGCTTGCCGAACTTCATGGAGGGACTTTGTGTATGGTAGATTCCATGGAAAGCAATCAGTTTTTGCTTTCGCTTCCGATAAAACATGCCCATACAATACAGACAAAAGAGCAAGTTGTGCCTGAAGAATCTTTTGAAAGTCAGGAGGCTAAAGAAGAAGTTGATTCGCAAAATCGTTATACGTTACTTGTTGTAGAGGATAGTTTGGAAATGCAGGCGTTCATTGTAAAACAATTATCGGCGAAATACCGGGTTTTGACAGCCTTAAATGGTGTGGAAGCCTTGAAAGTATTGGAAGAACACACTGTCAATCTGGTTATTTCGGATGTCATGATGCCTGAAATGGATGGACTGGAATTATGCGAGCATTTAAAATCTGCGGTTGATTATAGCCATATTCCTGTTATTTTATTGACAGCTAAGACCACCCTTCAGGCTAAGATCGAAGGTATGAAGCTTGGGGCGGATGTCTATATAGAGAAACCTTTTTCTGTGGAATATCTTAAGGTTTGTGTTTCTAACTTGCTAAGTAACCGTGAGAAACTTCGTGTTGCTTTCGTTCATTCACCTTTTGAACAGGTCAACAGTATGGCAATGACTAAAGCGGATGAAACTTTTTTAAAGACCTTGAAAGAAGTAGTGGTCGCAAATATGCAGGATCCAGACTTTAATTTGGATGATATGGCAAGCCAGCTGAATATGAGCCGTTCGAGTCTTAACCGGAAAATAAAAGGTATATTGGATATGACTCCGAATGATTACATTCGTTTGGAGCGTTTAAAGAAAGCGGTGCAATTACTCAAAGAGGGGGAATGCCGGATAAATGAGGTTTGTTACATGATCGGTTTTAATACCCCTTCTTATTTTGCCAAATGCTTCCAGAAACAGTTTGGTGTTTTGCCTAAGGACTTTATAAAATAGCTATGAGGAGGGCTTGGTACTATTTTTGCATTGTTTGAGTGGATTTTTATATTTTATATCTTAAAATTTCACTACTTTTGGGCTGTTATTTTTATATGGGTATTCTGCCTGGAAAAAAGAAAGGAGTATATCTGGATTTTATTTTAAAGACCATATTATGAAAGATACATTAATCAACAGAAGAGAATTCCTTAAAAATATAGGGGTGCTTGGAGCTGGGGTGTTGTTGTCAGCAAGTCCTTGGCTTTCTGCCTTTTCGGAAGTTAAGGAAACTTCCAATGAAAAATGCCGTTTGGCTGTTATTGGGCCGGGATCACGGGGACGCTTTTTGATGAGTTTCCTGATACAGAATCCTAAAGTGGATATTGTGGCATTGTGTGATATTTACCAGCCTTCCATTGATGAGGGGTTGAAACTTGCCCCGAAAGCGAAGGTTTATAATGACTACCGGAGACTACTGGAGGACAAAACGATTGACGCGGTATTGGTGGCTACTCCCCTTAATTCCCATTGCCAGATTGTATTAGATGCTTTTGACGCCGGTAAACATGTGTTCTGTGAAAAGACCATAGGTTTTACGATGGAAGAGTGCTACCGCATCTATCAGAAGCACATCAGTACGGGCAAGATATTCTTCACCGGTCAGCAGCGCCTTTTCGACCCGCGATATATAAAAGTAATGGAGATGGTACACGCCGGTACATTTGGCGAGATCAATGCTATCCGTACTTTCTGGAACCGGAATGGAGATTGGAGACGGGAAGTTCCTTCGCCTGAGCTGGAACGTTTGATAAACTGGCGTTTGTATCGCGAATATTCCAAGGGTTTGATGACTGAATTGGCTTGCCATCAGCTACAGATCGGAAGTTGGGCTTTGCAAAAGCTTCCTGAGAAGGTGATGGGACATGGAGCCATCACTTACTGGAAAGACGGCCGTGAAGTGTATGACAATGTAAGTTGTATATATGTGTTTGATAATGGAGTGAAGATGACGTTCGATTCTGTCATATCCAATAAATTCTATGGCTTGGAAGAGCAAATCATGGGTAATCTGGGAACAGTAGAGCCTGAAAAGGGTAAGTATTATTTTGAGAGTGTAGCCCCTGCACCCGGATTCTTGCAGATGATCAATGATTGGGAGAATAAAGTCTTTGATTCTTTGCCTTTTGCCGGTACCAGTTGGGCACCGGAAACTGCCAACGAAAACAAGGGAGAATTTATTTTGGGAGAACGTCCTAAATCGGATGGTACTTCTTTGCTGCTGGAGGCTTTTGTAGAGGCCGCTATTACCCGCAAGCAGCCGAAACGTATAGCCGAAGAGGGTTATTATGCAAGTATGCTGTGCTTATTGGGCGATCAGGCTTTGCTGGAAGAAAAAGTACTTTACTTCCCCGATGAGTATAAAATAGATTATCTGAATCATAAAGCTAAAACAATAGAAGCCGTATGAAAAATACAGTTATTACCGCTCGCCGGAAAAAGATAGAATTGCTGACCTTGCTGGTATGTTTCATTATCGGCAACTTGGCAAATTTGTATGCAATAATCTCCTATAAAACCCCTTTCTCGGAGATGCTGACATCTATTTTCTATGTTCTGGCATTTTCGTGTGTGCTTTATGCCTTTTGGACCCTATTGCGACTTTTATTCTACGGAATAAGAAATTTGTTCCTTAAGAAGAAAAGTGAAGTATAGAGATAATTGAAATAGAATTACTTAATTAATACCAATGAGATAATGACAACACGAAGAGATTTTTTGAAGACCATGACCATGGCTTCTGCCGGATTGGCATTGGGTGCTGGTGATATACTGGCAAATCCCACCTTTGCATCGCAAAGAAAGATAACAGATAAGGTGAAGATTGCCTATGTAGGTATTGGCAATCGTGGCGAACAGATTATTGGGGACTTTGCCCGTACCGGTATGGTAGAGGTTGTAGCTTTGTGTGATGTTGATATGGGAGCACCCCATACGCAAAAGGTGATGAACCAGTATCCCAAAGCAAAGCGTTTCCGTGATTTTCGCCAGATGTTCGATAAGGCAGGCAATGAGTTTGATGCTGTAGCTATAGCAACGCCTGACCATTCCCATTTCCCTATCAGCATGCTGGCTCTGGCGTCAGGTAAACATGTATATGTAGAGAAGCCTTTGGCACGTACTTTCTATGAAGGTGAGTTGTTGATGCAGGCTGCGTTGAAACGGCCTAATCTGGTGACCCAAGTGGGTAATCAGGGGCACTCTGAAGCTAATTACTTCCAGTTTAAGGCATGGATGGATGCCGGTATCATCAAGGATGTGACGGCTGTAACAGCGCATATGAATAATCCCCGTCGTTGGCATAAGTGGGATACGAACATCTATAAGTTCCCTGCAGGACAACAATTGCCGAAAGATATGGAATGGGACCCTTGGCTGGGAGTAACTCCTTATCATGAATATAACAAGGACTATCATTTGGGTCAGTGGCGTTGCTGGTACGATTTCGGCATGGGCTGTCTGGGCGATTGGGGCGCGCATATTCTGGATACGGTTCATGAGTTCCTGGAATTGGGATTGCCTTATGAAATAACGATGCAGTATGCCAACGGGCATAATGATTTCTTCTTCCCTTATTCTTCCACGATCCTGTTCCGCTTCCCTCAACGTAAGGGTATGCCGCCGGTTGATATCACTTGGTACGATGGTTTGGATAATCTTCCTCCTATCCCTGCCGGTTATGGTGTATCCGGTCTGGATCCTAACATTCCTACAACAAACCAGGGAGATGCTCCGGCTGCGAAGTTGAATCCCGGAAAGATTATTTATTCAAAAGAACTTACCTTTAAGGGTGGAAGTCACGGTAGCACACTATCTATCATTCCTGAGGAAAAGGCAAAGGAAATGGCTGATAAGTTACCGGAAGTGCCTAAGAGCCCGTCCAATCACTTTGAGAATTTCTTGTTAGCTTGTATGGGTCAAGAAAAGACTCGTTCTCCGTTTGAAATTAACGGTGTTCTGGGTCAGGTATTCTCATTGGGAGTAATGGCTCAGCGTCTCAATACGCAGTTATTCTTTGATCCTCGCACGAAGCAGATTACGAATAATGAATTTGCTAATGCCATGTTGGTAGGAGTACCGCCACGTAAGGGATGGGATGAGTTTTATAAAATGTAATAGCATCATATTAAAATAATTAATAGAAGAGATATCAATATGAAAAAGAATTATTTGTTGCTTCTGTTTGTGTTTTGTACCTCTATGGTTTCAGCACAGAATTGGGAGCCTCTTTTCAATGGAAAGAATCTGAGTGGCTGGAAGAAACTGAATGGTAAGGCCGAATACAAAGTAGTGGATGGCGCTATTGTGGGTGTTTCAAAGATGAATACTCCTAATACCTTCCTGGCTACCAAGAAAACGTATGGTGACTTTATCCTGGAATTTGATTTCAAGATAGACGATGGATTGAATTCTGGCGTACAAGTACGTAGTGAAAGCAAGAAAGACTATCAGAAGGGCCGTGTACATGGCTATCAGTTTGAAATAGACCCTTCAAAGCGTGCATGGTCGGGTGGTATCTATGATGAGGCTCGCCGTAACTGGCTGTATCCTTTGACACAGAATCCAGCAGCTAAAACAGCTTTCAAAAATAATGAGTGGAATAAGGCTCGTATTGAGGCTGTAGGTAATTCTATTGCTACCTGGATTAATGGAGTACCTTGTGCTAATATTTGGGATGATATGACTCCTGTAGGCTTTATTGCTTTGCAAGTACATGCTATCGGCAACGCAGCTGATGAAGGAAAGACTGTTAGCTGGAAGAATATCCGCATTTGTACTACAGATGTAGAACGTTACCAGACAGCTCAAAAAGCACCGGAAATCAATGTTATTCCTAATACAATTTCTCCGAACGAAGCCAAAGAAGGTTGGGCACTCCTTTGGGATGGCAAGACTTCCGAAGGCTGGAGAGGAGCTCGATTGAACTCTTTCCCGGAAAAGGGTTGGAAGATGGAAGACGGCATCCTGAAAGTAATGAAGAGTGGCGGTGCAGAATCTGCTAACGGTGGCGACATCGTAACAACTAAAAAGTACAAGAATTTCATTCTGAAAGTTGATTTTAAGATTACTGAAGGTGCTAATAGCGGTGTGAAGTATTTTGTTAGTCCTGATATGAATAAGGGAGCCGGTTCAGCTATCGGTTGTGAGTTTCAGATTCTTGATGATGACAAGCATCCGGATGCTAAGTTGGGCGTAAAAGGTAACCGTAAATTGGGTTCGCTTTACGATTTGATTCCTGCTCCGGCAAACAAACCTTTCAATAAGAAAGACTTTAATACGGCTATGATTGTTGTGAAAGGTGATCACGTAGAACATTGGTTAAATGGTGTGAAGCTCATTGAATACACACGTCAGAATGAAATGTGGGATGCATTGGTTGCTTATAGCAAGTATAAAAATTGGCCTAATTTCGGAAATCATGAGTCAGGAAATATCCTTTTGCAAGATCATGGAGATGAAGTCTGGTTTAAGAATATAAAGATCAAAGAATTATAATTAATATTATGTCTTCGAAAAGGGCAAGTTGCAACACTGTGGCTTGCCTTTTTCATTTTTCTCTTAAGAAACACAGATTTGAAAATGTCGAATGTAATTCAACATCTTTATAAGTTCTCATCTGTCCACGGTGGACTGCTTTATGCTTGGTTTCCATCGATGCATACACGCGTTGATATAGTGCTGTGTAGCAAGCAAGGTGAAGAGGCCTTGATGTTTGTGGTCGGTGCTGTCCATGAAATGCTATGCCGTTTGGAAAAGATGGCAAATTATTATGATGTAGAGAGTGAACTGGCATATTTGAACCGTGCAGCAGCCACGGAACCACAACCGGTCAGTAAGGAGCTTTATGATATGCTTGCTTTCTGTGTAGAATGTTATACTCGAACTGACGGATGTTTCGATGTCACTATTCATTCGGCTAATTATACACGTAATTCTATCTATAGTATTCAACTCTCACCTCAGGAACATACTCTCTTCTTTTTGCAACCTGGAGTGACTATCAATCTTTCCGGTTTTTTGAAAGGATATGCTTTGGAGAAGATACGGGAGCTACTTCAGCAATATGAAATAGAGAATGCATTGGTTAATATGGGGAATAGTTCTGTATTGGCTTTGGGGCATCATCCATTGGCTGATGGGTGGAAGGTTAACTTCGGACAAAGTGCTGTCACGCAAGCGAAAGAATGGCCGGAAATATTTCTTAAAAATGAATGTCTCACAACTTCGGGTAATGATTCGCATGAGCGGAAACATATTATCGATCCTCAGAGTGGAAAACTGGTAGAGGGGAAAAGGGAAGTAGCAGTTGTTACGGCTAACGGAGCTGTAGGTGAGGTGTTGTCGACTAGTTTATTCGTAGCTGATGCTCGTCAGCGTGAACTTTTGAAGGTAGAATTCTGCCCACGTTTGATTCTTGATCTTTAAAATCTTTCTTTGCTTTGATATATATGCTATTTCTATCATAGTATAAAAGACATGACAAACAAAAATGGTGGTATAAGAAGAGAAATGTATACTCCTGAAAAGTAAGAATTGCGTCAGAAAAAGTAATTATCCAGTCAAGGAGGCGTCCTAAGATGCAATTGACGTAATTATTCCATACGTTGAATCTTTTCTGTTATCCTGTGTGTTTTCGATTCTCTACTTTTGTATCACCATGAAAATATCAATTTTATGAAAACACATTTAATACTTTTCTTATTGTTTTTTATATGGACGTCTTGTGGAAATTCTACAAAGCCGTCTGCTCCTACATCAACAGATGATGATTTTGAGGTACTGGAAGAACGTTTGCCTATAGCAGACCCGTATGTACTCTTTTACGAGGATTGCTATTATGCATATGGAACAAATGTCCGGGGGTTCGAAGTTTATACTTCTACCGATTTAAAACATTGGCATCGGAACCGCAATTTAGCTTTGGCACCCGAAGATTCTTGGGGGAATAAAGGCTATTGGGCACCTGAAGTTTATTATGTAGAATCGTTGAAGAAGTTTTATATGTTCTATACAGTAAACGAACAGGTTTGTGTTGCTACTTCCGATTCGCCTGAAGGACCGTTTGTGCAGGATGTGAAGCAGCCTCTCTTTGGTAGTGAAAAGAATATTGACCCTTCTCTTTTTATAGATTCCGATGGTAAAGCATATCTCTATTTTGTCCGTTTTACGGGTGGAAACGTCATTTGGTGTGCAGAAATGAATTCTGATTTGAAAAGCTTGAAAGAGGAAACATTGACGAAGTGTATTGAAGCGCAGGATGAATGGGAACGTAAACAGGCTACTGTAGCTGAGGGACCTTCCATATTGAAGCAGAATGGAGTCTATTATTTGCTTTACTCAGCCAATCATTTTGAAAGTAAGGATTATGCTGTAGGCTATGCCACCTCGGATTCTCCTTTCGGACCTTGGGAGAAATATAGTGGAAATCCCATTCTCAGGAGAGATATGGATCAGACTGCGAGGTTGTCGGGTACTGGCCATGGTGCTCCTTTTATCTGCGAAGACGGAAGCTATAAATACATATTTCATGCTCATGCCAGTGAAGAGAAGGTACAACCTCGTTCTTCCTATATCAAGGATCTTACTCTCTCAGATAAGGGGATAGCATCAATTCATGGAACAGTTATCCGACCTGTAGTTGTGAAATAACTAATGAATAATTAAGATAAACTTTTGGATTTTATGAAACGATTGATGACGCTATTGCTGGGATTTGCTACCTTGGCGGGATGTACCTCACCCCAATCTGAGCAGCATGTGAAGAATGAATTGCGTGCGCCTGCCTATCCGTTGGTTACTATTGACCCTTATACGAGTGCATGGGCTTTTCAAGATAACTTGTATGATGGTGCAGTGAAACATTGGACCGGCAAGAGCTTTCCTCTGATTGGCGTAGCTAAAGTAGACGGACAAACTTACCGTTTCATGGGAGCGGAAGAACTCGAATTGAATTCTGTGGTTCCCAATTCGGAGCAGGAAGACTGGGTAGCGAAATATACAGTGGTACAACCGGCTGAAGGGTGGCAGAATATGGACTTTAATGATAGTCGATGGAAAGAAGGCAAAGCTGCTTTTGGAACCATGGAAAATGAGCATACTGCCAAGACGCAATGGAGTGAAAAGTATATTTGGGTACGCAGAACTATAGATCTTCAGGAAGATTTGGCTGGTAGGAGTGTATACCTTGATTATTCACACGATGATGACGTAATTATTTATATCAATGGTGTCAAAGTGGTGGATACAGGTAATGCTTGTAAGAAGCATGCCCAGGTGAAACTTTCGGATGAAGTGGCCGCTTCTTTGAAAAAGGGAAAGAATCTGATAGCTGCGTATTGCTACAATCGTGTGGGAAATGCCTTGCTGGACTTTGGACTATTGGTTGAACAGGAAAACTATCATTGTTTTGAACAGACTGCAGAACAAACTTCGGTAGATGTACAAGCTATGCAAACCTATTATACATTTATTTGTGGGCCAGTTGATCTGAAACTGACTTTTACAGCTCCTTTGTTTATGGATAATCTGGATTTAATGACTCGTCCGGTTAATTATCTCTCGTATGAAGTTGTTTCCAGAGATGGTAAAAAGCATCAGGTGGATTTGTATTTCGAGGCCTCTCCGCAATGGGCGGTTGATGTACCTCATCAGAAATCTATAGCTGGTAGTTTTGAAGAAGGCGATTTGCTGCTTTTACGTACCGGAAGCCAGAGTCAGGAGATTCTGAAAAAGAGAGGGGATGATGTCCGGATTGACTGGGGCTATTTTTATTTAGCTGGTAAAAAGGATAATGCGACTTATGGTATCGGCGATGGCAAGACTCTACGTAAGAGCTTTTTGGAGAATAAATTAGATGCACCGGCTACTGATGGTTATGATAAATTAGCCTTGGTATGTTCGTTAGGTGAAACAAAGAATGCTGATGGTTATCTGATGCTGGGATATGATGATATTTACTCCATCCAATATTTTGGTGACAATTTGCGTCCTTATTGGAATCGCTCAGGGAAAGAAACTATTGTATCTCAGTTCCAGAAAGCTGCGGTTGACTATCAGAAACTGATGAAGGATTGTGCTGCTTTTGATAAGAAATTGATGGAGGAAGCTACTGCAGTGGGCGGTCGTAAGTATGCTGAACTTTGTGTATTAGCTTATCGCCAATCTATAGCTGCCCATAAACTTGTAGAAGCTCCGAACGGTGAATTATTGTTCCTTTCTAAGGAGAACTTCAGTAACGGTTCTATTGGAACTGTTGATATTACATATCCTTCGTCTCCTTTATATTTACTTTATAATCCGGAATTGGCCAAAGGGTTGCTTAATCATATTTTCTACTACAGTGAAAGTGGTAAGTGGACTAAACCGTTTGCTGCCCATGATGTCGGTACTTATCCACTGGCTAACGGACAGACATACGGTGGTGATATGCCTCTGGAAGAGAGCGGTAATATGTTGCTGGTGACTGCTGCCATTGCTGCCATAGAGGGAAATGCGGACTATGCAAACCGTCACTGGGCTACATTGACCACTTGGACTGATTATCTGGTGGAATATGGTCAAGACCCGGGAAACCAACTCTGTACAGATGATTTTGCAGGACACTTTGCTCACAATGCGAATCTTTCTATAAAAGCTATATTGGGTATTGCTGCTTATGGTTATTTGGCCAATATGCTGGGAAAGACTGAAGTCGCTGAGAAATATACAGATAAAGCAAAAGAAATGGCTACCCAATGGGTAGAGATGGCCGATGATGGCGACCACTACCGTTTGACATTTGATAAGGCAGGCACTTGGAGTCAAAAGTATAATTTGGTATGGGATAAATTGATGAATTGGCAGATATTCCCGGAAAAAGTAGCTGAAACGGAAATTGCATACTATCTGACCAAGCAAAATCGCTATGGTTTGCCACTTGACAGTCGTGAAACATATACCAAGACTGACTGGATTATCTGGACAGCCACTATGGCTAAGGATAAGACTACTTTTGAAAGTTTTGTTGATCCGGTTTATAGCTTTATGAATGAGACTGTTGACCGCATTCCAATGTCTGATTGGGTCTTTACAGATAGTCCGAAACAACGAGGCTTCCAAGCTCGTTCGGTGGTAGGCGGATATTTCATTAAGATGTTTGAAGAGAAACTGCATACTAAATAGTATGCAGTTTTATCAAAAGTTTCGCTATTTAGAAAATAGATATTATAGTCTTGTCGAGAAATGTCTGTAGGGGCATATTTTGGTTTTATAATTGTATTTCTTGAAAAGATCGTTCTATTGTTTTTTCTTATAAAGAGATAATTTTGCTTCGTGAAAACAGAAATTTCGTTTAATGTTAAATCTAATAATAAGCCTATGGTATAAAGAGAGACAATTTTTAATTAATCTAATTTGCTGGCTAAAAATTTGCTTGCAATACACTGTATTAATAAAAAGTACGGAATATTCATCTTCCGTAATATTTCTAATCTAATATCTATAAAACATGTCTAAGAAAATCTTATTTTTATTTTTTTGCGTGTTTGCACTTGCAGCACATTCTCAGAATGTTGTAATAAAAGGTTCTGTAACGGATGTTAATAAGGAACCTTTGTTGGGTGTGAATATTAAGGTAAAGGGAACTACTACAGGTACCATTACCGACATCGATGGTAACTTCTCGATAAATGGGCCAAAGGGTGCTACACTTGTAATTTCTTATATTGGTATGGTGACCCAAGAAGTGGAATATAAAGGACAACCTTTGAATGTTGTATTGAAAGACGATTCCCAGGCTCTGGAGGAAGTGGTAGTTGTAGGTTATGGTTCGATGCGTAAGAAAGACCTTACGGGGTCTGTAGTACAAGTACGTCCGGACAAGATAGCTAATGATAATCCCAAGACAGTACAAGATGTCTTACGTGGTACACCAGGTTTGACGGTAGGATACGGTGAAAGTGATGCCGGTGCTAAAGGTGGTGGCTCAATGAAGATCCGTGGTCAGCGTTCAGTTTATACCGATGGTGGGCACAATGACCCGTTGCTTATTCTTGATGGAATGTTCTTTTATGGTGAGCTTTCTGAAATTAATCCGGATGACATAGCACAGATTGACGTGTTGAAGGATGCTTCTGCTGCTGCTGTTTATGGTGCACGTGCTGCGAATGGTGTTATCATTATTTCTACTAAAAAGGGTAAGCAGGGTAAACCGACAATCAATTTTACAGCTAGCATCGGATTGACTCAAAAAGCTGCTTATCGCGACAGGTGGCAGAGCCCGGAAGCATATCTGCAACATTATGTAGACTGGAAGGAAAAAAATACGTATGGTGTAAATGCTGAAACCGGTGAATATGCCGCTTACTCAAGACCGGGTAATGAATATACTTCAAAACCGGGTTACTTCCGCAATCCTAATAACCTTGACGATGTGTCTTTGGAAGCATGGAGAGGTTATACTACCAATGATGAAGGGGAATCAGACCTGAGTATTTGGGCAAGACGTTTGGGATTTAGACCTAATACAGCTTTGATGGATAATCTTTTGTCCGGTAAGGTTATGGACTGGCAGGACAAAGCATTCCGTCTGGGATTCAACCAAGATTATAATGCTAGTATCAGTGGTGCAGGTGAGAAGATTGACTATTATATGTCATTAGGTTACTTGCGTAATGAAGGTGCTTTTGTAGATGATACTTATCGTGCTATTCGTGGTAATTTCAAATTGAATGCAAAAGTGACTGATTGGTTTGAAATAGGTGCTAACATCAATTTCCAGGATCGTTCAGATGGTGAAATCGGTATGGATAAAGGTGGTTTCATGGAAAACAGTCCTTATGCAGTATTTAAGGATGATGAGGGTAATTATGTACAAGACCCTTTGATGTTCCAGTATGACCGTAATAATCTGACAAACTGGTATTACGAAAAACAGTTTTTGGAATTACAGAAAGGATATACCACATTCAATACGATTTTTAATGCGAAATTGAAATTACCGTTTGGTATTACTTATACATTCAATGCTGCTCCGCGTCTCCAGTATTTCCATGATCGTTACTTCATGTCTGCTGAACGGCCGAATTCTAAACCAACTGACCGTGGAGTGAATCGTGAACAAGCTAAACGTTTCGACTGGTCTTTGAATAATACCATTACTTGGGATCATACTTTTGCTGATAAACATCATGTTATTTTGACACTGGCACAAGAAGCTGAAGAACGTCAGTATTGGTCAGACCGTATTGAAGCCCGTAACATTTTGCCATCTGATGTACTTGGATTCCACAATACACAAAATGGTGATAAGTCGGCAAGTTCGTTTAGAAGTGATGACTCACATCAGACTGCTGATGGTTTAATGGGGCGTGTGTTCTATTCTTATGATGATCGTTATATGGCTACTTTCACTATGCGTCGCGATGGTTATTCGGCTTTCGGTTCTTCTAATCCTTACGCTTACTTCCCCTCCGGTGGTTTGGCATGGACTTTCTCTAATGAAAAGTTTTTCCAGCCGTACACTCACATCATGAGTACAGGTAAATTGCGTGTATCTTTCGGTAAGAATGGTAACCGTTCGCTGGCTAATCCTTATGAAGCCCTTGCTAACCTCTATCCGGGTGGTGGAAAGATGCAGGGCTATATTACATCTTCTGGCGATTTATACTTGATGCGTTACTTAATGGCTCAACGTATGGAGAATCCGGGTTTACAGTGGGAGAAGACACAGTCTTGGAATTTTGCTTTAGATTTTGGTTTCTTGAATGATCGCATAACCGGTACATTGGAATACTACCGTATGAGTACCAAAGATATGATTATGGGACAGCGCTTGCCTAACTTTACAGGTTTTGAAAGTATCACGACCAATTTGGGACAAGTTGATAACAATGGTTTGGAAATTGCTTTGAACACGTTGAATATTGATAATAAGAATTTCCAATGGAGCACAACATTCAGCCTCTCATACAATAAGAACCGTATTAAACATCTATATGGTGATTATGAAGATATATTGGATGCTTCAGGCAATGTGATTGGTAAAAAAGAAGCTGATTACGTGGGTAATGGTTGGTTTATTGACAGACCTATCAGTGCCATTTGGGACTATAAAGTGACCGGTATTTGGCAGAAAGATGAAGTAGAGGAAGCAAAGAAATATGGTCAGGTTCCGGGTGATCCAAAAGTATGGAACAATCCGGCTAACGATGAATATGATGCTGATGGAAATCTGAAGAAGGTTATTTATAATAATGATGATAAAGTATTCCAAGGACAAACGGCAGCTCCCGTAACTTGGGCATTACGTAATGACTTTACTTTGTGGAAAGATTTGACATTATCCATCAACATTTATTCTCGTATGGGTCATAAGAGTTTGGAAAGTATGTATCTGAACAATGACGATGATGGTGGTGGTATGACTTACCGTTTAGTGAATAAACCAGCAAAAGAGTATTGGACAGTAGATAATCCAAGCAATAAATATGCGCGTATTGAAGCACAAGGTCCTGAAGGCGCTAGAGGAGCCCGCAGACTTTATAACCGTTCTTTTGTCCGTTTAGAAAATATTTCAATAGGTTATACATTGCCCAGACAATGGACAAAAAGAGTAGATATTGAACGTGCTAAGGTATATGCCACAGTTCGGAATGCTGCTGTATGGGGCTCTAAGGACTGGGAATATTATGGTGACCCGGAAACAGGCAATTATGCTTCTCGTATTTGGACACTGGGACTTAACTTAACATTCTAAATCTTTTAACTCAAGAATAAATATGAAAAACTATATTCAAAAATTTATTTGCAAGGGATTTATCCTGATGGCCGGAGCTTCAATGGTGCTGACCGGTTGTAAAGAAAGCTTTCTGGAACCTGATCCGCAAACCATGTTCAAACCTAGTGAAGTGTTTACTACAGAAGATGGTATTAGGTCTGTATTGGCTATCTGCGATCGTCAATTGAAGAGAAACTATGTGAGTGAAGATTCTCGTGAAATGATGGCGTTGGCTACAGAATACACCTTCTCTGATTTGATGGTACCTGCTGCGACTGATAAATCAGGATTCCTTGATAATGTAGATAATATGTTACGTTCGAATAGCGATCAGAGTACAGAAAAAAACTTAGGTCGTACAAACAGCATCTATTTCTTTTGGCGACAAGGATATGAAGGTGTTCGAAATGCCAATACAATACTTTCATTTATAGATGGTGTCCCTATGGATGAGACGTTAAAGAAAGAATATATTGGTCGTGCCTATTTCCATCGTGCTTATCGATATTATGCATTGGTATTCCAGTATGGGCATGTGCCTTTACTTACTAAATTGACATCATCTCCTAAATTGAGTTACCATTCTACTCACAGGGATGCAATTCTGGAGAAGATGGCGCTTGATATGGAGTTTGCCGTTCAGTGGGTACCTGAACAAAAGGATATGCAATATATTGGTATGGTGAATAAGGGAGCTTGCCGTATGTTACTGTCTAAATTATATCTGGCTCTTGGCAGATATGAGGATGCTAAGAAGCAGTTAGATATTCTGATTGACCAGTCCGGTTATTCATTGATGACAAATAACTTCGGTACCTTCTTTGAAGGTGGTGAACCTACTTCTTGGCCTATTACACGCAACGTGATTTGGGATTTGCACCGTCCGGAGAACAAACTGATTAGCGCTAACAAGGAAGTTATTATGGGTATGCCTAATCGTGGAGCGGCGGCTGAATCGTTTATTCCGATGCTGAGTATGCGTATCATGTATCCTTTCTTCTTTGATGGTAGAATCAAGATGCCCGATGGTAAACAGGCGTTGTACAACCTTGACCGTACTAACAGCAAATACCGTGTGGAATATGACTATATGCGTGGGCTAGGACGTGGTATTGCAACTTTCCGTACCAGTACTTTCTATCAGGATGGATTGTGGGCTGTAAATGGCAAGATGGACGAAACGGACTTGCGCCATAGTTCAGAAACCGGAAACTGGATGCACATGGAAAATTTGCGTTGTAACAATGTAGACTCCGAATTCTATGGACAGAACATTATGCTTCATTCCGATAGAGATTTTTGGGGTGTAAAAGACGGAGAACCTGTGCTGATTACCGCAAAGGGACAATTGTTGTGTTCCGATACAATTCGACGCTGGTTTGATGTGCCTCATTACATTTTCTGTCTGGATGATGTGGTCAACCAAAATTTGATTAAAAATAATGGTCTTGAAGGAGCTACTGAGGGCAGTGTTGCCGACTGGTATCTCTATCGTTTGGCAGAAGCCTATTTACTTCGTGCTGAAGCTAAATTCTACATTAATCCGAGTGATCCGACTATCAAAGATGACCTGAATATCATCAGAAAACGTGCACAATGTTCTGAACTCTATACTGGCAATGTGACTATCGGTGATATCATGGACGAACGTGCACGTGAACTTTTCTATGAAGAGTGGCGTAATGTAGAGTTGACTCGTGTATCTCTCTGTCTGGCTCGCAGTGGAAGACCTGATGAATGGGGCAATACCTATAATGTGGAAACTTTTGACAAACAAACCGGTACAGATCTGGATGGCGGTAGCTATTGGTATCAACGTTGTGTACGCAAAGGTATGTACAACAAGGGCGTAACGATTCGTGTTGATGCCACTAAGACAGACATTAACTTCATTATGGGTAAACATAATATTTATTGGCCGATTCCTTATAATGCTATCGAGGCTAATAAAAATGCCAAGCTGTGGCAGAATGTAGGTTATACAGAATACGACCCTGCTACTCCTATATGGAATACTTGGGAAGAAGCCGTAGCTGATGAAGATAAAATTTAATCAATCACTTTCGCTATAGTGCGGAAAGAATATTGGAGGTATATAGATCGGCAAAGTCAGAATGGTGAATCGCTGTGAGAAATATACCTCCATTTTCTTTTTATCATAAATATTTGTTCTGATGAAAAAGTTCTTTATAATATCGGCATTATGTTGCCTGACGGCATGTTCTTCATCATCGTCAAAAGCGGAAGATGATCCGGTAGATCAACCGAAGAATGTATATTATAATCCGGTTATAAACTATAGTTTGCCTGATCCTTCTGTTATCAAAGGAGAGGATGGCTATTTTTACTTATATGCTACCGAAAATATTCGTAATCTGCCTATTCATCGTTCCAAAAATTTAGTAGATTGGGAATATGTAGGTACGGCTTTTACAAATGATACTCGCCCGGACTTTGAACCAAAAGGAGGATTATGGGCGCCTGATATTAATAAAATAGGCGATAAATACGTGCTTTATTACTCCATGTCCGTTTGGGGAGGCGAGTGGACCTGTGGCATCGGATGTGCTACTGCCGATAAGCCCGAAGGCCCTTTTAAGGATCATGGAAAAATGTTTCGTAGCAATGAAATCAATGTGCAGAATTCTATTGATCCTTTCTATATAGAGGAAGGAGGACAAAAATATCTGTTTTGGGGCAGTTTCCGGGGCATTTATGCTATCGAACTATCAGATGATGGACTTTCCCTTAAAGAAGGTGCTACACCCCAAAAAGTGGCAGGAACTGCCTATGAAGGCACTTATATTCATAAGAAGGATGGTTATTACTACTTTTTTGCTTCAATAGGTACTTGCTGTGAAGGATTGAACAGCACATATACAACAGTAGTAGGACGTTCAGAAAATCTTTTCGGCCCTTATGTTGATAAAAAGGGCGGGAATATGCTCGACAATAAACATGAAATCCTGATTCATAAGAATAGTGCTTTTGTAGGCACCGGCCATAATTCTGAGATTGTGACGGATAATGCCGGTAATGATTGGTTTTTCTATCATGCGGTAAGCGTAAAAAATCCCGAAGGACGTATGTTGCTGATGGATAAGATTGAGTGGAAAGATGGATGGCCATCTGTAAAGGGTACTTCTCCATCAATAGAGGCAGAAAAACCTGTATTCTAACAACTATAAAACAAATGCGATTATGAGACTAAAGAGATTGTTTTTTGGAGTAATGCTTTTAGCGGGCATTACAAATGTAGGGGCTATGGAGCATTCTCTGGGAGATGTTTCGACCTCTATTTCTTTAAAAGTTCCGGGTAATGACGCCCAACACTATTCACTGACACTTCAGAAGCAGCAGGACGGTGTGTATACCTGCCAGTCTTCCGAGCAGTTACCATTGG